>FWPV01000028.1_pt1 | contig 562803 bp, 470 predicted proteins | sample 2228371 | NCBI WGS metagenome assembly FWPV01 (sample SAMEA103939776, study PRJEB20133) | metagenome
CCCGATCCCCTGGTCTGGGGCGGTTCTGCCGCCTTGCCCGAACCCTGCGCGACCGGCCGGCAAAGACCCCCGAGCACCACCGCCCGGCCACACCGCGAAACGAGTCTCCACCCTCTGTGAAAACCACCCCGTGTGTCAAGGAGAGTCGAGAGGGGTGCCGGGCGCAGAACGTGTGAAGGATCAGGTGGGGAACGCCCACACGGGGCTCCCCTACGATGAGTTCACGGTTGACGGTTCATAGTTCACGGTGGCGCTTGTCGGGTGTCGGCTTGCCCCCTGAGGGAACGGCTCCAGCCGTGACTGCCAACTGCATGCTGCCGACTGGCAAGTCGCCTCTTCACCCTCGCCCTCTGCTGACCCAACCTCCAGGGCTGAGCGGATCCGGTCAAGTCCGTGGGCTGCATAAGCTTGCTTACGCTCTCTTTGGCGGGAGCTAGCTCCCGCGGGCTCAAAAAGCGGCAACCGCCGCACTCTAAGGGTCGGCATTGTCCGGCGTCCAGTCGGGAGAAGAGAAGAAGCGAGGCTTTGCCGTGGAGGAGGGCCCGAGCTGGGGTCGAGTCTCATGAATCTACAGTCCTGCGGGTCCGCGGGGCTGCAGGCTCGCGGTTCGGGCGAGAATGGGGTTCCTGTGCTCGGTCGGGTGTCTCTATCGCTCCGGGTCCTCGCGACTCGCGGCGCTGAGCCACAAGCGAGGGGAGAGCCCGGGGTGCCCTCCAACCTCCGGTCCAAGGGGAGCCCTACGTCAAGGAGATCTCCACATCCTGTCTTCCATCTCACTTCCGACCAGCCTTCCCGTGGTCGTCGCGTGGGCGACCGATTCGAGCGGTCCTCCACCCTGAAGCCTGAGTCCGTCAGACACGCCGTCGGCGCCTGGCGCCTCCTCCCCGGTGAGCGGAGTGGGTTCTCATGCGCCGGGCGAGAACACGCGTGAGTCTTCGGCACGGGCGCACAGGCATGCGGAAAGGGGCACCCCGCCATCCACCCGGATCCACTCAAGCCCCCGTCCGAGACGACCCTTTCCGGGTGAGCATCCCGGCTCGTCTCTCCGCGGTGCTCCTTCGTCCCAACCCCGTCCGGCGAGGGATGCGTTGATCTTCCGGTGCCCCGTGACTCACACACGAGGTCTGTCGCACCTCGCACCCTGACCGTGATCGAGCCGGGTCCACAAAGACGGGACGCCCCGCGGCGGGTCCGCCGCGGGGCGTCAGGGCAGGAGGTAACGCGTCAGAAGCCCATGAGCCGCAGGGCGGCGTCCATGAACGCGGGAGCGTTGTTCATGAAGAAGAGTGGGAACCCGGTCACCACCACTTCCGTGTTCTCACCCGCGTAGTAGTACGCGTTCGTTCGTCCATCGAGGGCCCCGGGTGGGTCTCCGACCCAGGTAGTCAAGGTCGTCGCTCCGTCGGGACCAGTCAAGGCCCATACCTTGTTCAGCTTGCCCTGGAACGGGGCCGGAAGCGCGTCCCCGTTCACCGTCAACGTCGTCCCGTCGAGGGCTCCTTGACCTTGGGCAGCAACGAAGTCCCTGGTGTTCCCATTCGTAGCTGCGTCGGCGGTGGCGATGGCGAAGACCTCAGAGAGGAACTCATTGTCCACATTGCTGGCACCGAGCAGGTTCCAATGGGAGAGCAGGAGGTGGGTACGAACGGGCAGGGAGTACTTCTCTCTCAGGCCAACGTACTCTCGCAGGAACCGCATGTTCTCCGGATGGGAGAACAACCAGTGGTCGCTGCTGTCATCATCGATCCAAAGGATCAATCCTGCCCTCCCCGCCACCCTCGGTGACACGAACCAGTTCCGCGCGGCCAGGTCGCCATAGTTCACCGTGGTGTAGGTCCGCCCCCCGAGCATCTGCGCGTAGTACTCATTGACCTGCGCCACGCTGGGGCTCCCACGTCCGCCGGTTCCGTTCCGGGTCTCTTGGATGAGCACGATCGATGCGGGGTCCAGGTCGGTGCGCGGATCCACGATGTCCACGAAGAGGCTTTCGGGGGAGCTATCCTCGTGTCCGGCGGTGTCGCGTGCCTTGAAGATGAAGTAGTACTGGCCAGGCGCGACGTCGGGGAAGTCGAACACGGTCCTGTTCTCCCAAGGAGAGAACTGGGCGCCCGACAGCTCCGAGGCCCTGCACCAGATGGAGGCAAACCCGGCCACCACACCACCGTACGCGTCGGCGCTCGCGGCGATCTCGAAGTGCACAGAGTTCTTCCCGTCAAGCGCGGTGAAGGCCGAGTAGTCAGCGTAGGTAGCCCGGCCGTTGATCTCGCTCAACTTCAGGAACGTGGTGGGCTCGGTCCCCGCGATGACCTCGAACGAGACCGTCACCGGAGTGGGATCCATGACCCCTGCCGCGTCCCTCACCTGTCCGTAGAAAGTGTGGGGCCCCACGCTCAGCAACCCCAGCGATCCCTCGACGATCGAGGGGTCTGCGAACGCGAAGGTCGAGTCGGCACGCCACTCCGTCCACGGGCCGTCATCGATCTTGCAGCGCCATTCGAAACGGCTGTCGTCAGGATCGTCGGCGTCGAGCTCAACCGTGATGGCGGGCCCGACCCTCGCCCCACTGGATGGGGCGGCCTTCAAGGTCGTCTGCGGTGCGATGCTCGTGGCGGTGAAGGCGCACTCCGCGGGTGTGGGATCGGCGGCGCCGTCATCGTCGTAGGCACGGACCGCGAACGTGTGGAGCGTGCCCGCAGGCTCGTTCACCGGGAAGACGATCGTCGTGTCGGTCCTTGTGGTCTCACGCCACGGGCTGCCGTTCACGGACGTCTCGTAGTACATCACGATCCCGTCCGAGTCCTGCCCCTTCCAGCGGAGGGTCACCGTGTGGGTGTAGACATCCGGAGGGTATGCGGTCAGGACAGTCTCCGGCGGTTGATTGGTCCTCGGTTCGCCCTCCTTCGGTTCGAACAAACCGCAGGAGAGGGTCAACCCGGCCACGAGGGCCAGCGTGAGCCAGTGCTTCACGGTCGGCTTGCTCATGTCATGTCCTCCCTTGGCTCCGGCTAGAACTCGAGCGCGAACGCGAACCGGTGAGGCTGGTTCATGAACGAGCTCGTATCGGTCATGTCACCCATGTCCGCGTAGGCGTAGTCGATTCGGATCGTCTTGCCAGCGAAGCCCTGCTTCACGCCGAATCCAAAGGTGAAGCGGTCAGTATCGTAGTTGAAGTTGTACCCGGCGCGCAAGGCCAATGGGCCGTACGTGAGCTCGAACCCCGCGTTCACACGCTCGGCGTTGTCCGACGGGTGCTCGAACTGCAGCGCCATGAGGCCGCCCATGTTCCCGCCCAGGTGGATCCCAGCCATGGTCTCGAGGTCGGCCACGACCCCTGCCTTGAACGTGAGCGGCTGCGTGGCCGCCGTGAACGACCTCTCCTCTGGTCGACCCGCGGTCCCCGCGCTCTGGCGATAGTCGATGAACGTCCCGTCGAACGTCCCATCAGGGCCGTAGTTCTGCATGACCATCCCAAGTCGGAGCGAGCGGAACCCGGTTTGGTACTGCAAGCCCACATCGACCGTGAAGTTGTCCGAGAGGTAGTCGGCAAGCTCCTCACGGATGTACTTGCACGTGAGTCCAAATACGAACCGGTCGATCACCATCCTCGCGAAGGAGAGACCCACCTGGACGTCGGAGGCGGTGAAGTACTCGCCCGTGCCCTCCGGAGTCTCGGCGGTCCGCACCTCCATGTCATCCATGTGAAGCACACCAGCCTGGAGGCCGAGTACTCCCGTCTCTCCGATCGGCCACGCCAGTGCCAACAGGTCGTAGTTGATGTCTGCAGGCAGGTTCACGTGCGTGAGGGCCACCTCGCGGTGCCTCATCCACCCAAGCCCGCCTGGGTTCCAGAACACCGATGCCGCGTCGTTGGAGGCGGCCACGAGCGCATTGCCCATGCCCACTCCGCGGACACCTACGTTGAGTTTGAGGAACTGGTATGCCGTGGTGCCTACCCGCTCGACCGCGAAGCCGGAGGCGGGCAGCAGCAGAACCACAAGCGCTAGGATCGCGACCGATCGCTTCATGCTACCCTCCTTATGGTCCATGGTGCCCGCACGTCACTTCACCACGACGAACTTGCCGATTGTCTCTTTGTCGCCAACAGAGACTCGGTAAATGTAGACGCCCGCCGTGATCTCCTGATTTCTCCGAGTACGGAGGTTCCATGCGTACCAGGAGAGACCGCTGTTGTGATGGATCTCCTTCACGAGATCGCCAGCGAGTGTGAAGATCTGGATCGTGCACTCGCCTGGAAGCCCACGGAACTCGATGTCCTTGTAGTATTGCCGGACACCCTTCTCGTCGGTGCGAGCCACCAGCTCAAGCCGCGACGAGCCAATGTAGGGATTTGGCACGACGAATACCCCGCTCAGATCGTCCGGCCCGCCCAGCGGGACCGCGGGGAACACCGTCTGCTGCACATCGACGCCGCGACTCGACTCAAGCACGCCCACGCCGTTGTTCCGCAGATCCCACTCGGGATGATTGATCCCGTCGCCGTTGCCTCCATCGTCAAAGGCGGTCACCACGTACCGGTAGGGGAACCCGTTCGCGAGGCCTACGTCATCGTACTGGTAGTCCCACCCTTCCACGTCTGAACGCGGGGGGGGCCACCCGACGTTCAGCCCGATCGTATCAGGTCGGTCCCAAGTAGCAACGAGTGTCCACGTGAGGCCCTCGGGCGAGCGCCAGATGTTGTAGCCTTGGAAGTCCTCGTACTGCGAGATGGGATCGATGCTCGCCTCGGCGTTGTTCTTCCATAGGATCCTCGCGCCGCGATCCAACGCCTCGGCGCGGAACACCGGGGAATCCGGTGCGGACGGACCCCTGAAGTCCGCGTCGAACATGGCCTTTGCCTGGCGTGCATTGACCTCGATCTGCGTGCGATCGAACCCGTTCACGACCGCGATGGTCACAGGGAGCGTCTGCCCCGGGAGGAGGTCTCCGAGCGGCCCGAAGGCCAGCACGAAGCGCCAGTCCCCGATGATATCCGAAGGGGGGTCGGTCACCCCGGAGGCCATCATCACGTACTTCGCCACGTTGTTCTCAGGGTCCCCACCGCGCAGTCGGTCGAAATTCTTGTATGTCGCCTGCACCGTAGGCAGAGGGGTCTGCACCACGCGCACGCCGAAGAACTGCGCCTTGAGGAGCCCTTCATCACCGTCATCATCCCCGCCGATCGCGAGCTGGAGCTCCGGGACATAGTAGGTGATGTCGTCCTCGGATCTCCGACCGCCCTCCTGGGTGACGTGCCCGACGTCGAAGTCAAAGAATGTCCCAAGACAGACGTCGCGGAGGATCGAGCTCCCGACGTTGGTGACCTCGAAGTCCATCAAGATGAAGTCATCCGCGTAGGTCTCAGACCACTGGTAGGAGTGCTGCACAACCCGCAGGCCCAAGGGCGTGAACCCGTCGACATCGGGGCTGTCGACGCATGTCCGGCATGTGTCGACGTAGGCCACGATGAACTCCTGGCCGGCACGGGCGAGGTCGTCTTCGTCAAGGAGCCCGTCACCGTCATCGTCGAGGCTGCCGACCACCCTGTCGCCATCGTAATCTGGATCGTCCGAGTCGAACAACCCGTCGAAGTCATTGTCGAGGAAGTCGTGGGAAGTGTCGCCGGCAGGATCCTCATCGATGTGAGGTTCGGGGTCATAGTTGAAGACTCCGTCCCCATTCGCGTCAGCCTCGGGCCCGTCCCAGTCTGCGCTAGCTTTCCCGTTCCCGTCGAGGTCGTCCTCGAGAGTCCAGTCGCCGTCGTCGTCTTTCTCCTTGACGCCTTTCCCGAGGTAGCGGCCTTCACGGAAGGCCTGTAACACCATAGCATCGTTCACCGGATCCTTCGTCTTCTCGAGCCAGCCGATGCTGCGCACGTCACTCTGTTGGTGCTCAGGCGTCGCGTAGTCGAGCGGGCCGAACTCTGCCGTCCCGTTGTCACCATCCGTCGCGGTCGAGACGATCATCTGCCCATCCTTGATCGCACCGACCCACAGCCCGCCAGAGAACAGGAACACCGTGCCGCTTCCACCTGGGTACTCGAGTTCAGGCAAGAAGATGGGAACAGCGTCGGGGTTGCCCCACTCCCCCTTGTTCGCCATGCCCAACCACTGGAGCCCCTTGGTATGGTTCGCATAGCGTCTCTCTGCGATCAAGGCAGGAGCTCGCTGAGAACCGATCGTGGGGCCGCAGCTTCGTTCCGCGACCGCTTGAGGAGCCAGGGCCACACCCAGCCAAAGGACAGCACCGGCTCCTACTACTGCGAGCACGCGCGATCCGTTCATATGCACCTCTCTCCTTTCGGAGAGGGGGCCGAAGCCCCCTCGGTCAGAACTCAACCGACACTCCAAGGCGTATCCGCCGGCCCGAGTCCCAGGCCGTCGGCAGGGGGATCGAGTTCTCGAACCCACCGTAGTTCCTCAGGCTCGTCGCACCAGACTGATTCGTGTACCCAATCCGACCTCGGTACTGATCGATGCTGCCGCCGTCGTCGAGCGAAACGACGTTCATGCTGTCGAAGATGTTGTAGACATCCATCTGGATGCCCCAGCGGACCTTCCCATACCCGATCTTCTTTAACACCCGGAGGTCCCACTCGTGAGTCCAGGGGAGTCGAATCGTGTTGGTGAGTTCATACAAGGGTGAGTCGTTGCTTGAGGTCGGCGTGTACGGCAAACCGCTGCCCACCTCGCCGAGCAGACTCACGTTCAGGTCGGAGAACGGCCTGATCCCGCCGATGACCGGACCCTCCCCGGAGCCAAGGCTGTAGCTCAGGTTGAAGGTAAAGCTGTGACGACGATCCCAGTCAGCGGGGTATTCTTTCCCGGGTAGCAGGATGAACTGCTCGTACCCCGTGTACGTGTCACGCGCCGTGGAGTGGGTCGTTGTCGCGATCTGGTACGTATAGCTCACCTCGCCACTGAAGCTGTGGAAGTTGCGCTGCGAGAGGGTGATCTCGAATCCACGCACCGTCCCGTACGTGCTGTTGACGTAGGTGTGGTAGACCATGTTGGTCGGGGGACCCTCGAAGACACGATCAACCTGGAGGAGATTGTCGATATCCTTGAAGAATGCCGTCACTGTCGCCAACGAATTAAGGCCAAATTGGTGTTTGATACCAAACTCGTAGCTGATTGTCTTCTCGGGCTCCAAGTAGGGATTCCCGATGATATCGTTCGTGCTCTCGACGATCTGGTTGACCTTGTTAAAGACGTTGAAGAGCTGGGGCTGCTGGAAGAAGTGGCCGTAGAAGAAGTGGAATACGTCACGGTCGGTCACCGGGAAGCTGATCCCGAACCTCGGCAACAGGCTGACCGAGCGCTTCGGCGGCTCCTGTCCCCGGCGCGCGACACCGGTCTGCCCCTCGAGAGGAGGTGGGGTCACTCCAGGCCCTGGGTCGAACACGTCCGTGCGCAGACCCATGTTCACGATCGCGCTCTGGTACTCCATCTTGTCTTGGATGTAGGCCGCGGCGGACCGAGGCGTGAAGTGGTAGTCGTTGCTGAAGAGCCCGCGCCCGTTGTCCCCGGCCAAGAGTTGACGGCTCCAGTTCACCAGGTCGTACCACTTCATCTCGATACCACCCTTCATCAGGTGGTTCTTCGAAACCTGGCTCGTCACGTCCGTCTTGAGCGTCCAGGTCTTCGATTCGCGGAAGTTCACGCCAGAACGATAATAGTTCGGATCGTCACCCGTGGTGTATCCAGAGACACCGTAGTATACGAGTCCTCGGAATGGGTTGTTCTGCCCACCTAGCCAGAGAACTCTGTTGTTCTGGGAAGAGTTAAAGTAGTCCCACATGCCGTCGCCGTCGGTGTCCTCGAACGGCTCCCATCGATCGTACTTGTAGTTGGGGCCGTTGTAGACGCCGTTCCCGTTCAGGTCGGTAAACGTCTCACCCTCGTCCCACCTGCCGTTCTCGTTGGCATCTACGAACGGCTCGCCATCCTGGTAGGGCTCCTGGACGTAGCCCATCCCGAGGTACGGGGCAGGGGGGCTCGGCTTCTGGACGACGACCACGGGATTCAGTCCCCTCTCCAAGGAGTCCCGGTAGGCCTGGTAGGCCTCCATCATCCTGCGATAGTCCTGGTACTCGTCTAGCCAGCCGCGGATCTCCTCGATCGTCGCCGGAGACTTCCCATCACGGCCACGCTTCGGCATCCATGCCTGCATGTTCCGCAGACGCGAGACCTTCACCTCGTAGAACGTGGAGCGGCCAACGACGTGCTTCCAGGTGAGGAGCTGCTGGACGTCCTCGTTCTTCTGCTTGTACATGAAATCCCAGCCGTTGTAGTACTGCCCTCGGAAAATATCAGGCTGGAGATCCTCGTCGATCAAACCATCCCCGTCGTCATCGACCCCGTTCCAGGCCTCTTCATCGACGCTGCCGTCACTATCACGGTCGACACCCCAGCTCAGGTCCATTCCGCCCAGGGTCCCGCCGAGGTAGGTCGCAGGGTCGACCAACTTCGCATCGAGCTCGTCCACGTAGCCATCGCCGTCGTCGTCCACGCCGTCGAAAATCTCCTCGTCGATGCGGGCGTCGTTGTCGTTGTCAATGCCGTCTTCGATGCCAAGGGCCTGCGCCATCGGGATCACTCGCCTCAGGTCAGCGGCCTGGCTCGCATGCCAGAAGTTGCGGTCCTTGTAGCTCCACCGGTTGCTGAACGAGAGGTTGTACGTCGGGCTCGGGGAGTACGTGAGTTTCAGGTTCCCGTTCTGCCAGTTGCGCTCCCGCTTCCCGATCCCGAAGAGATCGTCCAAGATGTTCCCGGAGAGGAGCTGTTCAGAGGTGCCAAGCTCCCTGGGGATGGCCGGCTCGAGCTTCGGCGTGCCGCCCACCTTCTCCCGCCACCACCGCCATTGCTCCGAGGTCAAGCGGGTCGCCGTGCTATCGAACGCATCCTCATGGAACGATTGACGATCGTTGAAGGTCACGTCCCCCTGGAGGAACATCGTGAGATGGCCGGGGAGCTTCACCCCGAGCATGGGGAGCAACTTCGACGTGATCGGTTCGGGACCGCCGAGGCTGAACTCGGCGTAGTCGTAGTTGCTACTCGCAGGGGTGAGGCCCTTACCTCCGATGTCATCGGTCTGATACATCAGCTTGCCGCTGTAGAAATCCGGTGTGCCCTCGCGCGTCGTGATGATGATCACCCCCGACTGCGCGTCTCCGTACTCCGCGTTGAATCCCCCCGTGAGCATCTGCAGCTCAGCGAGTGCCTCACGCCCGACGTCGAGATTGTTCGTCCTGAACTGGGGTTCGGAGATCGTCATGCCGTCTACCAGCACCGTGGCCTCACCCGCACGGCCTCCTCGGACGTGGAGGTTGTTCCCGGCTCCCGCGGTGCTGGTGTTCTTCGTGAGCACCTCCTGCACGGTCGTGACGGGGAGCACCGCGAGATCCTCGCGAGTCGCCGTCCTCATGCTCTGCGTCTCGTCAGGGCGGATGAGCCGCCGCTCGGCCACCACCACGATCTCGTCCCCGACCACGAGCGCCCTCGGGGAGAGGGCGAAGTCGACCCTGGTGGTGAGGTCAACCGAGACTGGAACACCCTGCTCTACCCTGTCGGCGTACCCGATCATCGAGGCACGCACGTTCCAGGTGCCAGCAGGAACGCCGATGATGATGAACTCCCCGTTCTCATCCGTCGCCTGCCCCAGCGTCGTCCCCTCGACCATGACGTTGACGTAGGGGAGGGGCTTGCCGGTCTGGGCGTCGGTCACCACACCGGCAATCTTGCCGGTCGTGCCCGCGAGGACCAAGGACGGCACGAGGATGAGAAGGGTGGTGAGGAGCCCTCCGTGTCGCATCCTAACCTCCTGAATCTTGCCCCAGAGGGGCGGACGACTCTGCCAGGCCCGCAGACCTCGGCAGCCGGACCGAACGAATCGTGCGGCCCTCCGGCACCTGCGCTCGAGGCGGCCGAAGGCCGTTCGGCGACTCCGTCCCTATTCGCACCTCCTCCCTGCGCCAGCGGCGCCTCCGTGGCTCTGTGACTCCTGGATAGGGTGGCGCACCGCGCCGCGACGTCGTGGATACGGAGAGGGTCGCGGGCGTGCGCAAACACTCAACGTCACGAATGTGTTCCCTCCCGGATCCCCTGTCAAGCCGCCCGCTTCACAGATCCTTCACATTCCGCGCACACCCCCGCCTCCCCCCACGCTGGCCTTGGGCAGCGCCCGCGACGTGCTATATTGCGGCATGGACCGCGCCAAGGAGGACCGAGACCGTGGACGAGCAGCTGGACTTCGCGCTCGGGGACCATGGGGCCAGCGAGGCCCCTCTCGCCTTCCGCATGAGACCCCGAACCCTCGATGAAATCGTGGGCCAGGATCACCTCCTCGCCCCTGGCGCCGCCTTCCGAGAGGCACTGGAACGCGACGTCTTGGGATCGTTCATACTCTGGGGACCCCCGGGTTGCGGCAAGACCTCGCTCGCGATGGTGGTCGCGCGCTACACCTCGCGTCGCTTCGTCTCGTTCAGCGCGGTCACCTCAGGACTCCAGGAGGTACGGGCGGCTGTCGCCGAGGCGAAGCGGGCACGCGCCTACGCCGCGCAGGGCACGATCCTGTTCGTCGACGAGATCCACCGCTTCAACAAGGCCCAGCAAGACGGTTTCCTCCCCCACGTTGAAGACGGCACGATCCAGCTCATCGGTGCGACAACCGAGAACCCCTCGTTCCAACTCGTGGGGCCTCTCCTCTCGCGCTGCACCGTCTACCAGCTCCACCGGCTCCACGCCGCCGATGTCCGCAGGGTGTTAGAGAGGACCCTCGTCGACCCTGAACGCGGCCTGGGGCTCCCCGTCGAGTCGTGCGCGGAAGGAACGCTCGACCTCATCGCCTCGCTCGCCGACGGGGATCTTCGCAGGGGCTTGAACCTCCTGGAAGCCGTCGCCGCGGTGCGGGGTAATGCGCCGCTCATGACTCCTGCGATGGTGCACCAGGTGGCGGGCCAGCAGGCGCTGCTCTACGATCGGGAGGGGGAGGAGCACTACAACACCATCTCCGCGCTTCACAAGTGCATCAGAGACTCGGACGTCGATGCCGCCCTCTACTGGCTGGCCCGCATGCTCGAATCGGGAGAAGACCCTCGCTACATCGCGCGACGCCTCGTCCGGGTGGCCTCCGAGGACGTCGGCATGGCCCATCCGCAGGCCCTGTCCATGGCGGTGGCGGCCATGCACGCCGTGGACCTCCTGGGCCTTCCCGAGGCGGATTGCGCCCTCGCCCAAGCGGTGGTCTACCTCTCCCTCGCCCCGAAGAGCAACGCGATCTACACCGCCCTCGAGGCCGCGAAAGACGACGTGCGGACCACCGGTTCGCTCCCCGTGCCCCTCGTGCTGCGGAATGCCCCCACGCGCCTCATGCGAGAGCTCGGCTACGGGAAAGGCTACATCTACGCCCACGACGACCCACGCGGCGCCTCGATGCAGCAGCACTGGCCCGACGGGATGAAGAAGCGACGCTACTACCGACCGAAGGGCGTCGGGTGGGAGGGCAAGCTTGGGGCCGCCAAGAGAACCGATCCCTCACCTACCAGATCGGACACGGCACGGACGGATCCCCCCCCACCGAGCGAGGCGTGAGTGGGGAGGTTTCACCCCGGGAGTCACGGCCGGATGCCCCTCGTCACGGGTTGGCGCCACACCCTGAAAGGACGAACCGGCCGAGGGAGAGCGGTCCCTTCTTCCTCCGCTCACCGAGGGGGACGCCCTGAGAAGCTTGCCCCGTCCCCGTCATGGGAGCTCCAGGGGCCTGGGGCCGACGTTCACCCCAAAGGAAGCCCCTCCCCGTCATCTCCGGCCATCTTGATGCCCGAGCTCCAGTCCGGACACGTCTTCTCCCTCGGGGTCTTCGAGGCGTCACGCCGCTCTCGCCCGGTTCCACCCGGGGCGAACCAGGGCCCGACGCGGGGTCATGTGGCGTCTCCAGGACGGCTCGATCGTCTTCCGCCCCTCGGCACCCGCTCACGAGTGCTGGACTAGGCGCGCGGGTGAGGCTCCACCGGTCTCCGAGAGTCGTGACGGTACGAAGCGACCGGGGCTGCCCCTCCCGTGCCCAGAAAGAATCGAAGAGCGCCGAAGTCGAAAGGGGGCCCTCACCTGCGCGCCATGAAATCAGAAAACCGAATGATTGAGAGATTCCCACGCATCGACGTTGGTGTCGGCCGTATTCTCGTATTCTCAGATCTCCATCTTCCTCAGTTGCCAACTGAGGGATCACGCTCTCGTGTTGGACAGTTGTTTGAAATGTTGGAGGTTGAGGCGCCCCACGCGACTCACGTGGTGCTCCTCGGCGATATCTTCGATTTCTGGTTCGAGTACGTCCACGTGGTGCCTGGGGGGTTCCACCGCCTCCTCGCACGACTCGGGGACCTCGTCGAGGAGGGGAAGGAGGTCGTGCTCTTCCCTGGCAACCACGACTTCTGGCTGGGCGAGTTCTTCCCTCGTGAGTTGGGGGTGAGGGTGGCGGCCGAGCGCGAGGTCTGGGGGGTGGGCGCCAGGCGTGTCCTCCTCACGCATGGTGATGGGCTCGATCCTTCAGACCACGGGTATCACCTCTTGAAGCGGGTGCTCCGCAACAGGGCCGCGATTGCGGCGTTCCGCACGATCCACCCCGAGGTGGCGTTCTTGCTCGCCCGCACAATCTCCTCGTTCTCGAGGAAGGCGGCACAGCGGAAGCGCAGCTGGAAGAACGTGCGCTACCTTCCGTTCGCGACGCGATGCGTGGCGGAAGGAGTGGACACCGTGGTCGTGGCGCACACCCACACCGCGCAGGTCGTGGACCTCGCGCCCGGCCTGCTCGTCAACCCGGGGGACTGGCTTCGGAAGAGGACGTACGCCCTCGTGGGCGAGGCGGGTGCCGAGGTGTTGGTCTGGCCAGAGCGCCGGCGTATCCCGGTGCAGACCGTCGCCGAGATGGATCAGCCCCCGTTGGGCGGGGGGAAAACCCCCGAGTGAGACGGCCTGCTGGGCTCAGGGTGAGGGATCGCGGGGGACGAACCGCACGTGGTTCGTGAGGATCCAGAGGGAGCCGCGACGGTATGCCTCGACGCGGTAGATCCCTGGCCGCGCGATGGGGAAGCGAACGTGGGTCCCGCGTGCCTCCCCGAGGCAGGCCCCTTGGGACACCAGACGCACGCGTGCCTTGCCGGGGAGCGTGAGGGCGAGTTCCGATCGTGCCTCGAGCACGAAGGTTTCTCCCCACACGGGCCCGCCAGATCCATCGACAACGGCTTCGACCTCGCGCAGCCTCCCCCACCGCTGCAGACCCATGTAGCTGTTCCCCTTTGCCAGGTGTCGGAGCACGAGGGCGGTGTCCGCCTTGCCGTCGCGACGGGAAAGGGGTGCGGGCGTCTCCACGACGGTGAGGGGTCCTCTAAAATGGCGGGCATGAGGAAACAGGGTGACCCTGAGCGGGCCCCAGGACACCCGCACGGCGTGGGCGTCCAAACCGGCGATGCCGGCGACCGGTCGGGTCGTGGCGCAGGCTTCCCAGAGGCGGAGCGTGTCGGGATCGGGCCGTTCCCCGCTGGCACCCGGGACCAGGTACGACCGCAGCGCCCCACGCTCCTTGAGGCGCTCGACCCACAGCGACATGTAGTTCCACACCTCGATGCCATGGAATGGGAGGGAGAGGGAAGCCGTCCATGGGTACGCCTTGACGCCGACGCCATCGCCACGGCGTTCGATCGGATGAGCCACAAACGTGACCGCTCCCTTCTTCGCGGCCTCCCGGACGTAGTCTCGGGCCGTCAAGGTCGGATCCATCGGCTCGTCGAGCCCAAAGACGAGGAGGTGGTTCTGATCGAGCGGGTCAGAGTGCTCGTACCCGCATATCACCAGCACGTCCCCCTGCCACCCCGCCCACCCGTGTCTCCGGGCGGCCATCGTGTGGTGGTCGGTGAGCATGAGGACATCGATTCCAGCGTCGTGCGCATCGGCGACGATTCGCTCCACGGGGGCGGATCCGTCGGAGTAGGAGGTGTGGACGTGCACCGCACAGACGGAGCGGGACCAAGGAAGGCGCATGGGGGAGAGGAGGAGCGTTGGGCTAGGCGGGCGCTCGTCGAACAAGACCCCGTGGGGGTTCGGCCGTCCACTGCCGAACCCAGCTTGGCGCCGCGAGGAACACCTCGAGCGTGGTGGAGTCCCTCGGGACCTTGGGGATCCTCACCTCCGGCGCGAGCCCTTTGCCGGGAAGGGCGCGCAAGGAGTCCTCCATGCTGCTTGGCGCCCAGAGGTGCAAGCGCACGAGCGCAGGATCCAACACCCACCCTTCGCGGAGGGGACGATCGTTTCCTACTGGGACCTCGAAGGTGTGGTGGATCAGGCGCTCGAAGCCCACCTGCGCCGTCACCACCTCAACGTTCGCGCGCAAACGTGGTGCCTCGGGGAGGATGAGCCTGAGCCTGCGCGAGACAACCCCCTTCGCGTTCGTGATGTCCAACGGTTCGGTTCGCACCCGATCGATGTCGTCGATGACGGAGGCGGGCCCCTCGAGGGTGACGTACGCCGGATCGACCTCCACGAGGGAGGTGACCCGGACGAATCCCGGCGCCGGCAGTCCGAGGGTCTCCACCACGATAGGCACCGTCGTGCGTCTCATTCTGTCGATTTCGAGCCGGACGGTACGGGGCGAGACCACCTCCGTCACCTGCACGTCCAACCCCACCGGGACGTGAACGTCACGCGGGGAGAGCTCCAAAACGGTGGTGCCAAGGTGGAGGCCGGACCCCTCGATCACGATGCGAGGGCGACGCACGAACAGCCACCACAGCTGGTCGCCCTTGCCCCTGAACGCGACTTCGGCACGGTCCGGAATGGGGCTCAATATCACCAGCGAGTCTGCCAACCCCAAGAGGGAGAACCTCACCCCCTGGATCTCATCGTACGTTCTGAGGGTGGTGGCGTGGAACCAGAGGATGGTTGCCAGTACGAGCGAGCTGATCTTGAGGGTGAGGTTGCGGAGGAAAAGCCCCCTGAGTTCGCGAAGCCTACTCATAGCGCAGGATCTCGATCGGGAGCAGGCGGCTTGCCTTCACCGCCGGAAGGAGGGTGCAGAGAACGGCCACGACGAGGGTAGTGAACGAAACGGCGACCACGTCAAATCCTTGGACCACGAGCGGGAGGCGCTCGATCTGATAGACATCGCCCGCAAGGTGCAAGAGGCCTGAACCGTTGGCGAGTCCGACGAGCCCGACGGCGAGCGCGATGCCGGTGGCCAGCCCGGCGAGGCCAATGATCGCCCCGATCCATACGAAAGTAACCAAGATCCCCCCTCGACGCATGCCCATGGCCATCAGAATGCCGATGTCACGGCCACGGGCATGGACCAAGGCAGTGAGCCCACTCACCACGTTCGCTCCCGCGACCACGATCATGAGGCTGAGGATAAGGAACAGCGCCCTCTTCTGCAATGAGAGCATGGCGAACATCGGCCTGTTCAGATCGTGCCAGCTCGTGGCGTGGTAGGGGTAGCCCAGGGTCTGGGTCACCTCGCGCGCCACGCGGTCCGCGGCGAGGGGGTCTTCCACCATCACCTCCCAGCCTGTCACCGCGCCTTCTGCGGCCGCGAACAGCTGCACCACGCCCAAGTCGGCGAGCACGAGAGACGTGTTGTACTGGTACATGCCCAGATCGAGGACCGCATCGACACGGAAGGGGCGAACCCGAGGGGCAGAGAAGGAAGGGCCCTCGCCTGCCGTGAAGAAGGTCGCAACCACCACGGTGTCTCCCACGCACACCCCGACCCTGGCCGCAAGCTCCTTGCCGATCGCCACGCCCTCAGCCTCGGGAGCCGGCCATGACCCATCGACTACCATGCCAGGTCTCGTCGCCATCCTATGGGGCACAACGCCCTTGAAGAGCCCGCCCGCCACCCGTCTTCCCCGCGCCACCAGCACCTCCTGGTGCAGGTACGGGTGCACGGAACGGACCCCTGGTATGCGCCCGAGCGCCTCGGCAGCCTCTCGGTCCTCCACGCCAAGGTCGCGGCCCATGGCCCTCACCGTCACGTGCGGTTCCGACGTGAGCAGCCCACGGATGAACTCCGACCGGAAGCCATTGATCACCCCCATGACCACGAGCAACGCCGCGACCGCGACGCAGATCCCGGCCACCGACAGCAGCGAGATGATGCGATAGAGTCGACCCCAGCGAGAGAACGCCATATGGAGTGCGACGCGAATCGCAAGGCCCATCAGAGGTCCCGGAGGATCTGGACCGGGTCCAGCCTCGCCGCACGGGAGGCCGGATAGGCGGCGCTCAGGGTCGTGATGACCACCGTCGCCGCGATGACCCACGCCAGATCACCCCCACGAATCGCCACGGGCACGGTCTCGAACGGCATCAGGTGTCCCGGGACCGAGAGCACCCCGAGGCGGCCCACCGCCACACACACCCCCGCGCCCATGGCGCTCCCCAAGAGCGCACCCGAGACACCGATCAACACACCTTCGAGCAAGAAGATGGTGAGGATCGTATCCCTCGTACACCCCATGGTCATCAACATCGCGATCTCCCCCCTCCTCGCGATGACATTCCTGAGTATTCCACCGGTTATGTTGAATCCAGCTATCATTATGATCAAAGCCATAACGAGAAACATCGCCATCTTCTCAAGGCGAAGCGCCGAGAAGAGTGTCTTGTTGAGTTCGCCCCAGTGTTGGACCCGGAGCGACTCCCCGGCTCCCCAGGTGGATTGGAGCCTCCTGGCCACGCGCGGGGCCTGGGAGGGATCGGTGAGCCAGACTTCGATCCCAGTGGCGCCCTGGCCCTGCAGGAGGGTGGCGGCTTCGTCGGTGGGCATGAAGACGAGGGAGGCGTCGAAGTCAGGCAAGCCGGAGAAGAAGAGGCAATCGACCCTCCGGCGGATCAGCCGGGGCGGACGGCCGCCTGGCCGGGGCATCAGCTCCCGGGGAGTGGCGATGAGCACGGTGTCACCCGGGAGGGCCAAGAGTCGCTGGGAAAGGAGCCTCCCCATGATGAGTCCATGGGGGTGGCCCGGGCAGGGAACCTCGGGATCGAGCATGCCTCTGAGCTGCGCACCTCGACCCGGGCTCTCCATGTCCACCCCGTAGAGCACCGCGCCGGCGGTCCTGCCGCGGTGGAGCACGAGGAGCTCCCCCTGGACGAACCGCCCCGCGCCGATGATCCCTTGGCCGACGATGTCCTCCGGGGCGATCTCGACGGGTAAGCCATCGGGGCGCGTGAGGCGGATGTGGCTCTCCGTCCTCGCGATGCGCGCCTTCAGGTCGTCTCCGAGCCCGTTGAGGATTGCCATCACGACCAAGAGGAGCATCACTCCCGCCGCCACCCCGAGCACGGCGAGGAGCCCCCCGAGCCTCCTGCCTCCGGGACGCCGGAGGTACCTCCTCGCGATGAGGAGCGCGACGGTCACCTCGAACTCACCCCAAAGGCCGGAGGGAACGCGGCGTGGTCAGCGGGTCGCCCATGAGGATCGCCGTGTGAGGGGGGATTCGGCCCAGGAGCCGAAGCCTTGCGTCCAGTGTGCGGTGCCTGACGCGCCGAGGATGCGTCTCTTGGACAGGCATGCCGCCGAGACACCCATGACGCGCGGGGGGAGCTCATCGCGGTCTCCCCCACCGCGCTCAGGACAAGGGCAGGGGAGGCCAGTCGCCCGAACTCCGCTGGCTCTTGTCGTAGACCGCCACGGCCCCTCCCCCCCGGCGGCAGGCCGCGGCGAGGGCGGCCCGCGCACACTCCACCAAGGACCCGGCGTCGCGCGCGTCCGTGGGGAAGCAGGCCACTCCTGCCGAGGCCGCGAAGGCGATTCCTTGCAAGGCGGACCTCGTGACAAAGGACCCTTCGCACAGGCGCGCCACCATCCTCTCGGCGACCTTGCGGCCCCCGTTGATGTCGGTCTCGGGCAAGAGCATGACGAAGTACTTATGCGGCGACCCTGCCATCAGGTCACTCAACCGTATCCATGAGCGGAGGCGCTCCGTCACGGCCAAGGCAAGCTCCTCCCGCTCGGGCGCGGGGAGGGCCGCGATCGTCTCGTTGAACCTCTCGATCTGGAGGAACAGCACGCAGAAGTGGCGGTGGTAGCGTCGAGCACGCTCGACCTCCTGGACGAGGTACCCTTGCCAGCCCTCCAAGTCCCAGGTTCCTGGGGCAGGGGCCTCTGGCTTCGCCCGCTCGGCCTCCTCCCTGAGCACCCTGATCTCTTGGCGGAGCTCGGCCTGCTCCTGCCTGAGGCGAAGGATCTCGTCCTTCTGACGGTCCACCACCGCCTTGAGCTTGCGCGCCGCGGTCTCGGCCTGGAACAGCTCGTCGGCCTCCACCCCCGGCACGGGGGGTACCGCATCGGCGAGCGAGGCCGCGATGGCACTGATTCGCCGAGCCGTGGCCGTGAGGAGGAGCGCCCCTGCTACGGCGAGGATGACGCTGGCGACGATGAGGGAGACGACCGCCGCACGGTTGACGTCAGCCGCGCCGTGGCGAGCGGCAGGCAAGAGATAGGCCACGGTCACATAGACCAAAAGGAGGACCGGCACGAGCGACGCTCCAGCGAAGAGCGTGAGCAGGCGCCGCTGGGTCTCGACACCGATAGAACCCCTTGACGACGTGCGTGGAATCACCGAAGGATCTCCCTCTCTCCCGCGCCCCTCAACGGACGCACCCAAGACCAACGATGCACACCACCGACCGTGACCGTGTCCCCTTCCCTACGCGGCTCCCTCCTCGCGAGACGAACCATCTCCCCCACAGGCCTTGTTGAGCTCTCTTACCATGGCCTCAAGATGCGGAAGCAGGTCCGGTGTGAGCGTGATACCCTTCTTCGTGGGAGCATAGGTGTCGTCGGAAATGCTGGCGAGGTAGTACACACGGATATCGATGTACTTCCTCCCTTTGAACTCACGGATTTTCGCAACTATTCTCTCGGTCGCTGATTTCTGAAACTGTGCAACAGTCACATCCATCGGGGTGATGCTCCTGTGTGGTGGACCCGAAGTGCACGGATGAGGGCGGCAGGAATCGAACCTGCGACCGTCAGATTAAAAGTCTGCTGCTCTGCCTACTGAGCTACGCCCCCGAAATAGGCGGGCGCCATCCCTGCCCCCTCCCAGACGAAGCAGGGTCAAAGCGTGAAGGAACCCCCCTGGCGCGAGCGTGTCAAGCGTGCCACCTCGGGGGAGGCCGCGGCTTGCGTGGCGCCTTGGGGAGCCTTAGTTGCCCACAAAAGGAGGTCGTATGGCCACACGTGCGCTGAGGGTCGATTGCGTGCTCGATGGGCGCGCCCTCGCCCAGTGGACCGCAGGGCGATGGATCGGAGGTTCCCCATCGCCGGGGGGTATCTGCCTCGATTCCCGCGCGATCCGAGACGGGGACCTGTTCGTGGCCCTCCTGGGCTCTTCTACGGACGGACACCTCTTCCTCGCCCACGCCCAGGCTCGTGGATCGTGCGGTGCGGTGGTGTCGAGGGTCGATCCCGCCGTCCGCATGCCCCAGCTCTTGGTGAAGGATACGCTCGTGGCGCTGCACGCGATGGCTTCTGGGCATCGCGCGTCGTTCGGGGGGAAGATCGTCGCGGTCACAGGCAGCGTGGGCAAGACGACGGTGAAGGAGATGACCGCCGCCATCCTTCGGCAGGCCGGCGCGACGATCGCCACGCCGGCGAACTTCAACAACGTGACGGGGGTGCCCCTCACCTTGCTGTCCCTCACGCCCGAGGCTCGGTACGCGGTCGTCGAGATCGGGATGAGCTTCCCTGGAGAGATCCGTCGGCTCGTTCCTCTGGTGAAGCCATGGATCGCAGCGGTCACGAACGTCCGCCCCGTGCACCTCGAGAACTTCCCCGACCTCGAGGCGATTGCGCGAGCCAAGGCGGAGATCCTCGAGGGACTCGACCCAGACGGCGTCGCGGTCCTGAACGCGGACGATCCGTTGGTGCGCGCGCTCGTGCCCCCCAAAGGCCAGCGCCGCGTGTGGTTCGGGACGGCTCCCGATGCCGACCTCGTGCTCTTGCCCGATGCCTCCGTCACGCTCGCGCGCCAGCGCTTCAGGCTCGCCTGGAGGGGGCAGGCCTTCGAGGTCTCCCTCGCGGTTCCTGGGGTGCACAACCGTGTCAACGCCGCCGCGGCCGCGACGCTTGCCTTGTGTGCCGGGGCGACGGTCGAGCAGGTGGTTGCCGGGCTCGCGTCGTTCTCCTCCGTGGAGATGCGGTCCACCCTGCGCCGGCTGCGCGACGGCAGTCTCCTCCTGGAGGATTGCTACAACGCCTCCCCTTCCGCCGTCACCATTGCCCTGCGCACCCTGTGCGAACTCCCCGTCGAGGGGAGGCGCGTCGTCGTCCTGGGGGACATGCGCGAGCTGGGGCCCTCCGGGCCTTCCTTCCACTGGGACGCCGGTGCCTTGGCCGCCCGACTCGGGGTTGAGTGCCTGCTCGGATTCGGCCCCCTGTCTGCCCACGCAGTCGACGCGTACTCCTCCCTGTCCGACGGCGTGGGGATGCATTTCGACTCGATCGAGGCCCTGGCCTCCTTCCTCCTCGCCGATCATCGCGCCGGCGACGTGGTGCTCGTGAAGGGATCCAGGGCGATGCGGCTGGAGCGGGTGGTCGGTGAGCTCCTCGCCAAGGTCCCTCCGGAAGACGGAACCGCCTCGGATACCGGGTGAGGCCCGCGCGGGTCGACGGGCCTCCGACACCGCGACCAGGCTTGTCGTCGCCTGCCTCATGGCCCTGGTGCCCATCGTCGCGGCGGGGGCGCCCGTGCTCTTGTACGGCCCCGGCGTGCGCGCGTGCGGCGACTCGACGGGGGGGGCGTCCGCCCTGAGGCCTGGAGCCACGCTGCCGCAGGACACGTGCGTGTGTGTGGTGGACGGCAGGGCCTTCCTGTTGCTCGCACCCGGCGTGATCGCCCAGCTTCGTCCTGGCACCGGAGCCTGCCTCGGCAACGGCGGCGCCACGCTCCTCGCACGAGGTGGCGCGGTGACCCTCTACGCCGAAGGCCCAGGCGACTCCTTGCCCCTCGAGGTGTCCCTCGAGGGGGCCGAGCTGCGGAACGCAGGTGCGCCTCTGGAGGTCCGAGCACATGGGGTGATGCTCCACCTGCTCCCGGGCGACGTGGTGCGGGGGGGGCGTGTCGTGGCCGCCGGCGGAGGATGGCTTCGACAGGATCGTGCAGATGGGGCCTACCTCGCCCGTCTCGTGCAGGACGGGCTCCTCCCCGCCCCCTCGTTCCCCTTCTCGTTCCCCAGTGAGCGCCCTCCCGTGCTGCGCCACGCGATCTCCGGGCATGGCGGTGTTGCCACGTACAGGGGCACCACGTACTCGCTCGCGCAGGTGACGTACCGCGTCTCGTTCTGGCGCGTTGGGGTGGCGTACGACGCCTGGCTCGCGGTCGACCGGCGCGGGCGTGTGTACCGCGAGGCCTGGGACCAGTGGCGGGATCTCGTGGATCACGTGCGCGAGATCAGGCTGTTCGAGCCTTCTGATCCCCTGTTCGTCCGCTTCGGCCACATCGACGGCGTGACCCTCGGGAAGGGGTTGCTCGTCGATTCATACACGAACGCCGTGTTCCTCCCCTTCGACAACCGCACGGGCATCCACGTCAAGGCACGGGCGGGGGCTGCCGCCATCCAGGCCTTGGGCAACGACGTGGCGCGCCCCCGCCTCTTCGCCTCCTCCTTCAGGTGGCCGGTGTCGGCGAGGGGTCTCTTGACCGTGAGCTTTGCTCGGGATCGCGACCAGTACGCGGCCATCCCGGATCGAGATGGCGACGGCTACCCGGACGAGGTAGACCCCGCCCCGCGCATACCCAACGCCCCTGACGACAGCCTCATCCTCGCCACGGCCCCCGTGTGCCTTGACAGCCTCGGAGCCTGTCCGCTCCACGGAGGAGCCATCTCCTTGGAATGGCGTGCCTCACGGTCGGCGCGCGCCCAGCTCGACGTCGGTGGAGAGGCCGCGGTGCTGTGGGGACTCGGCACGGGTGTCTCCTTCCCCACGGTCACGCTCCACACCCGGCACGTCACCACCGAGGTCGGGCTCGACGTGCAGTCCCCCCGCTTCGCCCCCTCGGTTTTCGGGCGTACGTATGAACTCGAGAGGGCTCGGTTCATCCGCCAGCCTGACGGCACCCTCGCCCTCGTGTCCCTCGTCGACAGGCTCCAGGAGACCGAAGGGTGGCTCTCGGGGTGGCACCACGAGGTCGAGCTCCGAATCGGAGGCGATCTCGCCGTCGGGGCGCGGTATCGCAACGTCGCTCGAGGTCTGCAGCGCGCCAAGCGCCTCACCCTCAGCCTCGAAGCCCAGCACCGCCGACCGTTCATCCGGGTGAGAGCGTTTCTCGAACAGAGGAACGTCTCCCGCCTCCTGCGGGAAAGGGCCGACGGCGACCTCTGGGGCATGGAGCTGGCCGTTGCCCCTCACGAGTTGGTCCGGCTCAGGTTCCGCTACCGCGAACGGTGCGCGGATGCGAACGCCAACGGCCGGATCGAGGCGCCGGAAGTCTCCCGTTCGGTCACCGCGCACGTGACGGTCGACGTGGCGCGGTGGTGGAGGGCACTACGCTCGGGGCGGAGCCAAGGCCGGGAGGAGGTCAGCGGAGATGGGGCCGTGGACGAACCCGCGGATGGGGTTTCCCCCGGGGAGGGGCGCGAGCGCAGGCGGTAGTGACCGCCGCGGTGCACTCGTGCCCCGCGCGTCGCTCCCATAGGGGATCCGGCATGCTCCCCCCGCATGCGCACCGCGGGCGACCGCACGCCAGCCCCATGCGCTACGCCCCCGTGGCCTCTCTTTGCGCCCCCTGAGTGCGGCCCTTTGACGCTCAACACGGGACGTTTACTTTACTAGGTGGCATTCCTGTTAGCGTGTACCCGTCAAGTCCCATCACGGAGAGGGCGGCATGGCGATGAGTGGCGGGGGACGTGTCTCTCGGTACGAGCCTCCCCGCGCCTTGGACTTGTCCGGCATCGGTGTCGGTGGCGATTCTCCCCTTGGCTACTGCGCCACCGGCAGCGGCCCTGGCTACTGCTACCCCACCGGCCTCACCCTGCAGAACGCCTGCACCCAGGGCTTTGGGGCGTCTGCGCCTGAGATCTGCTCGAAGGGAACTGGGCGGCCTTGACCTGCACAACCGGGAGAGGAGTCTTCGTCGCCACGTGCAGCGTGGGTTCCCTCCCCTACCACTGTCCTCAGGGGTCTCGCGCCTGACGGCCTCCGACCCGTGCCTCCTCTTCGCGCTTTCGGGGTGTCCGCGGGGGCGGCTCCTGCGCGGGAGCCACGGGACCGGCCGGTGATCTCTCCCACGTGCCACGTGGCGGGCCTCGTGGTGCGTGTGGGGGCAGTGTCCTCCACCGCCGTGGCCCTGCTGCGAGGATGGGAGACGGAGGAGGGGGGCTTTGACCTGCTCTTCTGTTTCTCCCCCTCGACCCTCCAGGTTTGGCCCTGTCACCCGGTGCCCAGGAGGAGATCAGGGGCCTCCCGCGCGTGCTGTTCTGCTTCAACGGAGCGTGGAATAGCCCCTTCCTCGACGCCGAGGAGGCGCGAACCAGGCTGCGTGCCCTCCTTGGGCACGCCTAAAGGGTCTCGGTGGAGCTTCTCCCTTGGTCCTGCAGCCTCCTGGACTTCGCCGAGCGCGTACGTGACGTGTATCACCTCCCTGAAGACGACCCCGGGCGAATCCTGTCCTTCTAGGGCGACAAGTACCTCGCGCCGTTCCTCCCTGACTTCAACGCACTCATCGTTCACGGTGCGGCCGTGGTGAGGCGCGAGGCAGCTGCGGTGTTCTTGGGGCCAGACGGCGCGGGCAAGACCACGGCAGCGACTCTCCCGCCGGCAGGACCCATCCTCTCTGACGATCAGGTGGTCCTCCGCCTGGAGCACGACCAGTTCACCGCACACGGCACGCCGTGGGGACGCTGGGTGTGCCCCGGACTGAGTGCCCCGGTAGGCGCGCTGTTCTTCCTCGAGCAGGCCGAGAGGTTCGAGCTTGTGCCGCTTGCTCCTGGGGGGACGCTCTCGGCCCTGTGGGGTAGGCACCCCTCCTGATCGTTGCCTCGTCCACCGCGGATGCGACCCCACACCCTCGATCTCGTGCGCGCCCTCGAGCGAGCGGTCCCCTGCTACCGGATGCGCTTCCCCCGCTCGTTCGTGGACTGGGATGCCATCGACGAGGCGATGGCTGCTCCGTCACCATCCCCGCGTGGGGTATGCGCCTGGCGTAGACGAACCCCCGCTCGTTCGTGCGGGTGGGGCCAGGCGCCACGGCCGTCTCGAACGAGAGGCACGCCTCGGTTCCAGGGCTGCGCGTCTGCGTGGGAGGGGCGTTCCGACGAGCTAGCCTGCACGCCGTCGTTGGGCCCCGCCACCTAAGGCGTTCGTCCAAGGCTGCCCCGGCGTTCTGTGACGGGTTGCCTCCTGTGAGGGCTAGAGCATCACGCTGGCGCCAACCCTGGGCACGAAGACACCCGCGGCGCGGTACCTGCCCTCGTCGCGCCGGAAGGTACGCAGGCCCTTGAGGTAGACCCTCGCGAGGGGGCTGAACCGGTAACCGAGGTGAACCTCGCCGAGCACGCGCTCGGCCCTCGTCACGTCCCGGAGCGTCCGGAGCCCTGCCTCATCGAGTCGGAACGCAAGCTCCCACCTCTCGCCAAGAGGGTGGGGCCTTATCTCGAGGTGGAGGCCCCCTCCACCGCGAGGCCCAACCGGATGCGAGAACCCCGCGTCCAGGAGGAGCCGTTCCTGAACCGTGCCTGCGACCCTCCAACCCCACCCCCTCGAGGCAGGCTGGTCAAGCAGGGTCGCTTCCTTGCCTGCGCCGGTCCGAGGATCGTACCGATCGACGCCGTAGAACGCGTCCACGTACTCGGGGAGAAACCCCGCACCAAGGGCACACCACTGCGCCCGCAGCTCGATCCCCGAGACGCCCCAGAGTCTGGCGACGTCCGCCCCGAGCCCGAGGGCCAACCCGCTGCCGTGGTGGTGGATCGTGGCCACGTCCGCGAAGGGGAAGAGCCTGGCAGAGGAACGCCGAATCAGGGGATACTCGACGTCGACCCCCATGAGGGTCACGGCGTCGGCGGTACTTTTCCTCCCGTCTGGGTCGCGGTCACTCACCCAGGTGGCGCCTATCCTCAGCGGCCGCAGTCCTCGATGGAGAGATCGGAACGGCTCGGTCCACGCCCTGCCTCCCACGATCTCCCACCTGTCAACCGTGCTGGAGAACACGACCGCGCCCCCGCACGAGGTGGAGAGGGAGAGCTGCGCGCCGAGACGGCGATAGTCGTAGTCGTACCAGTTCGTGTAGCGACGCACGAGGAATCCGTGGCCGAGGGTCAGGGCATCGAGGCCTGAGAGGCGAATCACGAGCGGGTCACTCGCATGGCCATACCCCACCGCGCGGATGAGGCGGACCCACCGGCGCGACGACCCCCACTCCTCTTCACGCACGCCCTCGCCTCGGAACAAGAGCTCCATGTCGAGGGCCACGCTCAGCTTGCCTACAACGAGCGAAGGCTGGAACCGAATGGTCCAGAACGGCTCCCCGTCGATGATCGTCGCACCCGCTTCGCCGCCGAGACTCCCCGCAGGGCAGGGGGACGCCACCAAGAGCGCGAGGGCAAGCGCTTGCCAACGGGGAGAGGAACCCATTCCTTGACCCTCCTTCGCAGAACGAAGCGCCATGTTATCACCTTCCCCCAGGCAGAGCAATGCACGCATCCAGGTCGGTCGTGGTGGCGTACATTTCAGGGCACGGCTTCGGGCACGCGACGCGTGCCGCGGCGGTGTTGGATGCACTCCTTGACCGCCTCCCAGGCTGGGAGGCCGTCATCAAGACCACCGCGCCTGCGTGGCTCTTCTGGTCGCTTGGCCCTCGCCACACGATCATCGCCGCGGAGGTGGACGCCGCGCCGGTCCACGAGAATCCCTTCACCCTCGACCTCGAGGCCACGCTGCGCCGCATGGCGACGTGGCTCCACCGGCAGGAGGACTGGATCCGGCAGGAGACGCGCTGGCTCGCGGACATGGCGCCAGGCCTCGTCCTCGCGGATATCAGCCCCTTGGCACTGGCAGCCGCACACCGGGCAGGCATCCCCTCCGCACTCGTGGCCAACTTCACCTGGGAGTGGATCCTGCGGCGCCTCCCCACCGGAGACCCTCGCGCCGGCTCGCTTGCCGATCGCTACGAGCCGTTCACCCGCTTGGCGACGTGGTGCTTCGTTCCTTGGCCCGGCACGTGGGAGCTCGCACACCCCTATCCCATCCCCGTCGGGCTCATCGGTCGGCGCTGTCCCCTGGGTCGAGAGGACGCGAGGGCACGCCTGGGCCTCCCCCCCGCCACCACGGCGGCCCTCCTGACGTTCGGGGGCCTCGATGGAGGAACCGTGCCCCTCGCCATCCCAGGCGGAACCGACGATCTCCTGCTCCTGAGCACGGTGCCGAGGCCTTCCCTCCCACGGTGCTTCACCGTTGCGCGCGAGGTCCCACACGCGTGCCTCGTCCAGGCGGCCGACGTCGTCGTGGGGAAACTCGGCTACTCAACGGTAGCCGAATCCCTCATCCACGGCACCCCGTTCCTCGTGTTCCCCCGCCCGGGGTGGCCCGAAGAGGATCCCCTCTTCGAGGCCCTGTCCTCGTGCGTGCCCACGGCACGGATGACGAGCGAGGCCCTCAGATCCGGGGAGTGGCTCTCCATGCTGCGGGGCCTGGCGGCAAGAGAGCACGCCGACGGACAACCCCCCTACGGTGCGGACCAGATCGCGCTCGTTCTCGCCGCCGCCTTACGACCCTAAACCCTCCACGTCTCACGGGCCTCCTGCCCACACGACAGGCGCCGCGGGGGGCACATCCCTCGCGCCTTCGCCCGGCGAGTCTGTCACATGATGGGACAACATGTCCCAAAACGCGACACCCTATCGATACAACGTGTGCGAGCGTGACGAGCCACCAACGTCGCGTCGGGGGGGGGAGGACGAACCCTGCCCTCACCTGCGGCGCGTGTCCTCCAACCGAGCCCCGGGGTTTCCCCTCTTGGCACGTTTCATGCGTTTCGTACTTCGCCTGTTTTTCTTGGGTTAGGGGGAGCCAACGAGATGTCAGAGCAGCTCGAGAGAAGACGTATCGGCGATAGGGGGTTCGCGTCCTCGGTTTCCGTTGTCCGTCGTCTCCGAGAGCTCCAGCGACAGCGTGAGAGTCTTCACATTCGTCGCGAGGCACTCGCCTCTGAACGAAGGGACTTGACGGTGCGCCTCGAGCAACTTAGGCTCCGCCGCCGTTTGCTCGACAATAGGACTCGGATCGGCCAGTCCCACTGAACTGGTCCTTGTTCCTTGACAATCCAGGTCCTTGTGGCCAGAAGGAGGAGGCTGCAGGTTCGTCTTCATACGTGAAGCCTCCTGGGTTGTGGAACCCTACCGGCATCGCTGACCCCATGCCGCCCCCCTGCCGATGCCGGGCTGACTCCCCTGCCCTGAACCTGCGCCTCCTCCTTCCCCTCCAGCCTTCCGCCCACGAGGAGGAGAGTGCAGGTTCGTCTCCATACGTGAAGCCTCCTGGGTGAGAGTGTGTTCGCGGCATCGCTGACCCCATGCCGCCCCCTGCCGATGCCGGAACGCCTCGCCAGCCCCCAACCTGCCTCTCCTCCTCCGTTTGTCCTCATGTACCTTGCACGACGTCGGGTCCGGGAGGGCCGTCACGGCGAGGGCAACGGCCACGGTGGGGGGCCTTGACATGGGTGGATTGGAGGATACCTTTGCTAACTCCCCAATTCTCTCGGTGCATTCCCTCCATTCGCACCTGATCCGACCCTGGCGGCGCTCACCCCGGTCGCGCGCCAGGAGTCGTGGGATCCTCGATGACCGGGTCTGCCGGGCGCTCCCCGCGCTCTCCGTGGTGGTCTCCGTCGCACCTTCGCCTCGCGCCGGGTGTCGCTTGCGAGACCGTTGTGGGAAGGTGAGGTATGGCCGTGCGTCGAGTCGTGATCATGGGAGCCGCTGGTCGCGACTTCCACAACTTCAACATGTTCTTCCGGGACAACGATGCCTATAGGGTGGTGGCCTTCACCGCCACCCAGATCCCGGACATCGCAGGCAGGGTGTATCCCGCGGCCCTCGCGGGGTCGCTCTATCCTGATGGCATCCCCATCGTGGAGGAGGAGCGACTGGAGGAGGTGGTACGAGGCCAGGACGTGGACCTCGTGGTGTTCGCGTACAGCGATGTCTCGCACGAGCACGTGATGCACATGGCCTCAAGGGCCTTGGCCGCGGGAGCCGACTTCATGCTCCTAGGCCCGCAGTCGACGCAGATCCGGGCGAGCAAGCCCGTGGTGGCCGTCGGCGCGGTGCGCACGGGATGCGGCAAAAGCCAGACGAGTCGGAGGATCGTGCAGATCCTGTCGCGGTGGGGCCTGAAGGTCGTCGTGCTCCGTCACCCAATGCCTTACGGCGACCTCGCCCGCCAGGCGGTGCAACGGTTCGCCACCATGGAGGACCTCGACGTGCACCGCTGCACGATCGAGGAACGCGAGGAGTATGAGCCCCACCTCGCCTCGGGAGCGGTGGTGTACGCGGGCGTCGACTACGCAGCCATCGCGCAGCGGGCCCAGGACGAGGCGGACATCATCATCTGGGAGGGGGGGAACAACGACTTCCCCTTCCTGAAGCCTGACCTCTTGGTCACCATCGTCGATCCCCACAGGCCCGGCCACGAGCTCACGTATCACCCAGGGGAGACCTGCCTCAGGATGGCGGACGTGGTGGTCATCAACAAGGTCGGGACCGCGGACTTCAGTGGGGTTCACAAGGTGAGGGAGTCCGTGCGCCTCGTGAATCCGAGGGCCGTCGTGATCGAGGCCGCCTCACCCGTGTTCATCGAGGGACGGGAGCGCCTCGCGGGGGCGCGTGTCCTCGTGATCGAGGACGGGCCCACGGTGACGCACGGGAGCATGGCGTACGGCGCTGGCGCCATCGTGGCGCAGAAGCACGGGGCTGTCCTCGTCGATCCTCGTCCCCACGCGGTCGGGAGCATCGCCGCCACGTACAAGAAGTACCCGCACCTCCAGGCGGTGCTCCCTGCGATGGGATACGGCGAGGAGCAGATGCGAGAGCTGCGTGAGACCATCGAAGCGACCCCGTGCGACCTCGTCGTGGTCGCTACTCCCATCGATGTGGGCAAGCTCCTGCGCCTCTCGAAGCCGGCGCTGCGCGCCCGGTATGAGCTGCAGGAGATCGGGTCCCCCACCATGGAGGACGTGCTGCATCGCTTCCGTCCCTGCTGAGCCCGCCAAGGGACTCGACGCGGCCTTCCGGATCACGGGAGGCCGCGTCCGCTACAGGTAGCCCAAGCCTCTCAGGCGCCTCTCGAGCGCCTCCTGTTCCCCCGGGGCAAGCCCGCGTCGCCGGGCGGAGACGCCTCTCGTGGCGCTCGTGGGGACGCAGGGGGCGCGCACGAATCCTTCGAGGACCCTCCCGTCCACCTCCGCGGGTATCTCCAGGCCGAGCAGCGCACACAGGGTCGGCATCACGTCCACGATCCTGGCCTGTGGCATAGGGCCAGTCCTCAGGTCCGGTCCTGCCCCAAGCAGGATACCCTCGTAGGCGTGGTTGCCCGTCGCCCGACCGGGGGGGTTGAATGCCCGGGTATAGTGGCTGTACGGAAAGAAGTGGAAGTGGTACCGCTCGTCGAACTCGGTGATGACCACGTCCGGAGCGTACTCGAGGTAGGGGCCCGAGTACACTTCTTCGCGTCGTTGGGCGCGGAATATGATGCGCTGTCCTGAATGAGGGTCTCGCACGTCGCCCAGACGCTCGATGATCTCGTCACGCAGTGCCTCGTAGTCCCGAGGACTGACGATCCCTTCCGGTTCTCGCCCCGCGAGGTTCACGAAGATACCGTTGGTCATGAGGCAGAACGCCTTCGTCCGCCCCCAGTCCGTGACGGAACCGGCGCCTTGGAGGCGATTGCCGCCCTCCAGCCTGTCGACGAATCCTCCGCTGGCGCCGAGCGTCCGCAACGCCGTGGCGAGGTGGGAACGCCGCAGACCCATGGCGTGGAGCCGCTTCCCGACGGTATCCACGAGCCTCCGCCCACCCTTGAACGCGAACAGGCCGAAGTCCGCGAGGAGGTTGTTGAGGTCCACGCGAGCCTTCAGGGGCCCAAACCCGTGGTCGCTCATGATCACGACGTTCGCGTCAGGGCCCGCGGCGTCAACGAGTCTTTTCACGGCGGAGTCGAGGCGCGCGAAGATGGCGTGGATGCGGTCTCGGGTGGGCTCGTCTCCTGGGGCAACGGGACCGTCGACGCCGAGGCAGTGCCACAACCCGTGCTGGATACGATCCGGGGTCACGAACACGACCACGGCCAGGTCCCACCTCTGGCGCGCCAGCGCCCAGAGGAACACGCGTTCGTGCTGGTCGAGCATCCTCTCGATGTCGTCGAGCAGCGCGCGGCGGTGGGAGGGATCGAAGGACGCCCACGAGACGTCCAACGCGTAGCGCCCAAACTCCCGTTCGATCTCTTGCACGAGGCTCTCCGGGGACGCGTACCGCACTGTTCCCGGGGGGGTCAGGGCTCCCGCGATCACGATGCCGTTGAGGGAGGGGGGCGGGTAGGACATCGGCATGTTGAGGAGCACAATCCTGATCCCCGCCTCGGCCGCGAGGTCCCAGAGCGTGGTGCCCGCGAGGGTATGGTAGCCGACCGGTTCGAGGCCCTTGAAGTCGAGGGTTCGCCGCTGTGCGTCGTAGTGTGAGTGCTTCCCCGGGTTGGTGCCGGTCATGAAGGAGCTCCACCCTGGGCCCGTGTAGGGGGGATCGGTGGAGCGGAGGACCGCGCGTGATCCGCGCGCCAACATCGAGCCCAAGAAGGGCATGATGCCTTCTTTGGCGAATGGCTCCAGCACCCTGAAGGTCGCACCGTCGAGCCCGATGACCATGAGCCGTCGCACGCTAGCGTCGCCTCCGAAGGACGATAGCACCGAGTCGTCGGTCGAAGTCAGTGATGCCCCACCGCACGACCACTCCAACAAACACCAGCATGAACACCGCAACGAGGGCTGCGGCTCCCCATGCACCCCGGAGCGAAGGCTGAAGGAGCTTCACCGCCGCGGCCGCGAGCGCACCGGCGAAGAGACTTACCGCGTAGCCCTCGCTGAACGGGCTCAAGCCGAGGATGACACGTACCTCCACGACCCTCAGGGCATTCACGAGCGCGAGCGACAGGGCGGATGCGGCCGCAGCACCCATCGCCCCCCACTTGGTGATCCACAGGGCGTTGAGCGTCACGTTCAAGGCGCCGAGGACGAGGGAGTTCACGAGGTTCATCCGCTGGTGACCCGTCATGTTGAGCATGTATCCCACGGAACCTGTCCCCGAGGACACGAGCTTGCCCAAGGCCAGGCACATGAGTGCAGGGTATCCCGCCTCGAAGCCGGGACCGAAGATACGCAGGAGCGCCGGCCCGGCGTACACGATGCCCACGAAGAGCGGCAGGCTCGCGCTGAGGACCCAGCGCGTGGTGGCACGGAACATCTCCCCGAGCCCCCGCATGTCGCCTCGCGCGTGAGAGGCGGCGATCATGGGTGAGAGCATCATGTTCACCGCGTTGAGCGGCAAGGAGACCAACCCTGCGATGCGCTGCGATGCGCCGTAGATCCCCGCCTCTTCTCTCGTGCTCAGCGCCCCGAGCATGAGGATGTCGATCCACAACACCACGAAAGTGCTCAGTTCGCTCAGTGCCACGGGGCCGGCGAACGAGGCGAGCTCACGGCGGGAGAAGAGGCCGCACCCCGCGCCCACATCCCTCCGCCAGGCAGGGAGGCCCGCACCAAGCGCCACCAGCGTCATGGCGATCACCGCGCCGTAGTGTGCGCAGAGGACCCCTCCCACGCGCCAGCCAGCGGCCCACGCCACGGCGAGGATCAACGCCTGTGCTGCGGGGAAGGCGACCTTCTGGCCCCCAACGCGGATCGTGACCCGCTGCAGCCCGTGCAGTGCCGCGAGGAACACGGTGGTTGGGGCCCACAGGAGGAGGGAGGGGGCCAGCCACCGCATGAGCGCCCCCACCTCGGGCTTGCCGAAGACGTGTCGTCCAAGGGAGGAGGACGAGAGGACCACGAGGGTGGCGGCCGCCGCGGCGCTGAGTATGGACCACCGCAGCCCGGTATGGAGGACCGCCCGCGCGTCCGAGGGACGGTCCCTCCCTCGGCCCCGGGCGACGAACCTCAGGGCCGCCTCGTCCAGACCACACCGGGCGAGGATGCTGCTGAAGTCGAAGGCCACCGTGCGCGCCACCAGCCACGAGCCCAGATCCGCGGGGCCGAGGATCCGGGCCATGAGCACGCCGCCGAGCGTGCGCAGACCCACGTCCGCAATCTCGCCGGTGGCCCCTGCTCCGGTGTTGACCGCGACGGTAGCAAGGGAGGAGGACCCCGGAGACCCCTGACCATCCCCCCCGTCTCTGGGCTCGCGCTGCTCCACGCGGCCTACATCCTCCCCGCCGTCACGCTCCACGTGATGAAGTCTCCCTCCACGGCGAGGATGGGCAGGGGCCGGAACTCGGCACCGACCCGGAGGTAGGCGCGCAACTCCTTCTGGTCGTCCGCGGCGACGTACAGCTCGTCGAGGCCGTCGCCGTCCATGTCCGCGCAGGTGCACGCGTGCTCGAACCCAGATGAGGACGCGTCGATGAGGGTACGACGCCAGGGTGAGGCCTCCGTAGGCACGATCCACCAGAGTCCCGACTTGAATCCCGCGGCCACGAGTTCTTTCCTGCCGTCGCCGTCCAGGTCGCAGGCGAGGAGGAACCGGCATTGGCGATCGGGCAGTGAGGTGACCTCCTCGTGTCGCCACGAGTCTCCCTCCCGCCAGTAGCGGAGGATGCTCACCGGATTGAGCAGTCGACCGTCGGCGGACGTGACCCCCTCCTTGACGACGAAGAGTCTGTCGCCCTTCCCGTCCAAGTCGGCGACGAGGATCTCCTTCGCGTGGGTGTCGGGGAAACTGTCGACGAGGGTCTTGGCGTAGCGGGTGCCGTCCCATGCGAAACGGACCACCGCCCCGGGCTGCGAGGCGCCGCTAGCACGGTTCGGCTGGCTCGGCGTGGCGTAGAACTCGAGGGTCCCGTCTCCGTCCACGTCACCGATCTCGATCTCATGCACGAACGTGGAGGGGGAACTGTCCACCTGGGTGATGGACCAGCCGGCGTCCGACTCGTGCCCCACGGCGATGACCCCCTGGTCGTGGGTGGCCATCACGAGGTCCGGCCTCCCATCCCCGTTCACGTCACCGCGCTCGATGTCGCGAATGCGGTCGTGGGCGCCACCGAAACGGGGCTGCCAGAGTCGCTGGGGGTGTGTGGGGGGGAAGCCTGGCCGCCACTTCGTGAGGGCTGCCCGATCACCCCCGATGGTGAACAGTGCCGTCTCGGCGTCAGCCACGACGATGAACGCCTTGTGGAACACGTTGCTGAGGGTGTCATCCAGCGTGGTCGTGCGCCAGCCCCCCTTCTCCTGGCGCAGGATCGCGAGGTGGGCAGGCTGGGGAACGGGCCTGCCGTCGGGCGAGGAGAGGAACCGTGATTGGCACACGAGGAGCACGCCTCCGGGCCCGAGGTCGATGGAGGGGGCTCTCTCCCGGGGGGTGCATGCGAGGAGCACGCACGCGAGGGAGACCGAGGCGTAGGGGGTGACGCGCATTGATGATCCTCCGAGGACGCAGGGTCGATGGTGTGATGAGGCAGGCCAGGCGGGTGCGGGGCACGCGCGCGGCACGTCGAAGGGGGAGGCATCGGCCTCCGTCGGCGCTATATTGCCGGGGCGTTCTCTCAAGTCAACCTCGAACGTCTGGGAGGAGGAGTCGTGTCGTGGGAAAGCCGGGTCCGCGGCCTGGCGGGTGAAGCCGAGGTCGCGCGCCAGATCTACCATCCTGCCCCCCCTATCCACGGCGCCGTGTCCCTCGTGTTGCACCGGGTGTTCCCGGATGCGGACACGGGGGGCAGCATCCGTGAGCTCGCGCGCCTGCGCGAGGGCGTGCACGAGGAGATCGGACAGGCGGGGTTCTCACTCGAGGTGAAGCAGGTGAACATCACGATCGTGCAGCCCGGCTGTGCGGTGGGGCTCCACGTCCACCCAGAGCAGCGCGAGGCGTGGTTCGTGGTTCCCGGCTTCGGCCGGCTCACCGCCTTCATGGTCGACCTTCGGCCAGATTCCCCGACGAGGGGATCCCTCGCGACCGTGGTGCTGGGCTACCGGGACACCCTCCTGGGGATCCCGGAGGGGGTGCTGCACGGCTACCACAACACGACGAGGCGCGAGGCCGTGCTCGTGTACCTCACGAGCCACTTCTTCGTCGCCGATCCCGACTCCCCCCAGTTCCAGGAAGGGAGGGTCTGGCCACGGGACCTCCCTCCGCATCTGGCCACGAGACTGCCCGCGCACATGCGCCCCTGAGCGCACACCCCAGGAGGCTTCGCCATGGCATGCGATCCAGGCGTAACCCACCCCATGAGCCCACAGACCCCGATCAAGGGTGCCTCGCACCTCGGCTGGGGGATGAAGAACCGGCTCATGAGGCTCATCCGCCCCGACGGCCGGTGCTTCTACCTGCCGATCGACCACGGGTACTTCCTCGGCCCGACGCGGTGTCTTGAACGGCCGGGCGAGACGATCCGGCCCCTGCTCCCGTGGGCGGACGCCCTGTTCGTCACGAGGGGAGTCCTCCGCGCCGCGGTGCCACCCGACGTTTCCACCCCCATCATCCTCCGGGTCTCGGGCGGCACGAGCATCGCAGGCCACGACCTCGCGGACGAGACCCTCGTCGCCTCGATCGAGGAGATCATCCGGTGCAACGCCACCGCGGTGGGGGTCTCGATATTCGTGGGCAGCGACTACGAGAAACAGACCTTGAAGAACCTTGCCGACATCGTGAGCATGTGCCAACCCTACGAGATCCCCGTCATGGCGGTCACGGCCGTGGGCAAGGAGCTCGAGAAGCGCACCGCGAAGTACCTTGCCCTCGCCTGCCGGATCGCCGCCGAGCTCGGGGCGAACGTAGTGAAGACCTACTACGCGTCCGAGGACTTCGAGAAGGTGACCGAAGGGTGTCCCGTGCCGGTGGTCATTGCGGGCGGGCCCAAGTGCGAGACGCAGCGCGAGGTCTTCGATTTCGTGTACGACGGGCTGCAGAGAGGCGCCACCGGGGTGAACCTCGGCAGGAACGTCTGGCAGGATCCCCACCCAGTCGCCATGATGCGCAGCCTGCACGCCCTCATTCACGACGGGCTGCGTCCCGACGAGGCTGCCGCCCTCTACGGGGAGCTCGCGTCATCGGAGGGACCTGAGGCGTCAGGGTGAGGGAGGGTTCCATGCGGGTGGCGATGTGGTACCACAACCGCGACGTGCGCATCGAGGAGATGCCACGACCCTCGATCGGGCCAGACGAGATCCTCGTGAAGGTCACCTCCAGCGGCCTGTGCGGGTCGGACGGGATGGAGTGGTACCGCCGGCACAAAGCACCGTTGGTCTTAGGGCACGAGGTGGCGGGCGTGGTCGATGAGGTCGGCGCGCGCGTCCGAGGAGTCGCGGTGGGAGACCGGGTCGCGGTTGCCCACCACGTGCCCTGCAACACCTGCCACTACTGCCTCAAGGGCAACCACAGCTGCTGTCCCACCCTGCAGTCCACGAACTTCGATCCGGGAGGGTTCGCGGAGTACATCCGGGTTCCGGCCCTCAACGTCGACCGGGGGCTGCTCCACCTCCCTGAGACCCTCTCGGACGATGACGCCACCTTCATCGAGCCGCTTGGCTGCGTGGTGCGTGGCCTCCGGCGCGCGAGACTCGCGCCAGGTCAAACCGTGGCCATCGTGGGGTGTGGCATCTCTGCCCAGCTCATGATCTTGGCGGCCCGCGCTTTCGGGGCCGCCTGCATCGTGGCCTGTGACTCCATCCCCTTCCGGCGCGAGATGGCCCTGTCCCACGGTGCGGATGCGGTGACCGACAGCGACGAGAGCTTCATCGAGTGCCTCCGCCTCCTCACCCATGGGAGGAAGGCAGATCTCGTGGTCATCTGCCGGCCGCTCGTGCGGCTGGCACTCGAGGCGGTGGACAGAGGGGGCACGGTGCTGTTCTTCTCCGGGGCAGACGACCCGGCGGAACCCATCCCGGTGCCGTGGAACACGATCTTCTGGCGCACGGAGGTGACCCTCACAAGCTCCTACGCGAGCCCCCCCGAGGATTCTGCCACCGCGCTCGCCCTCCTCGCCTCGGGGAGGATCGCGGTAGGCTCGATGATCACGCATCGCCTCCCCTTGGCGCAGCTCGGCACCGCCATCGAGATGCTCACGCACCCTTGGGAGCATCGCTGCATGAAGATCATCATCCACCCCCACGCGTGAGCCATGAGGTCCGCGGTGTCTTCCCACGCGCAGGTCATGCGACGCATGGCCGAGCTGGGTCGGAGACTCGTGGGGGGAGGCCTCGTGCACTCGTGTGTGGGGAACATGTCCGTGAGAGTCGAAGACAGGATCCTCATCTCCGCCACCGGGGCCATGCTCGACGAGCTTGGCCCCTCCACGATCATCGAGATGCGGCTGGAGGGGGATCTCCCCCCGTGCGCCTCCCACGATGCGCCGCTGCATCTCGCCATCTACCGAGGCACCTCGGCCGGGGCCATCATCCACACCCACTCTCCTTTCGCGGTTGCCTCCTCCCTCATGGTTCCCACGGGCGTACTCCATACCCCCGAGATCGAAGGCGAACGGGTCCTGCGGGGCATCCCGCTCGTGCCGGACTGGGGTGAGGAAGGACCAGACGAGGTCGTGCGCGCCCTCACGACGCACCGTGCGGTGCTCTTGAGGGGCCACGGCGTGGTGGCGATTGGGGCCTCGCTCGATGACGCGTTCGTCGCCGCCAGCTTCGCCGAGCACGCCTGCAAGATCCGCTACCTCCTCGGAGGAGGCCACAAGCCTCGCAGGTCACCCAAAGGGGAGCGTTGAGACCCTCAGGGAAGTCCGCGTCTCACCCGCAGCCACCACTCGGTGCCCAACAGGGCAAGCAGCGCCACGAAGCACAGCGGGACCTTGCGCACCGAGCGAGCCCCCCACTCGAGTCGACGACCGACGCGCAGGAGGGAGTCGATCCTCGCCTGATCCTCCTCGCCCACGACGATCCCGCCGGTGGCGTGGGCGAGGCGTACCAGGACGTCGTGCCGTGGGGCCATCAGCGCCTGTTCCACGGGCACAGGCTCGACCCTGAGGGAGGCTTCCGCTTCCAGCACCTCGCCCCGAGGGAGGGCCGCCCGCGCGGAGACGGTCCACTCGCCCGCGGGCAGGCCAGGCACCCGCAGCGGCGCGACCTGGCCGTCGGGGCCGAGGAGCACACGTCGGCTAAAGGAAGGGACCTCTCTTCCTCGTGCGACGCGCACCTCCACGGTGCCCTCCCTCGCGGGCTCCCACCCTGGATCGAACACCTCCACCCCCACGGTGAGCGGCTCCCCCGCGAGGTAGGTGTCCCGGTCGAGGTGAAGGCGCAGCCTCGAGCCCGCCTCCGGTGAGAGGAGCCATCGGATGATGCCGGGCCACGGGTCGGCCGTGGCTGCCCGGGCTTGCAGGATCCAGCGCCACCAGTCCGCGCCGACCCAGGCGAACACCTGGCCTCGTCCGTGGGGACGGACGGCGAGGGCGGGGACGCCCCCCTCGGTGGTCATGATGACCTGGGCGTCGGCCGTGCGACGGACCGATCCGGTCGGGAACCGCACCGGGGGGAGCGGCCCCTCCCCGATGAGTCTGGTGAGGGGGTGCGTCGCGCCCCAGGGTGACGCCACGAGGCGGTGTTCCTCGGCGGCCTCCCACCTCGTCACGAGGGGGCTCAGCCCCTCCCACTCCGCGGTGGGCCAGCCGAGGAGGACCACCGCCCCCCCTCGCCCCACCACGGCCTCGGCCCGATCGCGCAGCCCCAGGTCCCTCCCACGCCACTGCCCGACGATGAGGGCATCCGGGAGGCGATCCAGCGCGCCTTGGTCCGCGGTGGGTGCCAAGGGGGTGAGGAATCGCACCGCGAAGCCTCCATCGCGGCGGAGGCTTCGTGCGAGGAACGCGCCGTCGAACGCCAAGGCGTCAGCGACGAGCTGGACCTCCCAGCGTGCCCTCCTGACCGTGAGGGACGCGCGTCGCTCGTTGTTGCCCATGACCCGCTCCCCCGGGCTCGGGGGGACCCGCACACGCACGGTCACCGACCCGACCTCGCACCCCTCGGAGCGCAAATCGACCTCCACGGTCGTGTCGGGGGAAAGGACCGCCCTCGTCTCGGCGAGACGCCCCTCGACCTCGAGGAAGACGGGAACCTCGACCACCCCGCTGCCTCCGGTGCGCCGGATCGAGGCGTACACGGGGAAGGGTTGCCCCTCGATCACGATCGACGGCACGACGAGGCCTTCGACGGCCACGTCCACCGGCTCGCCGGCGTTCCCGACCGCCACCGCGGAAACCTCCACCCCAAGGAGGCGGGCCCTGCCCGCGGGATCCTCCCCCACCGAGTGTCCGTCGCTGATGAGCAGGATCCTCCGCGCCGAAGGGGCGAGGCGAACGGCCTTGGCGAGCATGGAGGAGAGGTCCGTCGTCGGGGCGTCGAGGTCCTCGGGGAGGATCCTGCCCGCATGCCTCCTGGGTGTGGCGCCCATGAGGAGCACGGGCATCCTCGCGAGGCGGGGGGGGAGTACGGCGATCCCCCGGGCGGCCCTCGTGCGACCCGCGGTGTCTTCCTGTGCCATGCTGAGGCTGCCGTCTACGACGACCGCCCAGTCAGGTTGTGCTCGGCTCGGGAAGGGGATGCGCGCGTCTGCGACGAGGAGGAGGAGGAGAACGGCGGCTCCGAGTCGGAGGAAGAAGTGCGCGGAGGGCCGCCACGACCGCAGCGGCCCATGGCTCCGCACCAAGAGCCACGCGGCTGCCGCGGAGGCGATGAGCAGGCCGACCGTGGCCGGCAGGGGTCTCACGGTGCGAGTCACACGCGCGGGAGTGATCGGGACCCGAGGGGGTACGTGTCCTTCCCGCGAGCCCGTCCCCGACGCACTAGTCGCCGATTCCTCCGTCGGAACCGAGCCGCTCCGAAGCGGTACGTGCCCAGACTTCCTTCAGGAGGGTCGCTTCCGCCGACGTGAGCTCAAGCCCCCGTCGCTCCATGACCCTCGCGGCGGTCGTGAGGGCGGCCGCGAGGTCGAACTCGCGGCCAGGCGCCGGTCCCCAGCTGAACGAGGGAACGAACCTCGGAGGGAATCCCGTCGTGAACACGTTCGCGCACACCCCGATGACCGTTCCCGTGTTCAGGGTCGTGCCGATCGCGGTCTTGGCGTGGTCACCGATGGCACACCCGATGAAGGTGAGGCCCGAGTCCTCGAAACGGCCGTCCACCCACACCTTCACCCTGCCGTACGTGTTCTTCAGGTTCGAGTTCGTGGTGCCCGCCCCGAGGTTGACCCAGCTTCCCACGTACGCGTGCCCCACGAACCCGTCGTGCTGCTTGTTGCCGTAGCCGAGGAACACGGACCTCGCCACCTCTCCTCCCACGCGGCAGCATGGCCCGATGCTCACCTCAGGACCGAGCTGGGACATCGGCTTCACGAGGCTGTCCTTGCCGATGAAGGCGGGGCCCACGACGAGGGAGTTTGCGCCGATGCGGGCACCTCGCTCGATGACCACGGGCCCCGACCGCGAATCGATGACCACCCCCGGCTCGATCTGCGCCAGGGGACCCACCGTGATCCGCGAAGGATCGAGGAGGTGGGACCCGCTCATGACCGTGCCTTCGTAGACCCCCAGCCCCCCGTCGTGCAGGTCTTCCCTGAGCATCTCCCCGTTGAGGTAGACGAGGTCCCACCAGCGCCGCACCATGCGCACCTGGCGGGTGACGGGGGGGAGGTTGAGGCTTCGTGCCCACTGGACGAGCTCGTCAAAGGGGGGGAGTCCCGAGGGGACTGCCTCGACCCTGAACGCCACGAGCACCTCGTTGGACCAGAGGGCGAACGGGCCGCTCACCTCCCGGGCACAGGCGGCCACCACCCCCACGTCCACGGTGCGGCCATTCACGAAGAGCATGGGCCCGCCCGGGCCTGGGCGCGACATCCCGGAGCGCTCTCGCACCACGGCCTCCAGCCACGGACGACACATCGCCCACAGGGATGCCGAGGGGAAGGCGGCCCGTACCCTCGCCAACCCGGTCCGGGCGCCGCAGAGCAGTTCCCACGCAGGGTGAAGCCAGGTGAGGGGAAGCAGCCCTCGCCACTCGCGGTCTTCGAACAGGCAGACCTGCGTCATCTCACCTCCTCGAGATTGAATCTGCGGATCTTCCGATAGAGCGTGCGCTCCCCAATGCCGAGGAGGCGGGCGGCCCTGCGGCGGTTCCCTCCGGCTTCCTTCAGGGCGTTGAGGATCGTCTCCCGCTCCACCTGCTCCATGCTCGGGACCGGCCTGGGGCCAGGGCTCGATTCGGCCGGTACCTCCGGCACCTCGTGGACGTCTTCGATCTCGGATACCGGCAGCGTCTGCGCCGGCGGGGCAACGAATCCCCTGCGACGGAGGTCCATCCGCAGCTCCGCGACCTCGCGCCTGAGCGCGACGAGGGCATCGAGGATCACCTCCCACGGGACGTCCGTCCGACGGCCCACCACGGGCAGCCTCGGATTCGGGCCTGCCCGGGTCTCGAGGTACTCGCGGACATCCTCCGCGCGGATCTCCTGGGAGCCGCGCATGACCACGAGCCACTCCACGAGGTTCCGCAGCTCGCGCACGTTGCCCGGCCACGCGTACGATTCGAGCTGCTCGATCGCGAGCCGGCTCACCGCGGGGGGATCGCGTCCGACCTCCTTGGAGATCTGCCGCAGGAAGTGCCACATGAGGGGTTCGATGTCCTCGACCCGCTCCCGCAGGGGCGGCAGTTCTATCCTCACCACGCAGATGCGGAAGTAGAGGTCCTGGCGGAAGCGACCCGCCTCCACTTCGCGCGCGAGGTCCCGGTTCGTCGCGGCCACAACGCGGGCGTCCGAACGCACCACCGTCGATCCTCCCACCCGCATGAACTCGCGCTCCTCGAGCACGCGCAGGAGCTTCACCTGGGTCGACGCACTCAGCTCCCCGATCTCGTCGAGGAACACCGTGCCCCCGTTGGCGAGCTCAAACATCCCCTGGCGACGGGTGGCGGCACCGGTGAACGCCCCTCGCTCGTGGCCGAACAATTCGCTCTCCAACACCCCCTCGGGCAACGCGGCGCAGTTGACGACCACGAAGGGCCCGTCTGCCCGTCTGCTCGTGCGGTGCAGCGCCCTCGCGACGAGCTCCTTGCCCGTGCCGCTCTCGCCCTCGATGAGCACCGTCACCGGGGTCGGTGCCGCCTGCAGGATGAGCTCGGCCACGCGCAGGACCGCCTTCGAGCGCCCCACGAGGCCCGTGCGTTCGAGGATCCTGCGCCGACGGGCGAGCGCGAATACCTCCGCGGCGAACCGCTCGTCATCCCCCGCGAGCGGCAGTGACCCCTCCCCCGCGTCCCCCACGACCACCACCTCGGGCGGTCGTTCCTGGAGGGAGACCCGCCTGCGCAGCACGGCCTCCGCGTTCGAAGCGAGTCTGGTGTCGAGGATCACCACGTCCACCGGGGCGCGGAGCCGAGCCCAGAGGTCGGTGGCGGTCGGCACGCGTTCGACCGAGAAGGGCCGCAGGGCGCGCTCAACCCGAGCCGCCAACGCATCGTCCGCGGTCGCCACTACCACGACAACAGGAGCCTCGTCAGCCATCCGTGCCTCGAGCGAGAGGGTCTTCCCTACAGGGCGCGATCCGAATTAACCCCCCGCACGGCGCCCGTGGCAAGCCACCGGACATGGTGACTCGATCCGTGCTTGCGGCGTATTCCTGGATGGAATAGTTTGGGACAGGTCCCTTCGGAGTGGGGGAGGCGATGATCATCGGCACGGCTGGGCACATAGACCACGGGAAGTCCGCGCTCGTCAAAGCGCTCACGGGGATCGATCCCGACCGCCTCAAGGAGGAGAAACTCCGGGGCATCACGCTCGACCTCGGGTTCGCTCACCTCGAGGTGGGGGGGACGGTCGTGGGCATCGTGGACGTACCAGGGCACGAGGGTCTCGTGCACAACATGCTCGCGGGGGCTGGCGGCATGGACATGGCGCTGGTCGTCGTGGCGGCGGACGAAGGGGTGAAGCCCCAGACCGTCGAGCACGTGGAGATCCTGGATCTCCTCGGGATCACCGCGGGCATCGGCGTGATCAACAAGATCGACCTCGTGGGCGAGGAGGAGCGAGCCGTGGCGCGCCTCGAGGTGGAGGAACTCTTCGCGGGAACGTCCCTCGCGGGCTCCCCGCTCGTGGACGTCTCCGCCCGAACCGGGGAAGGCATCGAGGACCTCAGACGGCTCATAGAGGCGCGCATGAGGGTGGTGGCGCCGCGCGAACCGGAGCGCCCGTTCAGGGTCTTCCTCGACCGCGTGTTCACCCTCCGGGGATTCGGTACCGTGGTCACGGGGACCGCCCTCGCGGGGGAGGTGTCCGTGGGGCAAGAACTCGATGTCCTGCCCGTGGGTGGGGAGGTGCGAGTCCGGGGGATCCAGGTGCATGGCACGCCGAGGGAGCATGCGAGGGCTGGGGAGCGCGTCGCCCTCAACGTCACGGGCCGCAAGCTCACGCTCGAGCGCGGGTTCGCCTTGGCCGAACGAGGCATCTTCACGGCCACCGACACCCTCGACTGCAGGCTGAGGGTCATCAGGCCTCCGGGCAAGCGTGCCAGACCCATCCAGGCCCGCCTGTTCCTTGGTACCGAGGAGGTGCTCGCGAGGGTGGTGCCGTTGGAATCCCCTTCCCTGGGGCCAGGCGAGGGCTACGCGCAGCTCAGGACGGTCAAGCCTATCACGGCCGCACGGGGCGACCGGTTCATCCTCCGCACCGAGGACGACCGCCTCACCCTCGGTGGGGGCATCGTGATCGATGCCTTCGCGCGCCGCCGGGGTCCGCGTCGGGGCCTCACGGTGGCGGCGCTCCGCACGCTCGAGGGGATCCCCGACGAGGAGGCCTTCGATGCCTTCGTGCGCCACCAGCGGGAGGGGTTGACCCTCGTGGAACTCGCCCGGGTCCTCAACGTCGGCGCAGGGCGCGCGGCATCCCTCGCTGCTGGGCGTCAAGCAGCGGGCACGGTGCTCCTCACGGAAGGAGGGAGGCTCGTGGCCAGGTCCGTCGTGGACGAGACGAGGCAGACCGTCCTCGCGATGCTCTCCTCGTTCCACGAGGCCAACCCCATGAGGCCCGCCATGGCGCTGTCGGACCTACGGACTCGGTTCCAGACTCGGCTACACCCCCTCCTCGAGCTCGCGCTCGGGGAACTCGCGAGGGAAGGCAGGGTCGTGGTCGAGGGGGGCAGCGTGCGCGAAGCCGGCCACCAGGCGGCGTTCGACGGGCCAAGGGAGCGGACCCGGCAGCGCGTGGTGTGTCTCTACGAGGAGGCTGGGCTCCAGCCCCCTGGGCGCGAGACCGCGATCGCCCGGCTCACCGAGGAGGGGTTCAGCGACGTGGGAGGCGTCATCGAGGCCTTGCTCCAGGCAGGGGAGCTCGTCTCCATGACCCACGACCTCCTCGTCCACGCGAGGGTCCTCGAAGAGGCCAAGAGGCGCTTGAGGCCTCACCTTGCGCCGCCAGGCGTCACTGTCTCGCAGGCGCGTGAGGTGCTCGGCACCTCAAGGAAGTACGCGGTTCCCCTGCTCGAACTGCTCGACCGACAAGGATTCACCGTGCGGCGAGGGGACATGAGGGTCCTCTCTCCCGCCTGGGGTGTTTCACGACAAGAGTCGTGAGACCGGGGAGGCAAGACGTGCTCAGCAATCGTCGTCGTTCCGTTTCCCCTCCCGAAGAGGAGGGTCTCGTGTCAGAATCGGCCGTCTCCACGGCGCACGCGGCTCACCACGGGTTCGGGACCATGATCGGCATGAGCCCCGCTATGCAACGGGTGTTCTCGCTCGCGCGCAAGATCGCTTCGAGCAATGCGACCACCGTGCTCATCACCGGGGAGACAGGCACAGGCAAGGACCTCCTCGCACGGGAGCTCCACATGAACTCGTCCCGACGGGAGGAGCCGTTCATCGAGGTAAACTGCTCGGCCATCCCTGAGACCTTGCTCGAGACGGAGCTGTTCGGCTACGAACCTGGCGCGTTCACCGACGCGAAGGGGCGGAGGCGAGGGCTCTTCGAGCTCGCGAACGGGGGCACCCTGTTCCTCGACGAGATCGGGTACATGACCGCCAACCTCCAGGTGAAGCTCCTCAAGGCCATCGAGGAGAAACGGATCCGTCGGGTCGGGGGCACGCGCGACATCGAGGTGGACATCCGGATCATGGCCGCGACGAACCGAAACCTCGAGCAGGCCATGCGCAAGGGGCTGTTCCGGGAGGATCTCTACTACCGCCTCAACGTGATCTCCATCGAACTGCCCCCCCTGCGGGAACGGGGCGAGGACATCCTGCTCTTGGCGAGGCACTTCGTGAACCGGTTCTGCGCCGAGCACCAGAAGGACCCCATGATCCTCTCCCCTCGCTGTGAACGGTTCCTCTTGTCACACCGGTGGCCGGGGAACGTGCGCGAGATGAAGAACGCCATCGAGCGGGCCGTGGTCCTCGGGGACTCGCAAATCATCACCCCGGAAGACATCCGGATCACCATCCGGCACGAGACGACCATCGCCTCGCCGGATCGCGCCTCCAGCAACGCCATCGTGCTCGAGGTCCCGGAGACGGGAATCCCCTTGGCCGAGATCGAGAAGCGCGTGGTCTCCCAAGTCCTCGCCCTGACCCGGTGGAACAAGAGCAAGGCCGCGCGGCTCCTCCACATCCCGCGCCCCCGACTCCTGCGCAAGATCGTCAAGTACGGGCTTGTCCCCCCCCCCGGCGGAGTAGCCCCGAGCCCCTTTCACCCCCAGACGCGCACGAGCTCCCAGGAAGACGCCCCCTCATCGTAGCGCACGAGGTAGGTGAGGCCGTCGGATCCTGCGAGCTTGAAGTAGCGGTGGTCCACCCCCACCCATCGGTCGAGGACCTCCTCCACCTCCACGACCCGGTCCGCGAAGCGGAGCCTGCGCGGCTCCTCGGCACCACGGGAGCCTTCATAGCACTCCACCTTGACCAGTCGCACGTGCCTCATCTCACCCCTGCACCCCCTTTCATATGTCCCCGCACGCCTTCGAGGACACTGCGCCTCGGGAGGGTCCCGAAGGGTGTCGCGCCGATCCGGCACGAGCCGTGCTTACCAAAAGGAAACGGCTCGGCGACGGCTCCACGCGTCTCGACGCCGGCGCCGTTGCGCCATACGATGCACCTCGCGCATCTTGCGAGGCGCATCGGTCAGACGCCAGTCCTTTCTGGAAGGAAACACCCATGTACGAACGAGAAATCGAGAACCGGATCCCGATCCTTTTCGCAATCAGCACCTGTCCGCGATGCCAGCGGGTGAAAGCATTCTTGAAGGATCATGGGATACAGGCGACGATCGTCGATGTGGATTTGTTGCCGTTGCATGAGAAGCGGCGTCAGTTCGATTTCGTCCGCCGGGTCAACCCAGAGCTCTCGTTCCCAACCCTCGTGGTGGGGGATCTGGCGGTCCTGGGTGAAGACTACGACGGCATACGGGAGGCATTGCACCTGTGACGAGCTTGGAGAAGTACCGGGAGGCGCTCAAGAAGCTCGCGGCGACCCGCGGTCTCATCATGAACCCGGACGAGGAGACCGTGAGGCCACTGCTCGAAGGGTTGCTCGCCAACGGCGCACGCTACGGCTACCGCTCCTGCCCGTGCAGACCGGCCGTGGGCAACCTCGAGCAGGATCGTGACATCGTGTGTCCCTGCGTGTACGCCGAGCCGGACGTCGCGGAGTTCGGGGCGTGCTACTGCACGCTCTTCGTCTCCCCGGAGTGGATCGCGGGGACGATACCGCGCAGGAGGGTGCCTGAACGCCGACCGCCCGAGAAGACCATGGGCCTGTGAGCACAGCCGCCCACAGGCGACCCCCATGGGTGTCCACGGCAGGCTCAAGTCCCTTGCGACCTCCGCGGCGCTCGTGCTGGGCTCCTGTGTCCTGGCCCTGGGAGCGGTGGAGGTGGGACTGCGGTGGTGGACACGTACGAGGCTTCCCGCACAGGACCTGATCGACCTTCGGGCCCTGGGCTTCCGATGGGGGGTGTACGCATTCCAGAAGCCTGAGGGCACCGTGCGGGTGGTGGGCATCGGTGACTCCTTCGCCTATGGGGCCGTGCCCCCTGTGTTCAACTACCACGCGCTCCTGGAGTCCGAGCTCGCGGCAAGGCTGAGGAGACGGGTGGAGGTGATCAACCTGGGGAGGCCAGGGCTGGGGCCCGGGAGCGAACTCTCGATCCTGCGCGACTTCGCCCTTCGGTTCCAGCCCGACGTGGTCCTGTGGACGTTCTTCACGGGGAACGACTTCACCGACGACCCCCCAGGACGCGACTCCTCTCTCGAGGAGATCCTCGGTGCCCTCCCATGGGAGCTGAATCGAGCAGGCGGGGTATCCACGGCTTGGTACGGGAGGCTCAGGGTGGCAGGGTTCCTCCGACTCCCGTGGGCGCTGCTGCGCGCGGGCACGGCCTGGGGGCCAAGCCTCGAGGCACCCACGCTCGACGAGGAGGCGTTCATCCGTGTCGAGACGACGCGCATGAGGGTGCTCCTCGACGCAGGGATGGTGGCCGAGTCGTTCCGATTCGGGGTGCGCCCTCGGCTGGCCCGGGCGATCTCGCTGTGTGCCCAGCGGGGTATCCCGTTCGTGCTCGCGGTCGCGCCGGACCAGGCCGAGATCGAGGAGAGCCTCGCCAGGACCGTGCTCGCCCGTCTGGCCCACAAAGGCTCCCTTCGATCGTGCGACGAGGACAGCCTCGCGGAGGCCCTGCGCAGGGGCGACCTTCACGGTCTCACCCATGCGTACGACTCCCTCGCGACCCTGGCGTCCCGAGGGGCAACCGTCGTCTCGCTCTACGAGCCCTTCCGCCTCGCAGGATCACACGGAGGACTCTACCTTGCGCGCCACACGCACTGGAACAGAGAGGGGAATCGCCTCGCGGCGGACCTGCTCGCCGAGCCGCTCGTGCGTCTGCTCGACGCACGCGTCCCCTAGAGGGCGATCGGCTCGACGCACGGCTCGCCCGCTGTGCCTCCTCGTGCTGCCGTACCTGCTCGACCTGCTGGGGGGAGGGTGCGCGGGCGGTCCCCCGCCGGGGCTGCAGGTCCTCGGTGAGACCTCCCGCGAACGAGTCGTCGTGGTGGAGTCACGCGGGGCGGCCTTCGTGGGCATCACCAGCCCTCGCGGGATCGGCAGGGCAACGCTGGCCCGTCGGGGCACGCGGTGGCCGAACCCTCTCGTCGTGGGCTTGCGGTACGCCGAGGGGAAACCGTTCGACCGGCTCGAGTCCTTCGTGGCCTCCTCCCCGACCGGTTCGTGGCGGTGGAGCCCGTCGCCGTGGCAGGGAGGTTCGAAGCCCGAAGTGGAGGTGCCAGATGGATCGGTCAAACGGCTGAGGGAGGCACCGGAGGGGTTCCTCCTCGTCTCCGTGCCGGAGCTCCCCGAAGGACTCGACTCGGTCCTCGTCTCGTGGGTGGATGCGTATCGCGACTGAGGGGGCTGCCTCAATGATCCCCGGTCAAGCGAGTGGCCCTCTGGCCAAGGCCCGCGCGCCAGAGTACCCGCACCTTGGCGAACTGCCAGAGGTAGCGCAGGGGCCCTTCTGGCCTGCGCACCGCGGGCTCGGCGATGAGGCCGAGGGGGATGAGGGTGGTCCAGCGGAGGATCCCCGTGAGGGCGAACAGGACCTGCTCGGGCTCGAGGTGGAGCGGGCCCACGGACAGGCCGGGGGGGAGGAAGGCGCCGGAGGCGAGCATCGTGATCATCACCGCCACGCCGGTGCACGCCCCGTACAAGCCCGAGTAGACCTGCCTCTGGTCTTCGGGCGCGATGGCCAGCACGAAGTTCATCGCGATGATCCCCGCGCCTGCCCACATGATGCCAGAGGTCACCGCCTCGACGTAGAGGAGGCGCCAATGTGCCGGGGTGACGAACACCCACACGAGGGGGTTGATGCCCCCGAGGACGATGGCAACCCTCATCCCCGCCTTGTTGCCGAAGCGATCGATGAACCGTCCCCAGGGTCCAAGCACGACGAGGGAGGCGAGCGAGCTCGTGAGGCCGTAGAGCTGGATGTGCAGCATGGTCATCTTCAGCTTCGTGATCATGAAGGGCTGCCAGAAGGGTGCCCCCACACCGACGGCGAGCATCCACCAGCACCCGTACACGAGGAGCCGGCGGAAGGTGGGGTCTCGGAACGGTTTCCCGAGCATGGCCGTGGCCGTCAGGTCTTCGGGAGGCTTCGGCCGCTCGGGCTGGAGGGCGAGGATGCGCAGGCCCACCAGGCCGATCAACGCGGCGAACGCGAACAGGACCGCGAGGCATTCCCGCAGGTGTTCCGGACGCATGGAGAGTCGGAGGAGTCCCAGCACCGTCAGGGTGCCGTGCTCGTGGAGATCCACGATCCCCCCGAGGGCGAGGCCGGTGAGGAGGCCTGCGACAAGCAGGACCTGGGCGCGGCGTGCGAAGAAGCGGCCCCGGATCTCCCGGGGTACCATGTCGCTGATCCAGGCGATCCACGCGTTGCCCGCGATGGCTTGACAGGCGGTGCTCGCGAAGAGCACCGAGAGCACCACGGTGAGGGCGAGGGGTGGGTGGAGCCACGCCGCGGCGAAGGCGTAGGCGAGCACGCACCCACGCCCGATCCCTGCGAGGAGAAGCACGCTCCGTTTGCGCGACGTCGCCCGCCTGGTGAGCAGGGCGCCGAGGGGCTGGAACACTTGGGAGAACTGTCCGATCGCGGCGAGGAGGCCAAGGTGCAGCGGCTCCGCCGCCTGCACGACGGCGAGCTTCGTGAGGAACACGCTCCCTGGCCAGGCGACGGTCGCGTGGATCTGCGCGAAGACCCCCTCGATAAGGGAGATCCTCATCCCCCGGCGGAGGGTGGACTCGGTCTTCCGCGTGCCTCCTCGAGGCCGACCGGACCGCGGACTGACGTCAAGAGGATCTGTATCGTGAAGCACGCGCGGTACTCTTCGCAGGGGAGTGGGAAAGGAGAGTACGCGGCAATGTACGGGCCTTGGGGCCTTCGGGCCAGGGCGCCTCTGACCCCCTCGCGGACGGTTCGGCGGGGTGCTTCTTGGACCTTCGCGTCGGCCCGCGGGGCTCTCCCAAGGACCTTCCTTCGTCTCGCGGAGGAGGAGCATGGATCTGCGTGAGATGGCTCGTGCCGTGATGATCGTGTACCGCGACGTCGAGGAGGCTACGAGGCGATACCGCGAAGCCTCGGGCCTGTCGTGCCCACGGGGCTGTGGGGTATGCTGCCTGGCCCCGTTCGTCGAGGCGAGCATCCTCGAGCTTATTCCCCTTGCCCTCGCCCTCCATGCGCGCGGGGAGGGGGACGCGGCGAGGGAGCGCGCCCACCAGGCGATCGGTGAACCCGGGTGCGTGCTCTACCGCCCCGAACCGGTGACCACCGGCCACTGCACCGAGTATGCGTACCGGGCCCTCGTCTGCCGCCTGTACGGCTTCTGTGGCCGATTGGACAAGCGTGGCCGCGTCGAACCGATCGCCTGCCCACACGTCGTGCGCACCCCAGCCCCCCCGGGGGTGGGGAGCCTTCCCCCACCCCCCATCGTGCAGCACTACCGCATTCGGCTCCACTGCATCTGTCCCTCCCTCGGTCACCTGACGAGCATCAACGAGGCCCTTCGGGATGCCCTCGACTACGTGGCGCTGCGCCTCGGGCCGGCCTGGAACGGTCGTGAGGACCCGGGTGGGTGGCCTCGGGCATCAGCCCGTGGGTACCGTCGCGCGGCGTAGGGTGCGCGCGTTCCCTCGCCCTGCAGACCGGCGGCGGGGTGGCGAGGGGAAGAGCCCCGCAGTACCTTCGGGATGCCCCCGGAAGGTGCACTGATCACGCGTGCGCAGGCTGGCGACCGGCTCGCCATCTCGCGGAGGATCCCCATGGACATGTTCTCGACCATCCTGTGTCCCACCGACTTCAGCGAGGCCTCGTTCCACGCGCTGCGGGTTGCGCAGGACTTGGCGCGCCACTTCGGGGGAGAACTCCTCGTCGTCCACATCGTGGAGCCGATCCCACCGGTCCCGGTAGACACGAACGGGTCGATTCGTTTCGACGTCTTCCAGTACGAGGACGAGCTCATGGCCTCGGCCGAGAAACTGCTCGCCGAGACCCTCAGCCGTCACTTGTCGTCAGAGGTGAAGGTGCGGTCGATGGTCGCGGGAGGAGTGCCCTGGGAGGAGATCGTGCGGATCGCTTCGGACGAGAAGGCGAGCCTCGTGGTCATCGCGACCCACGGCCGGGCAGGGTGGAAGCACCTCTTGTTCGGATCGGTGACCGAGAAGGTCATCCGCGTTGCGCCCTGCCCCGTGCTCGTCATCCGGGCCCCCGCGACGGCACCGAACGCGCAGGCCCCCACGAGCTGATCGTTCGCCCTGTTTCGGGCGGAAGCCCCACACCCACGAGGGTGCTTCTGTCCCTCCACGCTGTGGCCTCTGAAGGCACCCACGTCCGTTTCGAGGTACCGCCATGTTCGAGCCCAAGCGGTTCTATCGCAAGCTTGAGACCCTGTTCCACGCGATCGATGCGGCAGGCGGGGGAGACCGTCTCGTCCGCACCGTGCTCCACGACGTGGTGCACGTGCTGGGGGAGGAGCTGCGAATCTCCTGGGGCATGCTCCTGCGGCCCGAAGGAGACCACTACGTGGCGGTCGAGGCGGCCCCCTCTCCCTCGGAGGCTCACCTGCCCGCATCCCACCCTGGCGTCTCCCTCATCCTGCAGCACGGCACCTACATCTTCGACTCGATGCCCGATCCTCCCCTTGGGGAGAGGGGTCAGGTCACGCTCGGCGTGGCCCTCGGCCTGGACGGTCCCTCCCTCCTAATCTTCGGCCTACAGGATGGATGGGAGAGGGAGCAACTCGAGTTCGCGTTCAACACGCTCCGCAACTACGTCAACCAGCGGCTCGCATCCGAACGGTTGCAGCACGACCTCCTCGAGGCGCGCATCGTGCAGACGAGCCTCCTCCCCAAGACGCCCCCCCGGTTGAAAGGCTTCGCCTTCGCCGCCCGTTCGGTCCCCGCGGAAGTGGTGGGAGGTGACTTCTACGATTGGATACCCCTCGGGCCGGACTCCCTCGTCGTCGCCGTGGGTGATGCGAGTGGCCACGGCATCCCGGCCGCCCTCCAGGTACGCGACGTGGTCACCGCCCTCCGGATGGGGGTCGGCATGGAGTTCAGGCTCACGAACATCGCGTCGCGTCTGAACGAGGTCGTCCACGCGAGCGACCTCTCCACCCGGTTCGTGTCCGCCTTCGTCGGGGAGATCGACGCGGGGGGCAATGTCCTCTACGTGAATGCCGGACACACGCCGCCCTTGGTCGTGAGGAGACGGTCGGTCGAGACGCTGCCCCCCACGGGCACGGTGCTCGGCCCCAGGCCTGAGGTGAGGTACGGTCGGGGTCACACGCGGTTGTCTCCGGGGGACCTGCTCGTCCTGTACACGGACGGCATCACCGAGCGGGAGAACCACAAGGGAAGCCAGTTCGAGGGGGAGTTCGTGCGCCTGCTCCGGAGGGGGAGGGACCTCGGGCCCGAGGCGTTGCTGGAACGCGTCTTCTCGGCTGCGGAGTCGTTCGGCGCAGGACCCTGGAAGGACGACGCGACCCTCGTGATCGTGAAACGGTTGGAGGGGCCATGAGGGCGGGCTTGACGGGTGTCTGCACCGGCCATATATATGTGCAGCTCATATAGATGGAGAACGCCGATGGCCGCGTCCCGTGCACGTCCCTGCTGCTGCTGCCACGTCCGTGGCTTCATCCAGCCCTCCCTCCTCCTGCGGCTCGCTCGGCGGCCCGCCCACGGGTACGACCTCCTGGAGGAGTTGCGCCAGACGAAGGAGGTGGGCTGCTGCGATGCCGCGCAGGTGTACCGCACCCTTCGGAAGCTGGAGCAGGAAAGGTTGGTACGCTCGGAATGGGAGACTCCCGGGGGCGGGCCCGCGCGACGGACCTATCGGCTGACGGACAAAGGGCTTGTCCGCCTCCATCGGATGGCGGAGGACGTCGCCGCCATCGATCGAGTCCTTCGGGCGTTCCTGGCCGAGTACGAATCGCTGCTGCGGTCGACGCCTGACTCACCACGAGGAGGTTGAACCATGTGTTGCACTCGCCATCACTGCTGCTGCGGCGACACCTGCACGTGCGAATGCCATGAGAACGGCTTCGTCCGGCGCTACCAGACGAAGGCCGAGCAGATCGCGGAGCTCGAGAGCTACCTCAACGAGCTCAAACTCGAGATGCAGGCAGTCGAGGAGATGCTCGCAGACTTGCGCACGTAGCCTCCCTGCGAATCGAGCGCCCCGGCAGCTTCCCTGTCGGGGCGCTCTGGCTTCCCGCGTTCCCCTGGTTCGCTCCTCGAAAGCGCAACTGCGGCAAACGACACGGCCGACCTCGTGGCCGCCTCGTGCCAGAACCGGTAGTCCAGCACGGTGCCCCGCAGGCCCGGCAGGGCCAAGAGCAGGAGCGTGAGGGGCCCGAGGCCGCAGACGTGGTACCGGTCAGCCACCCGTCGTGCCTCCGCCCACAACGCCTCCGCCGACCCGGCGCAAACGGCCTCGAGGATCCTACGGTCGTGCTCTCGCGCCTCCGCCTCGACGGCCGAGGCGGCCTGCTCGTCCCCGAACTTGGGACCGACGTGGGACAGGTCGACTCCCGTGACCACGAGCGTACGTCCCTCGCACGCCTCCCCGAGTGCCCTCGCGAACGCCGCCAGCCCTGGGATCTCCGAGGGACTCTCGAGGTGGAGCCATGCGGTGACGGACCCGCACAGGACAGGGACCAGGGGCGTGTCCGGGGGGAGGAGGGTCTGGAGGAAGAGGACCTGAAACTCGACCGAGTGCTCGTTCCGATGGGCGAAGTCATCCGGACACAGGAGCCCTGTGCCGGCTCCCTGGAGACGACGGATGCAGGCGAGGTCGGGTCGGAACGCCCCAAGAGGCGTGGCGTATGGCTTGGTGGTGAGGGACACGAGTCCCCCCTCCAGGGCATGCCCCGTGCCGAGCACGATCACCCTCTCGGGGCCTGACCCCTCGAGGGTCGCGTAGGCGACTCCGTAGCACTCGGCCCCGACCCTCATGTCGATGTGAGGCGCGACGAGTGCCCTCACCGACCCCTGGTTCACCGACCCGGGACGTGCCGCCGAGACCACCTGTCGCAAGAAGGCCGACAGCTCGCGAGGATCGGCCGGGTAGGCGTTGCCCGCGAACGCGGACTCGCGCGTCGGGGCGGCCGCGAACGCGGCCGCGACGCGCGCACGGAGCGCCTCGTAGCGCTCGTTCTGCAGGAGGACCAGCTCGTCGAGTCGACGCACGACGGCGCGTGCGTGCGCCTCCATGACCAGGCGCCCCCCCCTCTGCCGCATGAGGAAGAGCTGGAGATCCCGGAGGGTGTGCGAACCGTCGAACAACGGCAGGAGCGAGACGACCTGCCCGTCGAGCACGGGGATCGCGGCGCCGGGACGCAGGGGATCCTGCACCACCACCACGCGAGCCCCCTGGACGATGGCGGGGACGAATCGGACATCGGTTCGCATACGGGGGAGGGTTTCCACGCGCGAGGATCCTCCGTGCTCCGCACCCCGGATCGACGAAGCATTAGAATTTCCCTCTGATTCGACCAGGTCGCAAGCCCACGACGTGGGCGGCGGTGCACCGTCGTTTGCGGGCGAACGGACCTTTGGCATAGACAGGCCGCGCCAACGCGTGTATCATCCCCATGCCTCCCCTCTCTGGGCGCATGGCGATGGAGACTGCCCCCCCTCGTGGAAGGGAGCCCTCATGGCAAAGGCATCGGCCCCGCGTGACCGTCACTGGGTGCCCGCCCGTCTCGCGCTCTCGGTGATCCTTTCGCTGGGCGGTATCCCCCCCGCGCATGCCGAGGACCGCCTCGGGGTGGAGTCCTCGGGGGCGATCAGGGTCGTGGCCGATTGGTGCGCCTTCCGTGGGGATAGCCTCGCGACCCTCGTGGAGGTGTACCTCCAAACCTTCCTCGACCACGTCGCGTTCTCCCCCACACCGGAGGGTCAGGTGGAAGCCGAGATCTGGTTCGAAGCCTCTCTGCTCACCGAGGGGAAGGAGACACCGATCAGGTCCTGGTCCGTCCCGGTGAGGATCGCGACGAGGGAGGAGGCGGCCCAACCCGGTCTGGCCCTGTACGATCGGCTCGACCTCGCGGTCAGGCCCGGTTCCTACACGCTGAGGATCTCCGCCAGAGATCCCGCGAGCGGGCAAGACGCCACGCTCACGCTCCCCGTGGGAGCACCCGACTTCGGCGGCGCAGGTCCGCGGCTGAGCGACGTGCAGCTCGCACGGTCGATCACCCTCTCGGCCGACGAGGACGACCCGTGGATGAAGAACGGGTACCGGGTCCTGCCCCACCCGTCTCGGAGGTACGGACTCGCCCAACCATCCCTGTGGTGGTACGCGGAGGCCTACGGCCTCAAGCCACCCGACTCGGGAGGGATGTTCTTCACCCTGTCCTGCGAGGTGACCGATCCGGAGGGGCGCAGCGTGTTCAAGCAGGGCCCCTACCTCGTGCGCCGTGCCGGGACCACGGCGGTCCTCGTTGGTGAGGTGCCCACGCGAGACCTCGCCCCAGGGTACTACCGACTCACCCTGTGCCTGGAAGACACCGCCACCGTCCGCTGCGGCGACGGCCCCCACGCCTCCACGCTGTTCATCCGGGCCGAGGATGCCCCCCTTGACGCCGCGCGCGGGCTGTCTCCGGCGGAATCCACTGCCGCGGAGCTCGAGCTGCGATTCGCCGGCACGGCTTCGGACGTGCGACGGTTCCGCTCCCTCACGCCGGTGGGCCGTGCCCGGTTCCTCGCGAGGTTCTGGGCCTCGAAAGACCCCGACCCCTCGACGCCAGAGAATGAGGCGCGCGCGCAGCTCCATGCCCGCATCGCGACTGCGCAGGCAAGGTTCCGGGAGACGGGGCGCATGGGCATCGACACCGACCGTGGGCGGGTGTACATCACCTATGGCCCGCCGTCCGAGGTCTCGAGGCTGTCAGGCGAACTGAGGTGCAAAGACCACGAGATCTGGATCTACAGGAAGGAGAGGGAGTACGAGTTCGTCTTCTTCGACGAGACCGGCGCAGGCGCATACCGGCTCATCCACTCGAATCATCCTGGCGAGGTGAGCCGGTCTGACTGGGGATCGATTGTGTGCGAGACCCCGAAAGTCCAAACCTTCTGAGGTGAGAAAGGGCCGCGGCTCATGGCGTACGAGATCTTTGACAAGGACGGCAGGCTTCGGATCCCAAGCCCCGAGGAGTGGCCAGTCGCGAAGGGACTCATCAGGAACGCCGTCACGGTAGACCGGGCGTTCTGCCCGCAAGGGCACGACCTCGTGGACCCCGAGCGCCCGATCGGTGGCTCCCCGGGAATCCGCGTCGGGTTCAGACGGCCCAACGGGGAAGTGGGCGAGGTCGTGCTGAGCCCGACCTTGGGCTGTTTCGACAAACTGGTCCTCTCCTCCCGGCTCGTGGAAGGTGAGGCCCTTCAGTTGTTCTGCCCGGTGTGCCTCGCGCCCTTGCCCATCTTGATGGAGTGCCACTGCACCGACGGGGCGGTGGTGAACATGCTCTACCTCTCGCGGGACAATGACCCCTACCACTCAATCGCGTTCTGCAACGTGGTCGGCTGCCACAACAGCTCCCTCATCCGAGCGGGCGAGGTGATCCGTGCGGCGCGCTTGGGTGCGTGGTAGGGCCCCGAGGGGGAGATGTCCTCACACGAGGGCAGAGCGACTACGGGTCGCATGCACAGCGGGTACGAGGGCCAGAGAACCCACTTGACAGAGCCGGAGCAGCCTTCTATGCTTGCAACATTTGGTACGGTTCGGTGGTTCCGCTCGGGGAGCCACCCTGCTTGCGCGTCTTTTGGGAGCCGACGACATACCCAGGTCCCCGAGCCGGCGTTTGGGAAAGGAGGGCATCGGCTGGCTCACGGTAGGCTCCGGATGGTTCACGCGAGGCCGTGTGGCCGAACAGAAAGGAGTTCTCGGTAATGAGGAAGATGCTGGTTATGGCGTTGGTAATGGTCCCGGTGGCCGTTCTAGCGCTCACCCCCCCGCCCGCGGTGAAGTGGAACGATAACCCTGTTGCCACCGTCACCGCTCCCGCCCTGAAGAACCAGGAGTTCGATCGCGTCCGCGTCGACACACTGGTGTCCTACATCAGGTACCTCTTCGAGCACAAGCAGGCTGTCCTCCTGCCCGAAGGGACGGATCCCTACTTCTTCTTCGCGTACAACGACAACGAGGCGCACGTGTCCACGGCGGTGTTCAACGAGAGCCAGATGATGGATCCGGCCTCCTGGATCCGCCAGGACATCGTGACCTGGCCTGGCCCCGGCACCCTGCGGTACGTGAGCCCAAGCGCCTACTGGGATGGCACCACGTGGTACCCCCAGGTCACCTACAACTGCCATGCCCCCTCCTATGAGGGCTACCTCTTCGACGAGGGAGGCCTCGGCGCGGGTATCTGGTCAAACACCGTCCAGGTCACTGGCCCGGTGTACGACTACTACCTCCCCCTCACGGACACCGGCCCCGGCAACGAAGTCTACATGGACGGCCAGGCCCGCGATGTGGCCGGTGACAGCCACATCTTCAAGAAGTTCAGCGGCTGGGATGGCTCCATCATCGATCCCCCCGGCGAGGTGATGATCTTCCCGTCGGAGCCGCAGTACGGCGACAACCCCGTCTACGGCCAGGGCTACGAGAACAGCCAGCTCGTCTATGGGCCGAACGGCAAGATCGTGATCGCGTTGGGCGGCTACAAGACTGAGCAATTCAACGTCGATCCGCTCACCATCGTGTTCCGCACCTCCACCGACGGCGGCCTCACTTGGTCCGACCTGGTCTGGCTCGACAAGGAGACCGTCCCTGACATGCCGGGCAGCTACCCTGGGATCGATGGGCACTACTCCAACTCCTTCTTCGATTTCTCCTTTGACGGCATGGGCCGCATGCACTTCCTCGCCGTCATCGCTGATTCCGGCTATTTCGACAACGATTCGTACATTTACGGCCTCTATGACATCCACGAGACCGAGGCCGGGTGGACGGCCACCCTTGTGTCGAACGGCGTGTACGGTGACTTCAATCCCCGCGACCTCTTAGGTGGCGACTCGTACATGCACAGCCCGAGTCTCGCCTGGGGCGACGATGGAACCCTTGTTGCCGCCTGGAACGACATCGCGGTGGTTGACTGGTCGGACACCAGCGCCTTCCTCGGCATCTGGGTGAGTTACTCTCACGACTATGGCCAGACCTGGTCCGCGCCGATGAAGGTCGCCGGCGAGGTTGGGGTGGATGAGTACTTCTCCCGCCTCGTCCAGAAGACCCTCGTGCCGCCTGAGGGTGACTGCTACGCCTACATCCTCACGATGCCGACCGGCGGCACCAACGGCCCGCTGGACATGATCAAGGTCCCGTACCCGAGGAACCCGGGTGGGTCCGCGGACATGAAGCCGCTCGTCCAGAAGCTCGAGGTGCTCGGCCCCAATCCGTCCCATGGGCGCGTGACCGTGTCCTTGGCTCTCAACGCCATGGGCTGGGTCGATGCGGGCATCTACAACCTCGGCGGGCAGCTCGTGCACACGCTCCACAAGGGCGTGCTCGGCGCCGGCCCGCATGAGCTCACCTGGGACGGTAACGCTCCTTCCGGCGTCTACTTCGCGCGGGTGACCTCCGGCAGCCAGAACCTGTCTGCCAAGGTCGTGCTGGTGAAGTAGCCCCAAGGATCGTCCCTCGACGGGCGAGGCCTCGCGCCTCGCCCGTCTCGTTTTCTCTCGCCCTTGACCTCAGTCCGGCGAGCGCCCTCACTCCGCGCGTCCCCAGAATCCGCAAGGACGAACGAGGTGGTCCCCCCTGGAGGTTCACCCATGCACGTCACCTATGGTCCTCTCGCCCGGCATGAGCTCGATCGATTGCGCGACCTGCTCCGCTATGGGTTCCTCCTCACCGAGGAGCAAGTGAGGAACTGGGTTGGGGACGAGACCCCGACGGAGTGGCTCCTCGCCGGACACGTGGGCACCGAGGTGGCGACCGCGGCCATCGTGCAGCCGCGCACGATCCTCGGCGTGCGTGACGCGTCTGTCGCAACGATCGGCGGCGTGGTGACCGCGCCCCATGTGCGCGGGAAAGGCCTCGCGCGTGGGCTCATGGCCTACGCGCTCAGGAGGCTGCGGGAACAGGGGATCCCCTGGGCGATCCTGTACCCGTTCGAGGCGTCCTTCTACGAGAAGCTTGGCTGGGGGGTTGGCACGCCTATGGTTCGCCTCACCATCTCGGCTTTAGGGACCTTTCGCCATCCCTCTCCTTCGGGAGCATACCGGCTCGTGGGGCCTTTGGAATGGCCGAGGCTCGACCGCATCCACAGGGCGTGGCCCTGCGGGAGCTCGGGTTGCCTCGCGCGCGGCGAGTCGGAGTGGCACCGCCTCCTCCTGCGTCCGCTCTTGCCCCGCACCTGCGTCCACTGGGAGGGGGACGGAGGAGAGGGCTACCTCGTGTACGAGCTCACGAGACCCCTCGGATCCCCTCGGACCGCGGGAACCTGCGTCGTGCACGACTGGGCGTGGACCACGCCACCGGCCCGTGCCGCACTCCTCACCTATCTCGCCCACCACGCCGGCCAGGTGGGAAGGCTCGTGCTCAAGGTGCCGCTAGACGACCCACTCGCCACGATCGAGGGGGCGGGGATCGAGGCGGCCCTCGTTCGAGGGCCCATGGTACGCCTCGTGGATCTTGAATGCCTGCAGGAATCCCGGCGCTCCGCGGGGTGGAGGGGTCTTCGTCTCCGGGTGAGCGATCCTCTCTGTCCGTGGAACGCCCTGGAGTTCGGCGATCCCGAGGTCGGAGCCGGGGTGCTCGAGACGGACATCGCCACCCTCTCGTCTCTCCTCTGGGGGAGCCTTTCCCCCGACATGGCGTGGGCGTGCGGCCTCCTTCGAGGCGAGCGGCAGACGCTCGCTCGCCTCGAGGAACTGGTCCCCAGGAGGCCCCCATTCTTCCTGGACTGGTTCTGAGCCTCCTCTCGGCGGTGGCCCTCGCCGTCCCCCCGACCGGTGCCCTCCGGTCCCGAGGCGCCTCCAGGCCTTCTTCCACCGCCGAGGCCCAGGCGGGGGAGGTCCTGCTCGAGCTCTCGGAGGCGACGACGCCCCGGCGCCTCTACCTCGCGCGCGCGCGCGCCCGAGAACTCGTCGAACGCTTTGGTTCGTGCGTGACGTGCCGCAGGGCGTACGCGCGCGCGCTCGATCGCTCCCGCATGTGGGCCGACGCGGCGAGGCAGTGGCGGGCTCTCCTTCGGCTCGAACCCGACGACGAAGAAGCCCTCCTCGCGCTTGCGGACTACCACATGGGTGAGGGCCTCAGGTATCGCACCATGGTGAGTGGTCCCCTCTCCCTCTCGGGGTTCGCTGCCAAGGACCTCACGCGTGCCGTCGGCTACCTCGAACGACTCGTTCGCCTCCCCGGGGGGCACGGGGCTGCCCACTGCCGGCTCGCGGAGCTCGCGCTCGTGCTCGAACGGTGGCCCGAGGTCGTCAGCCACGCCGGTGTGGCCGCCTTCGCCGGGTGTCACAGAGGCCACGCGTTGGCGGGCGCGGCGCTGGTGCGTTCGGGAGACCTCGAGGGCGCTTCCCGCGAGTTTGCCCTGTTCTTCGAGGCTTCCTCCGACTCCATCCGTGCCCTCTACCACGACCCCGCCTGCTTCTTCGCCCGAGGAGACCTCGGGGTGGGGAGGTCATCGCCGCCAGCGGACTGCGATGCCTCCTCGTGGGACGATCGCGATCCTCGGCTCCTCACGCCGGAGAACGAACGACTCCTCGAACACTTCGCCCGCCTCACGATCGCCTCCGTCCGCTGCGCCTCGCGCCCGGGACGCTGGGATGGCGCCCTCACCGAGCAGGGGGTGTTGATCATCCGGTACGGTGAGCCGATCGCCGAGGTGAGGCTTCGGCCCGAGATCGGCGACGAAGGACGCCTGCGGCCCGAGGAGCTGCGCTACCACTACCCCGAGTTCACGGTCGCGCTCGAGGATCGCGGCCTCCTCGGTTGGTTCCACCTCTGCGGCGGCGGCAAGGGCGATTCCTTGAGCCTCGTGGAGGGCGTCCGGATCATCCGACGAGTGAGGGAACGGTACGATCCCCACGGAGGGAAACCCTCGCTCCCCATGGCGATGGCCTCCTGGCTGCTCCCCCGCTCCCCGTGGCTGGTCGTCGTCGCCCTCGACATCGGTGCACACGGCGTGCAGTTCCATTGGGATGGCTCACCCATGCCCGAGGCGCACCTCGCGATGGCGACGCGGTGGCGGGAGGCCGAGCGGGGGGATGACCGCCGGTACACCGAACGACTCGTGGTGGACGAACTCCGGGGGTGCCCCGACTCCCCGCGCGTGGGCATCGCCGTCACCGAGACCCTCTCGGTCGGAACGTGGCGCCTCTCGCTCGAGGTGGAGGACAGGTCGACCGGGCTGTGGGCACGGAGGGACACGACCCTCCTCGTCCCGCGGCCGTCCGCCTCCCGCTCCCTCGGTCTGTTCGGTCCGATCCCATGCTGGAACCCCACCGGGACCCCGGCCTTCGGCCACACGCTCGAGGACAGCCCCCTGCTCCCCACGCCCGATCCGCGCTGGGGTGCGAGGGATCCGCTCCTCATGTACTTCGAAGTGCATGGCCTCGCCCCCACGAGCCAAGGAGGCCACGAGGCCACCATCACCTACTCCGTGCGGCCCGTCGCTCGAGGCCCGTGGTGGCGCACGATCCTGAGGCGCCCGGCGCGCGAGGAGGTCTCCGTGGAGATCGAGGCCCATGGTCCGGGCACCTCCCTCCACTCCGGCGTCGAGGTGCGCCTCCTCGACCCAGCGTTTCCCCGGTATGAGTTCACCCTACGGTGCCTCGACGAGGTCGGAGGCACCACGGCCGAAGGGCAGGCCGTGCTGCGGGTGTGCGAGCCCGTCCCGTGAAGGGACGCTAGCGTGCCTCCATGATCCTGCCCTTGAGCGCCTGCACGTCCTCCACCAGGTCACGCAAGGCCTGAAGTCGCTCTTCGTGTGCGTGGAGGGACTGACGGACCGGTTCCGGATCCCCCGGGGTGGGGAACCGCGACTGGCCCATGAGGAGGTACGCCCTGCTCACGAGGCTCTCCTGGCCGACCTCCTCGGGCCAACACAAGGAGTAAACGAGCTCTCGCCTCAGGGCGGTCACGAGGCGCTCCTCCTCGTCGCGCGCCTCGATGGCGGCGCGCAGCAAGTGATCGGCAGCGGCCACGAGCATCTCGTGGGGCAGCCCCGCGTTGAGCCACCGGCTGGCCTCCTCGTCCACGTCGAATCGTCCGTGCGTCATGGTCTCCTCGCCGTGCCGACCTTGCCGAGGGAGTCGTGTGCACATATTCTGCCCCCATTGCGCGACGGAAGAAACGAGGAGTGGACGCGCACGGAAAGGCTGAGGGATCCCCATGAGACGAACGGTACCGCAGTGGCTGGAGGTACGACGCCACAGCCTCGCACACATCATGGCCCAGGCGGTAATGGAGCGGCGGCCCGACACCAAGCTCGGATTCGGCCCGGCCACGGACGACGGATTCTACTACGACTTCCTCTTCTCGGCACCGCTCACCCGCGACGAGCTCAAGGCCATCGAGAGGCGGATGCGGGAGATCATCCGCGAGGACGAACGGTTCGTGAGGACGGAGCTTCCCATCGAGGAAGCCATCGAGAAGCTGCGCTCCATGGGTCAGGACCTGAAGGTCGAGTACTGCAGGGAGCTGGGCGAAGCCGGGAACGCCACGGTGAGCTTCTACGAGAGCGGCTCCTTCGTCGACATGTGCGAGGGGCCGCACGTGGAGCGGGCGTCCGCCATCCCTGTGGACTGCTTCGAGCTCGACAGCATCGCCGGCGCGTACTGGCGAGGGGACGAGACGCGACCCATGCTCACGCGCATCTACGGCCTCGCATTCGAGACGAAAGAGGCCCTCGAGGAGTTCAAGACGCGCCGCGAACTCGCCAAGCAGCGTGACCATCGGAAGCTCGGGAAAGAACTGGGCATCTTCCACATGTCCGATCAGGTGGGCCAAGGCCTGGCCCTCTGGCTCCCAAACGGCGCCACCCTCATCGACGAGCTCGAGAAGCTCGCCAAGGAGATGGAGTTCCGGTACGGCTACGTCCCTGTGAGGACGCCTCACATCACCAAGAGCCAGCTCTACCTTACGAGCGGTCACCTCCCGTACTACAAGGACAGCATGTATCCTCCAATGCACCTTGGTGACGATGAGGAGTACTATCTTAAGCCGATGAACTGCCCCCATCATCACGTGATCTACGCCTCGAGGCCCCGAAGTTATAGGGACCTTCCTCTGCGTCTCGCCGAGTATGGGGCGGTATACCGTTACGAACAGTCGGGAGAGCTCGCTGGATTGCTCAGGGTTCGGGGGATGTGGATGAACGACGCCCACCTGTACTGCACGCCCGAGCAGGTGAAGAAGGAGTTCATCAAGGTCCTCGAACTCCACCGGTTCTACTATGGCCTGTTCCGCATCACCGACTATTGGGTGAGGCTCTCACTTGGGGACCCACGTTCGACGAAGTACGCCGGAAGCCCCGAGGCGTGGGAGACCACGGAGGCATTGGCCCGCGAGGCCTTGGAGGAGGCCGGATTTCCCTTCGAAGAGGTGCGGGGGGAGGCGGCCTTCTACGGTCCGAAGGTCGATCACCAGATGACGAACGTGGTCGGCCGGGAGGAAACCGCGTCCACGACCCAACTCGACCTCGTGATGCCGGAACGGTTCGGCCTCACCTACATCGGGCCCGACGGGGCAGAGCACCGTCCCGTCATCATCCACCGTGCCCCGCTGGGGACCCACGAGCGGTTCGTCGCCTTCCTCCTCGAGCACTTGGGGGGAGCCTTCCCCACGTGGCTGGCGCCCGTGCAGGTGAGGGTGCTGCCGATTTCGCAGGACCAGCACGCCTACGCCGCCCGAGTCGTGGAGGCCCTGAGGGACAAGCTCATCCGAGCCAGCCTCGACGGGAGCTCCGAGAGCCTGAACAGGAGGATCCGGGACGCAGAACTCCAGAAGGTCCCCAACGTCGCGGTGGTGGGGAAGCGGGAACAGGCGGAGGGGACCGTCACCTGGCGCAGGAAGGGGCATCGGGCGCAGGCCACGTTGCCCCTCGACCGATTCGTGGAGGCGATCGACGAGGTCCGTTCGCGACGCCTCATGGACAACTTCGACGACGTGGTGGTGCACGGATTCCCGGCGGACTAGTTCGATGGCAACGCAGGCGTGGCGACGAGGAGGAGCGATCTGCGTCCCTGGTACCCAGAGCAGGTGAGGTCCTGCGTGTGCGTCTGGCTGCTGGGCTCGTGCGCCCTCGCGCCGGGGGCGCGCGCGCGGTTGGAGTGCCCCGGCAGGCCCGACTCGCTGCTGAATCGCGCGTTCGGCCTCGGGGAGCGCCTCGTCTTCGCCGTCCGCTACGCCGGCGTGACCGCGGGCACCTCCACCTTGAGCGTGGCCGATACGACTCGCGTGGAAGGCCATCTCTGCTATGTGATCAACAACGTGACACGATCGACAAAAGAGTTCAGCGTGATCTACAAGGTCGATGATCGTGCCACGTCGTGGTTCGACGCGACCTCCTATGTGAGCCGTCGCTTCGAGAAGCACCTCCGCGAGGGAGACTTCAAGGCAGACCAGGTGGTGTGGTTTTCCCCAGAGCGCAACGTCGCGTTCTATCCGAGCAAGAACCTTGAGGTATCGACCCCTCCGTGCGTGATGGATGTTTTGTCCGCCCTGTACTACGTGCGCATGCTCCCCCTCGTGCCAGGGACCGAGGTCGTGTTCGATTACCACGAGAACCGCAAGAACTACCCGCTCGTGGTCAAGGTATTGCGGAGGGAGCGCGTGAGGGTCGACGCTGGCTCGTTCTCCTGCGTCGTGGTGGAGCCCCTGTTGCGCGAGCCGGGCCTGTTCAAGCACAAGGGGCGACTCCAGGTCTGGGTCACCGACGACGTGCGCCACATGCCGGTCCTGATGAAGAGCAAGATCCCCGTAGGCTCAGTGAACGCGGTCCTCGTGGACTTCGAGGAAGGGGAGGTCGTGCGCGATGGCTGAGCTCGATTTCTCGCGGCTGAGAACCCACTCGCTCTTTGGCGCCCCGCGGGTCGTGCGCGCCTCTCAGGCGGGCAGGCCCCTCGCCGCGGAGGCAACGGTGGGCGAGTTCCTGGATTCGCTGCCGAGCGTCTTGGCGGTTGAAGAGCTTCGGGCCCTCGCCTCGGCGATCGTGGAGGCTCGTGTGAGGTCAAAGCCCGTGCTCCTGCAGTTCGGGGGGCACCTCATCAAGTGTGGCTTGGCCCCGTACGTTATCGACCTCGTGGACCGGGGCTTGGTGACCGCCTTGGCCACGAACGGCTCTGGGGCGATCCACGACGTGGAGCTCGCCATGGCGGGTGTCACTTCCGAGGACGTTGCGGTGAGGCTCGAGGACGGCACGTTCGGCATGGCGAGGGAGCCTGCGGAGTTCATGAACCGGGCAGCCATCGCGGGCCGATCGGCCGGCCTAGGGCTGGCCATCGGCGAGCTCATCAACGCCCAAGCCCTCCCCAATCGCGAGGGGAGCGTGTTCGGGCGTGCGAGGGCGCGTGGCCGCCGCGTGACGGTCCACGTCGCCTTCGGCACCGACGTCACGCACCATCTCCCCACCCTCGACGCCGCCGCCTTGGGCGAGGCGACGATGGCGGACTTCCGCGCCTACTGTGGTGTGGTCGCCGACCTCGGCGACGGGGGGGTGGTGATCAACGTCGGGTCCGCCGTGATCCTTCCCGAGGTCTTCCTCAAGGCGGTCTCCATCGCGAGGAACCTCGGCTACGATGTTTCCCACTTCACGGCGGCGAACCTCGACATGATCCGCCAGTATCGACCCACGGCGAATATCCTCGGTCGCCCACTCCATCGGGGCGGTCGCGCCATCCACCTCACGGGGCACCACGAGGTCATGGTGCCCCTCTTGCACGCCATGACGCTCCACGCGGAGCAGGGAAGGAGTCGGCAGTAGCATGTTCCACGGCGTCATCCTCGCAGGAGGGCGGGGGGAACGGATGTGGCCCGTGAACACCCGCACCTATCCCAAGCACTTGCTCCAAGGGCCCAACGGCGAATCCATGCTCTTGAAAGCCATCCGCCGCGTCCAGGCGCTCGTCCCTCCCAAGCACGTGCTCGTCGTGACGCACCGGAGCTACTTCGACGCCATCCGGTCGCACCTGGAAGACAGGATCAAGGTCGGAGGCTACGTCGTCGAACCCGAAGGGAAGAACACCGCGGTCGCCATCGCCTTGGCTGCCATGAAGTTGCTCAAGATCGACCCCAACGCCCACATGTTCGTGCTCCCCGCCGATCACTTCGTCGGCGAGGAAGACCGGCTCCGCCAGGCCTTGCGTACGGCCGCGCACCTCACCCTCGAGGGCGAGAAACTCGTGACCGTGGGGGTCAACCCAACACGACCCGAGACGAACTACGGCTACATCGAGATGGGCAAGCCGGTCGAGGGCGACTACGAGGTCCCCGTCTACACCGTCCGAGCCTTTAAGGAGAAACCTGACCCCGACGACGCGGTGGAGTTCCTCGCCCGAGGCGACTTCCTGTGGAACACCGGGATATACGTGTGGAAGGCGCGGGTGCTCCTCGAGAGCGTGAAGAGGTTCATGCCGGAGCTCAACGGGGGGCTCCTCGCCGTGGAGCCGGCCATCGGCACCGACGGGGAGGCGGAAGCCCTCGAAGGCCTGTACACGAGGATCGGAAACGTCTCCATCGACTACGGCGTGATGGAGAAGGCCGACAACGTGCTCGTGGTGCGGGGCGGGTTCGTGTGGGACGACTACTCCGACTGGGACATCGTGGCGAGGGTGAGCCCCGCGGACGAGGACGGCAACGTGGTCCGAGGTTCGGCGGTGGTGCTCGACGCGCTGCGCTCGCTCGTGCTGAGCGAGGATGGCCTGCTCGCCGCCCTCGGGGTGGAGGACATGGTCATCGTCCGCAGGGGCCAGTCGGTCCTCGTGTGCCCCCGCGCGCGGGCGAGGGACGTGAAGGCCATCGTCCACGAGCTCAAGAGGAGGGGGTTGGAAGACTATGCGTAGGAGGGATCCGACCAACGGCGCAGTCGTGCGCATCATCACCAACGCCATCGCCGTCTACGTCGCCGCGCACGTGGTGCCCGGCATCGCCCTGAGGGGAGGCTTCTGGGAGGTCGTGCTCGCCGGGTTCCTCTTCGGTGCCCTCAACACGGTGCTCAAACCGCTGCTCTTGCTCCTCTCCCTCCCCCTGCTCGTGCTCACCCTTGGCCTCTTCACCCTCGTGGTGAACGGGATCATGCTGTTGCTCCTCGCGTGGCTCCTCCCCTTCCTCACGATCTCTGGGCTCGTCCCCGCTATCGTCGGGAGCCTCCTCATGGGAGCGGTGAACACCATCCTCCACGTTGCGTTGCGGGCCTGGTGCTAGGGGCTGGCTGTTTGGCCATGGGGAGACGTCCCCCCGCACACGGTTCCCGTGGAGGCGCCGGGGCGAGGCGCAGGGGGCGTGGGCCCAGAGGGGGAAGGGGGGAGGAAACGGTGGGATCTGAGAAGGTTCCACCCGAGCTGAAGAGCCTCGCGGAAGACCTCGCCACCGAGGCCCACGAGCGCCACCTCTTCCTCAAGGTTGAGCCGCTCGAGTACGGGTTCCGCTTCTTCCTGCCCGGCGAGGGGGGAAGGGGCCAGTTCGCCATCTACTACAGCCCGAAGAGGCGGCGCTACTCCCTCGTGGCACCACCGGGGCTCGACCCCGACCTGGTGCCCCTCGTCCGACTCGCACAGATAAGGATCGGGGCGCGCCTCCCGGGCGAGCCCGACGAGGAGCGCATCCACCGGTCATGGGAGGGGGTCCTCAGCGACAGCCCGACCCTGAGCCAGCACATCGCCTCCCGGTTGGGGGAGCTCCAGGCAGCCGGCTTCTTCATCCACGACTTCACGAGGCTCCCCTCTGGCGTGCAGCTCGTCTTCGGCGAGGAGCCTTCGGCCCTCAAGGTGAACCTCTACTGCGCGAAGGACGGGCGGATCAAGGTCGTGCCGGCCGGGAAAAGGAGCCCAACGCTCGAGCTCCTCTCCCAGTTGCTCGCCCCTCCTGGCGGCCTGGCCGGTGCGGTGCCGGAGGGCGAGCGCGCACTGGACAGGTGGCTTGGGACCGACGAGGCAGGAAAGGGCGACTACTTCGGGCCACTCGTCGTCGCGGGATTCGTCGCCGACTGGGAGGTCGTCGCACAGTTGGAAGGCCTCGGCCTCGCAGAGAGCAAGAGCCTTCAGAAGACGAGGCTGTTGGCCCTGTCCCGCCTCCTGTGGGGGCGGTTCAAGGACCGGTGCGTGCTCGTGGAGATCGGGCCTGCGCGCTACAACCAGCTCTACGAGGAGCTCGCACGGTCGGGAGGCAAGCTCAACACCCTGCTGGGCTGGGCCCACGCGAAGGTGATCCAGGAAGCCGTGGCACGGCAGGGTATTCGGTCCGTCGTGGTGGACCAGTTCGGTGCCTCATGGAACGTGACGCGCTACCTGCGCGAGAGGAAGGACCTCGCTCTGGTGTTCCGCCCACGGGCCGAGGACAATCCGGCGGTCGCGGCCGCCTCGCTCCTCGCGAAGGCTCGCTTCCTCGAGCGCTTGGACGCCCTCTCCGAAGAGGTCTGCGTCACCCTCCCCGCCGGCGCCGGGACGAACGTGGTGGAGGCAGGGAGGGCCGTGGTAGAGGCTCACGGGCCCGACGTGCTCTCCCGGATCGCCAAGGTCCACTTCAAGACGACCGAGCGGATCCTCGCGCCCCCGCCCTAGGCGCCCTCACCGCCCCCGCGTCCCCGAGGTCCCCTCCCACGGGGGTGAACGGGTCTGGGGCCACACGCGGCGGTTGTCAGTCATCGGGCTGCGGCATATCCTTGACGGCCACTTGTCCATGCGAGGCGCAGCCTCACCCCGCCTGGATGCCCGAAGGAGGGTTCGGATGATCCTATCCCCAGTGTGTCTCCTCTTCCTCGCACTCGCCTCCCCCACGAATCTCACCGCCAGAGACACGCCCAACGACGAGGGACGGAGCATCTCCCTCGCGTGGGCGTTCCCCGCCGCGGAAGAACCCATCGCCTTCCTCGTTCGTCGGGCCGGCCCCGGGGAGGAGTTCGCCGAGATCGACCGACTCCCGCCGTCGGCGCGCGCGTACAAGGACGAGACGGCGACGATGGGAATCCCCTACCGGTACAAGCTCGTGGCGGTCTATCCGGATACCCTCGTGGAGAGCGAGTCGAGCCCCGAGGTCATCGCCACCGCCCAGTGGTTCAACTGGAACCGTGTGAACATCCTCGTGGGCCTGCTCGTGTTCGGGGGGTTGGTCGCCTACTTCGTGCGCAAGGCCCGCAGCGGCGTGCACCTCTTCGTGCGAAGGATCGCGGGCTTGGAAGCGGTGGACGAGGCGGTGGGCCGTGCCACCGAGATGGGTCGCGCCATCCTCTACATCCCCGGCACCGGGTACGTGGAGAGCATCGCCACCATCGCGTCCATGAACCTGCTCGGTGAGGTCGCGAAGAAGGCGGCAGAGTACGGGACGCACATCAAGGTTCCCAACCGCGATCCTATCGTATTCACCGTGACGCGCGAGATCGTCAAGGGCGCCTACCTGCAGGTCGGCAAGCCCGATGCCTTCGATCCCGACTGCGTGACGTTCGTGGTGGAGAATACCTTGGCCTACGCCTCCGCTATCGACGGTATCATGGTCCGAGAGAAGCCCGCGACGAACTTCCTCATGGGCTCCTTCGGGGCCGAGAGCCTCATCATGGCGGAGACCGGCGCCTCCATCGGGGCCATCCAGATCGCGGGAACGGACTCGACGACCCAGCTCCCCTTCTTCGTCGTCGCGTGCGACTACACGCTCCTCGGCGAGGAACTGTACGCCGCGAGCGCCTACCTGTCTCGTGAACCGCTGATGCTCGGCGCCCTCAAAGGGCAAGACTGGGGCAAGGCCATCATCGCCGCGCTCCTGGTCGTCACGTCCCTCCTCGCACTCCTGTTCAAGGTGGACGTCAGTCCACTGTTCCGCTTCCAATAGGGAGGTACGGCCATGCAACGTAAGCTCCCTCTCGGCATCCTCATCGTGATGGGGATCCTCGGCTTCGCCCAACTCTTCATCCCCCATCCTCGCTGGCAAGACGCCCACGACGTCATCCGCAACGACCTCCTCCGCATCATCGGCGCCTTCGCCCTCGTGCTTGGGTTGGGCAACCTGCTCCGCGCGCACGTGATGAAGATCAGGCGCCGAGCTCCCCAGTGGCAGTACAGCATCGTCACCTGGGTGGGGTTCCTCGCGGCCGCAATCATCGGCTTGTTTGGGGACGGTTCGCGACGCGTTGGTCTTTTCAGGACGCAGATAGGCAGCTTCAAGTTCGACGACATGACGATCTACTTCCAAATCATCGTTCCGCTCGGGGCGACGATGTTCGCCCTCCTCGCGTTCTTCATGGCGTCGGCCGCCTACCGCTCGTTCAGGGCCAAAGGCTTCCTCGCGGTGCTCCTCCTCGTCTCCGCCTTCCTCGTCATGCTCGGTCAGGTGCCGGTGGGAGCGGCGATCAGCCAGCGGTTCCCCGACATCGCCGACTTTATCATGCGGGTCCCCAACACGGCGAGCAAACGAGGCATTGAACTCGGGATCGCCCTTGGAATGATCGCGACGATGCTCAAGATTTTGGCAGGAATCGAGCGGAGTTGGATGGGAGGCGGCGAATGAAAGGGCTCAATCCTTTCGCGCTGGATCGGCGGATCATATTCGTCGTGATCGCTCTCGTCATCGCAATACCCATCGTCAAACCGTTTGGTCTTCCGACATCCGTAACCGACCGAACGAAGGGACTCTTCGATGTCGTCGATGCGACCCCACCCGACAAGGCGGTCCTGCTCTCGACCGACTACACGCCCCAGACCGAGCCAGAGTTGCACCCCATGATGATCTCCCTGCTCCGCCACTGCTTCGCTAGGCGGATCAGGGTGCTGCTCATTACGCTCTACGTGGAGGCGGGCGGCCTCGCCCAGCAGGCCCTCGAACAGGTGATGGCGGAGTTCAACCAGCGGGCCACATCGAGTGCCGACAGCATCATCTACGGGAGGGATGTCGTCTATCTCGGTTGGCAGCCGCCTCCCATCATCCCTATACTCGGCATGGGTCGCAGCATCAAGGACGTATACAAGGTCGACTGGTACAAAAACCCAGTTGCCAATATGCCAGTGATGAAGGGGATCGATACGTACGACAACATAAGCATAGTCGTCGCATTCTCGTCTGGTTCCTCCCCGATATGGTTTGTGCAGCTCGCCCAGCCTCGGTACGGGGTGAAGGTGGGGGGAGGGGTCACGGCGGTGAGCGTGCCCGACTTCTACCCCTACCTCGAGTCCGGTCAGTTGAGCGGGCTCCTCGCCGGCATGAAGGGGGCGTCGGAATACGAGGAACTCGTCGAGCGGCACTTCGGCAAGATCGGTCGGCGGAAGGCAACCGAGGGAATGAGCTCGCAGTCCGCGGCGCACCTCGCGATCATGGCCTTCATCATCATCGGAAACATTGGCTACCTCGTCCAGAAGAGGAGGCGCTAATGCACCTCAGCACCGATCCATGGGTCTGGGTAGGGGTCTTTCTGACCCTGAGCATTCTCTCATTTCTCTGGAAGGAAACTGGCTTCTACCGTTTCGGTGAGCACCTCTTTGTCGGCGTGTCCAATGGGTGGAGCGTCGCCTTCATGTGGAACAACGTGATCAAGCCGGTCCTCGTCGACCGCGTGAGCGCGGCGTTCAAGATCGCCTCGAGCGAGGGCCTCTCCGCGAAGCTCTTCGATCCGTTCCACGAGGCGAACTTCCTCCTCATTCTCTACGGCATGATCGGGTGTCTCTACTTCACGCGGTTCATCCCGAGGGTCTCCTGGATGGTGAGGATCCCCATCGCGTTCTTCATGGGCTACTACGTTGGCCTCGAGGTTCCCGCCTACTTCCAGGGCTCGATCCTCCCGCAGATCGGCGCGACCGTGCTGACGAGGGGCAGCTTCGCCACCCTGGGCAATGGGATCGTCGCCACGCTCGTGCTCATCGGCGTGCTGTGCACCCTGAGCTACTTCTTCTTCTCGAAGGAGCACAAGGGGTTCCTCAAAGGCACCTCCTACGTGGGCATCGTGTTCATCATGGTGGGCTTCGGTGCCTCCTTCGGCTTCACCGTGATGGCCCGCATGTCGCTCCTCATCGGCCGGTTCACGTTTCTCCTCAGGGACTGGCTGGGGCTCGTGCACTAGTCGAGCCTCGTGGGCGACCGGGGACCGAGACCATGAGTGCGGGGCCCACCGCCCTCACCCGGTGGGTGTGGGTGGTGGGCCTCTCCCCCCTCCTCCTCGCCCCCGACCCAGTCCGGGTCGAGGCGGCTCTCCTCCTCGTAGCCCTCGGTCTCCTCTCCCGTTTCCTGCCGCGGGCCTCCCCCGAGGTTGAGGCGTGGCGGTTCTTCGTCGGGCCCCTCCTCTCCCTCGTCGCTACCCTCGGTGGGGGTCTGCTCCGCACGGCCCTGGGCGCGTCGTCGGCCGTCCTCGCGTGGGGCCTTGGGGCAAGTCTGTCCGCCGTTGCCCTCGCGTGGCCTGGCCTCGCGCTCTTGAGGCTCAATGGCGGCGCCTGCGCCCAGAGACCGTGGAGGGCCACGGCCGCGGCCCTCCTCGTCTCGGTCCTCATCGCGCTGCGCGCCGGCACCACCCTCCTCGCTGCGGCAGTGCTCGTCCTGGCGGTATGGGGAGACCTCGGTCGGCGACTGTACGAGCCGGATGGACGAGCGGGATGGCGGCGCGTGGTCCTCCTCATCGGATGGCCACTCGTGCTCCTCTACTCGGCGGAGTCGAGCTCAGCCCCTCTGGCGCGCTCCGAGGCCCCTGGCGTGCTCGAAGCCCTCAAGGAGCTCTTCCGGTTCGTGTGGATCGTGTCCGGTGCCCGGGTGATCCTCTCCGGTTTCAGCCACGTGATGCATGGGCTCCCCCTCAGGACCAGGCTCCTCCTCACCTACTTCTTCAGCACCCTCGTGCCGGGCCTCCTCGTCCTCTTGCTCGGGGCGGTCGTGGTGGTCGCGGGCATCGGGACGCTGCGCGCGGGCATCGCCAGTGCCCTCATCAGGAGGGATCTCGCGGAGCTGTCGTCATGGCTCGAGCGGGGAACCCACGTGGACGTCTCGGACACGCTCACCGAGGCCCTCTACGTCACCGGAGGGGAAGACGCCACGGCCATGACGCTGTCCCCCCCTGAGGTGCGGGCCCTCGTTGACTCCGCCCTCCCGCCTGGGCCCGGGGTGGATCGCGGGGCGAACCGAGGGGGGGTCTTGGGAGTCGCCACCGACACGACGTGGCTGAAGATTGCCCAGCGCGGGGCGCTCCCTCTGCCCGACACCCTCGTGGTACACCCAGGCATGCTCTCAGGGCAGGAACGGGGCAGCGCCCTGCTCCACATCGGCACGGGGCGTGCGGCCTTCGTGGCGGCCCAGAGAGTAAGAGGCTCCAACGTGGTGAGGGTCCTCGCGAAGCCCCTGAATCGGGAGGTCGCCGAAGGGTACGCGCGAGTCGTAGGGGCCGACCTCATCATCGTTCCGACCGTATCCCTCGTGGTCACTCCCCAGGGCTCGAGGCTCCGCCTGGGTTCGCGCCGCACCAAAGCCGGTCTTTCCGCCATTGCCACGAGCCTGGCCCCTGGCGGTCGTGGGCTCCTCCACCGCCCGTTCCGGCACGGCCTGTGCGAGATCCTCTCGACCGAGGATTCGGGCCAGCCGAGTTCCCTCCACGGCGTGGTGGTCGTGCGCACGACGATCGCCCAGCTCGCGTCGGGGCTCTTCGCCACCGGGGGCCTGAACGTGCTCGTCGTGGTCGCCGAAGCCGTGCTCGGGTTCCTCATCCTCGCCGCACTCCTCCTCAGCACGGTCATAGGACTGACGATCAATCACACGATCACCTCGTCGGTGGCCGTGCTCAAGAAGGGGGCGGAGCGACTGAGCGGCGGAGACCTCGATGCACGCGTGGAACCGCAGGGCAGGGGCGAGCTGGGGAGGCTCGCAGAGAGCTTCAACCGTCTCGCCGCGGACCTCAAGCGCCTCGTACGGGAGGTGGCGGACAAGGAACGGCTGGACCGCGAGCTCCAGATCGCACGCCAGATCCAGGAGAGCCTCCTGCCCGAGGCGCTCCCCGCCCTCGAGGGCATCGACCTGGCCGCCTCCAGCCAGCCGGCCAGGGAGGTGGCGGGCGACTACTACGACGCGTTCGTGGGCGGAAGCGGCCGGCTCACCCTCGTGGTCGCGGACGTGAGCGGCAAGGGAGTCGCGGCTGCCATGCTCATGAGCAACCTTCAGTCCGCCCTCCACGTGCTCATGGCCCAAGACCCCCCGCTCGACGAGCTCGTCGAGCGCCTCAACGGCCACGTGTGGAGGAACTCTCCTCCTGAGATGTTCATCACCCTGTTCGTCGGCACGGTAGATCCTCAGACCCTCGTGCTCGACTATGTGAACGCAGGCCACGAACACCCGATCGTGATCCGCGGGCACGACACGTTGACCCTCCCCCCTACCGGTCTGGTCCTCGGCGTGTTCCCCGAGGCGCGCTACCGGGTCGGCCGGCTCACCCTCCAGCCGGGTGACGTGGTCGCGCTCTACTCGGACGGAATCACGGAGGCGATGGACCCTTCCGAGGAGGAGTTCGGCACCGCGCGGCTCGAGCAGGCCCTGCGCGATGCTCTCGGGAACGATGCGGCGTGCATCCTCTCCTTCGTCCTCGACCGCGTCTGTGCCCACACCGCCGGCCACGCCACGCTCGACGACCAAACGATCCTCGTGCTGCGCGTCGTGGGCTCCTGCGCGGCAGGCGCGCCGTGCCCTAAGGCGTAGCCCACCAGCGCTGTTCTCCTGGGAAGAGCTTCTGGAAGTCGCAGCCGAGCAGCAGGGTCACCTCGACCCCGGGGGCCGGCGGGTCGTTCCGCACGCTGTCGGCTCCGACGAGCCCGGCTACGTAGCGTGCGCGATCGGCGTGATCCCCATGAGCGATCACCACCGTGTGGACGTGGTCCATGACTGGGGCGCTGCGAAGGTCGAGGATCTCGACGGTTCCGTGGGCGCGGCGGAGGAGTTTCTGCTTGCACACCGCCGCGAGGCGCGGCTTGCCGCACCCGTTCACGATCACCATCCGCACCGGGGTTTCGGGCGGAACCGGGGGGGAAGGGGGAGAGGGGCGGAGGTGCCAGGCGATGGAGAGGCCGAAGAGCCCGACGGCCGCGCCGCGGAGGATGAGTCCGAACCAGCCGGGTCCGGCGTCTCGGGGACGGGTCCTTCGGGCGCTCCGCCCCCGGCGGCGGAGCCGCCCGGTCATGAGCAACCCCTGAAGTAGGGCTGCAGTCGCTCGAAGGTCCGGTCGAGCGTTTCGGGGATCACCCTCGTCTGGCCGACCACGGGCATGAAGTTCGTGTCACCGACCCACCGCGGGACGACGTGCGCGTGCACGTGACCGGGTATCCCCGCTCCCGCACAGTGCCCGATGTTGAAGCCCATGTTCATCCCCTGGGGTCGGTACTCCCGCCTGAGGGCACACTCGGCGTGGCGCATCGTGAGGATGAGGTCGGTGAGCTCATCGTTCGTGAGCGACTCGAGGTCCGCGACGTGGCGCACGGGGGCCACCATGAGGTGGCCAGTGGTATAGGGGTACTTGTTGAGCAGCACCACGACGGTGCCGGTCGACGCGAGGACGTAGTCCTTCTTCCCCTCCGCGGCGAGACAGAAGATGCACCAAGCCTCCGCGCCACCTCCCCCCACGTACTCCATCCGCCAGGGAGCCCAGATCCACTCCATCTCACCCCTCTCTGCACAAGGCTCGCTCGGTCTCCTCGAGATCCTCCGGGGTATTGATCCCCAGCGGCGCGCGGGGGATCCCCATCGAGAGCGCACCCACCCGCCGACCCGCCTTAAACAGCGACCCCACCACATCGGTGAGGTACAGCTCACCCTGGGCATTGTCCGCGGACAGGAACTCGAGGGAAGGGAAGAGCGCCTCGGGCGCGAAGCAGTAGGCGCCACTGTTCACCTCGTTCAGGCGCCACTCCTCCTCGGATGCGTCTGCCTCCTCCACGATCTTGATCACCCTCCCGTCAGGACCTCGCACGATCCGCCCGAACCCGTGCGGATCGGGGAGGTGGGCCGTGAGGATGGTGACGGCGTTGTCCTCTGCCCTGTGGAGGGTGACGAGCTCGAGGATGAGCGCAGAGGAGATCACGGGGGCATCGCCGCAGAGGACGACGATCTCCCCGAGGAACCCTTCGAGCACAGGCTTCGCCCACCGGACCGCATCGCCCGTTCCCCTCGGTATGGGTTGCACGGCCACCGCGGCCCCGTACTCCCGCGCGAAGGATGCAACCCCTGGGGTGTCTCCGCCGGCCACCACGACGACGGGGTCCGCGCCAGCGTCGCGTGCCGCCTCGACCACGTACCCGAGCATCGGCTTCCCACGGACAGGGTGCAGGACCTTCGGGAGGTCAGAGCGCATGCGCTTCCCCTTCCCGGCCGCCAAGATGATGGCGGCGAGGGCCCGCTCAGAGCTCAACCCGGAGATCTCCCTCGCTCCCCACGACCCAGAGGTTGTCGATGAGACGGGTGGTGCCGACGCGCCCGGCGACCGCGACCATGGTCCGGTGGTCCACGAGGTCCAGGGGCTTGAAGGTGTCCCGCGAGACGATCTCACAGTACTCGACCCCGAGGCCTGGGTACTTCGCCATGAGGGTCGACATCTCGTTCTTGATCGCGGCGCACCGCCGCTCCCCGTTCTCGATGAGGGTCTTGGCCGCGGCGAGCCCGGCGTAGAGACCCAGGGCCTGGGAGCGATCCGATGGGCTGAGGTAGGCATTGCGCGAGCTCATGGCGAGGCCATCCACGTCCCTCACCGTCGGACACACCACGATCTCGATCTCGAGGTCAAGCTCCCGCACCATCCGCTCGACGAGGATCACCTGCTGCCCGTCTTTCCTGCCAAACGGCGCCACATGGGGGCGACAGAGGTTGAACAGCTTTATCACCACGGTGCCCACCCCACGGAAGTGGTCAGGCCTCGTGCGCCCGCACAGCACCGACCCGAGCACGGGCCAGTAGACGAAGGTCTCCTGCGGGGCAGGGTACATCTCCTCCACCGAGGGGGCGAACAGGACGTCCACGCCCGCCATCTCCGCACGTTCGGCGTCGTGCTCGAGATCTCTCGGATAGCGCGACAGGTCCTCCGTCGGCCCGAACTGCAGGGGGTTCACGAACAGAGACACGACCACGTGATCGGCCAACGCGCGCGCCACGCGCATCAGGGAGAGGTGCCCCTCATGGAAGCTCCCCATCGTGGGCACGAGCGCCACCCTTCCCCCGGCGGCGTCCCGCCAGGCACGCAGCTTGTCCTTCGTGCGAACTATGTCCATGTTCACTCCTCGGAGTAGGTTTCGCTCACGGCAGGGTACCGCCCCTCCCGTACGTCTGTCGCATAGGCCGCAACGGCGTTCAGGATCACCCGCCTGAGGTCGGCGTAGACCCGCACGAAGCGCGGGATCCTTCCACCCGTCAACCCGAGCATGTCGTTCACCACGAGGATCTGTCCGTCGCAGCCGGCTCCTGATCCGATGCCTATGGTGGGGATCTTGAGTGATCCCGTGATCTCCTCCGCAGGTCCTGGCATGACGCACTCGAGCACGAGCGCGAAGCACCCCGCCTGCTCGAGGCCCCGCGCCTGCTCGACGAGGCGTTGGCTCTCCTCGGACCGCCTCCCGATGACACGGTAGGAACCCGTCAACCGCACGCGCTGGGGGAGCAGCCCCAGGTGACCCATGACCGGGATCCCCGCGTCGACCATGGCCTCAACGAGCGACGGGCAGTATCCCTCGAGCTTCACCGCCTGGCACCCCCCTTCCCGAAGGAAGCGGGCGGCGTTCTCGAGCGCCTGGGCGTGAGAGAGCTTGAACGAGAGAAACGGCATGTCCCCCACCACCATGGCGCGCCTCACTCCCCGCGACACCGCTGAGGCGTGGTGCACCATCTCGTCCATCGTCACGCACACGGTGTCAGGGAACCCGAGCACCGCGGTGCCCACCGAATCACCGACAAGGACGATGTCGACGCCGGCCTCGTCGTGGATGCTCCCCATCACCGCGTCGTAGGCGGTCAAGGCAACGATCTTGCGCCCTTCACGCTTCCACCGCAACAGCACCGCGGGCGTCACCCGGTCGGTCATCGGATCTCCTCCTCCGCATGAGGGACCCAGACCTCGGTCCCCGCCTCGTGCGTGCGGATCTTCTCGATGAGACGGTCGAGCTCTCGATCGTCATGTCGGAAGTCGACCCGATTCGTGTCTACGACGAGGACGGGAGAGAGGGCGTACCCGAGGAAGAAACGGTTGTACTCATCGTTCAAGGCCTCGATGTACTCTCGGCTGATCCGCTTCTCGAACGAGCGTCCTCGCTCCTTGATCCGCTGCATCAGGACGTCGGTGCGCGCCTGAAGGTAGATCACGAGATCCGGCTGCACCGCCGCCTTCTCCAAGACCTCTGCGATCCTCTCGTACAGGACGAGCTCCTGGTCGTCGAGGTTGAGCCTGGCGAAGATCCGGTCCTTCGCGAACATGTAGTCGCTCACCACCATGTCCGTGAACACGTCGCGTTGGACGATCTCCTGCTGCTGCTTGAACCGACTCAGGAGGAAGAACACCTGCACTTGGAAGGAGAAGCGTTCGGGGTCGCGGTAGAACTGAGGGAGGAATGGGTTCTCGTCCACCTGTTCGAGGATCATGCGGGCGTTCAAACGATGCGCGAGGCGGTGGACGAGACACGTCTTCCCCACGCCGATCACGCCTTCGACCGCGATGTAGTGCTTGTCCCCGACCACCCTCATCCCTCGGCGTTCGGCCTAGAGGCGCCCCCTCCGTCTCCAGACGGCACCCGGTGCGAGGAGACACCGATACCGGGCGTACGGCTGACCGGTCACCGGCGAGCGGCTGTGAGGGGCCACATCCAGGAGCGGAACGAGCACGAACGCCCGCCGAGTCACGCCCGGGTGAGGAAGCGTAAGACTCCGATCGCGACAAACCTGCGTGCCAAGGAGAAGGAGGTCAAGGTCGACCGTTCGGGGGCCCCACCGGTGAAGCCGCCGCCGTCGGAGGCCCCGTTCGATCCCCTGGAGGACGCGAAGGAGGCTGGGGGCACTGCCCCACCACATCATCCGCACCACCGCGTTCAGGTAGGTGGGTTGCCGCGTCGGCCCCAAGGGTAACGACTCGTACAGGGGTGAACAGCCCAGGACCCTCCCGAGGCGCCTCAACCGTGCGAGGGCGACCCTGAGGGAAGCCCGCGGATCCCCGACGTTTCCCCCCAGAGCCACGAAGGCCTCCCTCGCGCGCGTCACGGCGTGTCCCTGGCGCGTGAGACCGCCACCTCCACGAGGTCGAGCGTCCCCCTGATGGGCACTCGCGGCTTGCGGACGACCACGTCGACGCGTTGAACCGGGAAGGCGTCCAGGATCTCCCGGGCGATGGTGTGGGCGAGCGTCTCCAAGAGGTTGAACACCCGTGTGGTGACCACACGTTCCACGAGGGCGTAGACCTTCGCGTAGTCGATCGTGCCCTGGAGCCTATCGGTGGCCGCGACGGGGCTCAGGTCGGCGAACATCGCCACGTCGATCTCGAACCTCTGGCCGAGCTCACGCTCCGCCAAGGACACGCCGTGCGATGCGTAGAACACCATGTTCTTCAACGTGATCCTATCCATCGACGTTCCTCATCCGAAGTCACCGTGCCCGTGGGGTTCGTCGTCACACCTCTTGGGTGACGCTAGTCTCACTCATGTCGATGTCAAGGATGGGAGCCCAGCGCGGCCGTAGGGAATCCCCGCTGGGAGACGGAAGACGCCGCCTCCCTCACGCATGCGGCCCACCGCCTCGCGATCGTCGGCCACGCGAACCTCGACGCGAGGGAGTGGCCGTGAGCGCGGAAGGAGTCCCGCAGGTGGGCGTCGGAGAGCAGGCGCGTGAGGGCATCCGCGAATGAGGCGCCATCCTCCGCGGGGAGGTAGTGGACCCCTGGAGTGAGGCCAAGGCCTTCCACCGCGACGCCGGTGGCGATGGTGGGGCGACCGGATGCGAGGTAGGCCAGCACCTTCAGCCTCGTGCCGCTGCCTGCCTTCAGGGGGGCCACGCAGACGTCGGCCGCGACCAGGTACGGCCAGATGCTGTCCACGTAGCCAGTGAAGCGGATACCCTCACGGTGACACGGCGTGGCCGGACCTCCCACCACCACCGCGGTGAGGGGGATGCCACGTGCCCGTGCGTGAGGGACCCACTCCGTCTCCAATGTCCTGATGGCCGCGGCGTTGGGGGGGTAGTCCGTCTTGCCGACGAACACCACGTTGGGATGGGGGAGCGATGCAGGGGCCACTCCCTCCGGGGGAAGCTCCACACCGTTGGGCACGAGGTCGATGGGAGGGTGGGTGGGCCCGAGAAGGCGCTCGAGCGCCGAGGCGTCATCGGGGGAGACGGCGATGAGCCGATCGGCCAACCCGTACCACCGCCGCTCCCACAGGCGCACGAGGGCGGCACGGACGGCAGCCCCGCGCCTGGCGAGCACGACGTGCTCGAGGGCGTTCACGGTGATAATCCATGGGCAGCGCCCTCTCGCCGCCAGTCTCGCGGCGGGCGCGGCCCACAGGCCTTCGGCCACGATCACGTCGGGCGAGAGGGAGGTGGCCCTCCTTGCCATGCGCGCGCACGCCTTTGGATGGAGGAACCCGAGGACCTCTCGGTTGAACCCTGGGGTCGGGAGGGGAGCCCTCCAGGGCTCGACCGGCTCGAACCGTTCCTCCCACCCCCTTGGTGGGGGCGGAGGGCCGACGAGGCACACGTGCACCTCCTGGGCATGGGACGCCAGGGCGAGGATGCGCTGGCGATTCCCGTACCCTTCCGGCACGAGCGGGTGCCACGAGAGATTCGCCACGATGAGTGAGGTCATCTCTTTCAGTCTCGTGTGCGCAGGCAGACCGCCCTGCGCTTGCCGAGGGCGCCGCAGGCGAGGCCTCCCCCATCGACGACGAGTCGGTAGGATGCCGCAGGCTCCGGCGCGAGGGCGAGAGGGTTCCGACTGAAGAACCGCACCTGCTGTGCCGCCCAGAACAGACCCGAAGCCTTGAGGGAATCCACGGGCAGTCCCCTCGTCTGGATCTCGACCGTGGCGGTGGGGTCATGGGCGGCGAGCCAACGCGCAGGCACCGCCTGGCCCAAGGCCTCCGTGTGTTGGAGGTGGAAGCGTGCGAGGGAGGCCGCGAGCGAGATCGCCACGAACGCGGGTACGAGGAGGCGCAGCCTGACGCGACGCAGGAGCAGGAGGAGGACCGCCATGCAGAGCAGCCCGCAGCATGCCCCTGGGAGGGCGCGGTGAGCGGAGTCGATCCGAAGGAGGAAGGAGCGGACGGGATACAGGAAGTCTGCGGCTCGATTCTGGGGTGCGGCAAGCCCCACGAACCCGGCGACGCCTCCCAGCCCGATGAGGCCCCAGGGGAGGCGCACGCGGTCCGTGCCGGCGAGCATCCCCAGCCCAACGGCACACCACAGCGGCACGAGGGGCTCCACGTACCGACCACGGACGAACTGGTGGGCCTGCACGCCATCGAGGCAGTGATTCGCGGCGAGGAGGACCGTGAGGATGGTGGCCCGCAGAAGGGGTGGGAGGGCACGTTCACGGCCCCGCCCCCCCACCACGGCGGCGAGGGAGAGGCCCCAGGTGGCCACCACGAGGTAGAGGACGTGCTGGAGGCTCCAGTAGGAGAACCACGCGAGCACGAACGGCACGGGGGTCCTCACCCATGACGTCAACGGTGCCAAAGGCGTCCCCACGGTGAGGTTCCCAAGGTCCGGGCCGAGCGCACGGGCGATCTCGGGGGGATGTGTGACTGCGAGGGGATCGTTGAAGGGGGGGACCGGGTGCGAGAGACGAACCGCGAGGTAGACCAGCATCGGGACGAGGCCCGCGAGGCACGTCGGTAGCCTTCGCGGCGCCGTCCCCACGACCTCCCACACGGTCGCGAGGATGAGGGCGGCTCCTGCGGCTCGCGTGAGGGTGCCCAGGGAAGCCAGGAGCGCGAGGGCGAGGGCGGCGCGACCCGAGCGTCGTTTCCGCCACCGGATCGCAGCGAGGAGCCACGACGCCGAGAGAGGGCCGAACAGGTTCTCGCTGAGGAGGAGGCCACTCGTGATCACCCCGAACGGGGCGAGCCCCACCGCCACCCCGGCCCAGGGTCCGGCGGCCTGCCACAGGGGGAAGGTGAGGGGCACGATGGTCGACGAGACCGCCGCGTTCAGGAGGCGGCACGCGAGGTAGGCGTGCGGGACCTCGCCGGCGCGCGCCCCCAGCGCGATGAAGGCGGGGTAGAGGGGGGGGTAGGCGATCGCGAGGATGCCGGGATGACCAGGGGGCTGACGAGCGGCGAGGAAGTACTCGGCCTCGTCACGCAAGACCGTCGGGCAGCGCACGAACGCGCCCAGAGCGAGCCGGACGCCCAGGGCCACGATCCACGGAGCCGCCCACCTAGGCAAGGTCTTGCGCATCCTCCAGGGGTCGCCTTCCCACGAGAGCCAAGAGGCGGTGCCAGTCGCGCCACTCAAGACCCCTCACGAGGAACAACGCCACCAGGTACGCGAAGGCTCCCGGAGCCACGGCGGCGAGCTGCCATGGCCCCGAGAGGTGCAGGCGCTGCAGCCCGACCCACAGTGCCGCCGCGGCAGATGCGGGCCTGAACGTGGCGAGGAGGAGCTTCCCGAGGGGCACCGAGAGGTGGGCCCCCACGGTCATGAGCACCAGCCCCGCCGCGGCGGCGAGGGAGAACGCCGTCGCGATGGTCGTTCCCGAGATGGCCACACCGGCGATACGGCATCCCCCCACCACCGCGAGGAAGGCCGCGAGGGCACCCACGTGCGCGAGGAGCAGGTGCCAGGCGCGTCCCCGAGCGAACGGCGCGATCCGCACGCACAGCGTGAGGGTCGACGCCACGAAGGCCGGGACGAGGAGCCGGATGAGGAGCGACGCCTTCCTGAACGGCTCACCCACGACGATGACCACGAGGGGCTCGGCGCAGTAGGCCAGGAGGGGCGAGGCGCCAAACACGAGGATGTTCGTGTAGCGCCACACGTGGTACATCGTTCTGCCAAACTGGGCTTCCTCACCGGTCGCATGGTAGTGAACGATCGATGGGATCGACGTTTCACCGATGAAGAAGGCGAGTTGCCGGGCGAGCAGGAGCACCATGAACGCGAGGCCCAAGTACCCCAACTCCGCCATGTCATCGAGGGCGTGTCTGCCGACGATGAGGGCCAGCCGGTTGCTGAGTACGAAGGCGAGGTCCGCGCCGTAGCTGACGAGCCCGAACCTCAAGAACCACCAATAGCTCCACTGGAGCCTCTCGCTCGACGGGGGCAGGACCCGCATCGTCATGGGGAGGAAGAGGGCGACGGTGATGGCCGAGGACGCTACCAGGGCGACCGTGATGCCAAGGCGCTGGAGCGGGGGACCCAGCACCAGCAGGAGGGCTATCCTTAGGCCGGTGAGCACCGCGGTCACGAGCGCGTATCCCACGAGCGCCCCACCCGCGTAGAGGAGATTCTGCACCGAATCGACCATCGAAGCGCACACCGCAGCCGCGAGGGCAAGGAGGAACAGCGTCGGATCCTGCACGAACGGGGTCACGAGGGCGAAGCCCGCCATCACCACGAGCTTGGCCTTGAGTGAGGCGAAGAAGAGGGGGCGCACCTGTCCACGGCGGTGGGCGAGGTACTCGGGGACGTACCGGCGCAGGAGCATGGCCCCCCCCGCGTCGAGGACACAGACGAGGGTGAACACCGCTGAGTAGAGGTAGCTGTAGAATCCCATGCCGCGCGGGCCGAGCTGTCGAGGGATGAGGGCCGCGGCGAGCATCGAGAGCAGGATGGCCAGCGCCTTGCCGATGAGCAAGACCACCGCACGCCGCGCCATGATCGGTCCGACGGCTACCTGGTTCGACATCTCCTGATCCACGGGATGAGGGGTCCGCGCCCGCACGGGGAGCCTCGCTCCCGGGGGAGGGGTGCGAGGCGTGGGGATATTCGTTTGCTGGAGACGGGCGTGCAACGATATTCTCCTGCGTTTCGCCCCGAAGAGCCCCCACGAGTGCGTCGGAGGTCATCCTCATGCCTGGGTTCCTCGCCGCCCTGCTCGCCCTCCCGCTCCTCGCCGGAGGCGTGAGGTCCGATCTCCGCATCGTGGCGACGACCGACCTGCACTGCCAGCTCGTGCCCGAGGGTCGCGCCGGAGGGATTCCGAAGGTGACAGCGGTGGTCCAGAGGCTGCGCGAGGAGGGACCGACCGTGCTGGTGGATGTCGGGGATGCGTTCGAGGGCGGCCCTGCGGGCGACTACTACGCGAGGGTCGACACGACCGCGCCTCACCCACTCGCGGTGCAGATGAATCGCCTCGGCTACGCGGCCATGGCGCTGGGCAACCACGAGTTCACCTACGGCATGGGGTTCCTCCGGCGCCTCGCTGAAGAGGCCTCGTTCCCCCTCCTGTCGGCAAACGCCGCACCCTCTGGCGGGGTGTGGCACTCACACGCCCTCGTGCAGGTGGGCCCCTTCAGGGTCCTCGTCATAGGCGTCACCACCCCGTGGACCGAGTGGGCCGAAGGCCCGTGGCTTGATGGGGTGAGGTTCGCCGATCCGATCCCGGCGGTGCGCCGGCTCGTGCACGAGCTCTCGAAGCGAGAGAAGCCCGACGTGGTGTGCGTGCTCGCGCACATGGGCTGGGGCCATGACCAGGCCGCGGACGACCCTGAGAACCTCGGCTCCTGCCTCGCGGCCCTGCCTGGCATCGATGTGCTGTTCCTCGGCCACACCCACACGACCCTCCAGGAGACACGGGACCGAACCCTCGTGCTCCAGGCAGGCTCCCGTGGATCCACGGTCGCCGTGGCGAGACTGTCCATGGAGCGTCGGGGCTTTGGGTGGAGAGTCGAAGCAGCCCATGGAGAGCTCGTGGCTCCCGATGCCTCCGTGGATTCGGTGGCGCTGTCGCTGGGCCGTGCGGCCATGGAGCCGGTCTCGGCGTGGCTCTCGGAGGAGGTAGCCACGCTCCCCATCCCGCTCTCGGCTCGTGATGGCGCCCTCCGTCTCGACGGCGTCACCCACCTCCTCGGCACCGTCATGCGTGAGGCTGGTGGGGGGGACGTGGCCCTCGTGCCCCTTCCCCCCGATCGCCTCGCCTTCTCACCCGGGCCGGTCCATCGTCGGGAGCTCTTCGACCTCCAGCCCTGCCTGAACCGACTCGTCACCGTGCGGCTGGCGGCCTCGGACCTCTCCTCATGCCTCGAGCACGCCTCCTCGGCGTGGGCGGCCTACGGCTTTGACGGGGCTCGTCTGCCCAGCCCGGGAAAGGGGAAGGAGGCGCAGGTCCTGGTGGCGGACGGGTTGTCCTACGTGATCGATGCCACGGCGCCTCCCGGGAGCAGGCTCGCGTGGGTGAGGCGCAGGGGCCGACCGCTGGGTGATTCGTTGGACGTGGTCGTCACGAGCTACCACGCCTCGGGTGCCGGGGGCTACTCCCTCCTGCGCGACGCCCGCGTGGTGCGCAGGAGCACCGCGTTCCTCCGCGACCTCCTCCCCCCTGCCTTCACCTCCGCGCGCGACCCCTCGACCGTGGCCGAACGGTGGTGGAGCCTGCCCACCTACCGCGGCACCTGGGTGCAGGTGATCCTCGATGGTTTTCTCGCCCGGACCGGGGGAAAAGGATACGTGGGCCTCGACTGGGACGGATCCCCCTCGCTCACCCTCGCCCACAGGATCGCGCACGACGTGTGGGAGGGGGAGATCCCGCCGGCGCTCTCCAGGGCACTCTCCCACCCCCCTCTCACCCGAGGGAGGGTCCTCTCGGCCTTGGCGCGCAGCGTTCCGAGGGGCGCCTGCACGCCGAACGCGGCCGCATCCCGGTTCGCAGACGTGTCCCCAGGGCCCCATCCCTCGGTGTGGGACTCGGTGGTCTCCAGCGGTCTGGTGGCGTTCCTCCCCGATGACTCCCTTCGCCCGGAGGCTGCGGTGACCACGGCGGAACTCGCTGCCTTCCTCGTGCACGGACGGTACCGTGCGCTCACCGTTGCGGCGAGCAACGACTTCCACGGGCAGCTCGAGCGCACCCCGAAGCGAGGCTTCGGCGGTATCGAGGCCATGGCATCGTGGGTGAAGGCCTCACGCAAGGCAAACCCCGAGGGGCTCATCCTGCTCGACGCGGGGGACGCGATGCAGGGCAGCCCTCTCTCCAACCTGTTCCACGGGTCCTCGACCATCCATTTCTACCGCCTCCTCGGCTACGACGCGCTCTCGGTTGGCAACCACGACTTCGACTGGGGCCTCCCGGTGCTGAGGGCGCGCATCCAGGAGGCCGGCTTCCCCTTCCTCGGCGCCAACGTGCTCGAGGTGGAAACAGGGGAGCCTCCCCCGTGGCTCGCACCGTATACCATCATCGATCGGGGCGGGGTCCGCACCGTGGTGATCGGCTTCGCCACCCCCGAGACCCCCTGGGTCACCCTCGCCGACCACGTGGCGGGGCTCTCGTTCGAAGAACCAGGGTTCACCCTCGACCGCCTCTGGCCCACCGTGCGTGACAGCAGGCCCGACCTCGTGGTCGTGCTCGCCCACTTGGGGCTCGAGGAGACCGGGGGGGAGATGGTGGGCGGCGCCGCGGCCCTCACCGAGGCTGCTTCGGGCAGGGCGCACGTGTTCTTCAATGGCCACACCCATCAGACCTACGCGGCAACCATCGCGGGTCTGCCTCACCTTCAGGGGGGGAGCCACGGGAAGGCCTTCTCGGTGGCGAGGGCCTGGGTCGATCGGCTCGGGAGAGACCCACCATGGGTCGTCTGCGCGATCGAACCCCTCGATCCCTCGATGCGTCATCCCGAGGTGGCTTCGCTCGTGGAGGAGTTCCGTCGCGCCGTGGCGCCGAAGACCGAGGTGGTGATCACCGAGCTGGCCTCTCCGATCTCTCGCGAGGCGAATGAGGCGGGGGAGTCTCCCATGGGACGTCTCATCGCCGAGTCCCAGCGGTGGATGGCGAGGGTCCCCATCGCCCTCATGAACGCCGGTGGGGTGCGCGCCGACGTGGACGAGGGCCCCGTGACCTGGCAGGAGCTCTTCACCGTGCAACCCTTCGGCAACACGCTCGTGAAGGTGACCCTCTCGGGCAGGGACCTGCTCGCCACCCTCGAACAGGGCACGCACCCCGGGGGAACCATCCTGCAGGTCGCCGGGATCGATGTGTGGATCAACCCCGCCCGGTCATTCGGCCAACGCGTGGTGAGAGCCACGCTGGAGGACGGCAGCCCGATCGACCCCTCGGGGGAGTATCAGGTCGTGGTGAACAACTTCATGGCATCTGGAGGCGACGGGTTCACGGTGCTGCGCGATTCCGCGCGCAAGTACGACACCGGTATCGTTGACCTCGATGCCATGATCGCCTACCTGAAGACGTTCCCCGTCCCTGTTGACGTGAAACTGCCTCCCCGCGTGCACCTCGTGCGCCCCGAGTGACCTCGACACGGAGGAGTCAGGCCCCATGAAGCGCGGGTGGGCGTGGCCGTGCCTGTGCGTGAGCGCCCTCGTGTCGTGCGTGCCCATCGAAGCGGCCGAGCTGCGGGTCATGGTCTTCGACCCCACGTGGGAAGCCTGGGGGGACCTCGTGGCGCTCGCGCGCGAGTTCGAGCAGGAACACCCAGGGGTGACGGTCCGACTCCTGTCCGAGAAGGGTGGAGGGGACGCCCTGTCTAAACTCAAGATCATGCTCGCGGCCCGGCAACCGCTGGACGTCACGTGGATCGACGTGACGGAGTTTTCCTCGTTCCTCGACGACGGGGTCCTCCTCGATCTGCAGCCCTACTTCGACGACGATCCCACGTGGGACCCCTCCGCCTACTTCGAGGGTCCCCTCGATGCCTTCCGTGGCCGCGATGGGCACCTGTATGGACTGCCGTCCACGTTCACCCCCTACGTCATGTACTACAATCGGGACATCTTCGACAGGGAGGGCATCCCCTATCCCCAACCAGGGTGGACGTGGGAAGACCTTCGGGCCATCTGCAAGAGGTGCACGAAGCCGGGCCAGTGGGGCATCGCGGTGACGGAGTGGCTCCAGGCATTGGCCCCTTGGATCTGGCAGAACGGCGGCCGATTCCTTTCTGACGAGATGACGCGCTGCACCCTCGCGGAATCAGAAGCGGTGGCGGCGATCCAGTTCCTCTACGATCTGTTTCACGTCGACCGGGTCGCGGTGCATGCCACCTACGAGAGCCAACTCACGCGCGGGAGCTTCCAAGAAGGCAACGTGGCCCTCTATGGCCCGGTGGGCTACTGGGAGGTGTACCGCTTCAAGACCATCACGGACTTCCGCTGGGACGTCTGTCCCCTGCCTCGGGGCAGGGAGGAGGCCACCTCCATCGCCCTCCGGTCCTACGTCGCCATCCGGTACACCCCCCACCCCGAACTCGCGTATCGCTTCATCAGGAAGCTTGCCGGGGAGGAGATGTCGCGGGCCCTCGCCCGCATCGGCAACGGGGTGCCTGGCCTGAAGTCGGCGGCCTACAGCAGCGATTTCCTCAAGCCCTACGTGCTCCCAGAGAGCGAGCACGTGTTCCTCGACGTGCTCCCGAGTGCGCGGTTCCTCCCCGTCCTGGCGAACTGGCGTGAGATGGAGAGCGCCGTACAGCAGTACCTTCAAGGATGCCTCCTCCACCGTCGCTATTCTCCAGGGGAGGCCTGCACCCGCATCGCGCAGGAAGTGGACGCCTTCCTCGCCCGAGAGCGCCATGAGCGCGAGCGCCCAAGGGCCCCCATGGGTGCCCTGTTCGGTGCCGCCGGCCTGCTCGGCGCCCTGTGCGTCACCCTCTGGTGGAAGCGGCGTGGACCGTCTCCGCGGATGCTCCACCTGGTGGAGGAGCGATCAGGCTACGCCTTCATCGCGCCATGGGCCATCGGCTTCCTCCTGCTGGTCGCAGGGCCCATGCTCGTGTCGTTCGTGTTGGCCTTCACCGTCTGGTCCCCCATCAGGCCCCTCGCCGAGGCGCGGTGGGCCGGCATCGACAACCTCAGCCGGCTCGTGTCCGACGGGAACTTCTGGCAGTCTCTCCTCGTCACGCTCCACTTCGCTGCGCTCTACGTGCCTCTGTCCCTCGTGGCCTCGTTGGGACTGGCGGTGCTCGCCAATGGCCGCCACCCGGCGTTCCGCACCATCTTCTACCTCCCGGTGATCGTGAACCTCGTTGCGGTCGGCATCCTATGGCGCGCCATCCTCGGCGAGGCGTGGCTGCAGCAGCGCGTGCTCATCGTCCCGGGCTTCGTGCTCATGATGCTGTGGAACGTCGGAGTCCCCATGCTCGTGTTCCTCGCCGCACTCCAGAGCATTGACCGGTCCCTGTACGAGGCCGCGTGGCTCGATGGTGCCGGCCCGTGGCGTCAGTTCCTCTACGTCACCATGCCCCAGCTCACCCCCGTGATCCTCTTCAACGCCGTAGTCGGGGTCATCGGTGCCTTCCAGGTCTTCGTGCAACCTTTCGTGATGACCCAAGGCGGGCCCGGTAACGCATCACTCTTCTACGTCCTATACCTCTACAACACCGCCTTCCGGTTCCATCACATGGGCTACGCATCGCTTCTGGCCTGGGTGCTCCTTGGCATCCTCCTCGGCCTCACCATCCTGCTGCTTGGCTCCTCCCGGAAGTGGGTGCACTATGAGGCCGATGCGTCCTAAAGCACCCCTTGGTACCCGACGCCATCCCGCCTCGACTGGGGTCCTCCTCCTGCTCTCCGTGACCTTCGTGGCCCCCCTCGCGTGGATGGTATCCTCGTCCCTGAAGGCCCCCGGGGACGCGGTCCGTCACCCGTTCGCCCTGCCCCTCCGGCCCCGTATCGCCAACTACGCCGAGGCGTTGAACGCGATGGGCGCATTCCACGAGCAGCATCCGGGGCTGGGGTTCATGCGGGTGACCCTCAACACCGTCTTGGTCACCACGATCGCGGTCGGCGCGAGCGTGTTCTCCTCGTCGCTGGCCGGGTTCGCCTTTGCCCGGCTCCGCTTCCGCGGCAAGGACGCCCTGTTCCTCGTGGTCTTGGCGACGATGATGCTGCCGGTGCAGGTGACCGTGATCCCCCAGTTCATCCTGTTCCAATCCCTCGGCTGGGTGGACACCTACCTTCCCCTGCTCGTCCCCTGCCTCCTGGGTGGCAACCCCTTCTTCATCTTCCTGTTCAGGCAGTCCTTCCTCGCCATCCCTCGGGACCTCGTGGAATCCGCCCACCTCGACGGCTGCACCTGGTGGGGCATCTACTGGCGCGTGATGCTGCCGCTGGCGCGCCCGGCGCTTGTGACCGCCGGGCTGCTCGCGATGCTGTGGACGTGGAACGACCTCTGGACCCCGCTGGTCTACCTCAACAGCCCGGAGAAGGCCACACTCACGCTGGCCCTCGCGGGCTTCAGCCGGACCTACCGCATCGATGTGGAGCTGCTCATGGCGGCTTCCACCATGGTTGTCTCGCCCTGCATTCTCCTCTACTTCTTGACGCAGAAGCACTTCATCCGCGAGATTCAGCTGTCCGTTGGCAAAGGCTAGGGCCTTGGCCCGTGGTCCCCTGCCTCCCGGACGCGAGCTCGCCCCAGGGAAGCCACGTCTCGCAGGAGGGATCGCAGCAGAATGCTCTTCTGTGACAAGGGCTCGTGGTTCGGCTACTCGTGGGCCGAGGATGCGCTCCTCGAGTGGACCGTCCTGACCGACGACTCGACGGGGAGGATCCACTGCTCAAGCCCCGTGCTCGGCCGGTACACCTACGACGACCGACTCGAGGCGCTCGTCGCCGAGGGGAGGGTCGTTCTCCGTTTCGTGGATGCCCGCACCGCGGAGTTCCGAGCCCCACCGGGCGTGGTGTTGGCCTCGGACCAGGGTGCGTTGGAGTTCGTCGCAACGGGTCCCGGTCGCTACCGCCACGTCATGGTCAACGGGCCCTACGTGAGCGCGGCGGGACTCGCGTCACTGCCGCGAACCCTCCGGTGGAACTGGCGCCAGCCCCTGGGTGACATCCACCACGGCGGCATCATCCCTTCCCCCCATGGGTATCGCGGCTTTTGGGCCTGGGATTCGTGGAAGCACGCGGCGGTGCTCCCGGAAGACCTCGCACGCGAACAGATCGCTGCGATGTTCGATCACCAGCGCCCCGACGGCATGGTCCCCGACACCGTCATGGTGGATGCGCGGCGGAACAACTGGCGGTGCAGCAAACCACCACTGGCCGCCTGGGCGTGTGCCCAGCACCCGCGCCTCCTCGAGGAGTTCAGGCCCCACCTCCTCCGCTACCACGCCTGGTGGGAGGCTCACCGCCACCCCCCAGGCGAGCGCCTGTTCGCGTACGGTGGGAGAGACCTCGTCGCCTCCAAGTGGGAGAGCGGGTGGGACAATGCGACCCGTTTCGACGCCGTGGTCCTCGTCGGCGAGGTGCAGAACGTGCTCGCAGTTGACCTGAACGCCTACCTGTGCATGGAGAAGCGACTGCTGGGCATGCCGGATCCAGGGCTCGAGCAACTCGTGGACACGGAGTTCTTCCACGACGGGGCGTTCTACGACGTGAGCTGGCCCGACCACCGCCCTATCCGCACCCTGACCGCCGCGACCTGGATCCCCCTCTGGTGCGGGATCGCCAGCCCGGATCACGCCGCAGCGGTGATTCGACTCATGCTCGATCCCGCCCACTTCAACACCCCCCTGCCGTTCCCCACGGTGGCGCGGTCCGATCCGAAGTTCGACCCCGACGGGTACTGGCGAGGCTCGGTGTGGATGGATCACGCCGCATGGGCCGTGGAGGTCCTCGTGCGGTACGGACAGGTCGAGGCGGCACGCGACGCGGCGCGGCGGCTCCTCGCGGTGGAACCCGATTGGGAGTGCTACAATCCGTTGACCGGGGCGCCGGCCAAGGGCGCTCGGCCCGCGGTCCCGCAGTTCAGTTGGACCGCGGCGGCGAGACTGTCCATCGAACGGACCCTCACACGGCTGGGGTGAGGTCGGACGAGCGCGCCGGAGGACTCGCCGCTTCCGCATCGCATGGTGCCAAGGGCTTCGTGCGCCACGTGGGGGCGCTTGACTCCCCTGGGGGATCCCGGTTCCTTGTTTCTGTTTCTCCTTGTGCTGAGTTGTGCCCACGAGCGGTCTATCCGGGCTCATTGGCCGATGGAACCTCCGAGTCTCACGCGGGCGCGTTGCCCCGCGCGGCTCCATGGAGTCCTCATGCCGAGACGCCCCAGCCCTTGGCCTTCGAGGCCGGTCCGTCGAATCCGGCGCCGACGCGTCGCACGAGGATGGTGAGCCGTGACGCGACCAACCCCCATCGTGCGAAGGCGAGCGACCTGTAGGATCTGCGGCTCACCCGACCTCCGCCCCGTCATCGATCTTGGGGAGCAGTGCATCGCGAGCATCTTCGTCGCAGACGACGTGTCACCGACCCTTCTCAAGCCCTACCCGCTGGAGGTGGTCCGCTGCGCCTCGCCCGAGGGGTGTGGCCTCGTGCAGCTGCGCCACACGATCTGTCCGGACGTCCTCTACTGCGACTACGGCTACCGCTCAGGTACGAACGAGCTCATGCGCGAGAACCTCAGGGGCATCGCCTCCTCGATCGAGGAGATGGTCGAGCTGCGGACCGGTGACCTCGTCGTGGACATCGGCTGCAACGATGGGACCCTGCTGGAGTCCTACGAGACCGAGGGGATCGACAGGCTCGGGTTCGACCCTTCCCACAACGTCGCCCGTCTCTCGAGAGAGAAGGGCATCGACGTCGTGGAGACCTACTTCTCCGGCGAGGCCCTCCGCAGGGCGAGGCCGGGGAAGAGGGCGCGGGTCGTCACGACGATCGCCATGCTGTACGACCTGGAGGACCCATGCCTTTTCGTGGACGACGTGGCGTCGCTCCTCGCTCCCGACGGGCTCTGGGTGATCGAGCTGTCCTACCTGCCGTCCATGCTCGAACAGCGATCCTTCGACACCATCTGTCACGAGCACCTCGAGTACTACGCCTTGAGACAACTCGAGTGGATGCTCGCCCCGCGCGGGCTGGCCATCCACCGGATCCTCTTCAACGACGTGAACGGGGGCAGTTTCCGCCTCTACGTGCGTCACGCCGCGTGGGGCCCTGTCCCTCCCGCCGCGCTCGAGGAGATCGAGCAGGCTCGAGCCCGTGAACGCTCCCTCGGGTTGGATGCCGATGAGCCGTACGTGCGTTTCAGGCGTGCCTCACAGACCCTCGCGCGAGCCCTGAGAGACCTCCTGCTCACCATCCACCAGAGGGGAGGGCGTGTGTACGCCTATGGCGCCTCCACGAAAGGCAACACCATCCTTCAGTACTGCGGCGTCGATCGCACACTCGTGCAGAAAGCCGCCGATAGGAACCCCGAGAAGTGGGGGCGAAAGACCCTTGGGACGAACATTCCAATCATCTCCGAGGAGCAAGCTCGGGAGGAGAATCCAGACTATTTCCTCGTTCTTCCTTGGCATTTTCTCAAGGGATTCATCGTGAGAGAACGAGAGTTCTTGAGAAAAGGAGGGAAGTTCATCGTACCACTCCCAGAGCTCAGGGTCATTGGGATCGCCGATGTCGCAGCCAGGTAGCGAAGCTCCTCTCCCCTCGGGGCCCACAGGGCCGGGGGAACGTCCGTGTCCGGTGTGTGGGTCCGCGGACCACGCGATGGTGTACCCGGATACCCTGGGGGATGCCCTCCCTCGCCTCGACTACGGATTCTCGAGCGAGCACGGCAGGACCTACGAGATCAGGAGGTGTGCGTCGTGTACCCACCTGTTCGCGATGGTGACCGTGCCCGAGTTGTGGAAGGCCTACCGAGGTCTCGTCGACCCTGCGTACCTCGAGCGTCACGACGAGCGGGTGGCAACCTTCCGCAAGCTCGTGCACCGCATCCGTCGGTTCGTGCCCGCGGGCAGGCTTCTGGATATCGGATGCGCGACAGGGGACTTCTTGGCCGCGGCAACCCCCTACTTCGACGTGGAGGGGGTGGAGCTTTCCGAGTGGTCCGCGGGTATCGCGAGGGATCGGGGCTTCCGTGTGCACTCCTGCAGGCTGAGTGAGATCGAAGGACGCGGCTCATTCGACGTCGTGACCCTCTGGGGGGTGATCGGCCTGTTCGAGCACCCGCACGAGGAGCTGACCGAGATCACGAGGCTCTTGAAACCTGCCGGAGTGGTGAGCCTGTGGACCGGCGACATGTCGTCCATCACGGCGAGGATCCTCGGTCGACGGTACTGGTACGTGATGGGGCAGTACCTGCAGCTCTTCACGAGGGAGTCCCTCTGTACCCTCTTCCGTCACCACGGCTGCGAGTTGATCTGGATGGGGATCTACCCGTTCACGTCGAGCCTGCGTCTCATTGGCAACTCCTTGGGCCGGTACGGGCGTCTTGGGCGGATCGCGAAGTCACTCTTGGGGAGGGGGCCATGGGGGAGGCTCCCGGTCACGTTGCGGCTTCCGGGCGAGATGTTCGCGATCTTCAGCAAGGTGAGGGAGAGCCCGGCGGGGCGGAAGCTCGTCCCCTAGCGCGAGGAGGGGGCGCGCGATGGCTGAGACCTTCGTCCCGTGGGCGCGGCCGTGGTTCGATCGACAGGAGCGTCGCTACCTCCTCGAGGCGTTGGACTCCACGTGGATCTCGGGCGGGTCGTTCGTCGATCGCTTCGAGCGGGAGTTCGCCGCGCTCCACGGAGTCGCGCATGCCCTCACCACGTCGAATGGCACGACCGCCCTGCACGTCGCGTACTTGGCGCTTGGCATCTCGCCGGGCGACGAGGTGGTGGTGCCGGGGTTCGGGTTCCTCGCCGCCGCCAACATCGCCTGGCACGTGGGGGCCACGCCGGTCTTCGCCGAGGTCGATCCGCACACGTGGTGCCTCGGGCCCGAGGGGGTCGAACCGGTGCTCTCTCCCCGCACCAAGGCGATCGTGCCCGTGCACACCTACGGCAACGTCTGCGCGATGGACGGCATCCTCGCCCTCGCGCGGGAACGGAGCATCGCCGTCATCGAGGATGCCGCGGAGTCTCTGGGGTCTCGCTACCGTGGGCGCCTCGCCGGGACCATGGGCACGGTGGGCTGCTTCAGTTTCCAGGTGACGAAGACCATCACGACGGGCGAAGGCGGCATGGTGATCACCGACGATCCTCACCTCGCCGACACCATGTTCCTCTACCGCAACCACGGGATGCGCCGCTTGGTCTACTACTGGCACGACGTGCATGGGCACAACTTCCGTCTGACGAACCTCCAGGCGGCCCTGGGGGTGGCCCAGCTCGAGAACCTCGACCGCGCTATCAAGGCCAGGGAACTCCTTCGGCGGACCTACGAGCGGTACCTCCAGGATGCGGACGGGCTCACCTGCCAGGTCTTCCCCAAAGAGGTGAGTCCCGTGCTGTGGGCACAGGCGGTGAAGCTCGATCCTCGTGCCTACCCCCAAGGTCGGGACGCGGTCATCGCGGCGATGCGGGAGGCGGGGATCGAGACGCGGCCAGGGTTCTACGCCCCGACCCAGATGCCCCACCTGTATCGCAGCCGCCCCCTCCCTGTCTGCGAGGACCTCGCCTCCCATGTGGTGAGTCTCCCCACCTACCCGACCCTCGAGGAGGAGACCATTGCGCGAGTTTGTGCCACGCTCCGCTCGTTGCGCCGCTAGACGACCCACGGCGAGAGGGTGGGTGCGATGAAGGTGTCGGTCATTCTCCCCACCTACAACGAGGTCGCCAACATCGTCCCGCTCGTGCGCCGCACCGCCGAGGTCATTCCGCCGGAATGGGAACGCGAGATCATCGTGGTCGACGACAATAGCCCGGATGGGACGTTCCGCGCCGTGCAGGAGGCGTTCGCCGGCGACCCGACCGTGGTGCCCATCCTCCGTACCACGGACCACGGGTTGGGGAAGTCCATCCGTGCGGGCATCGAGCGAGCCACCGGCGACCAGCTTCTAGTGATGGACACCGACTTCACCCACGACCCCGCAGAGATCCCCAAGATGCTCCACGTGAGCAAGGTCTACGACATCGTGAGCGGCTCGCGCTTCTGCCCAGGCGGCGACATGGGGAGCTTCAGCCACTACGCGCGCAGCCTCATCTACAACTGGTTCGTGCGGATCATCCTGCACACCCAAATCCAAGACAACCTCGGTGGCTACTTCACCATTAGCAGGGAATGCATGAACCTTCTCCCCTTCGACGACATCTTCTTCGGGTACGGAGACTACTACTTCAGACTCCTCCACTATGCTCAAAGGGCTGGCATGTCGATCGTCGAGATTCCTGCGTTCTACAATACTCGTCAAAAGGGGTCGAGTAAGTCGCGATTCTGGAAGCTCCTCATCGACTACACGATTGCGCTCCTCGCCCTCCGTCTGAAGGCCTGGCGGGACAGGCATCCCAAGGCAGAAGGAGGCTGGCAGCGTCTCGGGAAGCACCCCAAGGCCTGAGGCCGGTGGTGTGTGCATGACGGCGTTCGGGGCGAGCATCACCTTCTGTACCACCACCGACCTGGAGGCGACCTCCCGGTTCTACGGCGAGGTCTTGGGCTTGCCCCTCGTCCTCGACCAGGGCCGGTGCAGGATCTGGAGGGTCGCGGGCGGTGGTTACCTTGGGTTCTGCCTTCGCGAGGCGGTGATCCCAGGGACCGTCATCCTCACCTTGGTGACACCCGACGTGGACGGATGGTACCATCGGCTCGTGACGCGGGGGGTACCCATCGAGAAGCCCCCGACCGCGAACCCCGCGTACCGCATCTACCACCTGTTCGCCAGGGATCCCAACGGGTACCTCATCGAGATCCAACGGTTCGACGATCCCTCGTGGAACGGCGCCTCGTCAGAGGGGCCGACCGTGGGAGGGGCACCCTAGGGCTTGTCGCCTCTAGTGCGGAAGCGGAAGCCGCCCTGCGTGAGGTAGGCTGCGATCTCCTCGGCGAAGAGGGTGTGCCCGAGGGGACTGAAGTGCATGTCGTTGGGGAGGTAGGGCCGCGCCCCGGCGACCCACGCCGACCTGAAGCGCCACAGGGGGCTGATCACGGGGATCCCGCATGAGTCGCCAAACTGCTGGATGAGGCCATAGGGCTTGTCCAGATCGAAGTCCTCCGACCGGAGCGCCGAGTAGGCGAGCGACTGAGCGAACGCCTCTTCCGACACGGACTGGCGCGCCGGGATCACGGCGACGATGAGCCGGGCCCCGGTCGATGCCACGAGATCCCTCATCGCGAGGATGACGCCTTTCGTCTCCTCCCATGCCCGCTGGAGATCAGGGGGGTAGTGTCGGAGGGCCGGACTCAGGCTCGGGTCGAGGTCTGCGATTCCTCGCAGTGGACGCTTCAGGCCCACGCGCACGAGCGCGCGGGCGAGGGCGGGACTCGCGTTGATCCGCTCGGAGACGAACGCCCAGAGGGCCGACGCGGCGCGGAGCCGGTCCCTTATCCTGGGCCGAGATTCCTCCGCTCGGTCGGGAGGGGAGAGGAACGGGGCATCGATGGTCGGGATATCGTTCAGGCACAACCCGAGGACCACGAGGTCCGGTTCGCAGCGCATCCCCACCCTCTCGAGGAGGGCCAGCTCCTGGCGGAGGCCATAGGCGGCAACCCCGAGGTTGATGACCTCTACCCCTTCGAGCGAGGCCTCGAGCCGTTCGGTGTAGACCTCGTCGTCGTTCACGCCGTAGCCCCAGGTGAAGGAGTCGCCAACCACCACGATGCGGGTGGTCGAGGAGTCCGTGCGGAAGGGAGAGGTTCGATCCCTGAAGCCGTGCTCGTTCGTACGAAAGGTGGAGGAGAAGCTCCCCTTGCGGACGTGGGAGCCAACGACACGAGGCTTGGGGACCCAGCCGAGCACCGAGTCGGGCTGGTAGAAGGAGGAGGTGCTGAGCCTGAACTCGTCCATGGTGAGGGGCGGATGCCTCCACAGGATCCTCACCATCCCCTCGAGGAGCCCGAGGACCACCCCGAGGCTCACCACCACGAGGGCAAGCCTCGTCGCCACCTCGCGGATCGGGCTGCTCGTGCCCCTCACGACTCCACCGATGGCTGGGAAAAACCAGCCCCGCTTGCGGGAGAGTGGACCGCGAGGGACATGGCTCATCCCACCATCGCCCAGGCCCACACGCTCGACGGCCAGGCGCCTCGCCGACGCCTGGCCGTCACGTGGAGAGAAGGCTCGGTCTAGACGACGCCCTGGGCCATCATCGCGTCGGCGACCTTGAGGAAGCCACCGATGTTGGCACCCGCGACGTAGTTGCCCGGCATCCCGAACTGGGCCGCGGCATCCACGCAGGTCTTGTGGATCCGCTTCATGATGCCGTGGAGCTTCTGGTCGACCTCCTCACGGGTCCAGGACATGCGAATGCTGTTCTGCGTCATCTCAAGCCCCGAGGTCGCGACGCCCCCGGCGTTTGCGGCCTTCCCCGGCGCGTAGAGGATCCGGTGCTCCAAGAAGAGCTCCACCGCCTCGGGCGTTGACGGCATGTTCGCACCCTCGGCGACGAGGTAGACCCCGTTGTTGAGGAGGTGCTGGGCATCCTTGCCGTTGATCTCGTTCTGCGTCGCGCTCGGGAAGGCGCAGTCGGCCTTGTGGTTCCAGAGCGGGTTGTAGTCGAGGGTGGGATCCACGGGCGTGTAGACGGCGCTCTTGAACCGCTCGGCGTACTCCTTGATCCTGCCACGCCGCACATTCTTGAGTTCCATCACGAAGGCGAGCTTCTCGGCGTTGATGCCCTCCTCGTCGTAGATGTACCCGTTCGAATCCGACAGCGTGACGGGCTTGGCCCCCATCTGGAGGAGTTTCTCGACGGTGTACTGGGCCACGTTGCCCGAGCCTGACACGAGGCAGACTTTCCCCTCGAGGGTCTGACCCCTCGTGGCGAGCATCTCGGCGGCGAAGTAGACACAACCGTACCCGGTCGCCTCTGGTCTGATGAGGCTGCCGCCCCAGGTGAGGCCCTTGCCGGTGAAGACCCCCGTGAACTCGTTGCAGAGCTTCTTGTACTGCCCAAAGAGGTAGCCGATCTCACGGCCGCCCACGCCGATGTCGCCCGCGGGCACGTCGGTGTCGGGCCCAACGTGCCGGAACAGCTCGTTCATGAAGCTCTGGCAGAACCGCATGACCTCCAGATCCGACTTACCCTTGGGGTCGAAGTCCGACCCGCCCTTGCCACCACCCATGGGCAAGGTCGTGAGCGCGTTCTTAAAGACCTGCTCGAACGCGAGGAACTTTAGGATCGAGAGGTTCACCGAGGGGTGGAAGCGGAGGCCACCCTTGTAGGGGCCGATGGCGGAGTTCGCCTGGATCCTGAAGCCTCGGTTGACCTGGATCTCGCCTCGGTCATCGACCCACGGCACGCGGAAGATGATGATCCGCTCGGGCTCGGCAATGCGCTCCAAGAGTTTCATCTTGCGATACTCCGGCCGCTTCTCCAGCACGAGCTCCAGCGAGTCGAACACCTCCCTCACCGCCTGGAGGAACTCAGGCTGGTCGGGGTCTCGCGCGGCGACTCGGTCGTAGATCTCCTTGGCGTAACTCATGGATCTCCCCTTTCGGTGGTGGTACGGGACTGTGCCGGGGTAGAATGGTCCGATGGGGGACACAACGGAGGGCCCCAGATTGCGGTGGGCGCCCTCGTGCGTCAAGAGGCTCCGACGGGCAGATCGATCGCGCCGGTGGCGGCCTGGGGCCACGTGCCGGGGTGGTTGCGGCGGGTTCGAGCCCGTATATTGGGTGCTCTCCCCCTTCGAGAGGCTCGTGACGTCACTCCGTGTGCCGGGGGGCTACCCCCTCCGTGAATCCATGCCCCAGGGAGCACCCATGCAGCACGAACAGCGGTGGTCCGAGGAGACGGATCGGATCCTCGCCCGGAACAACAACGACCCAAGCGCCCTCATCGCGATCCTCCAAGACGTGCAGCGGCGGATGGGGTACCTCCCCAAGCCCGTGCTCACGCGCATCGCCGAGAAGCTCGGTGTGCCTCTCTCCCGAGTCTACGCCGTCGCGACGTTCTACAAGGCGTTTAAGTTGAAGCCGGCGGGCAAGCACATCATCAAGGTGTGCCTCGGCACCGCCTGCCATATCAAAGGGGCCCCGCAGCTCATGCAGGCGTTGGAGGGCGAGCTGAAGGTGAAGCCCGAGGACGTCACGCCTGACGGACGCTTCTCGTTCGAGGCCGTGCGGTGTGTCGGGTGCTGCGGCCTCGCCCCGGTCATCATGATCGACGAGAACTTCCACGGCAAGGTCTCGCCGAAAGATGTGAAACAGATCCTCGCCCAGTACCCGTAGGGGAAGAGAGGTCACGCTGTGCGTCTGACAGACATCGTCACGCTCCTTGAGGCCGAGCCCCTCGTGCTGGACGAGGGGATGGACCGAGAGATCACCACGGTGCACGCGTCCGACCTCATCAGCGAGGTGTTGGCCTCGTGCGCCCGGGGTGCCCTCTGGCTCACCGGCCTCCTGGATCCTCAGATCGTGAACACGGCCGAGCTCTTCGACCTCGCGGGGGTCGTGTTCGTGGGGAACCGACGCCCATCGGCCGGCGTCCTCTCCCTCGCGCGTGAGGAGGGTATCCCGGTGTTGGCTACGAAGAAAACCATGTTTGAGGCATGCGGGCTCCTCTACTCCCGCGGCCTTCGCCCAGGGGTTCGGGAAGAGAGGCGAAGCGCGTGAGCGAAAGAGTCGTGTTCCGACGAACGTTCCACGTCGCCGGGGGTGATTTCCAGAACGCTGGTTCCGTGTCGAAGGAAATCAAGAAGACCCTGAAGCAGCTCAACATCGATCCCGAGCTCGTCTGGCGGGCCATGATCGTCTCCTACGAGGCGGAGATGAACGTCGTGCTCTACGCGTACGAGTGCACGGTCACGCTGGAGATCACACCTTCCTCGATCCACCTCGTGTTCGACGATCGCGGGCCCGGCATCCCTGACATCCCGCTCGCCATGACGGAGGGGTACTCCACCGCCACTCGGGAGATGCGCGAGCGGGGATTCGGCGCCGGGCTGGGGCTCCCGAACATCAAGAAGACATCGGACCAGTTCGACATTACATCGACGGTAGGTGTGGGGACACGGCTCGACATTTGGATTGATATCCCGCACTCGATATCGAAGGCGGCGTAGCGAATGTGCTTAGACTTACTCTTCGGTCTGTTCTTGCGTTTGCTGCTTGGGAGGAGGACGTATCGAAGGCGGTGTAGGGTATGCCGACGCTGACCCCCTGGTCCCTGTGCCGACTCCCCGGAGGACGGGCGTATGATCGTTGATCACTTCGAACACTCGATCATGATCGACAAGGCCCTCTGCACGGGGTGCGTCGTGTGCACCCTCGCCTGCCCGGTGAAGGCGATCCGCGTGCGCGAGGGCAAGGCTGACGTCCTGATGAGCCACCAGTGTATCGACTGTGGAGAGTGCCTTCGGGTCTGCCCGCACCAGGCGGTCCGATCCATGACGACGAAGCGTCACGATCTCACCGGCTACCAGGCGTTAGTCGCGCTCCCCTCCCCTGTGTTGTACGCGCAGTTCGGCCCGACACACACCCCGAACGACATCCTCCTCGCCCTCAAGCAGGTCGGGTTCGACTACGTGTTCGACCTCGCGGTCAACTGCGAGATGGTGTTCGTAGCCATCGATGAGTTCCTCAAGCGAACCCCCCAGCCCCGCCCGATGATCTCCAACTTCTGCCCTCCCATTGTGCGGATGATACTCAAGAACTACCACAACCTCGTGCCGAACATCCTCCCGATCGAGGTGCCGAGGGAGACGGCCGCGAAGGCCGCGCGGCGGCGCGTCGCCCAGGAGCGCGGAATCTCCCCCGAGCAGGTCGGGGTGTTCCACATCACCCCGTGCGCGGCGAAGATGGTCTCGATCACGCGACCGGTCGGAATAGACAGATCAAACCTCGACGGGGCGATCGGGATCAGGGACCTCTACGTCCCTCTCATGAACGCCCTCGACAAGATCGCTGAACTCGAGGAGGAGTGGATCTTGCAGCGATCCAGTGGTGTCGGCATAAGTTGGGCGATCGGGAGGGGGAGCGTGCGTGGGCTTCCCACGAGACCGACCCTGTCCGTCACTGGGGTGACCGACTGCATCAAGATCCTCGACGACGTTGACGCAGGCAGGGTGAAAGGGATCGACTACCTCGAGCTCTCGATCTGTCCTGGCGGGTGCGTCGGCGGCCCACTCGTGGTGGAGAACAAGCACGTCGCCACCAGCCACATCGAGAACCTCATCGAGCAGTACGGGGTCCGCAGCAGGGTCGATCCTCGGAAGGTGTTGCGGCAGTTCGAACAGGCGTACCTCCTGAGCACCTCGCGGTTTCACCCCGAGTCTCCCGAGCCGCTCGACAGCGACTTCACCAAGGCCCTGGAGAAGATGAACCGAATCGAGGAGCTTGTCGCCCTGCTCCCCGGGAAGCAGTGTGGGGCATGCGGCTCCCCCTCGTGCAGGGATCTCGCCGAGGACATCGTCCGTGGGCGAGCGGAGCTCTCCGACTGTGTGTTCATTCGCATCAAGGAGCTGGAAGATGCGTGTACGGGACGTGGTGACCAGTCTGGGGCTTGAGGTCATTCAGGAGGGGGAGCACATGGATGACCCCGTCACCGGCGGCTACGTCGGAGACCTCCTGAGCGACGTGATCGCCTCCAGCAAGCGACACGACATCTGGGTCACCATCCAATCGCACGAGAACATCATCGCGGTCGCGACGCTGAAGGACCTGTCCGCGATCGTGCTCGCGAAGAACACCGCTCCGCAACCAGAGACCCTGGCCCATGCCCAGAGGGAGGGGGTCACCCTCCTTCGGTCGCCGCTGTCCTCGTACCAAGTCGTGGCCCTTCTGGCTGGCCTGGGGATCCCTGGTGATCGGTGACCGTGCGGTGTTACCGAGCCGATTTCCATATCCACACCTGCCTTTCCCCCTGCAGCGACCTCGAGATGTCCCCACAGGGAATCGTGCGCCGTGCGCTGGAGGCGGGCCTCGAGATCATCGCCATCAGCGACCACAATTCCGCGGGCAATGCCCTCGCCGTCGTGCGGGCAGCGGAGGGGACGCCGCTTGTGGTGATCCCCGGCATGGAGATCACGACCCTGGAGGAGGTGCACGTGCTCGCCCTGTTCCCCAACGTGGAACGGGCCCTCGTCGTGCAGGCCACGATGTACGCGGGTCTGGGCACTTCGGAGAACGAGGACTATGTGCAGGAGCAGGTACTCGCCAACGAGCGCGACGAGGTCGAGGGGTTCTGCGATCGTTTGCTCGTGGGCGCGTCGCTGTTGTCCCTGCAGCGTGTCGTGTCGCTCGTCCATCGGGAGGGGGGTCTCGCGATCGCGGCCCACATCGACCGCCAGGCCTTCGGCATCATCGGGGTGCTGGGGTTCATCCCTGCTTCCCTCACGTTCGATGCGCTAGAGGTCTCTCGCCACATCCCCCTCGTGCTCGCGCCGCAGTCTTTCCCCATGTACGCCCACGTGCCGTTCACCACAGGTTCCGATGCCCACTTCCTGAAGGACATCGGATCGGCGTGGACCCCGCTCATGCTCCAGGAGCCCTCGATCGAGGAGGTCTGGATGGCGTTCCGGGGCGATCGGGGGCGCGCCGTCGTGGGGGAGTGCCCATGAAGGAGCTCTCCCTCCACGTGCTCGACATCGCCGAGAACGCCTTGCGCGCCGGTGCCACCCTCATCGAGATCGTGGTCGTGGAGGATGCTTCGGCGGACCTCCTCCGCATCACGGTCACGGACAACGGCTGTGGCATGGACGAGGAGACGGCCTCCAAGGCGCTCGATCCTTTCTTCACCACGAAGGACGTGCGCAAGGTTGGCATGGGGCTCTCCCTCTTCCGGGAGGCCGCCCGGAGGACGGGGGGTGACCTGAGGGTGGTGTCAAGGCTGGGCACTGGGACCACCGTGGTGGCGGAGTTCGGCCTGTCCCACATCGACCGCCAGCCCCTCGGGGACCTTGCCTCGACGATCGTGGCCATCCTCGTACAGAACCCTTCGCTCGACGTGGTGCTGCGGCACGTTCGCGACGGGGAGGAGTTCTGCTTCGACACGCGGGACCTGCGCGTGGTCTTGGAGGACGTCCCCCTGAACGACCCGCAGGTGCTTCGGTTCGTCGCACAGCTCATCAGGGAACGGAAACAACTGGCATGACCACACATACTCTCGTGTAGGAAGGTGATACCATGGCGAAACTGACCATCGAGGAGCTGCGTCGGATGCGCGAGGAGGCGAGGCGTTCCCGTGCCCTCCGGGATGGCGAGGGGAAGTCACGCATCACGGTGCACATGGGCACCTGCGGCATCGCCTCGGGGGCTCGCGAGGTGATGGACGCGCTCCTCAAGGCCATCGACGAGTACCAGATCAAGGACGTGCTCGTGACGACGTCGGGGTGTGCGGGGTTGTGTAGCCACGAGCCCATGGCCACCGTGGAGTATCGGGACACGCCCCCGGTGAAGTACGTGAAGCTCACGCCGGAGAGCGTCGTGCGCATCCTCCTCGAACACGCGGACCGCGGCGTGATCGTGCGCGAGCATGCGCTCGCGATTGGCAGCGAGAAGATGAGCTGATATGGGCCGTTCACCTCTCACCCAGTGCGCGTAGGGAGATCCCATGGACAGGTTCCGCACCCACTGTCTCGTCTGTACCGGAACGGGATGCGTCTCCAACGGGGCCTTCGAGGTGAAGCGCGCCCTCGAAGAGGAGCTCAAGGCTCGAGGGCTCGATCAGGAGGTGCAAGTCGTTGGCACCGGCTGCAACGGGTTCTGCGAGCGAGGGCCCGTGATGCTCGTGCAACCCGAAGGCGTGTTCTACCAACGGCTCAAGGTCGAAGACATCCCTCACCTCGTCGAGGAGCACTTCCTCAAGGGACGGCCCGTGAAGGCCCTCATGTACGCGCCCACGAAGACCGACGAGACCATTCCCCTCATGCGCGACATAGGGTTCTTCAAGGACCAGGTGCTCGTGGCGCTCCGTAACCGTGGGAGGATCGACCCCGAGCGCATAGAGGACTACATCGCGCACGATGGCTATTCCGCGCTCGAGAAGGTCCTCACGAGCATGACCCCGGAGGAAGTGCTCGCCGAGGTGAAGAACTCCGGCCTGAGGGGACGGGGTGGTGCGGGGTTCCCCACCGGCCTGAAGTGGGAGTTCTGCCGCAAGGCCGCCGGGCGCCCGAAGTACGTCATCTGCAACGGCGACGAGGGAGACCCCGGCGCCTTCATGGACCGTTCGATCCTCGAGGCGGATCCTCACTCGGTCTTGGAAGGCATGACCATCGGCGCCTACGCGATCGGCGCGTCCCACGGGATCCTGTACATTCGGGATGAGTACCCCCTCGCGATCAAGCGGGTGGAGATTGCCATCCAGCAGGCGCGCAACCTCGGCCTGTTGGGCTCGGACATCTTGGGCAGCGGGTTCAGCTTCGACGCCCGGGTGGTGCGCGGGGGTGGTGCCTTCGTCTGCGGTGAGGAGACCGCCCTCATCGCCTCGGTGGAGGGGAAGGAGGGCCGCCCCCGGTTCAGGCCACCGTTCCCCGCGGAGAAGGGCGTGTGGGGCAAGCCGACGAACATCAACAACGTGGAGACCTGGGCCAACATCCCGCCCATCATCAGCCGCGGTGCGGCATGGTTCGCGTCCTTGGGCACGGAGACAAGCAAGGGCACGAAGATCTTCTCCCTCGTGGGCACGGTGAACAACTCGGGGCTCGTCGAGGTTCCGATGGGCATCACGATCCGCAAGATCGTGTTCGACATCGGAGGGGGCATCCCTGGGGGGCGTGCGTTCAAGGCGGTGCAGATCGGCGGGCCATCCGGGGGGTGTATCCCCGCGGAGTTGCAGGACACGATCATCGACTACGAGTCCCTCTCCCGCACCGGCGCCATCATGGGCTCGGGCGGGCTCGTCGTGATGGACGAGCGCACCTGCATGGTGGATGTGGCACGGTACTTCCTCGAGTTCACCCAGAGCGAGTCGTGTGGCAAGTGCACCTTCTGCCGAATCGGGACCAAGCGCATGATGGAGATCCTCACGCGCATCTGCGAGGGCGAGGGCACGCAGGAAGATCTCACCCTGCTCGAAGATCTGGCGGTGAGGATCAAGGACTCCAGCCTGTGTGGGCTCGGGCAGACGGCACCCAACCCCGTACTCACGACCTTGCGGTATTTCCGCCACGAGTACGACGCGCACATCAACGAGAAGCGGTGCCCCGCCCACGTGTGCGCCGCGTTGCTCGTGTATCGGATCGACCCGAATGCGTGTACGGGGTGCACCCTCTGCGCGCGTGTGTGTCCGGTGAAGGCAATCACCGGGGAACGCAAGGCCGTGCACGTCATCGATCAGGCACTCTGCATCAAGTGCGGCCAGTGCTACAGCGCCTGCCGCTTCGATGCGATCATCAGGGAGTAGAGCGGTGAGCAAGGGAGCATCCATGAGCAAGGTCACGATCACGATCGACGGCCAGGCGGTTGAGGCGGATCCGCAGGAAACGATCGTCCAGGTCGCACGCCGCACGGGCTGTGCCGACATCCCCACCCTCTGCTACAGCCCCCTGTTACCCCCCTACGGCTCGTGTTTTGTATGCGTGGTCGAGGTGGAAGGCGCGCGGACCCTCCAGCCCGCGTGCGCGACGAGGGTACGCGAGGGCATGGTGGTGCGCACGAGCACCGAGCGGGTGAGGCAGACCCGCAGGATGGCGCTGGATCTCCTCCTCTCCACCCATTGGGCCGACTGCATCGGTCCGTGCCAGATGGGGTGCCCGGCGGGTGTTGATGCCCAAGGCTACCTTGCCCTCGCCCGCGAGGGACGCTTCGCCGAGGCCGTGGAACTCATCAAGCGCGTGAATCCCCTGCCCATCGTGTGCGGGAGGGTGTGCGTGCGCGCTTGCGAGGTGGTCTGCGAGCGGAGGAAGGTCGACGAGCCGGTGGGCATCAACTTCGTGAAGCGCTACGCCGCCGAGCTCGAACGCGGGGAGTCCTTCGTGCCCACCCCCGCGCCCTCCATCGGGAAGAAGGTCGCCATCGTGGGAAGCGGCCCCGCGGGGCTCACCTGCGCCTACTACCTGGCCCTCCGAGGAGTCCAGTGCACCATCTTCGATGCCTGGCCGAAGCCAGGGGGCATGCTCCGGTACGGCATCCCCGAGTACCGTCTGCCCAAGCATCTGCTGGACCTGGAGATCGGCACGATCACCCGTCTGGGGGTGGAGATCAGGACCGGTGTTGCCCTTGGCAAGGACCTCACGCTCGGCGACCTCCGGCGAGACTTCGACGCCGTGTTCATCGCCGTGGGGGCCCCCGTTGGCCAGAAGATGCGGGTGGAGGGGGAGGACACCACGGAGGGGGTCCTCTCTGGCCTCGACTTCCTCACGCGCATCCTCCTGGGCAACCCGCTCTCCGTGCACGGCAAGGTCGTGGTCGTGGGTGGCGGCAACACGGCGATCGACGCGGCCCGCACGGCGTTCCGATTGGGCGCCGATGAGGTCGTCATCCTCTACCGCCGCACCCGCGCGGAGATGCCAGCCGACCCAGTCGAGATTCATGCGGCGGAAGAGGAGGGGGTCAGGATCGAGTTCTTGGCCGCCCCGGTCGGCATCGTGGCCGAAGGAGGCAGGCTGAGAGGAATCACGGCCCTGCGCATGGAACTTGGTGAGCCGGACGCGAGTGGGAGGCGTCGCCCGGTACCCATCCCTGGGAGCGAGTACTTCATCCCCTGCGACTTCGTGTTCGGTGCCATCGGCCAGACCACCGACCTCTCCTGGGCCAAGGGAGGGGACGAGGTCGCACGAGGGCTCTCGCGGACGAAGTGGGATACGCTCGTGGCCGACGAGGGCACGCTCCAGACCTCGGTGCCCGGGGTGACCTCCGGCGGAGACGTGGTGACTGGTCCCAGCGTGGTGATCGAGGCGATCAGCCACGGGAGGCGGGCCGCCCACGCCATCTACGCCTACCTCACCACCGGGACGGCCACCCCGGTGCCCAAGCCCTTCCTCAGCACGAGGGAACGTCTCTCCCCCACCACGCCTGAAGACTACGCGCACGTGCGCAAGGCTCCCCGCAGCGTGATGCCCGAGACGAATCCCCACACGAGGAGGCGCAATTGGGAGGAGACCGAGCTGGGCTTGGACCGCGAGGCGGTGCACTACGAGACAGAGAGGTGCCTCGTGTGCGGGTGTCTCGACTTCGGAGACTGCGAGCTGCAACGCCTCGCCACGGAGTACGGCGCGGATCCCACGCGCCTCAAGGGTGAGGTGATTCGCCACCGGCCGGACGAGAGCCATCCATTCATCACCTTGGACAACAACAAGTGCATCCTGTGTGGCAAGTGCGTCGCCATCTGCCGCGACCTCGTGGGCCCCGCCGCCCTGGGCTTCGTCACGCGCGGTTTCACCACCACCGTGCGGCCGACCCTGGAGGTCCCGCTCGTCGAGTCGCCGTGCATCTCGTGTGGGAACTGCATCGATCCCTGCCCCACAGGTGCTCTCATGGACCGGCTCCGCTATCGGAAGCTTCGGGAGTGGAAGATCGCCTACCACGAGACCACATGTGCACACTGTGGCCTCGGGTGTGGCATCCGTCTCGCGACGGTGACACCCGGGCTGTTCTGGGTGCAGAGCCCGGAAGAGGTCGCCGAGCCTTCCCGAACCCTCCTATGCGCGGCGGGGCGGTATGGGCATCGCTACCTCACGGATTCGAGACGCCTCACCCAGCCCCTCGTGCGCGAGAACGGGTCCCTCCGGCCGGCCTCCTGGGAGGAGGCGCTCGCGCGCGCCGCGGCCGTGCTCACGGAGATCGAGCCGGGTGCACGGGGCGTGCTCGGGAACGGGATGCTCACGCTGGAGGAGGCGTACCTCGTGCAGCGGATCGCCCGCAACGTGATCGGCACCCCCCACGTCGTCACCGGCGCGCAGTTGGCGGGCCTTGCCCACGACCGGGCGGTGAACGCACTCATCGGGTTCACCGGGTCCACCGTGACCGTCGGCGACCTCGACGCGGCAGACCTCATCATCGTGGCGGGAGTGGACCCCGCCGCAGTGGCTCCCGTCGTCGACTTCCGGATCCACCAGGCGCTCCTGCGCGGGGCACGCGTCGTCTACGTAGGCCCTGCAACCAGGGGCGCAGGGTCACGCGCCACGGCTAAACTGTTCACCGACACGTCCGCACCGGTGATCCTCGCCTTGCTGCGCCGCCTCATCATCGAGGGCGCCATCGATCGTGCCTACCTCCGCGAGCGCACGACCGGGGTCGATCGCTTCGAGTACCACGTGCGGAACCTCCCCGAGGAAGAACTCCTCGAGGCCGCCGGGGTCGAGGTGGAGGCGCTCTCACCGCTTATGGAGGCGCTCCGAGGACCCCACGACCGCGTGGTAGGCATCACTGGGGCCCAAGAGGGCGATGAGCCCTCCCTCAGGACCTTGACCTTGGTGCTCCTTGCTATGGGACGAATCGGCACCGAGGGCTCCGGGCTCATCCTGCTCAGGGCCGAGGCTAACGAACAGGGAATGCCCTTCGTCGGTTTGCACCCTGAGTTCCACCCAGGCCGGGTGTCCACCGGGATGAGGCTCGAGGCGACGCGGGAGGCCTTCCGGCGCATCAAGGCCGCGCTCGTGGTGGGCGAGGATCCATGGGGAGCTTCCAGCACCCAGGCCCTCCCGGAGGGGATCAGCCTCGTGGTGCTCGACACGCTCCCGACGAAGACGGTGGGGCTCGCACAGGTCGTGCTCCCCATATCGGCCCCTGTGGAGACGAGCGGGCGGTTCCTCAACCTGGAACGAAGGATCCTCCACCTCACGAAGTACACGGACCCTCCGGGAGGCAAGGAGACCTGGGAGGTACTCGCCGCCTTGGAGGCGCGACTGGCAGGGAGAGAACCCCTCTCCTCCTTCGGTGAGCTTTCCTGCCTCGTGGACCAGGTGCTCACCGGCGCGTGTGGGACCGCGACCGAAGAGCCCCACCTGCTGTTCCGCGACCGGTTCCTCACGCCAAGCGGCCTCGCCGAGCTCGGGAGGCCCGACGTGCTCGCCGGCATCACCGCTCGTCTCCCACGTGCGACGGCCACCGCGACCCTCACCCGATGGGTCCAGGGATTCTTGGCCGAGGAGCTTGGCGCACCGTCCCCGGGGCAGGGCAGGGGCCCCTTCGGGTGACAGGTCGGGTCACGAGCCCAAGATCCTCCCCCAAGGGACGTCCGCTCGACGAGGGAGGCCTCCAGGCGCGGTGGGTCCCCCATGATCCATCGGAGGACCGGCGTACCGTAGGCGGTTCGGCCCTGGTGGGTCCTCGCGATGTGACAAACACGAGGAATCTGGGCTCAGGGTGAGCGTTTCTCGCATGCGTCTGGTGCTGTTCGTCTGTACAGGGAACTACTACAGGAGCCGATTCGCCGAGGGCCTCTTCAACCACCATGCCAGACGCGCCGACCTCATCGTGGCGCTCCACGAGCCCGAGCATCGCCCCATGATCCGTCGGCGGTTCCCTGCCTGGGAGCCTTCAATCACGTGGTGGGAGGTTCCTGACCTGGGGGACATGCCCCCGAGCGAGGCGTTCTTCCTGATGGAGGCGCGAGTGAGAGACCTCCTGTCGAGGCTCTCGCATGGGGACGTTTCGGCTCCTCGTGAGGACGATCTGGCGCGGCCGGTCAGCGTAGCACGTGCTTGAGGAAGGCCTCGATCTCCGGGATGCCCCCCTGGTAGATGAGGTACCCGTCGAAGGGTTCCCTCGCGGTGATCTCCCCCGCGATCGGGGTGAGCATGATGCGCCCGATCTCCGCAAGGTCGGTCGTGGCCCCGAGCGCCCATCCGAGCTTCATGTAGGCGACCTCTGGCAGCATGTTCGCCGCCGGCACCACGCCGAGGGCCATCATGTCCCGCCCGGTGTCGTACACGTACATCTGCACGTAGCCCCAGAGGGTCTGCACCGTCATGAAGATCGCCACCCCCGCCTCCTGGGCCCGCTTGAGCGCGGGGTACAGGGGTTTGTTCACGTGGCCCAATCCGGTCCCGGCGATGACGATGCCGCGGTAGCCATGGTCCACGAGCGAGTCGATGATGTCGGGCTTCATCGCGGGGTAGTAGTACACGATCGAGACCCGATCGTCGAAGTGATCGGCGAGCTTCACCTTCGTCGAGGAACCCCGACGGTGGTAGTCATCGCGGAGCGGGTAGACACCCTTACGGTCCACGCGCGCGAGGGGAATCTCCCCGAGCGTGCGGAAGGTCGAGCGGTAGGAGGAGTGCATCTTCCTCACCCTTGTCCCGCGGTGGAGCAGCCCGTACTCGTCGCTCGTGGGCCCGAACATGCACACCATGACCTCCGCGATCTCGCCCCAGGCCGCGGCGCGGGTCGCGTGGATGAGGTTGAGGGCCGCGTCGGAGGAGGGTCGGTCGCTTGAGCGCTGGGACCCTACGAGCACCACGGGGGCGGGGAGGTTCTGGAGCATGAAGGAGAGCACGGCGGCGGTGTGGTGCATGGTGTCCGTCCCGTGACCGACCACGATCCCGGCCACACCCCGGTCCATCTCCCGCGCGATGGCCCGCGCGGTCCCGAGCCACTGCTCGGGCCCCATGTTCTCGCTGAAGACCGCGTAGAGCTTCTCGGTCTCGAGGTTGCAAATGTCGGCGAGTTCCGGCACCGACCCGTAGAGCTCCCCCGGCGAGAAGGCAGGGATCACCGCCCCGGTCCGGTAGTCGAGCCGCGAGGCGATGGTGCCTCCCGTGCCCAAGAGCTTCACGCGCGGTTTGGCCGGATCGAACGGGAACTCCTTCTCCGGGATCTTGTAGTGGGCCTCGCGCCGTCCCTTCTCCACGATCCGCTCGACGAGGTCGGTGGCGATGCCCACGTTGTACCCATTGCGGAGCTTGATGACGAGGTGGCGGTCGTCCGCCTGTTCGCTCCGTGGGAGGATGATCCCCACGAAGGTCCCCCTCTTCGTGTGGACTTCCACGTCCGACCACACCCCGACACCCTCTCGCTCCAGCACCGCCCTCGTGATGCCCCGGTACCCCTTGAAACGGTCGCTCGTGGTCATGGCTGCACCCCCATCTCCGCGAGCACGGCTGCGAGGGTCTCCCCCCGTACCCGCCCTCCCCCGCGCCGCATGACGCGCGCCCACAACCCTCCAGGCCCGCCGCCGGCAAGCTCCTCCTCGACCAGCGCCCTCGTCGCCGACGGATCGAGGAACCCCAGGCGCGCCTCGGCAACCACGACCCTCGTGTCCTCCTCGCTCCTGCTCTCGAGGACCCTGAACAGCTCCCCCATCGCGCGGGGGGGAATCAGGCCGTCCTCCACCGCGTCGAGCACCCGTGCGCAGGTGCGCTCGTCACGGCTGCCCCCCCCATCCCAGAGGGCGAGGAAGGCCTGCACGACCCCCTCGGAGAGGTCACGAGCCGGTTCGAGCAGGAGCCGTGCGAGGGCCTGGGCGTCCCTCCGCCGCGCGAGGTAGCCCGCGGTGCGAGTGGAGAGCCCTGCCGCGTGGTAGCGCGAGGCCGTGACCCACGGTGGGGGTGGGAGGTGGCGCTGCACGGCTTCGATGCGCTCGGGGGGGATGGCCATGGGGGGCAGATCGGTGTCGGGGTACATGCGGTCTGGGCCGGGGAGGATCCGCTCGAAGCCCGTCGTGCCGTCGGGCATCACCTGGCGGGTCTCCGAGGGGACCCCATCCCACGCCTCACGGCACCGGTCGCGTACCTCACCACACGCGGTGACGAGGTCATCCTCGTCTCCGGTCATGAGCACCACGACGTCCTCGGAGCCGACGCCCAGCGAACGCCTGAGGCCCTCCCACGCAGGGGGGTCGACGTCCGAGTGGAGGAGGTTGGGGACGTGGTCGATGCACGCGACGACCCGCACCCGATCGCTCACCTCGTGGGCGAAGGTCCGGCTCCCGCACAGCGGCCAGGCGAAGAGCCCGCGGAACCGAGGGAGCACCACGGCCACGATCCTCCCCTTCCCCTCCCAGGAGGCCGGGAGCAGGGATGCGGCCTGCGAGGGTTCGACGTGGACGACCGAGGTGCACCACGTCGCAAGATCCGCACGACGACGCACCTCCTCGCGGAGGGCAAGCAGCGACTTCTGGCGGAGAGCCTCGTGGTGGATGAGCGGTGCCCACAGGGGGATCCTCTCCACCCCCTTGATCTCCACTCGCCTCCCCCCGGCGATCGAGACGTTCACGTCCTGCCGCGCCGCGCCGATGCCCCTGCGCACCTTCCCGGTGGTCCGCAGGAGCAGGCGGTGGAGCTGCCCGAACCAGACCGCCTCCCACGGCGTGTGGAGCTCGGGGTAGGTCACCGTCTCCACGAGGGGCATGCCCAGACGGTCGGTTCGGTAGTGGCGGTAGTGCCCACGGTCGCTCACCTCACGGCAGGCGTCCTCCTCGAGGCCAAGCTGGATGATGTGCACGACGCCCTCACCGAACGGGACCTCCCCCTCCACCCCCACGATCGTCGTGCGTTGGAACCCGGTGGGGATGCTCCCATCGAGGTACTGCTTGCGGGCAATGTGGATCTCGCTCACCATCCGACACCGGAGCACGAGCGCGATCTCGATGGCGATCTCGAGGGAACGCTCGTCCATGGGGAAAGGCGGTGTGTCGTCCATCTCGTAGGTACAGACCGAGTCTCGGTTGAGCATGTAAACGATGTGCTTCTTCGTCTTGAACTCCATGAGGGCCGTGCCGTCGTACTCCCCGAGCTCGCTCAGCGTGGGCCGCATGTGGCGCAAGACGAGCGCGTGGTGTTCCTCGGAGTAGCGACGCGCAGGACACCGGCAGAACAGCTTGCCCGCGGTGAGCAATTGTTGGTGCACCTCGAGACCACACTTGAGGCCCAAGGCGTGGTACTCCTCCGCCGACAGGTACTCGGGCCTGGGGATCCTGCGTGCGGGCGGGATGAGATCGGCGAGCGGGAACCCCCCTTGGAGCACCTCGGGAGCGGGGAGATCACGCATTGAAGTAAAGGGCGAACTCGTGCGGGTGAGGCCGATCCGCCACCGATCGTGCCTCCTTCGCCTTGATCTCGATGAGCTTGCGCAGCAGGCCCTCGGGGAAGACATCCCCCTTGAGGAGGAACCCCATGTCCTCGGACAGGGCCTCGAGCGCTTCCTCTAGGGACGTCGGCACGGACCGCAGGCTGCGCACGAACGCCTCGTCTGGGTGGTGGAACAAGTCCTCGTCAAACGGCCCGAAGTTCATGGCAGAAGGATCAAGGCCGCGCTCCATCCCATCGATCCCGGCCATGAGCATGGCGGCCATCGCGAGGTAGGGGTTGCAGGTGCCATCAGGTGGACGGTACTCCATGCGCTTCTCGTCAGGCGACGTGGCGTACTTGGGGATGCGGATCGCGGCGCTGCGGTTCGCGAGGCTGAAGAACAGCTTGACCGGAGCCTCGAATCCGGGCACGAGGCGCTTGTAGGAGTTGGTACTCGGGTTCGTGATGGCCCCCAGGGCCCGGCCGTGGTCAAGGATCCCCGCGATGTAGGACAGGGCGAGGGAACTCAACCCCGCGTAGCCCTTCTCGTCGAAGAACACCGGCCTGTCTCCGTGGCGCAGCATCTGGTGGAAGTGCATGCCACTGCCTGCCTCACCGTAGATCGGCTTCGGCATGAACGTCGCCATCTTCCCGTGACGCGCGGCGAGCATGTGGACGAAGTACTTCACGATCATCGTCCGATCCGCCATCAGCGTGAGCGTCCCCATCTCCACCTCCACCTCGCACTGCCCGGATGAACCCACCTCGTGGTGGTGGTACTTCACCGGCACCCCCGCGTCCTCCAAGAGCTCCATCAGCTCGCTCCGCCAGTCCGTGAGCGTGTCGGTGGGAGGAATGGCGTGGTAGCCCTTCTGCACCCCCATCTGGTAGCCTTCGTGCGAGAGGATGTCCCCGTCCAGGAAGGCGTGCGACTCGCGGGAGAAGATGTCCGCCAAGAGGAAGGTGCTCGCGTCGTTGTACCGTACCCGGTCGAACACGTAGAACTCGAACTCAGGACCCCAGATCGAGTGCGTCGCGAACCCGCTGGACGCGAGGTACTCCTCCGCCCTCTGCGCGATGCGCCGCGGATCACTCGGCACCGGGGCCCGCGTGTCCGCCTCGGCCACCGCGCAGATGAGGCACAAGGTGGGCACTTCGGGGAACGGATCGACGAACGCCGTCGCAAGGTCGGGGACGAGCACCATGTCCCCCGCTTCCACCGTCCGGAACCCAGGGACGCTCCCGCTGTCGAACCCGATCCCCTTCTCCAGCATCTCCTCGTTCGCCGCGCGGGCGGGGATGGTGAGGTGGTGCCACGTCCCGAGGAGGTCGACGAATCGGAGGTCCACCGCCTGGATCTCCTCTGACTTCACGAACTGCTGGAGTTCCTCGATTGACGAGAACATGTCCGCTCCTTCGATCGGATGAGGGTCTCGAACCGCCCCCGTGTGGTGCTCGTGAGGCGAAGGAAGGTAGCGCCTCGGGTCTCGACCGTCAAAGCGGGGGATGAGGACGCGCCCACCTCGAGGATCCTCCCACAGGACCGCGGCTCTTGACCGCGACGTGGTCGGATGGCTACCATCGAGGCCCTCGAACGTCCATCCAGTTCACGAAGAGGTGCCGCCAATGCTCGTCCTCCCATTCCTGCTCACCATGTTCATGCTCGCAGAAACCGCGATGGCCGAGGGGAAAGCCTCCGACGTCACGTTCGGGGGAGAGCTCCGGCTGCGGGCCGAAGGGTTCGAGAACATCCTCGACCTCCAGGACCGTGGGGACAGCGTCCCCACGATCCCCGGGGGCGACACGACCTGGACCCGGCGCAATGACGGCTACGAGTACTTCCGGTTCCGCACCCGCCTCTGGTGGCGCGTCCGCCCGCACCAGGGGGTTGAGATGTGCTTCAGGCTCGGCAACGAGTACCGCTTCGGCAGGGGCGAGCACGTGGCGGGCGTCAAAGATCCGGAGAGCAAGGTCTCCCTCGACAACGCCTGGGCGAGACTCTCCCGAGGCCCGCTCTCCTTCTCCTTTGGCAGGATGGACCTGATGTACGGAGAGGGATTCCTCGTCTTCGACGGCACCCCCGCGGATGGCTCTTCGTCGGCGTGGTTCGACGCACTGAAGCTCACCCTCTCCCGGCCCCATGGGGCAGTCGACGTGCTCTACGCCCAGATCGACGAGGAGGGATTTGGGAGCCAAGACCGCGACGAAGACCTCGTGGGTGTGTACGCAACCCGGGGGTGGATGGAAGCCTACGCCCTGCGCCGCACGAAGCTCCAAGACACCAAGTCCCTCTCGGGCACCGTGCATCCCCGGGGATCCACCACCGCCGTGGGCGCGAGGGTCGTGCGACCGGTCGCCAAAACCCTCACGATCACCGCCGAAGGGGCCCTCCAGCGCGGCCACACCCGCTACATCGACCGGGAAGGGCTCGGGGGGTACGCCCGCCTGACGTGGCGCGGGGAAGGGAGGGGGAAGCCCGTCGTCGAGCTCGGAGGGCTCTCGCTGAGCGGGGACGACCCCTCGACCGAGGAGGACGAGGGGTGGGATGGGTTCTACGGAGAGTGGCCAAAGTACTCCGAACTCCTCGTCTACACCCTCTACGACAACACGACCAGGATTACCCCCAACGAGCCAGGGACGTGGACGAACCTCACCGCCTGCTGGCTCGACCTCGCGGGAGGCCCCCCCTCTGCCCGAGCGAGCCTGCGCCTCATGCCCCTGTGGGCACCCCAGCCGGTCGGGCCCGGTGGAGGGAGGCACCGTGGCGTACTCGTGGCGGCGAGGCTCGGCGGCGAGCTCGGGAGGGGGGTGTCCGCCCACGTCCTCGGCGAGTGGTTCGATCCCGGAGACTTCTACGCCGCGGACGCGGATCGAGCCTGGTACGCACGCTGGCAGCTTACCGCGGCGTTCTAACCGTCCCCCGAAGCCATCCCCCCGCAGGGGCATCAGGGACATGAGCATCCTCGTGGAGGAACGAGCATGATCTTCTCCTACGTCATGGTGGCCCTCTACACCTTCTTGGTCATCGCCATCGGGTTGGCCGGCGCCAGAGCCACGAGGTCCTTCTCGGACTTCCTGCTGGGAGGCAGGAGCGTGGGGCCCTGGATGACCGCGTTCTCCTACGGTACCGCCTACTTCTCCGCCGTGCTCTTCGTCGGCTTCGCCGGCAAGGTGGGATGGTCGTTCGGCTTCTCAGGCCTCTGGATCGCACTCGGCAACTCGCTCGTCGGGGTCATGCTCGTGTGGCTCCTGCTCGGCAAGAGGATCAGGCAGGCCGCCATCGAGCTGCGGGTCCACACCCTCCCCGAGTACCTCGAGGCTCGCTACTCGAGCAGGTTCCTCAAGGCGTTCTCGTCGATCGTCATCTTCGTGTTCCTCATCCCCTACAGCGCCGCCGTGTTCATCGGCCTCACCTACCTCCTCAAGACCACCTTCGCCATCCCCTATGAGCGCATGCTCCTCTTCATGGGCATCCTCACCGGCATCTACCTCGTATCCGGGGGATACCGATCTATGGCCGCCGTGGACGTGTACTTAGGCATCATCATGATCCTCGGGGTCTTGGTGCTCGTGGGCAGTAGCGTGAGCCAGGCCGGATCGCTTGGAGCCGTAGTCCAGAAGCTGCGCGCGATCCACCCGGCCCTCGTCGCCCCGGTGGGACCCCCGGGGTTCTGGCCCCTGCTCTCCCTCGTGATCCTCACGAGCCTTGGGCCGTTCGCCATGCCCCAGCTCGTGCAGAAGTTCTACGCCATCAAGGACGAGGCCGCCATCAGGAGGGGCATGATCGTCTCCACGGTCTTCGCCGTGATCGCGACCTTTGGTGCGTACTTCACCGGTGCCCTCACCCGCTTCTTCCTCTCGCCCCAGACCCACCCGGGTGCGTGGGCGCGAGCTTCGGACGGCACCATGACCCTCATCCCCGATGCACTCATGCCAGAGATGCTCCGCACCGTGGTCCCAGGCCCCCTCTCCGCCGTGATCCTCCTCTTGGTCCTCGCCGCCTCCATGTCGACCCTCGCGTCCCTCGTGCTGGCCTCGGCATCGGCGCTGGCAAAAGACCTGTACCACGGCTTCCTCAATCCAGGCGCGAGCGATCGATCGCTCACGAGAGCCATCCGAATCTCAAGCGGCAGCTTCATCGTGATCTCTATGGCCGTCGCCTACCTACGGCCTGCGATCATCGTGACCATGATCTCCGTCTCCTGGGGCGCCATCGCCGCGGTCATGCTCGGGCCCTTCGTGGGAGGTCTGCTGTCCCAGCGGATCACCAAGACTGCAGCGATCGCCGGGTCCATGCTCTCGCTCGCCCTGTGTTTCTTCTTGTTCCATGCGTGGGGCGAACGGATGGTGCCCCAGGCCGCCTCCCTCAGCATGGCTTCCTCGTTGGTCCTGCCGCCACTCCTGAGCCTCGCGGTCAGACACGGGCGCTCAAGCACACGCAGGGCGTGAGGCCATGGGGACAGGCACCATGGCTTGACACGGCCCAGGGTCGATCCTAGCATGGATTGTTTGTACGCCTGAACCCAGGAGGGTACCGTGGAGCTGAACCGAAAGACCGTACGCGATGTGGATCTGCGTGAGGCGCGGGTGCTCGTGCGCGTCGACTACAACGTTCCCCTCGACGCGGAGGGCCGAGTGGCAGACGACCTCCGCATCCGCGAGACCCTGCCCACGATCGACTACGTGCTCTCCCAGGGCGCGTCGGTCATCCTCATGTCCCACCTTGGCCGCCCGAAGGGTAAGGTCACCCCCTCCTTCAGCCTCAAGCCCGTGGCCGAGCGACTCGCCCACCTCCTCGGCAGGCCGGTGCCCCTGGCCCCGGATTGCGTGGGCGAGGAGGTGAGACGCCTCGCGCAGGCGCTGCGCCCCGGGGAGGTGCTGCTCCTCGAGAACCTGCGGTTCCACAAGGAGGAAGAGGCGAACGACCCAGCCTTCGCACGCGAGCTGGCGAGCCTGGGCGACATCTACGTGAACGATGCGTTCGGCGCAGCCCACCGAGCCCACGCCTCCACAGAGGGCATCACCCGCTACGTGCGGCACTCCGTGGCCGGGTTGCTCATGGAGAAGGAGTTGCAGGCGTTCTGTGCCCTCCTCGGGCACCCGAAGCGGCCGTTCGTCGCCGTCCTCGGTGGGGCGAAGGTGAGCGACAAGATCGGCGTGCTGCAGAACCTGCTGAGCCTCGCCGACACCGTGTTCGTCGGTGGGGCCATGGCGAATACCTTCCTCGCCGCACGCGGATTCGCCGTGGGCGATTCCCTGTTCGAGCCCGATGCGATCCCCACGGCAACCGCCGCGATGGAGAAGGCCGCGTCGCTGGGGAAGGAGCTCCTCCTCCCGGTCGACGTCGTGGTGGCGCAAGAGCTCTCTCCCCACGCACCACTCATGGTGGTGCCGGTCTCCGGCATCCCAGCAGGGTACAAGGCACTCGACGTGGGCCCCGAGTCGATCGCGCGCCTGGAGGCGGCGTGCGCCCAGGCGAAGACCGTGTTCTGGAATGGGCCGATGGGGGTGTTCGAGACCCCACCCTTCGATCGCGGCACGATCGAGGCCGCACGCGCCTTGGCCGCCGCAACGACCCGCGGCGCCATCACGGTCGTGGGAGGAGGGGACTCCGGCGCCGCGCTGCGCAGGGCAGGCCTCGCCGAGAGCGTCACCCACCTCTCCACCGGTGGGGGCGCCAGCCTCGAGCTCGTGGAAGGCAGAGAACTCCCGGGCGTTGCGGCCCTTGAGGCACGCGCATGATTAGACGTCCCACGATCGTCGGCAACTGGAAGATGCACCTCAACGGGGAGGGGGCCGAACGACTCGCCTCAGAGATCCGCAGGGGCCTCGGCGAGGGGGGCGCTGTCGACGTCGCCGTCTGTCCCCCCTTCCCCTACCTCAGCAGGGTCTTGCGCGTCATCGAGGGCTCCCCGATAGCCCTTGGGGCCCAAGACGGCCATTGGGAACCCCAGGGTGCCTACACCGGCTGGGTCGCGATGGACATGCTCGTGGACGTGGGGTGTCGGTACGTCATCGTGGGCCACTCCGAACGCAGGCAGTTCGCCCATGAGACGGACGACGAGATCGGCAACAAGGTGAGGGCGGGCCTGGCCAAAGGGCTGAGGGTCATCCTGTGCGTGGGGGAGACCGAACCCGAGCGTGTGCACGGGTTCACCGAAGCCGTGCTCGATCGCCAGCTCAAGGGAGCCTTGGGCGGCCTCCCGTCCGAGGGAGCCTCCGGCCTCATCGTCGCCTACGAGCCGGTGTGGGCCATCGGCACCGGGAGGACGGCGACACCAGAACTCGCCCAGGAGGCGCACCACTTCATCCGGTCGTGGGTCGAGGCACGCCTCGGTCCTGCCGTGGCCTCCAACCTCGTCATCCTGTACGGTGGAAGCGTGAAGCCAGAGAACATGGCATCACTGGGAGCCATGCCTGACATCGATGGAGCCCTCGTGGGCGGCGCGAGCCTACGCGCAGAGAGCTTTCTCCAAATCATTCGGCACATGGGAGCCGCGAAGAGGTAGTTCATGTATACCATCCTTCTCATCCTCTTTGTTCTCACGTCTGTACTGCTCATGCTGGTGATCCTTGTCCAATCTAGCAAGGGCGGAGGTCTTGGGGGAGCCTTTGGCGGTGGGGGCCAGGCCTTGTTCGGAGGGAGAGGGGCTGCTCCGTTCCTCATCAAGGCGACGACCTACTTGGCGACGGCGTACTTCCTTCTCGCGCTCATGCTCGGGGTCGTCTCCGCCCGGCAACGGGGGATCAGGAGTGATATCGAGCGAGAGCTCGCCGGGGTCGCGGGCCAATTGACAACCCCCGGAGTTCCCGTATCTTCCGCACTCGATATGCTCTCGTCCGACTCTGCCCAGACGGGGGGAGGCGAGGACACTCGGTGAGGACGTGCCGAGGTGGTGAAACATGGTAGACACGCCATCTTGAGGGGGTGGTGGGCCACGCCCGTGCGGGTTCAAGTCCCGCCCTCGGCACCAGCACAAGGGGCCTGCGCATGCACGCCGCATGCGGGGCCCCTCACCGCTTGAGAGAGGTCCCCTGACGGGGGCACGTCACTGAGGTGAGGTGAAGGGTGAGCGCACCAACAGGTAGCGGCGTCGGGTACTTCCGTATCCAGGACAAGATCGACGAGGAGTTCCTCCGTGCGAGGAAGGTGTTCGTGTGGGGAGTGGTGGACGATGACCTCGCCGAGGACGTCATCCGGCGCCTCCTCTACCTCGAGAGCCTCGATGCCCACACGCCGATCACCCTCTACATCAATAGCCCCGGTGGGGCCATCACCTCGGGCTTCGCCATCTACGACACCATCCGCGGCATCTCCTCCCCGGTCCACACGGTCTGTCTTGGCCTCGCCGCGAGTTTCGGCGCGGTCCTGCTCGCCGCAGGAGACAAGGGGCACCGCTTCGCCTGGCCTCACGCCCGGATCCTCATCCACCAGCCCCTCATCCCCGGCCAGGTCGTCGGTCCCGCCTCGGACCTCGAGATCCAGGCGAGAGAGATGCTCCTCATGCGGGAGCGCCTCAACGAGGTGCTCGCGCTCCACTCCGGCCAGCCCTTAGACAAGATCCGCCAGGATACCGACCGTGACTTCTACATGAGCCCAGAAGAAGCCCGAGACTATGGGCTCATAGACGAAGTCCTCAAGCACACCAAATAGAGTCAGGGGTCCTCGGCAGACGCTCCTTACGGGGAGAGTTTTGTGTTGTTTGTTTCACGCATGGTGCGGTTTTATTTGGTACATCATGAGAGGGACGGTTCTCCATGTACATCCTTGTACTGAACTGTGGCAGTTCATCGGTCAAGTTCCAGTTGATCGATGAGGAAACGCTTCGGTGCATGGCGAAAGGACTCGTGGAGCGGATTGGTCTCCCCGACCCGCGCCTCGTCTACCGGCCGAGCAACGGAGACACCCTGAAGCGACCGCTGGACATCCGTGACCACGCCGGTGCCATCTCTGCGGCCCTCGACGCCCTCACCGACCCCTCCCATGGCGTGATGAAGGATACCTCGGCCGTGTTGGCCGTCGGCCATCGGGTGGTGCACGGAGGTGAACGGTTCTCCGACTCGGTGCTCATCACCCCCGAGGTCATCGACGAGATCCGTGCGTGCGAGCGGTACGCCCCCCTCCACAACCCGCACAACCTCCGGGGGATCCTCGTGTGCCAGCGACTCCTCCCGGGTGTGCCCCAGGTGGCGGTGTTTGACACGGCCTTCCACCAGAGCATGCCGCCGGAGGCCTACCACTACGCGATCCCTATGGCCCTCTACCGGAAGCTCAGGATCAGGAAGTACGGGTTCCATGGCACCTCGCACAAGTATGTCGCCGAGAGAGCCGCAGCGATCCTCGGAAAGCCTTTCGATTCGCTCCGCATCATCACATGCCATTTGGGCAATGGTGCGAGCATGACGGCGGTCCTCAACGGCAAGTCGATCGATACAAGCATGGGTTTCACCCCGCTCGAGGGATTGGTCATGGGGACCCGTTGCGGCGATATAGACCCTGCATGCGTCGTACACATAATGCACGAGGAGAACCTCTCGCCGAAGCAGGTGGATGACCTCCTCAACACGAAGAGCGGGATGCTCGGGTTGTGCGAGACCACCAGTGACATGCGCGACATCGAGCGGCTTGCTGAGGAAGGCTCGCAGCCTCACCGGCTGGCCCTTGAGATCTACTGTCGACGCATCCGCAAGTACATCGGTGCCTACGCGGCGGTGCTCGGAGGAGTCGACGCGATCGTGTTCACGGCGGGGGTGGGCGAGAACTCCCCCATCGTGCGTGCGAAGGCGTGCGAAGGGTTGGGCTTCCTCGGTGTCACGATCGATCCGGAGAAGAACGAGCGATCCGAGACCCTGATCAGCTCCGGCCCCACCGCCGTGCTCGTGATACCGACGAATGAGGAACTCGCGATCGCGCAGGACACCCTCGCGATCATCCGCGGTCGCCCCACAGGGTGATCCCGGTCTCCGTGGGACCTTCGCCGGGTTCCCCTTCGCCTCTCTCGGGATTCGAGGGGGCCGGTGTGACGGACGACCTGCCCCGGGGTGGGAAAACCCTCACGGCGACGTGAGGCTCGGATGACACGACGCATCGGCATCGCCGGTCTCATCTGGGGCGCGAGCATCTTGCTCTCGCGGATCATCGGGGTCGTGCGGGAGGCGGTGATCGGGCGTACGCTCGGTGGGGGCGCAAGCGCCGATGCCTACTGGGCCGCGTTCATCGTGCCCGACTTCCTGAACTACCTCCTCGCCGGTGGGGCACTCTCCATCGTGTTCATCCCCATCTTCGGCTCCTACCTCTCGCGCGGAGAGGAGGACAAGGGCTGGGAGGCGTTTGGCGTGATCGCCACCTTCGTGGGCACGGCCCTTCTCGTGCTGATCACCCTCCTGTTCCTCCTCATGCCGCGCCTCACGTGCCTCGTCGCCCCCGGGTTCACGGATCCAGCGCAGCGTGCCCAGCTCGTCTGCCTCTCGCGGATCATCCTCCCTGCCCAGTTCTTCCACATCGTCGGCGGCCTGCTCTCGGCGGTGCTCCTCGCGAAGGATCGCCACACGTTGCCGGCGATCGGTCCGCTCTTGTACACGGGGGGCATCGTCGCTGGCGGTCTCATCGGCAGGTCCGCCGAGGGATTCGCCTGGGGGGTGCTCGTCGGGAGCCTCTTGGGCCCGTTCGGTGCGCCCCTGCTCGGGTGTCTGGCCTCCGGCCTTCGCTGGAGGCCTCGCTTCCACCCACGTCACCCCGATTTCGTCGCCTACCTCCTGCGGTCGCTGCCGGTGATGGTGAGCTGGTCGATCATCGTGGTGGACGACTGGTTCCTCCGCCGGGAGGGGTCCCTCCTGGGGGAGGGAGTCGTGAGCATCGTGACGTACGCCAAGACGCTCATGCGAGTCCCGATGGGGGTGTTTGGCCTCGCGGCGGGTCAGGCGGTGTATCCCACCCTCTCCCGCCTCGCGGCCCAGCGCCAGATGGGGACCATGTTCGCGACCCTCTCCTCGACGATGAGGGCCACGATCACCCTCGCCTTCGCGGCCCAGGTGGGGCTCACGGTGGCCGGGTACGACGTCGCCGCGGTCGTGTACGGGAGGGAGCGGCTCGTGGAGGCGCAGCTCCGGGAGATAGGGATCTGCCTCGCCTTGGTAAGCATTGGGCTTGGAGCGTGGGCTGCCCACCCGCTCGTGAGCCGCGGGTTCTACGCGATGGGCAACACGTGGGTGCCTGCCCTCCTGGGGACCACGGTCTCGGTGGCGGCGTACCCGTTCTACGTCCTCAGTCGCCTCACCCTCGGCACGCGCGGCCTCGCGCTCGTGAGTTCCCTCGCGGTCCTCGCCTATGTGACGATCCTGCAACGGCTCCTCAGGGGCATCGTGAGCAAGCACGAGCCCGGAGCGCATCCCTCGCTGTGGCCCTTCCTCGCCCGGTCGGTCCCCGCCGTGGGGATGGGCGTGGCGGTGGGGCTGGGGCTCTCGTCGCTGGTGCCCTCGGCTCACTCGCTCGTCGGGTCGGCCGCGCGAGGCACCCTCGTGAGTGGGGTAGGAACCGGCGCGTTCTTCGCCGCGGCCCACGTCCTCGGGGTCCGGGAGGTGCGGGGGACCATCACCTCCCTCCGACGCCGAGGCGGGGCAGGGCGTGCCCGGTTCACCGATCCGGCCGCCCCATGAGGGGGTCGTGCCGGAAGAACCGATGGAGCATCACCATGTACGCGAGGTACACGACCACGGTCGCGTAGAACGGCAGGAGGTACCCGTGTCGGGTGATGACGACACCAGAGACGGCCACGCTGAGGGACCAGCCCACGCTCCACGACAGGGAGACGAGGTTGGTCACGAGCGGCCGGTGGGCCTCGGGGGAGTGTTCCATCACGACTTGGTTCAGGATCGGAGTCGCGGCGTTCATGAGCGCTCCTCTGATCCAGAACGCCGCGACCGACAGCCAGACGAGTCGTGAGTGGGCGAGGACGAGGAGCAGGGGGATCGAGGCGGCCTGGGTGACGAGCATGGCGGCCAGCTTGCCGAATCGTCGCACGAGCAAGGGCGTGACGAGCACGGCCAGTCCGGTGAGTGCCCCGGACACCGCGAAGAGCGAGCCGATGGACGAGGGGCCGAGGCCGAACACGGTGGCGAAGTAGAGACTGAGGAACGGGATGGTGAACCCGGCCCCGAGGCCAAGCACGAGGTTGAGCACCGCGAACCTCCACGCCTCGCCCAGGGCCGCACGGTACCCCACGGCTTGACGCGGCAGGGGGACACCACCGGCCCCGAGGCATCGTGCCGGGAGCACGGCGGTTGAGGCGAGCACGGCACCCGCGCACACGGCGGCGCGCAGCGCCCCCACCTCCCCCCACCCGAAGATCCCGGCCACGGCGTGGGGCAGGAGGCCGCCGACGAGGGCCCCGACCACGCTCGTGAGGTTCGTGATGGCCCACGAGAGGGAGAACAGGTAGTGTCGGTTCCCCTCATCGGACGAGGCGGTGAGCAAGGGGAAGAAGGAGGCGCCCTGGAGCATCTGGGAGCCACCGATGACCACGGCGAGGGCGACGAGAACCCCCCGGTGCAGGGTGAGGCTCTGGGCAGCGGAGGCGAAGGCCATGAGGGGGAGGGAGAGGATCAGGGCCCTACGAAGGCCGAGGCGAGAGGCGCCCACGCCGGCCGGGATCCCGACGAGCACCGAGGTGAGCATCGTGACCGAGGCCAAGGCTCCGATGAAATCCTCCCCGATGCCCCCCTTCTTCAGGTACACGTTGAAGAACACCGAGTAGACGGCGAGTCCGGTGGAGAAGAGGATCTGGGACCACAGGAGCCGCTTCGCATCCCCGGACAACCCCCTCACGTGGGACAGGTAGTCTCTCGCGCCTGCCACCAGCCGCGTCGTTCCAGTCATGGACCTCCCTCTCTTCACCCTCGGTGGAGGTGATCGCCCGCGCCTGCACGGGGCTGGTCGCTCAACCACCTCGGGCGTGCGCATCTCAAGGCTGCCTCGGGGCAGGGACGCAGGCGACGTCGGGTGGGGGAAGGTGCATTCCTCGCCCACGCCGTCAACCCTGGGGCGTGGCGTGCGAGGAAGCGGGGTGGTATCTTGCCGCTCGTCTCACTCGGAGGAGGGGCCATGGCGTCGCGCTTGTCGGTCATCGATGTGGAGCGGTGCGTGGGGTGCCAGTCGTGCATGTTCGCGTGCGCCCGACGTGCCGGGACCGGGGGCCTCGAAGGCTCTCGTATCCAGGTGCGATCCGCCGGGGGGATCCGCAGGGGGTTCACGGTGATCGTGTGCCGCGCCTGCGGGGATCCACCGTGTGCGAGCGTGTGTCCCACGGGGGCCCTCTCACGGAGGGAGGGAGGCGGGGTGCGGCTCGCCACGACCCTGTGCATCGGGTGCGGGGGGTGCGTGGGAGCCTGTTCGTTCGAGGCCATCGCGTGGGATGCACGGGTCCACAAGCCGCTCGTGTGCACCTACTGCGGGTACTGCGCCCGCTACTGCCCCTACGAGGTGATCGCCCACGAGGAGGTGCTTCGTGAGTGAGAGCGACCTGAGCCGAGTGCTCGTGGTGGACCTGTCGAGGCGGTCGTTCGAGATCGCGTCGTGTCCCGACGTCTTCTCACCCGGCATCGGGGGCACGGGCGCGGCGATTCGCCTCCTCGACGAACTCTGCCCTCCCGGGGCGGACCCACTCGGTCCCGACAATCCGATCATCCTCGCGGTGGGGCCCCTCGTGGGGCTGTTCCCTTTGGCCTCCAAGACGGTGGCCATGTTCAAGTCGCCGCACACCGGCAACCTCGGGGAGAGCCACGCCGGGGGAAGGAGCGCGGTCGCAATCCGCATGGCGGGCTTCGGCGCGATCGTGGTCGTGGGGAGGAGCCCTTCGCCGGTGTACCTCGCGATCGATGAGACGGGGGTTCGGTTCCGCGATGCGAGGGCCCTCTGGGGGTTGCGGAGCTCCTCCACCGTGGGGGCGGTGATTCGTCAGAGGGAGAAGGGGCACGGCAGGCGGTCCATCATGCGGATCGGCAGGGCGGGGGAGCGCGGCGTGACCTACGCGAGCGTGATCACGGAGACCTACCGGCACTTCGGTCGGTTGGGCCTCGGGGCCGTGTTCGGGAGCAAGAACCTCAAGGCCATCGTGGTCGGGGGCACGCGGGCGATCCCGGTTGCAGACCGCAGGGCCTACCGCGCCCTCTACGACCGCATCTACCGCGAGGCGGTGGATTCTCCGGTGATGAAGAAGTACCACGAGCTGGGAACCGCGGTGAACGTGAGGCCGCTCAATGGGCTCGGCGCCTTGCCGACGCGGAACGTGCGGTCCGGCACCTTCGAGAAGGCCGAGGAGATCAGCGGGGAGCGGCTCGCGGAGGGCTACCTTGGCCGCCGCGTCGCCTGCGCCCACTGCCCCGTGGCCTGCATCCACCTCGCGGCCCTCCGGACCCCGTACCCCCGAGATCCATACTTCTACAAGACGTCCATGATTGGGTACGACCACGAACCGATCTACGCCATGGGGAGCATGCTAGGCGTGGGAGACGTGCCGGGGCTCCTCTCTCTCCTCGATGAGACCGAGGTGCTCGGACTCGACGTGATGAGTGCCGGCGTGGTGCTCGCGTGGGCGACGGAAGCCCTCGAGCGAGGCCTCATCACGGTTGAGCTCCTCGACGGCATCGGCCTCCGGTGGGGCGACGCCCGCGCGTACCGGGAGGCTATCAGACGCATCGTGTCCCAACCGACGCCGGTGTACGCCGCGATGGCGCGGGGGGTGGTGCGTGCAGCCGAAACGTACGGGGGGGCTGAGTTCGCCCTCGCCTTCGGGGGGAACGAGATGCCGGGGTACCACACCGGACCGGCATGCCACGTGGGCTACCTCACGGGCGCGCGACACAGCCACCTCGACAGCGCAGGCTACAGCCTCGATCAGAAGTGGATGGCGACCCCCGGGGCCCTCACGCCCCATTCCGTCGCCGACGAGCTCCTCGCGGAGGAGAGGTGGCGGCAGGTGCTCACGAGCCTCGTCGTGTGCCTCTTCGCGCGTGGGATCTACTCCGAGGACGTCGTGCGTGAGGCGTTGGCAATCGCCGGGAGCACGCCGGGTGACCTCCGCGCACTGGGCGCGGACATCCTCCGACGGAAGCATGCGTTCAAACGCCGCGAGGGATTCGACCCACAGGGGCTGCGGATCCCCCGCCGCATCTTCGAGACCGAGACTCCCGCTGGGCCCTTCGATGAGGCGTTCATGCGCGCGGCGATCGCGCGCTACATGGCCTCGGTGTGACGGGTCATGCGCGCGGATGGAACATCCGGTGGACTTCGCGCAGGAAATCCCGGTCGAGGTGGGTGTAAATCTGGGTCGTCGTGATGCTCGCGTGTCCGAGGAGCTCCTGCACCACCCGAAGGTCGGCACCGCCTTCGAGCAGGTGGGTGGCGAAGCAGTGCCGGAGCGTGTGGGGACTCACCCCTCGGGGCAACCCGGCGCGTACGGCGTAGGTTCGTACCATGTGCCACAGGGTCACGCGCGACATTCTCGTGCCGCGTTCGGTGAGAAAGAGCCAATCGCAGGGCCTCTTCTGCAAGGAGGGCCGCACGCGCGTGAGGTAGGTGTGGAGCCACTCCGAGGCGAGTGCACCGAAGGGAACGATCCGCACCTTCGATCCCTTGCCGAGTACCCTCACGAGCCGATCCTCGAGAGACACGTCCGCCACGCGGAGGGTGAGGCACTCAGAGGCGCGCAGCCCCGCGGAGTAGAGGAGCTCGAGGATCGCACGGTCACGGATCCCACGCGGGGTGCTCGTGTCTGGCTGTGCGAGGAGGGCCTCGACGCGGGCGACCGAGAGGATGCTCGGCAGTGGCCGCCGCATCCGAGGCAGGAGTACCGCCTGCGCCGGATCCTCGAGGATCTGGCCCTCCGAGGCGAGGAAGCGGAAGAACCCCCGCACCGCGGAGAACGCCCGCCGCTGGCTCGACCTCGCCAAGCCCACCCGGGCGAGCTCCCCCAGGAACCGCGCGAGATCCTCCCGCCGAGCCCTCCGCGGGTCTGGGACCCCCTGGCTCGCGAGCCAGGTGAAGAGACGCACCGCTTCCCTCCGATAGTGCGCCACCGTGAGGGGGGCCACGTTCCGTTCAATCGCGAGGAAGCGAATCCACCGATCGAGGAGATACCTCGCCTGGTCGGTGAGGGAGCGCTCGCCCTCGGCAGGCGAACCCTGATGGAACTCTCGCTCAGACATGGGCGCCTCGGTCGTTCGATCGCGATCTTGACGGGGTCCGAGCGCGGAGCCACCTTGGCATCCTGTGCCAGCATGAGAGGGAGCCAGGCATGAGGTGTCTCCGTGTCAGCGTCCTCGTGGTGGCGAGCGTGGGCTGGTTCTTGCGGCCGGATGCCGCGGTTCTGGAGGAGTACGTGCTCTACACTGCGAGCGACTCCGCATCCCTCGCTGCCTCCACGGTGGAGCGTTTCGCGTTGAAGAACGGGTTCGAGTGTCCCTATGTGGTGATACGGCCCGTCGCCCAGGAGGTCAAGGCCGTCGTCGTGCTCCTCCATGGTGCGGGCGACAACCCGCGCAACGCGGCGAAGGTCGCCCTGAGGCTTGGGGTCCCCCTCACGGTGATCGCCCCCCGTGCGCCGTTCCCCCTAAGCGTGACCCTGCCCGAGCCTCGCACGGGGGAGCCGAGGCCCTACGTGGGGTACTCCTGGGTCGAGACAACGCCCGGTTCGTGGTGTGACCGGGGTGTGGCCTTCTCCGTGCTCGTCGTGGATCGCGTCGTGGAAGGGGAGCTCCCCTCGGTGGCGCGAGACGTTCCCCTCCTGCTCCTTGGGATCCGCCAGGGGGCGGGCATCGCGCTCTTGTGGGCCGCCGCGAACCCGGGGAAGGCGTCGGCGCTCGTGGCGGTGGGAGGACATGCGGATCCGCTCATTCGGCATGGCCTCGAGCAGCCCGGCCGTCGCCTCGAGGGGTTCCCCGTGCTCTTGTGCGTGGGGCCCCGCCCTTCGCACGCCGTGGAGGCGGGAACGCTCGCGGCCTCTGCCCGGCATCTCGGGGTCGACCTCAGCTTCCACGGCCTCGGCGACTCGAACGACCTCTCCGACGACGACTACGCCGCCATACGGGAGTTCTTGCTCGACCACGCTCGGGCCGCGAGGGCGGGCACCACGGCACGATGACCTCCCGGATCCTCCACCGCGTGCTCGTGAATCCCACCAGTGGCAACGGTAAGGCCAAACGCCTCGTCTCCACCCTCCCTGGGCTGTTCGCCCGCCTTGGACTGACGGCGGAGTTCTACGTGAGTAGGACCGCCCACCACTTCCGTGAACTCGCGGTCTCCCACCGGCTCAAAGCATCCGATCGCGTCGTCATCTGTGGAGGGGACGGCTCGCTCAACATGGCCTTGGGTGCCGTCGCCTCGGGCCCCAAACCCTCGCTCGCCCTCGTGCCGTGTGGCCGCGGGAACGACGTGGCGAGGAGCCTGGGTATCCCTCGTGAGCCTGAGGCCGCGATCGGGCTTTTGGCTCATGGGACAGAACGACGCATCGACGTAGGGTACGTGAACAGGATGCCGTTCGCCTCCATCGCCGCCATGGGGCTCGACGCGCTCGTCACCCTCGCCGCTTCCAGGATGCGGCGTGTGAGGGGTCGCATCGTGTACGTGCTCGCCGCCCTGAAGGAGTTGGCACGTTTCGTCCCCCCCCATTTCACGATCCGCAGTGACACCTTCTCGTTCGACGGCAGGGCGATGATGGTGTCCGTCGCGAACTGCGCCTACTACGGCGGCGGGATGATGCTCTCCCCGTCCTCACGTCCGGACGATGGGTGGGTGGAGATCTGCGTGGTGCTCCCGGTGCCGAAGCTCACCCTGCTCAGGCTCCTCCCGAAGGTGTTCACCGGCGCGCACGTGAGCTCCCCGTTCTTCCTCTCCGCACCCGCGCGACGCGTGTCAGTTGCGTCGTCTCCCATGGTGCCAGTGTGCGCCGACGGGGAGTACCTCGGATCGACCCCCGCACGGGTGTGGATCGAGGAGGGTGCGGCAACGGTGGTGATGCCGTATCCTTGTACCGTAGACGACACCCGATGACGCTGGGCACCCTGCTGTTCCTTTCCGTGTGCACCGGGGGGTATCCGATGGTGACAACCCTCCCGAGCGCCCCAGATCGCGTCCTGCTCGAGGCGGAGTGGTCCTCGGTTCGTGTCCTCCGTGACCCAGGCGGCACGCTCCGCGTGGAGGCGCCCGATCTCGCACGGGCGTGCCCTCAGGGGGCCCCCGATCTCCCCCACCTTGTCGTCCCGGTTGCCCTCCCTCCTCGGGGCACCTACGAGATCGAGGTCCAGGCCCATGACGTGGAGGTCTTCCTCGGCCCCGTGGCAACCGTACAGGACTCCACCCCGGTGGGGGCCTTCACCTCGCTCCCCCACACGTGGTACGCGGTGACGGCCGAGGGGTGGCTGCGCACCCAGAGGATGGTGGAGCTCACCCTCTTCCCGGTGCTTTCGCGTCCGGGCGGGCTGGTGAAGGCCGGGCGCCTCTGGATCGAGATCCGGTTGAGCGATCCTGGCCCAGGGGAGCACCTCCCGGAGGACAGCTTCGCGCCCGTCTACCGCCTCGCCATCAACGGAGATCGTGCCTCGCCCTGGCGCGCGCGCCCCCCCAGACCCGCCCTCCGCGATCCGGTGTCTCCACCCCAGCAGGCGGTGAAGATCTACGTGAACCGCCGCGGACTCTGTGCGGTCACGGGGGGGGCGATCCAGGCCGCGGGGGTGGACCTCGCGAGCATCGACCCCCTCACGCTCAGGCTCAGCTGCCGAGGCGACCATGTGCCGTTCTTCATGACGGGGCCAGGGGGCAACACCTTCTCGCCGAGTGACACGCTATGGTTTTTCGCCACCCCCGTGTACCGGAGCGACCGGGGCTGCCGGCTCGTGGAGTGGTGGGGTCACTTCACGGCCGAGAACGTGTACTGGCTGTCGTGGGGGGGAAGCCCGGGAGTACGGTTCGAGCCACGCGTCGTCACGCCGACAGGCACCCACCCGGTGGTCGACTGGCACGTCGCGATCGCCCACGGCGAGGAGGACCTCATGGCCTTCCTGAGCAACACGGGCGACGCCCCGTTCCCCACGGAGTGGTTCTGGCGTAGGTGGAACGCGGGACCCTCGGGGGGCACACAGAACTACACGCTCACGGTGGATTCGCCCCGGCAGACGCAGAGTGGCCCCCTCGTGCGTGCCTCCCTGTTCGGATTCACGAACTTCCCGAACGTGCACTGGCAGTACCACACGACCTTCGCCCTCAACGGCAACTCCCTCGGGGAGGCCTGGTGGGGCGAGTGGTACGGCAGGGTTCCCTACTGCTTCGACACGCAGGAGCAGGGGGTCACGATCCAGTCCCAGTGGATCCGCCAGGGCACGAACACGCTGTCCGTCACCCTGCTCCCCGACATCGACCCGACGAACGGGCCCTTGTGCGCTGCGTACTTCGACTGGTGGGACCTGCGGTACGACCGCGACCTCAAGGCCGTGCTGGACACCCTCGAGTTCGAGGCGCCGCCTGGAACCGGAGGGGGCACCCGCACCTTCCGGGTGGGGAACGTGAGTACCCCCGACCTGTTCCTCCTCGACCTCGTGCGGAGTGAGCGGCTCATCGGCTTTGGCTACACGGGGTCGACCGTGACGTTCGAGGCCACGGTCGGCGACACGTCGCGCTTCTTCCTCACCTCGCGTGCCCGTGCCTTCGAGCCGCTGCGGGTGGTGCGCGAGCGCCCCTCGAACCCGCCGCTGGCTTCTGGGGAGGGCCAGGCCTCCTACGTCATCATCACCTACGACCGAGAGAGCGTGGGGGATCCGAACCCCTACAACAACCTCTTCGACGCCGCCGCGAGCTTGGCCCTGGCGCGCGAGCACAGTATGCCCACCCGCGTGGTGGACGTGCAGGACATCTACGACGAGTTCAACTGGGGCATCCTCGACCCGAGTGCCATCAGGGACTTCTTGCGTTTCGCGTTCTTCACGTGGGAGACGGTACCGCTCGAGTACGTGCTCCTGTTCGGGGACGCGACGTGGGACTACCTCCGTCGATCCGGTCCACAGGCGAAACGGGGCTTCGTTCCCTGTTGGGGCTACCCCATCTCGGAGAACTACTTTGTCTCCCTCACCGAGGGAGACACCTACCCCGACCTCCACATCGGGAGGCTGCCTGTCGAGAACGCGATCCAGGCGGACCGGGTGGTGGCGAAGATCATCGCCTATGGGACCCCCGGAGGCGACGACGAGGTGTGGAGGAAGCGAGCCCTCATGGTGGTGGGGGGGCTGAACGAGGCCGAGCAGACCCTGTTCGAAGGGCATGCGGAGATCATCCTCCGCGACTACGTGCTGCCGGCCCCATTCCTTGGTGATGCGGACCGTGTCTACCGTACGCTCGTGGGGTTCCAGCCCGGCTACTACAATCGGAGGATCGTCGACGCCATCAACCGCGGCTGCATCGCGCTCAACTACATCGGACACGGGGCGGCGCTCACGTGGGGCATCATGCTCGACGTGACCGATCTCCCCTCCCTCGCCAACGGGATGGCGATGCCGGTGGCCATGGGTCTTACGTGCAATTCGAACGCGTTCGGCGAGCCTGACACGAGCTGCCTCGGCGAGGTGTTCCTCCGGCTCGACGACGCATCGCACGGCGCGATCGCCTCGTGGGGTGCGACCGCTCGGGCGAACGAGTGGCTGGCCTGGCGGGGATCGTTGGCGTTCTTCAACGCCTTGTGTGTGAACCTCGAGCGCCGTCTCGGCGCCCTCGTGACCATCGGCAACCTCGCGGGGGGCTCGGCGGTGTGGTCGATGTTCTCCCTCCTCGGTGAGCCCCTCGTCGAGCTCCCGGTCCCCACCGGACCAGACCTCGCGACGAGCGCGGAGAGCCTCTGGATCGTCCCCTCGATCGTGGGCGAGTACCACGACGTCACGGTGCAAGCGGTCGTCGAGAACCTCGGCAGGGCGTCACCGGAACTGGTGACCGTGCGGTTCGCGTCCGGGACCGAGACGCCCGTGGGGTTCGCGTCGCTGGCCGACACGTGCGGAATGCGACGGCGCTCTGCCTACGTGGTCGAATGGAACTCGGGCCCCGGCCTCGGTCCCCGACTCATCTCGGTGAGCGCCGACCACACGAACGTCATGACCGAGCTTCGAGAGGACAACAACGTCGCGACCCTCCTCTTCGACGCCCTCCTCAGCCCTCCGACCGTCTCCAGTCCGTTCGACTGCGAAGTCGTGCGGGGTCCCTCGGTCACGCTCACCGTCGGCAACCTGCCCTCGTCCGGCGCTGCGAGGACGTACGAGTTCGAGATCTGCCGCTCCGAGAGCCTCGTGCCCGGTGCGCTAGGGTTCCAAAGCTCCGGTCCGGTCCCTGAACAGGAGGGCACGACCTCGTGGGTCGTCCACGGCCTCCAGAACGGTACCACCTACTTCTGGCGCTGCAAGGCGAGGGAAGGGGCCTTCGACGGCGCCTGGGCCCCCACGGTGAGCTTCACGGTCGATCCCTCGGTGGGCTCCGGCATGGTGTGGCTCCAACGGCACGGGGCGCAGTTCTCGGCCGATTCTCTCCAAGGCCTCGTCGTCGATCGCGCACTGAACACCGTGGTCCTGAAGGCGGAAGTGAATCCCACGGACTTTGCCCACGTGAGCCAGGGGGCGAGCGTGCCGTACGTGTCGTCGTACAACACCAACCCCTACACTGACCCACTCAACCTCATCGGAGAGAGTATCGGGAGCGGGGCAGGGCTGTATGGCCAGTTCCTCTTCGCCTACGACGACTACTCGCAGGAGGCACTCATTGACCTCGGGCAGGAACGCGCGATCGCCCTGATCGGGTCTGAGCACTGGATTGGGACCGACGACCGGCCCGTCTGGTCCTTCTACCGCATCAGCAGCTCGGTCGACAACGTCGAGTTCGTCGAGTGGGGATCGCTCGGTCCTTTCTCGGTCCCTGACCTCAACAATATCCCCACGCCGATGTCCTTCTCGGTGGATACGCCGCGCCCGGTCCGGTACATCAGGTTCGAGTTCGGCGCGGGGTTGCCCCATCCCTTCCCGGGAGGCACGGCGTGGGGCTCCCGCATCTACGAGGTCTTCGCCCACGCGGTGGATTTCCTCCCCACGGGGACCCTCACCTCCTCCGTGGTGGGCCCAGCCTCGGCGTGGGATACCCTCGAGTGGGAGGCGCAGGTCCCTGCGGGAACCTCCTTGTCCGTCACCGTCCTTGCCGCGCCAAACTCCTCGGGGCCCTTCACCCCGGTTCCCTCCCTCACCGATCTCGCGCACTCGCCCGCCTCGCTCGGCGCCGTGCAGGATCCCTACCTTCGGCTGCGGGCCACGTTCTCTTCCTCGGATCCTCGGCACACCCCCACGCTGGAGAGTTGGCGCGTCCGCTTCCAAGGAGGAGTGGATCTGGCGTTCCGGGGGGACCTCACGGTCGTGCCCTCCCTGCCTCCCCCCGGGACCCTCGCCGCTATCGAAGGGGTCCTGTGCAACAGGGGCAACGCGGCCGCGGACTCCGCCGTCGTCTCCATCCACGACGCCACGGTGCACGACACCCTGTCCGTGGGGGATGCGCTCTTCACCGGCCTCCAACCCGGAGGGAGTCGGTCGTTCAGCGTGCCGTGGCAGTCGTCGATCGGTCGTCACACCCTCACCGCACAGGCCCACGTGCGGGGCGCATCACCCGAAGTTGCCCCGGGGGACAACACGGCGTCCGTTGTCGTGGCGGTGCTGCCCGACCCTGCCTGCGAGTCCCTCTGCGTCGTGACCCCATCCCCGCAGCAGTTCGGTCCCCTCCTGCTGCGGGGCTTCCTCGCGAATCGTGGATCCGTGGCATCTGATTCGCTCCGGTGGGTCGCCATCGCGTCGAAGGAAGGGGAAGGCTCGATGTCGCAGTTGGGTGCGGGGAGGCGCGGACCGCTCCTGCCCGACGAACGTGTCGAGGTGGCCATCGAGTGGCCACAGCCGAGGGAACCTGGTGTGTACGCCGCGGTGCTCGCGGTGCACGACCCGGGCGAGCAGGTGAGCACGACGAACGATACCGCCTCCACCGTCGTTCGCATCGCGACCGCGCCGGACCTCCTCATCGATTCCCTCCTGTTCTCTAACACCCACCCGCCCGCCGGCGACCCGGTCGGTGTGCGCGTCGTCGTGAGGAACGCCGGAGAGTCTGCGTGCGACACGACCTCCGTGAGGATCCACCACACGTCGCCTTCCGGAGTGCGCTCGTCGTTGGGATCCTGGAACCTCGCACTCGCGGGCGGGGGCGCCGCGACCGTGCACGCGGTGTTCCCGACCTCTCAAGCCCCGGGGGTGCACGTCGTGGAGGCAACGGTCGACCCTGACTCGCTCGTGCAGGAGTCGGACGAGACGAACAACACCCGAGTCGACTCCGTCACCGTGTTCAGCGGGGTGGACCTGTTCGCCACCGGGGGCCTCGAGATCGTCCCGGAACCGGTCCTCACGCGCGACACGGTGACCGTGAGCGCCCTCGTCCGCAACGCGGGCGAGAGCCCCGCAGGTCCGTTCCACCTCGGGTGGGAGAGCACGGTGCTGTCCTTCCTCGAGGGAGACTCCCTCCTGCAGGGTCTTCCTCCCACGAGCGAGAGGCCTGCATGGGCGCGGTTTCTCGCCCCGTCCCGCGCCGAGACGGGGACCGTCTCCCTGCTCATCGACAGCCGAGACCTCGTACCCGAGACGAACGAAGGGAACAACCGGCTCGACCGGCTCGTTTCGATCGTCGTCGAACCGGACCTCTCGGTGCGCAGCGAAGAGATCCGCTTCTCTCCCTCGGCACCGACCGAGGACGACACCGTCGTGGTGAGGGGGCTCGTCCGCAACCTCGGCGAGGCACCGTCGGGGGACTTCCTCGTGCGCGTCGCGCACCGTCGGGTGGCAACGGAGGAGTGGCGGGTTCTCGCATCGGCCATGTGGGAGGGGATCCCCGGGGGGGGGATGCGGGAGCTCGCCGTACCCTGGGTCGCGGGTGAGGCACGCGTGCATCACTGGTTCCAGGTAACCTGCAACCCCGATTCCTCTTGCCGGGAACATTCGCTCTCGAACAACGTCGCCGAGCGTTGCCTCGTCGTGGCCCCGAAGGATCGAGATCCCCCCACCATCTCCCTCTTCGTGACCCTCCCCGGGTTCGCGGACTCGGGGTTCGTCCCGCCGACGATCCCCCTCCTCGCCCATGTCGAGGACCCAGGGTCTGGGGTCGACACCTCCACGGTGGCGCTGTTCGTCGACGAGCAACGCGTCCCCCTTTCGGGCGCGCGGTGGGTGGGGGAAGACACCCTCTCGCGGCTCACCGGCGCGGTCGGGCCTCTCCCTCCCGGCAGGAGGACCCTGCGCGTGGAGGCTGCGGACAAGGCCGGCAACGTGGGCTCAAGCCTCCCCGTGTCCGTGACCGTGGCCGAGGGCCCAGGACCCCTGCGCCTCCTCGCGATGGATCGCGCCGACCGCGATGAGACCGTCTTCGTGCTCCAGGCGGCCTTCGAGGAGCAGGCCTCGCTCGCAGTCTACACAAGCACAGGCAGGCTGGTGGCTCGCTGGGACGTCGTGGTTGTTCCCCCACTCACCACGGTGCCGTGGGACAGGCGAGACCTCGACGGCGACCGCGTGGCCAACGGCGTCTACCTCGCGCGCGCGAAGACCGCGTCAGGCCGCACCGCCTCCACGTCTGTGGCCGTGATCCGCTAAGGGCTGTCCTGTGTGGGGTCCTCTCCTCGTGGCGGTGTTCGCGGCCACCACCCCTGGTCCGAGGGTGCTGTGGTCTGCACCGGGGGTGGTTCAGGTCGAGGTCGTGGCTGACACGAGCGCGATCCTCGAGGCGGTGCAAGCGGGCATCCCATGGTCAGGCACACCGGTGCTAGTGGCCACCTCGGGTCCCGCACGCCTCCAGTGGGTCTCGGCCGAGCCCCCCCTCAGGCTCGCCATCCCCTGTTCTCTCGCGGCCGAACCGGCGCCGGTCGCTTGCATCGACGGCGAGGGCTACTTCAGGACCCAGCATGTGACGAGGGTGCTCGTCCAGCCCCTCCAGCTTTCGCGAAGTGGGTGGATCCTCCACCGTCGCGTGATCGTGACCGTCTCGTTTCCCCCCTCGCGTGCCCCCGTGCGCGATCCCCTCGTGGAACGGCTCCTCCCTAGGCTCGTGGTGAACAACGTGCCGATCGGCGGCCCACCCCCCTCTCCGCCCCGCGACCTCACGCCTCCGCCGTCGCCCTCGTGCAAGCTCGTGGTGGATCACCCGGGACTCTACGTGGTCGCGTATGAAGACCTCGCGCAAGCCGGGGTGCACGTCTTTGGCCCTGTCAGCAGCCTTCGACTCTGGTACCATGGGCTGGAGCAGGCCTTCGCGGTGCAAGACGACGGGGACGGGAGGTTCGGCCCAGGGGATGCGATCGTCTTCTTCGGCCAAGAGCGGTTCCGCGACGATCCTGCAGGGAGGGAAGTCCCCTACGTGAGCCAATACGGCCGAGAGGCCACGTACTGGCTCTCGTGGGCCGGAGGCCCTGGCCTGCGGTGGAGAACGGTGGACGCGAGCGTCCTGCCCGGGGATCACCTCGCCCCCTGGTACTGGGAGTGGGTCCACGCCGAGCAGGAGAACCTCATCTTCATCGGGAACCACAACGAACCATACAACAACGAGATCGAGTGGTATTGGCAACACCTGCCCGCGAGCACGACGTTGTTCCAGTTCGCCATCCCGTCCGATGCGGTCGCGCCTGCGGACACCTTCGTGCTTCGGGTTGGGCTGCAGGGTGGGTCGACTGGGGTCGGCCATCACTCCCAGTTCTTCGTCACCGGCACCATGGTGGCCGAGTCTTGGTGGGGCATGACTTCTGGCAGGGAGGCGCTTGTCTTCGACAGCGCGGACTCTGGCCTCGGGCTCCCGGTGAGCCTCCTGCGCACTCCCTCCACCGCGGTGGGCATCAAGGAGCTCCCGGACGGCCCCTCCGGTGCGGCTGCCTACTCCTACCTCAACTGGATCGAACTGAGGTACCCCCGCCGGTACGTGGCGCGACAGGGGTTCCTCGCCTGCGGGGGACCACGAGGATCCTCTGGGCAACGGCACCGTTTCGCCGTGTCAGGGATCCAGGACTCGAACGTGAGGATCGTGAATGTGACCCGCGGGGAGTGGCTCGTGGGAGCCTCCTGCCTCGGGGACAGCTTGGTCTTCTCGGCCCAGGTGAACGAGGGGGACGTCCTCGTGATCCAGCATGAGGCCGTGCCTTCGTCGGTGCGGTCGATCGTCCCCTTCGCGCCGCCGAACCCCCCGCTGGACTCCCCCAGTCGTGCGGCGGACTACGTGGTCGTGACGCACGAGACCCTCGCCCCCGCCGCCGCAACCCTCGCATCCACGGCCGAGTCCGAAGGACTGAGGGCCGAGGTGGTCTCGGTCGGAGATCTCTACGACTGGTTTTCCTGGGGGGAGGTCCATCCGACGGCGATCCGTGACTTCCTCGTCTTCGCCTACGAGACGTGGGAGCCGCCCGCCCTGTCCATGGCCGTGCTTCTGGGCGATGCCACCTGGGATTTCCTCGGCGTCACCTCCCCCACCCAGCCAAACCTTGTGCCCACGTGGGGGAACCCGGGGAACGACTTCTACTTCGCCCGCCTCACCCACACGGGGGGAAGCTACGATTGGGTCCCCGACATCGCCCTCGGTCGCCTCCCTGCCCGAACCCTGCAGGAGGCCACCAGAATGGTGGCCCTCGCGCGCGAGGGATCCGTCTCCAAGCGCCTCCTCATGGTGGCACACGGCAGTTCCGACACGGAGAACGCCACCTTCGCCATGCTCTCGAATTCCCTCCTCGCCCAGGGAGTCCCCGCAGAGATGCTCGCGGTGCACGACACGGTCTACGCCGATCCCATAGGCACCCCGGGGCCGAGATCGTACCGGGACGACTTCGTGAGCGCATGGAAGCGCGGCCCCCTGATGGTACACTTCCTCGGCAGGGGTGACTTCTTCACCTGGTCGATGGAGCTCCACACGACCATGGCGGACACGCTCACCGGGGCCGACCCACGTCCTTTCCTCATAGGGGGATCGTGCCACAGCGGCCGGTTCGCCATGCCGGACAGTTCCTGTCTCGGGGAAGCGATGCTCCGAGCCACCGCACAGGGAGCCGGGGTGACCGGCGTGATCTCGAGCACGGGCATCACGTCCCTGAGCCAAGCCTACCTCTGGTCATGGTGCGCCTTGCCCGTCCTCCTCTCCCGCCTCGGTCACACCGTGGGGGAAGGATACCTCGCAGGGGTGCTGGCCTCCGGGGACTTCCTCGCCCAGCGCTACGTGCTCCTGGGGGATCCGAGGCTTCGGCTCGCCCGTCCCTCCATGCCTGACCTCACGGCGCCCGATGACTGGCTCCGAGTCCCTCTCGCTCCCCTGGTTGGCGAGCAGGTGATGCTCACGGCACGGTTCGTCAACGACGGGTGCGCCCCCATGGGCGCCCCACAGACCTGCCACGTCACCCTCGTCGACTCATCGGCCTTTGGCGAGGGTCCAGTCGCGAGCTTCGAGCTGCGCCTCCCCTCGCAGAGGGACACCTCGCTCACGGTGCCCTGGACCCCTCTGACCCGCGGAACCCACCGCATCAAGGCGAGAATCGATCCCGACAACCTCGTCACCGAGGCGAACGAGGCGAACAACGACGTGTCCGTTGACATCGAAGTCACATCCCCAGCCCCGGTCCCGTTCGCCCCCCTTGACTGCGAGCTCCTGCGGCGCCCCCCCCAACTCGTCGTCAGCACGCTCCCGGACGAGCCGGAGATGGGCTACCGATTCCAGGTGGCATCCCACCCCCGGTTCCGATCCAACGACCTGGTGTTCGATTCCGGCCTCGTTCCCGCAGGCGACTACTACACCGCCATGACCCTCCCGCCGCTGCCCGAACGGGTGGCCCTATTCTGGCGTTGCCGAGCCGAGGATGCCGTGGGAGCGAGCCGCTGGTCCACCACCTGGTCGTTCGAGATCGACCGCACCGCTCCCGCCGGAGGATGGCGACAGCGCCACTGGGGACAGTTCGCCTCGGACTCCCTGTTCCAGTGCCGGGTGGACAGCGTGGCTTCGGGCGTGGTCCTCTCGTGGGACGTGGGGCCGGACGTGGCCCTGACCGACTCCGGAGCCTCGGTCGTCTCGGTTTCCAGCTCCCACCCCTCGTTCAGCCCTGCCGCGATGCTCGGCCCCGGGTTCTTCATCTTCGGCTACGACGACCCGGACCAGACGGCCGTCATCGACTTGGGGAGCGTGCGCACCGTGGCGGCCGTAGGGGCGGAGGTCTGGTCGGGCCCCATGGACCGTGGCGTATGGTCGAGGCTTGAGCTCTCTCTCAGCCTCGACGGCGCCACCTACACCCCATGCGTGTCCTACGGTCCCTACCCGATCCCCACTCTCGACATCCCCGCACGGGTCCTCGTCGGGGTGGACCCTCCGACCCCCGCACGCTATATTCGGGCCCGTTTCGGCGCTGGGTGCCCTCACCCAGAAGCCCTGTGGGGGTCTCGCGTGTACGAGCTTGCGGCGTTCCCCCGGGTGGGGCCTGGCGAAGGGGTGCTTCGCAGCGGTCCCATCGGGCCCGCCACCTCGTGGATCGCCTGCAGCGTCGAGGCCCAGACCCCTTCCCCGGGCTCCATCCTGGTTTCTGTCCAGGGCTACTCGATCCAGGACCTGTCCTGGCAGCCATTGCCCGGCCTCGACGGGCTCCCCGCGCCTGGAACGTGGTCGCTCTCGGGCCTCAATGCCGACCTCTACCCATGGGTGAGGCTCGAGGCACGTGTGTGGGGGGCGGAGGATGAGCCACGCCTCACCGCGTGGGACGTACTCTTCGCGCCAAGATAGCCCTTGCCGAGAAACGAGTCTCCATCCTATGCTTTTTCGGACGAATCCAATACGTGAGTTCTACGAGTACCGTGAGCTCCTCCTCAACCTCGTTGCCAAGGAGTTCAAGGCAAAGTACAAGGGAACTGTCTTCGGTTTCTTATGGAGCCTTGTCGTTCCGTTGATCATGGTTGGCGTGTATTGGTTTGCGTTCGGGTACCTTATGCGCGCTCCCATCGAGGATTTTCCCGTCTATCTCCTCTCGGGTCTCTTGCCCTGGACCTTCTTCTCCGGGTCGCTCATGGCAGGGGTGACCTCCATCAGCGCGAACGGGAACCTCGTCAAGAAGATCTACTTCCCCCGAGAGATGCTGCCCCTGTCCACCGTGCTGTTCAACATGGTTCACTTCATGCTCAGCTTCGTGATCCTGATCCCTGCCGTCGCGATCTTCGGGAGGCCATTCCATCTTGAACGCTACCTCCTCCTCCCCTTCATCGTCGCGAGCCACGTCATCTTGGCAGGGGGGGTCACCTTGCTTGTGTCTGCATGGAATGTGTTCTTTAGGGACATCCAGCACCTCCTGGAAGTCTTCCTTATGGCCTGGTTCTTCATGACGCCGATCATCTACACGTACGACCAGGTCTCCAACGCCCTGCGTGGGCCTCTGCTCCTCCTGTACCACGTGAATCCGATGGTGGGGATGACGGAACTCTACCATGCGGTGTTCTACGGCGCAGGATTCCCCTCCCCGGCGGTGGCGCTCCAGGGTCCAGTCTCGGCGCTCCTGTGGCTCGCTGTGGGGCTTTGGGTGTTCAAGCGTGCCGAACCGCGGTTCGCCGAGGAAGTGTGAGATGAACGAGCCCATCATTCGGTTCGAGAACGTCTCGAAGCGGTTCCGTCTGTACCACCAGAGGCATTACTCGCTGAAGGAGAACGTCCTCACGCTCTTTAGGGACCACGGTCGCTGGGAGGAGTTCTGGGCGCTCAAGGCCATCGACCTCGAGGTGCCGGCGGGTCAGATGCTGGGGATCATCGGCGAGAACGGGTCAGGGAAATCCACCTGTCTCAAGTTGCTGGCCCGCATCCTCGCTCCCGACACCGGCACGGTCACGGTGCGTGGGTCGGTGTCTGCCTTGATCGAGCTGGGGGCCGGATTCCAGCCAGACTTCACCGGCCGAGAGAACGTGTACTTGAACGGCTCGATCCTCGGGTTCACGAAGCGCGAGATCGACGAACGTTTCGACGACATCGTCCGCTTCGCCGAGCTGGAGCGATTCATCGACACCCCGGTGAAGACGTACAGTTCTGGAATGTACATGCGCCTTGGGTTCGCCATCGCCACACACGTCGATCCGGACGTGCTCCTCATCGACGAGATCCTCGCGGTGGGCGACGAGCCGTTCCAGGAGAAGTGTCTCGACCGCATCCGACGCTTCCGGGAGGCAGGCAAGACCATCGTGTTCGTCTCGCACGCCTTGGGAGCCGTCGAGGCGCTGTGTGACAGGGTCATCCTGCTCTCGAAGGGGCGCCTCGTGGCAGATGGTCCCCCTCGGGAGACCATCGAGACCTATCGTCGCGTGCTCGGCATGGCATCCCACGCCCAGGTGCTGGTACCGCCACTGGCCTCGCTTTGCCCGCCGTCCCCCCCGCCTGAGCCTGACCTTCGGGACCAGGTGCGCGACCTGCGCGCGAGGCTTGACGAGGTGGCCTGCCGTCCCGTGGCGCAGGAGACCATCGACCGCGTGAACGAGCGGTTGAACCGTCTCGACGAGGCCGTCACCGCCCTCATGGGGCAGGCCCAGGCACTGAGCCAGGAGCTCGCCGACCTCCGCGCCCGGGCCTCCTCGGTCCCGCACGACCTCGCCGAGAAGGTGGCCTGGCTCGAGCGGAGGGTGAGCGGACCGATCTCGATCGAGAACGCGAGGGAGCGTCTCGTCCACCTCGAGGAGTGCATGGGGGTCGTGCACCAACAGGATACGATGCGTGACCGTGCTCTCAACGACCTCGCCGCGCGGATCAACCAGCTCGAGGCGCGGATCCACACGTTCTTCATCGAGGGCACGGCGGTCATCCCCCGACGGTACGGGACGCGCGAGGTCGAGGTGACCGACGTGGTCTTCCTCGACCACGAGGGCAAGGAGACGAGGCGATTCCGCAGCGGGAACCCGCTCACGATCCGGATCGCGTATCGGAGCCGAGGCGAGCCGAAGGACGCTGTGGTCGGCATCTCGTTCGTGGATCAGAGGGGGGGAGTCGTGTTCGGCACGAACACGAAGATCGATGGGGTGAGGGAGAAGCTCGGCCCTGCCGGGATCGTCGAGGTCACGATCAAGCGGATCCCCCTCCTCGCAGGCCTGTTCTATGTCGGCGTCTCCGTGCATTCGCCCGACGAAACGATCCATTACCACCGGCTCGACAACTGCTTCGAGATCGTCGTGGAGCCACGCCGAAGTTTCGACGGCCGTGTCGACATGGAGTGCAGGTGGAGAGTCGCACCGAGCAGGGAATGAGGTGAACCGTGCCTGACGTCCGCCCGACCGATGAGCTCGACGTTCGCGAGATCCTCCGCGCAATCCGCGCGGAGGTGCTGCCCCAGGCGGCGGATACCGCCGAAACGTCTCTCGTTTCTTCGAACGACTTCCAGGTGATCCGCACCTGCCACGATGTGCGCCATTACGAGATCTCCACCGACAAGTCACTGGCCCCACTCGTCATTGGCGCCAAGAAACTCGTCGAGGCGGTGGTGCGGCCCTATGCGGGGCACTTCCTGGACAAGCAAGCCCGTTTCAACGCCGCGCTCAACCGCATCGTCTCTCGGATCGTGGCCGAGCTCGAGGGGATCAACAACCAGCTCGCCGTCATCAAGGACGAGCAGCGCGCGCTCCAGCAGCTCATCCGATCGGACATGGAAGACCTCCGCTCCCGCATCGAACGGCTCCGCCACGAGATGGCCGAGCGTCACGAGAACCTCCACGGAGCCCTCCACGCCGGGCTGGAGGAGCAGGAGAGGAGGCAGGCCAAGCGGGAGGCATCGAGGGCGGCCGCCCTCAACGCCGCGTCGCAGTCCCTCCACCAATCGCTCAACGAGGCGGTGGAGCGCCTCCAGGTGAGACTCGCTGAGATCGAGCAGAAGACGGTGGAGAGCCAGAAGGATCTGCAGGAGCGGTTGTCCAGGGAGATTTCGGCGGTCGTGGACTTCATCGAGGAGGTCCTCCCGGGGCTATGACCCCGGGGAGGAAGGTTTCACGCGGAGGGATACATCGTGGGAGAACCGGCCATGCCAGGGGCGGAAGGACAACACCCACCCGCGAGCGACGGGCCGGCCGTCGCCGAGCGACTCGCGGCTCTCAGGGCCAGGGCACGCGCGGGGGAAGAACGGTTGGAATCGATCGTGCGTGCCGTGGAATCGTTGAGCGAAGACTTCCGACAACGTCTCGAGGCCACTGAACGTGCGGTGGGAGAACGCGTCTCGGCAACCCACGCGAAGGCTGGTGAACTCGAGGCCAGGATTGCGGGCCTCGCGCATGCCGAGGCGGACCTCCGTTCACACCTCGGTGCGACGGTGGAGCAGGTGAAGGACTGGGTGAACGGAAGGGTAGAAGAGCTCGGCCGTAACCTCGCGGAGAGGCTCGAGGCCGTGCACCGGGAAGAGAAGGAGGTCGAGGCGAGGATGAGGCGGTTCGAGGAGCTCGGGGAGAAGCTGCGAGCGGTGGTCTTCGCCACGGAGTCGCTCGGCCCCGGCCTCAAGGAGATCGTCGCCGCGATGGACGAGATGAGGAGCTCCCTCGGGGTGAGCGTGGAGGGGATGGCCGAAATCAGGGAGACGCTTACCGACAGCATCGAGGACCTCTCCCAGTCACGTTGGGACCTCCAGAAACGACTCGAGGCCCTCGAGGCAGGCGTCGCGGCCATGCGGGCCGAACTGGACCAGGCGCGGGCCTCGTACGAAGACCTGAGAAGCCGCCTCGTTGGACTCGGAGAGCGACTCGCCACGCAGCGCGAGGAGCTCGGGCAGGCGGTAGAGAAGGCACGCCTCGAGCTTGACGCCGCCGTGCGTGATGCCCAACGCCTCGTGGAAGAGGCATTCGGCCAGACGGTCATCAGGCCTGACGAGTTCCCCTACTTCCGTTTCGAAGACACGCATCGCGGAAGCCCCGAGACGGTCCGTGACGCCCTCCGCCCGTTCGTCCGGCACTTTCACCGCTGCCAGAGGGTGGTGGACTTGGGATGTGGCAGGGGGGAGTTCCTCGACCTGTGCAAGCAGGAGGGGATCGGGGCATATGGGGTGGATTCGAACGAAGACATGGTCCTCCACTGCCAGAGGATTGGTCTGAACGTCGTCCACGCCGACGTGGTCGATCACTTGCGGGAGTTGAAGGACAAATCGGTGGACGGGGTGTTCTGCTCACAGGTGATCGAGCATCTCCCGATGCGGAAGGTCCACGCGCTGCTTCGCGAGTGTCACCGTGTCCTCAAGGTGGGAACGAACATGGTGCTCGTCACCATCAACCCCCTCTCGCTCTACACCCTCGCGCACAACTTCTTCCTCGACCCGACCCACGTACGCCCCATTCCCCCGGAGACGCTCCGATTCCTCGTGGAGGAGGCTGGGTTCAGGAAGACGAGCATCGCCTACTTCTCTCCCTTCGGTCCCGAGTTCTCGCTCCTGCCGGTACGGTTCGAGGGCGAGACCGAGGAGCAGAGGGCGATACGGATCAACTTCGATCGGCTCAACCACGTCGTGTTTGGGAACCAGGAGTACGCGCTCCTTGCCCTCAAGTAGTCTCACCCTCCTGGCCCCTCCGCCGGGGGTCAACCGCGGGTACTGGGCACACTTCACGGCCGAGATGGTCCCGAGACTGAGGAAGGTCTTTGACGCGGTGGTGGTGGAGACGCCTGATTCCCCCCGTCGAGCGGACGTCCGTGAGGGCGGGCTCGTCATCGGCGTGGCGCCGGACCGATCGGTCGCCCCCCCACGTGGGCCGTACCTCTGGATACCACGCATGGGCGAGGCGGTCGACCGGAGCCACCCTTGGTCAGGCGCACGACTCATCCTCTTGCCCCTGGGGGTGGGCATGGTGGAGCCCACCCTCCCAGTGACCCACCTCGGCGCCGGACTCCCTCGGCTCCCCTCTCCTGAGGCGTCCCCCTCCCCCGTGGTGCTTCCTCCAGAGGGTGAGGAGCGGATCAGCAGGTTCCTGTTCACGATCGCACAAGGGAACGTCCCAGTCGTGTGCATGGCAGACGAGCTCCTGGCGTACCTGTGCGAGCGGTGGGGCCTGGGGCTGCCGTGCCGAAACGAGATGGAAGCCGAAGCGGGCGTCCGGTACCTCACGGACAGCCCCGCGGTGCTCCTGAGGATGCGGTACGCGGGCCGGCGGTTCTCCCGTCGGACCCTCTCATGGACGAAGGTGTTTCGGCGTGTGCTCGCCGCAATCCGTTCCCTCGAGTCTCCCCCTCCTTCGGTGCACACGGTCGTGCTCAACTGGAACGGGAGGGCCCTCCTCTCCGACTGCCTCGAGTCGCTTCGGGACCAGTACTCGCCCGCGCTCGTGCCGGTCGTGGTGGATAACGGGAGCCGAGACGGAAGCCCGCAGTTCGTCCACGCGGTGTTCCCCGAGTGCCGGGTCATCGTGAACCGGAGGAATCTCGGGTTCGCCCAGGGGAACAACGTGGGGATGGCCGAGGCGCTCGCGCAGGGTGCGGACTACGTCCTGCTCCTCAACAACGACACGCGCGTGGGAAAGGGCTGGCTGCGTGCCCTCATCGAGACGGCCGAGTCCGATCCAGGGATCGGGGTCGTGGGGTCGCGCATGCTCTTCTTCGATCGCCCCAGGATCATCAACAGCGCGGGGGGGGCCATGAACCAGGCGCTCTACGGGTGGGATCGAGGCGTGTTCGCACACGATGGCCGCGCCTGGCACGTCCCGCATGACTGTCTCTCGGTCACCGGCGGGTCGATGCTCATCAGGGCAGAGGCGCTGCGCAAGGCCGGGCTGTTCGATAGGGCCTACTTCGCCTACTACGAAGACATGGACATCTGCCACCGCATCCGACTCGCAGGCTGGCGCGTGGTGTACGCGCCCAGAAGCGTCGTGTTCCACAAGCTCTCCGCCACCTCGGGGCCTGTGTCCGACTGGAAGACCTTCCTCCTGGAGAGTTCACGTTACCGGTTCATCTTGAAAAACGTGCCCTTTGGGTACCTCGCTCGCTTCGGCAAAAACCTCTTCGTCCAAGAGTGGTCCGAAATCCGTTCATGGTGGCGCGCCAGAGAGTACCGCCGGTTGCTCATCCAAGTACGCGCTTTTCTCGGAGCGATGAACGGGTTGCCAGGGATTATCATGTGGCGAGTCTTCAGAGGTTGTGGTCGGGATACCGGGTGGACCCGCGATCTCATCCCTGGTTTCTCGCGCCCTTCCTTCCCCCAGGCCGACGCGGGGTTCCTCGACCTCTACGAGGGCATGACGCCAGAGGGCCGGATCATCGCCCCGTACGCGCACAGGGCGCTCAGGGGGAGCTGGAGCGAACCCCTGCAGACGTTCCCGAGGTTCCGGGTCGTGGAGGGGCAGGCGGGGCTCGTGCTCACGAACTACGAGATCAGGACGGGCTTCGTGCAGATCCACGCGTTCGCGCAGCCCCACGCGACTCCGGTCGAGCTCACGGTTCATTGCCCTGTCGACAACCGCCACACCGTGGCACTCTCTCACCCTGGCTGGCACACGATCGTGCTGCCGGTGGAAGGGGTCCCGGCGCGTGCCGTCGTGGCGTTGACCTCCACCAAGCCGGTGGGCGTCAATGAGGTGAGCCTGCTCCCGGCTGAGAGCACCTTGCTGCGCGCCTCCTGACGATGCGCGTGCTCTTCGTGACGCCGCTGTACTGGCCGGACACGTCGGGGGCAACCCGACTCGTGCAGGGATACGCCGAGCGCCTCGCCGTCATGGGCCACACGGTGCACGTGTGGACCACGGATGCGGCCGAGAACCGGGCCCTCTATTCCCCGGAGGGGGCAAGGGCCCCTGGACGACGCGTCACGCACCAGGGTGTCCGTATCCACCGGTTCCCCCTCTGGCACCCCCCGGACAAGGAACGCGCCTTCTCGCGCGCGTTCCGACTCCCGTGGCCAGGATCAGGGTACGCCTTCGATGCCCCTCACGTCTGTTCGGTGAGCATGCAGCTGGCGGCTGCCACGACACGGGCGTCCTACGACGTGGTCATCGCGGGGTACCTCCCTTTCACGTCGTTCCTCCACGCCGGCTCCGTCGTGGCGGCACGTCGCAAGGCCGCATTCGTGATCATCCCCCTCCTGCACTTGGGGGAACCTGGGGACGAGACCATGCTCGCGTCATTTGGCCGGCCGCTCCAGCGCCGCGTGCTCCAGCGTGCCGACGTGCTGCTCGCCAACACCGAGGTGGAGGCCTCTGCCCTCCGCAGGTGGGGGATGGAGGCTCGACGCATCGCCGTCGTCGGGGCGGGAATCGAGCCGGAAGATCTGCGGTACGGGGTGGCGAATCGTTTCAGGAAGAAGTATGGCCTGGTGCACCCAGTCGTGTTTCAGATCTCGACGCAAACGCACGACAAGGGATCGCACCACCTCGTCGAGGCGATGAAGCAGGTGTGGGGAAGTGGCATCGACGCTCACCTCGTCCTCGTGGGGACGTCCCTGCCGGATTTTGATGACTACTTGTCACATCAACCGAAGGAAGTGTTTGAACGGCTCGTCTGCACCGGTCACCTGAGCGAGCAAGCGAAGATCGACCTCCTCGCGGCCGGGGACATCATGGTGATGGTATCGCGCGCGGAGAGCTTCGGCATCGCCTTCCTCGAGGCTTGGTTCTGGGCGAAACCAGTCATCGGCTGTTACGCCGGGGCGCTCCCGGCCATGATCTGGGACGGGGTCGACGGGTTCCTCGTGCCCTTCGCGGACGTCCATATGCTCGCCGAGTACCTCCGGATCCTGCTCATGAATCCGGAGCTGAGGCGTCGGTTGGGGGAGGCTGGTCAGGCGAAGGTGCTCTCCTCCTACTTGTGGGAGCAGCGCATGGAACGCCTCGTGCGCGCTCTCAACCTCGTGAACCATCGAGGTCGCTAGTGTACACGATCGGCATCGACATATCCCGAACCCTGGGACAGCCCGGCGGGGTGGGCTGGTTCGTGGATCGGTTCGTGCGAGCCCTCGCACGCATCGAGACCACCGACAGGTTTATCCTGTACCCCTTCTTCTGGTTCTGCCACCCACCCGACTATCGGAACGCCTTCAGGCCCAAGAAGCGCAACTTCCGCGTCCACGACCTGAACCGCAGCTTCGAGGAGCTGAAGCGTCGATGGTCGGGGCAGGGGTCGAGCCCGCGCGACCTCCTGGGACCAATCGACCTCCTCCACTGTCCCGCCTATACCGCGCCGTACGTGCCAGGCATCAAGCTCTGCGTCACGATTCACGACATGAGCTTCCTCACCCATCCGCACTTCCACACCGAGGAGAACCGAAAGTTCTGTCTCGTGCAGTCCCTCCGGGCCGCGCGCTTGGCAGACGCGATCCTCTGTGACTCCCAGGCCACCGCGAACGATGTCCGTCGGTACCTCCACGTTCCCCTCGACCGGCTGTTCGTCGTGCCGGGTGCTCCGGGGCCAGAGTTCCGCCGTCTCGACGACCACCGCGCCATCGCCTCCACGTTGCTGCGCTTGGGGATCCATGAGAACTACCTCCTGTTCGTGGGGTCGGTGGAACCTCGGAAGAACCTCGTGACGATCATCGAGGCCTTCGCGCGCATGCGCGCGGGTTCGCACCGTCAGGAGTGGCTCGTGATCGCGGGGGGCTCCGGCTGGAAAAACGAGGAGATCTACCAGAGGGTCCACGAGCTGCGTCTCACTCACGTCGTGCGCTTCCTCGGCTTCCTGCCAACCGAGGACCTCGTCGTGCTCTACAACGCGTGCCGTGCCTTCGTGTACCCTTCACTCTACGAGGGGTTCGGTCTCCCGGTGCTCGAGGCCATGGCCTGCGGCGCACCGGTCGTCACGTCGAACGTCTCGTCCCTCCCCGAAGTCGCCGGAGACACCGCGCTCTTGGTCGATCCGAGGGACGTGGAGGGGATCGCCGAGGCCATGCGCGCCGTGCTCGAGGATGCCCAGCTGCGTACGACCCTGCGCGCCAAGGGTCTCGAGCGTGCCTCCCGCTTCTCGTGGGAGCGCACGGCCCGTCTTACCCTCGAGGTGTACCACCGTTGCCTGAGGTAGCCATCCGACGCGTGTCTCATCATACGGAAGGAGGTCGCATGACGCGGACTCGTCACCTTCTGAGACTCTCTGTCATCCTGACCGTATCCTGCAGCACACAACCTCCTCCGACGCAGTGTCTCATCGACCCTGGGCTCGACAATCGTCTCAATTGGGAATCAGAGTACGCCACCATCGCGGAGGGAACCGCCCTCCTCCGGAGTCCTGATGGCACCGTACCCGCGCAGATCCGCCAGAAGCTCCATACGCTCAAGCCGTACACGAACTACGTGCTCTCGGTCCGCGCGAGGTCCCTCAACACCCCAAGTGCCCAGCTCAGCGTGGACCTGTTCGCAGACGACGGGTACGATAGTCCGAACCAGGAGCTCGTCGTCCCACCCGACCAGATAGACGCTACCTACCGGACGTTCCAGAGGGTCATCAACACCGAGGCCTTCACCCAGCAGCCGTACCTCCGCGTGTTCTCGTACAGCACGGTCCCCATCGAGGTGGATGAGGTGGGGCTGCGTCCGGTCAACTAGGGTACCGTGGGAGCGGGGTTCATTCGAGGCGTGGGGCGCCGATGGCCCCCGTGGTGCAGGATCCCGTACGGGCTGATCTCTTCGAAGAGGACCCTCGCCCTCGCGCTCCTGTCCGCGCTGCCCCTCGTCATGGCCCTCGCGGTTCCTGTGGTACGCTACGGGGACGCGAGCGACTACGCCATGATGACCATGAGCCTCGTGCACGACGCAGACCTCGTGTACGAGCCGAAGGACCTCGCGCGGGTCCTCGCGAGTCGTCCGGAGGGGACCGACTATCCGGCCGGCATGTTCCTCATCCGCGACGGGCGTGGCCGACTGCACGTCGGTGGTCACAGCTTCTACTACCCGCTCGTTGCGGCTTTGGGCTACGCCGCATGCGGATACAGGGGCTTCGCCCTGACCAACGCGCTCCTGCTGATCGCAGTCGTCGTCCTCGTGGCATGGCATTTCCCTCCCGAGCGCCGGCTCCAGGGGTGGGCATGGGGGGGCCTCGCGATCAGCTTCTCGGCCGCGTTGGACTACACGATCTGGCCAATGGCCGAGACGTGGCTCCTGTTCCTGAGCGCCGCCTTCCTCTCCGCGTTCAAGGCACGTCGCGTCACCGTGGCAGGCGCCCTCCTCGGCGCGGCGGCTGCGAGCCAGCTCAGCATGCTCATGTGGGGGATCGTTCCCCTCGTGGCGCTGTTGTCTCGACGACTCTCCCTCGGCCAGGCGGTGCGGCTCTCCTTGGCGGCGCTCATGGTGGCCCTGCCGCAGTTCGCCTACAACTATGTCATCACCGGCCACCCTCATCCCGCCCTCATGGGGCTGGCAGACCGGGCGCGCTACCTCTACTACCCCCTCGCATTCCCTGGGGAGACCCACTTCAGCCGGGCCTCTCACGCGGTCGTGTTCACTCGATTCTCCAGGCCGCAGCACCTGAGTGCGTCGGACATCGCCTCCGCGCTCTTCTCCCCGCGCATGGGACTCCTCTGGTTCTATCCTCTCACCGCCCTGGCGGCGGTGCGCATGTGGCGCGAGCGAAGCGGCGGCCTTGCCCTCGCCGCGGCTGCCCTGGTGCTCGTGGCGTTCTGCACCGCCGGTGACCTCGTGAGCCACCAGGTGGGCCTGCGCTATCTGAACCCGATCTACCCTGCCTTCCTCCTCGGGTTCAGGGGCTTCAAGTGGGACAAGCTCGAGCGTGGGCTCCTGATCCTGGGGGTGGTCCTCGGGCTCACCTTCGTGCTCTTCCCCCGCGCCAACTCGCAGGAGCTCTTCGCCTTCAAGGCCGTGCCCTGGGTCACCTTCTCCCGCTAGGCCGCTCGGGAGCAAGGGGAGGGGCAGCGCACGATGCCCCGTCCCGAGGTCCGCCGTCCCTAACGGATGAGTATCGTCCTCTGCACGCTCACCCCGCGCGTACCCCGCACGCACAGGGCGTAGGCGCCCGAGACGCGGGCCCACTGCGCCAGATCGAGGCTGAGGCGATGTGAACCCGCGGCGAAGAGGCCGAGGTCCCTTCCGCCCACGAGGCGTCCTGCCATGTCGAAGAGCTCGACCCTCACCGGCTGCGCGAGGGTGAGCGTGAGACCGAGGGCTACCCGACCGTCACAGGGGTTGAGCGTGACGCGCTCGAGCCTCAACGCCTCACCTCGCTGCGCCGCAGGCGCGCCCTGCCTGAGGAATCCGAGGGCGAAGTCGATGCCGGAAGAGCCGGCCACGACCTGGGTCGCTCCCTCCGGCACCTCGACGAACGGCATGAACCCAAGCGCGGACTGGGAGGCAAAAGGCATGAAGGAGCCCAAGGTCCAGGGGATGGTGACGGCCTGGAGGTCGTCGTACCACTCGTCCGTCATGGCGACCCCCACGTCTGGGTTGAGGAGCCAGCAGTACATCAAGGCGAATGAGTTCCACGTGCGCAGGGAGTGCCTGCTTCCAGGAACGAGGCTTGGGACCTCGTACCTCCCAGGCTGCCAGAAGCCGTTCGTGGACGGATCGATCCCGCTCAAGGAGAACCCGGTCAGGTGCCCAGTGAGATCGTAGGAGGCGACGATGACCCAGTTGATCGGTGTCCCGTCGTCCTCCCTCGTCACCGTCCCACTGATCGTCGCGGCACCTTGGCTCAGCGCGATGTTCACGTCGGACCCTTAGACCTGGCCGGCACTGAGCGTCACGGATCCTCCGAGGTCAAACGAATGACCACCCCCGTAGTACCCGACCGCTGCCCAGGCGCCATAGGGAACCGCCGCCACCTTCACGGCCACGGGGGGCAGCCCTCTGATCCGGTAGCCCGCGCAGAACGTATTGTGATCCTCGGTGTACACCGGGGCCTCATCGCCGACACCGATGCCAAGCGGATGCCCGCTGTCCGCATCGTAGGCAATGAGGGTGACCCCGGTATCCTTGTCACTGGCGGGAGCACCTCCCGGGAGGAACACGTAGCCCTGGACGATCGCCTCGCGGTCCAGCTGCACGTCGATGCCGCTTGTGATCTGCCCTTCGGTCACCTGGATTGCCGGCGCCTGCGCGAAGCTGAACACCCCACCGTAGTACTCGGAGCAGTACGCGATCTCGCCGTATGCCCCCGGCACCGCGGCTACCCACACCTTGTACGGTCCCGTGGGGAGCCCAAGGATCGAGTAGGTCCCGTCATCCTGGACCATCGACGGGGAGAGGAACCACAGGCTCCCCTCACCCTCGAAGAGGTTCTCCGGATAGGCCATCACGTACTCCACCTGTGCGCCCGTTGCCGGTCCACCGCCCGCGAGCGTCACGCGGCCCAGGATCCGACCACGGGCCGGGAGGAAGAAGTCGATGCCTTCCGTGGCACCGGTTCCGCTCACCCAGACCACGTCGGCATCCTGGAAGGAGTGGGCGTCGTCGTAGTACAGGGGCAGCAGCGGGTATGGCATGCCTTGGAGCGCAACCCTGTAGCCCCCTTCGGGCAACCCACCCAAGGTGCAAGGCCCCAAACCGTCCGCGAACGTGAAGCCCACCTCGTGGAGGCTGTCGTCGGGGGGGTACGCCCACACGAGGAACAACGAATCCGAGAACGCCCCCGGCGCGTCGGAGGCGATGGTGCCGGAGATCGCTCCACCCGGCGACAGCACGAAGTCGATGCCCGACGCCGTCTGTCCAGGCAGCACCGTCACCGGATCTGCGGTGGCCGCCGAAGGCTTCGCGTCCCACCACTAGGCCGCGTAGTCCGGGTACATGAACCCCGGGAACGCGCGAACCTTGTACTGCCCCGGCGGCAGCCCGTTGATCTGGTACCCTCCGTCGAACGAGGAGAAGCTCGCACCGGCCGGATCGGACGCCCCCACAGGGTAGGCCTCCACCGTCACGAACATGGCGGGGGAACCGTCGTCGATGGCGACGCGACCCGCGATGTTGCCCCCGGCGGGCAGGGTAAACTGCACGCCCGAGATCGTCTCGTTCACCGTGGTGAGTTCCAATGACTGCGCACCCTGGGGATCCTGCGTGTTCGGGTAGTACGTGAGGGAATAGTTCTCGGCCTGACAGCTCATGTAGAACGTGCCGAGGGGCACCGGGCCAACGGTCACCTGGCCGTTCGCGTTCGTTCGCAGGTCGTACCTGATCGTGCGCCCAGGCGCGAGGAGCTGGTTCTCCTCAATCGGGAGGTACGGGTACAGCACGATGTCAAGGTTCGTGTTCGCCAAGGCCTGGCCCGTCGCCGTGTGCACGGTCACGGCCACAAACCCGCTGTTGCTCTGGAGGTCGAGATCGATCCCCGTCGCTGTGCCACCCTCGGTCACCGTGACCTTCGTTGCCTGCTGCCACTGCGTCGCGTCGCGGTAGAACTCGTTGATGACCGTCCCCTTCTCCGCGTCGTACGTCCACCCCTCACTCAGGAAGAACACGCAGTACTGCCCGGGAGGAAGGCTCGGTACTTCGTAGGAGGCACCGGAAGCCTGCTGCCAGAAGTCGGAGCCGGCCACGAACCCGTACGGATCAAGCGCGAGGACGATCCCCTCGAAGGACACGCCGCTTGGCGGCGGCGGGGTCACGGTGACGGTACCCGTGATGGCCCCACCCTGTGCGTTGGTTCCCCGCTCCGCTCCATGCCCGCAGCGCTTCTCACACGGTCCGCGCGAAGACCATCCAGCGCCCGACGCGTCTGTGCGGCGAATAGCTTCTCGCGGAGCTCACTCGCAGGACTGGCCTGCTTCGCCAGGAGGGCCTCGGGGTTGACCACGGGCAGGCCCGCCTCGGCCTACCAGGCCAGGAGGAGAGCGCACAGGGCACCAGTCGTCAAGACCGCTCGCATGGGGAACCTCCTTGGTCTGGGACAGAGAGGCGAGCCGGGAGTCGAGGAACGGACCTCCGCAAGGCTGTCAACGGCGCAGGCTTCGAAGCCGCTCGAGCGCTTCGATGAGATCATCGAGGGGGGGACTCCCGAAACTGAGGCGCAGGTGATACTCTCCCGCAGAACCGAAGGCCGACCCAGGCACCACCGCGACGTCCGTCTCGAGGAGCAGTCGGGACGCCATCGCCATGCTGTCGCACTCCGATTGGTAGCGGATGAAGGAGAAGATGCCCCCCTCGGTTGGCCGCCACCGGAACAGGGTGCTGTGGGCGAGCGCATCACGCACCAAGCGGCGTCGTTCGTCGAGTTCGGCGAGGATCGCCGCACACCATTCCTCGAAGGGCCCCTCCAAGACGAGTCGCAGGAGTCGCTGCGCGACGGTGGGGGCGCAGATCGCGACCGAGTCGTGCACCTTGAGGGCCTCCGTGACGAGCGGGGCCGACGCGAGGAGGTAGCCAAGCCGCCAGCCCGCCATCCCGAGGCTCTTCGAGAAGCTCCCCACCAGGACCGTGCACGAGCGCGTCTCTTCCTCCTGCCATGGGTGCCACCGCCGAGGCCGAAACGTCAGGCGCTCGTACGTCTCGTCGAGGATGAGCGCCGTGCCCGCGCGGGCGCAGGAACAGGCGACGGCGCGGAGGTCCTCCTCCGAAGCCACCGACCCCGTGGGATTCCCCGGGTCCACGAGTACCACCGCCGCGCACCCCTCGCCGATCTCCTCGAGGACGGCCTCCACGTCGAGGGCAAACCCCTCGTCCGTCTCCCGCATCCGCACGAACCGGGGCTCGAGGTCGAGGAACCGCACCGCGAAGAGGTGGTCGAAGTAGTACGGATCGGTGAGCACGACCCGCGCGCCCACGTCGCAGCATGCGGTGAGGGCGCAGAGGAAGGCCTCGCTCGCCCCGCACGTGAGGAGGATCTCGGTGCACGGATCGACGCGTATGCCCCGGGACGAGAACCATCGGTCGCACACGAGGGTCCTCACGGTGGGGTCCCCGGGGTCTGGGGCGTACCGGTGGAGTGTGGGGTCACCCAGGGACGGGCCGAGGGCCTCGAGGGCCCACGACGGCGGCCCGTACCACGGCACGGCTTGCCCCAACCGCACCACCTTCCTCCCTTCCCGCTCCCTGCGGGCCGCGCGCTCTGACAGCAGCGCGAGAGGCGGCTCCGCGATGCTGGTCACCCTCCTGCTCACGGTGATCATGCGAGACCCTCCTTCCGAGGTCCAGGTGCATTTGGGAATCAGCCTGGCGCAAAACACGACGAGGGGAGCGGCGAGCCGCTCCCCTCGTGTGAGGAGTGACGCCTAGCGGAGGACGACAACCGGGGTCGTCAGGCTCACACTGCTTGCCTGGAGCTTGACGAGGTAGGTGCCGTTGGGCACGAGCGCGTTCGACTGGTCACGCACGTTCCATCGCGCCAGGTACGCGCCCGCGTCCTGCGCTCCGGAGAACAGCGTGGCTACGCGTCGGCCCGCCAGGTCGTAGACCGCAAGGTCCACGGTGGAAGGAGCCGGCAGGTCGTAGCGGACCACGGCGAAGTCGGCACAGGGGTTGGGACGCACGTTCCCCAGGACCGCCACCGTCGGCACCGGCACGCCCCGAATCTCGTGGACAGGCTGAGAGCCGAAGGTCGTGAAGAGCTCCTGGAAGGTGAGATCGGTCGACAGCACGCCGACATGGTTCATCGCGAAGCCAGCCTCGTTGTCCATGGGCGTGACGCCACCGTTGAGCTGCTCAACGCCGGGGTAGTACACGCCGTACTTGTAGAGGATCGTGCTCAGCGTCCCGGCCGGCATCAGGACGTCGCGAGACCAGATCTGGTCGCCCGCGACCTCGTCGCCATGGGTGCCGTCGTCATACATCCTGATCATGTCGGTCGTGTCTTCCGGCACCCAGGCCCCTGGCCACTGCAGCGGCCCGACCGAGCCATCGTCACCGGCGAGCCACACGCTGGAGATCATCGGGAACGGCTGGCCCGTGTACCAGCAGATGGCGTTGCTCATGTCGACCTTGAAGCGAACCGTCGCGTCCACGTTCAGAGGCTGGCCAGACGGGAAGATGTTCGGGACACGCGGAGGCAGCTCCATGTCGCCGATGAACGTGAACTCGTGGTTCGCGCCGATCTCCCACCCTGAGTCGAGCCAGTTGTCATCCGGGAAGGCCTTGAACTTCCACCCGAACACGGTCTCGTGGGGGGCGATGATCTCCCTGCTCCACTTGTACAGGGTCGGATCGAACAGGTCGGGGATCATCGGTTCGGTGTTGCCCCATCCCTCGAACCCGCCACGCACCGCAATGGTCTCCGTGGCAGGATCGAACCACCCCTGGGCGAGCAGCGTCGTCATGTCGGCCTGGAACACCACCGTGCCGGTGTCGATCTGCACGGGAGTAGGTTCTACGTTGTTCCACCATGCCCACACGACCGTCATGTCCTCCGCCGGAACGGTGAGGATCCGGTTGTCGATGCTCTCCCATTCGTCCGGAACGGTCCCACGAACGAACTTGTAGGCGATCACCGTCCCTGCGTTCGCGGCCGGAATGGTCACTTGGCCGGAGTAGTAGTAGCTGTCTGCCTCCCGTGCGAGCGGCACGTTCGAGCCCCAGGAGAGGTTCCCGATGGGCGATCCATCCGCCGCAACCCCACCGCGCAGGCCGACCTCGTCGGTCCCCGGCTGGAACATGGGGTTGCTCTTCATGTTGACCCTGAACCACAGGTCAATGTCGGCGGTGGGCGTGAAGGGCGGGGTCGTACCGTGGTCGAAGTACGCGAGGTCGAGCACGGTATCCGTGGCGGGGATCACGAGGGTCTTGTTGGGGCCGCTCTCCCACCCTCCGAACTGATCCCCCGCGTAGAACTTGTATTCGAGGGTCGCACCCACATCGCTCGCCGCGAACGTCGCCACCCCCTCCCAATAGTCACCGCTGACTCGGGTGAGGCTGAGCGAACCCGCGTCCCATGTGAGCGGGGGGATCGATCCCCTCACCTGGACGAGGCTGCTCGATGTGATGTCGTACTGGTACACCGTGCTTGTGTTGAGCCTGAACGTCACGTTGACCGCACCGGCCGTGCCGACCACCAGGGCCAGTACGCCTAAGGCGAACAAGACCTTGCACCGCATGCCACAACCTCCTTTGCTGGTGCACTATCGTACCTCGCGGAGCAGGACGCTCCGAGGCCCAATCTGGCGCGCCCGATTCAGGCCGCGCGCGTCACCTGCTGGACCTACCCCTCACACCTCCTTTCTGCAGCGAGACCTCTGCTCAGACATGACGTTACCTCAACTTCACCGACACGCTGAGACGGTGGGCCTGTTCGAGCCTGCCGAAAGCCTGGAACGCGTAGTCGACCCCCAAGGTCGCGCTCCCCAAGACCGGCAGGCTGACCCCCACCCCCGCGGTGAGCCCTTCCTCGGAGTCTCGCATGAACAGAGACTTGTACCCCACACGAGCGAAGAAGCGCTCCGCAAATCCGTACTCGAGGCCGACATCCACAGCCTCGGTGTTGTCATTCGGATGGAGAGCATCGACGCTCAAGAGGAGACTGTTGTGTGGCACGCCCCGCAGGATATCCATGGCGACGCCCACCCTGAACACCAAAGGCATGTCGAACTTGTCGGTACCGAGGTAGGCGTTTATGTTCTCATTGTTGCCTGCTATCGTTGGGTCTGTGTCAACCTGTACCAACAAGTCATTCCCCGACATTTGCATCTTTGTCCCAAAGTTTGAGATGCTCATGCCAATCATGAGCCCTCGCCACTGGGTTTCGAACAAGGTGCCGACGTCGATCGCGAACCCCGTGGAGCCGCAGTTCCTGATGTATTCGTGGACCACCTTCCCCATGAAGCCGATCGAGAACCGGTCGGTGAGCATGAAGGCGTAACCTGCGGACATCGCGTAGCTTCCGGCATCGAACAGCTCCCCCGTGCCTTCGGGCTGCTGGACCGTGCGGACCGGTTCCTCGCCCATCGAGAGGAAGGTGCCGCTCAGCCCCAGCACCCCAGGGCCGACCGGGATGGCAGAGGCGACGTAGTCGAAGCTCATGTCGGCGAGCCACTCGTTGTGGCAGAACAGGAACTCAGGAGAGGAGAGCCGAGCAGAGCCCGCAGGGTTCCAGTACAGGGCTGACGCATCGTTCGCCACCGCGACGTAGGCGCCTCCCATGGCGATGGCACGGCTCCCCTGTCCGACGGAGAGGAAGGTGGCGGCGGTCGTCCCCGTCTTGCTCACGCCCTGCGCGAGGCAGGGAGACCAGGCAATGGCGACGGCCATGAGGAGCCAGAAGCGCTTCATCTTCGCACCTCCCTACTTGATGACGGCGAACTTGCCGATCTTCTCGCCGATGCCCGGAGCATCCACATGGTAGATGTACACCCCGTACGCGATGTCGAGGTTGTCCTTCGTGAGCATGTCCCACACGGCCGTCCCCGTGAGCGAGTCGTGTTCGATGGTGTCCACGAGTGCGCCGCTCACCGTGTAGATACGGATCGTACACCGCTGCGGGAGGTTCACGAAGTGGAGCTCGCGTGGACCTCGCCCATCGTTGAACGGGTTCTTGCCCTCCCAGCTCGCCGCCGCGATGTACGGGTTCGGCACCACCATGATGTCGTCGAGCACGCTCTTGTCCAGCCCTGCGGTGTTCACCCTCTGGGGCGAGACCCGGAAGGTGAACTGGTCGGGTGCGGCGAACGGTTTCTTCGTGGTCAGACGCAGCTCGTCCCCGGCCTTGGGCACGTGGGCCGTGGAATCGTTCCCGATGAACAGCATCTTCCACGTGAGCAACCGCCCGTCCTCTGGGTTGGCGGCGGGCTCGAAGAAGATGAGCTGGTCAGACCCAGTGATGTACCCCGGCTCGTGGAGCGTAGGCTGGAGGTTCACGTCCACGTAGGCGAAGCGGAGTCGTTCCCCCGTTTTCGCGTCGGTAACCCTGAAGTTGCACGCCCTCGCCGGAATGGTCCGGGGACCCGTCGTCGTGAGCAGGGTCAGTGCGCATGAGGACTCCGACTTGTCGTCGAAGAAGGTGATGAGGTAGTCACGGGGGAAGGCCACGCCCTGCTCCTGGACCCCCGCGGCCCTGAAGGGCTCCACCGTGACCACGTAGTTGTCCGGGCGGACGGTGTTCCACCCGCTGAGGGCGTCGACCTTCGTCACGAGCGTGTCGTTCTCGAAGCGCAGCCGCATCCCGAGCATTCGCCCATCGAGGCGGAAGTACTGGGCATCACCCGTGAAGTCCGTCACCCTGTGCAGGAGGTACTTGCCGCTGATACGGTCGTAGACCGAGTAGCTCGAGGTCATCGGCAGCAACTCGGCAGCGTCGCGACGATCGACGTTCGGCTCGCCTGGGTCGGGCCTGCCGTTGCCCTCCGTCCCGTCGGGATCGGGCCCAGGATACCCCGGATCCCCTGGCTTCAACCCGTCGGTCCCGGTGTCGTGGATGATCTCCTCACCGGGATCGAGCACCCCATCGCCCAGGTCGGTCCAGGGCTCGGCGCGCTCGATGGCCGGGTCGAAGACCCCATTGCCGTTGATGTCTGTGAAGTCCCACTTCCCGTTTCGCTCGGTCCCCCCGGGGTTGTAGTAGGAATCGTAGTCGTCACCGGACGGATCGGGGTTCGTCACCGGGTTGTAGGGCCTGCCGTCAGGGCTCACCTCCTCGGGGTCAGGCTTGCCGTCGATGCCCACGTCCCTAAACGGCTCCCCAGGATCCCACGTGCCGTTGGGGTTGTCATTCCATGCGATCCAGTTGCCGTTGTTGTCCCATCCATCCATGGACCAGTCGGTGAGGGTCACGATGCAGTCGAGACCCGACTCCGGGACGTCGTCCGGATTGAGGATCTCGAGGTACACCTTCCCAGTCCCGTGTGCCGCCCCCACCCGGGTCAGCTCTCCCGCACCCGTGGGAGGCTCGTATCCTGCCGCCTTGGGGTTGGGAATCGCCCACCCAACGTTGATCCCCGCGGACACGCTCCCGTCAGGATTCATCTTCACGAACTTCGACGTCTCGGCCGGGGTGAGCTCCTTGGCCACGTCCCCTCGGTCGTACGCGGTCACGGCGTAGAAGTACCGCTGCCCGTTCACGACGTTCGTGTCGACGAAGCTGTGCCGCAGCCCCGAGTCGTTCCCAAGGTCGAACTGGGCCCCGAGCCGCTCGTCGACGAGCGGGAACAGACCTTTGATGCCGTCTTTTAGGTCGAAGATCGCGATGGGCTTGTCGAACTTCGGGCTCCCCCACGCATCCGTGATGTCGGGTGCGTCCCTCCACTCGGTGTCGGTGGCTTTGTATATCTTGTACCCTTGGAAGTCGTACCCGGTGATCACGTCATAGGAGCGCTCCGCCGTGTCGTCCCAGTAGAGCGTCACCTTCCTGTCGCCCGGTACCACCGTGAGCCGCGGGAGGTCCGGTGCCTTCGCGAAGTTGTAGTTCTGGTTGTAAATCGTCTGGACGGTCCGCTTGTTACGGATGATGTCGTCGCGATCGTCGCCGAAGACCAAGCACACGGAGATGCGCTCCGTCTGACCTGCCTTGAGAGGGAAGTACCCAGAACCGTAGACGAAGTCTCCATCCACGTTCTGCGCCGTCGCGTTGAAGTAACCAGGGGCCATCGCCTTCCAAAGGTCCTCGTCGTTCTTGAGCTTGAGACGGCCCGAGGGGTAGAAGAAGTAGAAGCTCGTCAGCCCGATCTGGTCAGACTCATCGATGTCCGTCTTGTCGACGTGCGGCTCACCGGGCAAGCGGGTGTCGATCATCTCGCCGTTGGGTCCCCACGGCTGGTAGCCTGACGTCGGTCTTCCGTCTCCCTCGCCGAAGTCTCCGGTGCCGGGCACCCCATCGAGGCCCACATCATCGGTGAGCGGGTTCCAATCACCGTCGTTGTCGATCCCGTCGTCTCGCCACTCGTCGATGAGCAGGTTCGCCAAGCCTGCGCCGGTGACCCAGTTCTTGGCCAGGAATCCTTCGTTGAGGTAGTACCATACGCCTTCAACCTCGAACCCGTTGTTCTCATCGATGAGACCGTCGAGGTTGTCATCGATGTTATTCCGAGGGATCTCCGAGACCGGGACCCCCGGATCGACGTGGAACTGAAGCGTCCGGTAGGAGAAGGTGATGCCCTCGGGAGGCATGGTCACGACGGTCCGCTCGTAGGTATCGTAGTCGATGAGGACCACAGGGTCACCGACCGCGTACGTACGGGGGGCGAAGTGGGCGCGCGTCAGGACCATGCCCGAACCGGATTTCCCGTCGTTGTCGTTGTCGATTCCGTCATAGGGGTTGCCGGGGCTCTCGAGGAAGGCGTACCCAACGTACCCCACTGGACTGAAGCCGGTCTCACCAACGTTGTCGTGATCCCAGCAGTAGGTGATGTTGTCTTCCTTCCTGAAGTCCGCGTGGTCGTCGTTGGCGTCGTTTCCTCCGCCGACCATTCCTCCCACGATCATGCCGAACACGACCTTGTCATAGTCCGTTGTGCCGATGTTCGTGATGTCGTACACCCAGAAGATGCAGTCCTCCGCGAGCACGTGGCTCCACTGCATGCCCCGCACGGCGACCCTCAGCCCAAGACCACGCCGGGTGGAGTCTGTGGCATCAGGGTAGAAGGCGAACTCCTGGTCGGACGCGTCGTCCATCACCCAGTAGCTCTCCTGGTCGGCGTTCTTCACGTCCTTACCGAAATACCCGTTCCACTTGCCAGGCCACCCGGGATCCACCGCATCGTTGAGCTTGTCCGGCCAGAAAGGCGGCCACGACTCCGGCTGATGGCTCATCGCCACGCAGCATCCTGGTATGCTGGGCACGTCTTGGGAGTATCCTGGGATAGGCTCCCAGCCCCAGAAGGTCGAGCCATCGGGGCTGTACTCGTTGAACCCGCGTGGGCCGTCGCTCACCTCTACGGAGTGGATCGTGTCCCCGTGGATGTCCACGATCTCCGCTCCCACCAAGACGCTCACGTCACCCACGTACCAATGCCCGGAGTTGATGGGCCACTCGCCCCCCACCTCACCTGGCACGACTGGGAGCTCACGGCCGATCATCCCGTAGTTGAAGAAGGTCGTGTGTACGAGGTTGCCACTGTGCCAGTTCTTGCGTCGGGCGGCATTGCTGCCTCGTTCGTCCACCCGGGCCCACGAGACCGCTGTGAGGATCAGGACAACCGCCGCCCCCGTGATTGCACGCTTGGTATCCACGTTCGCCTCCTCAGAAAGACACCGTGAGCCCAGCCTGGATCTTTCGTGGCTCGGAGTAGAAGTCAGGACGCGCCAAGTACTCCTCGACCGAGTTCGGACGCCGTGGGTTGTCCGATGCACGCTGGGCGTCGAGGTCGTAGGTGGCACGCCCGGTCGTCGAGTAGACGTTCGCCTCGTTGCGCCGATCGAACAGGTTGAACACGTTCAGGAACAAGGTCGTACTGAGGCGTCCGTAGCCGAACCGACGGTACGCCTTCAAGTCGAAGGTGTACGCGTTGGGCTTTCGCGCCGAGTTGTCGCGCAACCCCACGTACTGCCCGGCCCCGGAGACCTGCCCCCTCGGGAAGGTGGGGGTGTACGGCTCCCCGGTCGAGAACCGGCCAAGCAGCGAAGCCCGCCACGACTCGCCTCCCACCGCGACGTTCGCGTTGAGCGTGTGCGTCCGATCCCACCCCAGCGGGATGAGGCTGAGGCGCGGTGACTGGTTGTTCCTCGCCGCATTGTAGGCGTCTGTGGGATCCGAGGCCGTCCCCTCCACGATCATGAAGCTGTAGTCGAGCCCGGCGCTGAACCCGTTCGCGAACCGCCGGTCGTACCTGAGGGTCACCCCGCGGGCATTCGCGTAGTCCTTGTTCACGTACTTGCTGTACGCCGTACCTGCCACGTAGGTCTCGATCGCCTCGCTCGTGCCGACCCAGTCCCGGATGTCGCGGTAGAACATCGTCACGTCGAACCCGTCCACGTCGCTCAGGGCCTGCTGCAGCCCGACCTCGTACATCACCGTGCGCTGTGGGTTGAGGTCCGCGTTGCCCATGATGGTCCCGAGGCCCTGGCCACGTGCCACCTCAAACTCCGGGTTCTCATAGAGGTACCTGAACTGAGGGATCTGGAAGAAGTGGCCATACGAGAAGTGGATGGCCCCACGATCGCTGATCGGGTAGGCGACGCCAAGCCGAGGACTCAGCTGGGTCTTCACGCTCGCGTCCTTGTACCAGAACGCCTTCCGCTCCTCAAGCGTGTACTTCACGAGCTGTTCCGGGGGGAGCTCGGGCGAGTAGTTCTTGTAGATGTGCGAAGGAAGCATGGGATTGTTGACGTCCGGATCATGGGGATCTGCGAGGATCTGACCATCCGGATCGAAATAGTCGAACCTGAGCCCCACGTTCAGGATCACCTCTCGGAACTCGATCTTGTCCTGGAGGTAGAGGCTCAGCTCCTTGGGCTTCTTGTCGTACGCATCGTGGTAGGGGCTCCACAGCGGGTGGATCGTCGGCTGGAACGGCGTCACCTCCGTCCCCGCGAGCGGATCCCACTCGCCGTCCTGGTTGTACGCCCCGGTGGTCAACGGCCTCACCTCCGCATCGTCGAGCGTGAGGTGGTGCAGCCTCACCTCGAGCCCCCCCTTCACCTGGTGCCTCTTCGTCACCTGGCTCAACACGTCGAGCTTGCCAATCCAATACGCCGTCGTCCGTTCGAAGTGCATCATCTGCGTCCCCCCGACGCAGAAGCTGTAGTCCGCAGGGGCGGTGAGGTAGTCCTGGTGTACGTATCGAGGATCATAAGGATCGTCATACAAGTGCCTCTTATAGGTACGTGAGAATCTCGTGCCCCGGAGTTCATAGAACGTGGTCGGAGAGAGGCTGTGGGTTAGTGTGAAAATATGTGTTTGAGATGTATTGTAGTGAGGAGCAACACCGTCGGGGTTGTACTTGAAGTAGTGATCGTACTCTTTGTACTCACCATCCTCGAAGAAGAGGCCGTACGTGAGTCTCAACGTGTTCGTTGCCTGGAACGCGAGCTTCCCCTGGAGGTACAGGTTCTTCGACCAGGCCATGGCCACCGCTGCGCTGTCGCCCGGCGTCCCGTCGGGGTTGAAGATACGCTTCCCGTAGAAGTACCCGTCGGTGTCGTAGTACCTTCCGAGTCCAAAGAACGTGAGCTTGTTCCTCGCAGAGGGAACCGGACCACTGACCACGAGTTCACCATTGAAACTCCCAATTCCTATGTCATCGACGTTGTAGAAGATATCCGTATCATTGCTCACTACGTCATCGACATAGACCGTCATTGAACCCTGGTAGTGAGGGCCACCAGAATTCGTAACGATGTTTACCACGCCGCTCATCGCCTGCCCGTACTCGGCGTTGAACGTCCCACTGATGACCTGCAGCTCGTCCACCGCCGAGTTCTGGACCTGGACGCCTTGCCCACCCTCGTAGACATCCGTGGTGGGGATTCCGTCGACCCAGTACGCAACCTCGTCGGTCCTGCCTCCACGGATGTGGATGCCGCCGAAGGCTCCCCTGATGACCCCAGCCTGGAGGGAGAGCACGTCCTGGACCTGCTCGACCGGGAGGTCCCTGATCTCGCGTGAGCCTACGACCGCGCTCGATGACGTGAGGTCAAGCTGCACCGGAGCCTTGACCGCGACCACTTCGATCGCCTGGCCCACCTCGAGGACGGTGGGCTCAAGGGCGAAATCGATGGTGGTGGTGAGGTCTGCGCTCAGGGGCACTCGCGACATCGACACCGGTGTGAACCCGATCATCTCTGAACGAACGGTGTAGATGCCAGGAGGCAAGTTGAGGATCACGTACTCGCCCTTCTCGTCCGCGATAGCGCCAGCCATGAGCTCCTGCACGATGACGTACGCGCCAGGTAGTGGCTGGCCGGTGCTGCTGTCGGTGACCTTGCCGGCGAGCTTGCCGGTCGTACCCGCCTCGGCGGTGCCAAAGAGGGAGATCACCAACCAGAGACAGAGGATCCTCCAGTGGCTCATCGGAGCTACTCCTTCAGGAAGGTGACGAACGGTCTTCCGAGGACCTTCATTGCAGTGAGAGGGAGTCGGGCACACGCGGGGGAGCAGAGTCGAGCAGCTTGTCCGCATCGTCGATCCACTCGCTCGATGGGTACCGTTCCCTGAGGGCCTGAAAGGCCTCCCTCGCCTCCTCGGGTCGCTTGAGCTCTTCCAAGAGGATGGACCCGACCATGAACTGCGCGACAGGGGCCTGTGGGCTGTCTGGGTAGGTGCTCACGATCCGATGCAAGAGTGCGAGACGCTCTTCCGGGGAGTGTGCGCTCTCTGCTTGACCGAGGAGTTCCGATGCCGAGGGGGTGGCCTGCCCTACATCGAGCGAGAAGGTGTGCTGGGCCTGCTTGGGCTTGGAGCACCCTAGGAGGGCACAGGCGGCGAGGACGACAAAGAGGCGTGGGCGATGAGGCATGGAATCCTCCTTCGCGCCTGAAGCCGCACCCCCCAGCGGCGAGGTCTGGGGGCGAAACCGGGGATGGTGAGCTGGTGTATATTGTCGCTTTGCCCGCGGCTGTCAACATCCCCTCACGATCCTTCCTCGTACACCGTGTACGACGTGCTCATCTGCGCACTCGCCCGTAGCGTCGCCGCCGCCGAACAGTACGTCGTCTCCGAGAGCTCGATCGCGCGTTCCACCGCGGCGGGGTCGATGGCCACGCCGCGCACGTGGTAGTGGATCCTGATCTCCGTGTACACCTTCGGGTGCTCCGAGGCACGCCGGGCCTGGACCTCGATCCAGAGCTTCGTGACGTGTTGCCGTTTCTTGCGAAGGATGGAGATCACGTCCATCCCCGTGCACCCTGCCAGGCCCACCAGGAGAAGGTCATAGGGCCGCGGGCCTGCGTTCTCCCCGCCCACCTCGGGCGCGGCGTCCATGACCACGTGGTGGCCGGTGTGGGTGACGGCGTCGAACCGCATCTTGTCCTCGAGTGTCGCCGTGACGACCGTGTGCATCGTTTCCCTCCTCTGTTCTGACTTCTGAAGAACCAAACGCGAAGTGTAGGCGCAGGACCTCCCTCGGGCAACACCACAAGGGTTGACACGGCTCACGGCTCGGTGCACCCTCTCCCGTGACCGCCACATCCGGTGCCCCCACCGAGGGTCCCCACACGTCCATGAACAACCACCTCGTCTCTCTTCTGCGCACGACGCTGTCTCGTCCTGTCTCACCTGGGTGCCCCACGCTCGGTGCCGTGGTGGAGCGCCTCAAGCAGGCGGGTGCGCGGCCACTGCTCGTGGGCGGGTGGGTCCGCGACGCGCTCCTGGGCCGCGAGGCCTCGGACGTGGACGTCGAGGTGTTCGGGATCGACGCCGAACGCCTCGAGACAACGCTTGGGGATCTCGTTCCCCTCCTGCTCGTGGGCAAGGCGTTCGCGGTCTACAAGGTGGAGGGTTCGCCCGTGGAGTTCTCCCTCCCGCGTCGGGACTCGAAGGTCGGCGAGGGGCACAGGGGATTCTCGGTGGAGGCCGTGCCAGACCTCTCGTTCGCCGAGGCCGCCCGTCGGCGCGACTTCACCATGAATGCCATGGGGGTGGACCCGTCGAGTGGCGAGCTCTTCGACCCGTTCCATGGGAGGGACCACCTTCAGGCGGGCATACTCGAGCTCGTGGACGAGGACCTGTTCGCCGACGATCCCCTCCGGGTCTTGCGGGCCGCCCAGTTCCTCGCGCGTTTCCGCCTCGTGCCTACCCATCGCCTCATCGCGGCGAGTCGGCGGATTGGTGCCGAGGGTTTGGCGCCCGAGCGGATATGGGGAGAACTGCAGAAGCTCCTGCTGGGGGATGAGCCCAGTCGCGGGTTCGAATTCCTGCTCGCGAGCGGGTGGCTTCGGTACCTGCCTGAGCTCGCCTCACTGGTCGGCCTCCCCCAGGACCCGTGGTGGCATCCGGAAGGGGACGTGTGGCAGCACACCCTCGCGAGCCTTGACGCGGGATCGACCCTGAGGACCCACGACACGCGGCGGGACCTCATGATGATGCTCGGCATCCTCTGCCACGATCTGGGCAAGATCACCACGACCCGGTGGCGTGACGGCAGGATTCGCTCGATCGGCCACTCCGAGCAGGGGGTTGCCCTCGCCGGGAGGTTCTTGACACGCCTTACCGAGGATCGCTCTCTCCTCGCGGGGGTCCTCAAGCTCGTGCGGTGGCACCTCGTTCCCGAGTTCTTGAGGGCCCAGGGGGCAGGACTAGGCGCCGTGCGGCGCCTGGCGCGGCGACTTGCCCCGGAGGCGGACATTGCGCTCCTGGAACGATGCGCGCGCGCAGACTTCAGGGGATCTCACGGCCCGGACGCGCCGTTCCCCGCGGGAGACTGGCTCTTGCACCAGGCGGAGGAGGCAGGAGTGGAGGCGAGGCCGGAGCCACCGGCCCTGTTGGGAAGGCACCTCCTCGAGGCTGGGGTGTCGCCCGGGCCTCGGATGGGGAGCCTGTTGCGGCGTGCGTACGAGCTTCAAATCCAAGAAGGCATTCGGGATCCGCTCGTCCTGAGGGATCGGGTCATGCGGGAGGCGATCGAAGAAGCCTCACCGCAGGAGCCGCCATGGCAGGGGATGGAGGAGGCGCTCGGGAGATGATCCCATGAGGTACCTGCTCACCGGAGGGGGAACCGGGGGCCACGTGTATCCTGCCCTCGCCGTCGCGGAGCACCTGCGTCTCGTGGATTCCAAATCGGTCTTCCTGTACGTCGGGGTGAAGGGCAGGGCCGAAGAGCACGTCGTCCCCCCCACCGGCATCCCCTTGCGCTGCATTCGTGCGGCGCCGATGCCCACCACGCGCGCCCCCGGCTCGCTCGCACGGTTTTTCCTCGTCGAGAGCCTCGGGGTGCTCCAGGCCTTCGGCCTCCTCAGACGGTGGCGCCCCGACGTGATCGTCGGCACGGGGGGGTACGTGTCGGCCCCTGTCCTGGCCGCCAACTCCCTCCGCGCCCGGGTTGGGGCCTCCTGTCCCGTCCTCCTCCACGAGCAGAACGCAGTGCCTGGTCGTCTCAACCGTGTGGCCAGCGCCTGGGCGACCGTCGTGGCCTGCGCCTTCCCTTCGGCGGCAGCCCTGTTTCCCTCCGGCAGGGCGCTCGTGTGCGGGTACCCTGTGCGTCGCGCCATCCTCTCGCCTCCCTCACCCCGTGATGCGCGCGCCAGCCTGGGCATCCCCGCCGATCGCATCGTGGTGCTCGTGTTCGGGGGGAGCTTGGGGTCCCGCTCGCTCAACCGCGGCATCGTGGCCGCACTCCCACGCCTGTGCGCCCATGGCCGCATCCTCGTGGTCCACGCCACCGGCCGCGCCCGACGCGCCGGGTATGACCCTGTTGCCGACACGGATCGCGCCCTCGCATCCCTCCCCACCCCTCCCGATGGGGCGTGCTACCGGCGCATCGACTACCTCGACCCTATCGCCCCCTATCTGGCCGCGGCGGACCTCGTCGTGAGCCGTGCGGGTGCGGGTACGCTGAACGAACTCTGCGCGCTGGGGCGTGCGGCCATCCTCGTGCCCAAGGCGAACCTCCCCGGGGACCACCAGGTCCGCAATGCCCTGGCCCTCCAAGGCGCGGGCGCGGCGGAGATCGTGTACGAGAGCCCGAAGAGGACCCCTGAGGGCGTCGTTGACTCCCTCGACCCGGATGAGCTTGCGGAGCGCATCGTCTCCCTCGTGGACGACCCTGACCGCCGGGAACGCCTCGCGAGCCAGGCCTCTCGACTCGCCACCCCGGAAGCAGCGGGGCACCTTGCTCGTCTGGCCTTCTCGCTCGCGAAGCACGAGCCGGTGGGAGATCTCCCTCCTCCGACCCAGTGGCCGACAGACACGGAGACCGAGCGGCTGGCCCTCATGTCGCCGAGGGAACTCCTCGATGAGGTAGTCGCGCGCGCCCGCACGGGGGGCTTACCCCCGCGGACGCGTGCCTACGTCGCCTACCGGGCCGATGGCTACCTCTCCTCAGGCGGGTGGGAACAGCGGAACTGGGGGGTGAAACTGGCCGGGGCCCTCCGCGCAGAGGCACGGGTAGGCCTCCTTGCCTCGTTCGTCACTGACCGCCACCCGGGGGCGCCACGCTGGCGACGGACGCTGGGCTTGGACTACGTCGAGAATGGGTTCATCCGACGGAACGCGGTGGTCGCGTTGACCCAGATCGGGGTGTGGGACGAGGCTGTGCACGGCGCGCTGCGCGAGGCCCTCGAGGATCCCTACTTCGAGGTGCGCGCCGCGGCACTCGGGCTCGCAAAGGCCCTCGCTCCCCACGTGGCTGCCGACGCGCACCTGTGCGCCGCGATCACCTCCTTGACGAAGGATCCAAGGTTCGAGGTCCGCGCGGCGGCGTTGGAGGCGTTGGGCGAGGTGGCCGATGCATCAGCCATCCCCTGCCTCACCGCCCACTTCCTCGACCCGAACTGGAAGGTGAGGGCAGCAGCGGTCCGAGCCCTCACCCGACTCGTCGCGCGGGGGGTCGTGCCCCCACCAGACCGCGCGCGCATCCGAGAGTACGTCGCCCATCTCCTCCCCACCTCCACCGGTTTCACACCCCTCTTCGACCTCAAACAGGCCCTCGTGGGTCTCACCACGCAGCTCGAGGCAAACGGCCATGTTGAAGCTCCTCTATGACCTGTGCTACGACCCCGAAGGTCCCCTCTCCTTCCTTCGTCTCTTCAACTACATCACGAGCCGCGCCATGTTCGCGGCCCTCACCGGGCTGGTGCTGAGCATCGCGTCCGGACAACGGGGGATCCTCACCCTGTTTCGGGCAGGCTTCACCGACCGCGCGCGCGACTACGTGGTGATGGACGTGTCCGGCAAACGAGGCACCCCGACCATGGGAGGGATCATCATCGTGATCGCCTCCCTCGTTGCCGCACTCCTGTGGTGCGACCTCGGGAATCGGTTCGTCTTGATCGTCCTGTCTTCTCTCCTGTGGTTCGCCTTCATAGGTGTGTGCGACGACGTGCAGAAGAACCGGTACCGCGACGCAGAGCGAGGGTTGGGCCGGTGGCCGAAATTCTCCCTCCAGTTGGCCTTCGGCGTCGGGCTGGGGATCCTCCTCTACCTCCCCGAGACCAGCCCCCTCCCCCCAGAGCTTCGCAGTGTGCTCCAGTTCCCGTTCGTCAAGCACCCCATCGCGGACATCAGGGTCGGGTCCGTCCTCTTCAACGCGCTGATCGTGGTCTTCGCCGCCAATGCCGTTAACTTCGCGGACGGGCTCGACGGGCTCGCGGTGGTACCCTCTTTCTTCGTGACGGCGGTCTACGGGGTCTTCGCCTACGTGCTCGGCAACCAGGTCTACAGCGCCTACCTGCAGTTCGCCAAGATACCCGGTGCGGGTGAGCTCTCGATCTTCTGCGCCGGGCTCATCGGTGCGTCGGTGGGCTTCCTCTGGTACAACGCGTATCCGGCCGAGGTATTCATGGGGGACGCGGGGGCACTCCCCCTGGGGGGCGTGCTGGGGACCCTGGCCGTGCTCCTGCGACAAGAGATCCTGTTCCTCGTTGCGGGAGGCGTGTTCGTCGCCGAGATGCTCTCGGTCGTCATCCAGGACTGGATCGGCATCAGGCTCCTCAAGCGTCGCATCCTGTACCGTGCCCCTCTCCACCACACGTTCCAGCACATGGGCATGGCGGAGACGAAGATCGCCGTGAGGTTCTGGATCGTGTCTGGGCTCCTCATGGTCCTCAGCCTCGTGTCCCTCAAGGTGCGTTGACCGGGGTGACCTCGGCCTCCGGTGCGGTCGAGGCCCTCGACGCACCCCCCACATTCCCCGTTCGCTCACGGAGTCTTGACACTGGACGAGGGGTGGCTCTTCATTATCACGTTCTCGTCGTTGTGGGTGGGAACCGTGCGTTCCGTCCTCGGTGTCCCATTCGTGGTCCGTACCGTCTTCCGCCGAGAGGAGTCACTCCTATGCCCAAGCATATGACCAAGACGGGCCTGGTGGATGCCCTGCACGAGAAGTGTGGGCCAGGCATCTCGAAGAAGGACATCAACCAGCTCCTCGACTACTTCCAGGAAGTGGTCATGGACACCGTGGCCGAAGGGAGGAACGTGGAGATCCGGGGATTCGGGAGCTTCGTCCGGCGGGAGCGTTCGGCGCGGACCGCCCGGAACCCCAAGACCGGCAAGCCCGTGAAGGTCAAGGCGCGCAAGGTCCCGGCGTTCCGGCCCTCCAAGGCGTTCCGCGACAGGGTGGACAAGAAGTAGATGCCGAGTGGCAAGAAGCGTAAGCGTCACAAGATCGCTACGCACAAGAGGAAGAAGCGGCGTCGCGCGAATCGGCACAAGAAGAAGCTTCGATAGGTGAGGTCTCGGAGCGGGAGGGCCGCTCCGTCCGCGATGCCGCGGGCGCGCCCGTAGCTCAGCTTGGATAGAGCGTCAGACTCCGGATCTGAAGGCCGCGCGTTCGAATCGCGCCGGGCGTACCATAGGGCAGGCAGAACCCTGAGGTCCTGCCTGCCCTTCCGTTTTCTACATGGCCTTTTCGATGGTCCTCGCGAGGCGTCGGATCCCCTCCACGATCTGGTCCTCAGAGGGGAACGAGAAGTTCAGACGCATGGTGTTCTGTCCCTTGCCGTTGCAGTAGAAGGCCTCGCCGATGACGTACGCGACGTTCTCCTCGATCGCCCGTGGGAACAGCGCGGTCGCGTTCATCCGCGCGGGGAGCTTCACCCACAGGAACAACCCCCCCTCGGGCCTGGTCCACCGTACGCCCTTGGGCATGAACTTGCGCAGAGCCCTCAGCATGACGTCGCGCTTCCTCCCGTACAGCTTCCGGATGACCTCGATCTGGGGTTGGAGAAGCCCGCGACGCATGTACTCCGCCGCGATGAGCTGGTTGAACGTGGGCGACGCGAGGTCCATGCTCTGCTTCGCGACGACCATCCGATCCATCCAGCTCGCGGGGGCCATGAGCCACGCGAGACGGAGGCCGGGGCAGAAGATCTTTGAGAACGTGCCCAACACGATGACCTGATCCTGCGTGTCAAGCGCGTAGATGGGTGGCTGGGGCACGCCCCTGAAACGCAGGTCACGATACGGGCTGTCCTCGATCACCGGCACCCCGTACTCGTACGCGAGCTCGAGGAGCCGACGCCGACGTTCTTCGGTGAGGGTCACCCCCGACGGGTTCTGGAAGTCTGGGACGACGTAAATGAACTTCGGCTTCTTCCTCCGCGAAGCGAGTCTCGCGAGTGCCTTCTCAAGGAGATCGACGCGCATGCCATGGCTGTCTTGGGGTACGCCGATCATCCGTGCACGGTACGCGCTGAACGCCTGGATCCCTCCTATGTAGCTCGGCAGCTCGACGATCACGATATCGCCCGGGTCGATGAACACCTTCGCGACGATGTCGAGCCCCTGCTGTGACCCAGTCGTGATAAGGATGTTCGCCGGCGTGATGCCAGGCTTCACACCCGCCATCCAGGCCGCAAGCTGCTCCCTCAAAGGCATCTCTCCCTCAGTCGGGCCATACTGGAGGGCGAGACTGCCTCGCTCCCGCAGGATCTGACAGGAAATCTCCTCGATCGCCTGCACGGGGAAGGTCTCCGGTGCAGGGAGCCCTCCCGCGAACGAGATGATCTCGGGCTTCCTCGTGAGCTTCAGGAGCTCACGAATCACCGAGCTCTGAATGTTCCGAGCGTTCTTTGAGTAGAACGGCGCCAGATCCAGGGTCATGAGGCCTCTCCTTCTTGGAATGGGGAAGGAACGGGCAGGAATCGATGGATTCCCAAGGATCCGAAGTCAAGAAGCGGGGTGAGGCGTGAAAAACCATCGCACGATGGACGCACGCATGGGGCCCCGAGCGGAGGGTGCAGGATGAAGACGGGAAGGCGAGGAGTGCGCGCCTCCCACCTCAAGGACCGAGTATGGTGCCGAGGAACCACCTCGTCAACTTCCTCCCCGGTCACGTCTCTCGGCCCTCCTCCTCCCCTACCACGGTACCCTCCGAGAGGAAGAGGTCGATGAGCTCGCGGGCTCGAGGGGCGTCCTCGGTCCGCACGGTGATGCGTACCTCGCCCAACCCGTCCGTGGTGAGCGGGAGGACCGTGTGGGGGACATCAGAGCTCATCTGGCAGGGGATGCCTTCTTGGGTGAGGACGTCTCGGATCTGGGCCGCCTGCACATCGTCGTAGCAGCGGTGCACCAGGACCGTGTCTCGTGACGACATGGCGTCTCTCCTTTTCCCTGCGGCGTCGGGTGGCTTCGTCTCCCCTCGCCCGCCCTCAGGCCCCAGCGAGCGTCTTCAGCTCACGAGCTTGGCGGCGATGGTGGCGACGTGCTTCCCTTGGAACCTCCCGGCTGCGAGCTCGTTCGCGCTCGGGAGCCGGCTGCCGTCCCCGCCCGCGATGGTCGAGGCGCCGTAGGGGGACCCCCCGGCGACCTCCTCGATCGTCATCTGCCCTTGGTAGGTGTAGGGGAGGCCGACGATGATCATCCCATGGTGAAGGAGGGTCGTGTGGAAGTTCAGGATGGTGGATTCCTGACCGCCATGCTGGGTTGCCGTGCTCGTGAAGACACTGCCGACTTTGCCAACGAGCGCCCCTCTGGCCCACAGTGACCCCGTCGCGTCGAGGAAGGCACGCATTTGGGCGCACATGTTGCCGAAGCGCGTCGGCGTCCCGAAGATGATGGCGTCCGCCGACGCGAGCTCGTCTATCGTGCACACCGGCACGTGCGCCATCTCGCGTTGTGCCTCTGTGGCACCCATCTTCTCGATGATCTCTTGCGGCAGCGTCTCGGGCACCCGCCGGAGCTCCACCTGCGCCCCGGGCACCTCTCGGGCCCCCTCCGCGACCGCCTGGGCCATCCTGTACACGTGGCCGTACATGGAGTAGAACACGACGAGCACCTTCATCATGCGCTCCTTTCCGTTCTCCCTCTCCGCACCTCCGGGCATTTCGCGGTGCGGCCTCGCGCGAAACTCGCGCGAAAGTGGTGACCCGCAGCCGAGCACGAGTATCTTTGGCACAAGATGTGCTCGTTTGCGCTCCGGATGCAAGGGGCGCGCGGGGAGCGTTCCTTCTCCTCGGCGCCTGAGCTGGGCGGAGCGGAAGGTGCTGGAGGCAGGGCGATGCTGCGGACGATGAAGGCTCGATTGCTCGTGTTGCTCTCGGCGATCGTCGTGCTCTTCGGCCTCGCCTTGATCCAGCTCGGTGCGTCGCCGAAGAAGCAAGCCCTCCTCCTCGTCGAGCAGCGTCGTCGGGAGGCGGAGGAGGCGTTCGAGAGCCTCGTCGGCTTGCGCACGCGGTTTCTCCATCAGCTCGCCTACGACTACTCGTATTGGGACGACCTCGTGCTCTTCACCCGCACCCTCGATACCCTCTGGGTTTCCACCAGCCTCCGACCCGTGCTCAAGAACTACGGCGCAGACCTCCTGTGGATCTGCGGTCCAACTGGCGCGCCCCTGTACGCGGCCTCGCGAGACGGGCGCCTTGGCGGCCCCTGGCTCGACGTGCTTCCCCCCCCAGAAGCCTTGGACAGTCTGTTCGCCCACGACCGCTTCGCTCGGTTCTTCATCGCGACCCCGCGGGGCGTGGCCGAGGTGCGAGGGGCCACGATCCATCCCACGGCGGACGAGGCGCGCAAGACCAAGCCGCGGGGCTCCCTGTTCTTCGGCCTCCTGTGGGACGATGCCTTCCTGAGAGACCTCGCCACGCTCAGCGGGACCGCGTTGTCCCTCGTGCCCGCGGGGTCTGCCGCGCCTCCTCACGAGCCTGAGGGGATGTCGACGATCAGGTTCACCAAACCCCTCCCTGGGTACGATGGCCGGCCGATCGCAACCCTGCACATCCGCACTGACGTGCCAGGGGTAGAGACCTTCCTCCGTGTCTCTCGACAGTACGTGGTGGCGAGCCTCGTGTTCGCGGTTGGGTTGCTCGGCATCGCCGTGGTCGCGGTGACGAGGTGGGTGAGCATGCCCCTGCGTCTCATCTCCCGCAGCCTCGCGACCGACGACCCTACCCACGTCGAGAGGCTCCAGCGCGATCGCACGGAGTTCGGCGACATCGCCTCGCTCATCACCAGGTTCTTCCAGCAGCGACATCTGCTCCAACGGGAGAACGCCGAGCGAAGGCGAGCGGAGGAGGCCGTGCGGGTCTCCCACCGGTTCCTCGAGATCGCGAATCGGCATCGGGAACTGGAACCCCTCCTGCGTGAGTTCGCGCTCGAGATCGAACGGTTCACCGGCTGTACGCTCGCAGGCATCCACCTGAGCTACAAGGAGGATGGCTCACGGAGGGAGTTGACGGTCGGCTTCGGGGACGGGGCGGACTCCCCTCGTCTCCCCTGCGCGCGCAGCGAGGTCCGTGGCATCTGCCGGGCGATCATCGCCGGCGAGGTGAGGCCGGGGACGCCGTGTTGCACCCCGAGCGGGACGTGCGTGATGAACCGGGCGTCACAAGACTTGCCCCTCGTGCTCGGCGAGCTACACTGGGACATCTGCACGCGATGCTGGCGCCTTGGCTACGAGTCGATCGCCCTCGTGCCCATCCGCGGCCACGACCGCACAATAGGACTCATCGAGGTCGCAGACCAGCGCAAGGACATGTTCGAGCCCCACATTGTGGAGGCGCTCGAAGCCGTCGCGAAGCAGCTCGGCATCGCGGTGCTGCGGGTCAAGGCAGAGGAACGCCTCGCCTTCATGGCGACCCACGATCTTCTCACTGGGTTGCCCAACCGGGCGATGGTGGGGTTCCGCCTCCGTCCGGCCCTCGCCTCTGCCGACGAGCGCCAGGAACGAGTGGCGGTGATGATGCTCGACCTGGACTACTTCAAGACCATCAACGACACGCTCGGGCACGCGGCAGGGGATCGGCTCCTCCAGGCGGCCTCGCAAAGGATCAGCGCCATACTCAGGCGTTCAGACACCGCGGTGAGAATGGGGGGCGACGAGTTCATGATCATCCTCCCGGAGGTACGCGCCGCCGAGGACGCCTCCAAGGTGGCCTCGAAGATCCTGGAGGTCCTGCGCCAGCCATTCTTCATCGATGACCGCGAACTCCGCGTCACGGGCAGCATCGGCATCGCCCTGTATCCGGAAGGAGGCACCACGATCGACGCCCTGCTCAAGCACGCGGACATCGCGATGTACCACGCGAAGAGCCAGGGGCGCAACACGTTCTGTATCTTCACACCACGCGACGCCACCCCTGGCTGACACCCCGAATCCGCCCGAGCGGGCGCACGGACCATGGGGCCCTCCCCGAATTGACACGCGGGGCGGGCGCTCCATTCTTCTTTGCCGCCGTGCCCCGCACCGAATCACCCTCATGAGGGGAGGAGCCATGCGTAAGGCCTTGAAGGTCAGCATCCTCGCGTGCATCTGCGCCGCCATCGCGGTTTCCTGCGACCAAGACACGACCCCCCCTGCCCAGGACCCGGTCTCCGTGCGGAGCTACCTTGCGGAAGTCTACGGGGCCACCTACGTGTCTTCCGCACCTCTCCCCTCCCCGACGGTGCCCGCGACCGTCTCGGTGGCCGCGGGGGATTCGGCGCTTGGCCGAGGCTCTCCCTTCAGGGTCGACCTCGCCCACCCCGTGGGCCTCGTGGAGTTCCTCATCGGCGCAGAGGGAGCGGTGGGGTATTTCGTGCTGCCGGTAGACTCCTCGCGCACCCGCACGACGATCACGGGACGACTCTCGAGCGGGAGCCAGTCCTTCACCCTCGTGTGCGGGGCCCGAACCTCCGAGGGCGCGGTCCTCACCCCGGCGGCAAGACCCATCGAGGTGTACTCCGGTGAGGCGGTGCGTTTCTACATCACCAAGGTCGTGGGGTCGGACGGAACCGTCGCTGACTACGTCGACGCAACGCTGCCGCTGGCCACGAGGGACCCAACCCTCACGGATCTCGCCGGCGACAGCCTCGTTATCAATGGGGGCTCCCTCGCGGTGAGCATGACGTGCCTCGCACCCGCCACGGCGATCCTCGTCGGCGTGCCGAATGCGCGCGGGTACTTCCGTCTCCCCACGACGGGTCTGCCCGGCCCGGTCAGCATGGTAATCCTCATCGCCCAATCCGCCCCCACGGGGTTCATCATCCAGTTCCTCTCGGAGGAGCCCGGCCCCGAGTACGGTGCCGTTGCCTCGTTCAGGCCGAATCTCATCCGTGTGGGCTCGGGTGACCTGCAGGTGAGCCTCGCGTTCCGTCCCAGCCAAGACCTCGACCTCCACCTGGTGGAACCAACAGGGGAGGAGATCTACTACGCCAACCGCACCTCCTCCTCGGGCGGGCGACTCGACCTTGATTCGAACCCCGCGTGCAGACTCGACCACAAGAACAACGAGAACATCACGTACGAGGGGGTGCGCCCGCCTTCTGGGCAGTACATCGTACGGGTCGATTTCTGGCGCTCCTGCGACGGCGGGGGTGCGGAGTTCAGGGTCGCGGTCATCGTGAGGGGGGAAGTCGAGGTCTACGGCGGTCGGTTCGGCCCCGACGAGGCCGATGGCGGGGGGCTCGGGTCAGGGCGTGAGATCTGCCGGTTCGTCTACTGACGCCTCCATGAGACACCCCTGCCCTTCCTCCAGGTGAGGACGACGCGCGACGACGAGGACAGATGAGCGAGGCTCCCTTCTCGACGCGATCAGCCTACCTTCAGGACCTGCGGATCGTGGTGAACGCGCGGTCCCCGTGGCTCCTGAGGGACTTCTTGACGCGGTGGGCCGACGTGCTCGGCCCCCTCACGGGTGTCTTGTCTACCAAGCGAGACGAGGAGCTCAGGGCGCTCCTCGACGAGGTCGCCCAGGCCCTCGAGGGACGCTCCTCTCATCAGCTCGCCTCACAACTCATTGCACCGTGGTTCATGCCCCGCTCGAGGCCACATCCGGAGGAGTAGATGACACGATCCCCAGCGATCTCGGCCCGTGGAAAGGCGATGCCCCCCTCGCCGATCCGCAAGCTCCACTCCCTCGCAGTCGAGGCCGAACGAGGAGGCACGCACGTCTTCCACCTCAACATCGGCCAACCCGACATCCCTAGCCCGCCCGAGCTCTTGAGAGGGTACCGCGAGTTCGGCGATGCGCTCCTCCCCTATGGACCTTCGGCGGGCCTCCCGTTCTACATCAAGAAGCTCATCGCCTACTACGAGCGATGGGGCATTCCCCTCAAGGAGCGGGACATCTTGGTGACCACAGGGGGAAGTGAAGCCATCATCCTCACCCTCATGGCCATTGGGGATCATGGGGACGAGATCATCATTCCCGAGCCTTTCTACACGAACTACAACGGCTTCGCCATGATGGCTGGCCTCAAGGTGACCCCGCTTACGATGAGGCTCGAGGACAACTTCGCACTCCCTCCCCTCCACAAGCTCGAGCAGCTCATCGGGAGCCGCACTCGCGCCATCGTGCTGTGTAGCCCTGGCAACCCCACGGGCGCGGTGTTCACCCGCGAGGAGCTGGAGGGGGTGGCCGACATCGCCCGGCGTCACGGGTTGTTCATCATCGCCGACGAAGTCTACCGAGAATTCGTCTACGATGGCAGGAAGCACGTGAGTATCCTCGAGATCCCAGGGCTTGAGGATCACGCCATCATGGTGGACAGCATCTCTAAGCGCTATAGCGCGTGCGGCGCGCGGGTCGGATGTATCGTCTCCCGTAACCACGAGTTCATGAGCGCCATCCTCCGCTTCGGACAGGCGAGGCTCTGCCCGCCCACGGTGGACCAGATCGCCGCCGCCCACGCGGTGGACACGCCTCCGTCGTACTTCGAGGAGGTGCTCGCGGAGTACGATTGTCGACGGCGGCTGCTCCACAGGCGGCTCATGGAGATGGGTGTCGAGTGTCGGCTCCCGGCCGGTGCCTTCTACATGGTCGCACGCCTGCCTGTCCAGGACGCGGACCACTTCGCCGCCTGGCTCCTGAAGGAGCACCGCCACGAGGGGACGACGGTCATGATCGCCCCGGCGAACGGGTTCTACGCCACCCCGGGTTTGGGGACCTCGGAGGCCCGGCTCGCCTATGTACTCAACTGTGCGGACCTCGAGCGTGCCATGGATGCCCTCGCCGCCGGCCTCGCCACGTACGGGGAGATCATGGGCCTCCACGGCCGCTGAGATCCCCCCAGGGCTTCGGGAGACGCTCCTGGCACGGTGCTCCACACGGGACGCTTGCGTCGTGATCGAGGTGGTACGACCTTATCTTGTGATTGTGGCACCCTCGTTCGCACCCACCCACGGAGGCTTCCCATGCGCGTGGCGTTCCTTTTCCTTGCCCTCCTCGTCACGTGGATGCCTGCCCGCGCCCAGTACGTGGTCTCTCCCTCGGTGATCGCAGGGGGAGGTGCCCGCATGTCGGGGGGCTCGTACGTCGTCACCGGGACCACCGGGCAGAGCTCGCCCGTGGGCATATCCGCGGGCGGTTCCTACCAGACACGGCACGGGTTCTGGCATGCCGCCACCGGAGCAGGGGGGGCACTGAGCCCCATGGTGCTGGCCATCACCCTCCTGAATCCGACGACGGCCCGCCTATCGTGGGCCGCGGTCACGGGCGCCACGTTCTATGACCTGTACCGGTCGACGAACGCCTTCTTCACCCCTTTGGGGGCACCGTGGCAGACCGTTGCCGCACCTGCGACGCAGTTTGACTTCACCGCGGGGATAGGTGATCCCTCGACGAACTACTACTTCCGCGGCATCGCGCGGAATGCCTCCCAGGCCTCTCCCGCGTCCAACACCGTGGGAGAGTTCGACGCGAGCACCGACATTCCGCTCGGCCGCGCGCCTCACCCACGCGGTCCCAAGGACCGCTAGCGTGTTCGCGGACTCCCCGGGGCGCTAGCGCCTCGCGTAGGTGCCCATCAGGACGCCGCTGGCGAGCACGTGCCCTCGCATCGCGTTGTCGACGGCCTTCCTCGTGGCGCGTGAGGGGAGCGAGAGCATCGTATCGAGGGCGTACACCCTCCAGTAGTAGCGGTGAGGCTTGCCCCGCGGGGGGCAGGGACCACCGTACCCCACGCGCCCGAAATCGTTCAGACCCTGACGCGATCCGTCCGGAAGGGTCTCGGCCTTCGCGACGCCCTCGGGCAGGCCCTGGGCAGTGGCGGGAACGTTGTACAGCACCCAGTGGACCCAGGTGCCCACCGGTGCGTCCGGGTCATCGCAGATGACGACGATGCTCTTGGCACCTTCGGGGATGCCCGTCCACGCCAAGGCAGGAGAAACGTCTTCCCCGTCGCACGTGTGGCGGGTCGGGATAGGGGTGCCCTCCTTGAAGGCAGGGCTGGTGACGACGATACCCATCGGGGCCTCCTTGCGGTGGTCGTGACTCGCCGAACATGCTCCTCCCGCGAGGAGCACGCACAGGATGAGCCGTGCGTGCACGTACTCGCGCATGACCGCCTCCTCCGGAAACGACGCGTGGAGATCTCCTACTCCGTGTACCCCAAGGCCTTGAGTCGGTTCTTCGTGCCCGCGTCAAGCTCCTGCGTCTGGGTCCTTGCCGCGACGCGGATAGCCTCGTGTGCGATGTCGTCCATGGTCGCGTGGAGGGAACGGACCACGTCCTGATCGCGCGTGGCCCGCGAGTGGCGCTCCTTCGGGTCGGTGGGGAGGTGGTAGAGCTCGAGGGGTTGGAGGCCTCGCCTGTTGTGCTCGTTCGCGCGGATGAGCTTCCACTCAGGCGTCCGCACCGCGGTGAGGAGGTTGCCCTCGAAGTCCTCTTCGGCGAAGACCTGCTCGATGCCCTCGAACTCGGGATCCTCCCACGCCAAGGCCTCTCCCTGCATGGCGGCCGGGATCGGGAGCCCGCAGCGAGCAAGGAGCGTGGGCGCCACGTCGAGGAGACGCACCTGGTGCTCCACCACGAGCCCCGCAGAGGCGGCCCCCGGCAGACGCACCACGAGAGGGACCAAGATTCCCTCGTCGTAGAGGGTGGCCCCATGCCACCACCCGCCATGCTCGGCGAACTCTTCACCGTGGTCTGCAGTGACCACGATGATGGTATTCTCGTACAACCCTCGGGCCCTGAGCGCATCGAGGAGCCGTCGGAAGTGGGCATCCCAGAACGAGATCTCGCCGTCGTAGATGGCCGACAGCTTCGGCGCCCACTCCAACGGGGGGTTCGGGAACGAGACGCGCGCGTAGCCCGTCCCATCGTACGGGTGGACGAAGTAGGGATCGTGGGGATCCATATAGTGGAGGAAGAGGAAGAACGGCTCGCGGGGGAGGTGCGCGAGCCACTCGATGGCTCGATCGGTCATGTACTCGGCGTCTCGATAGTAGTGGTTCACGTTCTTTGCCTTGGAGAGGAACCTCTCCCGTACAAGCCGCAACATATCGTAGAGGGTGAGCTTCGAGCACGACTCCGAAGCCCCGAAGAAGTACGCAGGTGCAAAGTAACGGTATTCGCAAAATCCTTGGCCAAACCCGAACATCGGCGCGATGTTGATGTTATCTACGAGTCCGGCCGTGTAGTATCCTTCCGAGTGGAACGCTTCGGCGAGGGTGAACACCTCGTCGGGCAGCACGCTCACTTTGCTGATGGCCTGGTGGGTGGAGGGGTAGAGGCCGGTGAGGATCGTGGCGATCGAGGGGCGGGTCCACGAGGCTTGCGCCACCGCGTGCTTGCACACGATCCCCTCCTCGGCCAGGGCGTCGAGCGTAGGGCTCGTGTCCTTCGGGTAGCCGTAGCACCCGAGTCGATCCGAGCGCATCGTGTCCACGACGATCAGGAGCACGTTGGGTTTGCCCTGGACCCTCGCGGCCGCCGCGGGGTCCACCGTGCCGATGGGTGGCTCCGTCTTGCCCCACCACGCCACGAGCAGGAGTGCCCCCAAGAGCCCCACGTACACGAATGACCCGGAGAGGGGCGTGCGCAGCGGAGCGAGGATCCGGCCCTTGCGCGCGAGGCTCTTGATGACCACGAACAGCACGACTCCCGTGACCGCAGCGGCGGCGAGGACCGCCAGGGGCAAGAACGGCCCGGCCGGTGGGCGCTCACGGAACAGGTCGCGGACGAGGCGGAACCTCGTGACGACCCCACCCCACGCGGCGAACACGGAGGCGAACGCGAGTGCGAAGGTGGTGCCTCGCACCTCCCGACGTCCCGAGACGTGGGCGAGGGGCTCGATGACGACCCCGATCACGGCACCGAGCACCGCGCCGACGAGGCCGTAGAGCAGGAACGCGTAGGGGAGGACCCACATCTCGTCCTGATTCGCGAGCCTGATCACCACGAGTGCCTCCGCCAGGCCCACGGTCGCGGCCCCGAACAGCCCGCCCATGAGCCCACTCACGATCCTCCTCCCGGGCCGAGGACCGATTGAGTTGCGGGGAAGCACCGCTGGCGGTTCCGTTCCCGCGCACGCATCCACGGGCACCCCGTCCACCTCCACGTACCGTGGCGCGTAGCCCCGACGCCTCGCAAGCCACACGACGCCGCCCACCAAGGTGAGGGCCTCCGCCGCCCAGAATCCGAGGGCGCTGAAGAGGATCGTGGCCTCGCCTCCCATCATCCCTCCCAGGAGCACGTACGTGACGATCTCGCGCACCCCTTCGCCCGCGATCGTGAACGGGCTGATCACCGTTGCGAAGATTTGGATGGAGCTGGCGAAACTGATCTCCCACACGTTGGCGCCCGTCGCCCCGATGGCGCGCGCGGTGAAGTAGTACATGAGGGCCGTGAGGAAGTGGACCAGGAAGCTCAACCCTGCTGCCCCCGCGAGCAGGGCCTTCCGGTGGTCGTAGGCCCCGGCGGCCGCGCGCAGGTGCCGAAGGAGCTTCGGGAGGGGGCCCTCCTTTGGCATCACGCCGAGGAGGGGGTCGATGATCTGCGGTCGGAGCAGCACGAAGAAGAAGAGCGCGATGGCCGCCAGAGACATACCCACGGTGATCGCGGTCACCCGAGGCGCATTCGCCCCGAGGTTCGTCCGGAACACCTCGTAGCCGAGCGGGAGGGTGAAGAGGAAGGTGAGGAGTATCCCCACGATCCCCATGACCTTCTCGATCGCCTTGGCCGCAGCCACCTCGACCGTTCGTCGGCTGTACCGCGCGGCGTCGTAGAGGGTGTACCCATCGAGCCCGACCGTGGAGGGGAGGAACGTCCCCAGGAACCGCCCCACGAGGAACGTGCCGGCGAGGTGGCCAAAGGGGAACCTGATCCGCTGCCCCAGGAGCAGGATGTGCCACCGCAGCATGCTCGCGAGGATGCCCACCGCCTTGACGAACGCACCGATAGCGATGAAGAGCCAGAAGGTCGGGCCGTGGATCCTCGGGAGGTAGGCCCTGATCGCCCGGTACGTGGTGATCTTGCCCTCGGGCAAGACCTGGAGCTCACCCTCGTGCGACGAGAGGAAGTCCCCGGTGTGGAGGGACCGCTCGCTCCCGTCTAGCTCGAGGAGCCGTGAGGAGATCACGCGCGCGGGCCCTTCCCGCAGCCGGATCGTGTCTCCGGTCGCGAAGGCGACCTTCGTCCCGTCCGGCGCAAGTACGAACAGGCGGCCCCGATCCGCGATCTTGTGGTTGAGCAGGAGCCAGAAGGCCGCCACGGTGAGGGCCGCCTTCAGGCCGGTGGTGATGATGCTCCTCGCGCTGCTTCGCGTGGGTGTGTTCGTCATCTCATTTACCTCATCGGGGAACCGCGATCCTCCCGGCGGCCACACACCGCTCCACCAGGGCTCCACTCTTCAGGAACCGAGGCCCGCGTGCGGAACCCTAGGATGCGGTCTCGTCCTCTCAGCCGAGATAGCCAAGCCTCCGCAGACGCTCCTCGAGCTCCTGCTGCTCGCTCGAGGAGTACTCGTGGGCCTGGCGCTCCTCTTCATACCGGCCTTCCCCCCCGGCCCGCACGGGGTGGGATGAGCGGTAGGCAGGCGTGAACACCTCCGTGAGCGCTCGGCCGTCCATATAGGAGGGGATCGGTTGTTCGAGCGCGTACAACACGGTCGCGGTCACGTCATGGACCACCGCCCCTTCGACCGTGCACCCCCGTACCACGTGGGGCCCGAATGCGCCAAAGATCCCCCCGACCCTGTGGAACCCGTTCGGCGTGTGCATGCTCGTCTCCACGACCCGCGACGCGCCGAACAACTGTCGACCAAGGTACCCGTAGTCCTGGGCAACGAAGAGCACGTCGGGCGCGTACTCCGTCTCTGGGCCCTCGTAGAGCTCCTCGGGGAACATCACGCGGTCGACGAAACACGCCCCGGTGAGCGGGTCCTTGAGGGACAGGAGGCCCTCCTTGAGCCGAAGCCGGAGCTCGTCGCGCTGCGCGGGGGGCACCAACGCGCGGTTGATGTAGATCCCCTGACTCGGGATGCTCGCGAAGAATGCCTTCGTCCTGCCCCAGTCAACCGTATCGAGCACGTCCGTCTTGAACGTGGACCGGCTCGAACGGATCCGCCCCCGTACCGCGCTCTGCACCGACTTGGGCACGAGCAGCTTCACCACCTGGGCGTCGTTCCACGTCATGAGCGTGTAGAACAGCCGCTTCTTCCACCGGACCGAGGGGAGGACGGTGAGCAGCCCCTCCTCCTCAAGCCACCGATTCACGTTGAACCACGCCCTCGTCCCCCCGAACCCATGATCCGAGCACAGGAACAAGGTCGTCGACCCGTCGAGCCGGTCGCGCACGACGCCGATCGTCCGATCTACCTCGGCGTACAGCGACATCGCCCTCTCCCTCACCTGTCGCCCGATCGGCCGATGGTAGTGATCGAACTCTGGCTTGAGGTACTTCCAGAATAGATGCTGAATGCGATCGAGTATTATGAAAACAACCATGAAGAAGTCCCAGCGCTTCTCCTCCATCAGCCTGAGGAAGGCATCGGCCCTTCTCTTGAAGGCTGTCTCAATATCGTTGAAGAAGCGAAGGGCATCTTCCCAAATCTCAACGTCGTACTTTGGGATATCAACGTCCACCACGTAGTGACCCACCATGGCATTCAGGCGATCCTTCAGCTCGGGCGGATAGGTGTACGCCGACTCATCGTTCGGGGTCATCATGCCCGAGATCATGAATCCGTCGACGGGTTCGGGCGGGAAGGTGATGGGCACGTTCATGATCGCCGTCCGCAGCCCCGCGTCGTTGAGGATCTGCCAGATGCGCGGTGCCCGCATGGTGCGGGAGCTCACCAGCGGCCGCCTTGGGTCGCGGTGGAACGAGTCGCGGAAGTCGAAGATCCCGTGCTTGCCGGGGTTCACCCCAGTGAGCACGGACGTCCAGGCCGGGGGCGTGGTAGGCGGGTCGGTGGAACGGAGCACTCCCCGGGCACCCCGCGAGAGGATGTCCTTCAGGTTCGGCATGACCCCCTGTTCCATCCAGGGGTCCAACAGGTCGAAGGTGGCCCCGTCGAGGCCGAGGAGGATGCAGCGAGGCATGATCGTGGGCTCCTTGGGGATCGGGAGGTCGCTAGGTCAGGGAGGTGCCATCCATGCCCTCGGGAACTGGGTAGCCGAGAGTGTGGGCGAGCGTCGGGGCCATGTCACCGATCCATGGCCGGCTCGGCGTCGCGAGGCGGGATGGCCCGAAGAAGAGCAGCGCGTTGTCGTAGGTGTGCATGCCGGAGAGGGCTTTCTGCTCGAAGACCTCAGGCCTCAGCGCGCCGTCCTTGAGGTCCATGCCGGGGTACGGGATGAGCAGGGCATCGGGCGCAAGATCCGGGACCCATCCCGGGATCTCCTCGCGGACGAGCACCCGTTCGATCACGGGTGCGCCGTGCGGGTCCCGCCATGCGAGGGCGGCGTGTCGGAACTCCTCGAGCACGGCACGGGCCTCCTCCTGCGGCACGATCCCCTGAGGTTCGCGGCCCCTCTGGTTCACCCACACGCGGCCCGGGATCATGCTGTAGAGTCTCGTCGCGGACCATCGGATGTGGGAGAGCGGAGGCCCGGGCGTCGTGCCCTCGAGGGTGGTCATGCCCTGCTCCACCATCCACCGCGTCACGTTCACCTCCCACTCCAGCCGACAGAACCCGTGGTCGGAGAGGATCACGAGGCGCTCCGGGTCCAGCTCGTTCGCGAGCCATTCGAAGAGGCGGTCCAGCCTCGCGTACAACGCGAAGAATTCCTCGTGGAATGAGGATGAGGGGTCTTCGTAGTCTCGCCAGTAGAAGTGGTGGAGCCGGTCCGTCTCCATGACGTGCACGAGGAACAGGTCCCAGGCGCGCGGGAAGTAGTGCTCGACCGTGGCGATGCGTCGCTCCAGGGCCTCGCGCACGAGGCCCATGAAACGCACCCTGTCTTCGTGGGCGACGAGGGGGTCTGCGTCCATGAGGTAGCCGAGCGAACGCAGCGTCGCCAGCTCCTCGGGAGGCCACACGGCCTTCTCGAGCGAGGGGGCCAAGAAGCACGAGATCGCCACGCCGCGGAGTCGGGGGGGCGGATAGGTCACGGGCACCCCCATGGAGAACACGGTCCCCCCGGAGTCGCTCACGATCTCCTGGAGGAGGCGGCCTCGGATGTGCTCCCGCCGTGGGAACACGACGTCATAGCTCCCAGGCTCCTTGTTGACGAACCCCATGATGCCGTGCCGAGGAGGATGGAGCCCGGTCATGAAGCTCGTCCAGGCGGCGGAGGACACGGTGGGCAGGACGCTCAAGAGCTCTCGGGGCGGACGCCACGAGCGCAGGGCCCTCATGGCCGGCATCACGCCGCGGGAGGTGAGCTCCTCAAGTAGGGTGAGGGGCACCCCGTCGATGCCCACCACGACGAGCCGGGGTCGGTCGGCGCGAGCCATTCTCGTCTCCGCGTGGTCTACAGCCGCAGACCCAGCGAGACCCTATGGGTCTGATCGAGCACGGGATGCTCGGTGAACGCGTAGTCGAGGGCGATGCCCCGGAACGCAAGCCCAGCCCCGAGCGTGAGATCCCACGCCCTCCCGTAGGGCTCCTGTTCCTTCGAGGACGGTTGCAGCCCCGCCCGCAGAGCCAACGCGTCCCGGTAGGCGACTTCCCCGCCCACGCGTACGTCGGCGCTCAGATCCCCGGAGGAGAACTGGCTCGCCGTGGCCCGTCCCTCGAACCGAAGGTCGACATCCACCGCCGCGACCATCCGCACCTGGCCCCCGCCCGCGGTCGCGAGGAGGGCATTGCCCACCGTGAGGGTAGGGGTTTTCACGTTGCGGGTGCCGTTGTTCCACACCAGGAGCGTGCCGATCGCGTCCCGCAGCACGCCACCGACCCGCCACCATGGTCGCACCTCGTACAGGGCACCGAAGTCGAATCCGAAGCCGAACATGCTGTCGTCGCCGCTGAGGGCGAGGATACTCCCATCACCGATCGTCTGGCGGATGAGCTTCGCGTTGGCCCCGGCGGTGAACCGACCGAAACTCTTCGCGTAGCTCAGGAAGAGCGCCATCTCCACATCGCTCTTGTACTCGATGGCGCTCTCGTCGATTCCCTCGCCTGGCAGGTGCGGGAAGGCTGGATCGTACGCGTCCCACCGCCCGTTCCCCTCCGTCCCAGTGGGGTTGGACACCGGATCGTAGTCGTCGGTGTCGTCGTCCCCCGGGGCACCCGGCGGGAGGTTGTCGAGCCCCCAGTCGTGGAAGGCCAGGTGCGTGTAGGGGATATCGTCGATTCCCATGCGGATGATGCTGATGCCGTACGACTCACGTTCGCCAGGAGATCCGAATACCAGGTAGTCGTACTTCACGTGGTTCGCGAACTGGGCGGCGTGCATGAGCCCCACTTGGCGACCCGCCAACAGGCGCAGGCCTGCGGGGTTCCAGTAGGAAGCCGTCGCATCGTCCGCCACCGCGCTGAAGGCACCGCCCATGGCCCCCGCACGGGCTCCCACCCCGACGTTGAGGAACTCCGCGGCGTACTTGTGGTCATACGCTCCTACGGGGACGAAGGCCCCCACCAGCATGAGTGCGACAACGACTCTCATCGCTCCTCTCCTTCGGCGCCTCGCGTCACGGAGGTGAACCGGTGCCCTCCCCCTGCCGAGACCTCGCGGATGGGGTCAGGCGCCCTATTGCCAAGCCTATGGAGACGACACCTCGTCATACACCGCCAGTCACCCCCTCTGTTCCTCTCTCCCCTCGTCTCCTCGGGGTGAGGCCCCGACCACCGCCTCGAATGCCTCGCGCGCCTTCCGGCCGATCGCGCTCGGGTCGAACCAAGCGGTGAACAGCCTGCGCCCTCCTGCCGCCAGGTGCTCTTGGAGCGCGCGATCCCCGGCCACGAGACGGATGGCTTCCGCCAGCCGCACTTCGTCCCCGGGGGGCACGAGCAGGCAATCGGCGCCGTCGGTGAACCACTCGCGGATCGCGGGGGTGTCGGCCGTGATCACCGGCCTCCCGACTGCGATGGCCTGGAACACCTTGTTCGGGATGACCGCCTGCGCCTTGCGCGACGTGCCGAAGATCCCAAGGCAGATGTCCGAGGCTGCGATGAGACGTGGGAGCTCAACGTAGGGGACGTGCTCCTTCCACTCGATGATCCGGTCAGCCCCCGTGCGCTGGGCAAGGGCTCGTGCCTTCGCGTAGTCCTGCCCCGTGCCCACCACCACGAACCGCACAGATCCGGCGTCTTTGAGCGCGGCGGCTGCCCCCACGATCGTCTCCACCCCGTGCAGCGGGATCATCGAGCCGTAGAACAGCACGGTGGCCTCCTCTCCCCTGGGCCTTAGCGGGGAGGGTGCGAACAGGTCCGCCTCGGCACCCACCGGCACGACGTAGGCCACCGGCACCGGCAATCCAAGCTCGCGCATCAGCCGTCCGTGCGTCGCCGTGTCGACGAGCACGGCATCCGATGCCCGGAACGCGGCGTGGTCGAGACCCCTCATCAACCTCGCGGTCAAGCTCCCGGACCGGGCGAGGCCCCGGTCGTGAACCACTGTCTCCAGGAGCGACACGTAGGGGTCGAACAGCAGGGGCACCCCTCGCACCCGGGCGAGGCGCCTGGCGACGAGCGCATCCGCCTGACCGAGGTACGTGACGACGAGCGCGTCGTGCGCGGGGAGGCGCCGGTACCGGCGGAGGAGCCCGGGGAGAGCCCGCCACCAACTGAGGCAAGGCCGCATGAGGCCTCGCACCCCTCTGAGGTGGCTTCGATCCTCCAGCCCTCCCCAGATCGAGGCGTGACACTCGATCACGGTGACCCCGGCGGAGATGAGCCCGCCTTTGAGGATGCGGAACCGGGGACGGTGCGTGTCGTAGGTGCCGAAGAAGACGACCCGCACGCCGCCCGCTACTCCGTCAACCCCCACCTCTTCAGCTCGTCGGCCGCCTCTTCCGTTCGGTCCCTGACCCCCTGCTGGGTCCTCACCCACTCCACGAGCTCGGGGATCCCCTGCGCGAGGCTCACGGTGGGCCGGTAGCCCAGGAGGGCCTGGGCCTTGGAGATGTCCGCCACGCAGTGCCTGATGTCCCCCTCGCGGAACCTGCCGAGGACGACGGGTTCCACCTCAACCCCGAGGTGGGACGCCAACAGCGAGGCCACGGTGCGCACCGAGGTCGGCGTGCCCGTCCCCACGTTGAACGCCTCGTAGTTCGCCTCGTCTCGTTCCATGGCGAGCATGTTCGCCTGCACGATGTCCGAGACGTGCACGAAGTCCCTCGTCTGTTCCCCGTCCTCGAAGATGAGCGGTGCCTTTCCATTGAGCAGGCGCGCGCTGAAGATGGCGGCCACGCCCGTGTAGGGATTGGAAAGGGCCTGACGAGGACCGTACACGTTGAAGTATCGCAGGGCCACGGTCGGGATCCGATACGCCCAGCCCACGGCCAGGCACAGCTCCTCGTGGTCCCGCTTTGTCACCGCGTACACCGAGGTCGGGAACGGCGGCTTCCCCTCGCTCGTCGGCACTGGCTGGGCAGTCAGCCCCCGAAAATCGAGGATCTCCCACTCGTGCCGCTCGAGCTGCGCGCGTGGTCGTACCCGCGGGAAGAACACCGTCCCATCACTGCCCCGGTAGGCCCCCTCGCCGTAGATCGACATGGACGACGCCACGATCAGCTTGCGAGGACGAAGACTCGGGTGGCGGACGAGGAACTCCAAGAACGCGGCCGTGGCAGCGGTGTTCCCGTCCACGTACCTCCTCACCTCGTACATGGACTGCCCCACGCCTACCAGCGCGGCCTCGTGGAAGATGACCTCCACGCCCGGCAACACCTTCTCCAGCACCGCCGGGTCTTCCACGCGACCGTGGAAGAACGCGGCCTCGGGGTTCACGTACGCCGGCGGCGTACCGGACGAACCATGCACCTGCGGCTCGAGGCTGTCGAGGATGCGCACCTCGTGCCCACGCGAAACGAGCGCATCGACGAGGTGGGAGCCGATGAAGCCCGCCCCACCGGTGACCAACACTACTGCCATTGCGACCTTCCGTCGTCGAGGAGCTTGCTCCGTGCCACGATGAGATCCGCGAGGAGCCCTTGGAAGAGCACCAGGAACCCCGTGAGGATGAGGATGACGTCAGATTCTCTTATGTCGTTCAATGCAAAGTAGTCATAGGCCAGTTTGACGATACCTAGCGCAAGTAGGAGCAAACCTGCCGGGAAGAACACCTTCAGCGGATCGAAGTACATCACGGTCCTCACGACGACCATGATGTAGTTGTAGGTATCCTTCAAAGGGTGAAAAGTTGACTTGCCAATGCGTTTGTAGTAGTCGACTGGAATGAACTTCACCGGGAGGCCATTCGTGAGCATGGCGAGGGTGATCGTTGAGACCCAGGAGTGCCCCTTGGGAAGGATGTTGAAGAAGCGCAGCACACTCGACCGGCGGAACACCCTCAGTCCCGAGTTGAGGTCGGGGATGCGCCGGCCGCTGATGTAGCAGGCGAGCCTGAGGATGAGCCACTTGGGGACGAGCCGGGCGTAGTCTCTCGCGACGTTCCGCCCGACCCGGGCGCCGACGGCCATGTGGTACTCCCCGAGCGCCTCCACCAGGTCCGGGATCGCACTGGCGGGGTAGGTGCCGTCGGCGTCGAGCATGCCGACCGCCTCGTAGCGGGCCTCGAGGATCCCGGTGTTACGGGAAATGCCCACGCCGCGGTTCTCCGGATGGCGGATGATGCGCACGCCATCGTAACGGGCCGCGCGCTCCGCGGTGCGGTCGGTGCTCCCGTCGTCCACCACGATGATCTCGCTGGGGAGGTCGATCTTCGCGAGGGCGGCCTGGACGGCCTCGATCGTGGGCCCGATGCCGTCTTCCTCGTTGTAGGCCGGAATGACGATGGAGACGCCATCCGGGACCCAGCGCTCGGCGCTCACGACGGGCTCCCGACTTTCGTGTCGCTGCTGTAGTAGTAGTAGTGGTAGTAGTGGCCGTAGGAGCCGTAGCGGTGGTAGACGTCGATGTTGTTCATCACCACACCGATGAGGCTCGCCCCGACCTTGCGCAGGAGGTCGACGGCGTGCATGAGGAGGTGGCGATCGGTCTGGCCCCACCGGCACACGAGGAGGGCGCCGTCCACCTTTCGGCTCAGCAGCGCCGCGTCCGTCACCGCCACCACCGGTGGCGTGTCGAAGATCACCATGCCATACTCGCCCATCATCTCGGCGATGAGCGCCTCCATGCGCGCCGACCCCAAGAGCTCCGCCGGGTTCGGGGCCGACCCCCCCCCGGGTATGACGTAGAGGTTGTCCACCTCGGTGGAGCGGACCACGTCGCGCAGGGTGAGATCACCTCGGCTGAGAAGGGTCGTGAGCCCTGGGTCTCGCTCGATGCCGAAGAGGTGGTGTTGGGTGGGCCGACGCATGTCCGCGTCGACGACGAGGGTCTTCTCGCCCATCTGGGCGAAGGTGGTGGCGAGGTTGATCACGGTGAGGGACTTTCCCTCTTTCGGACCGGCACTCGAGACGAGCATGCTCCGTATGCGCTTGTCGAGGCGCGCGAACTGGATATTGGTACGCAGGGTGCGGTAGGCCTCGCTGATCGGGTCCTTCGGTGCGAAGTGGGTGATGATCTTCTCGCTCATCCTCCCCACGTCGTCCCCGTTCGGGCCAGCCTCGCCAACCCCGAACACGTTGCCGGCGTACGTGCCGGTGGCCTTCGCCCCCGTGCGGATCTGGGGGATGGTCCCCAGCACGGGCAGCGACACGTACCGTTGGACTTCCTCCGCGGTCCGCACCGAGTTGTCGAAGTACTCCAAGGCGTACGCGGAGCCGACCCCGAGGAGGATCCCGATCACCGCACCGAACAGGATGTAGGTCTTCGTGCGCGAAGGGAGCGGGGCGATGGGGCGACGCGGGTTGTCGATGATCTTGATGCCGGCGGTCTCGGTCGCCCCCTTGATCCGCGCCTTCTCTCGCTCCTCCACGAGGAAGTTGATGGCCTTGTTGTGGGTGTCCACCACGCGCCGTAGTCGTGCGAGCTCGATGGTCTGGCGGAACAGGTCCGGATGCTCTCGCTGGAACCGTGCGATCTCGTTCCGGTAGAAGCGTTCCTGCCGCTCGAGCTTGTCGAGCTCGGCCTCCAGTTGGGCGACCCGTTCCCTCAGCTGCTGCCAGGCGGCCACGGCTGCGGGGTTCAGACCGCTGCTGGAACCGCTCATCGACTCCTGGACGATCGCTCGGGAGATCTTCTCCCGGTCCCTGCGCAGCTGGCGGACTTCCGGGTCATCCGGTTCGCGGGTGAGCTTCAGACGCTCGAGGTCGGCATCGATCTGGGCGAGTTGATTCTGCAGCTGGGCGAGGCGGGTGTTCCCCGTGGGCCCGGACGGTCGGATGCGGGCATCGAGCTCGAGGTACTGCCCCCGCACGCTCGCGAGCTCACCCCTGATCGTGGCCTTCAGGTTCGCCGCCTCCGCCTGCCTCTGGCGGTAGCTCGCGAGCTCGCTCACCACCGTCTGGTTCTCCTCGAGGCGTACCTCCCCGATCTGCCGCTGGAACGCCTCGAGGTCGTGCGTCGCCTGGGCGAGCTGCTCACTCACGGCCTCGATCTGCTCGGTGATGTACTCCACGAGCTTCTGCGAGTCCTGGCGCACGAGCTCGTTGCACTGCTCCTGGAACACGTCCTTGGCCGCATCCGCCAGCGCGAAGGCCTCGTCAGGATCGTTCGCGATGGCCGAGAGCCGGTAGAATCCCTCGTGACGCTGGGGCGTGAAGCTGATCCTGCCCATCACCCTCGTGAGGGCCGCATCCAAGGTCAGGTTGGACGTCTCGCTCGACAGCTCCTCCTCGTACGCCTTCTGTGCGACCTTCTTCAAGAACGGTTGGCTCTCGAGGATCGCCTTGTAGAAGTCGAGCGACCGAACCTTCTTGCCCCCGATGGCGACCTCCCACGGGCTCGCCTGAACCTCCGGGATGTCAATGAGGATCTCCGCCGAGCTCTGGTACACATCGGCCTTCGTGAGGGCAAAATACGAAGTCACACCAAGCACGACGAGAAAGGCGGTCATGATCACGCCTTTACGTCGGAATAGAAGATCAACGTAATCTTGGTACTTGGTTTCCTGTGGCTGCACGGATCATCCTCGCTGGAAACAGGCCCAATGAGGTTCGGTAAGGAATGCCAATCCCGACATCCTCGTCAGCTCGTCTCCCGTTCGATGCGTACGATGGTGAGGTACACGATGAGGAGCTGGGTGATGTCCCTCGCGTAGGCGATGAAGCCTTCCCAGCTCAAGACGGCCTCGGCCTTTTCCGGGACGAAGATGCTGTCCCCCGCGTAGATCTCGGGGTTCGAGTTCGCATCCCCCTTCTTGAAGTACTTATCCACGTTCACCGCACGCCTGATCGTCTCTCCCGACGCATTCGAGACGATCCACACCTGGTTCTTCTTCGCGTTCGGCGTGAACCCTCCCGCGCGCGTGATCACGTCGAGGAGCCTGACGTTCTCGAACACGTAGTAGAACCCAGGATTGGCCACCGCACCCATGACGTTCACGCGGTTGCCCTGGATCGTCCCCGGGACGATGATCTTGTCCCCGTCCCGCAACGGATACAGGAGGTTCGGATCCCCAGTCGCAAGGAACTCCTGCAGGTTCACGATCTGGGTCCTGATGTTCCCCTCTACCTCGCGCACGATCTTGATCCCATCGAGCCGCGCCATCGCAGTGCCACCCCCAGCCTTCTGGATCGCCTCCTGCACCGAAGACTGGGTCGAGAGCTGTACGACACCAGGGTTGTTCACCTGACCCAAAACGCTTACCGTGATGAGGTAAGCCTCTGGAATCCGGACATGAACGACTGGCCTTGGAATGACACTTGCGAGCTTATAGGTAATGAACTCTTGTAGGGCTCCAGTCGACATTCCCGTGACAGGGATGTTGTTCATGTAGGGATAGTCGATCATCCCCTTGGAGTTCACGGTGACAACCTTCGTGTAGGCATCCTGGCCTTGCACGGTGATCGCGAGCACGTCTCCAGGTTCGATGGACATCTCGCTTGCGCCCCCGAGTCCGACGAGTGCGGCTGCCAGGAACGCTGCCACAAAGGGAGAGAAAGACTTCACGCCAGAAACCTCCAGACCATGGACGTCGTGATTGGTATGACCCCGCGCTGAGCTCGAGTCGTGTGACGGGACGGGTCACGGTGAGATTGTGAAAGAGGAGAACCCGCAAGTTACCCCTCGCCCACGGCGTGTCAATGCCCGCGGGCACGAGGTCCTACGGCACGAACCCGAACCGGGCCACGTCCTCCTCTCGATCCCGCCAGTCCCGCCTGACTTTCACCGCCAGTTCGAGGTACACCGGACGCCCCAGCAGGCGTTCCACTGCCTCCCTCGCGCGCGTGCCCAAGCGTTTGAGGGCGAGGCCGCCCTTGCCCACGAGGATGCCGCGTTGGCTCTCCCGCTCCACCCAGATGGTGGCCCTGATGTAGTCTTTGCCCTTCTCACGCTCGACGAACTCGTCCACTTCCACGGCGGTCGCGTAGGGGACTTCCTGATGGTAGAGCATGAGAATCTGCTCCCGCAGGATCTCCGTCACGAAGAAGCGCTCGGGCTGGTCGGTGAGTTGGTCGGGGGGGTACAAGGGTGGGCCTTCAGGCACGTAGCGCGCCATGACCGTGGCGAGGAGGTCGATCCCGTCCCGCTCCTTGGCGCTCACGGGAACGACCTCTCGCACCCCGGGTTGGGCGGCGAAGCGCTCGATGAGGGGCAGGAGGGTTGGCTTGCTCACCAGGTCGATCTTGGTGATCACGACGATGATCGGCTCGCACGCGCCCAGGGCGCCAAGAACCCCAAGATCGGCGTCGGTGTGGCTCACCCATGGAGGGGCGACCAAGGCCACGAGGTCCGCGAGCGTCACCGCCCTGCGCACGGCGTGCACCATGGCCCGGTCGAGCGCGGATCGGGGCTGCAGGAACCCAGGAGTGTCCTCCACCACGAGCTGGAACCCTTCTGCCTGCACGATGCCCCGCACGAGCACGCGGGTGGTCTGTGGCTTGCGGCTCACGGCGGCGAGGCTCTGCCCAACGAGGCTGTTGAGCAGCGTGCTCTTGCCTACGTTGGGGCGTCCCACCAAGGCAACGCGTCCCGCTCGGAACGGCGCAGGGGCATCGAGTGGCATCGGGTTCTCCTTGGGACCGGTATCACGACCCACGAGGGCGTTGCGTTCGCACGGGAGGAGTGTCTAATCTGGGAGTCGGTATGCCTCGTGTCCAGAGGAGGGAGCGATGGGTAAGCGGACCGTGACCGTGATCATGGGTGGACGATCGAGCGAGCGGGAGGTGTCCCTCGTCTCGGGGAGCGCGGTGGCGCGTGCCATCGATCGCAACCGGTACGACGTGCAGGTGGTGAGGATTCGTCAGGATGGAACCTGGGAGCGGACGGAGGAGCTGTACGACCAGTCACACCTTAAGCGAACGAGCGCCGACGCGATGGACCCTTCGCTCCACCCGTACCATCTCCACGCGGACCTCCACGAGGTGTGGGACATCCTCTCCCGGACGGACATCGCGTTCCCCGTGCTCCACGGCCCCTTCGGCGAGGACGGGACGATCCAGGGGCTGCTGGAGACGGCAGGGATCCCCTACGTCGGGGGGGGAGTGTTGTTCCACAGCGTGTGCATGCACAAGCCCACGCTCAAGTCGCTCCTTCTGCACCACGGCATCCCCACCCCTGCGTTCCGCACGGTGGAGGCCTCGGGGTGGGAGCAGGACCGCCGGGGCACGTGTGAGGCCCTGCTCGACACGTTGGGCATGCCCCTGTTCGTCAAGCCGGCGGCGTTGGGATCCAGCATCGGGGTGACGAAGGTACGCGAGGCGAGCGAGCTCGCCCCCGCGATCGACCGTGCCCTGCGGTATGGGCGGACGGCCATCGTGGAGGAGGCCGTCCCGCACGCGAGGGAGATCGAGTGCGCGGTAATGGGGAACGAGGCCCCCTACGCGGCGGGCACCTTGGGGGAGGTGGTCCCTCACCACGAGTTCTACGACTACGAGTCGAAGTACGTGTACGACTCGGGGCTCTTCATTCCGGCGCGCGATCTCTCCCCGGACGTGGTGGAGGCCATCCGGTCCATGGCCGTACGCTCCTACCGGCTCGCCGACGGCGAGGGCTACGCGAGGGTGGACTTCCTCCTGGGGGAAGACGGTCCCCTCGTGAACGAGATCAACACCATCCCCGGGTTCACCGAGATCAGCATGTTCCCGCGGCTGTTCATGGCCGACGGCATGGCTTTCGCCGAGGTGGTGGACAGGCTCATCACCCTCGGGTGGGAGCGATTCGCGCGCAGGACGAGCACCTGACCGTGCGCAGCGTCGAGGATCGCCTCTCCCGCCGGGCGCGGCGGCTCGGGCCTGCCCCGATCCGTGGGCTCATGCCGTATCTGGCCGTTCCCGGGATGATCTCGCTGGGGGGTGGCTATCCCCACCCAGACTGGTTCGTGCTCGAGGGGATGGACCTCTTGTTTCGCGGCGGCTGCCGCGCCTCCCTCGCGCGGGATCGCCTCGCCCGCGCCTCTCAGTACGGCCCAACGAACGCCCACCCAGACCTCGGGCGCGCCCTCGTGGAGTGGCATCGGGCCAAGGACGGGGTTGACCTCGGCGAGGATGAGGTCGTGGTCCTCAACGGGAGCCAGGAGGGCATCTTCATCGCCTCGTACCTGTTCCTCGACGAGGGAGACTGGGTGGTGGCAGGGGAACCGCTCTACCCGGGTGCACGCGGTGCCATGGGGGCCTTCGGTGGGACCATCAGGACGGTCTCGATCGACGAGGAAGGTCTGTGCACAGACGAGCTAGAGGAGCTCTTGACCGACGCCGCACGCAGGGGAGAGCCCAGGCCCAAGTTCATCTACGACGTGCCGTCTGGCCACAACCCCACGGGTGCGACGATGTCACCGCGGAGGCGAGCGCACCTACTCGAGCTCGCCTCCCGCTTCGACGTCCTCATCGTTGAGGACGACCCCTACGAGCTCCTCAACCTGGACCTGAGGCCCCGCCCCCCGACCCTCCAAAGCCTCGAGTGGCCTCGTGAGCGCGTCATTCGCCTCGATTCATTCTCGAAGGTGCTCGCGCCTGGGCTCAGGCTCGGCTACGCGAGCGGACCCGCGGCCCTCATGCATCAGTTCTCCCTGTGCAAGCAGTACCTGAACCTCCACACGAGCACCGTGATGCAGGAGGTGGTCTTTGCGTTCCTCTCGACCCATGGGGTCGAGGGGTTCTTGCGCGCGATCGAGGGGGCGTGTGACTTCTCCCGGAGGAACCGGAACGCCATGGTGGAGGCGGCCAGGCGGTTCCTCCCCGCCGACGTGCGCTTCTCCGTGCCGGGATGGGGCTTGTTCGTGTGGTTCGTCCTCCCAGCGGGCCTCCAGGCGGCGCGGATGATCAGGCTCGATGCGGCGGACGTGGCGGTGGTGCTCGTTCCTGGAGAGGCGTTCGCCGTGAGGAGAGACCTCTCCAACTGCATGCGCGCCGACGACGGCACGGTCTCAGACGAAGAGATCACGGAGGGCGTGCGTCGCTTCGCGGTGATGATCGAAAGGGAGCGTGTCCGATGCGTTGGGTGATCGTTGTGTGCGCCTGGGTCGCCGGGGCCTACGGCGCGGGATTATGGATCGACACCGCCACGTTCCGTGGTCGAGAGGGCACCGAGGTCGAGGTGGCCTTGAAGCTCTCCGCGGACTCTCTCGGCGTGAGAGCGACCGAGCAGGGGGACCGGGCGGAGGTATCCTTCTGCGTCACCGTTCACGACACCGCGGGGGTCGCCCTCCTCTCTGACCGTTGGGAACGCCTCCTGCCGCCCCCTCCCGACTCGGCGGGACACGAGGTCTACGTGCTCGACAGCTCAAGCCTCGAACTGCCGCCAGGCACCTACGTGCTCCAGGCCACCGCACTGGACCGGGCTCGCGGCCGCACGTACTCGGGGTCTCGTCGGATCACGGTGCCCGCCTACGCGGCCCCTGGGCTCATGCTCTCGGACATGCTCCTCAGCGGTTCGATGCCCCAGGCCGGCGAGGGCCAGTTCGTGCGCGCGGGGCTCAGGATGATCCCCAGTCCGGACCGCACCTTCGGTCGCTCGGGCACCATGCTGTACGTGTACCAGGAGATCTACAACCTCGCCCCGAGGTCGGCCGTTGCCGACAGCTTCGGCCTCTCCTACCGGCTCCTCGACGCACACGGGCAGGAGGTTCGGGTGTTTCCCACCGGCGGTCGGCGCCAGGAGGGGGATGCCGCGGTGAAGGTCTCGGGGCTGAGCATCGCCGGTCTAGCCCCTGGACGGTACACGCTCGAGGCGTGCGTCGAGGACCAGCTCACCGGCCTGCGGACGAGCGTCCGCAGGGACATCCAGATCGTGGTCCCGCGGTGGGGCCAAGAGGACGAGCTCACCGAGGAGGAGATCGCCAAGAGCCGCGACCTCCTCACCTACCTCGCCACGCCGAAGGAGCTCGCCCTGTTCGAGAGCCTCGACGAGGCCGGGAAGCTCACCTTCATCAGGCGGTTCTGGCTTCAGCGTGACCCTGACCCTCATCCGGGCAACCCCTACCTCCGGGAGATGCTCCGTCGATACGACTACGCCAACCTCCACTACGGGGGGCACAGCCCCGGCTGGCGCTCGGATAGGGGCCGGGTCTACATCGTCTACGGGCCTCCCAAGGAGGTCGAGCGCCACACGGCCGACCCTGCGACGAGGGACTACGAGGTGTGGACCTACGCGATGGAGGGCCAGGCGGTCTTCTTCTTCGTTGACGAGCGTGGGTACGGGGACTTCCGCCTCGTGCACTCAACGGTGCGCGGTGAGATCAGCAATCCCGCCTGGGAGATACTCCTGAGGCCGGTTGACTCGCACTGACCTCCCTCAGGCCCGCCATCGGAGGAGTATAGCGCCCCAGGTGTACCCACCCCCGAACGACGTGAGCACGACGAGGTCGCCCGGCTTGATCCTCCCGGTCTGATCTGCCTCGTGGAGGCCGATCGGGATGGTGGCGGAGGTAGTGTTGCCGTAGCGGTCGATGTTCACGAGGATCCGTTCGCGGGGGATCCCCAATCGCTTCCCTACCGCCTCGATGATCCTCAGGTTCGCCTGGTGAGGGATGACGAGGGCCACGTCGTCGATCGTGAACCCGTTGCGCTCGATGACCTCGAGGGTCACGTCGGCCATCGAGGTGGAGGCCACCTTGAACACCGCTTTCCCATCCTGGTACAGGTAGTGGAGGCCTCGGTCGACGGTGGCGTGCGTCGGGGGATTGAGGCTCCCGCCGCCGAGCATGTGGAGGTACTGTCCCCCAGACCCATCGCAGTGGAGCACCGCGTCGATGATGCCGTCGCCCTGGTCGATGGGCTCCAGCAGGACCACCCCGCACCCGTCGCCGAAGAGCACGCAGTGGTTTCGGTTCGTCCAATCCACGATGGTCGTGAGCACGTCGACCCCCACCACCGCGGCGTTGCGCACCGCGCCGCTTGCCACGGCGTGATACCCAACCGTGAGCCCGAAGATGAACCCTGAGCAGGCCGCCGACAGGTCGAACCCCCACGCGTTGCGCGCCCCCACCTTCTCTTGGAGCACGCACGCGGTAGACGGGAAGAACATGTCGGGGGTCACGGTCGTCACGATGACGTACTCGAGCTCCTCGCTCGCCATGCCCCTTGCCTGCAGGGCGTTGCGCAGGGCCGGCGCCGCCAGTTCGGAGGCGGGGGTGCCCGGGAGGGCGACGTGGCGCTCCCGGATGCCGGTCCGGGTCTGAATCCACTCGTCCGCGGTGTCGACCATCCTCTCGAGGTCCGCATTCGTGAGGATGCGGTCCGGCACGTACATCCCCGTCGCGGAGATCCCGACGCGTCTGATCTGGGTGCCCGGCTTCACCACAGCCTGATCCTCCTCAATGAACGGGATGGCGAGAAAAGGGGTATCAAGAGGCAGGTGGGCGCAGGTTACGACCTCGCTCGCCCCCGTGCAACGGTTTTGCGGCGGTTGACACGCAGCCCCACGTCGGACTACGTTCGAGTCTAGGCCCGACGGTGTGGGGGACACACCGCGGCGTTCTCGAAAGGAGGCATCATGTCGTTCTGGGATGAGGTCAAGAAGGGTCTCGAAGAAGGCGCCCAAGCGCTCAAGAAGGGAGCGGAGGCAGTCGCCGAGAAGACGGAGGAGGCAGCGAAGATTGCGCGCCTTCGCTACAGCATCTACACGGTCCGTCAGGGAATACGGAAGACCTTCACCGAGCTTGGCGCTCACGTCTTTGAACTCGCGGAACGAGGAAAGCCCTCCGTGTGGGAGGACGAAGCGGTCCTGTCCTACGTGCAGGACGTGCGTGACGCGAGGCAGAAGATCCTCGAGCTCGAGGAGCAGATCCGCTCGATCGCCCAGAAGGAGGAGCCCACCCCTGAAGGAGGCAACGAGGAACCTTCCCCGGAGGGCGGGGCGGTCACGGACGTATCCGAGGACGACGAGAGGCTCTGAGCGCTCGATGAGGCTTGGCCTCCTCTTGTTCGTGGGGCTCGTTGCGGGCCCGGCGTTCGCCGTCCCCGCACGGCCTGGCCTCACGACGGAGAGGAGGGGACAGGTGGTCTCGGTCGTGGGCGACGAACGGGGTTACTCCCTCGTGCACGACGGGGTCTCGCTCTCCGTCCACCGTTCCCTCGGCCGGCCGCTCGACTACGCGCGCGTGCCCGTACCCGCCACCGGCGTGGCGCGGGTGTTCCTCGTGGGAGTCGACTTCCCCGACCGCCCGGCTGGTGAGCCGTTCGGGGACACCGCGGGGAGGATCGCCGGGGCGCTCACCTCCTATCTCGCCGAGGTCTCGCGGCAGCAGCTCACGCTCCTCACCCAGCCCCTCCTCACGACCTGGGTGCGTGCCGGGCTGCCCTATGCGACGTACGGCGCCGACGGCCTCGGGGTGGACGATCGTCATCAGCCCATCTACGAGCTCGCCCGGGAGGTCCTCCTCGCCGCCGATCCATGGGTCGACTTCCGGTCCTTGGACGGGGACGGCGACGGGGTGTTGGAGATGGGAGAGGCCCACCTCGTGATCGTGCACGCGGGGCACGACCAGGCCTCCACTGGGTGGTCTGACGACATCTGGTCGCATCGCTGGTGGATCTACGGGGGGGCGATGACCCTCGACGGGGTGCGCATCGCCGAACCTGACGGTGCCGAGAGGGAGACGACGGCAGGGTACGTGATGGTTGCGCGGAGCGACCCGTTGGGGGTGATCGTCCACGAGCTCCTCCACGGCTTCGGTGCACCGGATCTCTACGCCGTGAGCGGAGGCTCGGCGGTCCCGGTAGGCCCTTGGTCGGTCATGGACATCGGCCTGTGGCTCGGCTCCGCTCCTGGGACTCAACCGTGTCGCCCTGGGGGCTACCTCGAGTGGGACCTCGATGCCGACCCGAACAATGGGATCTCGGGCTGGCTCACGCCCGTTTTCTGTAACGACGGCGCGCACCGCCTCGTCGCCTTGGGCAGTGGGCAAACCGACGTCCACCTCGTGCGGACCCCGTTCCCCACGGAGTACTTCCTGGTGGAGAACAGGGTGCGGGAGGGGGTGGATACGGCCTTGCCCGAGGCGGGGATCCTCATCTACCACATCGACACGGCCGAGCCGGTGAACAACGTGGAGTCAAGGCCGCCCTTCCGTGTGTGGCTCGAGGATCCCGGGCAACGCCCACTCAAGCGCGGTGCCGCCTACTCGAGGGACGATGGTCCCTCGCAGACGGCCTTCACCCCCGTGACGAACCCTTCTTCGGTGAGCAACCATGGGGAGGATACCGGCGTGGCGATCATGGATATCGGCCCCCGGGGACCGGTGATGACGTACCATCTCGCGGGCACCACCCCCGTCGTGCAGACGGATCGTCTCCTCGTCTGGCCCGTCCCCGCTCGGCCTGGGACGACGGTGAACGTGGTGGTGCCCACGGGAGCTCCCGCCGACGGGAGGCTCCTCCTCATGGACCTCGCCGGCCGATGTCTCGTCTCCCGGGACCTTCCGGGCGGGGCCGCGCTCGCGCCTCTGGACCTCCCGGATCGTCCCCACGGCGTCTTTGTCCTCGTGTATCGCACGCCCACCAGCGTCCACGCCTCGGTGGTGCCTCTGACTCCGTGAGCGTGGGGCACGTTCGCCCGAACCGCCGGGCCACCGACGACGAGCCGTGAGGCCCCCGAGGAGAGGCATCGCGTTGCGTGCTGGGCGCACCGTCGGGTTCTCGTCCCTGAACGGGCCGTCCCGCTCAAGGGCGCTCGCCTTCTCGGCGATTCCCCTCCTCACCCTTCTCGCGCTGGGGGAGGCCGTGCTCCGGCTCATCGACCCTGCGTGGATGGGGTGTGTGCGTACCTACGCGTGCCCCGCGGCGGACGGGAACCCGCAGTTCATCACCGAGCAGAAGCACAACTTCACCCTCGAGAGCAGGGAACCCCTCCTCGTGTTCGACCCGGTGCTGCTATGGTGGGCGCGGCCTCACGTCCGGGGAACCGTGTGGTCCACACCGGGGGTGCGCACCAACGCCTTCGGCCTCAGGGACACGACCGTCGACACGAACCCGCGCACGCCGAAGGTCCTCCTCGTGGGTGATTCGATCGTGTGGGGCTCCCTCGTCGAGGAGCACCAGCGGTTCGGCAACGTGGCTGCCAGGCTACTCCGCGCCGACCCTCGCTTCGAGGACGTGCGGATCGTGAATGCCGGCATGGTGGGCTTCTCGTCGCGCCAGGTGCTCCGCTTCCTCGATGCGCGCGGGTTCAAGGCGTTCACCCCCCGCGTCGTCGTCGTGTGCGCCGGGGTGAACGACGCCTGGGAGGTGAGCCGAAGCGACAGCGCGGAGGAGGCCTATCTCACCCGGCGCGCGACGAGGCTGCGGCACGCCCTCCGACGATCGAACCTGTTCCTCTTCCTCGAGCGCTACGTGACCGAAGGGGTGGCATGGCTGCGGACGGGCTCGAATCCCCGCGGCATCTCCTTCCTGTACGGCGTGGACGGCTCCTCGGTCCGGGTGCTCAGGAACACCCCCTCGCAGACCGAGGCGAACTTCGCGCGAATCGGGCGCCTCGCCCGTGCACATCGGGCCTCCCTCCTGCTCATCCTCCCCACCACCCGCACCGAACACCCCCGCGGGTGGGATGAGGAGGCGTTCCTCGAGGCCCGAACAAGGGTGGGGGCCTTGGCCGCTCGAGAAGGGTGGCCTTGCATCGACGTGGCTCGCCTCGCCTCCCTGCCGTGGCCTGGGCCTGAGGACCACCTGCGCGACTTCTGCCACCTCAGCCCCGCGGGGCATCGGGTCGTGGGGAGGTGGCTTGCGGAGGAGCTCATGCGCCTGCTTGGGGGGGCACCGCGGGGGTGACCGAGGGGCAGATGCCTTCGTCCCGGCCGCGGATCCCGCTGCGGCGCCTCCTGCCCCTCCTCGCCCTCGTGGTACCGGCGGGCGTGGCGACGAAGCTCTACGACGGGCCTGGCCGCGCCTGGGTGAGCGGTTCCTTGAGCGGCGTGTTCTACGAGCTGTTCTGGTGCCTCGTCGTGTGTGTCGCCTTCCCCCGTGCGCACCCCGCGGTCGTCTCCTCCGGCGTGTTCGTGACGACCTGCGCGCTTGAGTTCACGCAGCGGTGGGACGCACCGTTCCTCCGGGCGGTCCGCCGGAGCTTCATCGGCAGCAGCCTCATCGGCGACACGTTCGTGCCCTCGGACTTCCTCGGGTACGCACTCGGGAGCCTCGCAGGGTGGGGCACGCTCGTGAGACTGGCCCGGTCAGGCCGAGGGCGCAACCCGAGGGGTCCTACGTGAGGCAACCGGCGCGGTGATGGGGGCTCGCTTGCCGTGCGAGCTCGCGGCGGAGTGGCCGGCGAGCCACCCACTCGCGAAGGCCCAGTGCAGGTTGAAGCCCCCCGTGGGCCCATCCACGTCGATGACTTCCCCGGCGAAGTAGACGCCGCGCACGATCCGGCTCTCCATGGTCTTGCGGTTGATCTCCGCGGTGGCCACCCCCCCGCTGGTTGCCATGGCCTTCGAGAACCCCTCGGTGTCGCGGATCCGAAGGGGGACTCCGGTGAGGATCGCCACCAACCGCTCCCTCGTCGCACGGTCGAGGTTCCCGGCGCGCGACACGTGGTCGATCCCCGCGATCCCGCACACCACGGCGGCGAATGATCGGGGGACGGTCCGTGCGAGGAGGGCCTGGATCGTCTTCGCACCCTCCCGATGGCACCACCCGTCGATGCGGTCGGCCCACAGGCTCGACGACACGCCCGGCGTGAGGTTGATGCGAAGCGGCACGACCTCACGCTCGAGGAGCAACCGTGCGACGCGTGCCGAGATGTCCAGGACGGCCGGTCCAGACACGCCGTCATGGGTGAACACGATCCCTCCCCTGGTCCCCTGGCGTCGCCACTTCGGGAGGTCGATCCAGACGTGGGCGTCCCGCAGGGTGACCCCCGCGCAGGTGCGTGGCCACTCTTCCACGCTCACGAGGGCCACGAGGGCGGGCACCGGGGTGACGATGGAATGCCCCAGTTGCCTCGCCAGTCGGTACCCGTCCCCTGTGCCTCCGAGACGTGGGTAGCCGAGTCCGCCGGTTGCGATCACGACGGCACGAATCGGGTGGGAGCCCGAGGCGTCCACCACGGCCGCCGGACGCCCCCCCTCCACGGTGACGCCGGTCACTCGCGCGGGAGCCCTGATCGTGACACCCAGTCGCGCGCACTCGGCCAGGAGCGCGTGGAGGAGATCCTCGGCCCGGTGGGAGACGGGGTAGACGCGGAAGTCATCGAGCGACTGCGTGGGCACCCCCAACTCCTCGAAGAAACGCCGCAGCCCATCCGGGGGGAGCGCGTACAGGGCGGGGAGGGTGAAGGTTGCGGGGGAGTGGAGCCGTCTGGCGAACTCGTCTGGAGGGAGGGTATTCGTGAGGTTCCCGAGCCCGTTCCCGCTCACGCGCAGCTTCGCCCCCGGCCGCACGAGCTGGTCGAACACCTCCACCGACGCGCCGGCCCGTGCCGCGGCGATCGCGGCGGTGAGTCCTGCGGGCCCCCCTCCCACGACCGCCACGGGAAGGCCACTCGAGGCCGATCCACGCCTGCGGGAACGCGTTGTCTCTGCCGCCATGACACGTTCCTCGGAGCCTTTGGCCCCTGAGCTCGCCTCCCCGCCTGCAGGCGGTGTCTCCTCCGCCATCCAGTCGTCTCAGGGCCGGGGGGAGGCAGAGCTCACCACCGACGCAACCACTGCCTCCCACTCATCCATGATGCTACTCGCCCCGCTTCAGGTTCGCAAGGACCGCGGGGCCTGGGCCCTGTGATCGTCGGCGCGGTTCCTCCGCCCGCTCGTCATTGGCCACCCCTCTGGCGCCTCGGACCACGCAACGGATGGCCACCGAACAACCCCATGAAGGATTCGACCCTCGAGAACCCTTGCGGGACCTCGAAGAGCGAGGGGTCCTGTGGGCCAGGGCGCACGTCACGGAGTTCGACCGTGGTGCCGTTCTCGTGGCGCACCTTGAGCGGCAACCCCAGCCGGTCCGACACCCATACGGTGGCCCGAGAGGAACCTCCCCTGCCGAAGAACCCTGTCTCCATCTCCACCCGCTTCACCGTGCAGGCGAATCCGCCCACCTTCTCTCGGGCCACGTTGTCTTCCATCACCTTCCATCGCGTGCGCAGGGCACGGTCCCAGTCCTCGTCGCGCAGCGGGCGCTCAAAGCAGGCCGACTGTTCCGGATTGACGACCCACTGGAGGCCCTCGTCCCTGCGCAGGATCACGAACAGCGTCCCACCCCTGGTCGGCGCATCGACCTCCATCCTCACGCGCCCTGGTGCCACGTGGAGGACCCGGCGCGAGACTTCCTTCCCCGCGGGGGAGAGCGTGACCTGGGTCGCGGAAAACCACTCGATCCTGCCTCCCCCACATCCGGACGCACAAAGCGTCGCGGAGGCGAGCACGAAGGCGCCCACAACGCATCGTCTGCACATCACGGCGTGCTCCTCCACACCTCACCGGGGCGGCGCTGGATCGGTCGCCGTCGGTGGAAAGACCCCCCGAGAGGAATCGACGGGGGCGCGCAGCATCTTGGCGAACGCAGCGACCGAGGCCGGCGCACACCCGGCGAAGTGGTTGTTGACGTACACGAACACGTCCTCCTGGCGTCGCGCAAGCTCCATGAGGATCGGCGCCCACTCTGCCATCACCGCGGTCCGATCGACGAGGAGCTCGTCCCAGTCGCGCTCCTTCGGGCGATGCTGCCTCTCCTGCCTCACGAGCTCGTCCATCTCCTTGTGGTTCCCGAGGAACCGCACGTAGCTGAACGGGGCGGTAATGAGGTCGTCGAGGCGACCGAGGCTCTTGGGGGATGGCATCGTGTAGTACGAGACGAGGGCCAGGCAGATGCCACTTCGGCGCAAGAGGTCTGGGAGAGGCCCTCGGTACCAGGGCGCGTTGCGCACCTCGACCGCGCATCGAATGCCCTCGGGCACGTGGGGAAGGAACGCCTCGAGCCTCCGTCGGAAGTCGTTCCCGGTCACGTACTCGTCCGGGTCCTTCCCCTTGGCCACGTAGGGGAACTGCAAGAGCAGGGCACCGAGCTTGTCGCCAAAGGGTTCGATCGCCCGCAGGAACCGCCGCCACAGGTCCTCGCACCCGAGGAGCGCACGCTCGTGGGTGATCTCCTTGGGCACCTTGAGGCTGAACGTGAACCCCGGAGGGACCCTCGAGGCCCACGACTCGACCGTGCGGGGAGAGGGCATGGCGTGCCACGTCGCGTCGATCTCCACGGTGGGGAAGATGCGCGCGTAGTGGCGCAGGAAGGTGTGGGCGTGGGCGTGGGGCGGGTAGATGAGGCCCCGCCAGTCCTCCCAACTGAACGACGACGTGCCGAGGTGCAGCGTCGGGGGCAGGTCAGTCAGGTCGATACGCAGCATGGGGCCCTGCCCGCGAATCCACGGTCGCGATGGTGAACCCTCGGGGAAGCGACGCTCGGGCCGCGATCGCGCCGCCTCTCACCCCCGGGCCGATGGCGAGGCGCTACACGGGTGGCCCGTTGCCGTCGGCGCAGCCCTCCGCTCCTTCGCCCGCCGCGACGCTCCCGCTCAGGCAGTCTGCACCGGCAAAGCTGCCCAGCGGTTCACACCAGCGTGGCCAGAACTCCACGGGGTCGGCCCCAGTCTCACAGTCTGGCAGCTCGCTAGGACCCGTGCCGTACGTGCACCAATGCCCGAATGCGCCGCCGCTGATGCACGACATCGGGATCGGGGAGCCGCCGGAGGCGGCTCCGCGGTCGAGCCGTCGGACGATCGGCTTCTCGTACTTCATGACATGCCCCTCCTCCGGTGAGATCACTCCTCGTGCCCCTCGGCCCCCCCGACGACCCCCCGGTCCAATGACAGGGGGCACACGCCTCGGAACAGAACGAAATGTACCACCCGCCCTCGTGGTGTGCAAGGGATCATGCGCCTCGTCTCATCCTCGCCCCAGGATCGTGGCGAGGGTCTCGAGCGCAGCCTCGACCTCCTCCATGGTGTTCACGATGTGCGGGGAGATCCTGAGCCATCGCTCGCGTGCCGACACGCGCACGCCGCACTCGGCGAGCCGCGCCGCCACCGACGCGGGATCAGGCACCTCCACCCCCACGATCCCGCTCTCGGGGACCTGGACCGAGGTCGGGAGGCCGAGCCTCCGGAGGCCATCGAGGAGGGCCTGCACGAGCGGGCGCACCCTCTCCCACGGGTCAGGGCAGTCGAGGATGAGGCGCATGCTCTCTGACAGGGCCGCGATGCCCGGGGTGTTGCGGGTGCCTGCCTCGAGCCTCCGAGCCCCCGACGTGGGGGGTCGGGGGGGCATGCACTGGGTGAAGTCCTCGTAGTCTGCGGAGAGCCACCCCACGGGCCCCACGTTCCATGCCCGGCCAGGGCCGAGCGTGAGGATCCCGACCCCCTCAGGGCCCATGAGCCACTTGGCGCCTCCTGCCACCATGAGGTCGACGTCCTCGGCGGGGGAAGGGAGCAGCCCTAACCCCTGCATCACGTCGACGACGAGCACCACGTCTGGCCCGAGGGAGCCTCTGAGGCGATCGAGGGGGAGGACCCTGCCGGTGGCGTAGTGCACCCAGTCGACGAACACGGCCCTGGCCCTGTGCCTTCGAGCCTCGTCCGCGATCCTCTCGACCACGGCCTGTGGCTCGTCCCACGGGAGGAAGACCGGGGTGACGCCTGCCACTGTGCCGAACCGCCACGGCGCCACGATCGTGGGGAAGGCCCCCGCCACGATCACGTGGTCCCCTGGTTCGAAGGGCACGAGCTGCATGGCGAGGTGGACACCGTGGGTGGTGCTCGCCACGAACGCCACCGCGGAGGGATCGACCTTGGCGAGCCTCGCGGCTCGTTCCCGCGCGGTCGTGGCGATCTCGCGCCAGAGGGGCACGGGGAGGGATCCGGAGGTGGCGTAGTGACGGTATACCCATTCTGCGGCCGCGCGCGAGGGCTCAGGCAGTACCGCCTGGCTCGCATGGTTCAGATGGATCATGGGACTCCTCGGGTGGGCGTTCACGACGCACGAAGGGGTCATGAGCGAATATGCCTCTCCCGGTTCGGCCCGACAACGGGCGTGGCGAAGGGGAAGGACGAGGGCGACCCGTGGCGGTTCGTCCGTGGACGAGCTTGTCCGCGCGGGCTTGGTTCGTTTCCTTTCGTGGCCATCGCGGGAAGAAGTGCCGGGGTGGCCGTGGATACCTCCCGACAAGGATGGAGGAGAGGAGTGTGCGTACGACGACACGACCGAAGAGGTGGTACCTCGCGCTTGGCCTCGTGCCGTTGGCGGTCCTCCTCCTTGCGCTCACGAGGGGGAAGGGCTCCGAGACGCCCACCGCGGTGGTGCAGAGGGGGCGTTTCGTGGTCTCCCTCACGGAGACCGGGGAGTTACGGGCGACGCGCTCGGCCACGGTGACGGCGCCACGGGTAGGCAACTGGAGCGCGCGGCCGCAGATCGTGAGGCTCGCGCCCGAAGGATCAACGGTAAGGAAGGGTGACTTCCTCGCCCAGTTCGACACGAGCGCCCTGGACAAGACGATCGAGCAGAAGCGTGCGGAGCTCGAGATCGCGCAGGCCGACCTGTCGAGGGCGAGGGCCGCGAATGCGGCGCTCCTCGAAGACCTCCAGGCGAGTCTCGCGAACGTCCGGGCAGCCTACGAGTTGGCGAAGCTCCAGCTCCAGCAGATGCAGTTCGAGGCGGCGGTGAAGCAGCGCGAGCAGGAGCTGCAGCTCGAGCGGTCGAGGAACGACGTCATCAAGGCCGAGGCCAAGCTCGAGAGCCAGCGCACGATCAACGCCGAAGAGGAGCGCAAGCTCGAGTTGCGGGTGGCACAAGCCGCCGCAGAGCTCGAGACCGCGGTGCGGGAGAGGGAGAGCCTCACGCTCTTGGCGCCCATCGATGGCCTCGTGGTGTATCCCAAGGTCTGGTCAGGGGGGGAGACGCCGAAGAAGGTTCAGGAGGGGGACACCCCCTGGCCCGGGCAGCCCATCATCGAGCTGCCCGACCTCAGCGAGATGGAGGTGATCACCCAGGTCTCGGAGGTGGACGTCGCGAAGGTGAAGCCTGGACAGCGGGTTGAGGTGCGACTCGACGCGTTCCCCGAGAGCGTGTTCACGGGCGCGGTCCGCTCCGTCGCGACGCTCGCGCGTGAGAGGCGCGACACCAATCCGGCTAAGGTATTCGAGGTGTCCGTCCTCGTCGACAAGCCCAGCCCCATCCTCCGCCCCGGCATGACGGCCAGCGCCACGATCATCATCGACGAGGTCCCCGATACGATCTGGATCCCCATCGATGCGGTGTTTCGCTCCGCGGACACCACGGTCGCCTACGTGGTTGCGGGCGGGAAGCCGCGCGCCGCCCCCCTGAGACTGGGGCCGAGGAACGAGAATCACGTCGTGGTCGTCGCGGGATTGACGGAAGGGGAGCGCATCGCCCTGACGGAACCCGGGGCGGCTCCTGCCCGCCTCACGAGCGAACGCAAGGAACCCTCATCACGGCGCGCGCCCGAGAGCCGTGCGCAGGGGCGGGTCGTGCGGATAGGTCACTAGCCCCGGGCAGGCCACGAGCGATGTGGGGCACCTCGCCCGGGTGGGCGCGCGCGAGCGAGAGCCTCAGGGTGGGGCTCGACGGGCTCGGGGCGCACAAGCTGCGTTCGCTGCTGGCGACCTTGGGCGTCGTGTTTGGCGTGGCGGCCGTCATCGCCATGCTCGCGGTCGGCGAAGGGGCCAAGCGCGAGGCGTTGGCGAAGTACGAGGCCTGGGGGAGCGACAACATCATCATCCGCGACGTGGGGGAGAGCGTCGAGGATCGGAAGGGCAGCGGGGGGACGTTCTCGCGAGGACTCACGCGGGCAGACGCCCGCGCGATCGCCCAGATCTTGCCCTCGGCCTCGGTGGTGGTGCCCCAGACAGACCGAAGGGTCACCGTCCTGGCGCAGGACGTGCGCACCGAGGCGCTCCTCGTGGCGACCACCCCGGACCTCCTCGAGGTCATCGACGTGCCGGTCGCCGAGGGTCGCTTCCTCCACGATCTCGACGACGCGCACCGTGGCGCGGTGTGCGTGCTCGGCGGAGGGATCGCGAGGACCCTGTTCCCCTTGCGCTCACCGCTTGGGATGCGCGTGAAGGTGGAAGAGGATTGGTTCACCGTCGTGGGGGTGATGGCGCATGTGCCGCGGGTGGCCGAGAGCGCCGGGGTGCTCCAGGCGCGTGACCTGAACAAGGACCTCTACATCCCCCTGGGCACTGACCTCGCCCGCCGACGCATCGTCCCACCCGCGAGCGAGCTCTCTCAGATCACGGTGAAGGTGGCGCCTCGCAGGGCCCTCATGGCCTCCGCGGTGGCGATCCGAAGGATACTCGAGCGTCGGCACCTGGGAGCCTCAGACTTCGGCCTCGTCGTCCCCCAGGAGCTCATGGCCCAGCAGCAGAAGGAACAGCGCATGTTCAACATCGTGCTCGGCGCGATCGCCGCCATCAGCCTGCTCGTGGGGGGCATCGGCATCATGAACATCATGCTCGCCTCGGTGCTCGAGCGCCGGAGGGAGATCGGGATCAGGCGAGCCTTGGGTGCACGCCGGTCGGACATCCTGGGCCAGTTCATCGCCGAGGCATCGACCATCAGCCTCGCCGGCGGGATCATCGGCGTCGCGTTGGGGATGGGCCTCGCCGGGAGCATCCACCTCGTCACGAGGTTCAAGGCTCACCCCACGCTCGGGGCCATCGCGCTGGCCTTCACCGTGTCCGTGGCGACCGGTGTCGTGTTCGGTTACTATCCCGCCCGCCGTGCCTCGGCCATCCCGCCCATGGAGGCGCTGCGGTATGAGTAGCGTGGGAGTGGCGCTCTTGGTGCTGGGCCTCGTGGGGCAGGAGCTGCGCCTCGACATCGAGGAGGCGCAACGCATCGCCCGGGAGCACAGCCCAGCAGTCCGCGCGAGCCGGCTCACCCTCGAGGCCTCACGCGTAGGCCTCCAGCGTGCACGTGCGGAGCGGTTCTTCCCCCAACTGGACTTCTCCCTGTCGGCACCCGGGGTCCGCCAGTACACGGCGCAGCAGGTGGACCCCCAGACCGGGGAGCTCGCCCTCTACCCGAGGGAGAGCACGACCCTCTCAGGCGATCTTTCCCTTCGAGTCCCGCTCCCAACGGACGGGGCCGTGCGCGTCCGCCTCGGGGGGCAGCGCTGGGAGGATGCGCCGCGTGACGGGGGGACCGTCCGTGCCCCTCTGTTCACGAGCACGCTCGGCCTCAGCCTCGAGCAACCCATCCTCCCCCGCTCCGGCGGGGCCCGCCTCGCGCTCGAACAGGCCTCCTTCGCCTACGAAATCGCGCTGGCGAACTTCCATAGGGAGGAGCTCGACTTGGACTACCGGGTCGCGCAGGCGTTCCTCGCGGCGGTGCGGGCCCAGGAGCAGGCACGGATCGACTCGGTCGAGCTCGACGTAGCGGTGGAGTACGCCGAGTTGGCGCGCCGAAAGCTCGCCTCGGGCCTGCTCTCCAAGGGCGACGCGTTAGACCTCGAGCTCCGCGAGGCCACGACGCGCGCGGCATACCTCTCCAGCCTCGCCTCGCGCAGCCAGGCACGGGAGGACCTCCTCCTGCTCCTCGGGCTGGACGTGGCGACCCCCGTGGAGCTCGTGCCTCCCGAACCCCGTTCGGTGCCTCCGCTCTCCCTGGAGGCGGCGCTCACGAAGGCGTTGGAACGGCGGCGAGAGATCCGTGCCCAGCGTCTGCGACGCGCGCTCGCGGCGAGCCGTCTCGCCCAGACCCGGTACGACCAGGGGCCGGCGCTCACCCTCTCCTACGGCGTCGACCTCGTGCGCCGCGACTCGTCATTCGAGCCAGCGTGGGACGGGGGGCAGCGCGACAGGTCGCTCACGGTTGCCCTCTCGATCCCTCTCGTCACGTTCGGGCGCCGCAGCACCGCCATCGACCAGGCTTCCCTCGCCGTGGACCAGGAGGACGTCGCCCTCACCCGCACCGAGAGGGAGATCGTCGCCGAGGTTCGTTCCACGTTCCGTTCCGTGGAGTCCACTCGAGCGCGGGTGGGGCTCCTCGAGCAGGCCCTGCGCGTCGCTGAGGAGAACTACGAGGTGGCCAACGCGAGGTTCGAGGCAGGCACCATCAACAGCAGGCAACTGCAGGACGCCCAACTCGCGCTTTTCAAGGCACGCACGGCCCTGCTCGCCGCGCGGATCGATCTTGATCTCGCCCTCCGCCGCCTCGAGAAGGTGACGCTGGCCCGTCTCGACGAGCTGCAGGACTGAGCCCCAAGCCCCGGGCCGACGGTCGCGACGCGTCAAGCGGACCGGCGCAGGGCCTCCGAGAGGGCCGCGGCGAGGCGCTCCATGACGAGGGGCTTCTGGACCCACCCCACGCACGTCCTCCCAAGGCGCTGGCGGGAGGCCTCGTCTGGTGGGAACCCACTCACCAGCACGACCCTCACGGAAGGATCCTTGGCCGCGAGCTCTTCGGCGAGGGCCAGCCCGTCCATGCCGGGCATCATCAGGTCGGTGAGCACGAGCGCGATGTCGGTGTGGGCCTGGTACACGGAGAGGGCCTCGGGGCCGGAGGAGGCGGTCACGACGGTGAACCCAAGGGCTTCGAGCATGGACGTCGCGACGTCGAGCACCGCCGGATCGTCCTCAACGAGGAGGATCGTGTGCCCCAGGGTCGAGGCAGGCGCCACCTCGGGCGTGCGAGGGTGACGGGGCGCCTCCTCGCGGAGGGGGAGCCACACGCTGAAGGTCGATCCACGGCCCAGCGCGCTCTCCACCTCGATGAAGCCCCCATGCTGCCGGACGAGCCCCCACGCTTGCGGCAGCCCCAGCCCGGTTCCCCTCCCCACCTCCTTGGTCGTGAAGAAGGGTTGGAAGAGCTTGGGGAGGTGCTCGGGAGGGATCCCGCGCCCGGTGTCGCTCACGCGGATGCAGACCCACGGGCCCTCTGCCCTCTCCCCGGAGGCCTCCGTCTCGGGCCTGGGGCGGACGTCCGCGGTGATGGTGAGGTCTCCCCCTTCGGGCATGGCCTCCACCGCGTTCGTCGTGAGGTTGAGCAGTGCCTGGCGGAGTTGGGGGGCACTCCCGTCAACCCACACGGACTTCTCAGGATGCCGAACCGTGAGCCTCACGTTCGGGGGCATGCCCTTCTTCACCGTCGCGGCCACGTCCCTCACGACGGCCGTGACGTCCACCGGGGCACGGTCGAGGAGTCCCTGCCTCGTGTAGTCGAGGAGCTGTCCGACGAGGGAAGCCGCCCGGTGCCCATGGTCGAGGATTGCCCTCACGCGCTCGGCCGCCGAGGGGGCGAGGCTCTCGTCACGTAACACGAGCTGGGCGTGGCCGATCACCGCGGCCAAGATGTTGTTGAAGTCGTGCGCCACGCCTGCGGCGACCTGGCCGACCGCCGCCATGCGCTCGGCCTCGCGCATGCGCTGCTCCCTGGCGCGAGCCTCGGTCACGTCGCGGATGACCACGAGCCACCCTGAGGGGTCGAGCAACCGGCTGGTCACCTCGAACACTTGAGCCGAGAAGGGAGCGGCGATCTCCCTCCAGGTCCCCTGCCCGGCCGAAGAAGGATCGACGAGTCCGTGGTCCCGCAGGATGTCCCCCACGTCGTGCCCCTGCGCCCCCAGGACCTTCAGGTACTCTCGCGCCGCGCTGTTGGCCTCCACGACGTGGAGCGACTGGTCCGTCACGAGCACCCCTTCTGGCACCGTGTCGATAATCCGGCGGATCTGATCCGCTTGGCGCTGCGTACGGACGAGCAACTCCTCTCGTTCCTGGTCCGCCCGCTTCCTCTCGCTGATGTCGGAGAACACGGCGATGGTGCCGGAGAACCTCCCTCCCTCCACGAGGGGAGACCCGCTCACGAGGATGGGTAGCCTCGTGCCGTCAGGCCGCATCACCACCAGTTCGTACCGGTCGACGAGTCCTTGTCTCCGCCGCTCGTTCGCAGCCTCCACCACCGGGCGCTGGTCCGGGGGCACCACGGCTGTGGAGTGCAGGCCAACGAGCTCCTGCACGGGCCTGCCGAGGATCGCGGCCGCGGCGGGGTTCACATAGGTGTAGAAGCCCTGCGCATCGTCGACCACGATGCCTTCGGCCATCGTCTCGACGATGCGCTCGTTGAAGGCCTTCAACCGACGGAGCTCCCGCTCGGCGAGCGCCCGTTCCGTCACGTCGGTGGTGACGACGAACCTGCCCGTCACCCGCCCGTCCCTCCGGGAGAGAGAGGAGCGGTTGTGCACGCACCGCACCGCACCGTCCTTGCGACGAATCCAGAACTCGAGCTCTGCCGGGTACTCCCCCCGCTCGGCGGCCGCCCGGATGGCCTCCCGAAGCCTCTCCCTCTCCTCGGGGAGCGCGAGGTCGAGCACATCCATCTGGAGGAGCTCCTCCCTCGGGTAGCCGAAGATCTCGCATGCCCGGTCGTTCACGTAGACGACCGTGTCCCCCTCGATGATGGCGATGCCATCGGCGATGCTGTCCGCCATGCGGCGGAACCGTTCCTCGCTCGCCGCGAGGGTCTCCTGTGCCTGCTCCACGGTGTCGAGCATGACGTTGATCGCGTCACCAAGGTGGGCGAGCTCGTCGCGTCCCTGGATCGGGAGTCGCTCGGACAACCCTCCGGGTCGGATCCTGCGCACTCCTTCGGCGAGGGCAGCGAGACGCCCCAGGAGCGCTCGTTCCCACACGGCGATGCCGACGATCACGAACACGAGGCTCGCCAGGCCCATGCTCGCGAGCGCGTACCAGAGGGTCTGGGCCGCGAGGTCCTGGAGGGGCCGGGGCATCGTGAGGGTGAGGGCGAGGGAGGGGTGACCGAGGGGGTCCGGCAGCACGGCCCTTCCCGCGATGCGCCCCCCAGGCACCCGCCGCACCCAGCCCAACACCGCCTCCGTTCGTCCCTCGGGCAGCTCGTCCGGCCGAAGGTTCGCCCACGGGACGAACCGTGCCTCGGCCTCCACCGAGGCGCCGAGTCGCCGCTCGAACGCCTCATCGATGAGTCGTGCCATGAGCAGGGTGCCCCGTCGCGGCCCTTCGCGGCTGCCGGTGAGGATGGGACTGGCCCCCACGAGGAGCGGTCCTTCCGACGTGGCGATCGCGCCACCCGCCGGGCCCGGTATCGATCCCAGCCCCTCGAGCAGCCGCTCGATGGCCGCGCGCAGCGCGTCACTCGGCTCCTCCAACCTGGTCGAACCGGACGGCATCCATCGCACCACGACGATGGTTCCCTGCGAGTCCGCGAAGACCACGAGGTTGACGCGGAGGTTGACAAACGCCTCGGGGAGGACGTTGCAGGCGACGAAGTCGGGCCTCTGGCCCCCCATGAAGCCGTAGCAGTCGTTCCACGTGCCCCAGTCCGCGGCCGAGGACTCGAGCGAGCCGATCTCCGCCCCGAGCAGGTCTTTCGCGTGGGCCACCGTGCGACGACTCTCTCGGACCTCCAGCTCCCAGATGGCCTTGTGGACGCCCACGTGCACGACGCCGTACGTGAGGCCGAAGGCGCTCACCATCATCAGGGCGATCGAGAGGGGGATCCTCTGGCGAATCGTCATCGCAGGTCCCCGCCGCGTCCGTGCCCTCTCCCCGCGACACCCCTGCCCGGACTAGCGGCTCGGGCGGCGGAACAGGTCCTCATCAACGGGGGGATTGACCTCGAGGGAAGTCACGCGGCTCCCCGTCGCGCCGGACTTCGGTCAACGAGGGCAGGGTGAGTCCCTCCACCTCCATGAAGCGCCGGTACCGAGCCGACATGGTCGCGGGGCCACCCTGGTCCGTGCTTTGGTAGTCCATGCCCACGAGCCGTCCTCGTTCGTTGAAGAGGAGGATCCAATCCTTGGGCGCGTCCGCGGTCACGAACACCCTCTGCAGTGGCGCACCCCTCTCGGTGAACGGCTCGAGCGCCTCCAACGGCAGCTCCTTGTAGTGGCTCAGGAGCCAGATCACGTCGCGCATCCGGTCGGCCTCCGCCTCCTCGCGCAACGCCCCGGGGAGGTCCTGGATCCCCTGCGGTCCCCTCATCCATCCCTCCGCGCCGTCGAGCACCTTGACGACCTCCCCAAAGGGGAAGGCCTGCGAGGTGAAGACTCTGTCTGGGAAGACCTTGATCTCCATGCCCTTGATCGTCAGGCTCATGCCTTGGATGGTGAGCGTGGCCTCGGTCGCGGTCTTGACCGCGCGCACCTTCCCGAGCGCGTCCCCTCCAGCGAGGTGTCAGGCCCGCTCAAGGAGCGCCCGTGCTTTGGCCTCCCCCGCCTCGGTTCGGACCACCTCCCCCACCTTCGAGGGAGGCGGGGAGGATGGACACGTCCAGCTCCGTCACCTCCCCCAGCACGGTGAGCGGCTCGGCGAACTGATCCTTGTTGCCGATGACGAGCACCGAGAGGTGTTCCGGTTTGATCTTGCGTCGGGCCGCCTCCAGCAGAGTCTCGGGGGTCGCAGACCTGATCCGTGCCTCGTACCTCTGGAGGAAATCGGCCGGATACCCGAAGAACCGATAGTAACCGAGGCGATTCGCCACCTTCGTCGGCGAGTCATACCTGAACACGAAGGAGTTCAGGATGGCGCTGCGGGCGCGCTCAAGCTCCTCGGTCGTCACCGGCTCCTCCGTGATTCGACGGATCTCCCTCTCCATGACCCTGATGGTCACGAGCGTGGATTCAGACTTCGTGCCCGCGAATGCCCCGAAGATCCCTGGGCGTGGATACGCGTGGCCCGGGATGGACTGGGCCGCGTAGGCAAGGCCCCGCTTCGTGCGCACCTCGTTGAGGATCCGGGAGGAGAACCCTCCGCCAAGGATCTGGTCGATGAGGCTCATCGCCGCGTAATCGGGGTCGTCCGCGCGGAACCCGAGGTGGCCCAGGAGGATGGTCGACTGCGTCACGTCTCGCTTCGGGGCGTAGTAGATGCCCCGCGGCTGCATCGTAGGCACGGGTGGCAAGGGAGGGACCGGCTCGTCCGGTGCACGCCACCCTCCGAGGGTCCGCTCCACCATCTGCCGCAGCGCCTTCGTCGAGAAGTCGCCCGTGACTACCATCACGGTGCCGGTGGGTCGGTAGAACGTCCGATGGAAGGCGACGAGGTCGTCGCGCGAGATAGCGTCGATGGTCACGTACTCGGCGTGGCGAGCGTACGGGCTCGTGGGGCCGAAGACGACCTTGGCGTACTCGCGAATCGCCATCTCGAACGGCTCGTCGTTGCGCGAGGCGATCGCCGTGCGCTCTCCCACCTTCGCGAGCTCGAGCTTGTCCAGGGGGAATGCGGGCTGCATCAGGAGCTCGGCGAGCTTGCGGAGTACCCCCTCGGCGTGACGCGCCAGGCACGAGCCGGTGATGGTCGCCAAGTCCCGCTCGCACCGGATCTCGATGCTCGCGCCGATGGATTCAAGGTACGTGTCGAGCTCATCCCCGCTGGTCGTGAGGCTGCCCCCCGTGCGCATCACCTCGGCGGTGAGGTCCGCCAACCCCTCCTTGCCTTCAGGATCGTGCACCTTGCCCGCGTTCACGTACACCGTGACGTCGACCAAGGGGAACTCGTGGTCCTCCAAGGTGAGGAGGACCATCCCGTTCCGGAGCGTGTACTCGGAGACCCCAGGCACGCAAAGCGGGGGCAGCGGAGGGAAGGTCAACTGCTCCCACGGTTTGGCGCCGAGGGCGCCAGACGCGGCCAGGAGCATGCACAGGATCACGCACGAACGCGATGCGGTTCTCATGGGCGGCCTCGCTTCCTAGTCCGTGGCTGGTGGCTCGATGAGGCCCACCGTGCGGTTGTTCTTCCGGAACACCACCGGCGCGACGCGCGCGCAGTCCGCAGGGGTGAGCGCCGCGACCCGGTCGAGGTGGCGGAAGAGGGATCGCCACCCGTCCCGGAACTCCTCGTAGTAGGCGAGCTTCGTCGCCAGCCCCTCGTTCGAACGGAGCTCGCGCAGGAACCGCGAAGTGGCGCGCGCCTTGTACCCTTCGAGCTCCTGGGCCGTGGGAGGCACGCGCACGAGCGAGTCGACGACCGCGTGGAACGCCCTCTCGAGGTCATGGATGTCCGTGCCGGAGGACGCCACGGCGTACAGCAAGGCGATGCTCGGGTACTGCGACCCAGGGTACCCCACGAATCCTCCCACCTGCACGGCCAGCCTCGTCTCCTTCACGAGCTTCGTGTACAGCCGGGACGAGCGGCCCCCGGCCAGGATGTCCACGAGCGCCTCGCACACGAGGAAGTCGGGGTCGTTCCCATCGGGAACGTGGTAGCCGACCAACAGGAGTGGCTGGGCGGGATCCTGGAGGATCACCCTCCTCTCGGCAGCCTGGGGCGGCTCCTCGGTCACCACCCGGGGAGGGGGCGGCCCCGAGGGGACCGACGCGAAGGAGCGTTCGACGATCTCGATGGCGCGAGGGACGTCGATGTCACCGACGACGGCCACGGTCATGTTGTTCGCCACGTAGTACGTCTCCCAGAATCGTGCCCCGTCGAGCCTCGTGAAGCTCCTCAGGTCAGACGGCGTGCCGATGATACCGTGACCGTAAGGGTGCTCCTTGTACGCCGCGGAGAGGAACTCGTCCATGAGCCGGCCCACCGCGGTGGATTCCGTGCGCATCCGACGCTCCTCCCGCACCACCTCGTTCTCCTTGTAGAACTCCCGGAACACGGCGTTGGTCATCCGGTCGCTCTCGAGCATCGCCCACAGCTCGAGCTTGTTCGAGGGGAGGGAGTAGGTGTAGATCGTCGCGTCGGCGCTCGTCCCGGCGTTCACCCCTTCGGCCCCGTGCTCGTCGAGGATCTTGGCGAACTCGTTCTGCACGACGTACCGATCCGCCTCGTGCTGGGCCTGGCGGAAGGCCTCGGTGAGGGCAGCGAGGCGCACCGAGTCGGCGCGGGCTCCCTTGCGACGCTCGGCGACCAACGCCACGTAGGCCTCGTCGACCCGCCGGAGGGCCTCCTCCTCGGCGTCGGCATCGGTGGTCCCCACGAGGCGGGTCCCCTTGAACGCCATGTGTTCCATCATGTGGGCCAACCCCCCGATGCCGTAGCCCTCGTCCACCGCCCCGGCGTGGACCACGGTCGCGAACGAGAAGACGGGTGCGGTCTGCCTCGGGAGGAACAGGAACGTGAGGCCGTTGGGGAGACGGTGCTCTACGACCCGCTTCTCGATGTCGCCAGGACTTTGGGCCCAGGCGAGGGCGAACGAGAGCACCCCACACGCGAGGGTGAAACGACGCACGGACACACCTCCTTAGACGAAAGCGAGACGAAATAGCACCCCCACGCCCGATGGGTGGGCCTGGCGAGGGTCGCACCGGGCGCGACGCGAAGATCAGGAGGGTTGCTTGGCCAGGCCGTAGTGCTTGACGAGCTGGTTGAGCCAACGAGTCGCTTCGGCCCGCCCGAGCGTGCGGGCAAGGCCTTTCTCGAGGATCTCGGTGAGGGCATCGCGCAGTGCGGGCCTCGTCGGGGCCTCCAGGTCGAGCCCGGTCGAACGCAAGGTTTGATCCACGAGCGCATCGCTGCCGGTCGCCTGCACGAGGTGGCTCCTGATGGCGTCCAGCACGGCCTTCACGGCCTCTGGCGGGAGTATCTCCTCACCACCACCGACGGGCCTGGGCTGGCTCCCGGCTCGAAGCTCCTCGAGCTCGTGGGAGGGGGCAGCGGCGATCCGCTTCGCGGTGACGTTCATCGCGAGCTTAAGGACAGGGAGGTTCGCATCCGGATCCACGAGCACCATGAGCACGGTCGTGGCAACGGGGCGCACGATGCAGAGGACCTCAGTGAACGCGAGGTCCATCTCCCAGGCGCCCTCTTCGAGCGTCTCCAGGCCGAGTATGCCCTCGACCACCGCGTCGGAGGCCGCCTGGATCTGCTCCGGGGAGACGAACTCCGGCATGGCGTTCACGAGGACCGCCCCGTCGCGCGCGAGGAGGCAGCACCCAATGACCCCAGGGGAAGCGGCGAGTTGTGTGATCTGCTCCCTGACCATGGAATCCTTCCTTCGCGGGTGAGACTACGATTCCTGAAGGATGGCCACCGCCTCCTGGGCCGCAGAGAGGGCCGACTCCCGTGACGGCGTCTCGAAGCCCACGACCCAGGTAGTCCCCCCGCAGAACCCCACCGAGCGGTGGGGGATCCCACCGAGCACGTACAGGGGATCCCCGAGTGCCAAGGCATCCCCCACTTTCCGCGCACACGCGAGCACGAAGGTGGCCGCGGCCCCCATCGTCTCCGGGGTTGGCACCTCGACGGAAGCCACCACCTGCCCCTCGGCAGTGGCGACCACGGCCCCTCCCCCCGACCGTTTGGCGATGGCGGAAGCGATCTCACGGGGGTTCACGGGAGGCCTCCCCTCACGAATCTCCCCTCGGTCCTCCACGACGGTGCCCGCCTCGCCCGCGCGTAGAGCCTGCGCTCCGGCACCGCAGGCGCGTGGCAGGTGACCCACGCGGCGTGGAGGTCATCGATCGGCACGATCACCTGGGTGCCTCCCGGCTTCCTGACGGTCACGCCCAGGAGCAGACCGGCCCCGAGTGCGTCGCAGAGGCGCAACCCCGTGGCGATGGTGTGCAGCGCGAGGGCGGCTCTACGCTCGTCGAGCCCGACGACCTCGCCCGGGCGCACGACCCCGGGAAACGCGGTGAGCTCCTCCACGAGCTCCTGTGGCGAGGTGCGCTCCCAGAACCACACCGCCGCCTCCTCGGCGAGTCCCGGCTCGGGCGCCTGTGCGACCTCGCGCACCGCCTCCTCGAGCGAAGGTTCTTCCTCGATCGGCGGGGGAACGAGCGGCTCCTTGCGCCGAGGGGGAAGTGGGGGAACAGGCCGGGCGAGGGTCCTGCGGCGCCACGCCTCCTCGGTGAGCTCGCGCCATGGCTGATCGATGGTGATCGCCAAGGGCTCCTCCCCCGGGGTAGTCGAGATCTGGGGTGAGGGCAACGCGAAGAGCTCCATGAGCACGTCCACACCGGTCCGGTGGTCGTCGGTCTCGCAGTGGACGATCTCCCCCCCCTTGACGAAGATGGTCCCCTGCACGTCCCTCGTTCGCACGCCCACCTTCATGTCCCTGCCTCCCAGGCAGAGCATCTCCACGACCTCGATGAGGTCGAGCGTGCGCACGCGCTCCGTGCCTGCCTGCGCGGCCGCGTACTCGAGGAAATCCATGAGGTGTTCGAGCGGGAAAGGCTTCTCGATGTACCGCACCGCCCCGCTCCGGGCCGCCTGGGCGTGCACGGCGGGAGAACCGTACGCCGTGATCACGAGGGTGGGCACTCGGATGGAGCGCCGCTTCATCTCGAGGAGGAGCTGGAGCCCGTCCTTACCCGGCATGCGGATGTCCGTCACCAACGCGGTGAACGGGCGCGTCTGCAGCGCCTGGAGCGCCTCGTCGACCGACCCGACACCTACCGGCTCGAATCTCCCCCCACTCAAGAGCGAGATGCCTTCCGCGAGGGATCTCCGGAAGGTCTCCTCGTCATCGACCAGCAAGACGTACGACGGTCCTTCTCCGGTGCGGGTCGTATCCCGGTCCATCTTGAATCCCCAGGCGAGAGCCTCGTGCCGTTCCTTTCCGGCGCAAAGGTAGCGACGGAACCAAGGCGGTCAAGGTTCGCCGCGAGATGGGCCGGGTTGGCACCCCCTCCCCCCGTGACTATCTTTCTCCTCGGTTCACCGTGGAGGGAAACGTGCCCGACCTCAGCGAGATTCTCGTATTCGAAACGCGGGGTTTCCGCACCTGGGTCGAAGGATTCCTCGCCGCCAAAGGTGCGACCGTGGTGAGCTGTCGTGGCCTCTCTGACCTCCCCCCCGCTGCTTCGCCGCGATGGCACGGACTCACCGCGATCGTGGACGTGGACGAGGCCGGACCCCAGGCCATCTCCCTGCTGCGGGAGTGCACCCCCTGGGTCGTGCTCACGGGCAAACCCTTGCGGGCGAGGGAGGTGCTGGAGACGGCGAACGAGGCCGGGTGGGAGGCTCTCATCAAGCCGTACTCGCCCGAGGAGCTCGACTTCAGGCTCAATCGCCTCTGGAGCGAGGTCCCCCAGGGTGCCGGAGACCTGACGCACGCCGAAGGTTCCGCCTTCGGCCTCGTGGTCGACGCCGGGCTGCGGATGGTGGGGTGTCGGTACGCGCTCGTCGCCGAGCTCCACGAGGGCCGCCTCGCCCCGCTGGCCGAGGGGGGGGACCTCGCCGGTGCGGCCCTCGTCGAGAGGGTTGTGCGGGCGGAGCGCATCAAGAGGGAGGTGGGGGAAACCGACCAGCCGATCATCATGAGGGAGCGCCTCCCCAGCGTGGAGTTCGAGCGCCTCGCACGGGGAGGCGAGGTGCTCGCCATCCCGCTCAAGGTGGGCAGGCCCCACCCTGTCTGGCTCTTCCTCACCCGAGGCGTGGACGGTGCCCCGTTCGGGAGGAGGGAGAGGCTCAGGGCGGAGATCCTCGCACGCCTGCTCGCCACGCCGCTGGCCCTGCCGGAGGCAGGCGGCCTCACCCGCATCGCCTCGCGGCTCCTCGCGCACGTGCCTTCGGGGATCATGGTCCTCGACGTCGACGGCAGGGTGGTCGCCCTCAACCGTCGGGGGGAGTCCCTCCTCGGCATCACGCAGGACCAGGCCCTCGGGCACACCGTGGCGGAGCTGTTCGACCTCTCGGCAGACTCCCCCCTGGTGCGAGCGCTCGCGAGTGGGGAATCCGCGATGCGCATCGAACAGCGCGTGCGTCTCCCGGGCGATCGCACGATGCTCCTGGGGGTGAGCACTGCCCCAATCGAGGGGTCAGACCCTGCGGAGAGGGGCTCCATCCTCGTGTTCCAGGATCTCTCGAGGGTCCGCCGGGTCGAGGACCGGACACGCCGGGCCGACCAACTCATCTCCCTGGGGGCCATGGCGGCAGGCATGGCGCACGAGATCCGCAACCCGCTCGCCGCGGTACTCACCGGGGTCCAGATCCTCGGCAGCCTCATGCCAGGCGACCCGCGGGCAAAGCGCCACACCGAGACGATCGTGACCCAGATCACGCGGGTGAATCGCATCGTGCAGGACCTCCTCACCCTGGGCAGGCCGGCGCGGCCCAGGCTGGAGCCCTGCCCGGTGGACACCCCGATCACCCGTGCCCTGCAGGACCTCGGCACGCGCGCCTCAGACCGAGGCGTGAGGGTCTCGATCGAGATGCCGCCGGAGGTCCCCGTCGTGCTCGGGGACGAGGCCCAGCTCCAACAGGTGTTCCTCAACCTCTTCCTCAATGCCGTGGAGGCCATGCCCTCGGGAGGCGATCTCGTGGTGCGGGTCCGGGAGACGACCCGTGGGGGACCGGTGCGCATCGAGGTGAGCGACACGGGCGAGGGCATCACCCCAGAGAACCTCGCCAACGTGTTCACGCCGTTCTTCTCCACGAAGGCCCAGGGATCGGGCCTGGGCCTGTCCATCTGCAACAGGATCGTCTCGGACCACGGCGGTCAGATCGAGGTGGCGAGCACCCCGGGGAAAGGGACCACGGTCACCGTGGAGCTGCCTCCCCTCGGCGCCCCTTTCGAAGACCACCCCGACCACGCGTGAGCCTGGCTCAGGCTGGGCCTTCGCGTGAAGGTAGTGGCCCGCGCGAGGGAACCATGTTTTCTTGTCGCGCCGAAGTGTCCTATGGATCGGAATGAGCCGCACACGAGGCGAGACGCAGCTCGTTACACCTCACGCATGCGTCTCGTCCGATGGACCTGCGCGCCAACCAGAGGAGTCCCCGCATGCAACACTTAAAGGCCGTCGACCCCGAGATCTACGAGGCGATCCGCGCGGAGATCGTGCGCCAAGCCACCACGCTCGAGCTCATCGCGAGCGAGAACTTCACGAGCCGCGCGGTGATGGAAGCCATGGGCTCCGTGATGACGAACAAGTACGCCGAGGGCTACCCAGGGAAGCGGTACTACGGAGGGTGTGTGAACGTCGACGTGGCCGAGACGTTGGCGAGGGAACGGGCCAAGGAGCTCTTCCGCGCCGAGGCGGCGAACGTGCAGCCCCACTCCGGCACGCAGGCGAACATGACCGCGTACTTCGCCGTCGCCAACCCTGGGGATACCCTCCTGGGCATGAATCTCTCCCATGGCGGCCACCTCAGCCACGGTCACCCGGTGAACTTCTCCGGGAGGTTCTTCAGGGTGGTCCAGTACGGGGTGAACAGGGAGACCGAGCAGCTTGACTACGCCGAGCTGCTCGCGGTGGCGAAGGAGGCCCGGCCGAAGATCATCGTGGCAGGTGCGAGCGCCTACCCCCGCACCCTGGACTTCCCCGCCTTCAGGCGCATCGCCGACGAGGTCGGTGCCCACCTCGTGGTGGACATGGCGCACATCGCGGGCCTCGTCGCCGCGAACGAGCACCCAAGCCCGGTTCCCTATGCGGACATCGTCACGAGCACGACCCACAAGACCCTGCGCGGTCCCCGCGGCGGCCTCATCCTCATGAAGCAGGAGTTCGCCAAGGCCATCAACTCCCAGAACTTCCCCGGGACCCAGGGCGGGCCGCTCATGCACATCATCGCCGCCAAGGCGGTCTGCTTCAAACAAGCAATGACCGAGGAGTTCCGTGCGTACCAGGCCCAGGTGCGCCGCAACGCCGCGGCCTTCGCCGCCGCCATGGCCGAGCTCGGCTACCACATCGTCTCCGGAGGGACCGACACCCACCTGTTCCTCGTGAGCCTCATCCCCAAGAAGCTCACGGGCAAGGCGGCGGAGGAAGCCCTCGACCGGGCCGGGATCACCGTGAACAAGAACACCATCCCCTTCGATCCGGAGAAGCCGTTCATCGCCAGCGGGCTCCGCATCGGTACCCCTGCGGTGACCACCAGGGGCATGAAGGAGCCGGAGATGCGCCTCATCGCCGAGCTCATCGACCGGGTCCTCACCCACATCGATGACGAGTCCGAGATCCAGGCGGTGCGGATGAAGGTGAGGGAACTCTGCGACGCCTTCCCCCTGTACGCCGACCTCTTGGCGGAAGGGTAGGGCCGTGACCGAGCCCTTCGTGCTGATGGAGGGGGGCCCGGTCCGCGACGGGGTCCTCGCCGACCTCAGACACAGGGTGGAGCGCCTTCGGGCATCGGGCACCGTGCCTACCTTGGGGACCATCGTCGTGGGTGACGACCCCGCCTCGCTCTCCTACGTGCGCGGCAAGGTCTCCACTGCCGCGAAACTCTCGATCCGGTCGCGGGAGGCGCACCTGCCCGCCGGCGCCGGGCAGACGGCGGTGCTCGAGCTGGTGGCGGCGTGGAACGAGGATCCGGCGGTCCACGGCATCCTCGTCCAGCTCCCCCTGCCGAAGGGATACGACCCGGCGGCGATCCAGGAGGCGGTGAGGCCCTCGAAGGACGTGGACGGCTTCCACCCCTCCAACATGGGGGCCTTGGCCCTCAAGGGGTTTGACCCGCTCTTCGTGCCGTGCACTCCCGCGGGCGTCATGGCCATGCTCCGTCACTACGGCGTCGAGGTGGCAGGCGCCCGCGCCGTGGTGCTGGGCCGCAGCAACATCGTCGGCATGCCCATGGCCCTCCTCCTCACGAAGGCAGATGCGACCGTCACCATCGCCCACTCCCGCACGACGAACGTGGCTTCCCTCTGCAGGGAGGCGGACCTCGTGGTGGCGGCGATCGGCAAGCCCCGGTTCGTCACCTCCGACATGGTTCGACGAGGCGCCGTGGTCGTGGACGTGGGCATCAACCGCGTGGACGGACGCCTCGTGGGGGACGTCTCGTTCGATTCGGTCAAGACCGTGGCCCGGGCCGCGAGCCCGGTGCCTGGGGGAGTCGGCCCCTTGACAGTGGCGATGCTCATGCACAACGTTGTCCTGGCAGCCGAACGAGCGACTCTCGCGGGACGGACGACGTGAAGGTCCGGCCGGGCCCCAACGCAGACGTTCACCCCTGGTCCCGCTCCAGACCCATGGGGTGTCGGCTCAGGGGAAGCCTGCGCGGCTGCCAGTCGAAGTCGATGCGATCCTGACGGTGGGTGTAGCTCAGATGGTAGAGCGCTGGACTGTGGATCCAGTCGTCGTGGGTTCGACCCCCATCACCCACCCCAAGAGCCTCTCTGCACCTGAGGCAGCCGTGCCACCGGGCGGGGGGCGAGTGTCTCTCCTCCGGGTCCCCTCTCGCGGCCGCGCCCCCCATGCGTAGTCGCCTCGCGTTCCTGGGGTCTATCCTCCTGGTTTTAGTCCCCGGCCTCCTCACCCTCCCGCACTACGGCATCACCTCGGACGAGCCGATCTACATGAGGGCGACATCGCACATCGAGGACTGGCTTCGGTCCGGTGCCCGCGGCATGGACTGCGACGCCATCGCCTCCGCCTGGAAGACCGAGCCCCTCCGCAACGTGCACCCGTCGGGGCTGAAGTGGCTGTACGTCGCCGCCCATCGGCTCATCCGGTGGGAGCCCGATCCCTACCGGCGGGTACGCCTGTGGTCGCTGGGCCTCTTCTCCGTGGCCCAGGCAACCTTCGCGTGGACCTTCCTCACCGGCGCACGACGCCGTTTCGCGTGGACCGTGCTCCTATTGTCCATGCCGCGACTCTTCGCCCACCTCCACTTCGCCGCCACCGACATCCCCCTCACCTCCCTGCTGCTGCTTCTCGCATCGGGCCTCGAGCGCCTCCTCTTCGGCAGGTGGTTCTGGATCCTTGGCCTTGGGGTTGCCTTCGCGTCAGCCATCAAGTTCACCGCGCTGCTCTTGCTCGTGCCGCTGTTCGCGGCCTTCCTCCTCCGGTTCCGGGAGCGACGCGGCGAGGCTCTCGTGCGGCTCGCCCTCGTCGGCGCCGTGGGGATGATCGCGTTCTGGGCCCTCAATCCCGACTGGTGGTGCGCGCCCATCGCCTCTGCCCGCGCCTTCCTCCACCAAAGCACAACCCGCCTCCGGTGGACCCCGATCAGCGTGGTGTTCGCAGGCAGGCTCTACACGGTCCGCGCCCCATGGTACTACCCGTTCGCGATGTTCGCGATCACGACCCCCCTCCTGCACCTTGGGCTCCTCGCCGCGGGCTTCCTCACCCTGCGACGTTCCCCGACCCTGCCGGTCGTCCTCGTGATGGCGGCTTCTCTATTCCTCATCATGACCACGCCCCTCAGCCCCACGAACGACGGTGTGCGCTACCTCATCCCTTCCTTCCCGTTCCTCGCGGTCGTGATGGTCTGGGGCCTCGAGGCGTGGTGGCGCCTGATCCGGACAGAAGGAGGCTCCCTGCGGCGGGTCTGGCGCGTGGCCTCCACGGCTGCCCTCGCCTCCCTCGCCTTCCTCGCCTGCCTCCAGCTCGTGCACTACCACCCCTACGAGCTCTCCTACTACAACGAGCTCGTCGGTGGCCTGCGTGGGGCCTACGCGCGCGGGTTCGAGGTGACGTACTGGTGGGAGCCGCTCGACGACGAGGTCCTCGGGGAACTCAACCGATCGACCGCCGGCAAGGCGGTCTACTTCCCCGTGCTGCCCACCGACCACTTCTTCCGTCACCTCGCCCACACCGGGAGGATGGCGTTCCGCCTCACCTACGACCTGGCGGAGGCGGAGTACGTGTTCGTGATGGCGCGCCCCTCGGCCGAGTTCTGGGAGGAGAGAGTCCGTCGAGACCTCCCGGAGGGGGTACGGATGCGCCCCGAGTGGGAGGTCGCCCTCGACGGGATCGCGCTCCTGCGGCTGTGGGCCGTTGACCGTCCGGACTCCGGCCGCGGGTCAGGAGCCTGAACGGAGGAAGGCGAACCCCGCCTCCCGCGCCTCCCGCAGCTCGTGCAAGGTGTGGGCGTCGCTGTTCACCATGACCGCATCGGCCGTCTGGAGCATACGGCGGAGCAGACGAACCTCCGTCCTCCCGTTGACGAGGTTCGCGCAGTTGAGCTCAAGCGGGACCCCGTGGTCGTTCGCGCAGCGCACGACCTCATCGATATCCACCCACTGGGCGAAGTACACGGCGCACGGGTGCCCGATGACCCCGATGCGCGCGGCGTGACGCTCGATGGCACGGACGTACGCCTCGGTGATGCACCGAGGGTCGTCGGCGAAGGGCTTCTCGTGGGCCGAAAGCACGAGGAAGTCCCCCTGGTACCCCTGGATGTGGTCGCAGATGTCTCCGTGCCGGTTCAGGAGGTCCGCCTCCACGCCGAAGCACACATCGACGTCGTTGTGCACGTTGCGCCAGCGCCCCACCGCGGTCCTCGTGGTCTTCCTCGCGAACCCCCTCGCATCGAGGTAGGCCTGCGAGTGATCAGTGATCACGACGCGACGCAGCCCGAACAGCCCCGAGAAATGGGCGATCTCGTCCACCGTGTTCAGCCCATCCGAGAAGCAGAGCGAGTGCACGTGGAAGTCTTCCGGGCCAGGGTTGACGATCCTCATGGCCCCGCCTCCGGGCGGAAGGCCTCCACGAGCGAGGACATCTCTGCCCGCCTGATGAGCCGCACCCGCACGAACCCCGCCTCCTCGAGCGCCGAGCGGATCTCCTCGTACGTGTACGTGGTTCCCGCCGCCGTGGAGACGAGCATGTTCACGGCGAACAGGGCGCCTGAGCGAGGGCGAGTCCTGTCAGGGTCCATCACGTGGTCCCGGATCACGATCCTGCCTCCTGGGACGAGGGCATCGTAGACCGCACGGAACAAGGCCAGGTTCTCATCCGGCCCGTGCATGTGGATGATGGCGGAAACGAAGGCGAGGTCGAAGCCTCGCGGCAGTTGGTCGCTCTTGAAGTCCGCCGCGACGAACCTCACGCGGTCCTCCACGCCCGAACCCGCGACGTAACGTCGCGCGAGGGGGATGACCTCGGGCAGGTCCACGATCACGGCCTGCAGCCCCGCACACGCCTTGAGGAACGCGACGGCGTAGGTCCCCGGCCCTCCGCCAACGTCGATCAGCCGTCTCGCGTCCCCGGGGTTCACCGCCTTGACCACCGCATCCGCCTCCCGTGACGCGCGCACGTGCATCGCGCCAACAAACGCCTCCAGGGCCTCCCCCGTGCGGGGGCCTCGCGCGGGGCGGGCCCTCGGGTCACGCACCACCGCGGTGAGGTGAGACCATCGATCCCACAACGAGGCCAGGTGCAGGAGCATGGGGTGCACCGAGCCCTGTGCCGAGCTCGCGAGCGCCTCGGCCCCTTTAGCCAGGTGGTACCTCTCCTCGTGCGCGACGAGGACCCCCATGGCGGCCAACGCGTCCAACAGGATCCGCACCCCCCGTTCGTCCGCGCCAAGCGCCTCGGCGACCTCAGGCGCCTTCAGCGGCCCCTGGGCAAGGAGGGTGCACACGTCGAGCTCGGCCGCAGAGAGCAGCACACGGCTCTCCATGAACCCCCTCGCGAGGCGCTCGAGGACCTCGGGGGTGACCGGGGCGTCCTCAGGGCACATCCCTCTCCCCTCCCGACGCCCCGAGGCTGGCCCGTCCGGAGTCTTCGAACGCGCACAGGACCACGGGGCTGTCCTTGACCCAGAGCGTATCGAGGATCCTCGCGCGGGCGAACTCGTCCGGGAACCACCGTGCAAACTGGGCCCAATGCCTCCCCCAGATGAGCCCATGGGTGATCCCGAATCGACGGAACGGGTCACCTGAGGCGTTCACGAACCCTGGCCACACCGGCACGGCGCGATGCCGGTTCTCCAGGCACAGTTCCGGTGCCCACTGCCCGGTGAAGACCGCTCGTTCGAGCCTCGTCCCCAGCTCCCTGCTCACCGTGAACACGACCTGCCGTCGGTGGGCGAACCAGGCCACGTACGACCGCACGGACCACCCGAGGCACCAGGCGAGCATGGCCACGGCAACGACCCTCCCGAGCATCCTGCGCGCGAGGAGGCGCCCCAGCACCCCGCAGGAGCCAGCGTACGCCGCGGCCGCGAGGATGGCAACGGCGACGATGCGCCCGCGCGGCCAGTAGCGCGCAGAGGGGCGCAGCCCACAGAGCACCTCCCAGGCGAGCGGCCCGACGAACAAGAGGAAAAGCAAAGCCCCTTCCGGTGTCGGCCTGACCCCGAGGCGCCCCTCCCAGGCATCCGAGGCGCCCCACGCGAGGAGGATGACGAACGCCGGCATGAGGGGCATGTAGTAGCGGAGGGGATCGTAGGTGAGGGTGGTGAGGGAGAGGGCCCCGAAGGCGAACCAGAGCGCACCGAGCGTGAGACCACGCTCGAGGCGACCCCGCAAGGCCGGCGCGAGTGCCACGGTCGCGAGGCCGAACCCGCAGACGGCCAGGGGCAGCGAGGCCCGGAAACGGGAGAAGAGCACCGGCTCCCTGAGGTTGGCCCAAAGGCGAGCAGCCCAGGGCGCCTGCTGGGAGGCGTAGAACCGCGCGTACTGGAGGAAGAAAGGCATGCCCTCCCCCACCAACGCGACCCAGGCGAGCGCCGCGCACACGAGACCCAGGAGGAACCACGCGAGGCCGCGCAGCCTGCCCACGCGCGGGGGCACGAGGAGGAGGGCCACGGCTGAGGCGGGCACGAACGTCCACACGGTGAGCTTGGTCCCGACCGCCAGGCCCGTCACCACCCCCGCGGCGAGGAGTCGCCTGGGCCCCGGCTCTCCCTTGAGCAACGCCCACGCCCCCACGAGGAGGAAGACCACCGGGGCCTCGAGGAGGGCCAAACGCCCGAAGTGCACGAGGAGCGGATCCAGGGCGAACAGGGCGGCGCCGATGACCCCCGCAGGTCCGGGCACAGACCCGATCAGCGCGCAGCTTGGGCCCGCGAGGATGACCGAGAGCAGGCGGGCCTGGGCCAGGCCAACCCCGGCCACCCTGAACGCGAGGTAGCCGGCCCAGTGGGTGAGGGGGCTCGCGTACCTGTTGTTCCACTCGTCCGTGACCCACGTGCCGAAGAGCACCTTGTTGCGGGCGTTGTGGGTCCAGAAGCCCTCGTCGGCGAAGTACCCCCCGCTGTCCTCGAGGTCGACCGGGGGGTCGCTCACGAGGTCGATACCGCGCAGGAGCACGGACAGCAGGACACAGCCTGCGATCGCGATGCGACGGGGCATCAGACTCAGGCCTTGGCGGCCGTGCTCCAGCGGTACAGGGCGATGCCCAGCGCCACGGAGGCGTTGAGCGACTCCACGGATCCTCGCATGGGCACGGCCACGGGGAGCACCTCAGCCAGGCCCGCCGGCAGCCCCCTGCCCTCCATGCCCACGAGGAGGCCGAACGCAGCCGGCCAGCGGACCTCCTCGAGCGAGATCCCGCGCCGATCAAGGGCCAGCAGCGGCCGGGGGAGCCACGACGCGTCCCCGAGGGGTCCGGCGCGCCACAACCGGACGGTCCATTGGGCCCCGGCGCCTGGCCTCACCGCCTCCGGGAGGCACGGGTGCGCCGCCTCCGCGGTGAGGACCGCCCCCGTCACCCCGAACGCGGCGGCAGATCGGAGGGCGGCCCCGACGTTCTTGGGATCCTGGAGCGGGAGCACGACGGTGCATCCGGGGGGCCACGGTCCGCTCTCCAAGGGCGTGAGGGTCGGCACACGCACGAGGAGGAGCGGTGGCCCGGTCCCCCACACGTCCACCTCCCGGAACAGGGCGCGGCTCAGGACGATCGAGGCAAGCCCCGGGACCGCGGGCGCACTCCCCTCGGCAACCACCTGCGCCTCGCACCGTGCCGGGTCACGCGCGAGGAGCTCGCTCACGAGCTTCTCCCCCGGCACCAAGGCCATCCCCGCACGGGTGATGCCTTTGGCGTGGTGGAGGGAGCGCAGGAACCGGAACCGTGGGTTCTCCCGGCTGCGGATGGGGGGGGCCCCTGCCTTGTTCGGCACGAGGGGCATGGTCAGGCCACCCGCTCGTACACGAGGAGCCTGCGCCGGTACGGCGTGCCTCCGAGCACGTAGGCGAGGTCTCGCCTGAGCACGTACGTGCCCTTCACGCGTCGAGCCACCTCGCGCAGCTCCGAGTCCACCGCGGGGCCCTTCATGAAGATCACCTGGGCACCGGGCGTGAGGAACCCCTCGCACCGGCGGAGCGTGGCCGCGATCCGCTCCAGGGCGCGGGTGATGACGGCGCGGACGGAGAATCGAGCCCCAGGCCCCACGTGGGAGGGGTAGACCTGTGCGTTGTGGAGGCCGAGCGCGTGGATGGCCTCCTGGAGGAAGTCGGCCTTCCAGGTGCGCTCCTCGGCGAGCACGACGTGGAGGCCCGGCACGAGGATAGCCAAGACGATCCCTGGGAATCCCGCCCCTGCGCCGATGTCGAGCAGGGGGCTGGGGAGGGCGACCATGGTCGGGACCACCGCGCAGTCGAGGAAGTGCTTGAGGGCGATGTCACGGAAGCTCTCGGCGCCGAGGAGCCCACGATCAGGGTTGCGCGCACGGAGGAGTCCATAGTATCTCCAGAGGAGATCCAGCTCACGCGCTCCCACGTGAACGCCCCCGCGCCTGAGCACGGCCTCAAGGAGCGACGAATCGGGGAGCCGAGAGGAGGGTGCCATGACTGGCATTGTATGGTGGGACGGCCAGCGCATGTCAACTCTGTCAGCACCCGAGGCCGCAGCCTCCCTCCTCGTGCTCTACGACGATCCAGACCTCATGGCCGTGTTCAAACCGCCCGGGCTCTTGAGCCAGGGGCCGGGGGGAGGACACCTCACGGTGGTGGAGGTGGTGCGGGCGTGGCTGGGGCGAGGGCACGCCGTACGCGGCGAGCCGTTCGTCGGTCTTGTGCATCGCCTCGATCGACCCGTCGGTGGCGTGCTCGTGCTCGCCAAGACGCCGAAGGCGGCCTCTGGCCTGAGCGAGCAGTTCCGCGACGGGGTCGTGCGCAAGGTCTACCTCGCGGTCGTGGAGGGCAGGGTTCCCCCCAGCGGCACCTTCGCCGACTGCATGGCGCGCGGCCCAGACGGGGTCTCCCGCGTCGTCACCTCGCCGCGCGGCCGCCTCGCGCGCCTGGACTACCGACGCATCGACGCGGCTTCAGGGGCCTCGCTCGTCGAGATCCGCCCTCACACCGGCCGCACCCACCAGATCAGGCTCCAACTCTCCCACGCCGGCCACCCCATCGTGGGTGACGTGAAGTACGGCTCGGGCCTCCGGATTCCCGGCCGGATCGCCCTCCTGGCCAAGGAGATCGAGTTCATCCATCCGTGCAAGGACGTCCCGATGGATCTCCACGCCCCCACCCCACCCGACTGGCCGTGGCCACTGCCCCCGGTCCTCGAGAGGAGGCGGGGGTGAAGAGACTCGCGTGGGTCGCGGTGTTCGTCACCTGCACGGACCCCTCCGTCCAAGACCGGGGCCTCTCCCCCCCTATCCCCGCCTCCTCGCGCGCATCGATCCGGCTCGCGGGAGACGATCTCTGCTGGGCCGTGTCCCCCCGGCTCCAGGGGCCGCCCACCCCCTGGCGCACGCTCATGGCCCTCGATCCCCTGCCGCACGGCCCACCGGAGACGAGCCTCGAGGCCACGGAGCCCGACTCGCGAGGCGAGCTCCCCGAGGCCTCGCCGGAGGATTCCTCCGAAGGCCGAAGCCCCCTGCTCGTCATCGGCCCCTACGACGACCTTATCCGGGAGAGCGCGTCTGGCCAGGGCCTCGATTGGCTCCTCCTCGCCGCCTTGGTGCTCCACGAGTCCGGGTTCAACCCCTGTCTCGCGAGCTCTGCCGGGGCCGTGGGCCTGGCTCAGGTCATGCCAGAGACGGCCGAGGAGCTCGGCGTGCGCGATCCGTGGGACCCTGCCCAGAGCATCGAGGCGGGCGCTCGGTACCTCCGCCGCATGTACGACGTGTTCAAGGGCGTGGAGGAGATCGACCGGGTCGCCTTCGCACTCGCGTCCTACACGGCCGGGCTCGGGCACGTGCTCGACGCCTGCTCCCTCGCGGCCGTGGATGGCCGGGACCCTCGGAAGTGGGCCGGCAACGTGGAGGAAACACTCGCGCAGCTTACGAACCCCGAGTTCGCCCAGCGGGCCACGCGCGGGAGGGCCCGCGGACACCAGGCCGTGGCCTTCGTGAACCGGGTGCTCCAGAGCTGGAGCGCCTACGTGGCCTTGTGCGAGTCCCTCGAGAGCCTCCCCCCCTCACCGCGGTGCGAGCCTGGATCGACGGGCGTGACGGGATCGCCCCCCGAGGGGTGATCAGGGCACACGCACCGCGCACCGGTAGGGAGCGGGGTTGTCGAAACTCGCGATCATGAGGAAGAGCGGCTCGCCTGCGGCCACCTGGACGGTGAGCCTCTCGGGCGGGGACTGCCGGGGACTCGCGGCCCGGGCGAGGATGGTGCCCTGCGCGTCGACGGCGTAGAGGTCTAAGTCGGCGATCCCCTCCCACGAGAGTTCCGCGCTGAGCGTCCCGGCTCGAGGGGTACACGAGAAGTAGTCGAGGTCTCCCGAGTACCACTGTGCCCCGAATCCCCCGCTCGCGAGGGACCCCTCCACCCGCCACAACCCCGATCCCCCAAGGGGTGTGGCCGTGTCGGGTGAGTCGTTGGGCTCCTGCTCGGCGAGGGTCGTCGGAGGATTCCACAACACGCTGTCCACGCGGTTCGTCGTCGTGCGGAACGTGAGGGCGAGCAGCCCAGATGCGAATCCCACCCCGCCCGTGACAACCGGCGCATCGAGCAGGAACAGGCTGTCGGCCCCTATCGGCTCCTGCGACTGCACGACCAGACGGATCGAATCGAGGCTCACCGAGTAGGTGCCCCGCTCAAGCACGGTGACCACCGAGTCCTGGTGCCCCTCCTCAACCCTCACGGGGTTGTCCAGCACGAAGCCGGAGTCTGCCGCGAACGACAAGGTCGCGCCGTCGAGCAGCCACCTCCACCTCGACGAGGTCGAGCGCACGAAGGCGTAGTGTCCGACCACGAATGGGGGCGTCCGCTTCACGAAGGTCGCCCACGACCGGGTGGTGCCGTCGGGCAGGAGGCGAATGCGCAACCGCTCCTCCGATGTCGCCACCTCCCTCGCGTACCGGAGCCGGTTCAGGCCCCCATGGAACACGTAGAGGCTCGCGAGCCGAGGAGGCGTCTGGATCGTGATGTCAAGCAGGAGGAATCCCACGTTCTCCTCCAGGTCGAACACGCTGTAGGTCCCGCGCTCCTCGATGTCCACGACGCCGTACTCCTGCGTCGACACCCCCGGGTTCACGAGCTCCACCTCCCCCCCACGCGTGAACTCGAGGGAGGCGTTCTTCAAGAGGTTGCGCAGGAGGGAGTTGTCTGCGGTCTGGAAACGGAACGTCCCCTCCAGCTCGAGATCGGTCGGCGGGAGCTGGGGGCTCTTCCACGTGCACGATGCCGCCAGGCACATCAATAAGGCGAGTCTCTTCATCGGTCATCCCTCGGTTCGTTCCCAGAGGCCTCGGACGCGTTGGGCCCCAGGCGCGCGGGGAACCTCACTCTTCCTCCGTCAGTGTTCTTCGGCGTACCACGCGTCAAGCATCCCAAGGAGGCGGGGGGAGGCACACGTCGGCACCACGAGGTCCGCACCGGTTCGGGCCAGCTCCTCTACCCCGTGCGGTCCTGTGGCCACCGCGACGGATCGGGCGCCGCAGGCCTTGGCGACCGACACGTCGCGAGGGGTGTCGCCGATGACGACCGCACGCCGCGCAGGGAGGCGCAGACCCCACAGCGCCGAGGCGCGGTCCAAGGCGACGGGGAGCAGTGCTTCACGTGTCGGTGCGTCTTCGGCGAACGCCCCGAACGCGAACCAGCGGTCGAGCCCGACCGCCGCGAGCTTGATGAACCCGGACTCCCGCCAGTTCCCGGTGAGGAGACCCGAGACGAACCGCCCGTCCCCATCAAGGGCTTCGAGCACGGAGGTCACACCGGGCAAGGCACACGGTTTCCGACGTCCCCCGCGGAGCTCCTCCTCGAGGACCCGGGCGTAGCGACGCCGGAACACCTCGCGGTCTCGGTCGCTCAGGCGAAGCCCCGCGGCCCGCGCGGCGTCCTCGAGGATCGCCTCGTCCGTCCTGCCGGCGAGCTCGATGCCCGCCAAGGCCTCTTCGACGCCCCACAGCTCGCGAAACGCCTGTTCCATCGCCCACCTGCCCGCCCCATCCGAGGAGAGGAGGGTTCCGTCGATGTCCCAGAGGAGCAGGAGGGGAACAGCCGCGTTGACGGACCCCTCCGGGGAGCATACCTTCGTTTCCCCATGTCCCGTCGTTTCTTTCCTCATCACGCGTCCCACACTCTCGCCGGGGTATCACCATGCAGGACTACAGGATTCTCGTTATCAATCCTGGGTCGACATCGACGAAGCTCGGGGTGTTCGTCCGCGACGCAAGGCAGGTGGTTGAGAGCATCCCCCATTCCAAAGAAGAGCTGGCCCCGTTTCCACGTATCATGGACCAAGAGGAGTACCGCTACCAAACCATCATGGACTGGCTCCAACGCCACGGGGAGGATCCTTCCTCGTTCGCCGCGGTCGTCGGCCGAGGCGGGTTGCTCCAGCCGCTGCCGAGCGGTACGTACGTGGTCACGCAGGTGATGATACGTGACCTCAGGGTCGGTGTCCAGGGCGAGCACGCCTCGAACCTCGGCGGGATCCTCGCGGCACGCATCGCGGAGAAGGCAGGCTGCCCGGCGTACATCGTGGATCCGGTCGTGGTCGACGAGTTGGAGGATTGTGCCCGGTACACGGGGTTCCCCGAGATACGGCGCCGCAGCATCTTCCACGCCCTCAACCACAAGGCCGTCGGCCGGGCCGCCGCCGCGAAACTCGGCAAGGCCTACCAGGAGTGCAACCTCATCGTGGCCCACCTCGGTGGGGGGATCTCCGTGGGCGCGCATAGGAAGGGATGCGTCATCGAGGTGAACAACGCCCTCAATGGCGACGGTCCGTTCGCCCCCGAGCGGGCCGGCACGGTCCCGGCGGGAGACTTGGTGGAGCTGTGCTTCAGCGGCCGCTTCACCCGAGAAGGGATGCTCCGCCGGCTCGCGGGGAACGCGGGGGTCGCCGCATACTTCGGCACAAACAACATGCGGGACATCGAGGCCCGTATCGACGCGGGCGACGAGGCGGCTCGGCTCGTGTACGAAGCCATGGCGTGCCAGGTCGCCAAGGAGATCGGCAAGTGCGCCGTCGCGCTCAGAGGGTGCATCGACGCCATCGTGCTCACCGGCGGCCTCGCATACGACGCGCGTTTCGTGGGATGGATCACCGACGCGGTCTCGTTCCTCGGCCCGGTCATGGTCTTCCCTGGAGAGGACGAGATGAAAGCCTTGGCCGAAGGCGCCCTGCGCGTCCTCGATGGGGTTGAGGAGCCGCGGACCTACGTCGGGAGCTACTGAGGGGCCGCGGTGAGGAACGCGGGATCGAGCCTAGGCGCTCTTTCCGGCCCACAACACCCCAGAGGCATGGAGCGCCCACCCCGCCTCGTGCGGGGGCCACAGGTCTGTGAGGTTGCCCTCCGAGGAAGGAGTTCTCCATGAACACCATTGATGAACTCGTGCAACTCGCCCGGAACATGCCCTCAGGCACGCTCGCGGTGGCGGGAGGAAACGACCCTGAGACCATCCAAGCCACCGCGCGGGCCGTGCGGGAAGGGTTGATCGAGGTGGTCCTCGTCGCCGACGAGGCGAAGGTTTCTGCCCTCTTGGAGAAGGAGCAGATCGATCCCGGCCTGTTCACCGTCGTGCACGTGCCAGACCCCTCCCAAGCCGCGCGCGAAGCGGTCGCCATGGTCGCCCGGGGTGAGGCCCACATGCTCATGAAGGGCCTCGTCGGCACCGAGGTGTACATGCGGATGATCCTCGACAAGCAGCAGGGCATCCTCCCGCCGGGAGGGGTTCTCAGCCACATCAGCGTCATGGAGATCCCCGCCTACCACAAGCTCCTCATCGTCTCCGACGTGGCCGTGATCCCTTCCCCCGACCTGTCGCAGAAGGTGAAGATGATCGAGTACTGCGTGCACGCGGCAGGGAGACTTGGCATCGCGTGCCCGAAGGTCGCCATCGTGACGGCCACGGAGAAGGTGAGCGAGAAGATGCCCGCGACCATGGATGCGGCCCTCCTCACCGCCATGGCCCGCCGCGGCCAGATCAAGGGCGCCCTGGTCGACGGCCCTTTGGCCCTCGACGTGGCGATCTCGAAGCGCGCGTGCGAGATCAAGGGCATCACCGGCGAGGTGCCCGGCGACGCGGACATCCTCATCTTCCCCGACATCGAGGCCGGGAACATCTTCTACAAGTGCGCGAACATCTTTGCCGGGGCGAAGACCGCGGCCGTCGTCGCAGGCACGACCGTGCCCTGCGTGCTCACGAGCAGGGCAGACGACGACGAGACGAAGTTCTGCTCGATCGCCTTGGCCCAGGTGCTCGCGAAGGCGTAGCCGTGCAGGAGGAGGTTGGGGCGCAAGGGAGATCCCGGGCGACCCCCCGGGCTAACGAGGCCTCCCGGGCCGCCCGGTGGCTCGTGGAGTGCCTTCGTCCCCTCCGCTGGTGCTGCCCATGAGCCGCCGCGCCGGGGTCTTCTGGGGGCTCGTGATGGTCGTCCTCGGCACCCTGTTCCTCCTCGGCAACCTCGGCTACCTCGAGTTCACCCTCGGCACGCTCATCTCCGAGTTCTGGCCCGTCGTGCTCATCTACATCGGGGCGCGCATGGTCTCGGCCACCTACGGATCCGCCGCAGGATCGACCGTGATCCAGGGCATCGGCGGACAACCGGCCGTGTTCCTCCCTGGCCACACCCGGCTCGTGGGCCGCTACCTCTTGGGCGACCTCGAGGTCACCGTGGATCGGCCCATCGAGGGGGGGGTGCTCCAAGTCGGGTTGGGGAACGTCGTGGTCGACCTGAGCGCGTCGGGCGTGCGGCGTGGTCCCGCCGTGCTCGACTGCCTCACGAGGGTGGGGAACGTGCGCATCGTGATGCCGCGACGGGGGGAGTGGCGCGTGGAGGCGCTGTGCCTCCTCGGCGACGTGACGGTAGGCCGTGAGCATCGCGACGGCCTCGCCAAGTCGCTCTCCCTCGCCACCCCTGGGTACGACGGCACGACCGGTCTCCTCGTCCGCGCCCGCTCCGGCATCGGTTCCGTCACAGTCACCGAGGCGTCGACCCGGTAGCCTCGCCGAACCATGCACCGCCCCCAGCCCGTGCCAGGTCTGCCCTCAGGGTCTGCCCCCGCGTTCCCCCCACCCTCGGCGCTGCTCGCGGCGTCCGACCGGTGGTCCCGCCCCCGCACACAGTGCAAGATGCAAGCGAACCGTGCACGCTGCACGGCGGGCCCCGAGGCGGGAGGCTCCTCTCCTTGCCTGCACAAGGCCGCCATCCATGGCACGAGATTTGCGTATGCCCAGAGGCAGACGTGTTCGTCTGGGCCCCGGAAGGCCCGGGATCCCAGTGGAGTTACCCCATCGATGGAGGTTCCTTCGCATGAGGAACAAGGGTTTCACCCTCGTCGAGCTGATGGTCGTGGTCGCGATCATCATCATCCTCGCCGCGATCCTGGTCCCGCGCTACATCGACGTGACCCGGACGGCCAAGATTGCTCGTTGCCAGGCCAACCAGAAGACGCTGGAAGCGGCCAACAGCATGTACATGGCTGAGCCTGCCAACACGACCCACTCCGAGACCACCAACCTCGCTGGCCTCGCCCCGACCTACATCGCGAGCATGCCGAGCTGCCCCGAGGGTGGCACGTACACCCTGACCAACGCGGTGATCTACTGCAGCATAAACTCCCACCAGCGCACCTTCTAGTCTGGCCCGAAACCGTTGCCGGCGGCCTCCTGGCCGCCGGTTCTTTTTTTCTCAGGGAGCCGGTGTGCGATCCGTTGCTCCCCCGCCTCGACCTCACCATCTTGGCCGAGGCCCGGCGGTGATTCGCTCCTGCTCCCGAGGTCCCTCCAAGACCTTGCCCCGGGCCGTGAGGCTTCGATGACGAGTGCAACGACGTGACCAGCCTTGCCCCCAGCGACCGTCGCCTCGCGAGGGCCCTCTTCGCGGCCTTCACCTTCTTCTACCTCCTTGGGCTCGGGGGCCACATCTACACGCCCGACGGCACGATCATGTTCGGCGTGGCGCGGCGTGTGGCCTTCGAGGGGAGGCTCGAGGCGCAGCCGATTCCTGGGTGGGAGGACTTCGGGGGCGTATGGGTCGTCGACTCGTCTGGCGCCTCCCGCTTCTACTCGAAGTACGGGATCGGCACATCCCTGGGTGCGGTGCCGCTCCTGTGGCTGGGCCGTGCCCTTCTGCCCCTCGCCTGCGAAGGTGAGCGAGGCCTCTTCGCAGGGGACCCTCGCTACTTCGAGTTCGAGACCGATTCCTCCCTCACCCTGGTCTCTCCCCGGGGGATCTACTATCCGGTGGACCGCACCCACTTCGACGCTGCGTTCCTCGCATTCGTTGCCACGTGGCTGAGCGCCCTCGTGGCAGCAGGGACCGTCGCAGGTCTCTTCTGCACGGGCAGGGCCCTCGGCTACTCCCCAGGCGCCAGCCTCACCGTCGCGGCGGTCCTCTCCGTGGCCTCGCCGCTGTGGCACTACTCCAAGGAGTTCTTCTCCGAGCCCCTCGGCGCACTCGGCGTGACCTGGTTCGTGTGCTTCATGGTCAGGGCCTCACGCGGCGGCCGTGCCCGAGACTGGGCCTTGTCCGCCACCATGATGGGAGTGGCGATCCTGGCGAAACCTGCCCACGCGATCCTTTTGCTCCCGGCGGTCGTTCCTCTCGGGTGGCACTGGAGCCAGTTGGGGCGTGACACCGCGTCGAGGGCGGTCGGCTTCTTCCTCCTCGGCCTCGCAGGGGCCACGTCGATCGGTGCAGCCTACAACGTGGCGAGGTTCGGATCCCCCCTGGAGACCGGGTACGGGAACGAACTGCTCGAGTGGACCACGCCACTGTGGGAAGGGGTGCGAGGGCTCCTCGTGAGCCCAGGGAGGGGCCTGTTCCTCTACGCGCCGGCCACCATCCTCGGCGTGGTCACGCTCCCAAGGTTCGCTGCGCGGGCGCCCACCATCGCGGCCTTCGTGGCGCTGAGCCTCCTCGCATTCGTGCTGTTCTACGCCCGGTGGTACATGTGGGAGGGCGGATGGTGCTGGGGCCCCCGGTTCCTCATCCCGATCCTGCCTCTCCTCCTGCTCCCCCTCCTCTGCCTCTTCGAAGAGCCCCCGAAGAACCGGATCGCGCGCGCCATAGTGGCCACGATACTCGGCCTCTCATTCGTGGTCGCATGCAGCGGTGTCATCGTCGGCTACCATGAGTACTGCCGGTGGCTCACCTTCGAATTCGCCTCCAACAGGGCCCGCTACGAGGCCATGGGGCTCACCCACTACTACGATATGATGCGCTGGAAGTGGGCATTCTCCCCCCTTCTCCAGTACTGGGTCTTCCCCATCAAGGACTACTTCTTGCTTCCGCATGCGCTGAGGAACCCCGGACTCGTCTTGGCCCTCTTCGCCGCATGGGGAGTTGGCCTGGCGGTGAGCCTCGTCGTCCTCGTCCGGTGCGCACGTTCGGCAGGCCTGTCGGGCTCTCCTGGGGATCCCGCGGCAACGGGGGGCCCACGCACGGACGCGAGCCGAGCAAGTCCTCCCCCTCGTCGTGGCGAGGTGGCCAAAGGGGAATGGTCCGATGGCAAGGGTTGAGGCGTCCTTGAAGCGTTGGCATGCGATCGGCGTGCTCCTGGCCAGCGCCGTGCTGCTCGGTGCGAGGACCCTCGACGTGTATTGGATCGACCATGGCCGCACCGATGCGGATCATTTCTGGGGGGCCGGGCTCGCCGCGCGCCATGGCACCCTGCGCTACATCCACGACATCGGCAAGATCCGCGACCCCTCGACGTGGTGGACGAGCAAGCTCTTCCTGCACGATCCCGAGGCCTTCGCGGCCATGATCCGCCCTCCAGGCTTCCTCGTGGCCTACGACTACCCCCCGGTCTTCGCCCTGTTCTGCATCCCGTTCACCTTCACCGACGTGCTCGGGTTCGCGGCCCTCTGGTGGCTCCTCTCGGTCGCCCTCTACCTGTTGGCCATCTTCCGGGTGATGCAGAACGAACGACTCAAGTACCTGTTCGCTGCGCTCGCTCTCCACTTCCCGCCCTTCCTCGAGCACCTGCGGTTCGGCAGCACGGTCATCATCGTGGTCGGCCTCGCCCTGTGTGCGGGCAGCTTCGGCATCGCCCTCGCGGGGTGGCTCAAGATCTACCCCTGGGCCCTGGCGGCGTGCAGAGGGGCGCGCCCCTGGAGGGTCGCCGCGTGGGCCCTCGGGCTGGGGCTGGCCGCCCTCGTGGCAACCAAGGGGGACCTCCGACCGTTCTGGGCATGGTGGCCGAACCTGCGGCAGTACCAGCATGCCGCTGGTTTCGCCTCCACCTGGATCTGGCTGCGCGTCGCTGCCTCTGGCCTCGTCCTCGGCCTGTCCCTCGTGCGTTCGTGGCATCCAGCCTTGGTCTTGGCGGCTGCGCAAGGGCTCTCGCCCGTCTGGTGGCCTGGGTACTGGTGCGCGTTCGTGCCAGCCTCGGGATTCCTCTTCGATCGCGCACTCCGGCACCTCCGGCTCGCGCCACAAGGGCCTCCCCCTCACGATGCGGATCGGATCCATCCAGCCTGAACCGGCCGATGAACCCTTCTCCTCTCGATCCCTGCGTGCCCCCTGCGCCTGCGGACACGCCCCCTCGAGCCCGAACACCCGACGGCCGCTCCCCCAGGGCTGGCCCCCCGCAGCGCCCGTGACGCCCTGAGACCGCCACCCGCCCTCGCCGGGCATCAACCCCTGCCCCGCGCAGGCGTCTCCCACACGAGACAGGAGCCCGACATCGTGGGTCAAGACCCGCAATCCCAGCGGTGGCGCAGGGCTGGGGCCATCGAGGGGGCACCGCCTCCGTCACATGCCTCACCCCGTCTCGGTGGAGAACTCGGCACGATCCCGGCCTAGCGGCTGGCCAGCGGCACAGGCATTGCCGGCCAAACCCGCCTCCTGGTTCAGGAGCCGGGGAGCTGATGTCCGGATCGGGAGACTGGCGTGAGAGAGGGAGTCGGAACGATGCGACGAGGGTCGGCCTGCGAGAATCGCCCGGGGTCCAGGGATCGCGTGCAGACGCACACGAAGAACCCGCCGGGCCGGCCCCCTGCGTGGATGCTGGGGGTCTTCTCCTTCGTGGTGGTGTGCGCCGATCTCCTTCAGGCTAGTCCGGCCCTGTACAAAGAAGTGAACGTCATCGGCGGTTGGTCGGATGAGGACGGCTGGGTGAGTGAGTTTAACTCACTCAGGAACTCACTGGGGGTTGAGTACTTCAAGAGACTCGCAAACGACTACGGGGACTTCCTGACGCTTGACGTTCAGGCGAGGATCAGCTCCAAGTCTTCTGGAAGCCACGAGGAACGTTGGGCTCTGGAAGTGCACAACCTCTGGGCCGACTGGAAACTCGGCCTCGGATCCTCGGTACGCCTTGGGCACTTCGAGCCTGCCTACTGCTTGGGACCGTCGGTGGACACCCATGGTACCCTGCTGCAGACACTCGCGATGACCGACGTCGGATTCACCCATGATTGGGGAGTAGGGTATCGTGCAGCCGTTGGTCTGTGGGATCTCGACGCAGCACTCGGACTCGGGACAGGCATGGGCATTCACAGGCGCGATCGCAGTCTCCTCCTCCCGGTGAGGCTCACGAAACCTGCCGGCACACACAGGCAGTATGGTTTCTCGGCGTTGTACAGCAATGTCTTGACCAGCCATGACCACCGGACGATACCCCCACCTGACATGTCGGACACGACCACGACGAAGAAACGAATCGGAGCCCATGGGCTCTGCGGCTGGGGCCCCTTCGTGTTTGGCGCTGAAACGACCGTAGGCCTCAACGAAGATGACGAGGTCGCCGGCGCCCTCGGACCGATCGACTACACGATCCCGCCCCTCCAGGCGCTCACCCTCCAGGGACAGGCATGGGTATGGAGCGCAGACCTCGCCCGCGCGCGTGCGCAGATGGCATCCTTCTCCCTGGGGGCGACCTGGCGGATCTCCCCGTCCCTGGCCGTGCGCGCGGCGGCATTCCGACAACGGTCGCATCATGGCCGAACGGATGCGCGGATCATCGGACAGGTCTACTACTATGGCCGTTAGACGCCGGCTTCCTGCGGCAGGACTCGTGGGCGTGGTGTCCCTCGCCGTGGGGGCGCAACGCGCCGGAGCCGCCGTGGGGTGCGAGCTTGACGATCCGGATCGGGACGTCAGGCGTATCTTCCCCGAGGCGACCGGCTACGAAACCGAGTACATCACCCTGGCGGAGCGGAAGGGCGAGCGCCTGCTCGCCGAAGTCGAGCGCAGGCTTGGCGACAGAGTCGACCCCGTCTACCAGGGTGTCGACGTTCCCCACGCCTACTACACCGTGCTGAAGGGGAAGGAGCCTATCGGCCGCATCCACGGCGTGAATCAGAAGGGCACGTTCGGCGCCATGCAGCTCATCCTCGCGACGGATCTGGAAGGGAAGATCCTCGACTTCTACTACCAACGGATCAGCTCCCCAGAGGCGAAGGCATTCCGCGATAGGGCGTTTACGCGCCGGTTCGTGGGGCTGACGCTCGCAGATTTCTACCAGCACATGGCCAACCAAGAGGCCGGTCCACTCGCGACCATCGAGAACCCAAGTGCGAAGAGTGTGAGGGACTTCGAGGCAACGATAAGAGGATTGCGCAAGAACCTCATCCTTCTGGACATATTCTTCCTGAACCGTGCTCATGACTGGGCACTTACACACGAAGGGAAGCACGATGGAAAGGACACGTAGCATCGCGCTACTATTTATTACTATCACGATGTTCATGGTCGGTTGTTCGAAGCCTGAACGGTATGGTGAACCTCTTCGCGAGGTGCAGCTGACGCCGATTAAGACCCTCCTCTCCTAACCGGTTGCATTTGCCGACACAACCGTGACGATCGCAGGGAGGATCGTGAGGGAATGCCCACGGGCTGTTGGTTCGAGGTAAGCGAGGGCGGGGCGGTCCTCTACGTCGACATCGGCGCGGAAGGCCTCGCGATTCCTCAGCGGGTCGGGTGGCGCGTGACGGTCAGGGGAAGGCTTCAAGGAGAGGGAGCACGCCCGTACCTCATCGGACAGGGGCTTGAGATCCGATGACTCTGTTCATCGTCGCATGGAAGAACCTCCGCCGCAAGCCGATCCGCACGACGATGACCGTCGCTGGGGTTGCCCTCGCGGTGGGGGTGCTGGTGAGCCTCCTCGGGTTCGACAGGGGATATCAGAAGGGATTGCAGACAGGCATCGATCGCATGGGGTACCAGGTGCTTGTGACAGCCAAGGGATGTCCATACGAGGCGGCGACCCTGATGCTCAGGGGCGGCGGTGGCCTCCGACACATGGACAAGGCCGCGTACGACAAGATCGCGACCGACGAACGGGTCGCAGAGATCACACCTCAGCTCACGGCAACCGCATTCGACCCTGACCGTGGGAGCGGTGGGGGTTTCGCGATGTATCTGGGGATCACTGAGTCCTACCTGAGGCTCAAGCCTTGGCTCAGGTTCGAGTCAGGCCAGTGGTTCAGCGCGCCGAATGCACGTGAAGTCATCATGGGCCACGAAGCCGCGGAGCTCGAGCAGCGGACAGTGGGGGATCAGGTTCTTGTGCCCGGGTCGGAACAAACACTGACGGTCACCGGGATCTTCGAGCGCACAGGTACGCAGGACGACGGCGTCATCTTCCTCCCCCTTGCCACCGCCCAGCAGGTGTTCGATCTGCCGGACAAGATCACGGGTATCGGCATAAAACTGAAGGATATTCGGCTCCTTCAGACCTTTGAAGAGGATCTCTACAACGAACAAGGCATTCAAGTAGTGAGCATGGCCCAAGTCAAAAGAACGATATTCAACCTTATTTCATCGGCAAAAATCTTGGCAAGATCCATCGCAATCGTTGCCTTCTTCATTGCAGTGATCGGGGTAACCAACACGCCCCTGATGTCGGCATTTGAACGGACGAGGGAGATCGGCGTGATGAAGGCCCTTGGCGCCTCACGGGGAGACGTCTTCGCCATCGTGTGGATGGAGACGGGCCTCGTCTGTTTCCTCGGCGGCATGGCGGGGATCGTCCTCGCGCTGCTCGGGGGCGGGCTCGTGGAGCAGCTGCTCAAGGCGATCCTCCCCTACGCCCCCACCGGGCGCCTCGTCATCATCTCGCCCATCCTGGCAGGCGGGGCGTTGGTCGGCGCCGTGGTCCTCGGCCTCGTCGCGGGCATCTACCCGGCAGCCCGTGCCGCGGGCATGCGGCCGGTTGATGCGATCCGCAGCGCGGAGTAGGATTCATGTCGAATCATCTCATCCGTGCCGAAGACATCACAAAGGAATACACGCTCCCTGCGGAAGAGATCACCGCCGCGAATCGAGTGAGTCTCGAGATTGAGGAGGGTGAGTTCGTGTCGCTCATGGGGCCGTCCGGGTCTGGCAAGACCACGTTGCTCGACGTGATGGGATATCTCACAAGGATCACGAGCGGGAGGCTCACGGTGTTGGGTAAGGATGTTTCCACCGCGGGGGAGCGTGAACTCGTGGCTGTGAGGTGCGGGAGGGTCGGGTTCGTGTTCCAAGACTTCCTCTTGATCCCCACCCTCACCGCGCTCGAGAACGTCGAGCTCCCGTTGCGCTTCGCGCGTCAACCCACGAACCGTGGGAGGGGGGCGTACCTGCTGGGGCACATGGGGCTGGGCCACATGATGCATCGCCTCACCAAGGAGCTTTCCGGGGGCGAACGGCAACGGGTCGCACTCGCACGCGCGCTGGTGGCGTCCCCGGCGATCCTCTTCGCCGATGAACCTACGGGCAACTTGGATACGAGGAATTCGGTCGCGGTGTTTGAGCTTTTTCAGGCCCTGAATCGTGAAGAAGGCGTCACGATCGTGGTCGCCACCCACGACGAGGAGTTCGGTTCCCGCGCGTCTCGGGTGATCCGCCTTGTCGATGGGCGGGTGGCCTCCGACACACGACGCAATGGTTCCTCGCGCCGGGGGACAGGCCGGAGGCACGCCGCTGCAGACGTGAACCTCTCGCCTCTGCGAGGCGGGCTTACCCCCGAGTCCTTCGTGAGCCGTGCGGTTTTCCTCCCTCGCGCCTCACCACCCACAGGGGCGATGGCCGCGGACATGCGAGAACGCCTTCGCCCCTTTCGCCGCCATCATGGTGCTCTCGTGTTCCCCCAGGCGTTCTTGGGAGGAGGGCGTGTCGTTGTCGGGGTTCCTCCGCTCTCCCTTCTCACTCCGGGGGTATCGAGGGCTCCTGCTGGCGCCTCCGGTCCGGCGCGGCATCCGCAGGATCAAAGGTCCAGTAGTGGAAGGAGTTGACCAGACCGGTCACCACGATGCGCCGGTGTCCCCCACGAGGAAGCGGGATGGCAAGGTGCGTGAAGCCCTCGCCGAACCGCATCGTCTCGCGGAACACGGTGTCGCCATCCGCGGTCACGGTGAGGAGGGTCTCACCGACGGAGAGCCTCACCGGCGTGTAAGGAACTCGCAGCCGTCGACCCTCGTAGCCACCTCGATAGCGGGCGACGAGCAGCCCCCCACCGTCAGGCACGAAGAGGGTGAACTCCTCTCGCACGACGGAAGGCCTCCCCCCATCCGCGAACCCTTCGCCACGGTGCGGGAAGCCACCCACTTCCACGGGAAGCGACGAGACTGCCCGATACCCGTGGTCGTGCTCTGACACGGGGTCTCCGACGTCGACCTCATCGACCGGGCCCGGGAATGGGGGCGAATCGTGCAGCGCGGAGAGGTCGAGCATTGACACTTTCTTGACCGTCGTGTAGTGGGTCATGAGGGTTGCGAGTTCGGTCGTCTCGAACGACAGCAGCCACTCCTGGATCGCATCGTTCGATGGGGAGTAGACCAACACCGCAGGCCCATCGCTCAGCCGCTGGGTGTACTCACCCAGCTCGGTAATCCTGTGGAAGTACTTGACCGTACGGCCAAGCACCGGATCGACCGCCGGGGTGAGCGTGTGCCAGCGGATCCTCCCGTCCGCCCAGTACTGCACACGGGCACTCAGGTCGAACGCGCGGCATTCCGGGCAGCGCGAGAGAATCGTCTCGGCGACCAGGGCATCCGCGGCCATCGATCGGACCATGCCCTTGCAGACGGGATAGGAGGCGAGCGTCTGCAGGCCGATCACCGCGCCCCAGAACCCGAGCACGCCCCATTGGATGAGGTCTCTCCCCTTCAAGGAGCGCACGAGAGAAAGCCCATGCCCGAAGAACAGCGGGCTGAGCACGTGGAGGTGACGGTTGTAGTGGACTCCCGAGAACGTGGTGAACGAGTCTGCGAGAAGGACCAAGAGGAGGTAGAACCCTGAACCGATCGCCAGGGCACGACTCTTCCGCCACATCGAGACCATGCCCGCGCCGCACAGTGCCGGGGGAAACGCGCCGATCCAGGCGGATCCTTCGCTCCCGATCTTCGTGAAGGAGGGGAGGATTCCAAGCAGCGCACCCTTGATCTGATCAGAGGCCGTCGCCATCGCGACCCCGATGCTGGGGAAGAGCCCCTGGTACCGGATGATGTTCTGCGGTACCACCCCTTGCGGCATGAAGCCCCCGGTCCGTTGGAGGTACACGAGGTGGGGGATCAGGAGCACGGGGAATCCGGGCAGCACCTTCCACCACCTCCTCGTGCCACTGGCCGCGAGGAACCAGAACGACAGGAAGGAGTAGACCAAGAGGCCCTCGGGACGAAGGAGACCGGCGATGACGGCGCACGGGAGGAACCGCGGTAAGGACCCGGCAGAGGCCATGGCTGCCCAGAAGAACGCGAAGAAGAGCCCGAAGTTCGTGGTGAAGAGATTGACGGCTATCCCCGGGAACGCGAGGGAGAAGAGGACGGCGGGGAATCCGGCGGCGGGGAGGTGCCCTCGGAAGAACGAGAGGAGCGAGAGGGCTGCGACCCCGGTCGGGAGCAGGGTCGCGAGGTAGGACCAGAGCACGAAGCTCGATGGGTCGCGGAACCCCAGCCAGTAGCCCAGCGAGAAGTACATGGGACTGAGGAGGTCCGAGAGCATTGTGCACGGCGGATCGGACGGGTTCAGGCGCCACGGGTGGCCGTGGGCGAACGTACGCGCGATGATCAACGTCGAGTAGGTGTCCGGGTTGAAGGGCGAGTAGACACCGGAGATTGGATCGTACGAGAGCGCGACGTACGAGGCCCAGACGAGGCTGGCGACTACGAGTGCGAGGACGCGCTGTCCCCGCTCGCTCCTCAGGCTCTCCAGGTCGAAGCCCCGGCGGCTCACGGGGTGCTCCCGATCGGTTCCACCGAGGCCGGGTATACCCAGTAGTGGTAGGAGTGGTAGTAGCCGCGTACGGTGAACGGAACCATCCCCCCCTCGCGGAGGCGAATCACGAGGTGGGTGAACCCCCTCTCGAGCCGCACCGTGTCCCGGAACACGATCTTGCCCGAGGCCTGGACCTCCACAGGTGATTCCTCCAGCCTCAGGGTCGCGGCCTCGCTCCTGCTCACCCGTTGCGTGCGCCCGGCATACTCGCCCCGGAGCCGAACCACGAGGACCCCGCCTCCCTCCGGAACCGGGAGCACGAACCGCTCCTCCACCACCCCGGGCCTGCCGCCGTCCCAGAACCCATCCCCCGGATGGAGGAACTCACCCAGTGGCGCATCCACAGAGTCACGGAACGTGTACGATGCCCTCCACTCGGAGAGGTAGTCACCCACGTCGAGTTCTGCGTGGGGAGAGGGATAGGGCGGGCGATCGGCCAAATGCGCGAGATCGACGACAGAGAGCCTCACGGTGTCGGTGTACCGCGCGACGAAGGAGGCGATCTCCCTCGTCTTCATCGAGAGCAGCCACCGGGTGACCACGTCCTGGGCGCCATCCTCCGAGAACACGATGGCCTCATGCCCGGCGCGGCGCTGCACGGCTTCACCCAGCTCCGGGAGCCGCCAGTAGTACCGGACGAACCGCCCCAGCTCCGCGTCCGTCGCCGGGGAGAGCTCGAGGAGCGCCAGACGTGAGTCCGCCCAGTACAGGAGTCTCCCCCGCGAATCGATGACGGTGTGGTCTGGAGCGTGCGCGAGAAGGAAGTCGACGACCACCTTGTCACGGGCCAACCCGCGCACCGACCGGTGGTTCACGCCGAGCAGTGCGAGGAACTGCAGCGCGACGTACACCCCCACCGACCCAGCGATCACCCCCCACAGGGAGCGCCTCGCCCCGCAGAGCCTCCTGGCCTCGGCGAGCCCGAACCCGACGAACAGGGGTGTGACCGTGTGGAGGTGACGGTTGTAGTGGAGGCCGCGGAAGACCGTGAACGAATCCGCGACCGTGAGGAGGACCCAGTACCCCACGACCGGCACGAGCCATGGTCGCCTCGCCCTGTACACGCCCCACAGGCCAAAGATGAGCACCCCGGGGAACAGGGCCCCAGGCCAAGGAGCCTCCTGGACACCGATGGGGACCGCGCTTGGGAAGTAGCCGAGGAGTGCCCCCTTGATCTGGTCCGTGGCGGTGAGAAGCGCCTGGCGGACGGTGTCAAAGGTGGTCTCGTAGTGGAAGAGATTCTGAGGCACCACGCCTTGCGGGAAGAAGCCCCCGGTGAGACGACGGGAGATCAGGGGGGGAATCCCTAACGGCACGACTCCCGCGAGAATCCACCCCCACCCCCGCCTCCCATTCACGGCGATGGCGAGGGTCGCGAGCAGCGCGTACGTGAGCACCCCCTCGGGGCGCATGAGCCCGGCGAGGGAGGAGCACAGGACAAACAGCCGAACCGACCCAAGAGACGCCATTGCAGCCCAGAAGAAAAGAAAAAGGAACCCGAAGTTTGTACAGTATATATTTGCGTAGATCCCAGGGAAGGCCATGCATAGGGCCGTCGCTTGGTACGCAACCTCAGGCGTGAACAGGCGGAAGAATCTCCACAGAGCCAGTCCTGAAACGAGAGACACGACGAAGCACAAGACGTATGCCCAGAACATGAAGTTGGAGGTAGAACGGAATCCGAGCCAGTAGCCGAGCGAGTAGAAGAGGGGGGTGAGGAAGTCCGAGAGGATGGTGCCTGGGGGCTGGTCGGGTAGGAGGCGGAGGGGGTGACCGTGGGCCCACGTCCGGGCGATCGTGAGGGTCGCATACGTGTCGGGGTTGAACAGGGCCCAGGTCTGCGCGATGGAGTCCCAGCCGAGCGAGAGGTAGACGAGCCATTGCGCCACGAGCTGCAAGAGGAGGAGGCGTTCGTGTCGTCGGCTCGAAGCGTAGTCGTTCATTCAGCCGGGCCCCCACGGGGCACCGCGCTCGGGCGACGATGGCAGGGGCCGCCAAGGGTGGGCGCACATCCGCACAGGAGCGTCGCGTCCCCTCCGGATACCTCGGCTTCGACCCGGTGTCCCTTCGCCACAGGACACCTCACTCGTGCGCGGGAGGTTCCTGCGACCGCATGACTCCGATCTGGACGTTGGGAGGGTAGGTCCAGTAGTGGAACGAGTGGAAGAGGCCCTCGGTCGCAAAGCGCACGAGACCCCCTTCGGGCACTCGGATCGACACGTACGCGAACCCCTCCCCAAGCGAGATGGCGGAATCGAAGATGGGCTCCCCGTTTGCGAGGACTCGCAGTTCCGGCAGGTCTATCCTCAGGTCCACGGGTGACTTGTCTCGCAACTCGAGGACGTTGCCACTGAACTGACCCCTCGTGCGCATGACGAGCAGGCCCCCTCCTTCCGGGACCCGGAGGACGAACTCCTCGTGGATCACGCTCGGCCTGCCACCGTCCCAGAACCCGTCACCCTCCATGATGAATCCACCCGCGGAGCGTTCGAGGGAGTGGCGGAACCTGTAGCGCGCCTTTGCCTCGGAGACTGGGTCACCGACGTCGAGCTCGTCGAAAGGATCGGGGATGGGGGGGACATCACGGATGCGCGAGAGGTCCAGTCGCCTCAGCAGCGCGACGGGCAGGAGGTCGCGTCTGAACGTCATCAGGGAATCGACACCGAACTGCCGCAGCCAGACCTCGAACAGGTCACCGGTCCCGTAGGAGACGTGGAGGAGCCTCGGGGGGAGGAACCTCTGGATGAACTCCGAGGTCTCCAGGATGCGCATGTGATAGCGCACGTACCTGCCCAGGTACGGGTTGTCACCCACCGACAGGGAGTGCCATCGGATCGCGCCGTCGAGCCAGTACCGAGGGCCTCCCTGCGGATCGAGCACCTCTTCGTCGCGGTGGTTCTTCAGCACGTAGTCCGCGATCTCCTTGTCGACCCCGATCCTCGTGACCGTCACCGAGTTCATCGCGGTGGCCCCCGCCGCCTGGAGGGCGACCATGATGAGCACGAAGCCAGCCCCCAGGGGGTAGATGGAGTCGCCCGCGATCCGCAGCCTCTTCAGGAACAGGAGGCCCAGGCCGAAGAAGAACGGCGTGAGGATGTGGAGGTGACGGTTGAGATGGATGCCGGAAAAGTAGGTGAGGGAGTCTCCCACGACGAGGAGGAGGAGGTAGCCCACCACGGGGAGCACCCAGCGAGGCTGGTACATCCCGAGTCCCACACACCCCAGCAGGAACACGAACGGCGGCAGGGTGCCCAGCCATGCCGACCCCTCGAACCCGATCCTCACCCCAGACGGATACCATCCCAGAAGCGCCCCCTTGGCCTGGTCCACGATGGTCGACCCAACGATGTAGAAGGCGTTGAGCAGTCCCTGGTACCGGACGATGTTCTGAGGGGCGACCCCCTGAGGAATCCACGAACCGGTGAGGGCGTAGAACACGATGGGGGGAACAAGGAGCAGGGGGACACCGAGGAACAGGTGCCACCGCGGGCTTACCGCTCTGATCTGGCAGTACATCGCCACGAGGAAGAGGTAGGCGAGGAGCCCCTCAGGGCGGGTGAGGCCTGCGAGGGTCGCGAGGGTCACGAAGGCAGGGAGCGAGTCGGTCGAGGCGAGGGCTCCCCAAAAGAACAGGAAGAAGAAGCCGAAGTTGCTCGAGTAGACGTTCGTGAAGATGCCAGGGAACAGCACGCAGGAGAGGACCGCTGCCAGCGCCGCGTCCGGTGCGTGACGCCTGAAGAAGCGCCACAGTGCGAGGGTGCTGAGGAGCGCTACCACCAAGCACACGAGATGCGCCCAGAACACGAAGTGCGAAGGTGACCTAAACCCAAGCCAGTAGCCCGCGGAGTAGAGGAGCGGGCTGAGCAGGTCCGAGTGCATGGTCGACGGGGGTTCCTGCGGGTGGAAGCGCAGCGGATGCCCGAGGGCCCAGCTCCTGGCGAACAGCAGGGTGTGCATGGTGTCCGGGTGGATCATGCACCACGCCCCCGACACCCGGTCGTACCCCTGCCAGAGGTATACCCCCCACTCCAGCACGACCGCCGCGAGGACGATGAGGAGAGGATTGATCCTCTTGGCCCTGGAAACCACGTCTATCGTCATGGCACTCCTCACGTCAGGCAAAAACACCACCCGTGCGCCTCCTCAGGCGCCACCGCTTGGGCCACACGAATACGTGCCAGGGAACGGTCCAGTCAACGATCGGATGGCGTTCGGACATCTTCCCCCGCCGCCCCGAATCGGCCGCCCCCCGCACCGACGACCCCTCGCCCCTCAACGCCCCCGTATCACACACGCTACAGCCACTTCCTCCGCTTGAAGTACGCCCCCATCGACACCCCCACGACGAGCATCAAGAAGAGCACAGCTGGGTAGCCCCACCGCCAACCAAGTTCCGGCATGTATTGGAAGTTCATGCCATAGATTCCTGCAATGAACGTTAGAGGAATGAATATCGTTGCGATAATGGTCAAGACCTTCATTACCTCATTCATTCTGTTGCTCACACTGCTGAGATATATGTCGAGCATCCCCGTGATCATCTCTCGGTACGATTCAATGATATCAAGCGATCGTACGACGTGATCGTTGACATCGCGCAGGAATCGCTGTGTACCTTGCTGAATGAGCGGAGACTCCTCCCGCTCCATCGCGGCGATCGCCTCGCGCAGGGGCCAGATCGCTCGACGCAGGAAGATCATCTCGTTGCGCAGCCGATGGATGGTCTGGAGTGTCTCGGTCGTCGGCTCCGACACCAGCGCATCCTCGGTGATTTCGATTTCCTCACCGATCAGCTCCAACACAGGGAAGTAGCCATCGACGATGGCATCCAGGAGTGCGTAGGCCATGTAGTCTGGGCCCATCTTCCGGATCCTCCCCGCCCCGGTGCGAATCCTCTGACGGACCGGCTCGAACAGGTCGCCAGGGGCTTCCTGGAACGAGATGACGAAGTTGCTCCCGACGATGAGACTCACCTGTTCGCTGATGATTTCGCAGCGATCCTCGGAGGGACGGATCATGGTGAGGACGACGTACAAGTAGGCATCGAGGTCCTCGAAGCGCGGTCTCTGGGCCGCGTGCACGATGTCCTCGAGCGTCAGCGGGTGGATGTCGAACAAGGAGCCGAGTCGCGCGACGATCCCGACGTCATGGATCCCATCCACGTTGATCCACGTGACGGTCGCGGATTCCCTGAACCGGGCGCACTCCTCGACGTCGACTCCCTGTCTCTCCTCGAAGGTCTCCTCGCCGTAGTCGATCACGGTGATCCGCGGAGGCTCCTTCCTGTGTTCCCCCACGTAGACGAGCGACCCAGGTGCGAGGCCCACGCCCTTGGATGCCTTGACGACTAACCCGTCCATATGGACACTCCTGAGGAAGCCGTCGTCCGTCCGGGGGCATCCCGGGCTTCTCCCTGCACCACGAAGAAGCCCCTCGCCTCCGCCCGGTCAAGCGCTTCGGAGGGCACCAGACGTGCGCCTTCGTTTCGCCTTCTCGGGGCTCTTCCGGCACTCCCCAGGAGAAGAGGCCCTTCCTCTTGCGGTCATGAGGCAGAGAGAACCCCTCAGGGGCTTCCATGCGCCGGGGCATGGTGTCGAATCGCGAGTCCCCGTCGCGTGGAATGAGCGAGGGCCTCCGCGTCGATCCTCCCCGTCCCCCCTCACTCAGTCACGAGGAACGGTGAACCACCACGGAGGCGGGACGACGGCACGGGGTCTGGTCTCTTGAGCCAGCTTCTCGCCTCCGTCCGCCCTCGTGGCCAGCGGTGCGACCGGCTGCCCCGAGGAGGTCACGGCCCCGGGGATCCCTTCGGCGATTCACCCGCGGTCCTCGTGGGGGGCGGATGGATCGTCTGGCACCCTGAACTCCCTGCTCCACGCCACGAGCCAGCAAACCGTCACGCCCAGCAGGACCGCGAGCGTCCCGAGGAATGCCGCTTCGTTCAGTCGCGGTGGTTCCGTGCGGTGGGCCTCGATGGTGAGCAGCCCCGTGACGAAGAAGAACAGGAAGAAGGCGGTGCCGAACGGCCACATGAGTCGTTCGAGTTTCCTCTCGGTCTGGGCACGGCGAGCGGGGTCGGGCCAGAACCGGCGATTCGGCATGCGCACCCAGTGCCCCGGTACCGCGAACACCCACCGAGGCGCGTACAGGAACACAAGGAAGAAGGCCACGTGCATGGCGGTCGTGAGGGCCGCGTGCAGGCCAGCGTCACCCCACGCATCCGCCCACCCTCCCGCACCGAAGTGGATCGCGATCCGTTCTGGCAGGATGTCCAGGGAGAGCGCGGTGAGCACGAGGTTGGCAACGAAGGAGAGAACGAGCGCATACCGCATCTGGGGTATCCCTCCGCGAGGCTCTCTGTGTCGTACCTTCCCGATCTCGCATGCTATTCCAAGCGGCTCAACTCCCCATCACCACTGGAGGAACTGTGCTGACCTGACAATGGAAGCCGCGAGGCGAATCCGGGTGGATCGAGGACACGAGTTGCAGCCGAGGCGGACGGGCCCTCACCTCATCGGTGGATGCCGTCTCGTACGCTTCGCTCCCGCAGACCAGGGATACCTCATGCCCAAGAACACGCGTGTGTTCGGGCTCCTCGGCCCTCTCCTTCGCTCCTCGTGGCGATCCCTTCGCCTGCCTCAGGTTCTCCCACGCGGTGGGACCGGTCGGGGGAGCGAGGGTCCTCGGGGGATCCAGACGCCACCGCGAGGAGCGAAGGCGGCTTCGTCCCGGCGCAGGACGCACGGCCCCCGCGCGCTACGTGCACGCATCACCAACGTCACCGGCCGACGCGTGGTCCTGAAGGCCACCTCGGCGTGGCTTGGGCCGTGGCGCCATCGCCCTTTGGCACTCCCACACGAACCACGCCGCGTGCTCGAGCCATTCGATGCGGTGTTCCGGGGAGAGGCGGGCGAAGTCCGAATGGCCATCGAAGTCCTCAGGTGAGCACGATGCGAGGCGCTCGGTGAAGGCACCATCCCCAGGTCTCATCCCTGATCCCCCAGGAGACGCTCCAGCTCCTCTATGTCGAACTTGTCCTTCGGCCGTGGCGGCTGGATACCCCGCTTGAGGGCGAGAAGCCTCCTCTTCGACACGACCCGAAACGACCTTCCCCACAGCGAGACCGTCTCCGCGTCCGTGGACAGACGCTCGAAACTGTGGTCTTCACGGAGGAACACGTCCACCTGCCGGAGCGGGAGGGAAGGGTCCACGAAGGTGAACACGAAGGCCTCCTTCTCCTCGATCATGGCCGCGACCTTGCGCGGATCCAGCAGGTCTCCCGCAGCAACCGGCGCCCGAGGCTTCAGGCCGAGTGCGTCGACCACCTCGAGGAATCCTCGGAGGTTCTCGGGCTCCCACCGCACCGCGACATCCAGATCGAGCGTGACGCGCTCCACCCCGTGCAGAACGAGCGCGACGCCACCTGCGACCACGAAGGAGACCCCCCTGTCGGCGAGAGCCACCAGCACGGTCTTGAGGTGGTGTTCCATCGTCATCTCCACGGTGCACGCGCCCAGGCGAACGAAACGTCAAGATAGTCTTTGGGAACATCCCCATCAACGGCGACCGAGGGTGCTTGCGCACGAGGAACGTGGTGCCACACGACGAGGGTCAGGGACCTGTCAACGAGCGCCAGTCCCCACGCGGAAGCCCAGTTCCTCGAGCAGGGTCCGGGACGGCCCATGCAGCACGAAGAACCGGCCGAAGCGCTCGATCCGCACGGGACCATGTCCCCTCTGGGCAAGGTACCGCTCCAGGGCCCCCCCAGGGGCGATCCAGCCCACAAGCGCGACAGGGGCCCCGCGACGGAGCGCCTCGTCCACCGCCGCCGGGTACCGCGCGACCCGCTCAACCGGAGCGAACGACCGAGCCGCGATGGTGTCGTTGCTGAGGAGTATGATCGTCCATTGGAGGTTCTCATCAGTGGAGTAGACGTAGTGAATACCTTCGGCGATGAGGTGGGCGATCATCTCATGAATACTCGGGCGATCGGGGATGCCTGTTGGCTCCTTCGATCGATCGTGGAGGCCAAGTTCCACGGAAGATCCCACACCCAGGAGGAAGGTTGTCGTCACCACACCGAGGGCCGCGCCCCGGATGACACGGCTCTTGTCCAAGGCCCGTCCACCGACCACCCCCATGAGTGAAGCAGTGAGGGCAGGAACGGCGAGAAGGTACCGGAACCCGAAGTAGAGGTTGTTCATCCCAACACTGACGAACGCGGTGGCGAGAAGGCCGACCGCCCATCCACGGACGAGGGGATGGAGGCCTCGGCGCGTGAGGGCGACGCCGGCGCCGACAAGCGCCCACGCGCACCACACCCACGCGGCCGATTCGGTGGCCGGACCCCGCCCCAGGGGGTACCAGTAGTGATACTGGCCCGACAGGGCGATTCGTATCCGGCCGGGCAGGCGAACGAGTGCGGCCATCGGGTCATCTGGGTGGAGGATCGGGGGAGTCCATGTGACGGGTCCTTGGAGGCGACCCAGGGCCAAGAGCACTCCCGCCGTCGCCGCGGCCGCGGCGGCGAGCGCCACCCCAGACCTGACGTGGGGACGCTTCAGGAACACCGCCGCACTCATCGTGAGGCCCGCGGGCAGCCAGGTGGGCTGGCTCAAGGCGATCAGGGCCAGGAGCACGCCGATGCCCACCCACGCGCGCCATCGCTTCGGCCGCTGATCCGCGAGGTGGTACGCGAGCAGGCCGCTCAGGGCGAACGCGGTGAGGTAGCCGCCGCGGGCACGGGTCGCCCAGATGAGCCACGCAGGTGCGCTCACGAGTCCCAAGGCGGTGATCCACCCGGCTCCCTCGCCCCCGACTCGCCGGGCTGCAAGCGCCAGGAGCACCACTCCCACGCACCACAGGGGCAGCATCGCCACACGAAGTGCCGTCTCGTTCACGCCGGACAGGGCGAACGCAGCCGCGGCCAGCCCCGCCTCCACGATCGAGAGGCCGTACCGCTGGCCATAGAAGAAGAGAGGAACACGCCCCTCACGGAGCAGATGCAGCGCCATCAGCCCGACGATGGCGTCATCCCCGTCGACCGCGAGTGTGGGGCTGATGAGGACCGGGAAACGAGTCATGACCGTGGCCGCAATGGTTGCGGCACTCAAGGCCGCGAGTGATCTCATCCCACGCTCCTTCGACGGCTCGCCACACAAACGGACTCTTGGAGAACAGATGGTCTCAAATGTCAAACGTTGGGCGACGTCAAGAGCGCTGTCAAGTGGGGGAGAGAAGCCGGATGCATGTGCCGGCATCGCTTTCGTGCTGTACGCTCCCTCTGCGTGAAAGGCCTGCAAAGCGACACGGGGCCCTCCGTCGTCGCCTCACCATGCGCTGGGTTTGGCTTTGCCTTCGGCTCGTCACGCCCTTATTGCGGCGAGTACGACAGGCATCATGCCGGTTCCCCCGGCGAGGGTCGGCCTCGGATGGGCGAGCGATCCGCCCACGTGAGGGGTCTGATGTCAGGCGGAGGATGGCGTTCCCAGACTCGGTCGAACGAGACAGGTGAGGGGGAACCTCCCCGGCGGGGGCACGGGGTGCTCAAGGCGCCCACGTTCACCCTCGCGGCATGGGCCCTCGAGGGTCTCGTACTCGAGGGCGCGCTCCGACTCGCGGGGTTTGGCCCCCCGAGGGCCTCAGGCTCAGGGAGCAGTACGACGAGTTCCTCCCCGATTGCCACCTCACCTGGAGGCTCAAACCCTCATGGACCGGCTACGAGCTGAACGGCGCACGGGTGTCCACGGACGAGTGGGGGACGCGTCGCGTCCCCGGGGATCCACCCTCATCGTCACGGGCTGGACGCGTCCTGTTCCTGGGTGATTCGGTCGTCTTCGGCCACTACCTGAGCGACGAGGATACGGTCCCCGCCCGGGTACAGGAGAGGCTCCGCGGGCAGCTCGGTGACTCCTTCGTCGTCTTCAACGCCGGTGTTCCGGGCTACAGCACGTTCCAGGAACTGAGGTTCCTCGCACGCCTCTTGGGGCCACTGACCGGATGTGGTCGTCCTTGGCTTCTGCCTCAACGACGTGACCGAACGCTACACCGCCATGGCCAGATACGGGGGCGAACGGTTCTTCATGCTCACGGTCGACACGGAGGCTGGCCTCCCGCTCTTGTCTCGGCTCTGGAGGAAGACGGCGATCCGCCAGGTGCTGGTGCGGACCACGAAAGACGCGGCCGTGCGGCGCGAGACCTACTCGGTACGGAGGCTGTGGCAAGACCCTCAGGGTCCTGCCATCCGCCGGGCGTGGGAGGAGACGCTGAGGGAGATGCACGGGCTGATCGGTGACTGTGCGAGGGCCAGGGTCCGGCTGGGTGTGGTGGTCTTCCCGTTCAGGGATCAGCTCTATGACCCTGAGGGCACCGGCGTCCCGCAGCAGAGGCTCGCAAGGCACCTCGGACAAACGCGGGTCCCCTTCCTCGACCTCTTGGCCCCACTCGCACACAGCGGCATCCCGCCCAATTCCTTGTTCCTCGATGCCGACCACCTCACCCCACGCGGCAGCATCGCCGCCGCCGACCACATCACCGGGTTCGTGGCTCGCGTGGGAGGCTGGGCTCCCGGGGAGACGCTCCTGCACCACGCCGCCACCATGGCCTCAGGGCTGCACCCGCGCGCGCCGGGTGCCTGCGCAAGACGCCTCCCTCGGTCGGCCGATCCCCTTCGTGCCCGGCGCCTCGTGCCAGTCCGGCTCGTTCACGACGTGGCCCTCCCACAGGATGGCGTGGCGAACCTCCGCATCCGGGACCCCGAGTCGGTACATCCGACGGATCGGAGAGGACACCTTCCGGCCCGAAATCCCGCCCCAGGAGGCCACGAACGTGGGAGGATGGCCTCTCAAGAGGTCAGGCGCGCCCAGTGCCGACGGGCGTGGTCGGCCCAAGCTCGGTCCGGGACGCCCACACCGACGCCTCACCCCGAGGCAACGAGTGTGCTTGCGGTCTCGCGCTTGACGGTGCGCGAAACGGGGGCGATCCTCAGACTCTGGGTTGATCGCCGTGTGGCCCACAGATCCGTCGACCGAGCGCGACAGGAGCGACTCGGTGAAGAGCAAGCCCATGGGAGTCTCCGACAAGCACGCTGACCCCGCGAATCAGTGCCGTCTTGGCGTGGCGGTTCTCCTCTTGCTGGCTCTCCTCCTCGCCCAATGCATCCTCACGGTATACGCCAAGTCAGTCACCTTCGACGAACCAGCGTACGTCGCGGCGGGCTATCTCTACCTGACGAGGGGAGCGTTCGAGGTCGATGCGGAACATCCCCCGCTCTTCAAGTACCTGCTCGCCCTCCCGTTGCTGTCACTCCCTCTGCTCCCACCGGAACAGGTGCCGAACTGGAACTCCGGGACACCCCAGCAGTTCATCTACGGAGCGTCCTTCCTTTTCCAAAACTCCGTCGACGCAGAGACGATACTCTTCTCGTCACGGTTAGTCGTCGTAGGAGTTTCGCTTGTTCTTGGTCTTCTCGTGTGGAGATGGGCAAAGCATCTCTACGGACCTGAGGCGGGAATCGTCGCCCTGCTGATGTACTGCTTCTGCCCGAACGTGATCGCTCACTCGTCCCTTGCGACCCTTGACATTGGCGTTTCCGCAGGCGTGACGGCGGCGCTCTACTCGTTGTGGCGGCTGTACCGGAGGCCGAGTCTTGGGGCTGCCGTCATTGCCGGACTTGCCTTGGGGGTGGCGCTCCTGGTGAAGTGCTCTGCGGTGATCCTCCTCCCGCTCGTGCCGTTCCTCGCGGCGGCCTCCCTGCTTCGGGGCAGGGGGGTCCGGGCGCATGGTGGGTCACCCCCAGGCGCCTCGTACGGGGCCACTCATGAGGCCCGAAGGAGGAACCCGGTCCCTGGCGCGCCGTTCGTCGTGGGGTTGACCCTGGTCGTGCTCGTGGTGGCAGCGATTGTGGTGCACCTTGGTTGGGGACCAGGGAAGGCGGGCCTCCCGAGGTATGCTGCCGCCGTGAACCTCGTCGCCTTCCGGCGGCACGTGTTGACGGACCAGGCCTATGAACGATTCTGCTGGGGAAGGTACTCGGCCAAGGGCTTCCCCTGGTACTTCTTCGCGGCGTTCGTGCTCAAGACCCCGCTTCCCAGCCTGCTTCTTGTCGTCACGGCGCTCGTCGCGCGCATCGCCCGCCGCATGCGGCCGACCTTCGACGAGCTGTTCCTCATGGTACCGGCCCTCGCGGTGCTTTTCTCAACCGTGGTCGTGCGCGAGAACATCGGCCTGCGGTACATCCTGCCCGTGTATCCCCTGGTGTTCGTGATGATCGGGGGCTTCGTCGCGGAGCGGATGACGTGGTGGGGTCGCGCCGAGGGGAGGTGGAAGCGGGTCGGCGTGGCGGGCATGGGGGTGGCGCTCTTGGCCTGGTACATCGGCGGGAGCCTCCGGATTGCTCCCCACTACCTGGCCTTTTTCAATGAACTGGCCGGTGGTCCTGCCAATGGCATTCGTTATCTTGACGACTCCAACATCGATTGGGGCCAGGACCTGAAGACACTCTCTCGCTACCTGCACGAGCACGAGATCGAGGAGATCACGCTCCTGTACACTCCAACCTACCTTGCAGACCTCGCTGTCCCGTACTATGGGATAAGGGCACGGGGGATGAGCGTTCAAGAGATCAGGGATCCTCGTGAGGACTGGTACGCGGTGAGTGCTCATGCCCTGCAGCGACCGGTCGTCGCGACGGGACCGGGTGGCGAGAGGATACGGTTCGACTGGCTCGATCGGTTCGAACCGATCGCGAGGGTGGGCTACTCTATCTACGTGTACAGGTTCGACTGACTCGCCGGTCTGGGGGGCAACCGCACGCCGTCATGCGGTTCCCACCGGGGTGGGCGTCTCGCTCGGTGGCTCGCCTCAGCTCGAGTTGCCGTTTGTGCCGCACGGGAGGTTGCCGGGGAGAGGGACTTCCTGGCACCCCTCCGGTTTCCCGGCGACGCGCATCATCAGGGGATACGGCGCACGTGGGAAGGCATGGCGTGCGTCCGAATCGTGATGCCTCCCCTCACCCCGGAGCGACTCGTCTTCCTCACGCCCAGTAGGTGCGGTCCAGGCTCCGGTACTGGATGGCCTCGGCGAGGTGGGTGGGGCCAATGAGCTCGGCGCCGTCGATGTCCGCGATGGTGCGCGAGACCTTGAGGATGCGGTCGTAGGCGCGGGCGCTGAACCCAAGCCGGCGGATGGCACCATCGAGGACCTTTTCGGCACCAGGCTCCAGCTTGCAGTACTTACGGATGTGCTTCGACTGCATGTGCGCGTTGCAGTACATCCCCGGCTTGTCCCTGAACCGTTCGAGCTGGATCTGGCGCGCACGGTTCACCCGCTCCCGTATGACCTCCGACGGTTCCCCCGCCGGTGCCCGCGCGAGGTGCTCGTAGGGCACCGCCGCGACCTCGACGTGGATGTCGATGCGATCGAGCAAGGGGCCAGAGATCTTGTAGAGGTAGCGCTGGATCTGAGGCGGCGAGCAGGTGCACTCGTGGTGCGGATCGCCGAAGTAGCCGCACGGGCATGGGTTCATGGCCGCGGCAAGCATGAAGCGCGCAGGGTACGTGAGCGCCGTGGCGGCGCGGGAGATCGTCACCGTGCCGTCTTCCATGGGCTGGCGCATGACTTCCAAGACGTTCTTGCGGAACTCCGGGAGCTCGTCGAGGAACAGCACCCCGTTGTGGGCGAGGCTCACCTCGCCGGGACGTGGGTACGCCCCTCCGCCGATGAGGCCCGCGTCGGAGATCGTGTGGTGGGGCGCACGGAAGGGCCGCGTCGCGATGATCGCCTCGTCTGGCTTCATGAGGCCGGCCACGCTGTGGATCTTCGTGGTCTCGAGTGCTTCCTCGAGGGTCATGGCCGGCAGGATCGTGGGCAGGCGGCGGGCGAGCATGGTCTTGCCCGAGCCCGGGGGACCGAGCATCAGGATGTTGTGCCCTCCCGCGGCGGCGACCTCGAGGGATCGCTTCACGTTCTGCTGGCCCTTCACGTCCGCGAAATCGACGTCGTACACCGATGCGTGTCGGAAGGCCTCGTGCATGTCCACGGAGAAAGAGGGCGGTTCGCCGTCGGCCTGGAGGATGTCCACCGCCTCGCGGAGCGAATCCGCGGGCCAGACCTTCAGCCCCTGCACGATCGCCGCCTCGCGCGCGTTGGCACGGGGCACGATCACGGCCTCGATCCCCTCCCGCACCGCCGCCAGCGCGATCGGCAGCACCCCGTGCACCGGTCGCAGCAGTCCATCCAAGGAGAGCTCCCCGAGGAGGATCAGCCGCTCGGACCTTCGAATCACGAGCTGGTCGGTGGCGACGAGGATCCCGATGGAGATCGGCAGGTCGAACGCCGAGCCCTCCTTCTTGCGGTCCGCGGGGGCGAGGTTGATGGTGACCCTCTGGTGGGGAAACACGAAGCCCGAGTTGCGCACCGCCGCGAGGACCCGATCCTTGCTCTCCTTCACGGCGGCGTCGGGCAGGCCCACGGTGGCGAACTGGGGGAGGCCGTGCGCGATGTCCGCCTCGACCTGGACGACGTAGGCGTCGATCCCCACGACCGAGGCGCTCAGGACACGGGCGAGCACCTTAGCCCCCGACCTTGTGTGGGGGCCCGATCTCCATCCTCCCCTGGATCACGGCGCCCTCCTCAAGGAGGAGTGCACGCGCCCGAAGGTCGCCGAACACGCGCGCTCCCCTCGTGATCACGATCCTCCCCGCGGATCTCAGGTTACCCCGCACGATCCCGTGCACGACGATCTCTCCGGCGTGGATGTTCCCCGTCACCGAGGCGGTCGCGCGCACGAGCACGCTCGAACCGGTCATGAGGTCGCGCGTGATGTGCTCAGTGACAAGGAGGTCCTCGAGTTCGATGCGCCGGTTACACGAGGCGCAGGGCACGGAGATGGCCTCAAGCGGGACCGAGAACTCGCGGAAGCAGAAGGGGCAGGCAACCGTGCGCAGGCCTCGGGCGACCGCGTGGCTGGCTGTCCCTGCCATGACCTCGAGCCGCTACTTGGCCCCGGTCTTGACCGCCTTGGCCGCGAACTCGCCGCTGGTGACCTCCTCCCCGTGCACCGCCGCGACCGAAATGGCTGGCTTGGGCTTCTCGATCTCCGCGCCGGAGGGATTCACGTCACAGTGGCCGACGAACGTTGCCCCCTCCGCGATCGCCAGGCGCGACGCCGTGATGTCGCCGATGAGGCTGGCGGTCGGGTTGAGTTGTACCTTGCCCTCGGCGCGGATGTTGCCGGACACCTTGCCATCAACGACGACGTTGCCCGCCTTGATCTCGGCGTGTACCTCGCCGCTCTGGCCGATGATGAGCGAGCCCCTCGTCGAGAGTTCGCCCTCGAACCTGCCGTCGATCTTCAGCGGCCGCTCGAACGTGAGCGTACCCTTGAAGCTCGTGTCTGCCCCAAGGGTCGTCTCGACCTCCTCGCCAAGCGCGGGCACGTAGGAACGGGGCTGGATCGGGTCATCCCATTCGGACGGACGGTCACGCTTGATCATCGGTACACCTCACTTTCGACGAGCCCCCGCGAACGCATTCGTCGCGGAGGTCCTGCACGTGGATCCGGTGCGCTCACCCGGTCCCCGGGGCTGTGGGTCTGTACGCGGGATCCAGGAGATCGACGATGCGCTGCGCGTAAGCCGCCATCTCCTGGCGCTTGTCCACGGTGGGAACCGCTTCTGCAATAAAAGGCCTCCCGATCCGCAGCACAACGCTGCCGGGCCGAGGGACCCGATACCCAACCCCAAGGATGCGTTCCGTTCCCTGCAGGGCCATGGGAAGCACGAGGTTCCCCCTGAGGTAGCGGGCGAGGGCCGGCACGACCGAACCCATGCGCCCGGTTCGTGTCCGCGTCCCTTCCGGGAACAGCAGCACCGGGTTGGCCTGGACGACGCGCTTGAACGCCCTGTAGCTCTCGATCGCCTGCCGGCGCTTCACCTCGGGTGCTTCCTCCGCCACGGACTGGATCACCTTGATGGTGTTCACGCCGAAGGTGAAGAACCGTCGCCACAGGGTCCGGTACGTCTTCTGCCCCGCGAGGTGGTAGAGTCGGCGCGTGAGGTCTTTGAAGCCCACGCGGATGAGGAGCTGCTCGATGATGTGCGAATCCGCGTAGCTCGCGTGGTTGCAGATGATCACGAGTGGGGTCCCCCGCCGATGTCGCTCCCACGCATCCGCGAGGTGCTCCACCCCCTCCACCACCGAGTCCCGCCGGACGAACAGCCCGACGAACCACCCGCTCAAGGCCCTGTTCAGTTCTGTGGCTCGGAACACGGCCCGGTCTCGCATGCTTTACCTCGTGGGGTAGGTGCCGCACGGATACCACCGAAGGGGGACGCTCCCTAACCTAGCACGCCCCGCCGGGGAGGAAAGCCCCCTGCGCCGGGGCTCACTCGGGGGCGTGAGCCTTCAGCGCACCCTTGACGGAAGGTCGGAACGCACTATCTCGCGAGCGCTCCTCATCTCGAGTTCACCAGGCATGAGGAACGGGCGCACGCGCATGGGGCTCACCACACACCTCGTCGACATGATGGAGGGGTACTCGAAGGCGCTGTACTCCTCGTTCTACCTCTTCAGGAACTACGACCTCCTCTTCGACTGTGGGGAAGGCTGCGCGGCCCGCCTCGACCGCCACCAGTTCCGCGCCCGGTGGGTGTGCATCAGCCACTACCACCACGACCACAGTGGGGGCCTCAAGGGACTGTTCTTGGCACGGGCGTACACGAAAGGCTCAAACGACCGAGAGATGTCCGTGTTCTACCCCGAGGGGAGCCCCTCGATGGAGCGGTTGCGACGGTGGCTGGACAGAGACCTCCCGCGCCTGCCCTTTCCCCTCGAATGGGTACGGGTGAGCCCAGGGTTCCGCCTGCGGCTGAGCACGGAGGGGGCCCGGGTGCCCGTCGAGCTGGAAGCGTTCGCGGCGGACCACGGCGCGCGAGAGACGTGTCTGGGCTACCGAATCATCGAGCGCCGCAAGCGACTCCGACGCGAGTACGCGGGGACCCCCCCACGAGAGGTCGCACGATTGGCCCGGGAGCGGGGGCATGACGCCCTCATGGAGGACTTCGAGAAGCCGATCCTCGTGTACTCCGGTGACTCCGACCCCCTCCCCGTGGCGAGCGTGCGCGGGGCGGACCTCCTCGTCCACGACGCGACCTTCCTCTCCGAGCGAGACCGGGAAGAACCGGGCCACGCCTCCGTGGAGCAGGTCCTCTCCCTCGCGCGGGAGGCCGAGGTGGGCGGGGTGGTGCTCGTACACGTGTCCCATCGGTACACCCTCCGCACGGTCCGCAAGGCGATGCCCCGGTTGCTCGAGCGCACCGGATACGAGGGCCTCGTGTGGGTCCAGTGGCTCGACCAAACGGAGCCGCTCACTGGGCAGCCGAAGGCCGAACACACCGACGCCACCCCCGACGGGGGGGAGGGCCTCCCACGCGCACCGACTCACCCGACCGGGGCTGAGTCGCCGGGGGGCGGGGCAGGCTCAGCGGAGAAGGAGCAGGGGCCTCGTGGTGACGGACCCCGCGCCCTCTAGGGTGCAGAGGTAGACACCGCTTGCCACCGGGCGTCCCTCGTCGTCGAACCCGTGCCACGCCGCCCTGAGCACCCCTGCGCGCACGGGTCCCTCCCAGAGGGTCGCAACCGCGCGGCCCCCGACATCGAAGATCCTCAGCCTCGCCAGACCTGAGCCGGGCACGAGGGCGGTGATCGAGGTGGAACGCGCGAACGGGTTCGGCGAGGCCTCGAGCCTGAGCGCGACCCCCGGCACGGGAGGTTCGTCGCCGGTGGCGAGCGGTTCCCCGAGTCGGGTGAGGACGATACGCGCCGCCTGTCTCGCGGCCTGGGTCTGCATGAAGGAGAGGGGGAACCCGAAGTACACGACGCGCGGCTCCTCCGCGGGGAACTGGACCCCGCAGGGGGCCTCGTCGAAGAGCGGGTTCGACACGTCCGCGCGGTAGACGACCGTGGTTCCCTCCGCGGGAAGCACGGCTTCCACGTACCTGAGCGTGCCACCCCACGCAGGCGTGGGGATCTTCGAGGCGTCCACCCGGAGGTCGGGGAACCCTCCCTCCCCGTGGCAGCCCCGCACGGAGTCCGCGGGGCCCGACACCTCCGCCCGTTCGATGCCGACGTAGTCGCGCATGAACGAGCCAGGCTCGAAGGTGAGGGGGTATGCGGCGGAGCCGGCGAGGTTGGCGGCGAGCTTCCAGCCCACGAGCCACATCTTGCCGCCCGCATCGAGGTAGGTTCGGAACTCCTCCACGTGGCCCGAAGCCATGAACTGGGCGAAGTCATCCGCGTGCCACACCACGGTGGAGTAGGGGGCGAGGTCCGAGAGGGTCGGCTCCTGATCGGGCGAGCCGTAGTCGAACTCCTCGAACGTGAACCCCTCGAGGATCTGGCGGTAGAAGGCATCCTGGACGCTGTCCGGAGGCGTGGTGTGGTTCCTCGTCTCGTCCACGACGAGGATACCCTGGTCGAGGGTGAGGGGCCTTCCCCACGCGATCGCACTCGGGGCGCTCACGTTCCCGTCGAGGTCAACCGCCTCGATCCGGTAGGAGTAGCGAGACGCCCCGGAGAGGCCCGGATCGGTGAAGGTGGTGTCCACGGTCCACGTCACGAGGGTGAAGTCACCCTCGTCCACGCGTCGGTGCACGCGGTAGGACGCGATGTCGGCCTCGAGATTCCTGAACCAGTCGACGCGGATCCCCCCAGGGATCGGGGTGGCCGCCACGCCGGAGGGCGGCAGCGGCACAGCGCGGGGCTGCACGGTCAGTTCGGTCGCCCGGTAGCTTTGGTGCCCATCGGCATCTGCGGCCCTCACCACCACCGTGTAGGTGACCCCCTCCGCGAGGCCGGTCACGAGGCACGTCGTGCTCGAAGCTCCCGCCACCCATGCGGAATCGGTAAGCCCCTCGCTCTCCCACCACACCCAGTAGCCGACGATGTCCGGTTCGGTGTTGGGGAGCCAGCGCACCGTGACGCTGTGGCCGTCCCCCATGTCCTGGACGCTGATCCCGCATACCTGGCCTGGGTAGGTGCACAGGACCACGAGGGTCGCCACCGAGGTCTTCGTGATGGAGGTGTAGAGCGCGGGGGACAAGGTCTCGATCCGGTCGGTGGGGCTGTGGTAGTGGGGATTGAAGTGCGAACGAGCGTCCTCCGCCGCCCCGACCGAGGGGTAGCCCATCATGGCGAATGGGTACCAATCCGAGCCCCCCGAAGAGGTGGTGGGCCGTACGGTGAGGGACGGGACGTAGGTGCGACCGACCGCCTCGTAGAGCTCAGCGAACCAGAGGGTCGGCGAGGCCGCGTACTGGATCATGCAGTCGAGACGGGGGTCGTCCATGTAGCCGGTCATGTCCATGTTGATCATGCCGCCGATGTCGTCCCCCTGCGAGGTGGCCTGGAGGGTGTAGATCCAGCTCCCCACCAACCCGATCTCCTCCGCCCCCCAGGCGGCGAAGTCGACGTCCTTCTCCAGCGTCACGTTCCGCAGCACTCGCGCGGCCTCGAGGGCCCCGGCCGTACCGGTCGCGTTGTCATCCGCACCCGGGGCGTTGATGCGCGCGAGCGCGGTGTCGGACCAGACGATGGAATCGAAGTGCCCCCCGATGACGTACCTCGTCCCCACCCCGTGCGAACCGTGCTTCCTCGCGATGACGTTGCGCTCCCAACCGACTCCAGGCCAGTTGCCGAGTACGGGTCGTGGGATGAAGAAGCTGTCGAACCGCGTCTCATACCCCCAAGAGGAGAAGGTATCGAACAGCCACTGCGAGGCGGCGTACGAGCTGTCTCCGAGGATGAGACGACTGCCGAAGTCCTGCAGGCGCTGGATGAAGGAGGTGAGGGAGTCGGCATTGACCTCGTCCACGATCGCCTGGATGGCCGGATCGTGGGGGAGGGCACGCAGGGCCACCGAGGGCAGGGCGAACTGCTCGAAGAACCGCCTGCTAAAGGGCCGGGGCATCACGTGCTGCCAGCGAATCGGCAACCCCAAGAGGGTGGGGGCCTCCTCCGGTGATGCGGTGAGGAACACGGCGTCGTCTCGTTCCCAGAGGACCCTCCCGGTCAGCCTCGCGCGCAGGGCCTGCGGCACGCTCCCGAGGAAGTAGCGCCCTCGCCACGGCGTGCGGTCGAGCACGGTGACCCCCCAGCCTCGTCGCCGAAGAAGGGGGAGGTCGGCCTCGTCCACCTGGCCGAAGGCGGTGGGCTCAACGTACGCGTAGGTAGGAAACTCAAGCTCCGCCCAGGCGAGGTGGGCAGTGGCATCGGGCAGGTCCACGGCCACGAGCACGGGCGCGGCGCCCAGGCTCGTGCCGAGGAGAGCGACGGATAGGGCACACAAGGCGATTCTCACGAGAGACCTCCGAGTGAAGAGACAACGGCCCGGCACCTTCCTCTGGTCGGACCGAACGCGCATCCTTCTCGACGCGGGCCCGTGCCTACGAGGCGGTACTCCCCGCGCCGGCCCCCCGACCGCAGGCGGGGCATGCGGGGTCGCGGGCGACCGCCACGGTGCGATACTCTCCGTACCAGGGGTCGACCTGGGTGAGACAGCGCTGGCGCGGCGGTTCGCCCACGAGCAGGCGCAAGGCCTCCGTGGCCTGGAGGGTGCCGACCAACGCCGGGATCGTGTTGAGGATGCCCACGACGTCCGGGGAGTGCGGCGAGTCGGGCCCCGGCAACGAGGGGTACAGGCACCTCAGGCACGGCCCCTCGTCCGGGACCACCGTGAGTACGGCCCCCGAGGTTCCGAGGATCCCACCGTGGACCCATGGCGTCCCGGTCTTGAGACACACGCTGTTGATGAGGTCGCGGGTCCCCCAGTTGTCCGTCGCGTCCACCACCACCCGCATCCCCTCTAGGAACGACGGCAGCGTGTGGGCCGTTACCCTCCCGACGACCCCCTCGACCTCCACGCCCGCGTTGATCGCGCCCAGCACCGACGCGGCCGCCTCAGCCTTGGGGATCCGATTCGCGGCGTGGGCCTCCGTGAAGAGGAGCTGGCGGTGAAGGTTCTCCTCCTGCACCACGTCCGAGTCCACGATCCGCACCCTGCCCACGCCTGCGCGCACGAGCAGGATGCTCACGATCCCTCCCAACCCCCCCGCACCGATGACGAGCACGGAGCCTTCCCCAATCCTGCCTTGCCCCCGTAACCCCAGCTCCCGAAGGATGATCTGCTTGCGGTACCGCCTTCGCCACTCGTCCGGCACGCCGGTGTTCATGCGCCTCCCTCCCTGCTGTTCCTCATCCAAGCGGCCCGAGAGTCAGCCGCCCCTGTCCAGGTCCACGCTGGCTGCGGCCGAGGCTGCCCGAACACCCGATCCATCGTCCGGATGGCGGACACGAACACCCCTCCGGTGGCCCGCATGGCGAGGTACCGTGGCCACCCGTAGGGGTCGCGCCTCGGCGGGGCATCCCTCGCCGCAGCGACGTCAGGTTCCACCACCTTCGCCACGTACTCCGAGACGAGCCGTGGTTCGGTGATGATGGCGATGAGTTCCTGTTGGACCGTGGTGGAGACGAAGTCGAAGTTGGAGGAGCCCACCACGAGCGTGGTCCCATCGATGAGCATCGCCTTCAGGTGGCTCATGCGATCCGGATAGAGCTTGACGCGAAACCCGGCCCTCTGCGCTTCCCACAGGAGGTAGTCGCGGACGATGGGCTTGTTGTTCAGTTCCGGCGTCACGAGCACGACCTCCACGCCGCGCGCGCGGGCTGCCCTCAGGTGATGGATGAAGGGGAAGGTGAGGTAGCCGCTGTGCACGACGATGCCGCTCGTCGCCCTCTCGATCGCACCCACGACGGGCTCGATGCCCCGCTCGTTGCACCGGCCATCCAACGTCACCAGCACCACCCCTCCAAAGTCGCGCCGCTCCTGCAGGTTGTCTCCACGCCAGGAGGCTTCGAAGTCGCGCGAGAGGAAGTCAGCAACCGTCCTGTCCTCCACCCGGATCATCATGTCTCGCCACGCGAAGTTGTGGTCGCAGAAGTTGATCCCTCCGAAGTACGCGATGCGGTCATCGATCACGATGAGCTTCTTGTGGTTGCGGGCCATGAATCGGACGAGGAACGGGTCCATGGGGTTGCTCAAGCGAACCTCCACCCCGTGCGTCTGCAGCGCGCGGAGCACGTCACGGGTCCTGGCCACCTCGTCGCGGAGGGACACGTCGCGCCAGTACCGAGGGAAGAACCGCACCTTGTCGCTCACCACGAAACGGGAGTAGGAATCAACGAGGAGCCGCCGATCAGGGGCGCCGCATCGTACGAGTGCACGCGCCAAGAGCGACCCTGCGAGGTCTCCCTCGAACGACATCGTCTGCACGAACACGCGCTGCCTCGCCTCGGCGAGGTCGCGCTCGAGCCGTTCCACGAAGGCGGGGGCATCGACGAGGAGCTCCAACCGTGGCATGGCCTCACCCACGGCTCTTGGCCCAGGGGCCTCCCCGTCCGGTGGGCAGGCGCGCCACAGGTGACCCACCATTAGGACTCCGGCGCACGCACACGCGAGGCACGGCACGAAGGCGCGTCCCACGCGCCTCCTCGGGGCCTGGGTGGCACCGGCGGGAGAGCCGCTCACGGCTGCCTACCGATGGTGAACCCAGGCTCGGTGAGCCGCCGAAGGTCGAGGGCGCGCTCGAGGGCTTCCGGAGGGAGGATGCCCTCCTGGGCGGCCACCTCGCGGATCGTCCGTCCCGAGTGGTGGGCCTCGTGGGCGATGCGGGCGGCCTCATCGTAGCCCACCACCGCGGCGAGGGGAGTCGCCAAGGCCAGGCTTCGCTCCACGAGCGCCTCGATCCTCTCCCGGTCCACCTCGAGCCCCTCGACGAGTCTCTCCCTGAAGGCCTCGACCCCGTTCGCGAGGAGGGAGGCTTCGGTGAGGAGATCGTACCCGAGGAGCGGGAGCATGGTGGCGAGCTCGAAGTTGCCCTGGGAGGCCCCGATCCGCACGGCGAGATCCAGCCCCATCACCTGCACGCACACCATCATCACCGCCTCGGCCATCACGGGATTCACCTTCCCCGGCATGATGCTTGACCCGGGCTGCAGGGCCGGGAGCACGAGTTCCCCGAGGCCTGCCCGTGGCCCTGATCCCATCCACCGGATGTCATTGGCGACCTTGTAGACGACCCCTGCGGCCTGCGCGATCGATGCGCTCAGGGCAGCGAGGGCGAGCGGGTACGACTGGGCGGCAACATGGTGAGACGCCTCCTGGAGGGGAAAACCGGTCATCTCCGCCAAGACCGCGGCGACCCGCCTGCCGAACTCCGGGTGCGTGCTCGTCCCGGTGCCCACCGCCGTACCCCCCAGGGCCAACTCGTTCAGGGAGCACGCCGCGTGGCGCACCTCCGCGGCGCTGCGGGCGACGAGGTGGGCGTACGAGGAGAACTCCTGGCCCAACCGGATAGGCATAGCGTCCTGGAGGTGGGTCCTGCCGATCTTCACGATGTCGTCCCACGCGGATGCCTTGTCGGAAAGGCTCGAGGAAAGGCGCTCGAGCGCGGGGATCAGGCGGGTCTGTACCACTAACTGGGAGGCGAGGGAGATGGCCGAGGGGATGACGTCGTTGCTGCTCTGACCGAGGTTCACGTGATCGTTCGGGTGGACGCGAATCCCCTCGCCGAGGAGGTGCTCTGCCCGGTGCGCGATGACCTCGTTCGCGTTCATGTTGGTGCTCGTGCCCGACCCTGACTGGAACACGTCCACGGGGAAGTGGGCATCCCACACCCCCTCCGCCACCTCGAGGGCCGCTCGCTCGATCGCCTCTGCCCGCACCGCGTCGAGCAGGAGGAGCCCTTGATTCACCCTCGCGGCGGCGGCCTTGATGAGACCGATGGCGCGGATGAGCTCCCTGGGCATCCTCAGGCCGGAGATGGGGAAGTTCGCGACCGCCCGGGCCGTCTGCGCGCCATACAGGGCATCCGCGGGGACCAGGACCTCACCCATGGGGTCCCTCTCGGAGCGCATGCGTCCCTGTCCTTGTGCAGAAGCCACCGTATCCTCCCGCGAAGGGGTCTGTTCGAGAACCCTGCCGCCATGGCCGGAACAATATCGTCGCTCCCCGCGAAGACGCCAGCCCGGGGCCTTGAGTCGCAGGCCCTCCTCGCCGGTTGCCTCCTCGGTCCTGTCGCCGTTCATTCCGGAGGTTCACGGAGGTGCGAGGGTTATGAGAGACATACCACGCATCCTGTTCGTCGGGGAGCGCAACGCCGTACGCAGCGTCATGGCCCACCGCATGCTCGCCGCCAAGCTGCACGGCAGGGCCCAGGTCTGCAGCGCGGGGTGCGTGGCCGAGGGACCTCACCCCCTCGCGGTCGGGGTGCTGCGAGAGATGGCGATCGATGCGAGCGACCACAGCCCCAAGGCCCTCGGAGACATCGAGCTCCTTCCCGTGGACTTGCTCGTCACGTTCGGGCCACGAGCCCGCGCACTGTGCGCCCCCACGCTCCCCACGTCGGATGGTGGCCCGGGAGACGACCCGGCGGCGACCATCGTGAGCCTGCTGTATCCGCTGCACCTCCACTGGGACATCCCTGACCCCTCCGAGGCGTCTGCCTCCGGGGGCACGCTCGCGGCGTTTCGAGACGCGCGCGACCTCCTCGCGACGCGGCTCGAATGGCTCCTGCGCTGCGGCCTCGTCGAGGCCCTCGAATCCCGCAGGGCTCAGGTGAGGGTCCGCCTCGATCGCTCCTCGCTCGGCCTCGTCGCGATGGATTCGAAGACCCGTCTGTTCCTCTTCAATGCCCAGGCCGAGCGTCTCACGGGTCACTCGCGCGAGGACGTGCTCGGGCGGCCGTGCCACAAGGTCTTCCCCCCCAACGGCATCTGCGGGGGTGCCTGCCTGTTCTCGAACGAGGGAGGCTGCCCTGCCGCGGAGCACGAACACCTGGTGGGGCTGAGCGATCCCGGAGGACATGCGCGGCCCCTGCGCGTGCGCGTGGCGCCCCTGCGGGAGGGGGCGATCCCGTGGCGTGCGACCGTGGCCATCCTTCAGGAAGTGAACGGCGCCCTGCCGCCGCCGGCCCGCCACTTCCATGGGATCGTCGGCAGGTCACGGCCCATCCTCGAGGCCATCGCCTTGATCAGGCAGGTGGCGTGGTCGGACTACCCCGTGCTCATCATGGGCGAGAGCGGCACCGGGAAGGAGCTCGCCGCCAGGGCCATCCACATGGAGAGCCGTCGACGGGGGGGCCCCTTCGTGCCCGTCAACTGCGGGGCTTTGCCGGAACACCTCCTGGAGAGTGAGCTGTTCGGCCACGTGAGAGGGGCGTTCACCGGTGCCATCCGCGACAAGAAGGGGCGGTTCGAGCTCGCGGACGGTGGTACCCTCCTGCTCGACGAGGTGGGAGAACTCTCCCCCTCCTTCCAGGTGAAACTCCTCAGGGTGCTGCAGGACAAGCGGTTCGAACGCGTCGGTGGCGAGACGCAGATCGCGGTCGACGTGAGGGTCATCGCCTCCACCAACCGAGACCTTCGGGCCCTCGTTCGGCAGGGTTCGTTCCGGGAAGACCTCTTCTACCGCCTCGCGGTCGTGCCCCTCGTGCTGCCCCCCCTGCGGGAACGGATGGAGGACCTGCCCGACCTCATCGCCCACATCCTCGCCGAGCTCCGCAAGGAGGGGGCCACGCTGCGCCGGGTGAGCTCGGCCGCGATGGACCTCTTGCGGGCGTACGAGTGGCCCGGCAACGTCCGAGAGCTCATCAACGCGCTGCAGTACGCCTCGGTCCACTGCAGGGGCGAAGAGGTGCTCCCCGAACACCTCCCGTTCGAGATCTCCGGGTTGCGCCCCTCCCTGCCCGTGGAGGTGATGGAGTCCGAGACACCTGCTGAGACAGAGGCCCCGGCCGAGGAAAGCGCCTCGCTCGACGCTCCCCGAGGAGGCCGCGTCACCCTCACGCCCGAGCGTGTCTCGGAGGCCATACGCCTCGCCGGCGGCAACAAGCTCAAGGCGGCAAAGCTCCTCGGCATCGGTCGCGCGACCCTGTACCGGTTCCTCGAGAAGCACGCCTCAGAGGTTCGCCACGGATGACGTGCCTCCGGCACACGCCTTGCGTATATTTTGGAATTGACACGTGTCGCACCTCCATGGCGGAGGTGTGGGCGTACGCGGTCGCTCTCATGGGCTCGGCCAAGACCCTGCGCGAGCCCACCGTGTCCTAAGGAAGGTGTGTCGTGTGGGAGTACTCTGAGAAGGTGTTAGACCACTTCCGCAACCCGCGGAACGTGGGGACAATCGAGAACCCCGACGGGGTAGGAGTGGTCGGATCGCTCGCGTGCGGCGACGCCCTGAAGCTCATGTTCAAGCTCGATGAGCAGGGTCGCATCGCCGACGTGAAGTTCCAGACGTTTGGGTGCGCGAGTGCGATCGCCTCCTCGTCGGCGCTCACCGAGATGATCAAGGGGCTCACCCTCGAAGAGGCGGAGCGCATCACGAATCAAGACATCGCCGCGTACCTTGGAGGGCTACCAGAGCAGAAGATGCACTGCTCGGTCATGGGCCGAGAGGCACTCCAGGCCGCGATCGCGAACTACCGAACGGGTTCACAGGCCAAGCGCGAGCTCGAAGGGCGGATCGTCTGCACGTGCTTCGGCGTGACTGAGCCAGAGATCGAGAGGGTCATCAGGGAGAACGGCCTCACCACCGTGGAGCAGGTGACCCACTACACCAAGGCGGGAGGCGGGTGCGGCGGCTGCGTCGGGGAGATCGAGCGGATCCTCGCCCGGGTCACGGGCAAGCCTCCTGTCGCCGAGCAGCCCTCGCCCCCGACGCGTCGGATGACGACCGTCGAGAAGATCAGGTTGATCGAGGAGACGCTCGAGCGAGAAGTGCGACCGAAGCTACGCCGTGACGGGGGGGACGTCGAGCTCATCGATGTCGTCGGCGACACGGTGATCGTGTCCTTGCGCGGCAGCTGCGCCAACTGCCTCATCTCCCAGTTCACGCTCAAGGACGTGGTGCAGAGTAAGCTCCAGGAGTTCGTCTCGCCCGATCTCGTGGTGGTGGAGGAGGAGACCAGATGAGGACCGTCTACCTCGACAACAACGCCACGACGATGGTGGCGCCGGAGGTCGTGGAGGCCATGGCGCCATTCTGGACCGAGCTCTACGGCAACCCGTCGAGCATGCACTCCTTTGGCGGCCGAGTCGCCTCCCACGTGAAGAGGGCGAGGGAGCAGGTGGCCGCGCTCCTCGGGGCCGACCCCTCGGAGATCGTGTTCACGAGCGGAGGCTCGGAGAGCGACAACCTCGCCATCAAGGGGACCCTCGAAGCGGTCGGGCCCGCCAAGCGCCACATCGTTACCACTCGCGTGGAACACCCCGCCGTCCTCGCCCTGGTCCGCCACCTCTCCGAACGGGGCTACCGCGTGACGGAGCTTCCCGTGAACCCGGACGGCTCCTTGGACCTCGATCTGCTCGAGCGCTCCATCACCCCGGACACCGCGATCGTGAGCATCATGTGGGCGAACAACGAGACCGGGGTCGTGTTCCCCATCCAGAAGATTGCGGAAATCGTCAAGTCGAAGGGGGTCGTGTTCCACTCCGATGCGGTCCAAGCTGCCGGCAAGGTGCCGATCGACCTCTCCCGGACCCCGGTCGATCTGCTCTCGATCTCCGGCCACAAGTTCCACGCACCCAAGGGGATCGGCGCGCTCTACGTGGGCAGAGGCACCAAGCTCGTCCCCCAGATCATCGGCGGGCACCACGAGTCCAACCGCCGCGCCGGGACCGAGAACGTCCCCGGCATCGTTGGCCTGGGAAAGGCCGCCGAGCTGGCCCTTGCCTTTCTCCCGCACGAGGACCGCATCGCCGCGTTGCGGGACAAGCTCGAGGAAGGCATCAAGGCTTCCTGCCCCGGGGTCCGGGTCAACGGCGCGAATCGGCTCGCCAACACGCTCAACGTGAGCTTCGAGTTCGTGGAGGGGGAGGCTATCCTCCTGATGCTGGACGATCTGGGCATCGCCGCCTCGTCCGGATCGGCCTGCGCCTCCGGCTCCCTGCAGCCATCCCACGTGCTGCGCGCCATGGGGGTGCCGTTCACGTTCGCCCATGGCTCGATCCGATTCAGCCTCAGTCGCTACACGACCGAGGACGAGATCGACTACGTCCTGCAGCACATGCCTCGCATCATCGCGCGACTGCGGGAGATCTCCCCGTTCGCGAAGGATGGCTCGTTCGAGCAGGCCCTCGCCGCCCACCATGGCTGAGCCTGCCGAATGGTCGATCACCCCATCAAGGAGGGTATGCGTGAAGAAGTACGAGTGCTCTGCGTGTGGCTACGTGTACGATCCCGCCAAGGGAGACCCTGACAACGGCGTCCCACCCGGAACGGCGTTCGAGGACCTCCCCGACGACTGGGTCTGCCCCGTCTGCGGCGTCGGCAAGGACATGTTTGAGCCAATAGACTAGGCCGATCGTTCCCCGAGGGGAGCGGGTGCCCCGCCCGGGTACCCCCTCCCCTCCCCCGGGAGTGCCCATGCCGGCCCAGAACACGGGTGGGCGACACCACGCCCCCTGAGACACGGCAAGGGACTTGCTAGTCCGTTCGACGTTCGCACGATGCGGAGGGCACAGGCTCCGTCGCCACCCTCGACCTCTCGCCGAGGAGCGACGCGACCACCCCACACTTTCGTCGGGAGAAAGAGGAGGAAGAATGATCAACAATACGATGGAACAGGCACTCAATTCCCAGATCAACGAAGAAATGCTCTCGTCCTATCTTTATCTCGCGATGGCTGCCTACTTCAACTCGATCGATCTGCCTGGGTTCGCCACGTGGATGAAGGTACAGGCGAAGGAGGAGAATGGCCACGCGATGAAGATCTTCGATTTCGTGCACGAGCGGAGCGGGAGGGTTCAGCTCACGCAGATCGCACAGCCACCTCGCGACTGGCCATCCGCGCTCGCGGCGTTCGAGGCCGCACTCGCCCACGAGCGTCACATCAGCGCGAAGATCGCCGAGCTCGTGGACCTCGCCCGTGCCGAGGGTGACAAGGCGAGCGAGGCGTTCCTCCAGTGGTTCGTGACCGAGCAGGTGGAGGAGGAAGCCCACGCCGAAGCGATCGTGAAGAAGCTGCGCATGGTGGGCGATTCACCGCAGGGACTGCTGATGCTCGACCACGCGCTGGGCCAGAGAAGCTCTTGAGGAGGGGAGGGAACGATGAGCCTCAAGTTCAGCGCGGGCGAAGTGCTCGCCATGGCGCAGGACATCGAGCGCAACGGTGCGCGGTTCTATCGAAAGGCGGCCACGTTCTACCGCGACGAATCGGCGAAGGAGCTGCTCCTGAGTCTTGCCGCCATGGAGGACGACCACCTCGCGACCTTCACGGACATGCGCGAGAGCCTCACGGCCCGGGAACAGGAGAGCCCGGTGTTCGACCCGTACGAGGAGGCCGAGTTGTACCTCAGGGCCATGGCCTCGACCCACGTGTTCGACACGAGGAAGGATCCCTCCGAGACCCTCACGGGTGAGGAGGCCCTCGAGGAGATCCTGAAGACCGCGATCCGGCTTGAGAAGGACTCGATCATCTTCTACCTCGGGCTCAAGTCCGCCATGGCCCCTCACCTTGGGAAGGAACGCCTCGACGGGATCATCGAGGAGGAGTTCCGTCACATCACCCTCTTGAGCGACAGGTTGGGTGAGATTAGGCGGGAGGCGGCCGCGCCATGACCGCGCCCTTCCAGGCCAAGCAGCTCACCGATCGGGTGTTCTGGGTCGGTGCGATCGACTGGGGCTTGCGCGATTTCCATGGGTACGCCACCTCGCGTGGCTCGACCTACAACGCCTACCTCATCCTCGCCGACAAGGTCACCCTCGTGGACACAGTGAAGGCGCCGTTCAAGGACGAGATGATGAGCCGGATCGCGTCGGTGATCGATCCTTCGCGCATCGAGGTCATCGTGTCCAACCACTCGGAGATGGATCACTCCGGGTGCCTCCCGCAGGTCATCGAGGAGGTGAATCCTCGCGAGGTTTACGCCTCGCCCATGGGGGTGGCGGCCCTCACGAGTCACTTCGGCCTCGGCGATCGCCTCAGTGCGGTGAGGGATGGCGAGTCCATCGACCTGGGGAACATGCGCCTTGGGGTGCTCGAGACCCGGATGCTCCACTGGCCAGACAGCATGATGACCTTCCTCCAGGACGAGGGCGTGCTCTTCTCCCAGGACGGGTTCGGGATGCACCTCGCGACCACGGCGCTCTTCGCCGACGAGAACGACCCGTGGGTGCTCCGCTTCGAGGCGGCGAAATACTACGCGAACATCCTGATGTCGCTGTCGAAGGTCGTGGAGAAGACCCTTGAGCGCGTGCGCAAGACCGGGTGGGACATCCGGATCATCGCCCCTGACCATGGGCCGGTGTGGCGCCGGGACGTCACGACCGTGATCGACTGGTACGGAACCTGGGCCACGCAGAAGCCCACGATGAAGGCGGTGGTTTTCTTCGACACGATGTGGCAGAGCACGGCCCTCATGGCTCGGACCATCGCCGACGGGTTGGCGGCCGCCGGAGCCTCCACGAAGGTCATGCCCCTCGCCGGCTCCCACCGCAGTGACGTGGCGACTGAGCTCCTGGAGGCCGGCGCTTTCCTGGTGGGCACGCCCACCATCAACGGCACCCTGTTCCCCACGGTGGCCGACTCGCTCGCCTACCTCAAGGGGTTGAAGCCGGCGAACAAGATCGGCGCGGTGTTCGGCTCGTATGGATGGAGCGGTGAGGGGACGGCGCACGTCGAGGCGGTCTTGCGCGAGATGGGCGTCGAGCTCGTCGAGCAGGCCCTCCGGGTGAGGTACGTGCCGCGGGGGGAGGACCTCGTGGCCTGCCGGCGGTTCGGGGAGCGCGTCGGGCAGGTGCTCAAGGAGCGCGTGGGGGCGTAGGCTCCCCCCGTGCTTCCTTCCCACCCGCGCACGGCACGCCGCACGTGGGGGATGGTGATGGAGCCCCCGGCCGCGAGCCCCACGGTGAGGACCTCCATCACCTCCCCGTCCGTGACCCCTTCCTCCCGACACCGAACGAGGTGGTAGCGCACGCAGTCGTCGCAGCGGAGCACGAGAGAGGCCACGAGCCCGAGCATCTCCTTCGTCTTCGCAGGGAGGGCGCCGTCTCGGTAGGCCTGCTCGTCCAGGGCGAAGAACCGCTTCATCTCCAACGGCGCCTCGGCGAGGCCGAGGCGGTTGAGTTCCTCTCTCTCCTTCGCGAAACGGGCGAGTTCGGTCTCCATGACGTTCCTCCTCGAGGGTCGGCCATCCACACCCGAGCTCGGGGGTCGGCCGATCGATCAGATGAGGGCGATGATCGGGTTCTTGCTGCGAACCTTCACGCCGCGGAACCACACCGACAGGGGAAGCATCACCGCGAGGAGACACACCCAGCCCACGAACGAGGCGCCCACCCCCCCTTGGCGGTAGTACACCCCGAACCTGTCCGCGAGGATGGACAAGATGGAGATGTGCACGACGTAGAAGAAGAGCGGCACGCGACCCACGATGCCAAGCCATGACACAAGGGGCATGGCCACCTGGCCGATGAGGTCGATGAGGCCGACGAAGAAGCACACCGCCCCGAAGAACCAGAGGTTGTGGAAGAGGTTCGGGGGGTACTTCTGGTCGAGGACGAACGAGTACCTCCCGAACTCGTCGAAGGGGAACGTGTTCCCGAACCCGCGGTTGAGCCGCACAAGGATCGAAAGCCCGATGGCCGCGGCGGCGATTGTCCAACTCCACCCGACGCGCTGCCTCGGGGTCTTCCACGCCTTCAGCCACCCCTCGGCCATGACGGACCCCGAGGTCGCGAGGCTGAACCATGGGATCACCGGGTACTTGTTCCACTCGCCCGCGTCGACGAACGTCTGCATGAGGATGCGTTGCCACGTGACGTCGGCGTTGTAGCGGATCGTGAGGAGGAACGGCTGGGCGAGCGACGCCGCGAGCCCGATCGCCAGCCTCACGGGCCAACGGGCGTTCACGAACAGGGCGAGGAGGCACATCGACGTGCCGATGCACGCGATGATGCCGAAGTGCGCAAGGTTCAGCCTGCGGAACCCAATCCACGCCGCGTTCACCACCGTGACCTGCACGAGGATGAGGAACAACCCCCTCTGGATGAGGTGCCACTTCGCCTGCCACGGCGAAACCCCTGCGGAGAGGCGTCGGCCGTACGTGAGCCACGACACGGCACCGTTCATCATGAGGAACCCAGGTGCGCAAAGGTAACCCATGTACCGGAGCCAGAACTGTCCCGGATTGCTAAAGAGCGGGTCGAACATGTCGAGGCTCTTCCACACGCTGTTGAAGAACCCAGAGCTGTGGCCGAGGGCCATCATCACCCCCACGAGGCCCCTGAACTGGTCGATGAACAGGTAGCGTTGCTTCGTCGTCGCCACGAGCGCTCCCTTGCAGGAAGAGGATCGTAACGGCAGGGAACCCCGGAGCACCGGGGGAGGGAACGAGAACCCTTCATGATAGCACGCACGTCTCCCCGGTCAAGCGAGGCTGCCTCGGGCCGGTGAGCCTGCTTTGACACCGGGGGCGAGGGGTGGTTTCTTCTCTTTCGTATGACCACGTCGGTCCCTCCCCGGAGTCTTTGCATGCCCTCCCTTCTGTGCGCCCTCTGTCTCCTCCTCCTCGCCGGTGCTCACCCCCTCGGCGCGCGGCTCACGGTCATCGAAGACTTCGACGACGGGGTGGTGGACCTGGGCTCGTTCCCCGGAGAAGACCTCGAGCCCGACGCGTGGGAGCTCGACCCCTCGACCACGTACGCAGGGTCGCCGTATGCCCTGCGCCTCATGGGCAACACGTGGAAGACCGAGCAGATTGGCCCCTTCGCCATCCAGCCCGGCACGGTCTGGGAGGTGGCGGCCCTCGTGCAGGGCGTGGTGGAAGTCCAGGGGTTCGGGGTCATGGATTCGGTGCACGTGCTCAGGTATTCCCTCGCGGGGACGGAGATGGTCGACCCCACGACCTGGGTGACCGTGTACCAGGGGGCGTTCCCGGCGGGGGAGTGGCACACGTACCAGGTGCCCATCGCGGACGACTGGCTCGCGGCGTACGGCTACCTGCCCGTGGTGGAGGCCTTGCTCTTCGTGTGCGACAAGGACGCCGGCGGGAGCGGATCCGTCCTGTTTGACCACGTGGTGGACATCACCGCCGACCTGCCCGTGCCGCCCTCGGTGGAGGTCTACGCCTCGCCAGGTCCCCCGTGTCGAAACCCTGACGGCTCCCGCAGCGTGGAGGTGCAGTTTCGGTCTTGGGTGATCGACCCTGACAGTGAGTCGCACTCGTTCTCCTGGGCGTTCGGGGACGGGGCCACGAGCACCGAGCCCAACCCTTCCCACACCTACCTCGTACTCGATGACCACCCTTACACCGTCGTGCTCTCCGTGGTGGACGACACGGGACGTTGGGGCTGGGCCTCATGCACGGTCAGGGTGGACGAGGGCCCATCCAGCCTCCCCCTCACCGTGAACTTCGTGGGCGACATCATGCTCGCCCGAGGCTACGAGGAGAGCGGCGGGATCATTCCGACCCAAGGGGTCGAGGCCATCTTCGCCCCCACCCTGTCCATCCTCGGGCAGGCGGCCGACCTCACGGTCGCCAACCTCGAGAGTCCCCTCACCACGGCGACGCAGCGGCATCCGACCAAGCCCATCGTGTTCAAGGCGTCGCCTCAGAACGTGGCGGGGCTCGTGTACGCGGGCATCGACGTGGTCACCATCGCGAACAACCACATCTACGACTACCTCGAGCCTGGGCTGCTGGAGACCCAGCAGGTGCTCGAGGCCAACGGCATCCTCTACTCCGGTGCGGGGATGGACTCGTACGAGGCGTACCTCCCCGTGTTCCATGCGGCCTCGGGCCTGAGCATCGCGTTCCTCGCGAGCTCGGACCGCACGGGGCAGTACGGGAACTACCAACCCTACTTGAACGCAGGGTTCAACAAGCCGGGCTTTGCCCTCATGACGAGCTACGACATCGCCCGGCAGGTCGCCACGGTCCGCCCCCACGCCGACCTCGTGGTGGTGGAGACGCACTCGGGCGACGAGTACGGGCAGGTCCCCCGCGAGGGGGAGGACGATCCCTATGGGGATGAGGACTACGTCTCGTCCTCGCTGCGACCGACCTCGCGGAACAGGGCGATCCGGCAGTCGGCCATCGATGCGGGGGCAGACGTAGTCGTGAGCCACCACCCCCACGTGCTCCAAGGGTTCGAGGTCTACCAGGGGAGACTCATCGCCCACTCCCTGGGGAACTTCACCTTCGACCTCCGGTACCCGGAGACCTTCCCCACCGTGGTGCTCAACGCCAAGGCAGACGTGGGCGGATTCTCGGAGTACACGGTGGTGCCGGCCTACATCGATGACTGGATCCCTCGCCCAGCGACGGGAGGGCTCGCCGTGCGGATCCTCGACCACCTCGCCAGACGCTCGCGCGAGCTCGATACCTACCTCTACGTGGACTGTGAGCACGGGTTCGGGAGGATCCACCTCGACACGCTCTCCATGCCGCGCCTCACCACCACGTGGACCCTCGTGGCCCCGCTCTCTTTCGTCGAGGGAACATGGGTGAGCCCACCGCTTCGCCTCGCCCGGGCCGGGAACGTCTCCTCCCTCGACGAAGTGAGTGCCGGGACTGGCTGGGAGTATCGGCTCGGCCGTCAGGCCCTGTGGTGCGGGTCGTGCGAGGATGAGGGGTCCACGCTCTGGAACCTCAACAGCCCGAGCGAATGGTACGACACGACCGAGTCCTTCCAAGGGGCTCGCAGCATCCGTCACCGCCGGTCCCCGGACTCGCAGGGGGCAGTGGTCACGAACCTCGAGTGGCGCGTCAAGCGCCTCGAGCAGGCTCCCACGACCCTCTCGAGCGCGATCAAGACTCGCAACGGCGATGGCGTGAGGGTGTCCATCCGGTACTACGACACGAGGTACGGCTCCTCGGTGCTTGGCGAAGAGAGCCTTGGCCCCCTCTCGGGTAACACCCCCTGGACCGTGCTCTGGAAGGACCTCACCATCCCAGACGAGGCCCTCTACTACGACGTCCTGGTGCGCAGCGACCGCCCCGCGCAGGGTGAGGCCTTCTCGTGGTTCGACGAGGTGAGCCTCATCGAGTGGTCTCCGTGGCGATCGTCCCTCGATGCGCAGGTGACGGCCCCGAACGACTGGTACTTCCTGCAGGTGCGGCTGTTCGCGCCGGCGGAATCCGTGACCGTGCGGTACACCGAGACGACCTTCGGCCCAGCCTTCTGGCCCCAGGTCTGCGTCGTGCCCGATGCGGTGGAGGCGAGCGCTACGGTCTCTCAGACGGTAGAGGAAACGCTCACCGTCTCCAACGCCGGCACCAAGACCCTCCGGTTCGCGGTGGAGGTCCTCGCCCCGTGGGCCTCATGCACGCCGCGCACCGGGACCGTGGCCCCCGGCACGAGCCTCCCCCTCCTGCTCAGCCTCCACGGGGCAAGCAGCGGGACGCACGTGGGCTCCCTCGTCGTGCGCACCGACGATCCCGCCTCGTTCGAGCACGTCGTGCCCCTCACCCTCGTGGTGGGGGACCCCGCCGTGTACGACCTGTCGATCTCCGTGGAAGGCGGCGTTGCCTCCCTCTCATGGTCCCCCCTCCCATCGGCCGTGGGCTACCGTGTGTACCGCGCCTGGAGCGTGAGGGGGCCGTGGGAGCTCCTCGCGACGGTGACCATGCCTCCGTGCGCCGACCCGGAATCCTCCTCGCTCCCCCACGCCTTCTACCGCGTCACCGCCCTCCTGCCGGATCGTGCAGGGGCGGATGCACCCCCTCTGGGGCCGAGGGGTACCCTCACACCCGGAGGGTCTCGATCACCTCAAGAGGAAGGGGAGTCACGGTGAGCTCGGTGGCGGCACCCATCCGGCTCACACTGACGACCACGGAGTCCTGCGTGCGCGCCCTGCTGTAGCGGGCCGCGATCCCCGCGGCGGCAACGAGGTCCTCGTGGGACGGCTCGTGCAGGACGAACACCGAGGATCCCGGGGTGTCGCGCACGACGAGGTGCGTGGCCTCGGGGAGCAAGGTCTGCAGGGTGTGGTTCTCCCTCTCATCCCGGCCTGCCACGGCGTAGGCCCCCTTGGGCAGGATGAAGTGGCGCCCGAGCCTGAAGGTCACGAGCTCTCGCGGCCCCACGGTGCCCAATCGCGCGACCCATCCGTAGAACCGTGAGGCCACCGCCGCATCGGTGAGGAAACACCCCCCGGCAGGTTGGGGGAAGTCGTCTATCCCGAACTCGGCGGCGAGGGCGAGCTGAGGCTTGCGCCCCCTCCCCGCGATGTCGAGGAGCCCTCGACGATCGATCCACCCCCGTTCCTCTGGGAGGGTGATCGCCAAGCGTTGGGCCGAGAGGGGACGGACGACGAGTCGGCCAAGGCCACTCCGCTTGGCCACGAAGTTCAGACGGTGCTTCACCTGGGTCATCGGGCGCTGCCCGAGCACCTCCCCGGTGATCACGAACGAGGCGCCCACGCTCGGCATGAGCCGTTTGGCGATCCCGAGCATGGTCACCTTGCAGTCCACACAGGGGTTGAGCCCCTTGCCCCTCCCGTGCTGGGGACGATTCACGAACCCGAGGAACTCCTTCGAGAAGTCGTACAGGATCACCGGGATGCCAAGCTTCGTTCCGATCTCCTCCACGGCGCGCGCAGACGCTGGCACCGAGGCGGTGTCAGGCCACGAACCCACCGCCCCAGGTTGGCCGAAGTGGTGGTAGAAATGGATGCCGACGACCTCGATGCCCTGCCGCTGCACGACACGAACGGCGAGCTGGCTATCGAGCCCACCGGAGAGTAGAGCCAGTGCCTTCATGGAGTTCCTCCGCATCGCGCATGCCACCGCACACCCCCTCGATCCCGGTGGAGACTGGTTGGGAAGCCACACACTTTACACGGGGGGACCCCCGCCGTCGAGTACCGTGGACGAGCTCCCTGGCCGCCCGGAGGGCATGACATTCCCCCGCACCAGTGCGTGGGAAACGGTCGAGAAGACTGTTTGAAGCCGGCGAGCAGGTGAGGAGAGCAGCGGGGGAGTCGTCGTGTCTGAGGGCCTTGGAGCCGTGGCATGGGGAAGGCTCATTGTGGGAACGGTGCCGACCTTGACGAGGCCAAGGAGCCGGGGTATATTCTTTCGGGTCCTGTTTTGGAGGAGCTTTCATGCCGAAGAACAGCGCGCAACTCGATATGTTCGACCCACCGGTCGAGTCCCTCTCACCCACGGAGCCTTCCTCCCCCCTCCCTCCGGAGGAGCCACCCCCCGACGAGGACGCCCCCCCTCGGTCGCTCTGCCTGTTCCCCTCCGCGAGCTTCCGCGAGTGTCAGGCGTGCTGGGAGCACCATCCAGACCTCTGGCGTCGCTACATCACGCGGGCGAACTGCGTCCGCCATACGCGCTAGCCTCGCTCCTCGTGCTTCACGAAGAGCGACTGGGGGTAGGCCTTCACGTATACCTTGAACAGGTAGTGCCACTGGTTCGCCGCCTCGTACCAGGAGAAGTCCGCGGCCCAGCAGTGGAGGTCGCGCGTGATCGCGAGGGTCTTGTTCATCGCCCGTCGGGCCCTGAGGTCGTAGTTCACCCACCCCTGGACCGACCACCCTCGCGTCGGGGAGGCCCTCACGTCGAGACGGAGGGTATGGGGATCCGAGAACCCACGGCGCCGCGCGTAGGAGTGGGTGGCCGACAGCCCCCAGCCCGCGCGGAAGGGTGAGGTGGCCTCACCGTCCTTGCCCACGTACGGGGGGCGGGTCCACGATCCCTCGATCCGCGCCGTGATCGTCGAGGACGCACCCTGGAGCTCCCAGGCGCGGTTCGGATCGTGGGTGGTCGCAAGGGTCCAGGAGAAGCCTCTGCCCGGGGAGAGGGTGAGGGTGCTGCCGAGGGGAGACCAGGGATCGACGCCCGCGTCGCGACGTTCGAAGTCGTACCCGGTCACGAAGTTCACGTTGAGGAGATTGTCGTTCTTCACCGTCCTGTCGCCTCGGCGGACCTTAACCTGCACGACGTTGCCCAGGCTCATGGAGAGCCGACGCGCCTTCGTGTAGGAGGTCCCAAGCTCCGATGCGACGTAGGGTGCGGCGTCCCCGGCGCTGAATCTCCCCACGGAGAAGTCCCAGCCTCGGAGGAACCAGTCGGGGGTGTACCCGAAGGCAACCTGGGGTGAGACCACGTGGCGGATGGCCTCAACCCCGAACACCCCGAGCCTCGCGAGGCCGTACAGCCGGGTGGACACCGAGACTCCGACGTCGTGGAGCACCCCGTACCGATCGTTCACGAGTCGTTCCCCTTCGACTGGGACGACCCCTCGGTGGACCCAGGTCTCGTGGTAGGTGGCGCGAGGGGAGAGGGAGAACCTCCGCAGCAGGCGGGGCAACTGCCACGTGAGCTGCACCGCGTGCACCGTCCCGGTGGAGACGCGGTCCCTGCTGCCCGGTGCATCGGACGTGACGATCCGGTTGCGGAAGCTCGAGGTGAGCGAGGCGTAGATCTCTTTGTACCAGGGTGCGCGCGGGCCTGACGGGAAGAGCCTCTTGCTCGGCCTGGAGAGCGTGAGCTCCGGGAGCGACGAGCTCACCGTCTCGAGGCTCGAGGACACGTCCCCCACGGTCGTGGTGGACCAACGCTGATCCCTGCTCAGGCTCGCCCGTACGCCCCAGCCCTCGATGGTCTTGGCCACGCTCACGTCCGAGCGCAGCCCGGCCTGGCGGTCGAGACGGTCCTGTGCGTTCCAGGTCTCCTGGTCGATGAAGGTCTTCGACCGGGTGGCGTTCACGTTCGCGGTGAGACGCCACCCCCGGGGTAGGTTCTGCACGTGCGTCTGGCGCACCTCCCACAGGGTCCTCCCGTTCCGCTTCGCGAACGAGGTGCCCAATGATCCACTCGGGATGCGGTAGCGGAGCGCGTAGGTGGCGATTCCCCGCACGGTCCAGCCAAGCCCCTCGGTCCAGTCGACCGTCACCTCCGCGTCGGCGTAGTCGCCCATGACGAGGTAGTAGCCGAAACCGTTGACCCCCGCGCGCGAACCCTGCAGCCCAAGCACGTTCCTGAGGCTGAAAGAGGGCATCAGGAACCCCGAGTGACGCTCGCGCCTGATCGGGAAGACCCAGTACGGCACGTAGAGGACCGGGACGTCATGTACCCACAGCACGACCGAGCGCGCTACCACCTTGTCGTCGATCGCCACACGCATCCTCGGGGTGGTGACGTAGAAGTGGGGGTGGGGCTGGTCGCAGGTCGTGAACCGTCCCCCTACGACGTTGAGCCGCCGCTCGTCGACCCTCGCGACACGCCTCCCCAAGGAGAACGCCTCCTCGAACTTCGTCGCCCCCTCGCGGACGACCCCCTGCCGACGCTTCGGATCGAAGGTCATCGCGTCCCCCTTGATCTCCTGCGCCTGGTCGCGCAGCACGGCGTTGCCAGCAGCGACGAGCTCGTGGGCCCGAGGAGAGTAGCGCACCACGTCCGCCGTGAGGCGGGCGGAGCCGCTCACGAGCGACGCATTCCCCTCCAGCACGAGCACGCCCGCATCCTGCCCGTAGGTGAGGCTGGTCGCGGCGTACTCGAGTCGCTCGCCGGGCAGGTCCCGGCGACGGGGCGGCGTCGGATGGAACGTCCCACGTGCACCGCCGGCGACGCGCACCCCGCGCACGAGACTCCCCTCGAGCTCGAGCACGATGCTGTCGCCCTCTGCCTCGTTCGTCCCGACCTCCTCCCCCGTGCCGTCCGCGACCCGGTGATGGGCCCGCGCCTGGCCCGTCACGATGATGCGGGAGGGCCACTCGCCGGCGAGCCACACCACGATCCGTCTGCCCCAGGCCTGATCCGAGAGGGAGTCTGGCCCGTCAGGGTCCGCGCGCGCGGCCCACGCGTCGCCCTCGAGCACGGCCTGGCGGAAGGAACTCCCCTGCCGATGCAAGACGATCCTGTGGGCGCGACACCGGACACCCTTGCCTTCCAGCCGTGCCCCCCCGCTCATGATCACGGCGTCCTCGTCGATGTCCATCCGGTCGCTCGCGCCGCTCACCTCCTGCCCGAGGATGCTCACCGCCTGCCAGGCCTTCACAGATCCACTCGCGAGGTTGAGGATGGTGCTGTCGGAAGCGACCCTGAGTGGTTCCTCGCCTGGGGTGGTCACGAACAGGGTGCACCGGTCCGCGAGGTGAAGCTCCTGGGTGCCGCGTCGGTACCACCCGGTGTGCGCGTGCGCCCGTGAGGTGCCCGCGGAGTCGGCCACGGCGAGTGGCCCCCACAGCAGCGCGGTGCCGGAAGAGGAGGAGTACACGAGGCGGGGGGTCGCCAGCCATGAGCCTCCCGGGGTGGAGAGCCGCACGTTCCCGGTGAGATCCACGAGCGAGTCCGCCACGCTCACCCGCGCGGTGACGCACTGCGCGCTGTCTCCGCGCCACACCCCTCGGACTCCCCCCCCGAGGAGGATCTCTTCCGGATCGAGGCGGTAGGTCCCCCAGGCGGCCGTGAGCCTGAAGTCCTCCCCCCACGCCTCGACGCGGTGCCTCAGGGTGAGGGTGCCGGTGCGGAGGTCGGTGACGGATTCGTCCGCGCGGTAGTGGAGGGACGCGCCAGACGCCGCGCAGGAGAAGAGCAGGAGCCAGACCTTCGGCCGAACCGCCATCACGGCCTGCTCGGCTCAAAGGGTCTTCGCCGTGGCGGGAACCCTCCCCTCACTTCGTCCCTGTCTGCAATGGCACGGCGATGCCACCGGAGACGGTGTAGAGGCGGACGTCGGCGGAGGTGGCGTCGTCGTGCCAGTTGATGACCCCGGAGACTCCGTGCCACGCGGGTCGCTCCGCGAGGCGGCGGCGGAGCTCGTCCCGGGAGGAGGCGCCCTGGGACACGGCCTCCCACACGAGGGTACCGAGGTCATACCCGATGGAGGCGTAGTGGTCGGGGTCCCCTCCCCAGCGGTCGTGGTAGCGGGCGAAGAACGCGTCCGTGAGGCGAGCCGGCCTCTCGCGTGCCTCCACGTCGGCGAAGACCACCCCCTCGACGAGGCGCCCACCCTGGCCGATCACCTCCGGCGTTCCCCACGCACCGGTGCCGAGGATCTGACAGGTGAGCTCGTAGAAGGCCATCTGCCGCAGGATCTGGACGAGCTCCCTTGGCTCCCCGGGGATGAAGACCGCCTGGGGTGCGGCCCGCTTGAGGTTCACGATCTGGTCGCGGAAGTTCGTGTCCCGGCCCTCCACGTAGCGCTCCAGCGCCACGACCTCACCCCCGAGGCCGAGCACTTGGGTGCGGAACGCGTCCATCGCTCGTTCGCCCGCGACGTGAGCAGGGTAGAACACCGCGAAGCGGGAGAAGCCCCCGTGCACCATGGCCCACCGCGCGGCAGCCCGCGCCTCGGCCTGGAGAGGAACGGAGCTCTGGAAGACCCACGGCCCCAGCTGGTTGAGCCTCGACGGGGCCGTGAGGGGCACCAGCAGCGGCAATTCCCCGTGCACCGCCGCGAGCGCCGCTCCGGTGGCAGCCCTGCTCTGCAGCGGTCCGATGGCGGCGACGACGTCGGGGGAGGACGCGAGACGTTGCACCGCGCGCACCGCCTCCACCGGATCGGATCGCGAATCCACTGGCCGGAGGGCCAGCACCGTGGTATCCTCGATGGCGAGGGTGACGCCGCGCAGGAGGCTCGTGCCGTACTCGGCGTACTCGCCCGAGAGCGGCACCACGAGACCGAGGCTCCTGCCCGTGCGCTCGAGGCACCGGGCCGCCCTGCGGAGGAGCTCGCGAAGCTGCGCCGCCCGCCCATGATCGTCGATCCCCCCCACCCGCGAGAGGGTCGCCGAGGCGGCGCGACAGTGGCCTGCCTCGAGGAGGGACGAGGCGACCTCGAGGAGGAGGGGCGAACCCTCCAGAGGCGCGAGCATGGTCGACACGCGGTCCCACCCGACGCCCGCGTGAAGGGCCGAGGCCACCGCCGGCCCGATGCGCGCACGGACCTGCTGGGCGACCCACGGGGAGGGCGCGCCCTCGGCCGCGCACGCGACGAGGGCCTGGAGCGCATCCCTCGCACTCCCTCGTTCGCGGTGGGTCACGTACAGCTCCCACTGCGCTTCAGCCCTCAGCCAGGGGGAGGCGTCGGAGCCGATGACCCGCTCCAGCTCCCTCGCGGCAGCCTCGTGGCGGCCTTGCTCCCTCAAGGCGATCGCCACCGAGAGGCTGTCCGGTTGCACGCGCTGTGGCGCAACCGCCACGCGGCGCCCCGCCCCACAGGCGCCCGCGAGCGCCACCACCGCGACGCACAGTCCCCACCGCCACGCCTTCATTCTGCTCCCTCCAGTCTCCCGCAACAGCGTTTGTACTTCTTCCCACTCCCACAGGAGCAGGGGTCATTGCGCCCAGGCCGCGGCTTCGACACTACCGGGGAGGGGCGTGGGGGGGGCGCGGATGGGGCCGCCAGCGCCGGGTGGTGGGCCACCATCCTCATCGGGGCCCGCTCCGGCACGGGCGCCGCAGGGACCAACTCCGCCTTGAAGATCGTCTCCACGATCTCCTGGTCGATCTCGTCGAGGAGCCGCACGAACATGTGGTAGGCATCCTGCTTGTACTCAACGAGCGGGTCCTTCTGTCCATACGCGCGCAGCCCCACGCCGGCCTTGAGCTGGTCGAGCTCGTAGAGGTGATCCCGCCACCGGTCGTCGATGACCCTCAAGGTGACGAGTCGTTCGAGGCGACGCATCGTCTCGGCCCCGAGCTCTCGCTCGCGGTGCTCGTAGGCCGCGTGGGTGGCCCCGCGTACCCACTCCACGAAGGCAGCCCTCCCCAAGTCGCGCAGCTCATCGTCAGACTTGCCCAGCTCCAGGAGGAAGAAACGGGCCAGATCCGTGCGCAGGCTCGCGAGGTTCCACTCCGACGGGTGGGACTCACGCGGACAGTGCTCGTCGAGGAGCCGCTCGGTGATCGCATCCATGAGCCCGAGGATCTCCTCCCGCAGGTCGGCCTCTTCCAGCGCCGCGCGGCGACGGCCATAGATCACCTCGCGCTGCTGGTTCATCACGTTGTCGTACTCGAGCAGGTGCTTGCGGATCTCGAAGTTCTGCGCCTCCACCCTCCGCTGCGCGGTCTGGATCGCCCGCGTCACGAGCGAGTGCTCGATCGCCTCCCCCTCCTGCGCGCCCATGCGATCCATGATCGAGGCGACGCGATCGGATCCGAACAGCCGCATGAGATCGTCCTCGAGGGAGAGGAAGAACCGCGACGATCCCGGATCGCCCTGACGCCCACTCCGGCCACGGAGCTGACGGTCGATGCGCCGCGCCTCGTGCCGCTCCGTGCCCACGATGTGAAGGCCACACGGCATGTCGCGACGGCAGTCCTCCACGGTGGAGCCCTCCGGGATCCCGTCCCCGTGGTCATCCCCCCACTCAGGCAGGGGGTTGATCGAGCATCGCCGGCACTTGACCACACCAGGCCCCAGCTTGATGTCGGTCCCCCGCCCGGCCATGTTCGTCGCGATGGTGACCGCCCCCGGCTGCCCCGCCTGGGCCACGATCTGCGCCTCCTGCTGGTGGTACTTCGCGTTGAGCACCGAGTGTTTGATCCCCTGGCGCTTGAGGAGGCGACTCAACGTCTCCGACACCTCGACGCTCACCGTGCCCACGAGCACCGGCCGGTTGCGCTCATGCTGACGCACGATCTCGTCGATGACGGCCGCGTACTTCTCCCGACGCGTCTTGTAGACGACATCGTCGTAATCGATGCGCCTCACGGGAGCGTTCGTCGGGATCACTACGACATCGAGCTTGTAGATCTCGTGGAATTCCGCGGCCTCGGTCTCTGCGGTACCCGTCATTCCAGCGAGCTTCTTGTAGAGCCTGAAGTAGTTCTGGAGGGTGATCGTCGCGAGGGTCTGGGTCTCCTGTTCGACCTTTACCCCTTCCTTTGCCTCCAGTGCGGAGTGGAGACCGTCCGAGTAGCGTCTCCCCGGCATGAGTCTGCCGGTGAACTCGTCGACGATGATGACCTTGCCATCCTGCACCACGTACTCCACGTCGCGCTCGAACAGGCTGTACGCCTTGAGGAGCTGGGAGATGTTGTGGATGCGTTCGTTGATGATGGCGTACTCCCGCATGAGCTGCTGCTTCTTCACGCTGCGCTCCCCGGGCGTGAGGCTCGGGTCCGTGTCCACGGCGTGGAGCTGCTCGCTCAGGTCGGGGAGGACGAACAGGCTGCGTTCCGCGGGGGAGAAGAAGTTGCGGCCCTTCTCGGTGAGGTCCACGGTGTGGGCCTTCTCGTCGATGGCGAAGTAGAGCTCCTCGTCGAGCTCGCCGAGGCGCTTGTCGCGCATGTAGTCCGCTTCGACGCGGCTGATGAGCTTCTGAACCCCCGGCTCCTTGACGACCTTGAGGAACCGCTTGTTCTTCGGCGCCCCCCGCTGCACCTGGAGGAGCCGGACGCCGAACTCGTACTCCTTCCCTTCCTCTCGCAGCCTCAACGCCTCGGCGAGCAGGTCGTTCACGAGGGCGGTCTGGGCTCGTACGAGCCGTTCCACCGGGCCCTTCCACTCGTTGAACCGGTGGAGGGAGTGCGACACCGGGCCGGAGATGATGAGGGGGGTGCGCGCCTCGTCGATGAGGACGGAGTCGACCTCGTCCACGATTGCGTAGTAGTGGCCCCTCTGGACGCGATCCTCTGCGCGCACCGCCATGTTGTCGCGGATGTAGTCGAACCCGAACTCGTTGTTCGTGCCGTAGGTGATGTCCGCGGCGTACTGAGGCTTGCGCTCCGGCGGCAGCATGTCGTGCTGGATGCACCCCACCCTGAGCCCGAGGGTCTCGTAGACCTTGCCCATCCACTGCGAGTCTCGCCGCGCGAGGTAGTCGTTCACCGTCACGAGGTGGACGCCTTTGCCCGCAAGGGCGTTGAGGTACAGCGGCATGGTCGCAACCATGGTCTTGCCCTCGCCGGTGGCCATCTCCGCGACCTTGCCTTCGTGCAGCACGATGGCTCCCATGAGCTGCACATCGAAGGGGACCATGTCCCAGGTGATGGGCACATCGGTCACCTCCCAGCTCTTTCCCACGAGCCTCCGGCACGCCTCCTTCACGAAGGCGAAGGCCTCCGGCATGATCTCGTCGAGGATCTGTGCCTCGCGGTCTGGATTCTCGGCGAGGTACCTCCGCCACTCCTCCGTCTGGATGAGGAGCCGTTCGTCGGGGAGGCCACGCAGCGTGGCGTAGATCTCGTTGATGCGATCGACCATGGGTCGCAGACGCTTGATGTCGCGCTCTTGCTTCGACCCGAACACGGCCGTGAGCAGCCGGGTTAGCATGGTGCGTCTCCTTCAGGGGAGGGAACCCGATCGACGCAGGAGGGACTGGGCCAGTGGCGCGGTCGGCACCGTGACCTCACTCGAGGTCCTCGTCCTCCCCTGACTCGCCCGCCATCTCCTTCGCCGCCGATTCCTCCATCTCCTCCACGAGGTCGTCGAAATCCTCGCCCGCCTCGTCCCCCAGCGTCTGGCCCATCTTGCGCGCCCAGCGGGCGATACTCTTGGGGTCGTTCTCGTCGACCCCCGCGAGTGCCGACGGGTCGAGCATCCGCTCCATCCGCTCCTCTTCCCCCAGGAGGTGATGCACGCGAGAGATGAGCCGTTCCAGCCGCGTGGAGCCGCAGCGCCGACACTGGAGGGCCCGCTGGTGCACGCTCACCCCCACGAGGAACGTGTCCACCCTCCCGCACTCCTCGCATCGGTACTCGTACAACGGCATGAAACCTCCCTCCCTTCAGAGGTTCCCGCGAGGCGTCTGCCCCGCACAACGCTCCACGTCCCGGGGTCGCGCCCCCCTGGGGCCCCGGGTTCTTCTTTGACGCACAGAACGGGTCACTTGGCCAGACAGTACAGCCACCCAGTCATGTCGCCGAAGTACACGCGCCCCACCGCGACCGCGGGCGTCGAGTAGATGCGCGATCCGGTATCGAACGACCATCTCAGCTTGCCCGCGAGGGAGAACGCGTAGACCCTCCCGTCGTAGCTGCCGATGAGCACCGTGTCGTCGGCAATCACGGGGGACGACCTCACGTCGGCACCGGTCGCGTAGGTCCACAGGGTCCGGTGGTCGGAGAGCCCCACGCACCGGAAGTCCCCAGCCCTTGTCCCGAAGAAGAGCATCCCGTTGCCGACGGCCGGAGAGGAGTAGATGGGCTTGAACTCCTGACTCCACACGACCACACCGTCACGCTGTCGCACCTGGTAGATCGTCCCCTCGTCCGTCGACCGTTCGCTCACGCCAAAGATCACGGTGCTATCCGGCCCCTGCGCGGCGGCGGTGTACACGGCCCCCGCGACCGAGATCGTCCACCGTGGGCTCCCCGTGCGCGCATCGACGCAGTAGAACGTCCTGTCGAGGCTTCCGACGAAGAGCCGGTCACCCACGACCAAGGGGCGCGCCCACACCTCCGCGTTGGTCTTGAGCGTCCACCGGAGTGCCCCGGTGATCGCATCCCAGGCGTAGACTCGGCCATCCTTGCAGCCGCAGTACACCCTGCCGGCCTCGACGACCGGGCTGGCCCCGATGCCGGCTCCTGTCCGATACTTCCAGAGGCAGCTCCCCGCATGCCTCTCGAGACAGTAGAACGTGCTGTCGTAGCTGCCGAAGTACAGGCGCGTGCCATCGACGGCGGGTGAGGACCCGATCCCTCCGCCGGTGGGGAACTTCCACAGCACCTCCCCGGTGGAGGCCAAGAGGCAGTACAGGTGAGAGTCCTTGCTCCCCACGTACACCTTCGGCCAGACGACCGCGGGAGAGGATGAGAAGTTCGATCCGCCGATCCGCTGCCGCCACTGCAGGCTCCCGGGCTCGGCTTCGGGAGCCTGGAAGGCCCCGACGCTGTCCTCTTGGGTCGCCGGGAGGCTCTCCGCCGGCGCCGGGCTCCCGGCCTCGACCTGGGGGAGGGCCATGGTGTCCGGCTCCACCGGGAGGGGAGGAGCAGGCACACGAACGGGGGGACGGAAGGACCGCACGGCGAGGAAGGCCCCCGCCCCTGCCACGGCGCAGAGGGCGAGGGCGATGGCCACGGTGCGCCAGGGGATCCGCCGGGAGGGACCAGGCCGAGCCACCTGGAGTGCCGGCGCGGCCCGAACACCGAAGCGCGCGGCACAGAAGAGGTGCGGCACCCTGCTTTGGGCGAGTCTGGACGAGACGCGCTCTCCCGCGCCGTGGGGGCCAAGGCTCAGGACCGTCGCCAACAGCTCGGGGGGAGCGATCTCCTCGAGCACGCCCATCGAAACCACGACCACCGAGTCCCCCGGTCCAGGTCGGTACGTGGTGGCCGTAACCCTCTCGCCGTGCTTGACCCCTGGGACGATCCAGCGGCACTCGGCGGAGGAGGCACACCTCACCTGGAGGTCGCCCGAGTAGGCGACGTCGATGGCCGCCCCCCTCCTCAGCGCCACGGCCAGCGAGACCGTCACGCCTCGGAGGGCAGTCAACGGCTCGACCGTGGTGAGGGCCCGGGCGAGCATCGCGGCCGCCGTCTGCTGCGGCGCCCCGGCCTCGGAGACGGCCTCCAACAGGGCAGCCGCGGCCCGCGACGCCACCTCGCCGGAGTGAGGGCCTTGGGCCATCACCGCCACGAGGCTCGTGAATTCCCCTGTGCGGGGGTCCGTCTCAGGGTAGGCGAGGACGACCCCCTCCTGCCCTGGGATGCGGACGACGCCGATCACGGTCCCTACCGCTTCTCCCCCAGGGCCGCCCGGGCGGCCGCGAGCCGAGCGAGGGGCACGCGGAAGGGCGAGCAGCTCACGTAGTCCAGGCCGATCTCATGGCAGAACGCCACGGTTGGTGGGTCGCCCCCGTGTTCTCCGCAGATACCCACCTTGAGGTTTGGCCTGGTGGCACGGCCCCGTTCCACCCCCATGCGCATGAGTTCGCCGACCCCCTCACGATCGATCGTCTCGAACGGATCGTACGAGATGATGTCGTGCTCGACGTAGTACTGGAGGAAGCTCCCCGCGTCATCTCGGGAGATGCCGAGGGTGGTCTGGGTGAGGTCGTTCGTCCCGAAGGAGAAGAACTCCGCACACTGGGCGATCTGGCCTGCGGTGATGGCGGCACGGGGGAGTTCGATCATGGTACCCACCAGGTAGTCGACCCTCACCCCCTGTTCGGCGAAGACCTGTTCCGCCGTGCGGCGCACGATCCGCTCCTGGTGCTCGAGCTCCCGCCGATCGAACACCACCGGGATCATGATCTCCGGCACGACCTTCACGCCCTCCTTCGCCACGAGGCATGCCGCCTCGAAGATCGCCCGCGCCTGCATCTCGGTGATCTCCGGGTAGGAGATCCCGAGTCGACACCCACGGTGCCCGAGCATGGGGTTGGCCTCCCTCAGGGATTCCACCTTGGCCTTCAACCGGGCGACCGGTATCCCCATGCTCGCCGCCAACTCCTGGATCCCCGCATCACCGTGAGGCAGGAACTCGTGCAGCGGCGGATCGAGGGTCCGGATGGTGACCGGGAGCCCGTCCATCACGCGGAAGATCCCGACGAAGTCCTCACGCTGCATGGGGAGCAGCTTGGCGAGCGCACGCCTGCGGCCCTCGGTGTCCTCGGCGAGGATCATCTCGCGCATGGCGTCGATCCGGTTCCCCCCAAAGAACATGTGCTCCGTACGGCACAGCCCAATCCCCTCGGCACCGAAGGCACGCGCGTTGCGTGCCTGGTCCGGCTGGTCGGCGTTCGTCCGGATGCGGAGGCGACGGGAGCGGTCTGCCCACGACATGAGCTTCTCGTACTTCTGGTAGATCGTAGACTGCTCGGGGGCCAACGTCCCCTCGATGAGCACCTGGACCACCTCCGCCGGCCTCGTCCTAAGGGCGCCGAGGATCACCTCCCCGGTGAACCCGTCGATGCTCAGGGTGTCTCCCTGCCGGATCGTCCGATCACCGACGAGCATGAGGGACTGGGCATAGTCGATCCGGAGGTCACCACACCCCGCCACGCACACCTTCCCCATCTGCCTCGCCACGAGGGCAGCGTGGGAGGTCATCCCTCCCCTCGCCGTGAGGATGCCCTCGGCGGCGTGCATGCCTCGGATGTCCTCCGGACTCGTCTCGATCCTGACGAGGATGACGCGCTCGCCCTTCGCCTTCCATTCCTGCGCGTCCTGGGCGTGGAACACGACCTTCCCGCTGGCCGCCCCTGGCCCCGCGTTCAAGCCACGCGCGAGCAGGCGCCTCTCCTGCTCGATCGCCACCCGCTTCTCCTCCAGATCGAAGATGGGCCGGAGGAGGTGGTTGAGCTGGTCTGGATCCACTCGCCTGAGCGCCTCCTCCTCGGTGATGAGCCCCTCCTCGGCCATTTCCACCGCGATGCGCACCGCCGCAAACCCGGTTCGCTTACCGGAGCGGGTCTGCAGCATCCAGAGCTTGCCGTCCTGGATGGTGAACTCCACGTCCTGCATGTCGCGGTAGTGCTGCTCGAGCCTGTGGAAGACCGAGACGAGCTGCTCGTAGATGTCCGGCCGCTCCCGCGCGAGCTGGGCCAGGGGAAGGGGCGTGCGGATCCCTGCCACCACGTCCTCCCCCTGCGCGTTCATGAGGTACTCCCCGTAGGGATGACGCTCCCCGGTCGAGGGGTTACGGGTGAACGCCACGCCCGTACCTGAGTTGGGCCCCATGTTCCCGAAGACCATGGCTTGCACGTTCACGGCGGTGCCCCAGTCATCGGGTATGTTGTTCAGCCGGCGATAGGTGATCGCGCGCTCGTTGTTCCACGACCGGAACACGGCCCCGATCGCTCCCCACAGCTGATCGCGCGGGGCGTCCGGGAAGTCCTGGCCCGTCCTCGCCTTGATCTCGGTCTTGAACCGCTCGACGAGGTCCTTCAGGTCCTCCGTACGGAGGTCGAGGTCGGAGATGGCACCCACCTCGGCCTTCTTGCGCTGGATGATGACCTCGAATGGATCCTCCTCGGTCTTCTTCGTCGGCTTCAGGCCCATCACCACGTCGCCGTACATCTGCACGAATCGTCGGTAGCTGTCGTAGGCGAACCGGGGATCCCCCCCCATGCGGATGAGGCCCTCCACCGTCGCGTCGTTCAGACCGAGGTTCAGCACGGTGTCCATCATCCCGGGCATGGAGGCCCTGGCCCCACTCCTCACCGACACGAGCAGCGGCCGCTCCGGATCGCCGAACCGCCGCTCCATGATGCGTTCCACCCGCCTGAGGGCCTCTTCCACCTCTTCCTCAAGGCCCTCCGGGTACGTCCCTCCGTGGGCGTAGAAGTACGTGCACACCTCCGTCGAGATGGTGAAGCCCGGGGGCACCGGCAGCCCCAGCCGCGTCATCTCGGCGAGCCCGGCGCCCTTGCCCCCGAGGAGGTTGCGCATCGACTCCGAACCGTCTGCGTGCCCGGCGCCGAAGAAGAACACTCGCTGCGTCATCTCGTCGTTCCTCCTTGCCACTGAACAGCCCGCCTCCGACATGCTCCTCCCGGTCACGAATCGGCACGGAATCGGCAGGGGAACTCACCGATCTCTGGCGTGTGCGTGGCGGGCGTGAGGAAGCAGAGCGGGCGATAGGGTCTGACTCGATCCCTCGGAACTTAGCCTCCCTGGGCCCTCAGCCGCAAGGGCACAGCCGCCTGGGTGCCCCGGTCTCCGGCACCCCTCGGCTCCCTGCCGCGCGAGGACCCTACTCGTTCTCCAGCAGCCGGTGGAGCTCCTGCAGGAACTGCTGGGTATCCCTGAACTCGCGATACACGGACGCGAACCGCACGTACGCCACCTGGTCCACACCTCGCAGAGTTTCCATCACCTGCTCGCCGATGAGGGAGGTGGGGACCTCCTTCGCGTGCTGCGCGAAGACCGCGGCTTCCACTCGATCGACCATCTCCTCGATCTGACGGGGACCGATCGGACGCTTGGCGCAGGCCTTCTCGATGGCCCGCCGGATCTTCTCCCGATCGTAGGGCTCTCGCCGCCCATCCTTCTTGATCACGACGACGTCGATGTCTTCGACGTACTCGTAGGTGGTGAATCGGCGGGAACATCCGAGACACTCCCGGCGTCGCCACACCGCGGCCCCGTCTTGGACCGCCCTGCTGTCGACCACCTTGTCCTCGAGGTGACCACAGAACGGACACTTCATGGCTGCCCTCCCCCACGCTCGATCTCCTCGATCTGGAGGAGCCTCCGCTCGTGGCGCCCTCCCTCGAACGAGGTCTCCACCCACACGCGCACGATCCGCCTCGCCATCTCCGGCCCGATGAGCCTCCCTCCGAGGGCGAGCACGTTCGCGTCGTTGTGGAGCCGAGCGAGTTCGGCGCTCAACGGATCGTGGCATAGGGCGCACCGTACGCCCCGGATCTTGTTCGCCACGATCGAGGCGCCGATGCCGGAGCCGCACACCACGATCGCCCTGTCCAGTTCCCCAGAGGCGACGCGGCGGGCGACGGCGGCCACGATCGGAGGGTAGTCGACCGGGTCCTCCGAGTTCGTCCCACCGTCGAAGACCCGGTGACCCATCTGCGCCACCGCGTGGACCAAGAGCGACTTCAGGGCGAACCCTGCGTGATCAGAAGCGAGACCGATCGTCATTTCTCCTGCTCCAAGAGAGAGAGGACGTAGTCCGGTACGTATCCGCGCCGCACGGCGAAGGGATCCACCGTGAGGTCAATCACGGTGCTCGGCGGGGCTCCTCCGCACGGCCCCTCCACCACGAGGTCGACGTGGTGCAACGGGAGCACGCGCTCAAGCTGCATCAGGTCGTACGCAGGCGGATGACCGGTGAGGTTGGCGCTCGTGGCCGTGAGGAGACGCGCCGAGAGGGTGAGCAGGCGCACCACCGTGGGGAACGAGACGCATCGAATCCCCACGAGCCCTTCGGGCGACACGAGCCAGGCCGGTGTCTGGGGCAGCGCCTCCAGGAGGACCGTCCATGGGCCAGGGAACAACCGCAGGAGCACGCCCCTGACCCGCGGGTCCACCTGGGCCAACCGTGGCACGTCCTCCACGCCGGGAACGAACACCGCCGTGGGCCTGTCGCGTCCCTTGATTCGGTACACGCGCTCGACCGCTTCACGAGCGCAGGCGTCCGCGGCGAGGCCCAAGCAGGTGTCCGTCGGGAGGACCACCACGCCTCCGGCCTGGACGATCGAGGCTGCCTCCTCCACGGGACCCACGCGGACGGCCGGAGACGCGGTCCTACCCATCGGCCCTCGCCACGAGCCAGGGCTCGCCCCCCGGCTCGTCCCACCGAGGCATCGACACCGTGGCGCTCGCGTCACAGGCCATGCCCCGGTCCGCCCCCTCCTCAAACATCTCTTCTCCGAGCGCCGCGACCATGGCGGCGTTGTCGGTGCAGAGCTCGCGGGGAGGGATCACGACGCGGAGGTCACGCGCGCGACACTCCTGCGCCATGCGCTCCCTGAGGCGCCGGTTCGCCGCCACGCCGCCCGTGAGTGCGACGGTCCGCACGCCCGCGAGCTCAACCGCGAGGAGCGTCTTGTGCACGAGCACGTCCACCACCGCCTCAAGGTAGCTCGCCGAGAGGTCGGAGGTCTCCTGCGTCGTGCGCGGCGCCCCGTGCCGCCGGAGGTGCACCGCGAGCGCGGTCTTGAGCCCACTGAAGCTGAAGTCGAGCCCGTGCCTGTCGGCCACCGGCCGCGGGAACCGCACCGCCGCGGGGTCTCCCTCCGCCGCCGCCGCATCGATCGCGGGCCCGCCCGGGTAGCCGAGGCCCAAGAGGTGGGCCGCCTTGTCGAGCGCCTCACCCGCCGCATCGTCGAGGGTCGTGCCCATGACCGCGGCGTGGCGTGGACCGGTCACGAGGAAGAGCAGGGTGTGTCCGCCAGAGACCAAGAGGCACACGTGGGGGACCTCCACGTCGGGGGCCGCGAGGAAGGTCGTGTGCACGTGGGCCATGAGGTGGTTGACCGGCACGATCGGGATGCCCTGCGCCAAGGAGATGCCCTTGGCCACCGCCACCCCAACGACGAGGGCGCCGATGAGCCCAGGGCAGGTCGTCACCGCGAGGGCGCCGAGCTCGTCCCAGGTCGTGTCCGCCCTGGCGAGTGCGTGGCTGATCACGGGAGTGATGAGCCGACTATGGTGGCGCGCGGCGATCTCCGGGACGACCCCCCCGTAGGCATGGTGGAAGTCGTGCTGGCTCGACACCACCGAGGAGAGGATCCTGCCTCCCTCTACCACCGCGGCACAGGTATCGTCACACGAGGTCTCGATCCCAAGGACCCGCACGCACCCCTCTCATCTCCCAAGAAACGGGGCAGCCCCACTCGTCGTGGGGGTGAGGGTGTTGAGGAGGCTCCTCAGTGACAGGGGAAGGGCGAGCCGGTCCTCGGCCATCTTGCGCTGCCGCATCGTCCCGAGGGGTCGCCGCTGGATCTCGTTCCATGACAACAGCACGATCTTGCCGAGGTCGAAAGAACTGTCCTTGTCCAGCGCGTTGATGATCCCGTTCTCGAAGTCGATGTACACGAGCTCACCTGTCTCGATGGCCGAGATGCCGCCTCCCTCCATCCCCTCCGGGGAGCAGTGGCCGATGAACGGCCCCCAACTCGTCCCGGCGAGGCGACCATCCGTGCACAGCACGGTGATGTTCCTCAGCCGAACGTCCCTCTGGATGTACTCACACGGGTAGTAGATCTGCCGCATGCCTCCGGCCACGGGCCCCTCGCCGGCCACGACGACGAAGATGCGCATGAGCTCGTCGTCCACGAGCCGATCGAACAGCTCATCCTTCTTGAGCTTCGCGTAGGTCTTGTGCTCTTCGAGACGGTCAGGGTAGTTGAGGGAAAAGAGGCTCAACAGATCGTCCATAGTGACGATAGTCTTGACCTTCTCGAGGATCTCGCTGCTGTCGAAGAGGTCGGCGACGGCGTCCTCCTCGTTGTAGTAGAACACAGCGAGATAGGTCTTCTTGTCGAACTGCTGCATCTCGCTTGGGGAGAGGCTCGCGATCCTCGTCACGGACCCCTCGCAGAAGTTCCCGCGCAGCTCCACGATGCCGCTGCACTCCCTCGTGGGGGTCTGGTGCACGAAGACGCCGTCAGGCTCGCGCGCGGAGGCGAGGCGCTTGCTCCACGGGACGTCCACGGTCGACCCATCTTTCACCGCCTCGGGGTCGGCCTTGCTGAGGGCGGCCAGGACCGTGTCGAAGCCTCCTGCCTTCTCAGCGGCGATCTCCACTGCCCACTGGTGGAGGGTGGGGTCCCCGTTGGGTGGGAAGACCCCAAGCGAGGGCGTCTCGGAGCAGATGGCCGAAATCGCCGTGGGGGTGGGGAATCGCTCCTCGGGGATGCTCATGAGACTCGCGAGGTAGGCGAAGTGGATCGTCCAGTCGGTCGCCCCGTTGAGCGAGGACCACAGCCTGATCGCGTTCTCGAGGTTGCCCTCCACGAGCGAGGCCACGCCCAAGCCCTCCTTCTGGGCCGTCACGGCCCTGAGGAAGGGGGCGAGGACCCGCGCGACGTCTTCTGCGGGAGGCTGCTTCGCGAGGAGCTCGCATCCGGATGGGACGAGCCCGAGTCCGTAGAGCACCACGCGGTTGGTGTTCGCATTCTCCATGCAGGCGGGCGGGCTGGGGTGCTCGCCGAGGGCGCGCGCGAGGGCAAAGAGGATCTCGTCGCGCTCGTTCCGTGACATGAGACGCTTGGCCGTGAGCTGCTCGAGGGCTTTGTAGAACATCGGGTAGACGTTCGTGCGCAGGCGTTGCGAGAGGAGCGCCTCGAGCAGGGCGCGCAGGGAGGGTTTGTCCACCTTGTTGCGGATCGCCTGGATTCGCTCGCGGATCGCCTTGGGAATCGGCTTCTCCGGAGGGATCGGCGGGGGGAGGAACACCGCATAGAACGGCGGGCGCTTCGCGTTCTTCCGATGCGTGTCGACCTCGACGTAGGCGCCCAGCTCCCCGACCGGGCGCAGCTCACCCGACGCGATCGAGATGGCCGCATCGAACCCGTAGGCCTCGATGTAGGCAATGGTCATCGCGGTGATCATGTTGCGGCTCACCAAGTCGTACCGCATCCCCGCGTGCCCGGTCGAGGGCCCCTGGGGGATGCTGGGGAGGAGGATCCAGAACGGGAGGCACCCCTTCTGCCACACGGCAGACGCCGCTGCGCGCGCGAGCGCCGCGTCACCCGCATGGCCAGGCTCGTCCGGCGTCCCGGTCACCACCCCGATACGACTCTTCCCCTTCATCAACCGCGCGATGATCTCGTCACGGTCCACGGAAACCTTCGCGCTGCGAAGTGTGTGCTCCACCGCCCAGATGAGCGAGGGAAGGGGGAGGGGATGGACGATCAACGGGTCGTTGGAGCTGAGCGGGTGCATGCGGACCATGGGGTCTCCTCTACTATGGGATGGGCATCACACCTCTTCACGAAGGAGAGGCACAGGTACGGCGAGTATCGCTCTCATCCGGGCTCCATCCGCGGAGAAGGGGACAAATGTACACAACAATCCCTACTTTGTCAAGGCTCGGAAGCGTGTTTTGCCCTCCCTTGGCACCGCGCCTTGCGGTGGGGAGCCTGGTGCGGCTAGGTCCTTCGTGGGGCTGCCCGGACACACAGGCGGAGGAGGCCCAGCGGCCTCCTCCGCGTGGCGTCGCCCACGTGGCCTACTGGACCACCTCGAAGTCCGCGTCGACCGGACCGGAGCGGTCGGACTCGCCACTGGGCCCACCGGTCCTGCCTTGGGCGCCCTGGCTCGTGGCGGCCTCGTACATCTTGCCTGCGGCTTGATGCCAGGCCTTCAGCAGGGCGTCGGTCGCCTCCCTGATGCGCGCCTCGTTGTCACCTTTCATTACCGCCTTGAGGTCGCTCACCTTGCGCTCCACCTCGGCCCTCGTGGCAGGGTCGATCTTGTCCTTCATCTCTTCGAGGTTCTTCTCGGTCTGGTACACGAGCTGATCCGCCCTGTTCCGCGCCTCGGCGAGTTGCCGTTTCGCCCTGTCCTCCGCCGCGTGCTGCTCGGCGTCACGGATGAACTTCTTGATCTCCTCCTCGGTGAGCCCGGACGAGGCCTGGATCCGGATCGACTGCTCCTTGCCCGTGGCCTTGTCTTTGGCCGAGACCTTGAGGATGCCGTTCGCGTCGATGTCGAACGTCACCTCGATCTGCGGCACGCCTCGGGGAGCCGGCGGGATCCCCGTGAGCTGGAATCTCCCGATGCTCTTGTTGTACGCCGCCATCTCCCGCTCGCCCTGGAGCACGTGGATCTCGACCGTGTGCTGGTTGTCCTCCGCGGTCGAGAAGATCTCACTCTTGCGGGTCGGGATCGTCGTGTTCCGCTCGATGAGCTTGGTGAACACGCCACCCAAGGTCTCGATGCCCAAGGACAGCGGGGTCACGTCGAGCAGGAGGATGTCCTTCACCTCCCCGGCCAAGACCCCGCCCTGTATGGCGGCGCCAACCGCCACGACCTCGTCAGGGTTGACCCCCTTGTGCGGCGTCTTCCCGAAGAGTTCCTCGACGAGCTTCTGGACGCGCGGCATCCTCGTTTGCCCGCCGACGAGGATCACCTCGTCGATGTCCTGCGCGGTCAACCCGGCGTCCTGGAGGGCCCGCTTCACCGGACCCACCGTGCGCTGGACCAAGTCCTCCACGAGCTGCTCGAGCTTCGCCCGCGTGAGGGTCATGCGCAGGTGCTTGGGCCCGTTCGCATCGGCCGTGATGAAGGGGAGGTTGATCTCGGTCTCGAGGGTAGAGGAGAGCTCACACTTGGCCTTCTCCGCCGCCTCCTTCAGGCGCTGCAAGGCCATGGGATCCAGTCGGAGGTCGATCCCATGCTCCTTCTTGAACTCGTCGGCGATCCAGTCCATCACCCGCTGGTCGAAATCGTCGCCACCGAGGTGCGTGTCGCCGTTCGTCGACTTGACCTCGAACACCCCATCTCCGATCTCGAGGATCGAGATGTCGAACGTGCCTCCTCCGAGATCGTACACGGCGATCTTCTCGTCCTTCTTCTTGTCCAGTCCGTACGCGAGCGAGGCGGCGGTCGGCTCGTTGATGATGCGCTTGACGTTGAGCCCCGCGATCGTGCCCGCGTCCTTCGTTGCCTGGCGCTGCGAGTCGTTGAAGTAGGCGGGAACGGTGATCACCGCGTCCGTCACCGGCTCGCCCAGGTAGTCCTCCGCCGTCTGCTTCATCTTCTGAAGGATCATCGCCGAGATCTCCGGAGGGGAGTAGTCCCTATTCCCAATCCTCACCCTCACGTCGTCGTTGGGCCCCGGCACCACCTTGTACGGCACCTCTCCGACCTCGGTCTGCACCTCGTGGTACTTCCGACCCATGAACCGCTTGATCGAGAACACCGTGCGCTCCGGATTCGTGATCGCCTGCCGTTTGGCAGCCAAGCCCACCACGCGCTCCCCATCCTTCGTGAAGGCGACCACCGAAGGAGTCGTCCGGCCACCTTCGGCGTTGGGGATCACCACTGGCTTGCCGCCCTCCATCACCGCCACGCACGAGTTGGTCGTCCCAAGGTCTATCCCTATCGTCTTGCCCATATCGATGCTCCTTGCCTCTGTGTGCGGCCGCCTTCGCGTACCGCGCTGCCTTCTCTGCTTCTCACAACCGAACCCTCACGATGATAAGCAACAATCGTGCCCACGCGAACCACCCCCTCCCCCGCCTGATTGTGGCCACTTTGGCAGATTATGTGCCATTATGACGTTCACGAGGGAAGGGAGATCCCCTGTGGCAGTTGCCCCCGCCGCGCCCTGGGTACAACTTGGGGCGCCCCTTCGTGCATCCGAGGCTCGATTCATCCAGAGGGTGGTACAGGACCCATGCGTGCCGTGACTCCTTGCGCTTCTGCCCGACCGGAGGACCACGTCGCGTGGGCCCGACCGATTCGGGTGCATAGCGTACCGTTCCTCGTGGGGTGTGCGGTCTTCTTCCTCCTCAACCTCCTGCCCCTCCTCGTGATGGGGCGGCCCGACTCGCTCGGGAACAACACCGACGCCATCTACCACTACCTCAAGATCTTGCGTCTGCGCGGGGACCTCGCGCCCGACACGTCCTTCGATTTGGACCTCAGGCTTCCCACGGACGAGCGGCTCTACCGCGTGGTGAGCTCCCTCGCCGGCCAAGGAGAGCGGCGCCTCATCACGACGCTGCAGGTCATCTGGTGCGCGTACAGCCTCGTGTTCGTTCTGGGATCCTACGTCCTTGGGGCGAGCGTAGGAGGCAGCCCCTGGGCCGGCGCGTTCCTCGCGGCCTCGGGATGGGGATTCGCACTCGCCCTCGGGGGGCACTGGGGGTGGGACTTCTCCCCCATCGTGCCCCACGACCTCGCCGCGGCGTTCGTCCCCTGGCTCGTGCTCGCCTGGCTTCGCATCCCCACGACCGCCGGGATCGTGGGGGTGTGTGCGGCGGCGGGGCTCCTCAGCCAGATCTATCCGACCACGTTCGTGCACTTCGTCGGGGTGATGCTCCTCGCCCAGCTCTTCGCCCAGCCACGACGGGTGGTTCGAGTGGTGGGAGCGGGGGCGGTATTCGCCCTCACCGTGGCGCCTCTCATCCTCGCGTGGCGGCAGCGCCCGCCGTTTCCCCCCCAGTTCCTCCCGCTGTTCCGCGAGCGGTTCTCGTACCTCGCCCCGCCGAGCGTGTCGTGTGCGTTCCGGGAGGCTCGCCTCCTCCTCCTGCAACTCGGGCTCACCGGGGGAGCCTCCTTCCTCCTGCGCGGTAGCGTGCCCCCCCCTCGGTGGGGGCACGTGCGGGCCTTCGGGGTCGCGGCCCTCATGGCGCCCCTTGTGGGCTGGTGGTCGGTGCGCGTCCCGAGCCTAGCGCCGCTGTTCATCTCACGGGCGAGCATGTTCGTCTACCCGTGGCTCCTCCTCGTGCAGGCACGCGCGCTCGCCAGGTCCCAGGCCCCATGGCGCAGGGGCATCGCCTTGGCGGTGTGTCTCGTGAGCCTCGCCCTTCGACCCAACCTCGCGGGGCCCGTGCGTGAGGTGGTTGCCGGACGGCCGGTACGAGAGGCGATCGCCGCGTACCAGTTCCAGGACAGCGAACCTTTCCGCCAGATGTGCCTCTGGCTCCGCCGCTTCACCGACCCTCGGGACCGACTCCTCACGCCCCCGGATGACCGCTACCTGTTCCTCCGCGCCTACGCGCGACGGCCGGTGGCGGGGCTCGTGAAGGACCTCGCCGCGGTCCACACCCCAACGGCTCCGGTGTGGGAGAACTGGCGCTTCGTGGTGCGGATCAAGGAGGCGTTCGACCGCCGCGACGTCGATTCGGTCTTCGTTCTCGCCCGCTTCGCGGGGTGTCGGGCGGTGGTGTTCCCCCCGGAGTGGCCCTCGCCCCTTCAGGCGGTGTTCTCGAACGAAGCGGGCAGCGTCGCATTCCTCGACGAGCCTATCTCCTCTGAAGGGGGCCATTGAGTGTTCGATCCCTTCGTGTTCACGATCGATCGCTCGAAGGACAACGCGATCTACTACGTCGTCCCGATCATCGGCCTGTTCTACCGCTGGCGGCTCGCCGCGGCCGCGAGCCTCTTGCCGGCCAACCCCCTGGACCGTCTCATCGACGTGGGGTACGGGTCTGGCCGATTCCTCGGCCTCGTGCGTGACCGCGCAAGGAGGGCCTTCGGTGTGGACCACCACGCCTACCATGCCGCGGTGCGCGAGAGGGCCCTCAGGCGGGGACACGAGGTCGCGCTCGTCCGAGGGGACCTGCACGCCCTCCCCTTCCGCTCGGAGAGCTTCGACGCCGCCAGCTGTCTGAGCGTGCTCGAGCACGTGGCGGACATCCGCATGGCGGTCCGTGAGCTGTCCCGGATCCTTCGGCCCGGAGGCATCCTCGTCGCAGGCTTCCCGCCTCGATCGAGGCTCACGGCGGCCTGCTTCCACCTCATCGGCTTCGACTACAAGCGATTCCACCCCAACGACGAGCACGTCATCCTCAGCGCCCTCCGCGAGGAGTTCGTGGTCGAGACGGTCCTCGTGCGCCCTCGACGAACACCGCTCTTCGTGCTCGTGCGCTGTCGACGTGCACCAGGGCCACGCGTAGGAACGTCCCATGCCTGACCAGCGGCGGAAGCTGCAGCGGTGGCGCAAGGTCACCGGCTACCTCCTGCGCGCCATGAGGGATTTCCACCGACGGATCATCCCTCCGGGCGACGCGGTGATCCAGGCGCGGTGCGGCACCGGCGACCTGCTCCACGACGTGAAGCCTCGGGTCGCCCTCGGTCTTGAGCCCGACCCTTTCTTCGCCGCCTTGTGCAGGTGCCGGTATCCCGACATCGAAGTGCACGAGGAGGAGCTCACCCGTGCCACCCCCTCGCCCACCTTCCGCTACGCGATCGCCTGCCACCTGCTCGAGCAGGAGGATGACTGTCTTGGCGCGGTCCGCTCCCTCGGTCGCTGGCTGCAACCCCGGGGGCGGCTCATCTTCACCTTCCTCAATCCCCTGTGGGCACCGATCGTACGCCTGTGCGAGATCCTCGGGTTGAGGCCTCGGGACCGTAGGTACAACTACCTCACCGCGCGAGACGTGGCGAACCTGTGTCTCCTCGCGGGCTACGACGTCGTCGAGGAGGGGTACAAGGTCTTCTGTCCACTCCCCCTGCCTTTGCTCACGCCCCTGCTCGAACTCGTGCTCGCGAGGGTCCCCCTCATCCGCAACTGCGGTCTCATCGGCTTCGTGGTCGCTCGGCTCCCCGCGGCGAGTGATCGCCCCATGCCCGGCGTGAGCGTCGTCATCCCTTGCCACGACGAGGAGGGCAACATCGAGGAGTGCATCCGTCGTGTGCCCGCCATGGGTGCTCGCACGGAGATCATCGTGGTCGACGATGGCTCAAGGGATGAGACGGCCACCATCGTGCGACGCGTCGCCGAGACGCTCCCGCAGGTACGGCTCATCTCCCACGCGCCGTGCCGCGGCAAGGCCTACGCCGTGCGCGAGGGGTTCCGTGCGGCGACCCAGGAGATCGTCATGATCCTCGACGCGGACATGGCGGTCCCTCCCGAAGAGCTTGCGGCGTTCTACGACGCCCTCGCGGAGGACCGCGCGGAGTTCATCAACGGCACCCGCATGATCTACCCTCAGGAAGCCGGCGCATTCACCCTATGGCGTCTGGTGGGGAACAAGCTCTTCGGGATCGTCTTTAGCCTGCTCATCGGCCAGCGGTGCACGGACACGCTCTGTGGGACCAAGGCCCTCTACCGCGAGGATCTCGATCGCATCGAGCTCTCGGGAGAAGGCTGGGGGGATTTCGACCTGCTGTTCGGCGTGGCGAGCAGGAAGCTCAAGATGCTCGAGCTTCCGGTCCACTACCGCGAGCGCAAGGCGGGCCGCAGCAAGATGCGGTTCATCCGCGACGGGCTGAAACTCACCGCGCTGTGCGTGCGCACGGCGGTCAGGCTCCCCTAGAACCCCTGGCCCTGTCGACTCGGTCAGGGTTGCCACACGAGCAGTTCGTAGGCCCCGAACCGATCCGTGGGCACGTAGTGGCTGTCCACCCAGCTCGCCAGTACCGGTGCGTACCGGGAGATGGTGTCCCACCTGAACTGTGCCCGCCCGATCGAGCGCCTCACGGCCATTGGCGGGGGTGCCCTCGTGAGGATGGAGACTTCCCGCGTTTGGTCCTGCTCCGTGAGGAACCCTCGCCAGAAGTAGGCGTGCCTCAGGGGGCATGGGCGCTCGGCGAGGAACGCGACGAGGCAGCCAGAGGTGAGGTCGAGCACCGAGTCGGCCCCCCTGGTCCTGTCGACGACCGCGGCGAGTTCCTCCGCCTGGGCGCGGGGGACCATGATCTTGCCCCTTGGCCCGGGGAGGGGTGCCCACTCGGTGCGCAAGAACGAGGCGACGCCGCTTTCGACCTGGGCGGCCAGCAGGGCGAGGGGGAGCACCCACAGCACGGGGCGACGGTTGGCACGAGCCGCCCCCCCGATCAGGGCCCACGCCAGCACCAGCGCCCACGCGAGGTGCATGGGCCCGTGACTGGGGTACACTTGGCAGTGCAGGAAGGCGGCGGCGAGCGCCTCGCCGAGGAGACGCGGGTCGCCCGTCCCCACGAGGCGCTGCAGCGCGATGGCCACCGAGAGCGCGGGCACGAGCAAGAACCGCAGGCCCGCCGTCGCCCCTGGCGTCACGCCCAGCAGGTCCAGGATGGCGGGTGAGGAGGCCGCCAGGGCCGCGAGGATGACGAGTGCTCTTCGTCGTGGGGCGAGGGAGGGCAGCGAGAGAGCCCCGACCCAGCAGGCGGCCCCGAGGGTGGGGACTGGGCCGAGTCGGAGTACGGGCGAATCGTAGGCGATGAGCCGTGAGAATCGCAGGGGCTCGCCCACGACGGCCTCAAGCAGGGGGGCGACGCCCATGGCGGCGGCGAAGGGGGCGAGGACGAGGAGGCACAAGCACCCACAGCCGGCCAGTGCCGAGAGCAGGACCCGCACCGAGGCAGGACCGGGAGGTTCCCTGAGGGCCACGAACGAGGTCAGGGCGAGGGGGCCGAGGAACTGCACCGCTCGTTCCGGGAAGGGCATGTCCCGCACGAGCCACGCCACCGCACCGAGTGATCCCACGGCCACCGCGGCCCGAACGGCCCGTGGGCATCGGAGGGCGCACACGCCGAGCAGGCCCAGCAGGGCCAGTGCCCCCACGTTGATCTTCGTCATGAGGGCCATGCCGGCCAAAACCCCGGCCGCGAAGGCCCCCCGCGGGGTGCACCGTGTGCGCACGAGGGCCAAGGCCCCCATGGTGAAGGCCATGGCCTCCCAGGCGGGGTAGCCGCAGTTGTAGGCCGGGACGCCGAACGAGAGGAAGAGCGCCCCGGCGAGGACAGCCGCCAGGAGGCCACCACACGTCCAGGCCGCGGTGGCGACGAGGGCGAGGGTCGCGGTATACCCGTGGCCACGAGGGCGAGCCGGATCGCCCCGAGGCTTGGCCCGAACAGGCGCAGGGCCAGGGCGTGCCAGTAGAACGAGACGGGCGTGTACTGCACCCAGAGGTCCCTGCAGGGGAGGTGCCCCTCGAGGATCCGGAGCGCGTGCCAGGCACGCTGGGCCTCGTCCGGTGCGAGGGCGGCCCAGCCTTCCGCGGCGAGGAAGTACGACCGCAGGAGGAGGAGCACGACCATGCCCCCGATCGTGAGGGCTCCTATCGCAACGCCGCGCCGCATCACTCGTGGGTCTGCAGGCCCCAGAAGTCGCCCCGGGCACTCACCCGGCACACCTGCGATCCATCCCACCGGACTACGGCGAGGTCGAACCCTCCCTTGGGCCGCCGGACGCACCCGGCGATCACCTTCTCACGAGGGATGATCCTCGCACCCACGAGCCTCAGGGGGACCTCCCCGAGGGGCGAGGCGGTCCCATCGGGCGCCACGCGGAGGATGCATCCGGCGCGTCCGATCCGGCAGAACGAGACCGCGGTCTCGCCGTCCCAGGCGACGGCCCCGTAGTCCGCGTCGGGCTCCCCGGCCTGGTGGATGGCACCACGGGCCAGATCCACGAACACGAGGCACCTCCGCGGCGGCTGCTGTGTTCGCTCCTCGGCGAGGTAGGCGATGACCGAGCCTTGGGGCGACACGGCGGCCTCCACGGGATCTAGGGGAGGGAGGGTCCATCGGGGAGATGGACCCCTCGGGCCGGGCGTCACCCTCGCGAGGACCCAGCCGTGGGGGCGCGGGAGGAAGCACCAGAGGGTGTCCGCTTGCCAGAACGGGCAGCGGGCCCCATGGGTCTCCTCGACCGGCCCGAGCGTCCCACCCGGGTGCCCGAGGAGGAGGCACCTCCCGGAGGCGAGGCTCACGCACGAGGCCGCGAGTGCGCCCCTGCGAGACCATGCCACCCAGGGGCGGTCACCGGCGAGGCTATCGGCCACGGTGCGCGTCTGGCCATCGGGCTCACGGAGCACCAGCCGCCACAGCCGGTCTCCCTCGAGGTAGGCGAGTCGCCCCTCGGGCCCCCATGCGGGCCACCGCTGCTGGGCGGCCCGTCGTGGAACGGCCGTCCTCGCGCACCGTGCGAGATCGACCGTGACGACCCGATCGCGGCCATGGGCGCGGATCGTGGCGACGAGGCGGGAGGAAGGCGGGTGCGCATCGCCGTCGGGCGAGGCCAAGGCGAGCAAGCCGAAGGTGCCCGCGGCGCAGATCAGGGCGGTGAGGGGGAGCAGGAGGGCATACAGCCTCGTCCACTCGGCGCGGAAGTGTTCTCTCGTGACCACGAAACACAGGTGCAGGGGCGAGAGCATCATGCCGGCCCATCCCCACACGTAGGCAATCGCCATGGCGAGGCCGAAGTGCAGCTGGGTTCCCTGGAGGAAGGGGGCGAGGATGGGGAAGGTGGATCCCACGAATCCGACGGCGATCCCCGTGACGAGCCCTCCCACGCACGCGATGGAGGAGGCGATGGCCAGGGGGGAGACGCGCGCGTGGGAGAACTCGCGGGCCAGGGCCTGGGCCATGCCGCTTGCGGTGATGACCTCGCGGTAGGCCATGAGGCTGACGACGAGGCAGGCCATGCCGAGCATGCGCCGCTCGAACGCCTCGAGGAGGAGGCGTCGTCTCCCTCGCGCGCGGCGCAGGACGTAGGCGATGCTCACCCACACGGCCCCGAACAGGAGCCACGTGCCCTCCACTCGCAGGGAGGGCACGAGGGCGAACAGGGCGTGGGAGACGAGGGCGACTGAAGGCACGATGAGGATCGGCACGATCTCCTCGAACAGGGGGCCCAGAGGCCGCCCGCGAGCGGGTGCGTGCAGCGTCTGGTCCCGGAGGATGACTGCCCATCCCGCGAGGGCGGCAACCGGGGTGAGCCAGAGCACGCTGAGGGTCCAGGCGGGCCACGGGACGCCCGAGAGCTCCACGGCGGCGATGACGCCTGGGTACAGCGGCCACCAGAACTCCCACGCGTGGCGGAACCAGTAGTTGGCGACGGCGCGACGGGCCGGGCTCAGGGAACTCCCCGACGCCGCGACGTCGACCAGGGGTGCACTGAACAGGGCTCCTCCGGGCATGGGCAGGAGGCCCACGAGTGCCGGGAGGGCCACGACCCCTGCCTTGCCGCCGAGGGTGGCCCGGACCGTCTCGCCGAGGCGGTCGAGCGCGCCCATCCTCTTCATTAGGCGACTGAGGAGGATGATGGACTCCACGAACAGGACGAGGCGGATCGTGGCCTCGGAGGCCGCCCCCCTCAGCACGGCATCGAGGCTCTCGCAAAGGCGCATGCCGAGGGAGGGCCCGGCGGCGAGTGCGCCGACCGAGAAGGCGACCCACATGGCGCCGCGGCTCAGCCTCGCCACGAGGATGACCAGGAGGAGCAGCGCCCCGACGCGCACGATCACGGCATCACCCTCACCGCCGGGCCAGGGGGATCCTCTCCCTCATGAGGGGAGGCGAACGCCACACCGCCCTGCGTTCGAGGCCTCCGGACGCGGCCTGCCCTCCGCTCCCCTCCGGCTAGCGGATCAGGGTCACGGGGACCGTGGTCCTGGAGCCATTCGCCTCGAATCGCAGCACGTAGCTCCCGCTGGGGGCATGGGCGGGGACCGCGAGGGACAGGAGGGGGGGCGCCTCGCCGCCGGTGCGGTACAACCGGGCCACGGCTCGACCCGCCATGTCCACGAGCCACACCTCGAGGCCTCGGGTCGCGCACGGAGCGACCCTCGCGCGCAGGACCCCCGAGGTCGGATTCGGCCACACCTGCACGATCGAGAGGGACGAGGGGCCAGGCACGTGGACGGTACTCACGCCGTTGCGCAGGTAGTCGAGGGCGGCGGCGAGGAACTCACGCCGCGTGTTCACGCTGGGATGATTGTCCACCACGGCCTCGACCCCGAACCCGAGGAACAGGAACCGGGCCTGAGCCCAGGTTCCCCGCACCCCGGCGGGGCGACCGCTCTGGTAGGCGAGGCACGCCACCGATTCGCCTGCGGGCTGGAGCCGATCCCTGCTCGTCTGGTTGTTGGCGCCGTCGAGGCCGCTCCCGGCGGTGTAGAACCGCATGGTCCCGAACACGGGATCATCCGCGACGCCCACGACCCCCATCGAGGTCTCGCGCCCGTCCCAGGTCACCCCGGCATCGGCGAGGAAGGCCTGGCCCTCCGGGAACGTGGAGAGGCTCTCCGCGATGTCTTGGCCCGAGAGGAGGAGGTGGCGTCCCGCATCGAGGAGGCCCCGACAGAGCGCGACCTCACCCGCGTCGAGCGCGTTGCCCGCGTTGCCGGTGATCCACACGACCTCGTCGTACGCATCGAGGTCCAGCGGGGCGAGCGGGTAGGCGGGGAACAGGCCCGAGGCGTTGTCCCACACGTCGTGGAGCATGCCTAGGCTGTCGAGGGAGGCGGTGACGTAGGCCTGGGTGGAGAGACCGCCATCGTCGTCCACGAGGAGGAGAGGCGGCGTGCCCACCTGCACCACGATGGGGATGTGCTGGAAGGGAGGCTGGCCGTAGGGTCCCACGCCGATTCGCAGCGGTATGCGGGTGCACCCGACCGCGGGGGAGACCTCGATGAGGAAGTCTTGGGGGTCGATGGTGAGGGTCTGGCCGTAGCCTACCGGACCCAGCACGACCTCCCCGTCGACCACCAGCACGGCGGGATCATCCGACGCGACGGAGAGGACCCCGTTCTCCCACTGCGCCGCGACGCTCAGGAGGCTGGCGCCGATGCCGAACCCTTCGCCGGGCTCGATCCTCGAGTCCCCGTCGCCCATGCGTTCCACGAAGGTGAGGTTCGAGATCTCCACGAGCTCGTACGCGTTGCGCGCCCAGTACGTGTAGGTCCCCGAACCGAGGGAGAGGCAGGTGGGGATCATGATCACGGTCGAGGCCTCCGTGAGGTCCGTGACGGCCATCCCCTCGCCACCCGAGAGGGGAATCGCGCCGATCTGCTGGGGGGAGGGACCCTCGGCCAGGACGATGAGGCTCGCCGCCCACGTCCTGTCCGCCTGGCCCTGGAACCGGAGGCGCAGGCTGTCCACCGCGAGGCTCCGGAACCGCACGTAGTTGCAGGCCAAGGCCCCGGGCGTCTGACCGGACAGCGGCGCCCCATCGAGCACGGGCAGGCTCTGGTGGTCGCTCATGAGGGGAACCAGGGGCCAGGATGCCCCCTCCTCGTAGTGGGCGCCATCGTCGCGGCTTCCTGTGAAGTAGTTCCACACCCTGAACTCCGCCACGGCCGCATCCCGATTCGACCCGATGTCACGCAAGGCGAGGTCCACGGCCTGCTGCGCCGAGGACGTGATGCACTTCTCCCAGATCCTCTCGATGAGGAACCCCCCGTAGCGCTGGTCGAGGAAGTGGGCCCACACGCACGCGCCGTAGGGGTAGAGGTCGTCGAACAGGTACAGGGCCTTGTGAGGGTAGTTCAGGAAGTACGGCAGGTAGGAAAGGTAGTCGTTCACGTGGTCGAACACGACGTCCTCGGCCCAGGTGGCGCAGTGCTCCATCCAGGCCCCGTCCTCGAACGTGTCGTACGCGAACTGGCAGGCATGCTGGAACTCGTGCGCCGCGGTGACCATGAGCGGGAGGAGACGATTCGCGTAGCCGAACCCATTGTACGTCGGATCAACGAAGATGTGGCTGTAGTAGGCGCGCCTGCCCGGGTACTGGGAGGAGGGTCCCTCGGGGAAGGTGACGCCGTAGGCGCCCTGGTAGTGCCGGAGGTACACGTCGTAGTTGTCAGTGCCCCCCAACCCGTTGTCGGAGGGAGGAGGGTCGAAGCCGAGGGAGTCGACCTCGACGAGCCACGCACGGTCGAAGAACTCCGCGCAGCGGTTCACGTAGTCGGGGACCCCGTCGGCAGGGTTCACATCCACCGTCGGCTGGTAGACCGCATGGTCGCCCGTGGTGTCGTAGTGGATGGTGAAGAACCCGAGGGGGCTCACGAACGAGGCCTGGGTGGGCGGGCGGTAGAAGAGCCGGGCGAGTCCATCGCGCGCCGCCTCGTCTGCCTGCGCCCCCTCGAGCGCGTCCCGCACGAGCACGGTGAGGCAGATTCCCCTGCCCACGCGCTCGGTCATCTGCGCAGGGGAGAGGCTCTCCGGACGCGCGATCGCTCCCGCGAGCCGCCGCGCGTACTCTGGGCCCGAGATGGTGCCGTCCAAGGCGGCGCGGTGGATGGCGGAGTAGTCGGGCACGAGCGTGCCGAGGACGAGAAGCACGTGGAACCACACGGTACAACATACCTCCGGTGGGAGCGCCGGTGACAGGGGGAGGCCGAGACGAGGGAGGATGCGTACCACCCGCCCCCCAGCACTCGGCCGTGGGACGGCACCCGGTGGGCAACCCTCTCCTTGACATGGTGGCGAGTCGCCCAGTATGTAGAAGAGTCGTACCCTCGTCTGATCCTCGTGTTCCTTGACTGGGGAGAAGGTGGCATGATCTGGACAAGCGAGCAAGACCTCCGAGACGGGATCGCTGGGCCCCTGGCGGTGAGCGACGACGCCGTGACGGTCGTGGATGAGGAGGCCCTCCGCGGCCGCGTCATCGATGACCTCATCTGGACGGCGGTGTTTGCCCCAGACGCCTCGGTGCGAGGAGCCGCCGGCTGGCTCATCCGGGCCACCGCGTGTGCCCTCGGGGCTATCCCGAGTTCGATTCAGGGTTTGTACGAGGCCATGGGCCGCGGCGAGGTCGGTGGGTTCACCGTGCCTGCCATCAATATCCGCGGGCTCACCTACGACGTGTGCCGAGCGGCCATCAGGGCGGCCAAGGCCAAGGGCGTTGGGGCACTCATCTTCGAGATCGCCAAGAGCGAGATCTCCTACACGAAGCAACGCCCGGCGGAGTACGCCTCCGCCGTGCTCGCCGCCGCGGTGAAGGAAGGGTTTGTCGGCCCGGTCTTCATCCAGGGGGATCACTTCCAGGCGAAGGCCTCTTCCTACCAGAAGGATCCAACCAAGGAGCTGGAGGTACTGAAGGCGCTCGTACGCGAGGCCCTGGACGCGGGGTTCTTCAACATCGACATCGACAGCTCGACCCTCGTGGTCCTCGACCGCCCCACCGAAGTCGAGCAGCAGCGTGACAACTTCGAGGTCGCCGCTGCCATGACCGCCTTCATCAGGGAGCATGAGCCGCGGGGGATCACCGTGAGCGTGGGAGGCGAGATCGGCGAGGTCGGCGGGAAGAACAGCACGGTCGAAGAGTTCGAGGTGTTCATGGAGGGCTTCACGAAGGCCCTCCCCGCGGGTATGAAGGGAATCAGCAAGATCAGCGTGCAGACCGGGACGACCCACGGGGGCATCCCCCTCCCCGACGGGACGATCGCGAAGGTGAAGCTCGACTTCAAGGTTCTGGAGGACATCGGCGCGGTCGCTCGATCCAAGTGGGGGCTCGCCGGCACGGTGCAGCATGGCGCGTCCACGCTGCCGGACGAGATGTTCCACCGGTTCCCCGAGGCGGGCGTCGCCGAGGTGCACCTCGCGACCGGGTTCCAGAACATGATCTACGACCACCCCGCCTTCCCCGCCGAGCTGCGCACGAGGATATACGACCACCTGCGCGCCGAGTGCGCGGGCGAGCGGAAGGAAGGGGAGACCGACGAACAGTTCTTCTACAAGACCCGCAAGAAGGGCTTCGGGCCGTTCAAACACGAGACGTGGAGCCTTCCCGCTGACGTCAAGGGCGCGATCATGGCCGACCTCGAGGCCAAGTTCGCCTTCCTCTACGAACAGCTCCGGGTCACGAACTCCTCCGAGGTGGTCGGCCGGTACGTGAAGAGCCCGGTCGTGCTGCCACCGAAGCCCTCGGGTTTGTGAGGGGCGAGGGGAGGCACACCCGTGCGGACGATCACCGTCGGGGGCATCATCGAGAGCCGTAACCTCACGGCCGTCAAGGTGATGGGGGTCCCGGACAGGCCGGGCATCGCGGGAAAACTCTTCCGGGAGCTCGCCAAGCTGAAGGTCAACGTCGAGTTCATCTCCTCCGCGAGCGACGCGTACGGGACCGCGAACATCCTCCTGTGCGTGCGTTCGGAGGACGGAGAGCGGATCGCGCCCGAGCTCGAGGCCATCGGCTCAAGCGTCGAGGCCGCCAAGGTGGAGGCCGTTGAGGACGTCGCGACGATCGGGGTGTATGGCCCCCACTTCCGGGAGACGCCCGACATCGCCGCCCATCTCTTCACGTGCTTGGCGGAGAAGGAGATCCAGGTGCTCGGGGTCTCCACGTCGATCTCCACCGTCGCCTGCTTAGTGAAGGAGAGCGAGCTACAGAAGGCGCGCGACGCGATCTGCTGCGTGTTCCGCCTGCCCTGAGTGCGAGGTGCAGCAGCCCCCATGCGCCGGGGTTCCGCTCCTGCGCGGGAGGGAACCGTGACGCATACGGAACGCATCCGCATCGGGATCAGCTCCTGCCTCTTGGGTGAGAGGGTCCGGTTCGACGGCGGCCACAAGCACGACCCCTACCTCACCGAGACCTTGGGGCAGTTTTTCGAGTACGTGCCGGTGTGCCCGGAGGTCGAGTGTGGTCTCCCGATCCCGCGAGAGGCCATGCGGCTGGTCGGGGATCCGCAGGCACCGCGTCTGGTGACCGTGAAGACAGGCCGGGATCTCACGGACCAGATGGTCTCCTGGGCACGCCGCCGACTCGAGGAACTGGAGAAGGAGGACCTGTGCGGGTTCATCTTCAAGAGCAAGTCCCCAAGCAGCGGCATGGAACGGGTGAGGGTGTACGACGAGCATGGCGTGGCCCGGAAGAACGGCGTGGGGATCTTCGCGCGCATGTTCATGGAGCACTTCCCCCTCGTGCCCGTCGAAGAGGAGGGCAGGCTCCATGACCCAGCCCTGAGGGAGAACTTCATCGAGATGGTGTTCGCCCTCAGACGGTGGCGGCAGGTCAGGTCGTGCGGGGAGGGCTACCGCTGCCTCGTGGACTTCCACACCCGCGAGAAGCTCCTGCTCATGGCCCACAGCCCATCCCACTACCACGCCCTCGGCAGGTTGGTCGCCACGGGCAAAGGGCTCCCGCGGGAAGAACTGTACGCCTCGTACGAGCGAGACTTCGTGGCCGCCCTCCGCATGCGGGCGACGGCGCGCAAGCATGCGAACGTGCTCACGCACGCGATGGGGTTCTTCAAGAGGCGCCTCTCGGCGGACGAGAAACAGGAGATGCTCGAGACGATCGCCCACTACCGCGAGGGGCTGCTCCCCCTCATCGTGCCGGTGACCCTCCTCAATCACTACGTCCGTAAGTACGACGAGCCGTACCTCCGGCAACAGACCTACCTCAACCCCCACCCGCTGGCCCTGAAGCTGAGGAATCATGCCTGAGGCACCCCTCTTCGGGCGGCGTGCGGGGTTACTTCAAGGAATGAAGCATCTCTGACGGTTTCGCGCCGCTTGCCTCCTCGCCTGCCTCGGTGCAGACTCAGCGTCTCATCCAATGCATCATCCTTACCGCAGAGGGGAGAGCCCGTGATCGAGAGAGACCTGTCCCGATTCTCATCTCTGTTCGAGGAGTACACGGAGCTGCGCGTGCAGGAGAACGCGGAGATCGGCGTCAGCTTCGTGAAGGGCAACCTCGTGAGCAACGCCCGGGCTTCCTCCAGCGGGGTGTCTGCCCGTGTGTACAGAGCGGGGTGCTGGGGGTTCGCGTCCGTCCCCGACCTGACGGACGAGGCGGTCCGCAGCGTCATCAGGGCCGCAACCGAGAACGCCAGGGTCCTCGCCGCGGCGACGGGGGCTGGTCGCCCCGCGCTGCCGCCGGTGCGCGGGGAGGCCTCCGTGGACTACGCGACGACCAAGGCCCGATGGGACCAAGACGCGTACGTCTCCTTCGCCCACGACCTCGACTCCTTCATCGCCCGCACCTACCCCCAGGTGGCGAGCCGACGCGTCCGGCTCGGGTGTCTCGAGATCGCCAAGTCCCTCCTCACGTCAGACGGGTCGGTCTCGTTCGCGCGCATCCCCCGGTCGCTCGTGTCCGTGTCGCTCTCGGCCCAGACGTCGAGCGGGCCGGTGGAGGTGTTCGAGATCTGGGGCGGGCTCGGGCACCTCGAGGACCTGTTCGCCTCCCCGGCGTCGCTCCACGAGAGGATTGACGCCCTCCACTCCCACCTCGCCGCCAAGCGCGAGGCGACGTATGCCCGCGCGGGGATCGCGGAGTGTGTCCTCGACGCGGAGCTCGCGGGGCTCCTCGCCCACGAGGCCATAGGCCACACGGTCGAGGCCGACCTCGTGCAGGGAGGGTCGGTCGCGGCAGACTTCCTTGGCAAGGACGTGGCGAGTCCTCTCGTGACCATGGTGGACTTCGCCCACACCGCCCTCGGGAAGACGTGCCCGGTGCCGGTGCACGTGGATGACGAAGGGACCCCCGCCGTGGATGCCCTCCTCATCGAGGACGGCGTGCTCGCCGGCTATCTCCACAACCGAGAGAGCGCGCTCGTGTTCGGGGCGCAACCCACCGGCAACGCGCGCGCCTTCCGCTTCTCGGACGAGCCCCTCATCCGCATGCGCAATACCGCGATCCTGCCTGGCGCGAGCACCCTCGAGGAGATGATCGCCTCCATCGACGACGGCTACTACCTCGTGCGATCCGGCAATGGCCAGGCCGACTCCACGGGCGAGTTCATGTTCGGCATCGTGATCGGGTACGAGGTCAAGGGTGGCAGGATCGGCCGCGCCATCCACGATACCACGATCTCGGGCGTGGCGTTCGACCTCCTCAAGACGGTCAGTATGGTCTCGCGCGACGTGGTGTGGTCGTCATGGGGTACCTGCGGCAAGAAGCAGCCCATCCCGGTGGGGCTCGGTGGCCCCGCGATCAAGTGCCGCGTGAGCATCGGAGGTCGCTGATGGAAGGCATGAACCTCGCGACGTACGCCCAGTCCCTCCTCGTGAGGGCGGGGGCCCAGAAGGCGTCTTGCACGGTGGTGCGGTCCGAGCAGCACGAGCTCACCGCGGAGGCGGGCCGCCTCTCCCTGTTTCGCACCACCTTTGAGACCACCGTCGGGATGGTGGCGATCTCCGACCACCGACGCGGCGTAGGCTCAGGGAACAAGACCACTCCCGACGCCCTCGGGCGCCTCGCGGAGGAGACGTTGGCCATCTCCCGTGCCTCCCAACCCGACGAGGCCTACGACATCGCCCCGTACCAGGACCCATCCACGTTCACCTGGGGGCCCGAGGAACCTGATCGTGGGCTCATGATCGAGCGGTTCCAGGCCTTCCTCTCCACCGTGAAAGGACGCTACCCCACGATCGTGATCGAACAGGCCATCCTCCGCTTCGTGAAGACGCAGACGCACGTCGTGAACACGAACGGCGTGTCCTTCGGCGTGACGAAAGGGCTGTATGGCTTCACGGTCATGTTCGTCGGGAAGGCAGGGAGGAAGACCTCCTCGTTCAACGTGGCCTCGTTCCTCTCAAGGAGCCTCGACCGCGACCTGCTCGCCTACGGTTCCGTGGACCGCCTCTTGCGCGAATCCTCGGAGCAGGTGGACGCCATACCCCTCCGGGGTACCTTCGTGGGGGACGTGATCCTCACGCCCGAGGCGTTCGACGACTTCCTCGGCATGTACTTCGGCACGTTCCTCACCGACGGGGCCCTCATCTCCGGGGTATCTCGGCTCGCGGACAAGCTTGGCGAGCTCGTCACCGCCCCCTGCCTCACGGTCCACGACCTGCCTCGGTCGCCCCAGTTGGCCGACAACGTCTTCCTCACGCCAGACGCCTTCCTCGCCCAGAACCACACGATCATCGATCGCGGGGTGCTCAAGACCTTCCTCCTCACTCTCTACGGATCCCGCAAGACGGGCAGGAGCCGAGCCCCCAACCTCGGCACGTCGCTCGTGGTGGAAGGGGGCGACTCGAGCCTCGAGGCCATGATCTCCCACGTGGACCGGGGGATCCTCCTCGGCAGGTTCTCGGGAGGCGTCCCGGGGGAGAGCGGCGAGTTCTCTGGTGTGGCGAAGAACAGCTACTACGTCGAGGGAGGCCGCATCCGGCACCCCGTCACCCAGACCATGGTCTCCTCCAACCTCGTCGACCTCTTCGCCGGGATACGCGCGGTATCGGCCGAGCGGGTCGACTCCGGCGCTTCCCTCCTCCCGTGGGTCGCCTGCTCCGGGGTGACGATCTCTGCGCAGTAGGGCAGGCCCCCATGCCTGAGCCCAACGGGGAGACTGCCCCCACGCAACCCTTCGGTCTCCCCCGCGCGCTGAGGGGCACCCTCGGGTGACCGGCACGAGGCTCCCCGCCACGTCGCTCGAGGAGCTCGTGGCACGTTTCGGGGCCAACCTCACCCTCCGCGGTATCATCGAACGCATCCGCGAGGGGGCGCCTGTCCCGCACCCGGGTGTCGTCGCCGGATCCGCCAAGACCCTCCTCATCGACCGCATCTGGGCCACCTGCGGGGCGACGGTCGTGGTCGTGACCCCGACCGAGGCGCAGGCCCGATGGATGGCCGACGACCTTCGGGTTCTCGCCGGCGAAGGTTCCGTGCTCGAGTTCCCTCCCACCGACGTGTTGCCCTACGAAGACGCCAACCCCGACAGCGCCCTCACGTCCCAGAGGATGCGGGCCCTCTCCGCCCTGCGCGCGGGCGCCCCCTGCCTCGTGGTCACCACGGCAGGGGCCCTCGTGCCCCACGTCCCGGTCGGCAGGCGCGTCCTCGCGCTTCCCGTGCTCTCCGTCGGCGCCGAAGTCGACTTCTCCGCCCTCGTGCACGGCCTCGTCGCTGCCGGGTTCGTGCGCGTCCCCATCGTCGAGGAGGTCGGGCAGTTCGCGGTGCGCGGCGGGATCGTGGACGTGTTCCCCCCTGGCCTGGACGACCCCGTGCGCATCGAGTTCGATGGCAGGCAGGTGGCCTCGCTCCGCCGGTTCTCCCCCGCCACCCAGCGCTCCATTGGCCCCTTCGACGAGGTGAGGCTCGATCCGAGGGACGAGATGGTGGGCGCGGATCCCTCCGTGTGGGAAACGACCCCGGATCCCACCCTCCAGGCACGGGCCCTCGAGTGGGGCATCGATGGGTCCCAGATCGACAGGATGCTCCTGGCCCTCGAGCAAGACCCCCTCCACCCTTGCCGCCGGTGGCTGTACCCCTTGATGGGGCTCGAGGCGGCCTTCCTCCTCGACCTCGTGCCACCCGGCGCCCTCCTCGTCGTCAACGATCCGGAGGGGCTCCAGGGGGAGATGGAACGGACCTACCGTGAGGCCGTGGCGCAGCATGAGCGCCGGAGGAAGCTCGGCCCACTCCTGCCGCTGTTGCCTCCCTCGGTGCTGTTCGCCGCCCCAGAGATGACTTACCCGCGCCTCTTGGCCTCGGCCTCGCTCGTCTTCCGGTTCGTCGACGAGGAGGGCCCGCTCCGCATCTATCCGGCCGAGGCCCTCGGGGGAAGCGTCGCCCTCCTGAAGGAGCGCGTCGCCGACCTCGTGCGAGAAGGGTACGACGTGTGGCTGTCGTGCGAGAACGAGGGCCAGCGCGAGCGGATGGAAGAGCTCGTGGGCTCAGGCCACCACGTCCGCATCTGGGGCGGAGGGCTCCGACACGGGTTCTCCTGGGCGGAGGAACGGATCGCCCTGTTCACGGACCACGACGTCTTTCAGCGCTACGCGCGACGGCGCAAGGTGCGCCGGCCCCATGCGGGTCTTGCCCCAGGCAGGCTCCTCGAGCTGAAGCCAGGAGACTACGTGGTCCACGCGCTCCACGGCGTCGGGCGGTTCGAGGGACTCTCCCGGATCGTGGTGATGGGGCGCCCACAAGAGGTGATCACCCTCGCCTACCGAGGGGGAGACAGGCTCCACGTTCCGGTGGAACAGGCACACCTCGTGGAGCGGTACCTCGGCCCCGACGCCCGCGCTCCTGCCTTGGACACGTTGGGGGGCATCCAGTGGAAGCGGACAAAGTCGCGGGTGCGCAAGGCGGTCAAGGACCTCGCCGGCGAGCTGCTCCGGCTCTACGCCGCGCGCCAGGCCCTGCCAGGGTTCGCCTTCCCCACGAGCCATTGGGAGGAAGAGCTGGCGGCGAGCTTCCCCTTCGAGGAGACGCCCGATCAACTCACCGCGTGGGGAGAGATCCAGGCGGACATGGCCACACCACGCCCCATGGACCGTCTCGTGTGCGGCGACGTCGGGTATGGCAAGACCGAGCTCGCCGTTCGCGCCGCGTTCAAGGCGGTCCTCGCAGGCAAGCAGGTGGCGGTCCTCGTCCCCACGACCATCCTCGCCGAGCAACACCTCACCACCTTCCGCGAGCGCCTCGCCGAGTACCCGGTCGTCATCGAGATGCTCTCACGGTTCAAATCCCCACTGGAGCAGCGTGAGATCATCGCCGGGCTTCGCAAGGGATCGATCGACATCGTGATCGGAACGCATCGGCTCCTGCAGCGTGACGTTGGGTTCAAGGATCTCGGTCTCGTGGTCATCGACGAGGAACAACGTTTCGGCGTCGAACACAAGGAGTATCTCAAGAAGCTCCGCACGCAAGTGGACGTGCTCACCATGACCGCCACCCCTATCCCTCGCACGCTCTACCTCGCCCTCGCCGGTGCCCGTGACATGAGCACGGTGAACACGCCACCCCAGGGGAGGGTCCCCCACAAGACGGTAGTCTGCCCCTTCGACGAGGATCTCATCAGGGAAGGCATCCTCCGCGAGGTGGGGCGGGGAGGCCAGGTGTACTTCGTGCACAATAGGGTCGAGTCCATCCAGGCGATGGCCGCGCACTTGCGCAGGAGGGTACCTGAGGTGAGCTTCGGGATCGCCCATGGGCAGATGAGCGAGAGGGCTCTGGAAGACGTGATGCATGAGTTCATCAACCGTCGCATCGATGTCCTGGTATGTACGATGATCATCGAGTCGGGGCTCGACATCCCAGGGGTGGACACCATCTTCATCAACCGAGCGGACCGTTTCGGTCTCGCCCAGCTCTACCAGCTGCGCGGGAGGGTGGGTCGCGGCTCCAGGCAGGCCTTCGCCTACCTCCTCGTGCCGCCGTTCCGTACCCTCACGTCGCAGGCGAGGCGCCGCTTGGAGGCGATGAAGCAGTTCTCGGAACTCGGCTCTGGCCTTCGGCTCTCGCTCCTCGACTTGGAGATCCGAGGCGTGGGCAGCATCCTCGGCCGTGATCAACACGGGCACGTCGCCGACGTCGGGTTCCACCTCTACTGCTCAATGTTGGAGGAAGAGGTGCGCAAGCTCCGGGGTGAGGAGGTACGGATGCGACGCGACCTCACGGTGACCACGGTGCCCCCCGTCGGCCTCCCGGAGTCCTTCATCCCTGACGAGATGACCCGTCTGGAGATCTACCGACGACTCGGCAGGGCCGAGACGTCGGCTGAGGCACAGGAGGTGCGTGAGGAACTCATCGATCGATTCGGTGGTTGTCCGGGAGAGGCTGAGCGGCTCATCCGGGCGGTGAGCCTCAAGATCGCCCTCCAGCGCGAACCCGTGAGGGAGGCCCTGTGGGGTCCTGAGGGGCTCCTCATCACGCTGGAAGACGAGGCGTCGCCCTCGGAGAAGCTGCTTGACCTTGCGGCCTCCTGCGGGGGCCTGTGGCGCACCGACCGACGAGGGGCGGCGACTCTCCACGTGCCCCTCGACTCGCCGTCGCCCTCGGGGTCGGAGCTGGCCCGCGTGCTCGCGGTTCTCTCGAAAGGAGTCTGACTCATGGTGTGCATCCTCGCCACGTTGCTCCTCGCATCCGCGGGGGACTCGATCCAGGGGACCTTGCTCGATGGCATCGCCGCGGTCGTCGGGGGAGAACTCATCCTCCGCAGCGACGTCGAGGGCCTCGTCTCCTACGAGCTCGAGCGGATGGGGAGCACCCCCGATGACAGCACGGTGCGCCGGGTTCGTGAAGAGGCGCTCCGACAGCTCATCGACGACCGACTCCTCGTGAACTACGCCCGGGAGGAGACCCTCACCGCATCCGCGGACGAGCTCGAGCAGGCCCTGCAGGAGCGGATCCAGCAGATCCGTGCGCGGTTCCCCACCGAGTCGGCGTTCATGGCCCAGCTCGAGGCCGAAGGGCTCACCATGGCTCGTTTCAGGGAGCTCCAGCGCCGCGTCGTTGAAGAGCAGGTCCTCAAGGGGAAGCTCCAGGAACGACTGAGGACAAGGTGGCGGGTGCAGGTGACCGACGCGGAGGTCAGGCGGTTCTGCGAAGAGCGTGCGGACGAGATCCCCGACATGCCTCCCCGAGTCCAGCTGCGGGAGATCCTGCTGCGGCCGGGCCCTCCCGTCCGTGTCCGGGCGGTGGAGGATTCGCTCCTCCAGAGCCTCCGCGCGCGGCTCGCGGCGGGGGAACGGTTCGAGGATCTCGCGCGAGAGTACTCGCAGGATGCCACCGCGAGGGCCGGCGGTGACCTCGGCTACTTCCCCCGAGGTTCCATGGTACCCGAGTTCGAGCGTGCGGTCGAGGCGCTCGAGCCAGGTGAGGTCTCTGACGTGGTCGAAACGCGCTTCGGCCTCCACCTCATCCAGCTTCTCGAGCGCGATGCCAAAGGGTTCCGCGCACGCCACCTCATCAGGGTCCTGCCTAAGGGCGACGCCGAGGCAGCTGAACGCCTCGTGGCCGAGATCCGAGAGAGGCTCGCCACGTCGAGCTTCGAGGAGCTCGCGCGGGCCTACTCGAGCGACCCCACCACCAGGGACAGGGGAGGGCTCGTGGGAATCGTGGTCCCCTCCACGCTGGGTTCGGAAGCACTCCGAGCCCTGCTCGACACCCTTCCCGAGCAGACCCTCTCCCCACCCCTCGTCGATGCCCAGGGATGGCACCTCTACTGGATCGATCGCCGGTATCCCGCGGGAAAACCGCCGTGCGAGGAGATCGCCGCGGGCATCCGCGATCATCTCGCCGCGGAGAGACTCGAGGCGCACCTCGAAGAGTTCCTCGAAGAGCTGAGGTCCCAGACGTACATCGAGGTGTTCGAATGACGGGGTCTTCGCCTCTGCGGTACGGCCGAAGGCGGCGTGCCCCCGGCGGGGGCCTGGCCGTGCGCGGCCTCCTCCTGGGTGCGTGCCTGAGCGGCTGCGGCGTGCATCCCTCCCAGGACGCGCTCCCCGTCGTGGCGACGACCACCTTGGTGGGCGATGCGGTGCGCGTAGTCGGCGGGGATCGGATCAGCCTCACGGTGCTGCTGCCGGTCGGGGCCGACCCTCACACCTTCCAACCGACGCCTCGCGACGTGGCCGCCCTGTCCCGCGCGCGCGTGGTGTTCACCAACGGTTTCGGGCTTGAAGGGTTCCTCGAGCCGCTCCTCGAAGGTTCGGTCTCTCCGGAACGCCTCGTCGCCCTGAGCGAGGGGATCGAGCCGCTGCACGCGGGAGACGAAGACGAGCACCACCACGAGGTGGACCCACACGTGTGGTTCGTGCCTTCCCACGTGGCGCACTGGGCGCGGAGGGTGGCGAAGGAGCTCGCCGAGGTGGATCCCGACCACGCCTCGTACTACGTGGCCCGTGCCGATAGCTACGCCGTCGTGCTCGACAGCCTCGACGCGTGGGTGGCGCGTCGTCTCGCCACAATCCCTCCGGATCGCCGTCTCATCGTCACCGATCACTCCGCCTTGGGGTACTTCGCACGCCGGTACGGGTTCCGCGAAGCCGGCGCCCTGCACGAGGGGGTCAGCACCCTCGAGGAACCGTCGGCCCGCAGGCTTGCCGACCGGATCGGGCTCGTCCGTTCCGCGGGCATCCCCGCTGTGTTCGCCAGCGTGGGTGCGGATGTCACCCTCCTCCAAGGGATCCTCTCCGGTACCGACGTGCGCATCGTCCGCCTCTACATCGGATCCTTGAGCGGCCCCGAAGGCCCCGCGCGCGACTACGTTTCGTTCATGCGCCACAACGTCGAGGCTCTCGTCTCCGGTCTCACCCGGGGTACGGGGGAGGCTCGCTGATGGCGTGGGCAGCACACCTGCCGGGGAGCCCTGCCCTCGCGATGGTGGACGTCACGGTGATCCTTGGTGGGGTGAAGGCACTGGACTCTGTCTCGCTGGAACTCGCAGGGGGAGAGCAGGTGGCCCTCGTCGGGCCCAACGGTGCGGGGAAGACGACCCTGATCCGCACCGTGGCCGGGCTCATCGAGCCTGCGGAGGGTTCGGTGACCGTGTACGGTGGCCGTCCCCCGGGACACATCTGCATCGCCTACCTCCCCCAGAGGAGCGCGGTGGATTGGTCCTTTCCCGTCACGGTGCAGGACGTGGTCATGATGGGACGGGTCGGACGGTTGGGCCTTCTCAAGCGTCCGTCTCGACACGACGACCAAGTGGTCGCTGAGTGCCTCGCCACCGTGGGCTTGACCCCCCTGGCGAAGCGGCCCATCCGCGCCTTGTCTGGGGGGGAACAGCAGCGCATGTTCATCGCACGCGCCCTCGCCCAGGAGGCGGAACTTATGCTGATGGACGAACCCATGACGGGCCTCGACGTGCCTTCCCAGAACGCAATCCTCGACCTCCTCCCCGAGTTGCGCCGCCGCGGAGTCGCCACCCTCGTTGCCACCCACGACCTCGCGATGTCCGCCGAGCGGTTCGATCGGATCGTGCTCTTGAACCGAAGGGTGATCGCCGACGGTCCGGCATCGGTCGTGTTCACCGAAGGGCACCTCGTCGAGGCCTACGGCGGCCACGTGCACAGGATCCACACCGACACCGCACCCCTGGCCGTGAGCGACTCCTGCTGTGACCGTGCCGTCCATACCTGATCACCCCGACGGCCGTCTCCCCGGGAGCGGGGCCGCCCCACGATGAATCCCTTGGTCGCGTTCCTGGATCAGCTGCTCATCCCTCTCCACCACCCCTTCATGGTGAGAGGCCTGCTCGCTGCCGTGACCGTCGGTGCGATCGGGGGGGTGGTCGGCACCTTCGTCGTGCTTCGCGGCATGGTCTTCCTCGGGGATGCCCTCGCCCACGCCATCCTCCCGGGAGTGGCAACCGCCTACCTCCTCGGTGCTACCCGTCGAGGCACCCTGTTCTGGTGGGCCCTGCTCACCGCGATCGCCGCCTCCCTCGGAGTCGGTACCCTCTCTCGGTCGGGATTGGTACGCGAGGATACCGCGATCGGCATCGTGTTCGCCGGGATGTTCGCCCTCGGAATCGCGATCATTTCGGTCATCAAGACCTACACGGTCGATCTCGCCCACGTCCTCTTCGGGAATGTGCTTCAGGTCTCCTGGGCACACCTCCGCATGATGTGGACGAGCTCTGCCGTGGTCCTCCTCACGGTGTTCCTTTTTTACAAGGAGCTTGTCGTACTCTCTTTTGACCCGGTGTTCGCGGCGACCCTCCGCCTCCCCTGTCGGGCCCTCCACTCCCTCATCCTCGTGCTCGTCGCGGTGGTGATCGTGGTCTCGCTGCAGACGGTCGGGGTGGCGCTCGCGGTGGCGATGCTCGTCACCCCGGCGGCCACGGCCTCACTGCTCACGGGGAGGGTGGGGACGATGATGGCCATGGCCGCTGGCCTGGGCGCCGCTTCCGGCGTCGTGGGGCTGTACGTCTCGTACTACGCGGGCCTGGCTCCCGGTGCCACCATGGTGCTGGTGGCGACTGGGTGGTTCCTGCTCACGTGGGCCGCGGTGCGGATCCGGGCGCGCACCAGGCGGGAGCAGGGCCCTGGGCGATAGCGGCCCACGGAAGCCTACCAACCCTTCCCGTAGTAAGTCATCGCCTCCGGGATCGCGCGGCGGATCGCGGCGATCCGTGAGGCGTCGGAAGGGTGGGTGCTGAGGAACTCGGGTGGCTTGCCTCCCCTCGTGTGGGCGGCCATGCGCTGCCAGAAGTCGATCGCCTCGTGGGGATCGTAGCCCGCCATGGCCATGAAGATGAGGCCGAGGCGGTCCGCTTCGGTTTCGTGCATCCTGCTGAAGGGGAGCAAGACCCCCACCTGCGTGCCGATGCCGAAGGCCGCGAGCCACAGCTGCTTCGTCTGCTCCGGCTTCTTCTCGAGGGCTTCCGCCAACGCCATGCCGCCCAGTTGTGCGACGAGGGCCTGGCTCAGGCGCTCGTTGCCGTGTCGGGCCACCGCGTGGGCGATCTCATGGCCCATGACCACCGCGAGCCCCGCCTCGGTCTGGGTGACGGGCAAGATGCCCGAGTAGACCACTACCTTGCCACCGGGCATGCACCACGCGTTCACCTCGTCGCTGTCCACGAGGTTGAACTCCCATCGGTAGCCGCGCAGCTGGTGCCCCATCCCACGCTCGGCGAAGTACGTTTCCACCGCCCGTTGGATTCTCACCCCGACCTCCCGCACGAGACTCGCCCGCGCGTGATCGGCGGTCGGTGGATGTGTCTTCAAGAACTCCGCGTACTGCTCGAAGCTCAGCGAGAGCATTGCCGAGTCCGGCACGATGCTGAACTGCCGCCTCCCTGTCACCGGCACGGTCGCGCAGGCGAGCGTACCAGCCATGCACAGCAGCACGAGTCCTCGCATGATCCATCCCCTCCTCGCGGACGCTCTGCCCACCACCCGAAGAACTCCCCTGGCCGCCTCACCTCGTCTCCTAAAGATCCCTGCTGCCCCACTCACTCCCCGGACACCACGAATCGACGACAGACGGCCTGATGATCGCCCAGCCGAAGAAACGAGGGGCGCCGACCGCGGCTCAACGCCCCTCGTGCCACACGGCCATCAGTCTGAGAACGCTGCCTTGATCCCTCCCCAGGAACTACCCTCTCTCACGACGACTCGCAGGGGCCCGTGGATCGTGGATCGGCCCTGGAAATCCACATCCTCGAGCCTGTACCACACGACCTGCCCCTCGGGCGACGGGTCGGTCCATGCGTAGGTGAGTTCCACGTCCGAGGTGCCGCGTCCGGGAATCAGGTCGCTAATCCTGGCAAAGACGCCGTCGGAGGCTCGGGCGCGCTGCACGTAGAAGCCGAGGTTGTCGACCTCCCTCGCGACCGTCCACGAGAGTAGGACACCCCTGCCCTGCCTCTGGGCGGAGAAAGAGATCAGCTCGATTGGGACCCAGACGATCTCACCCTGATAGTACTGCCAGGAGATGCCAGGCTGAGCCACGAGCACATCCCACACCGTCACACTGTCGGTGAGGCCGGTCACAGGGTCATTGGCCGCGAAGATGCGGCAGTAGATCGTGTCACCCACTGCCCACCACGAGCTCGGATTGTACCAGTCACCGAAGGTCGAGCACTCAACCCACACCTGGGGGTCCAGGTCACCGACACCACTCCCTGGGATGTCCTGCGTCACGATCTCGTCCGTGTGCGTCCCGCTCACCTTCCGCAGCCACGCGTTGAAGGAGAGGTTCGCCGCGGGCACGGGATCTCCGTTCGGATAGCTAACGAAGTGGATCATCCAGACGTGAGGCATGGGTTGGGCGAGGATGGACGGAGGCAACAGGATCGTCAGGATCGCGACGATGAACAATATCAGAGAGACACTTCTCATCGTATCTCCTTCCCAAATCCTCCCGTTCAAGTGAAACGACGAACCCGAATATGCATGGAGCGCAAGCAAAACCGGGTTCAGCCCTCAGAAGGCCGAACCCGGTCGTCGTTCTCTTGTGATCAATGGCTCAGCGGAGGACTACCAGCTTCTTCGTGGCGTTGAAGCCCTGGGCGTCCATTCGGACGAAGTACACGCCGCTGCCCACGGTTCGCCCATCGCTGTCGGTGCCGTTCCACGTCTTCGTGTAGAAGCCAGCCCCCAGCACGCCCTCGTGGAGCACCGCGACCTCACGGCCCGCCATGTTGTAGATGCGGAGCGAGACGTTGGCCTCCCTCGGGAGCTGGAACGCGATCTTGGAGCTGTGCGTCATTGGGTTGGGGTACCCGGACGCCAAGGCGAACACCGCGGGGACGGGGCGGACCTCCACGATCGGCGAGTACTGCTTGTCACCGTTCGTGGCCACGGCCTCCAGCTTGTAGAAGTACAAGCCGGCGGTGATGTGCTCATCCACGTAGGTGTACGTGTGGGGTTGGGTCGTGGTGCCCGCACCGGGGATCAAGTCAGCGTTGATCTTCGTGTACACGCCGTCCCGCTCCGTGGCACGGAGCACGTTGAAGCCGACATTGTCGACCTCGCTCGCGGTCTCCCAGCGAAGCGTCACCCTGCCGGGCCCGGGCTCGGCCGAGAATGACGTCAACTCGATCGGGAGTATGAACTCCCCGTTCGGGCCGTTGCCCGTAGCCCACTGTGGGTTCTCGTTGTTGAGGATGATGACGAACGTCTCGGTCTCGGCCTGGGTGTAGTTCGAGCCCGCGCCATGGACCACGACGATGAGCGTCTCTCCCGGGGCCCAGATCCCTTGGCTAAACGCGCTACACTCAACACCAATGGCACCGGTAAAGACTTCAGGGTCGTCCCACACGGCGTTCCCAATGGTGGTCTCGTCGATCACGTCAGCGGGACGGGTGCTGATCCATGCCTCGAAGGTGAGGTCAGCCGCGAGCGTCGGGGTGACCCCGTCGCTGTAATAGATTGGTCTCATTATTACTATGTGCGGGAGTTCTTGAGCGAACGACGACCCAACGAGGGCAAGGAGCACCAACAGAGAAAGTCTCACTACCTTCATCATGACCTCCTCTCTGCTACCGATCGCCACGTCGCGGAGACGCTGAATTGAGCCTCATGATCGTGCTAGGCACGGAGCGCTGCGGCTGATCCTCGATCTGCGGCCTCAACGGTGGGAGGCTCGTCGGCCAGGTGCCAGCGGATTGGCAGGTGAGCATGTAGGGGTAGCCGACCTTCGGCGCGAAGTTGTTCATCGGAAGCCCCTGCACGTGCTGCACCCATCCCTGAGTGGCGGCATTCCAGTAGGCGATGACGTTGCACTGGGGCACGCTCGCGATCACCTGGTTCGCGTTCGTGTAGTACGTCATGTTCAGTGGGAGCATGATCGCACTGAACCCGACATACAGCTGGTAGAGGTTGAGATACGTCGTGCTGTCAGGCACGCTGCCGCAGAGGGTCCAGATCCCATCCGCGGTGACCGTGGCCATGTAGGGCATGCTCACCGCGACCGCGAAGTTGTTCATCGGCAGGTTGTTGACGTGCTGCACCCAGGCCTGGCTGGCGCCGTTCCAGAAGGCGACCGCGTTGCAGTTGGGAATGCTGTCCGCCAACTGCTCCGCGTTGGTGAGCGCGGGGTTGTGCAGCGGCGTCGCCACGAACACAAACCCCGCGGCCTGGGCTCCCGCCACCAGGCCGAGTGTTGAGACGAGTGCGAGGACCTTCCTCATCGCTCCTCCTTTCTCAGGATTGGCTGTCCCCTCCTGACCTTCGTTCGAAGGTCTGTGCTACGGGGATCCAGGGCAATCCGAAGACCGAGATAGACAACCTAGCGCCACAGGGCCCTCCGTCAAGCCCCTCCTGCGCGCTCCTAACGCTCTCACTCACTAGGTTTCGCCTCCACGCCGGTTCTTTCGCCCCCTTCGCAGGATCTCACTGGATGGCCGTGATGTGGCAGAGGTGGTAGATATCCTCCCAGGAACACCCACGTGACAGGTCGTTGGCGGGCTGAGCCAGCCCTTGCAGCACTGGCCCGATCGCATGGGCGTCGGCGAGTCGCTGCACGAGCTTGTACCCGATGTTCCCCGCATCGAGGTTCGGGAACACGAGCACGTTCGCCCGACCGGCGACCGGGCTGTCGGGCGCCTTCTTCTTCCCCACGGAGGGGATCAAAGCCGCGTCCGCCTGCATCTCGCCGTCGACGGCGAGGTCCGGAGCCCGCTGGCGGACGAGCTGGAGGGCGGCCTGTACCTTGTCCACCGATTCGTGCGAGGCGCTCCCTCGCGTGGAGAACGAGAGCAAGGCGACGCGAGGTTCGTCACCGACGAGCCGCCGCCTCGTCTGGGCGGCGGCGATGGCGATGTCGGCGAGCTGCTCAGCGGTCGGGTTGGGGACGACCGCGCAGTCGCTGAACACGAGCACCGTGTCCCCCTGTTCATTCGGCACAGGCTGCTTGAACACCATGAGGAACGAACTCGACACGGTCTTGATCCCCGGCGCCAATCCGATGATGGTGATGGCCGCGAGGAGGAGGTCGGCCGTCGGATGCGCGGCCCCGGACACCATCCCATACGCCTGGCCACTGCGCACGAGCAAGGCCCCGAACCGGAGAGGATCCACCACGTCACGGTGGGCCTGCTCTTCCGTCAGCCCCTTGTGTTTGCGGAGTTCATAGTAGGTCCGTGCGAACTCTTCCCTGTGGGGACTCGTCGCCGGATCGATGACCATGATGCCGCGCAGTGTGAGCCCCTGGGAGGAGGCCAGGTGCTCGAGGCGGGCCGGATCCCCGAGGAGGATAGGTCTCACCCCGCTCTTGTCCCTGAGCCCTACCGCTGCCCTGATGGTCCGGGGGTCGTCCCCTTCCGGCAGCACGATCGCTCGTCCCTGCGACGATGCTTCGAGTCTGAACCGCTCCAGGATATCCACGAGCTCACCCTCCCCCGGGAAACCCGGGACGAAACTGGTCCCTAGTCGCGGCGCTTCCTGCGCAGGTGCTCCGCGACGAGATCAGGCACAAACCTCTCGAATGGCCCCCCCAACTGCCACAGCTCACGGACAAGACCACTCGAGAGGAACACGAACCGACCGCTTGGCATGAGGAACACCGTCTCCAACTCAGGGTCCAGAGACCTGTTCGTGAGGGCCATCTGAAGCTCGAACTCGAAATCCGACACAGCCCTCAGACCCCTGATGATGACCTGCGCAGGGAGCTGCCGTGCGAAGTCCACGAGGAGCCCCTCGAAGGTCATCACCGTCACCCGCTCCATCCCACTCGTGAGACGGGTGAGGAGCTCGAGGCGTTCCTCGAGGGAGAGGAAGGGCTGCTTGGCGACGTTCTGGGTCACACCGACGACGACCCGGTCAAACAACCGTTGGCTTCGAAGGATGACATCGATGTGCCCGTTGGTGATGGGGTCGAAACTCCCCGGGTAGATGGCGGTGATTCCCATCAGGCTGTCCCTCTCTCGAACATGTAGATCATCGTGTCACCGGTTCGGCGCTCCCAGATGAGCGTCAGGTCCCTCGGCTGTGGCCGTGGATCCCTCACCGACTGCTCGACCACCAACACCCCGTCTGGGGTCAAGAGGGACGCCCAGGGGGTTTGTCGCCAGAGGTCCGCCGCCTCCCTCATCCCGTACGGCGGATCGGCGACGATGAGCGAGAAGACCTTGCCCCGTGCGATGAGCTCGGCCAAGGCGCGGCGGGTCGTCGTCACCATGATGTCGGCCTGAGCCCCAAACCCTATGCGATCGATGTTTCGCCCCCACATGGCCCCGACGCGGGGTGAGCGCTCTACGGCGGTGAGGTGCCTCGCCCCCCGCGAGAGCAGTTCCGCCGACAGGACACCGGCTCCTGCGAAGAGGTCGAGCACCTCCGCCCCCTCGACCCGCGAGCTCAGGGCCTCGAGCATCACCTTGCGGCACAGCGCCGAGGTCGGGCGTACCTTGTCGGGGACCTGGAGCACCCGCCTCTTCGCGCTACCCCCGACGATCCGCGCCTGGCTCAACGGTTCCGACCTCCACCGGCTTGTCGATCGCCCTTCGACGCTGGTACACGCGGCCGATGTCGTTGGCGATCGCGAAGGCCATGAGTGACACGAGGAACACAAGTCCCACCCGCTGCAAGGCGATCTGCGCCTTCACGCCGAGGGGTTTCCCGCGGAGCCCCTCCACGAGCGAGAAGACCACGGTAGCCCCGTCAAGGATGGGAATGGGCAGCAGATTGATGACCGCGAGCATCACGCTGAAGAGGGCGACGAAGCTGAGGAGGCTGTCGAACCCCTTCCGGGCGTGACGGGCGGAGAACTGCGCGATCGCGATCGGGCCTCCGAGCTGTCTGCGTATGCCTCGCGGGTTCTTGACCATCGTGTAGAACCCACCGTACACGGTCGCGACCATGCCCCCGGTCATGCGCGCCGACTGTACGACGGCCGCGAGGGGTCCAAACCTCACGACCCTCGTGCGCCCCTCGGGCGCCATGATGCCGATGTACCCCCCCTCCTTTTGCCCGAGGCTTGCGCCGTCGACGGGCCTGACCGTGGTCGCCCAGACCTTGCCGTCGCGCGCGAACTCCAGGGCCACGAGTCGCCCGGGATTGTCGAGGATGATCCGACGGAGCTCCTCGAACGTGGTCACCACGGTCCCGTTCGCCGAGATGATGCTGTCCCCCTCCTGGAGGCCGGCCTCGAAGGCGGGATACCCTGGCGTCACGTCGCCGATGATGGGGGGGAAGGCGAGCGTGGCTCCGGCGAGGACCGAGTCGGCAGGGTGCGCACGGAGCACCACCTGCTCGCCCTTGCGCGTCACCGCGATGCGCACAGAGTCGCCCTCACTCGCTCTCCGTGCCTGGTGCCATGCCTTCGCGAACTCGTGGACGGTGCGCACAGGGATCGAGTCGACCCCGACGATCCTGTCGCCTGGCAAGAGCCCCAGGGCATCGGCTCTCGAACCAGATGCCACACTCCCGATGATCGCGAGCGGGTCAGGCACCCTGAATCCCACGACCGCCACCACGTACAGGAGCACGAACGCGAGGGCGACGTTCATCAGGGGCCCGGAGAAGGCCACGACCATCCTCACCCACCACGGCTGGGCCGCGAAATCCCCAGGCTGCGGGGATCCCTCCTCGCCCGGATCTTCGCCGGCGAACTTCACGTAGCCCCCCAAGGGGATCGGCCCGATCGTCCACTCGATGCCCCTCCACCTGAATCCGAGGATCTTCGGCCCGAACCCTATCCCGAACTTGAGCACACGGACACCGAGCCGCAGTCCCGCGAGGAGGTGCCCAACCTCGTGCGGGATCACCAGCACCCCCAGGACGATCAGGCCGAGGATCACTCCTTCCATTCCGGGGCTCCTTCGGTTCGGACGATCTCCTCGACCACGGCCTTGGCCAGCTCGCGACTCTGCTGATCCGCCGTGAGGATCGTGGCGAGATCGGGGTTGGGGACGGCGGTGTGGGACTCGAGGACCTCTTCGATGACGACTGGAATCGCGGTGAGGGAGATTCGCCCTTCGAGGAACGCCTCGACCGCCACCTCGTTCGCCGCGCTCAGTGCGGCCAGGGCCGTGCCCCCGGCGCTGGCGGCGCGGCGCGCCAAGAGCAGGCACGGGTACCGTCCTGGATCGAGGGGGCGGAAGGACAGGGCCTCCAGCCCCGAGGGCACGAGCCTCGGCAGACCAGTCGGGCACAACTCCGGATAAGTGAGGGCGTACTGGATGGGTCCGCGCATGTCCGGCCAGGCGAGGTGAGCGATGACCGATCCGTCCCACAGCTCGACGAGGCAGTGCACGAGGCTCTGGCGATGGAGGATCACGTCGATCGCGTCCAGGCGAAGGCCGAACAGGAAATGGGCCTCGATCACCTCCAGCCCCTTGTTCATCATCGTGGCGGAGTCAACCGTAATCTTCCTCCCCATCGACCAGGTCGGGTGGGCCAGGGCCTGCGAGGGGGTCACCTTGCGTAGGTCTCCACCGTAGTCGCGCAAGGCCCCACCGGATGCCGTGAGCCAGAGGGCACGGATGTCCGCGGGGGACCTGCCCCGAAGCACGACGTGGAGGGAAGCGTGCTCGGAGTCCACGGGGATGAGGCGATCCCCTCCCGCCGCTGCCATCACGAGATGACCACCGATCACCATGCTCTCCTTGTTCGCCAAGGCCACGGTCTTGCCCGCCTCCAACGCCGCGAGGGTCGGCACGAGGCCCGCGGCCCCGACGAGCCCGTTGAGCACGCACTCGGCCTCGGGGTGGATCGAGGCGGCGAGGATCCCCTCCTCACCCACCAGAAGGGTGGCGCCGACCTCCCGACACGCCTCCCCCACGAGGGGGTCCTGCGTCCCGAACGCCACGAGCAGGGGGCGGAACTGACGGACCTGCTGCGCGAGGAGGCCCGCATTCGTGCGCGCAGCCAGCGCCACGACGCGCAGACGCGGGGTGAGGTGGGTGACCACGTCCAGCGCGGAGCGTCCGATGGAGCCGGTGCTGCCCAGGAGCGCGATGCCCCGTGGCATCAATGCACCCCCCCGAGCAGGCCCAACGCGTAGTACACGCAAGGGATCGTCGCGAGGAGGCTGTCGAATCGGTCGAGCACTCCCCCATGGCCGGGGATGAGGCACGAGGTGTCCTTCACCCCTGCCTCGCGCTTGAGGAGCGACTCCCCGAGGTCGGCACCTTGGCCGATGGTCCCGGCGATGCCCCCGAGGAGCAGGCCCACCCCCGTGGGCAGGGGCACGAGCCAGGTGAGACTCGCCCCCGCGAGCAGGCCCGCGGCGAGGCCAGCGGCTCCTCCCTCCCACGTCTTGTGGGGACTCACTAAGGGAGCCAGGCGCCGCCTCCCCCACCGACACCCGACCGCGTAGGCCGCCGTATCGACGATCCACGCGAGGTAGAAGGGAATGAGCGCGAGCCTCCAGCCCTCCGCGCCCCACCGCCCCAGCAGCGGCGTGGGGAGACGGAGCAGGTGCACGTGACCGAAGAGCCACGCAACGTAGAGCACACTCGCCGATGCCCGAGAGGCGCGGAGCAAGGTGCAGCGCGGCCGGCCCGCCACGATGTCCATGCCGAGTACCACCGCGAACGGAAGCACCGCAAGGCCCGCGGCCGGTCCAGGCCGCCCCGATGCCATGAGCGCCAGCGATGCCGCGCACACCACGAGGGTCGGCACCACCTCGGGGTCCCTCCTCGGACGCCCGAGCCGGACAAACTCCCCCGCGGCAGCCCACACGATCACGAGGTTCACGACGAAGAACACGGCGCCGCCCAGGATAGTGGCGCCCACGTAGACGGGGATCCCCACCAGCGCGACGAGGCTGCGCGCGCCGAGGTTCGAGGACGTCACCGTCCCTCCAAGGTCCCGAATCGCCTCTGTCGGGACGCATAGTCCCGCAACGCACGAAACAGGTCGCCCCTGCGGAAATCGGGCCACAGGGTCGGGGTCACCCACAACTCCGTGTAGGCGATCTGCCAGAGGAGGAAGTTCGAGACCCGCATCTCGCCGCTGGTCCGGATGAGGAGGTCAGGGTCAGGGATGCCAGCGGTGTGGAGCCTGGCCTCGAAGGCGCGTTCGTCGATGTCCTCCACCCTGAGGGAGCCGTCTCGCACGTCCCGCGCCAGCGACCGGGCAGCCTCCACGATCTCGGCTCTGCTCCCGTACGAGAGTGCGAGGATCAAGGTGAGGCCCGTGTTGGAGGCCGTCTTCTCGACCGCGGAGGCGAGGTCTTCCCTCACCGTCTGCGGCAGTTGGTCGGGAAATCCGATCGTGAGGAGACGGATGTTGTTGTTCTCCAAGACCCCCAATTCGTGCCGGAGGTAGCGCTGGAGGAGGCGCATGAGGAACTTGACCTCGGCTCGCGGACGCGCCCAGTTCTCGGTCGAGAACGAGTACAGGGTCACGTAGGGGATTCCCCACTCCGCACACGCGGTGACGACGTCGCGCACCGCCTCCACTCCCGCCTGGTGTCCCTTCACCCGCGGCAGGCCTCGAGCCTGGGCCCACCGGCCATTGCCGTCCATGATGATGGCGATGTGACGGGGGAGCCTCGGAAGGCTCTGCAGGTCGATCTCTGGTCCAGGTTCCGCGTTCAGGCGCTAGACCTCCAGCACTTCCCGTTCTTTCGCCTTTAGTAACTCCTCAACCAAGGCGATATGACGGTCGGTGATTTCTTGAATCTTCTCAGTCACGCTGTGAAGCTCGTCCTCGGTGATCTCCCCCTCTTTCTCGAGCTTCCGCGCCTCCTCTATCTCGGTCCTCCGGACGTTCCGGATCGATACTCGTGCCTCTTCGGCGAGCTTCCGCACGAGCTTCACCAGTTCCCGCCGACGTTCCTCGGTCAAGGCGGGGATCGGGAGGCGGATCACCACCCCATCGTTGAGGGGATGGAGCCCGAGGTCCGACTTGCTGATGGCCTTCTCGATCGCGGGGAGCGCGGCGCGGTCCCACGGCTGAACCACGAGGAGGCGGGGCTCGGGGGCGCTGATGTTAGCCATCTGCCGAAGCGGCATCTGGGTGCCGTAGTACTCGACCCGAATCCCGTCCAAGAGCACGGGGGAGGCCTTACCCGTGCGGACGCGGGCGAACTCGCGTTTGAGCGCCTCGCAGCAGTTCTTCATCTTCTCTTCGGCTTCTTCCAAGACAAGCTCGATCATGGGGATGACTCCTCGTCGTCGGAGAACACGGTCTCCAAGGGTCCCACCATCGTTCCCACCTCCTCCCCCCGCACCACGGCTCGCAGGGCCCCGAGCCGCGTCTGATCGAAGACGATCACGGTGAGACGATGCTCCCTGCACAGTGCGGTGGCCGCAGGGTCCATGAACAGGAGCCCCTGCGCGAGCGCGTCGTCGTAGGAGATCCGCGCGTAGCGGCGAGCGCTGGGATCACGCTTTGGATCGGTGGTATACACCCCGTCTACCTTCGTGCCCTTGAGCAGCACCTCGGCTCCTACCTCGAGGGCGCGCAAGACCGCGGCCGTATCGGTGCTGAAGAACGGGTTCCCCGTGCCGCCCGCGAAGATGCCGATGTGTCCCTCGTCCACGAGGCGTCGCGCCTCCTCTGCCCGGAACCGCTCCACCATCCCCTCGATGCCGAAGGCCGACCGTACGAACACCGGTGCGCCCATGGCCCGCAGGTGATCGGCGAGCGCGAGGGCGTTGATCACGGTCGCGAGCATACCCATGACGTCGGCGGTCACTCGGCCGATGGGCGGCGCAGAGGCCGCCCCCCTCACGATGTTCCCTCCTCCCACCACGACCGCGAGCCGCACGCCGTGCGCGCGCACCTCCGCGAGCTCAGCCGCTCGCTCCTGTAGGGCAGGCCCATGCACCCCGGTTCCGCCGGCGCCGAGGGACTCGCCGCTCACCTTCAGGAGCACGCGGCCATACCGCATTGGCTCAGGCCTCGCCGACCTGGAACCGGGCGAATCGCCGTACCACGATGTTCTCGCCGACCTTCCCGGCAACCTCCTTGACCATGTCACCGACCGTGCGGGAGGAATCGCGAATCGAAGGCTGCTCGAGGAGGCAGTTCTCCTGGAAGAACTTCTCCATCTTCCCCTCCACGATCCGCTCCCAGACCTTCTCGGGCTTGCCGCTCTGCCGTGCGTGCTCGAGGTAGATCGCGCGCTCGCGCTCGACCGTCTCCTGCGGGATGTCCTCCCTCGATACTCCCTGCGGGGCAGTGGCCGCGATCTGCATCGCGAGCTCGTGGGCGAGCGTGCGGAAATCCTCCGTGCGCGCCACAAAGTCCGTCTCGCAGTTCACCTCCACAATCACCCCGATCTTGCCCCCCAGATGCACGTAGGAGGCGACGATGCCCTGGTTGGCCTCGCGGCTGGCCCTCTTGGCCGTCTTCGCGATGTTCTGTTTGCGGAGCCACTCGATCGCCTTCTCGATATCCCCACATGCTTCCAACGCCCTCCGGCAGTCCATCATGCCGGCACCCGTTCGCTCGCGAAGCTCCTTCACGGCCTGCGCGGTAATCATTCGTTGGCCTCCTTCGTCTCGGCAGGGGCAGGCTTCTCCTGGGGAGACTCCCCTTGCGGACGCGTCTGGCGGGGCTCCTTGGCCCGACGCACCTCCTTGCGACGCTCCCCCGTCGATCCGCCCCGCTCCTTTCCCTCGCCTTCCTTCTTCCGCCGAGCCCCCCCTTCCCGCTCCTGCGCGCGCGCTCGGCGTGGGGGACGCTCCTTCGGAGCCTCCTTCCGCTCAGGCGCAGACTCCTTCGTCGTCTCCTCGGCCTTCGCCTGGGCTGCCTGCGTCTCTTCGTACGCCGCGATCCCCTGCTCCACCGCCTTCGCCACGAGCCGCGTCACGAGTCTGATGCTCTTCATGGCGTCATCGTTGCCCGGGATGACGTAGTCGATCTGGTCCGGATCCACGTTCGTATCCACGATTGCCATGACCGGTATACCCAACTTCGCCGCCTCGGAGACCGCGATGCGCTCCTTCTTGCAGTCCACGATGTACACGAGACCCGGGAGCGCCGTCATGTGACGTACCCCCGCCAGCACCTTCTCTAACCGCGCGCGTTCCTTCAGGAGCTTCTGCATCTCCTTCTTCGTCACCGTGCGGCCCAGGCCCTCTTGCTCCAACTTCTCAAGCTCCTCCAGGCGCGCGAGGCTCCGCCGTATCGTCGCGAAGTTGGTGATCGTCCCACCGAGCCATCGCTCCGTGACGTACGGCATCCCGATGCGCTCGGCTTCACGCTTGATGACGTCTTTCGCCTGAGGCTTCGTGCCAACGAAGAGCACCTTCTTGCCTTCTGCCGCGATGCGCTGCGCCGCATCCAGTGATTCCTTCAGAAGCTGCTGTGTTTTCTTCAGATCGATGATGTGAATGCCATTTCGTTCCCCAAAGATGTACGGTTTCATCTTGGGGTTCCACCGTTTCGTCTGGTGACCGAAGTGCAGCCCTGCTTCGAGCAGCTGCTCAATGGTCGGCACGTCCATCGTGCACCTCCTCGGAGCCCCTGACGGGCCCGCGGCGTGGGTTGGCCTCCACCCGTCCTTCACGGAACATCACCTCCCCCGAGGGGGCACCCAAATGCTCCACGAACGGGTGTGTGGGATGGCGTCCACGCGGGACGCTCGGCACCCGAACGGTGCCATCAACGCTTGGAGAACTGGAATCGCTTCCGGGCTCCAGGACGCCCGTACTTCTTGCGTTCGACCATGCGGGGGTCGCGGGTGAGGAGCCCCTCGCGGCGCAGCGGCATGCGGAACGCGGGATCCACGTTGACCAAGGCGCGGGCCAGGCCGAGTCTGACTGCGCCGGCCTGACCAGAAACACCGCCTCCACTGACGGAGACTATCGCGTCAAACTTGCCCTCGCACTCACACAACCTCAAGGGTTTGAGCACATTCTTGATGAGAGTCTGCGAGGGGAAATACTGCTCAAGTGGCCTTCCATTGACAACAATCTTCCCCGTTCCTTCGACGAGTCTTACCCGTGCGACCGCCTCCTTACGGCGTCCGACTGTCATCTCCGTCTTCTGCGTCATTGGCTCTCCTCCACGGGCTCGTCGGGCAGCGGCATCGGATGCTGGGCCTGATGGGGGTGATCCGGCCCCTCGTAGACCCTTAGCTTGCGAAAGAGCTGACGTCCGAGCTTGTTGTGCGGCAGCATTCCCCTCACGGCATGCTCGACGATGCGCGCAGGTGACATCTTGGTGATAGGGATGACGCGTCGACCGCTCGGGAACCCTGTGAAGCGCTCGTACTCCTTCGTCGTGGCCTTGTCGCCGGTGAGTACCACCCTCGACGCGTTGATCACGACCACATGGTCTCCAAAATCGACATGCGGGGAGAACTCACGGCGATGCTTGCCGCGGAGCACCGACGCCACCCGACTCGCGAGCCGGCCGAGCACCTGCCCCTCCGCGTCCACCACCCACCACGTGTCCTTGATCTCGCCCGCCTTGGGCATGTAGGTTCTTGTCACGTCTCTCACCTCTCGTGGGATACAAAACGGAGCGGTACAAGCAACGTCTCCTCTCCCCCTTCGTCAAGGCCTCTGCCTATGCCTCCGATACCTGCGAAGGACCTCGTCCCCCGCCCACCCGCGAAGCGCTCCGCCCATTTCCCCTCCGGTAGGGACCCCCTGGGGGGAACGTCCCCGTGAGTTCCCGTGGGTGTCAAGCGGGCAGGGGGCTCATCCGGTGGGCGGTCTTGCTCTCGTACTCCCTCCTCATCCTCGCTACCCTCTCCCTCGTGCGCACGGCGAGGGACTGGCTGGGCACGAGGCTGGGTGAGCGTGGGTTCGATGCGGCGGTCTGGGGCCTCCTCGTCCTCGCCGCCCTCGCCGTGTGCAGGTGGGCCGCGCGTCAGCACACCCTCCGTTCGTGGCGCCGCGTCGTCGTGTTGGCCGTCGCCTGCGGCCTGTACGTGTGGGTGCTCGCGAGGCTCGACGTGACCGTGGAGCGCATCCACTACCTCGAGTACGGCCTGGTGGCGGTGTTGGCCGTGCGCGCCTTCGAACACCGAGGTGCGGACTGGAGCGCCTACGTGCTCGGCTGCCTGTACGTCATGGCCCTCGGCCTCGTCGACGAGTCGATCCAGTGGGTGCTCCCCACCCGGGTGGGGGAATTCCGGGACGTGACGATCAACCTCAGCGCCGGGCTCTTGGGCCTCATCCCCGTGGTGGCCGCACGTGAGCGGCCTTTTCCGCCCACCACGAGGGTCGGTGTCGCGCGGATGCTGCGCTGGGGAGGGGGGGTCGTGATCGCCACCGCCCTGTTCCTCACCTTCGTCCATGGCTTCGGATACGCCCACCGGTCGAGCCCCCACGCGGTGTTCAGGAGCGTGTTCCCTCCCGGCGCCTTCGATGAGGTGGGCCGTTCCCCCGAGGCGGTCTCCTACCAAGAGTTCCCCGACTCTCCCATCTCCCACCCGGGGGATGGGGTCGCCGGGTGGGTGGCCCAAAGGCTCCTCCAGTGGCGGCTCTTGCGACACCCCACGCCCCAGGCCTACAACTACGAAGCGTGGCGACATCGGCAGCTTCGAGACGCCTTCGAGCAGCCTCGGTACGGCCGGTACCGGGAGGCGGCGGAAGAGGAACGCATCCTCGCCACCTACTTCGGCGCCTACCACGAGCGGTTCGACCTGGCCTGGGCGGAAGGGTACCGCCAGTACTTCGAGGACTACCCCCTCGCGAGGGGCCAGAGGTACGTGAGTGCGGCGCAGGAGCTCCTCATCACGTGGGCGAGGCCGGGTGTGTTCTGGGCTGTCTCCGGGACGCTCGCCGTCCTCTTGCTCGCAGGGGCCTCGGTGATTCAGAGGGGCACACGCACCGTGGGCACGGCCGAGCCCTCCGAGGAACCCGGGCGCGTCAGCTCTGGGGAACACGGCCGACGAGCCCAGTGAGGGCGGCCATGAACCGGGCTCCCACCCGGTCCCACGTGTGGGTGGCGGTGGCCTTCCTCTTGCCGGCCTCCCCCATCGAGCGGGCGAGGTCGGGCCGGTCCAGCAGCAGCGCCACGTAGGTGGCGATGGCGTGCCAGTCACCGAAGGGCACGAGGAACCCGTCGATCCCGTCGTCGATCACGGCCGGGAGCCCCCCCGCGAGAGCCCCGATGACCGGCTTGGCGGCGAGCCATGCCTCGAGGATGGCGATCCCGAAGCTGTCCGCACGGGAGGGCAGGACCACCACGTCGGCGGCCGCGAGTGCGTCACGTTTCACCTCGTCGGAGACCTCGCCGAGGACGATGAGCCCCGACACTTGGTCCGCGGTCCGGTAGGCGAGGTATCCCTCCTCGAAGTCGTCGCGTGGGGCGCCGATGAACACGCCCGTCACCTGCATCCCTCGAGCCCGCAGGGCGTAGATAGCTTCGGCGCAGTGGTGGCTGCCCTTCTCGTGGGTCTGAGTCCCCATCTGCAGGACGATTGGGCCTTGGATCCCGTACGTGCGCCTGAATCGGCCCGCGTCGCCCCCGAGGCAGCTCGCGGGGTCGGCGCCGGGGCCGATGGTGATCACGCGGTCTTCCCGCAGGCCTCTGGCGAGGAGGAGGTCGCGCTCGAGGTCCGTGTTGCACACGACCAGGTCCGCGTTGCCCAGGAGCAGGGGCACCCCGTTGCCGAGGAACTCCTGGCGATACTCCACCCTCCCGGGTTCGCCCGTGTGCACGAGCGAGAGGACCACCAAGGGCGCCTTCCACCGTCGTGCGACGAGGGCCCCTGCCACGATGAACGGCGTGTGGGGGAGGACACCGGCGACGACCGCGTCGAAACGCCGCGTGGACGCGAGGGCCCAGAGGAGGAGCCCAGGGGCGTGCGTAGCGGGGTCTCGGAACGTCCACACGCTCCACGGAGGCCTCATGGCCCGTATCCGGGAGAAGGCCTCTCTGTGGCGCAGGGCCCACGCCGACAGGCTGAACCTGCGGACCTCCACGCCTCGGACCCGTTCCCTTCGGCGCCCTACCTTCCGTTGGGAGCGATCCACGAAGTAGTGGGTGTCGCAGGCCTCGGTGGTCCATGCCTCCACGTCCGCTCCCTCCGCGGCGAGGTGCTCCGCGAGGCGTGCCATGTGGACCGCCGACCCTGACCGGTTCGGCGGATACAGGGGCGAGACGAACAGGACCCTCATCGACACGTGCCACCCACGACGCGAGGATCGTCGGGCCCCAGGAGCCGAACCTCCACCACGCGGGCTTCGAACCATGGCTCCCCCTCGGCGAGGAGCTTGAAGGAGACCGTCACGTCCTCGGGTCCCGGAGGCAGCACGTGGTCGAGGATCTGCCACCCAGGTTCAAGCTCCCACACCCAGCGGTCGGGGCCCACCTTCGCCTCGAGGGAGGGGAGCGGAGGACGGGTGACGTGGAAGAAGAGCCTCACCCGCAGGACGCACGGGCCTGCGGCAGGCCGTCGGAGGAGGCAGGTGGCCCCCCCGGCCCCGATCACCCGATAGGAGGGGTAGTGGGGGACCGTATCCTCCCACCCGGAGACGAACCCCTCCTCGTGCACGCCGGCGACGGCCCAGGCTGACCAGTTAATCACCCTTGCCCCTCCTTGCCTGCTCCAGGGGGAGGGTCGAGGCCGCAGGGTCGCGCCATCCCTTGAGCGCGACTGGCTCGCCCTCGACGAAGAGCCAGGCCCCGACCCGCTCGTCTGAGAGGAAGGTCGGCGCGTGTGCCTTGAGCCAGGCGACGAGGTCTCCGCAGGTCGTCAGCCCCAGGCTGGGAGGGATCGAGAGGCCGCGGTACGGGAGGCCGGTGGTGAGACGGAGCGCGGAGAAGAGCCCGTTCCGGTAGAGGTGGGCCCTCCTGACCCACTCGGGGGGATGTACGGCGATGGCGGGGCGATCGCTCGGGAAGGCCTCCGCGGCCCGTGCGGCGACCTCGAGGGCTACTGACCCCGCCTCGATCCAGTCAGCGCACGCACGCCTGGCTCCGGGCACCATCGCCACCGCGCCGGCGAGGAGGACCGTCGCGACCCCCAGTCGGACCTTTCGGTGGCCTACCGTCGAGAGGGCGACCCCAAGCCCCACCACGACGGGTACGGCCATGACGTAGAGGAATCGCGGCTGCTCTGGCCCCCCAAGTTTGACGAGGGGCACCATGGCGAGGGTGGCCCACGCCCACACCGCGCTCAAGAGCCAGCGGCGGGAGTGTCCGCTCAGGAGGGTCCCGGCCCCGACCAGGCCCCAGAGCGGCCACCATCCGGATGTCCCCTCCAGCCCCGCGGCGAGGCCAAGGTATGCCCCAAGGTGGTGGAGCGTCCAGTCGAGGCGAAACGGCGCGACGTAGCCGCCCGAGAGGCGCGCATGGGATCCGGTGAGGCGCAAGAAGAGGAGGTAGAGCGCGCCCACCCCGGCCAAGAGGAGGCTCCACCGCACCACCTCCCGTCTCCTCCCACACGCGAGCAGGAGGAGGGGCAGGCCGCTCAGGAGGCCGACGGCCGACTCCTGGAGAGTGAGGGCCAAGGCCACGAGCACCACCGTGGCGGCCGTGTGGCGTTCGAACACGGAGACGAAGGCAGCGAGCGTGGAGGCGACCGCCGCCACCCCGCATCGGGCCGAGCTCCAACAGATTGCCTCGTGGAGGCTTGGCAGGGTGGCGAAGACGGCCGCGGGCGCGAGGGCCGTGAGGGCGCTCCCCCCAAGTGCGCGCACGAGGCGCACCACCTGCCACGCGGCGACCCAGTGCAAGAGGAGGTCCGTGCCGTGGAGCAGCCCGGGGGAACGGGCGCGTTGCGCCCAGAACGTGCACCAGCAGGCCGGCCGGAAGAAGAGCCCGGGCTCGAGCACCTGTCCGGTGCGTGCACGCTCGAGCCAGACCCAGTCGTCGCTCACGAGCCCCCCTCGCACCATCGGTCCCCAGGCCGTGGTGACGAGCACACCGAGGATCCCGCCCACTCCCCACCCAGCGAGGAGTCGTCTGGAGGGGAGACGGCCGCTCGCGCGGACCGGATCAACGCCGTCCCCCACGCCTCCCCCTCAGGTGCGGGGTCCTTCGAGGTCGACCGTGCATGGCACCGACGTCACCTCCACCGGCCGACCGTCGATGCGCAGTTCCGTCACCCGCCCTCGCGCGAGCTCCACGTCCACGGTGTGCCCCCGGATCATCGCCCCCTGGAGCCGCACGAACTCGAAGTCGAGGGGAAGCGGCGCGACCACGAGCGCCCCGTCGAGGGTCGGCTGGAGGCCGGCCACGTGCCTCACGATGAGGTCAACCACCCACGAGTGCTGGTAGTCGTCCACCCCGCGGTAGGTGGAGGCTCGACCGGTCAGTGGGTTGTAGTGCTCGAACGACGTGGGGCGCTTCGCGTCCCCAGAGGGGAAGAACACGCGCAGGGTTCGCATGAACGCCTCCGCGGCCTGAGGGAGCAAGGCGGGGGAGCGCCAGGCTTGGGAGACGACGGCATCCACGATGTGGGAGTTGGTCATGGGCCACGTCCTCCCGTTCCACGGGCAGTTCATGCGCCTCCCTTTCCACAGCCCCTCCGCGCTGAAGTGTGGGTCGTCCCTCGCGAGGGAGGGGAAGGGATGGGGGGTCCAGAACTTCGTCGGATCGAACACGTGGCTGATGCCGGGCGCGTGCTCCTCGGTGGCGAGGTCGGTCATATAGGGGTAGAAGCACGTGAGTGCTTCGACCATGGTGCGCACACCGTTGGAGGGGTCCACGTCGGAGAACAGGGCCGCGACCCCTTCCCACATCCTCGCGCGCACCGCCTCCCTCGTTCTCGCCGCAAGATGGTTCCACCGGGCCACGTCCTCGGATCGGCCCCTCTGGGCAGCCATACACGCCAGCGCCTGGAACAGCCTGTAGGCGTAAACCGTGGCATCGACCCCTTTCAGGGCGAACTGGCGTCCCCAGTGCTCACGGTCGGCCGCGGGATCCACCGCGAGGTAGCGCGAGGAGTACTCCTGTCCGGTCTCGTAGTGGTTCTCGATCGTGAAGAGCCCGCTCCCTTCCGGGTCCCGATCGCGGATGAGCCACTCCGCGTAGCGGGCGAGGGCCTCGTAGGCCCGCACCGTGAGGCCGTGGTCTGGGTGGATGGCCAAGAGGTCCAGCACTGCGCCGCCCCAGTCGGCGTGGTAGAACGATTCCACGGCCGGCCCCTCCACGTCGAGGATCCCGGGGAATCGCCCACTCCCCTCTTGGGCATCGAAGAAGGTGAGGAGCTCGGAGATCGCCAGATCCGGCTCCCTCATCCAGCGGGTCTCGCGCACGTGGGCCGGGGCGCTGTACGTGATCGCACGACGGAAGTAGCCCGGGCCTTCGCACACCACCGGCCTGCCGAGAAACCCGGCCCCTGGCGCTTGGGTGCACAGCCTCAACCCGGCCCAGCGGTACCAGTAGTACGTCGTCACGTACTCGTCGGAGCAATCGAATCGAGGAACCTTCGCGAAGTAGTCTTCCCAGGCCGACATGCTCTCTTCCACGACGTGGCTGTCGGCACGAACCCGGCTCGACGCCTCGCGGAGCGCGCCGTCCGGGTCGAGGCCGACGGCCATGGCCACCTGCACGAGGCGTGGCGCCCCCCCAGTGAGGGACACGGGCACGAGAACCCCCGCGTGCCAGAACCCTCCGGCGCCCTCGGCCTTCCCCTCGACGGTGCGCGCCTCCCAGAGGGCACAGTGGCGCCAGTTCGGCAGCGGCACGCCGGCTTCCGCGCCGACGAGGCTGACCTGCGCCGCCTCCGGGCCTGCGCTCAGGGCGAGCCAGACGCTCGCGCGATCCCCGACCGGGGCACCGAGGCGGCGGGGCAGCGCGACGGCCCCCTCGCGCACGAGGGGCACGCCTTCGTTCGGCTGCACCGTCCAGGCCGCCAGGGTCACGTCGAGCCTCCTGTCGCCCTCGAGGCGGAACTCGCTCACGACGACCCCCGCCGGGAGCACCACCTTCCTCTCCGTCACCCGTACGCCGTGGGGGGTCTGGTACTCGGCGAGAGAGTAGGCGGGATTCCACCGTCGTTTCAGGAGCACCAGCTCGAGGGGTTCCCCCCCGAGGTCCAGGAGATCAACGGCGAAGAGGGGCCCCACGGCGTGGCGGTAGAACTGCGCGGGATCCCAGAACCCCGGTCGGGAGAGTGCGACAGGGAACGGGGGAGCCCACAGCAGCGGTCCTGCCCCGCCGAGGTACCACTTGTCGCTGCGGGAGAGTCCCTGAATGATGCCTCGCTCAAAACTGCCCACTGGAGACCTCCAGATGAGCGCGCCCGCGGCGTGCCCCGCACACCGGGGTCACCCCAGACACCGAACGCCACCCCTCAGAGGACGCACTCAGCCTTGTTCCCCCACCTCGCACACCGTGAGGTCCCCCCCATACGCCGCGAGCCGCCGTACCGTTCCGTCGGAGAACCTCACGTCGACCATGAGGCCACGCCCTCCCCCGTGCCGCGCGACCACCCTCCCCCTCCCCCACCGGCGATGCTCCACGAGCTTGCCCACGGCGAGGATCGAACCCACGGGAAGCTGGGAGGTCTCGTAGTCCAACACCGCATCCCTGCGCGCCCCAGTTTCCTCCAGACGCGGATGTCGGATGGGTGTGCCCTGCACCAACGGGCGGGCGTGAGGTGACCGCCACGCGGAGGTCCCGATGCACTCGGGGGGCACCTCCTCGAGGAATCTCGAGGGCCGACCCCCGAACGGCCCCACGCCGCCCTGGAACCGCATGCGAGCCCACGTGAGGAACAGCCGCTCCTTCGCCCTCGTCATCCCCACGTACATGAGCCGTCGCTCCTCCTCCAGTTCCTCTGGGTTGTGCATGCTCCTGTGCCACGGAAGGATCCCCTCCTCGACACCGACGATGTACACGACGGGGAACTCGAGGCCCTTGGCGCAGTGAAGCGTCATCAGGGTCACGACGTTCGCGCCGAGCTCGGCCTCGTCAATCTCCGTGATGAGCGCCACTTCCTCAAGGAAGGCCCGGAGCGAATCCTCGCCCTCCGGGGGGACGTACGAGGCGGTCGCGGCGAGCAACTCCCGTATGTTCTCGGCCCTGCCCTCGGCCTCCACCGTACGTTCCCGCTCCGCGAGCTCGATGAGCCCAAGCTCATTCACCAGGGAAGCGGTAAGGTCGCCCACCGACATCGCCTCCCGTTTCGCCCGCAGCGTCTGGAGGAGCCGCGCGAGGGCCTCAAGCCCTGCCCGCGCCTTTCCCGTCACCTCGGGAAGCTCCGCGTACGACATCAGGGCCTCGTACAAGCTCACCGTGCGCGAGACCGCAAAGGCGCGGAGCGCCTCCCTCGTCCGGTCTCCCACCCCTCTGGGAGGCACGTTCAAGATGCGCAGGAGGCTGATCTCGTCCAAAGGATTGGCGATCACCCGAAGGTAGGCGAGGATGTCCTTCACCTCTTTGCGCTCGTAGAACCGTATCCCTCCCACGATCCGGTACGGGATGCCGGCGTGGCGGAAGGCCTCCTCGAACGCCCGCGACTGCGCGTTGATTCGGTACAGCACCACCTGAGACCCGAACGGGTACCCCTTCGTGGCCAGATCACCGATCCGGAGTGCCACTTGGAAGGCCTCATCCGCCTCGTCCATGGCCTCCACGACGGTCACAGGGGCCCCTCCTTCTCGCTGCGTCCACAGGGTCTTCGGCTTGCGGCTCTGGTTGTGGGCCACCACGGCCGAGGCAGCGCGGAGGATGCACGACGTGGAGCGGTAGTTCTGTTCGAGGCGGACGGTGCAGGCGTCGGGGAAATCCTTCTCGAACCCGAGAATGTTCCTCAGTTGGGCGCCCCGCCACCGGTAGATGCTCTGGTCATCGTCCCCCACAACGCAGATGTTGCGCGCCTCTCCGACGAGACCCTTCAGGAGCACGTACTGCGCGTGGTTCGTGTCCTGGTACTCGTCGACGAGGATGTGGAGGAACCGGTCGCGGTAAAGCCTCTGGATGTCGGGCCGCTCGGAGAAGAGCCTGATGGGGAGCACGAGGAGGTCGTCGAAGTCGGCCGCGTTGTGCGCACGCAGCGCCTGCTCGTAGCGCTCGTACACGTCGGCGACCACGAACTCGTACGGGCCTCGCGCCCGCTCCCGGTACCGTGACGGGGAGACGAGGTCGTTCTTGGCCCGAGAGATCGAACTCCTGATCTGCTGCGGGGGGTGCTGGGTGGCATGGACGCCGAGGTCCTCGCACACCCGCCTCACCAGACGGAGGGAATCGTCCGCATCGAAGATGGTGAAGTCGGTGCGGAGGCCAATGGTGTCGACGTGGCGGCGCAGGATCCGCGCACACAGCGAGTGGAACGTGCCCACCCACATCCGGAGCACACGGTCCCCCAAGAGCTCCTCGAGGCGCTCCCTCATCTCCCCGGCGGCCTTGTTCGTGAACGTGACGGCGAGGATCCGCTCCGGCGGGACCCCCACGTACCCCACGAGGTAGGCGATGCGGAAGGTGAGGACCCTCGTCTTGCCGCTGCCCGCCCCGGCGAGCACGAGCAAGGGCCCGTCCCCGTGCGTGACCGCCCGTAACTGCTCCGGATTCAGGGCCTCGCGCAGGATCTTCAGGAAACCGTCACCGGGCGCGTTCACTCGTCGTCCTTCCGGCACGAGGTCCGCGCATCCCCCGTCGCCACCTCCGGAGCATGCCCCCCTCCTCGCGCCCCCTGCACCGCCTCTTGCTCGCAAGGAATCGCTCAGTACGCCTTCGCGAACAGGACGCGCCGCCGGGAAGGGGCTCCGGAGAGCACGCAGCGCCCGTCCTCCTCCTCTGCCTCCAGGGGGATGAGACGGATGGTCGCCTTCGTGCGCTCCTTGATCTCGGCCTCTACGGCGGGGTCCCCGCTCCAGTGGGCCCACACGAACCCGCAGCGTTCGCGGAACACCTCCTCGAAGTCCTCCCACGTGTCGATGCGATAGGTGTGCTCGTCCCTGAACCGAAGGGCCCGCGCGAAGAGGTCACGCTGCATCTCCTCGGCGGTCCCTTCGATCCTCTGCACGATCCCCTCGAGAGGAACGATCGCTCGCTCCTTCGTGTCCCTCCGCACGAGCGTCACCTCACCGCGGGCGACATCGCGTGGTCCGATCTCCAGACGGATGGGGATCCCCCGCAGCTCCCACTCCGTGAACTTACGGCCCGGCTTGGCGGTGTCGCGGTCGTCCACCACCGTCCGCCACGCGGCGGGGAGGTCCCGCCCCAGGCGATGCGAGGCCTCCAGCACCGCGCTTCGCTCCTCGGGCGTCTTGTAGATGGGCACGATCACCGCCAGCTGCGGCGCGAGACGAGGCGGGATGACGAGCCCATCATCATCGCTGTGCGTCATCACCAGGCCCCCAATGAGCCTCGTGGAAACCCCCCAGCTCGTGGCCCACACGTACTCCTGCACCCCCTGCTCGGAGAGGTAGGTGACGTCGAACGCCCGCGCGAAGTTCTGCCCCAAGTCGTGGCTCGTGCCCGCCTGCAGCGACCTGCCGTCCTGCATGAGCGCCTCGATGCAGTAGGTGACGAGCGCGCCGGGGAACTTCTCCGCATCGGTCTTGCGCCCCACGTGCACCGGCATCGCCATGTACTCCTCTGCGAACCGCCGGTACACCTCGAGCATGGTGAGCGCCTCGCGTTCCGCCTCCTCGTGCGTCGCGTGGGCGGTGTGGCCCTCCTGCCACAAGAACTCGGTCGTCCGAAGGAACAGCCTCGTACGCATCTCCCAGCGCACGACGTTCGCCCACTGGTTCAAGAGCAGCGGCAGGTCGCGGTAGGAGCGGATCCACTTCCGGTACATGCTCCAGATGATCGTCTCGCTCGTCGGCCTGATGTAGAGGGGCTCTTCCAGGGTCTTCCCTCCCCCGATCGTCACCACCGCGCACTCGGGGGAGAACCCCTCGACGTGCTCCGCCTCCTTCCGCATGAAGCTCTCGGGGATGAGCAGGGGGAAGTACGCGTTGCGGTGCCCCGTCTCCTTGAAAAGGGCGTCGAGCGCCGCCTGCATCTTCTCCCAGATGCCGTACCCATTCGGCCGTATCACCATGCACCCCTTGACCGGCGCATAGTCGGCAAGCTCGGCGTTGAGGACCACGTCGACGTACCATTGCGCGTAGTCCTCATGCCGCGGCGTGATCACGCGTGCCACTCCCACCTCCCAGAACAAGCGAGGAAGCCCCAATAGAACCGCCCGAGAACGCGCGGGGCGCTTGACTGACTAAAACAGCGTGTAGATGAACGGTGCGATAGCCGACCCTTGCGTGAACATGATGAGGAGGCTCATAAGCAAGAGAACGAGCACGATGGGCCCGAGCCACCACTTCTTCCGAACCCTAAGGAATTCCCAGAACTCTGCAAATATGCTCAGCTTTCCCGGACGTCCCATTGAGAACTCCTTTCTATTAATCTGTCCTGTTCAATCAAGCTCGAACTTCTTCCGCCAATCCTCGGCTTCTTTCATCGGCACCATCTCACTCTTGTTGAGGATGAAGCTCCCCATGACGAGGTGATCCATGTGGGTGCGCATGAAGTCCACGAAGGCCTCGTCGGGCGTACACACGATCGGCTCACCGCGGACGTTGAAGCTCGTGTTGATGATCACCGGGCACCCGGTGCGTTGGCGGAACGTGTTGATGAGGTCGTAGAACAGCGGGTTCTGTTGACGGTTGATGGTCTGGATCCGGGCCGAACCGTCGACGTGGGTCACGGCCGGGATGGTGCGGCGATCCGGCCTCACCTGGGCCACGAGGAGCATGTACGGGCTGGGCCGATCCAACTCGAAGTACTGGCTCACGTACTCTTCGAGGACCGTGGGGGCGAAGGGCCGGAAACTCTCGCGGAACTTGATCGCGAGGTTCACCTTGTCCCGATTGTCCGCGTTGCGGGCATCCGCGATGATGGACCGCGCACCCAAAGCCCTGGGCCCGTACTCCATCCTGCCCTGGAACCAGCCGACGACCTTCTGCGCCTCGATGAGCTTGGAGGTCTCCTCGAGGAGGTCGCGCCGCTCGTACTTCCTGAAGGGGATCTTGTGGGTCGTCCGGTAGCGCTGGGAATCCTCGGAGACGGGGAAGGAGACCGGCTGGCCGGTGAGGTAGCGCTCGATCTCCTCGTCGCTGAACTCTGGGCCGAGGAAGGCGTGTTCCCAGTTCCCATCCCGGGGGTTGCCCAGGAGCGTGTGGTAGATGAATCCCGCCGCCCCCACGGCCCCACCTGCGTCCCCCGCCGCCGGCTGCACGAAGAGATCCTCGAACGGCGTCTCTCGCAGCACCCTCCCGTTCGCCACGCAGTTGAGCGCCACGCCTCCGGCCATGCAGAGGTACCGGTGGCCCGTCACCTCGTGGAGGTGCCGCGCCATCCGGAGCACGATCTCCTCCGTGACCTTCTGGATGCTCATGGCGATATCCTTGTGGTGCTGCTCGAGTTTCGTCTCGGGCTTCCTCGGAGGATAGCCAAAGAAGTCGGCGAAGGCCTTGTTCGTCATCGTGAGGCCGTGGTCGTACGAGAAGTACTTCATGTTGAGCCGGAAGGATCCATCCTCACGGACGGTCACCATCTCGCTCATGATCTTGTCGTAGTATATCGGCTTCCCGTACGGGGCCAACCCCATCACCTTGTACTCGGCCGAGTTCACCTTGAAGCCAAGGTAGTGCGTGAACGCCGAATAGAGGAGCCCGAGGGAGTGCGGGAATCGGATCTCCTTGAAGATCCGGATGTCGTTGCCCTTTCCCTCGCCGAGGGTCGCGGTGGCCCATTCGCCCACACCGTCCACGGTGAGGATCGCCGCTTCCTTGAAGGGGCTGTAGAGGAACGTACTCGCCGCGTGTGATTGGTGGTGCTCGGTGAAGATGATGGGGCCTTCGTACCCGAGCTCCTTGTGGATGAGGTGACGCATCCACAGCTTCTTCCGGAGCCACAGCGGCATCGCCTTCGTGAACGAGGGGAAGCTACGAGGGAACGTGGCGAGGTAGGTCATGAGAATCCGTTCGAACTTCACGAACGGCTTGTCGTAGAACCCGACGTAGTCTAAATCCTTGACCGTGATGCCTCCCTGCTTGAGGCAGTAAGCGATCGCGTGCTTAGGGAACTCGTGGTCGTGGCGGATCCTCGTGAACCGCTCCTCGTGCGCGGCGGCAACGAGCTTGCCGTCCTGAATGAGGCATGCCGCGGAATCGTGGTAGTAGCAGCTGATGCCGAGGATGTTCATGGGCGCTCCACGTGGTCAGAACTGTCGGAGGTAAGGGGCCATATCCGTGGGAGATGGCTCCTTCGGGGCATAGTAGGTCTCGGAGGGGTCAGGGAACCGCTTCGCGAGGGGGTCGGCGCGCGCCACGAGGAGCACGAGCCTCCCGGGACCGAACACGAAGAGGTAGGAGAGGGCCAGCACGAGGTAGGTCTGCAGCCTGCCGAACGTGTGGCCGAACCTCTTCCAGTAGTGCCATAGCATCTGCAACGTCGCACGCAAGGGATGAACCTCTCCAAACGAGTGATGACGGGAGGGATCTGGGGCTTCGGGTGAAACCCATCATGTTAGGCCCCCCTTGGCCTTCCGTCAACCCGTCCCTGCGCCGATCACGACCCGCCCGCCTGCAGCGCGCCGAGCGCGGCCCACACCGCCTCGAGCACCCCCGGACCCACCCCACGTTGGCACAGGGCGATCTCCCCTTGTGGTCCGATGAGCACCACCGCGGGGGGCTCCGGAGCCGACCCCGGGAACAGTGCCTCCCAGAGTCCGCCTGCATCCCCCCACAGTCCAGGGCGCCAGTCGCGTGCTCCCACGATCACCCGCACCCCGATGGTCTCGAGTTCGATCCGACGCGCCTCCACCGCGAGGCGAAGGCGTTCGCCGAGCTCCTCTTGAGGCTCGATCGCACACAAGAGCACCGGGGTGCCTCTGCCGACGAGGGTGTCGAGTCGCACCGGCTCCCCCGTGGGATCGCGCAGGAGCACGTCTGTGAGGACCGGTTCCGGCGGCCGCACGAGGTCTCCGCGGTCCATCTCGGCAAAGGGGATCGTGAGGTCCGCGACCACGACCGCGGGGCCCTCGGGCCGCAAGGTCACCTCCTCGCACCATGCCCGTGGTTCGCCCTTCGAGTTCCTCACCCCCGCGGTCACGAGGTACCGGCCCGCCGGGGCGCACAGCACGACGCTCGAGTCGGTCTCCGTTGCGGTCACGGGATGCGTGGGCGGTTCGATGGGGCGCCATGCTCCCCTGGACCATTGGGCGAGTCCGACGTGGTCCAGGGCGCGCCATGCCCTCCCCCACAGGGTCAGTCGGAGTTCCACGCAGCCCCTCTCGCGAGGTGGGTCCTCGGTCGAGGATGTGCCAGTACCGCCCACCACCCTCACCCAGCGGTGACCATCCCACGCCTCTACTTCGTCGCTCCTGCCTCCCAGCCGTGCGGCGATACCGACGCTCCGCAGGCTCGCCACCGCGAGGGAGGCCCACTCCCTCGCGCTTCCCCAGCCGCGCCGCAGGGTTCCCTCCGGGGGCGAGGGGGGGCCGAACCCATCGTCCCGATCCTCCACGCGCACGAGGTCTCGCACCGCGGCGATCACGCGGTCGATGTCCTGTCTCACCGAGCCACCGCACAGAGGGCTGAACGCGTTCCACAGCTCAGACCTCCACGCGGTGAGCATGTCGAAGTGCCCGGCGACGGGGTGGAGCACGAAGGACCGCAAGGTGTCCTCAGGCACCGCCTCGTCCGGACGCAGCCGCATCGCGAGGCTCACCCCTCTGACGTGGTCGAGGATGGTTGCCTCGTCGACCTCCATCAGGTCCAGGGGGCGCAGCGCCCCGAGGAGCCAGAGACACCGCTCCCGTTCGATGCCCTCGAGGGTGGCGAGGGCCTGCTCCCACACCGGATGGTTGAAGCCCGCCAGGGCGAGGAGGCTGTCAAGCCCGGAGGTCGCGAGGGCGAGGATGAGCAGGGGAATCATCACCGGCTGCGCAGCCAGAGGAACCCCCTCGGAGGGGAAGGCCGAGCCCAGACACCCTCGACTCGCACCGAGGAATCGGCGCTGACCGTGACGGAGGTCCAGAACCCGCACGTGTCGTCCCCGGCGCTGGCGAGGAAGGTGCCCGGCCCGAGCACGAAGCAAGCTGCCTCATCCCCTGCCACCGCGCGGGAGGCGACAGGGCGGAACGCGCCGTAGTTGAACACCGAAACCGCGGCGGTCCACGGCCCGACGGCTCCCCTTAAGCCAACCGTGAGGGTGCACGGTGGCGCGTAGACCGCGGTGGAGTTGATGACCGAGTACCGACTCCCCGTGACCTCGAGTCCGTCCCCCGACCATCGACCGAAGCACGCCGAGTACACTACCGGTGCGTGCCTGACCGGTTCGGTGAACCAGGCCTCGTCGAGGCGGGGTGCGTGCTCTCCCGCGCCCAGGTAGTGCCACGCCCCATCCACCCACACCTCTGCCCACGCGTGGTTGTTGTCGGCCAGGCTCCAGTACGGGGTCCAGCTCTGCCGCGCGGGAAGGCAGACGGCACGAGCCGCTGCGACGAAGGCGATGGTCATCTCCTCGCACCGTCCCGCGCCCCTGCGCACCGTGGTCACCGGTCCCTGATCCCGTGGCTCGGTCGACACGAAGTCGATCCGGTCGTCGAGCCACCTGTTCACGCGCAAAGCCGCCTCGGTCATGGTCGAACAGGACCTTACGAGCGGAACGAGCTCTCGGAAGAAGAACGCTCGCCAGGACTGAAGCCTCTCCTGGCTGACCCTGTGGGGGAGGACGTAGTGGAGGAACAGCTCGCGTGGGACGGTGCGGCCCCAGGGCAGGGAGTCTCGAGCGAGGGCCGCCCAGTGGAGGTTCTCCTTCAGGAAGGCCGCGTCGATCACGCCCAGGTCACGGTACGGGAGGTTGGCCACGAGGAAGCTCGCCTCCTCCATGAGCGAGTCCTCCGTCGTGGCGAGGAACTCCTCGAGTTCGCCCCGTTGCCGTCCCGCGAGTCGCCAGCTCTCGGACACTTCCTCACGGAAGACCTCGGGCACCCTGCTCACACCGAGGGACCGCTCTCCCACGTGGGGAGCCGTAAGCAGCAGCCAGCACAGGAGGCTGCGTGTCATCCGGAGTCTGCCTCCCCCAAGGCCTTCCCCTCGCCGTGGAGAACCTCCAAAGCGGCGCACGAAGGGTGCGTGGGACGAGCCTGAGGCCTCTGGAACCTCGATGCCATGGGACCTCTCCCCTCACGCGCTCCGGCACCCCGCCGACGGCTACGTCTGCGGGGAAACGTACGGCTCGGGGGCGCCAGGAGCCATTCGTGAGTCCAATCGGCCGCCAAACAGGCCGCCCTCCCCCCACGAGGCAAGGCTCCCGTGCGCCTGAGGGACGCAGCCAAGGGAGCCCGCTGCGCTTTGGCCTAACGGATCACCACGAGGGGCACCCGAGCCTCCACACCGCCCTGCACGTCGACGATGTACACCCCGGGATCGAGCCTGCGCCCGTCTCCCGTGCACAAATCCACGACGACCTCGTCGGCCCACCTGCCCTCGAGGGCCACGACGTTGACGCACCTCCCGGCGATGTCGTGGAGACACACCCGCGTCCCGGCAGAGGCGAGGCCCCGGCCCAGGAGGTGCACCTGCCCCACCGCCGGGTTCGGCCAGACGGAGAGCTCCAATGACCTCCTGCTCGGCCCCTCCCCCACACCCGAGGCCATGGCGTTCACGAGCTCGCGCACCCGTGCGGCACAGGCGACGTTGCCGGCTCGGTTCATGTGATTGTCGGGGTACGAGATCTCGTACTCGGCCCTGAGGGTGTTCTCGTGCGGTTGGCCCGGAGGCCTCGCAGTGAACGCGAACGCACTGAACCCCACGACGTTCCCATGCGAGGAGTACGAGCGGAGGCCCGCCACCGTGTCCTCCAGCCACTGGCCCCACGCACGTCCCCGTGCCCTCACCGCGGGAGGGGGACAGTTCTCGCCCTGCCGGTGATGCGGCACCGAAGAACAGTAGATGAGCTTCTGCTCCGGGTGGGCATTGAAGTAGCCGACGATATCGCTCACCGAGTGATCCTTCCAGCTCTGGAGGGTTACATCGTCAACGAGGTACTCTGTCGGGTAGAAGCACGACTTTATGATGATGATGTCGGCGGTTCTTGCCTCGGCAGGGAGCCTCGCACCGTCGTTGATGAAGAGGGCACAGAGCCCGGCCCACTCAGGGTCCCACGGGCAGTAGGGGGCATTGTCGTCATAGTGCCAGTTGTCGGTCACGACGTGCCCGTCGCTCTGGAGGTTGGCGCGGAGGTTACCACCCCCAAAGTCTGGGTCCCACTCGTCGTAGTCCCGCAGCCAGTTGTCGCCCGTGGACTGATGGATGAAGTGCACGTGGGCAGCCTCGACGCCGAGAGAGCATGACGCCAGTGCGAAGAGGCTCAGCACGAGTCGTGCGGCGTTCATTGACAACCTCCTTCCTCGTCGGATGGGCCATTCCGAAGCTCGGTTCTATGTGTTAGCGGATGCGCACCACTCTGCTCGTCGCGTGTGCCCCGCGGGGGTTCGCCACGCGGATCGCATAGGGGCCCGAAGGCACGAGGGATCCCTCCCCATCCCTGCCGTCCCACGTCACCGCGTGGCTGCCAAAGCCGACGAGTCCGCGCCACAGCATTCGCACCTGCGCTCCCCCTGGCGTGTAGACCCCCACCTCCACGGGACCTGGCCCCGCGACCGTGAAGCGAATCGACGTCTCGTGCGAGAACGGGTTCGGGGCGGGACAAGACACGGTGAGCGTGACCGGCTGGGCGGGATCCGGCTCGTCTGCTGGCTGGGAGGTCCAGACCACGAGGCGGGTTCCCTCCTTGGTCACGATCAGCCCTGGTATCGTGACGAGCCCGGGAGCACTCGGCGTCGTCTGCCCGCTCTGGATCACTGTCCCGTCTGACAGACGGTGGGTCCGCCAGGAGCACTGGGTGCCCGGGGAGGGCCTGAACTGACGGGTACGCCTCGTCGTCACGTCGACCGTGCCCTGGCTCGGGAGCGTCTCGAGCCCGGGCAATCCCGGGTCGTACATCCGAAGCGCGACCTCCCAGCATTCCGGGGTGTCGACCACATCTCCGGCGAAGTCGTTCCAAGGCACGACCACTCGAGACCGCAGTTGTAGTACGCCGTCGTCTGTCCCACGAAGTTGAGCGAGAAGTTGGAGAAACCAGGGAAGGATCGATCCCTTCGGAATGAGAACTCTCCAAAGGTGAATGGGGGAGTATCGAGGAATCCCCACCATGAATGCTCGATAGGAAAGGCGGCGCCCACCCAGCCTTGCGTGCATCCGGCCATGGTTTCGCACCATGGCTACCCCTGGGTTTGCCAGTTGATAACGTTATCTTGTATTCCATGGTACGTCACAATGTAGGCCATGTCGTCTAGCCACCGGTCCACCATGTTGCCCTGGTGGTTCATCCACTGCCACACACTGGTCCCGTCGTACCGCGCGAGATGGCTCGCGTACCGCCCTTCGTTGACGATCGGCAGGGCAGAGGAAGGCAAGCCCCACTTCGGGATCACATCGGAGAGGAACTCGCCACTCGCGACGTAGTTCGTCATCGGCTGGCTGCAGTACACGGCGGCGAACACGTTAGGATACCGCATGCCTAACGCGATGGCGCCGCTCCCGCCCATGGAGTGACCATAAGCGTAGATGCGGTTTTCGTCGACATTGAAGCGAGGATCGCGAATCACATCGTAGATAGCACGCAGTAGTCTCTGTTCGGTAAAGTTGCTGATGTGACCTGATGCCGGGATGGAGGGGAGGTCGCCCCAGATGTACTGCGGCCATTCATCGCCCCACGAGTGTTCCCTCGCGTAGCCATAGTACCACGACTGGTGGGGGTCATCGCCCCAAATCTGGATCGCGGGCCACCCGTATCCCGTCCCGTTCGCGTGGTCCTCGAACGCGTCGACGTACCGGGTGCCGTAGCCTTCGACGTGGAGGTAGAGGGGCCAGGGAACGGCAGGGTCGTACCCTTCCGGCAGGCTCAGGAAGTAGTTGTAGGCGTAACCGTCCATGGTTGCGTTCCAGGTCCGGAAATCCATGAACTGGGTAAACACCATGGCCCGGCCATTGGCCGATCGCCACACCATGAAGGGGAGCGGATCGGCCACCACCTCCTGCACCCCGGTGGTGAGGGCGTTCTGGCCCGGGACGATCGTCGTGTTCTCGACCCCCCGGCCACGCTCGTCACGGCGTAATAAGCCGTTCCCTGCTCCCCCTCGTGGACCGTGAACACGAACAGCCCTTGAGAGTCCTCGAGCTGTGGTCCCAGGTCCGCGATGATGAAGTTTCGTTGCACGGGGGTCACGCCGTAGTCGCCCATCCACCGTTCGGTGAGGTACATCGCGGAGGAGTCGGGGATCTGCGCCACCCGCGTCGCCGAGGCGAGGTTGGTGGGGGTGATGGGCTGGGTGTGCCGGTAGATACGACCGATGGAACGCGGAGAGTTCGGTCGGGGTCTGGGCCCACACCACCGAGACCACGAACACCAGGACCACACGTGCCGCCTTGCACATAGCACCCTCCCGCGTGGAGTCCGAGACACTGTGGACGAGGGCGCGACCCCTTCGACTCGAGGTTGCCCGTCGTGTGGTCTGGGGCCTCGGTCAGGTGGTCACTCGCGCGGGAAGACTCCGGCCGATAGGAGTCCCGCGACTCCGAGCTCATTCCCCCTTTCTTGATCTGGGCCCAGGCGCCATCGGCCTAGCGCACCACGACGAGAAGGTGTGACGTCGACCCAGGGACACCACGTCCCGTGACCTCCATCCGGCACATGTACGTGCCAGCGGCCACATGGTGACCGTGGTCGTCGGTGCCGTCCCAGGAGAGACGATGGAGGCCGCAACCCTGCGGCGCCACGAGGCTGCGCACCCTCTTCCCCGCGACGTCGAAGATGCCAAGGTCTCCCCCTCGGTCATCGTCCCCGGGCGACCATGCGATGGCGATTGCCCCTCGGGACGGTACGGGGTAGACCTTCAGCCGTGGAACAGCGCCCAACTGGAAGTCCCGGCAGTCGAACGCGAGGGTTCGGAGGAGGATGATCCCGCCCTTGGCCCCCACGGTCACGCTCCCAGACACCGTGAGGTAGGCGAGCGAGTCGTTGAACACCCCATCCTCACCGACGTCCACTTGGGGATCGTCGACGAGGTCCTCGACGTCGATGGTGAAGTACTCGGCATCGAGCGGGACGTCCACCGGATCCCACGTCGGATTCAGGAGGACACGCCCATTCTCGTAGAGACGCTCATACACCCCCAGGGAAGGGTTGAAGAGCTCGTCGACCTCCAGCGGTATGCCACCCTCGTACGCCCCGAGCTCGACGGTGTACTCGGGAAAGTAGACGAGCCTGCCCCAGAAGTTCTCGCCGAAGACGAGGTTGTAGTAAGTCTTCTCTCCCTTGATGAGCAGGTAGTTCGCGAGGGCGTACAGCCGTTCCGCACCGGCCCACTCATCCTCCACGATTGCCTGGCAGATCACCACCCTGCCGCGGCGCTCTAGGTCCAGTAGGCGGTTCATCTGCAGCCTCCAGTCTTCGATGTCGTAGAGGTCCCACGGCCCGGGTGACCCGAACATCTCGACCATCACCCCATCGACGAATGCACCATAGTCCGTGGTGTCCCGCGTGGTGATCCACGGTCCCACGTTGGGCACAAAGTAGAAGTGCTCGGGCTGACCGTGAAGCTGCGCCTGCGCGTGATTCCCGAACACCTCCATGTGATGGATCCACACGACATCACCTGGGGGCACCAGCCAGGAGGGGGTGTAGTCCAGGTTCCACGGGAAGCAGTAGGAATCGGCGAACACCCCGTCCGAGTTCGTCGAGCGCAGCTGCTCGATCACGGTCGCGCTCCAGTACTCTTTCCACCCGGCCGTGGTGTTCCCATTCACCTCTCCCGAGATGTCCATGAGGTACCACCCCCAGTCCTGCTGGATGATGCGTCCTCCTGGGTTCGGCGACCCCGGATCCGTGATGAACCAGTCCCAATGCGGATCCACCACATCCCAGTCATTGACCCAGTCATTCCCCACGAGGTAGCCTGGGATTTCCTCGTAGGTGCCAAACGAAAGGCGGTAGTTTAGTACAATGAAGTTGGGATTGTAAACGCGAATCCCGTCCACGAGGTCCAGGGGGATCTTCTGGCATCCTACGTAGTGTGTCGCGAGGAACTCTCGTTGCGCCTCCGTCAGATTGAACTGGGGCTGGTCGTAGAAGATGTGGATGCCGTGACGGGTATCCGGAAACACGCGGGTCAGCCCGAGAGAAAGGCCCGGGGGAACGGCGAGGACGACCGCGACGAGAAAGGGAACCACCGTCCCGGGCCGAAGGCGACTAGTTGGGAATGTGTCCATGAGTGCCCCCAGTTCCTCGATGGGAATCGGTTCTCCGCGTGATGACGGGAGTGCCCAAGGGGAAGAACCGATGCACCCTGCCCAACCAGACAAGGTTTAATAGGCCTGCAGGAGCGTCAAGTGGTATTAACCCACCCCAGTGACAGCCTCAGCTCCGTGTATCAGAAGAACTGCGCAACGCACTTTGGGAAACTGCCATCGGAAGGATCGCACGCGGTCTCGTGGTGTGTTGCCCCCATGAGTAGGACACCGCCTCGGAACGCACCGCACAGGTTCCCACAAAGCCTCGGGCTCCCTCTCGCAGAGGGCGCCTCACCAAGTTCCCGCACGCGCCTTGCCCAACTCACCCACGGGGGAACGGTCGCCTCAGCATGGTGAACGTTCGAGATTCCAGGTGAAGTGGCATGGCACGGGTCATCGACTCCACCCGGCCTAACGGCCACGTTGCCTTCGGCTGCCTGGATACCCCGTGGCCCCACTCTCCTCGACCCTGCCCCTGGGCGAGCGGTTGCGCTCCAAGGGGGGCGGAGCAAATTGAAACGTTTCGGGTGCGCGAGGCCCGACAGGAGCCCTAGCCCCTCGCGCGATGCGGATGTGCGGACAGTCGACGGTGAGTCGTCCGCACCGCCCAGGAGACGAGGATGTCGGAGATCCTGCAGCAGAGTATCCTCCTCCTCTTGGCGGCCTTGGGATTCGTGAGGATAGTCCGATTCTTCGACGCGCGCCTGCGCCCCGTGATTCCCTCGGTCCCAGGAACGGCGCGCCCTGAGAAGCGGATCTCGGTAATCATCCCCGCTCGGAACGAAGAGAAACGCATCGGTAGGCTCCTTCGTTCGCTCGCGAACCAGACCCAGCCCCCCTTCGAGACCATCATCGTCGACGATGAATCGTCCGACGACACCGTGTCCGTTTCGCGCGGGTTCGGCTGTACGGTGCTGAGCACAGAGGGCACGGGATGGGTGGGGAAGAGCGCGGCCTGCTACACGGGGGCAAACGAGGCATCCGGCGATGTCCTCCTCTTCCTCGATGCAGACGTGTTCCTCGATGAGGAAGCACTCGAGTACATTCAGGAGCACACGATCGCTGGTGCAGCAGTTAGCATCCAACCGTACCACCACATTGAGAAACCTTATGAGCAGTTGTCAATGTACTTCAACATTGTATCCTTTCTTGGCCTTTCTTTAGGAGGCTTCCGCTCTCCCTTTCACGCAAATGAAGGCTTCTTCGGTCCCTGCATGTGGATCGATCGGGAGACATATCTGCAATCAAAGGGGCATCTTCTGGTGAAGGATACGATCATCGAGGACATGGCACTCGGGCAGGTATGGGCGGCCCAAGGGATCTGCCTCGCCAGCGTTCCGCATGGAAAGAAGGTATTCTTTCAAATGTACGCCGAGGGTTTCTCCCAATTACTAAACGGTTGGAGTAAGAACATAGCCCTTGGTGCTCAGAAGTCAAACGGCTTTAACATCATTATCATCTTCTCCTTCGTAACCTCTTCATTCAGCCTCCCCATTGGTCTCGCCAAAGCCATCTCTGCCGGCTCGGTGGGCCGCACGATGTACTATGCCGGAGCCTACCTCCTGTTCGGGGGGGCCGTGTACTCGGCCGCCGCACGCCTTGGGGCGTTCTCCATGACGAGCATCGTGCTGTACCCGATCCACGCCTCCTTCTTCTTCGCCGTCTTCCTCCGTTCTCTCCTCACCAAACTCCTCCGCATACCGATCACCTGGCGAGGACGGAAGGTCCTCATCCGGTGACCGCCCTCTCCTTCCTCGCGGCGAACTCGCTCTTCTGGGCGGCCGTGCACACGGCGAGCGGCTCCCTCGGCCATCTCCTCCCGTCGAGCGTGTACCGATACGACGCGTGGCTGTTCCGAACCAGACCCTGGGAGGCAGGCGGTCGGCTGTACAAACGCAGGTTCCGAATTGACACATGGAAAGACAAGCTTCCAGAAGCAGGAGAGCTCCTTGGGATTCACCCGTTCAACAAGAGAAGATTGCACCGACACGATGTCGCCTACCTCGAGCGGTTCCTCTTGGAGACCTGTCGGGCCGAGCTCACCCACCTCTTGCCCTTCGCCTTCTACCCCTTCTGTCTTCTCTGGAATCCGCCCATCGGAGCGGTCATTTCGTTCGCCTACGCGCTGTTGGCGAACGTTCCTTTCGTGATGGTGCAGCGGTACAACCGCGCACGACTCGTGCGCGTGGTGGAGGCACGTCGTCTGTGTCGGGAGGAGCCCACTGCGGCGCCACCTGCCTCCGGCCCCGCACGGTGATCTCTCACCTCAGGTGCCCCGCGGTGCATCCCCGGGTCCGCGGGTGGTCGTCTGGGACCCTCCTCCCCTCGGAGGTCGTCGACGGCGAGGGTCCGGCGAGGCGAGGCTTCGGGGGGTTGTCTCGCTAGCCCGTGATCTCAACTGTGTACTGGTCGGAGCTCCCCGGCCTCAGTCGGGCGATGGCACCCACGATCTCGACCCCGGGGAAGCGAGTCTCGAGGATCCCCCGCGCGGCCTCGAGATCCTCCCTGTGCTGGCGCACCTCTTCCTCGCGGGAGCGGAAGCCGAAAGGGCGGTACGCGCCGCAATCCTCGTGCTGCACCAAGATGATGCGCCGCACCTTGTGGAGGTTGACCGAGACCTCAAGGTCCCTCAGGAGGGCTTCGTCATACCCGGGTCGCGGGCGAACGAGGTCCTGGATCCCCCCTGCACGGGTGATGAGATCGCAGTCGGTTGTCAGACCCCTGACGAACTCCGCCACGCAGTTGGACCCCCCGTGCCTCTGGTGGAGTCGGAAGTCCTCGCACGTCACCAACGCCGCATCACAGTGGTGTTCCATCGCGTACTCCTTGGGCGCAAGCCTCTCGTGCCAACTCCGGAGTCTGGGCAGGCCTGTGCGGTCTGGTGGCGTCCTCGGCGTTCGACCGCCCTCCTCACGAGCCTGCCCCGAGGGAGCCGGCGGCCAAGGTAGGTCATGCCCCGCCTGGGGACAAGACGTCGACTACGCACCAGGCGACCGTGGAGGGCCCTCACTGTCCAGATCCACGCCCGCCTCCCGACAACCCCGCCAGATCCTCGCCCCCCGCTGGAGGGGGAGCACGGTCCTCGGCTCGCGTCGAGCCGGGTGAGGATGGGCGAACCTCCTTGTCGTGAGCCGTCCGTGGTTCAGGCGCGTTCCCTTGGAACCGCACCGGTTCCTCTACTAATCTCACGCCCGCGGCGTGGAAGGGAGCGCCCGGCCCCCGCGCGCGAGCCATGCCACCGCGGGACCCCGCCGAGGCCTCTGGTGCGGGGGGAGGGTGTCCTCTCGGATCGGGCGGAGGAGAGCCGGCGCGTGCCTTTCCCCCGAACTCCTGGAAAGCGCACACTCGGGTGCTGGGGAAGGGCCGGCGACGCCGCAGGGAGGGCGAGGGTGCGTGGAACGGGAGCACCGGGGGGTGATGTGGGAGGGTACTCGTGGGAGACGCACGGCAGGGTCCGACGTGGGGAGGTGGGGCGCCCCTACGGGCGCCGCAAGGATGCGCCGTGCCCGGGGCCGGTGCGTTCAGCCTCCCGCCGTCTGGGGGAAGGCGGTGTTCGCGTAGAGGTACTCGACCTTCTCCTTGTGCCGCAGCTCTTCAACGGCCATCCGCTCGAGCACGTCCCGAAGCTCCCCTGGCGGTTGCAGCGCCGCGAGCTCGCGGTAGAAGGTGTGGGAGGCAAGCTCTCGGTGGGCTGCGACCAGGTATACCGAGGCGCTATCGAGGTCCTCAGTCGTCGCCGGGGGCTCGACGTGCTGGGCGAGCCCGTAGTCGACGACGTCCTCCATCCTGAGGCCGGTGAAGGTCCGCCGGCCATCCCGGTACTCGACGAGGAACTCCCGGTGCTTCTTCTCCTCGCCCGCGAGGAACTGGAGCGTGTCCCGGGCGTGGGGATCCTCCACCTTCTCGTGAAGCCTCGTATAGAACGCGAAGGCTTCCTCTTCTCTCTTGATCGCCATGTCGATCACGGTGCGGACATCGATGGTGTGCATGGGCTACCTCCTCTGGTATCGTCGCATCATAGCGCCAGGGGTCGGACGTGACAAGTAGACGCCGTGCCCGCTCCACGACACGGGGGTTCCTGATGCCTGGCCCAGATGCGCGAACGGTCGTCTCACGCGAGGGAATCCATCTGCGGTGTGTGGGGTAGGAACGTTGACCTCGTCACTCGTTGAACGAGCCTCCACCACGCACGAGGAGGGCGTACCCTCGAGGGGTGGGACGGGCGGGGCGGACGACGATGACGTGGTGGTGATCAAGGTCCTCGCGCCCGTAGGCGCTCATGGCGCACGGGCTCACGACCTCATGAGGAGGCGTCTCATGGAAGATGGTGTCATCGATGAGAACCCGGTGCTCGCGGAGCACGGGGCGCGCCCGAGCAACTACGGCACACCCTGGCTCTCGAACGGCCACGCGCGCGTCACGGACGCGCGGGGCTTCTCGATAGAGGCATGGGTCTTGGTGCGGAACAACGTGGTGGAACGGGCCGCCTTCACCTCTGACGGGGGGATCCCGTGGCTCGCGTGCGGCAGCGTGGCGACCACCCTTGCCGAAGGCAAGAGCCTCTCAGACGCCACGTCCATTTCCGGCGACGATATCGCCGCCGCTTTGGGCGGACTCCCAGATGAGATGATGCCCTGCGCGCTCTTGGCCGCCGCCGCCCTCCGGGAGGCCTGTGAGAACCACACCAAGAGCCTCATGCGGAACCGTCCGCCCGCCCCACGCCACGAGGCCTCGGCGTGCACCTCCTGCGCGAATGAGACCTGCGCGGCCAAGACCCGACACCTCGGCGAGACGGACGAGGAGTTCGCCCAGAGGCAGAAGCTCTTCCGGCGGCTCTGCCGCATCCGTCACAAAGTGGTCGTCCTGTCGGGCAAGGGCGGCGTGGGGAAGAGCACGATCGCGGTCAATCTGGCGGTTGGCCTCGCGAAGATCAGCAACGCAGTCGGCCTCTTGGATGTGGACTTCCACGGCCCCAGCGTTCCCACCATGCTGGGGATTGAACGTGAGAAACCCTATGTGCACAATGAGGAGATCGTTCCCGTTAGCCGCGACGGGTTGAAGGTGCTCTCTCTTGGGTTCTTCCTCGATCACTCCGATGACGCCGTGATCTGGCGGGGGCCCATGAAGATGGGAGTCATTCGTCAGCTCCTCCAGGACGCCGCCTGGGGTGATTTGGACTGCCTCGTGATCGATTCCCCGCCGGGCACCGGCGACGAACCACTGTCTGTGTTCCAGCTGCTGGGCACCGTGGATGGCGCTATCATCGTCACCACACCCCAGCGGATCGCGGAGATCGACGTGAGGAAGTCGGTCTGCTTCTGTAAGAAACTGGGTGTGCCGGTGCTGGGGGTCGTGGAGAACATGGGATCGTTCGCCTGCCCGCAGTGCGGGACCGTCACCCCTATTCTGCAGGAGGGGGCGGGAGAGCGAATCGCCAAGGACATGCGCATCCCGTTCCTTGGCTCCATCCCGATCGACCCCTGCATCGCCGAGCTGGCTGACCAAGGGGTGCCGATGGTTGAGGTGCACGAGTCGGCCTCTGCGGAGGCCCTCCGTCACCTCGTCGCCGGGATCGCCCGCGTCCTCGCACGGTGAGTACGGCGACGTCACGAGGGCGGCGCGGTCACGACGCGAGCGAGCGCGACCGACTCGATGTGCGCGTGTCGAAGACCCTCGGGGAATTCGAACTGCATCCCGGTGACGTGCCCGCGCCACACCCAGGCCGGCAGCAAGCCGACGTCGATCCTGTAGGTGTGGACCATTCCATCGCCCGACACGAAGAACCTCAGGGACGCAGAGCCGTCGAGCACGTCTCGCCGAGCGGAGGAGAACAAGAGCCGGGCCTGCCCGCCTCCCACCGCGGCCAACCTGAGGAGCACCGCGTGGGTGGGGTCTGGGTCGATGTGCAGGCGTGGGGACACCAGCCGCTTCACCCACCCTGAGGCCACGCCAGGAGACTCCAGCCGCAAAGCCTGTGCGCCTTCCCAGGTCGCGACCTGGGATGCGGGCCACTCCGTCACGACGTCCACCGGTTCGTCGAGCCGGCCGAGGAGGAGGGGGAGGTGACCCAGGTCACCTCCGAAGGTCGTCGAGGCGATGAAATGCTCGACCACGCGGGGGCCCTGCGGAAGGGCATCCTGCCGGCGGGCGAGGATGATCGTGTCGTCGACGAGATCGACCGGCACGTAGGTTTGGTACAGGTACCGGGTGATGAGGGGGTGGCGCAGCGGGTGAATGAGCCAGTCGTACCCGTACTTCTCCTCGTCCCCGGAAGGGAAGAGCACGAGGCGTGGCAGGACCCGCTGCAGCGACGCGATGACCTCTCGCTGTGCCTCGCGGGATGCCGCGTACGTCGTCTGGACGTACCGGGTCGGGCACGGGCGATCAGCGAGGAAGTAGAAGAGGCCTCCGTTGGTGAAATCGTAGAACGCCTCCCCAGGCCCCAGGGCTCCTCGGAGATACGTGACGACGCGCTCGATCCACGCGGCGGTCCGGGGTTCGGCGCTCACGCCTGAGCCGGCTCTCCCGAGCCGTATCTCGCGCACGCCCGGTGCTGGGCCACGGCGGCACAGCAGGTTCCTGGCAGGCACGGTCTCGGGATCGAACCCAAGGAGGCTTACCCCAAGCATGGCGAGGAGGGCGAGCACGAGCCCGTGGGAGATGCGAGAGGGCCATCCGGGCAGCCGGATCCTCTCCCCGTAGGCGCACAAGAGCCCCAGCCAGACGGTAAAGGCCAGCGGGAGGATCTTCGTCACGTGATCCATGTCAGACCGCCGGATGACCGCCCTGAAGAACGCGGCGGCGCCGAGAGCCGCGACCGGCAGACCGAGGCTCGAGCCGTTGGCGAGCCCCAGTGCACGGTGGGTCGCCACGTGGGCGAACCCCCACACGGTGATGACCGCGGGCAGGTACATCGCCCACGCCTTCGAGTGGAACAGATCGACCGGTGAGCGGAGGTTCGTCCAGGGGATCGGGGGGAAGGGACGAGAGGAACGATCGGAGAGCCCGCCCACGATGTCGAGCGACGAGGTGAAGAACGCACCGATGGCCCTATGGTGGGCGAGGTACGCGAGCGGGAGGATCGCCGCCGCGGCCGCGCCCGCCGTGAAGGCCGCCACTCCCTGCCACCACCTCGGCTCAGGCCCCCTGTCCCGCACCGTAATCCCATAGAGGAGGGTCAGGGTCGCAGCCACGGCCGCGGCGGTCCCCCCGTCGAGGCTGTAGAAGAGCGAACTCACGACGAGCCCCCCTGCCGCGAATGCAAACAGCCTCCCCCGCGCGCCCCTCACGAGCCACCAGGTCAACGCCGCGTAGGCGAGGAACGCGAGCCAGTACCTCCCGGTCGGGGCAGGGAGGAGGAACAGGGCCGCGAGGGTTGCTGCCAATCCCCTCGCCCCGGACCCGAGGCTTGCGCAGAGGAGAGCATAGAGCCCGACGGTTGCGAGGGGATCTACCGCGTGCTTGACGAGGCGTGCCCCGTGCACGGACCACTCCCGTCGCAAGCCGAGCTGGGGAACGAGGGCGTTCTCCGCGAGTCCGTGCCAGACGAACACGTCCCTGTAGGGAGCCGCCCCTTTCGCGACGGCGGCGGCCACGGTGATCCGCTCGCCTTCGTGGTACAGGTCGATCGGCCCGGCGGTGTCGTGCGCGAAGCTCGTGCAGTAGAGCACGATCGGCACCCAGCACCACCAGAACACGGCCCGAAGGAGAGGGGAACCGGGCCATGTGGGGCCCAGCCACCCCCGCAGCGCGCCCACAACGCACACGAGCGTGGCCCCGAGGGCCGCGGCGTACAGGATGGGGCGGGGGATCGGCAGCACGTTCCCAAGGGTGAGGGCACTCAGGGGGAGGAATCCCTGCCACGGCCCGAGTGTGCCTGGGGCGCGTCGTCGCCGAGAGAAGGCCATGAGTATGCCCCACGCTAAGGCGACCGCCGCGACTCCCGCCAGGGCGGCGAGGGCCGTCGCCATGCGAGCACGCTCGAAGTCGTCCGGCCCCACCCGCATCCAGGGGGGCACGAGGGCACACCCTGCCACGAGCAAGGTGCCGACCGCCATGCCTACGTCCTGCCTCGTCCCCCCCCTCGGGCCAGGGAGGGGGCTCGGAGGGGGTCCCGCTTCCGGGCCAGAAGCGAGGGCGACGACCATGCCGATCGCATACACGACGGCACCGAGTGCGAGGGCCGGGCCCAACAGGAGCACGCCTGAAGAGGTCAAGGGAACCCATACGATGAGCCCCGCGTGGGCGAGAGTGGCAAAGAGGCGAGGCCGCACGCCGTGCCCGACCCTGCGCGCGAGGAGTACGGCCGACGCACACAGGGCCGGAATGATGATGCAGGCCACGACGAAAACCACCACCTCCTCGCCCTTCTGATGCCCCTCCACGATCGAACGGTTGATGACGTCGCCGTCCCACGAAACGCGCGTGCCGAGCCGAGAGGAGAGCCACTGAACGAGCCCGACGCCGAAGATCCCCGTCAGGAGGGTCACGAGAGGGGCAACCGCGAGGACCGCGGGGCCTGGGGAGACCCGTGATGGATCCTGTCGAGCCATCAGGCGGTCATGGCTCCCCTCACGCGGCCAGGCCCGGGACCGGCGCGCTCGAGGCCACGCCGTTCACTCTCCAGCCTCCTTCCTCTCGAGGCCGAACACGGCCGTGGCCCCTTCCCCCGTGAGGCTCCTCCAGTGACGCACGTGGATCGAAACCAACCGAATGCGACAGGTTCTCAGCCACTGACGCACTCTCTTCTCGAGGTGGCCGGACATGGTGCTCAACTCGTAGTAGTACGCGCACGACCCGATCGCCCGGCATCCCGCCTCCGGACCCACGACCGCCAGGGGCCGGGTGACATAGCCGAGGGCCGGCACGGCGAGGTCCTCGGCCGCCTTTCCGCTGGCGAGAATCGGGCGACCGGCGCTGTGCTCTTGGAGCCAACTCGCTGCGTGCTTCCGCGCCCGGATGAACGGGAGGTGACGGAACGTGCTCTCGTGGGTCGACCAGGTGTCAAGGGGCCACACCCGTTCGGTGAACGCGGCCGCGACCATGAGGCCACCGGTGACCACGGCGACGGTCCACCCGACACGCTTCCTCCCGAGCACCTCCCCGCATCCGAGGGCCAGGGCAGGCCAGGCGGGGAGCATGTAGCGCGGGAACCGGTAGTAGTACGTGCAGAACAGCAGCACGAGGCTGAGGGCGAACAGAGGCAAGACGCGCCAGAACCCACCCCTCGCCCACAAGCGCGACGCCATGGCAGCGCACAGACCAAGGGCGGCTCCCTCGGCCCAGCCCACACCGGGCAGGGCGCGGGTGCCAGCAACCCCGAGGCCCACGAGTGCGAGCAGGATCCACCTCCAACGCCGCTGGAGGAGGAATCCGAGCGCGAGCGGAAGGAACGCCCCCTGATCGAAAGACAGGCGCCGAACCCAGTAGCCGATGCCCCCGAGAGCCCGAGTGGGGTCGCGACTGAGGGAGAAGTCCTGGACGTTCTCCGGATACAGGAACCACCCGAACCTGACCTTGCACGCGACCAGCCACGCCCCGAAGACCGCGACGGGGATCCAGAGGAGACCTCGGCGGAAGGGGGGCCTCCAGATGCCGACGGTCGCCACCGCGGCGAGGGTTGCAGGTGGGAGGACACCGGGGGCCTTCGTGAGTGCGGCCATCGAGCCGAGCACCGCGTACCGTGTGGCCCATCCCCTGTGTGCCGCCAGGAGCGTCAGGACCGAGAGCGCAGCCACCGGGATGTCGAGCCGCACGAGCGAGGTTTGCACCACGAAGGGAGCCCACGTCGCGGTGAGGAAGGCGGCCAGCGACCCGGTTCGAACACTCGCCAGGCCCTTGCCGAGGGCGTACACCGCCCAGACCATGGCGAGCGAGAACGCCACGCACAGGCCGTGGAGCACCTCGACCCGAGCCCCAAGGAGCCTGAACGCGAGGCCCTCCAGCATGAAGAAGAACGGAGGGTGGACTTCGTCTTCGATGAACGGGCTGAAGCTCCTCGACATGATGAGGGCGTTGGGGATCATGTAGGCCTGGCCGTCGCCGAACTCCGGCATCCGGATGGTGGCGAACCCCACGACGCACGTGATGACCAGGCCGCCGACGAGCCCCCATCTCGGGGGGAGTGCCCTCAGGAGGTCTCTCGGCGAGGGCGAGGCGGATGATCTCACGATGCCAGGGCCCACCACGACACGAGGCACAGGGGGAGGGTGAGGGCACAGAGGGCGTAGGCCACGAGCATGACGCTGCCGATCTTCCCCTCGTCTCCCCCGTATGCCCTCACCTGGAGGATGATGCCCGTCGCGGGGGCTGACCCCGCCTGGATCACGTAGAAGTCGGCGAGGAGGTCGTTCCCACGGTGGATCCCGAGGCCCCCGAGCACCGCCATCACGACGGCGGGCTGGACGATAAGCTTCAGGAGCCCCACGACGGAGGCATCCTTCGCGAACCTGTGCACACAGCAAGGTACGCCTCCGAGAATGGCCCCGAGGGCGAACGTCGCCACCGGCACGGCGGCCTGACCCATGAGCGTGGCAGCGTTCATGAGCACCCCGGGGATGAGGGGCCGTGCCCCGAGCGCCGCGCAGGTGATGCCGAGGAGACTCGACACGAAAGGAGGCGTGACGAGCCCCCTCCAGCCTCGGGTCGCGCCTCGCTCGCTCGCCAACAGGGGCCCCACGCTCCAGAGGACTGGGTTGATCCCCATGATGAAGAGGAACGTGTACAGGGCAAAGGTTTCGAACCGATCTGGGAACAGCCTGAGGCCAACGGGGAGCACGAGGTAGCCCGCGTTCTGCAGACCCACGAGGGGAAGCAGGTCCTTCGCCTCCCGCAGCCGCCGCCAGAACACGAGCACCGCCATCCCGAAGCCAACCCCGGACATGGCGACCGCGGACAAGGGAATCACCCACCAGAACGAGAAGGCCTTCGGATCGAATGTCGTGACGACGTTCGAGAACATGAGGGCGGGGAGGAACACGTTGACCGTCACGGCGACCAGCCCACTCACGTGGGCCTGGGTCACGATCCCCTTGCGCACGAGGAACCCCGCGCACGCGATGACGAAGAAGATGTCCAGGATCGCGCCAAACGTTGCAAGGAAAGCCGAAACGAATGAAGGCATCGGAACCTCTGGTGCCTCACCGTGAGGAGGCGCGAGTCGGAAACGGTTCTTGAGGCGTGCAATCAGGGGAGTGCGCCCACCGATCGCAACTGCGCGGCAGGCAGCTCCGTCATGGGCTCGCAGGAGGTTGCACACGGCACCTCTCCCCTGGGGCTCCCAAGAGCAGCAATGTGGCACCAGCGGTGGTGGCCTCCTTTCCCTCCGCTGTCTGAGTGGCGCGGGGCCCGGCTCCCCTTCCCCGAGAAGGAAGCCGCGCCCTACGCTCGGGAGCAGGGTGGCGGGCACCTCCCCAGGCCCACGTCGATGCACTCGTTTCCCTCGCCAGCACGCCGCTGGGCGTGTCACGGTGGTCACCAACGAGCAGTGCTTCAGAGAAGACGACGCGCAGGCCGTCACGCCCGAGGGTGTCTGCCGGGTCCTGGTGATCGGAGGCTCTCATGTGATCGGCATGGTCTACAACGCGGAGTCGTTCCCCACTCCGTTCGAGCATGCCCTCAACTCCCGGTCGGGGACAGGCCCCCACGAGGTCATCAATGCAACCGTCGGACACTACGGCCCACACAACTCCCACGTCCTCATCCGGAGGTTCTCCTCCCTCGAGCCTGACGCCTTCGTCGTGCTCTGCGAGGGCAATGACTCCATCGGCGCTGTGGTCCGACCAGATGCGGAAGGAGGTCGCCATTCCCCCTCGACCGGCGGGCTCCACGCGTCTCATCGAGCGGGCGGCGGAGGCCGATCGGGCCAGGGTCGGCTGTGGGCTCCACCAGGCGTACTCCTTCGAGACCTTCCCCCACCTCAGGTGTGGGAGATGGTCCCGATCAAGGAGCTCTGCGGGAAGCACGGGGACGGCACTTCCTGCGCACCCTCCCGACGGCCTTCCACAAGGGTGTCGCCCCTCCTCCCGCGCGCCGCGCGATCGAGATCCTCAGGCCTCACCCTTGTTGACCTCGAGGTGAACCGTGCCCCTTGCCGAGGGCTCCTAACGCGACTGGACGCCTTGGGCATCAAGGCGCTCGATCTCGCCGGGGCACTCTCGGTGCTAGGGCCTTCCCCCGTCTGGGAGGCAGACTATCACCTCAGCCGCACCGGTCACGCCCCCGGGAGTCGGGCGTTCGTTGAAGGCTTCCTCCCCGCCGTGGACTCCTGCGGATCCACTCCGCCATGATGTCCCGGTGACTACGCCGGCAGGATCTCCCCGATCCACCCTCCCCCGATGACCCTGTCGGCGTCGTAGAACACGACCGCCTGGCCTGGGGTGGGTGCCCACACGGGACGATCGAACGTCACGAGCGCCTCCCCTCTCCTCCGCAACTCGACCAAGGCCTCGACAGGCTCGTGCCCGGAACGGATCTGCGCGTGGCACCTAAACGGTCGGTCGGGGCACCCCCCGTGGAAGACGACGTCGGTGGCTCGCAGGACCTTTCCCATGAGGTCTTCGAGGCTCGTGGTCACGGTGACCGTCGCCTCCTGGGGGTCGATCGCCCTCACCCACGCCGGGGTCCCGAGCGCGATCCCAAGCCCCCGCCGCTGCCCCACGGTGAAGCGGTGGAATCCCCCGTGGCTGCCAACCACCCTCCCATCCGGCAGGAGGAACGGGCCAGGCCGAGCCCGGGCTCCCAACGTCCGGCGCAGGAAGTCTGGGAACCTCTCGCCACGCCCCACGACGCACATGTCCTGGCTCGCCGAGACCGAGGAACAGGGAAGGTTCGCTTTGGCGGCGATCTTGCGTACCTGCGCCTTGCTGAGCTCCCCGAGGGGGAAGAGAGCGCGGGTCAACTGGTCGGGGTGGAGGGCGAAGAGGAAGTAGGACTGGTCCCTGCTCCGATCAAGCGCCCTGAGGAGCGCAGGAGGCGACCCCGGAGCCCTCCTCACGCGCGCATAGTGTCCGGTCGCCACCCATGCCGCGTCATACTCGATTGCGAGGCGGCCGAGGGTGTCGAACTTCACGTCTCGATTGCACCACACACAGGGGTTGGGGGTCCTCCCGGCCGCGTACGCCTCCCAACTCGGCGAGAGCACCCGCCCGCGGAACTGGGAGGCACGATCCACGACCTCGAGGGGAATCCCAAGGCTATCTGCCACCGTGCGGGCGCGCCCGATGGCGGTCCAGGCGTCTTCCCCCGCCGCTGGCCTGGGCGAGCTCGGGGCCGTCAGGTCGGCTCCCCACTCGCTCGCTTCCGGCGCGTCCAGGCGCAGCGTGACCCCGATCACCTCGTACCCTCGTTGCCTCAACAGGAGGGCGGCCACGGCGGAATCCACGCCCCCGCTCACGCCCACCACGACGCGCCGAGCACGATCCATGGGGAAGAGTCGCCTCTGGTCGAATCGGCGCCCCTTGGTTCGGGCCCCTCACTCGGCTGGCACGACGGTGAGCACCGCTGCGGAGGAGTACGCGTTGAACTCCGGGGCGTACATTGACTGCACCGTGGCCGGAGCGACCCTAAAGGTGCCCGCCATGTTCGCGCGCAATCGGTACTTGAGCGTGTACTCTCCGTGCGGGAGGCTCTCGAAGAAGAAGTTCGTGCCCGAGTCACGCACCTCCTCGTACCAACCGATGCCTAGGTCCCACTTGAAGCGGGAGATCGGATTCTCCGGCTCGAGGCCCGAAGGCCGAGGATCTCGCAGGTGCACGTACTCGGCCTCATGCTTCGCACGGAGCGAGATCTGCACCTCGACCTGGTCGCCGACCTTGATGCGTGCTCCCTCAACCAGCGGCTTGAGCACGAACCCGCTCCCGGTGCTCTCCCTGAGGAAGTAGCGGCGGGAAACCTGGAAGAAGTCGCCGCGGTCTGCCTCCGGCAGCCGTTCGGTCGAGAAGTGCCACGTCGCAGACGCGAAGGCGAACCCCTTCGCCTCCTTCTCCACCACGACCGTGGCGGTGTGCGGGCCGACGTCGTCGACTCCGATCACGAGCTGGTTCTTCTTCCCCGTGTATCGGTCAGGCTCGAAGCTGAAGGTGACGGTCCGGTCCCCCACCGTCACGGTGGCGTCTTCGCGGATCGCGAGCGCGCCCTCGGCCTTGAGGTAGTGCACGAGCGAGTAGATCACCTCCGCGGTGGCCTTCGTGGATTTCCACTGGTTGAGCTTCTTGTTGAGCAGCAGCCACTGCACGATCCCGTGCCGGCGTGGGTCGGTCGGTGAGAGCTCCGTGAGGGTTCGCAGCGCCCACGCGTGCGTCTCGATCGTGTCGTTGTACCAAAGCCACGATCGATCCTCGGGGGCCCAAAACGTGCCCTGATCCTCGGTCTCTTTGGCCGAATCCATCACGCTGTCCCATACGAGCCTCGCATCCTCGTCGCGCCCCATGCGTCGGAGCGTGAGCGCGAGGCATCCCTTGAGGTAAGGCGAGTGACGCTTCCAGTGCCTGAAGGAGAATGCGAGGATCTCCTCTCGCTCTTGGGGCGAGAGCATGTCGCCGGTCCACGAGGGATCCGGGTAGCAACTCGCCACGTAGTTGAGCACGGTGAGGAACTCCCAGCAGCAGTCTTTCGCCATCATCGCACGCAGCTCGTCCTTGAAGTAGCGGGCGAGGTACGACCACCCCCGCTGCACCATGTCCTTCGGCACCTCGACCCCGAACTCGAGGGCCTTCGCGAACCCGTGCATGAGGTAGAGCGTCATGTAGGGAGAGGGGGGGCCTCCGGGCCACCAGGGGAAGGCCCCAAGGGACGTCTGCGCCTTGCGCAGCTTGGCAAGGGCCCGGTCGCGCTCGGCGCGGGCGATCCGAGCGTCCAGCACGTTCACGAGCTCATGCCCGGCATCGGCGCCTCCCCTGGCCTCCTGGAGCCACGGGGTCTCTTCAAGGAGCATCTTTCGGTTCGGATCGGCCTCGTCGAACGTCTCCAGCCTCGTCTGGCGCGAGGAGAACTCCTCGGCCATGCGCCTGATGGCGGGGTAGCGGTCATAGAGGCTCGAAACGATCCCGGTCGAGAGGAACCGGTTCAGGGTCTGCTCCGTGCATTCGTAAGGGAAGTTCACGAGGTAGGGCAGGGCCTGGAGCACGGTGAAGAATAGCTGCGCGTCCACCGTGATCACCAACTGGTCGTGCACGAGGGTCGGATCGTCCCCCCTCGCCAAATCTTCGAAGGTCATCACCTTGCGATCCTTGTCCCGCAAGGTCACGAACCGCGACTGCGCGAGGTGCATCCTCCCCGGCAGGATCGGCAGGGGCCGCAGCTCGCCGTCGCTGAGGTCGTTCGACTTGCCCACCGCCTTGAAGGCGACCGTCCCGACCCTCTTCGGCGCAACGACCGGGAACGAGACGTTCGCTCCGCCACCCGGCATCACCCTGAACGGGGCGCGGGCCCTCTGCGGGGTCAGCCCAAACTCCGCGAGCACGCTCTCGTTCGTCGCCACATCGACGATGTCGAGGGAGACTTCGCCCTCGAGGGGCGCATCGGAGGCGTTATTCACCACGACCTTGAGCACCGCCTCGTCCCCCTCGCGCAGGAACCGTGGCACGTAGGGACGAACAGTCAGTTCCTTGATGGTCGTGGCCTGGAGGGTGAGCTGTCCCGCGCGCAGGTCGCGGGTGAGGGCGTGCACCCACACGTTCCAGGCGGTCACCGCGTCGGGCACGGTGAACTCGATGCCGGCGCTCCCGTCCGATTCCGTGACGAGGTGCGGTTCCCAGAAGGCGGTCTCCGCGAACTGGGTACGCAGCCCCTCGCTCGGCGCCTCAGTGGCCGGGACTTCCTCCTTCTCCTCCGCCAGCGACTTATCCATGGGAGGCTCGGCCTCCGGCAAGGTCTCCTCGGCCGCCGAGCCCAACTCCGCCGCCATCACCACGTCACGGGCACTCATCACCCTCGGTGGGGGTGGCTCAGCCCCGCCCTTGAAACGCCTGATGCCTCGCCTCCCCGGCCCCCCGATGCCGTAGCTACCGTACTCAACGAGCCGATCCCCGTACAGCACCGGTGCCTGGGGAGGTGGCGCGAAGAACGCGTACACGAACGCCTGTCCGGACGCAGAGCCGAGGCTGGCCCGCACGGCGGGGGTTGACGTTCGCGCAGGGTACAGGGACAGGGGGTTCGGCGGGCTGTGCCGCGCGAACACGTCGAGGCTGCGGTCGTACATGTAGGCGAGGACCTCGGCCGCATTGGCCTCCACCGGGGTCTCGCCCGAACCGCTGATCGTCACCCTCCACGTCTCCCTCGCCCCCGGCCTCAGCGTGTCCCGGAACGTGGAGAACCGAATGGCCAGCCGCTTGTTGTCCCAGGGGACGAACACCGACTGCGAGAACTGCATGACCTGATGGTCGGCGATCGTCCCCACGGTGAGCCCGAACCCGCCCCTGTCCCCCTCGGTCACCGGGATCTCAAGCAGGGTTGGGTCTTCTCCTGCGGTGAGGATGCGACGCTCGGCGAGCGCGCCGCCCTTGTAGAGGTCGAGGAACAGCTTCTGCCCGGGGATGCCCGACGACACGAGCACCCGTGCCGTCCCGCCCACCGGCACCGAGCCCTTCTCGACGAGCACGAGCAACGGCAGGGGGAGCCTCACGTCCTTGGCGGCCACGATGAACTCGAACGACGCCTCGCACGTGGCCCCGAACTCGTCCTTCGTCTCGTAGTGGAGGCGGTAGGCACCCCGCTCAAGCTCCCCGAGCACGAGGGAGGCGGTTCCGTTCTCATCGTGCGTGAGGGTTCCGTGGGACCGCGCGGGTCCCTCCTCCCACATACGCAAGGTGCGAGCGGGGGAGTACGTCCTATCCCACCGAGGTCGGAGGCTGTCCCCCGCGGTCCGGTACGCGTGAGGCTGCGCGGGCGTGTCCCCGGTAAGCACCGGCTCTTCCGCAGGAAGCAGGGGCCGAGGAGGCTCCTTCAGACGGCACAGCCGCCACGTCCCCAGCCCTGGGCGACCCACGCCGTCGAGGTTCGTCCGAGACACCGTGAGCTCGGCCGGCTCACCCTCCACCACGAACCCGGTGGTGAGGGTGATCGATGCCTCCACGGCCACGAATCCGAGGCGGAACGACCTCGTCGCCGACCGGGTCTCCCCCCCCTCGTCCGTGACGTCCGCGGAGACGGAAAATCGGTACGTGGTTCCCTTGCCGGAGGCCGCGAGCCGCTCATCTGCCTTCGGGGTGAACGTCACCGTGAAGGTCCCGTCCGGGGAGAGGGGACACGTCCCCACGGCCACGGTCTGCACATCGGCCGCGGGGGGACTCTCCCCCCACCATCCCCACCACCAGGCGTAGATCGGCTCGCGCGTGACGCGCCACCTCACGGTCCCGTTCACCACGGGGAGGCCGAAGTAGTACCTCGCCTCCCCCACGAGCGTAGCCGGGCGATTGAGCCGCAGGGGTTCCGTCGGATCCCTGAAAGTCGCCTCGAACGTCGGGCGCTTGAACTCCTCCACCCTGATGGACTGGCTGCCCGAAGGGGACGTCTGGATCGACCATGCCCCCAACGGCCTGCCGCTGGGGATGGTGAACTCCCCGGAGGCGGTCCCGAAGGAGTTCGTGGTGACCGTGGTCTGTTCCACGGTCTGGCCGTTCGGGTCCACCAGTGACACACCCACCGAGGTTCCTGCCGAGACCGCGAACCTCCCAAGGTCGTGCCGGCCCTTGTAGACCAAGACTTTCCACAAGACCCTCTGCTCGGGACGGTACACGCTCCGATCAGTATACACGAAGACGCCGATCGCCTCCGAGGGTTCGGCCCGTTCGTGGAACCAGATGTCGCCCTGATCGAGGGCCAGGTCAGCCCCCTTACGCGCCATGAGGAAAAGACTCCACCCCACCTCGTGGCGCGGCTTGGTGAACCTCACCAGACCCTCCGCGTCCGTGGTCGCGGAGGCCAGGGGCCGGTGTCCCTCGCGCCAGTTCCTCTCCCACAGGGTCACCTCCACCCCTGCGAGCGGCTCTCCGGTCCGTCCAGACACCACCCGACCTTCCACGCCACCGTCTTCGTCCGTGCGCGAGAGGATCACGAGGTCGCTCAGGATGAGTGGGACCGAGAAGAGGCGGTTGTCGTCAAAGAAAAAGTCTTCCCTGGCCGACGAGGCGATCACCCATAAGCCGCTCCCCTCAAGCGGCGGGGTGACGAAGGTCCGGTGAGTCCGGTAGTCGGGAGTGGGGGGCAGCTCGACCTGCCATCGAACCTCCTGGAGGGCCTCCCGTTTCCCCTGGACGAGGTCGCGGATCTCATCCCCCCACGGGAGGAGGCGATAGTCCCTCGAGTTCCTTATCCATGACTCGAGGTCGAGCCGGTACGCACGGAAGAAGAGACGGGGGAGGTTCTTGTGGCGGACCTCGATCGAACGCGCGCCTGGCGCGTCGGTCGTCATGCATGCGAGCGCGTAGTCAGGGAGCTCGATGTCCTTGGCGATGAAGAGGCAGTGCTGGCCGCCGACGGAGCCAGGGTAGCCCCTGTACCCTTCGAGGGCGATGTCGTGGGCCTCCACGAGGCTGTTCGGTGCATCCAGGTTCCTCACGAACGTGGCCAACTGCGCCATGCCTTCGGCCCACCACGGCAGGTCCCGCACCCCGGGGAGGCGAGCCCTCAGGTCCGCGACGATGGCGCGCCGGTCCTCGTCCTGCGTGTAGGAATCCCATAGCCGTCGCAGTCGCTCGAGGCGCGCCTCAAGCGCGGCCTCGAGACGCTCGCCTCTCGCATGCCAGGCCTCAAGGTCAGCGAGGATCGCCCCGATCTTGACGAGCGGGTGCACGCCCATGTCCGCAAGGTCCACCTCGTTGGCCCCCACGTCTGCCCTGATGAGGGCCTCGAGGTCGAACGCGAACACCTCGTTCGTTTGCTCCGGGCGCCAGTTCGCCGTGTGTGCGAGCAGTTCCACGAACAGGTAGGAGACCGCGTCCCTGAGCGTGCCGCGAACCTCCGTGGGGTAGGAGTTTGGCACGAGGTAGTCCTGCCAGGCCGAGACCGGTTCGGTCCCCATCGCCTCCCTCTGCGCCCACGAGGCGGCAAAGGCCCGGATCGCCTCAGCGAAGATCTCCTCGCGCGTCCACAGCGTCAGGTCCACCGCCCCAGTGGATTCTACCTTCTCCCTCCTGCTGATCTCCCAGGAGTACGCCTCGAGGTAGGTGAGGAGGCCGTTCGCATAGTACAGGTTGAGGATGGCGTGGGAGCGCGGATCCTCGGGCCAGGGCGTCTCCCGCAAGGATCGGACCGCGGTCTCGAACCCATGGAGGGCCAGACGCAGCTGGGTCTCCTTCACCAATGCCCTTGTCCACTCCTGCGCATCGGAGGCGGCCTGCGCCGCGTCGCGAATCTTCGCCACTTCCGCCGCCGCCTGCTCGAACTTCTCCTCATCGATGAGCCGCTCGACCGTCTTCCAGTCGTACGTGTTGGCCATGTGGCCCCCTTCCGTGTTCGATGCAGTAGGAAGACGCGACGCGAGCGCGTCGGCGTCACGCCCGAGAAACAACACGCACGCGAGGCAGAAAACAAAGGGCAGCTTCTTCATGGGATCCCCGCCTTGTGAGAGGACTCGAGCGGAACGTGATGACCTCGACGGAACACAATAAGCGGCGAGAAGCGCCACGCCGCATCCCTCACCGGGAGACTAGATAGGCTGCCACGGGGCAACCACCCGGGTGGCCGAGTGCGCAGCCCAGATCGTCGCCTGACTTGACACGGCGCCACCCCCGCGTTGGCTCCTACGGAGAAGCCCTGAAGGAGGAGCCGTCATGAGAGGATTCGTCGCGTGGGTGGCGCTCGTGACGCTCGCCTGCGGTGCGGGAGCCGCCGCGTTCGTCGACTTCCTCGCGGCGCTCGAGGCAGCCTCACCCGCCGACCGCGAAGCGATGGTGGACAGCTTCATCGCCCATCTGCCCCATGGAGAGGCGCCGGTGAGGGAGGACACCATCGCGTGGTTCATCTATCGGGGGCAGGCTCCCTCTGTGGCTATCGCCGGAGACATGACCCGGTGGCGACCAACCCTCGCCATGGTGAACGTGCCGGCTACGTCGTTCTGGTACCACGGGTTCCCCTGCCCCTCCCACGCGCGGCTCGACTACAAGCTCGTGCTCGGCGGATCGACGTGGATCCTCGATCCACTCAATCCGCGCACCTGCGACGGGGGCTTCGGCCCCAACTCAGAGCTGGCCATGCCCTCCTACGTGCAGCCGCCCGAGATCGCCGACCATGGGTACCCTCCCTGCCGAATCGACACCTACGAACAGGTCTTCAGTCCCCAGCTCGGCAACAGCCGGACGATCAAGGTCGTGGTCCCGCCAGGCGATCCGTCGACCGTCCGTGTGACCTTCGTCGTGCACGATGGGCTGGAGTACCTCGCGCTGGGGAAGTTGGACAGCGTGCTCGAGTTCCTCGCCGTCCGCTGCCCCTCCGTGCCTCTGCCGATCTGCGTGTGCGTGCCTCCGGTCAACCGGAACGAGGAGTACGCGGGGGCCCAACAGGAGGCCTTCGGGCGGTTCATCGTGGAGACAGTCGTGCCGTTCGTGAACGCGCGCTACGCCACGGCACCGGGGGATCCGACCATGTGGGGCTGCATGGGGGCCAGCAACGGCGGCAACGTGTCTCTGTACCTAGCGGGCACGTACCCCGACCTGTTCCGAAGGCTCGTGCTCATGAGCCCCTACGTCCCGCCACCCCAGGCCGACCTCGTCGCGGCTCAACCGCCCGACACCTATCGAATCTACATGATCTGGGGCACGTACGACCTCAAGGTCCTGCTCCCCCTCATCGAGGCGTTCGATGCGCTGATGACCCACCGAGGCATCCCGCACCTCAGTCGAGTCTACCCCGAGGGCCACTCGTGGGGACTGTGGCGCGCCACCATCGACGAGGGGCTGCTCTTCTGCATGGGAGTCGAGAGGCGGGCGCCGTGCGAGGAAGGTCGCAATGGCCAAGGTGCGCAGCCGCCTCCTCAACCCCCGGGGGAGGGTCCTCCAACGAGGAGGGGAGCGGGGCCCTGGGAGAGGACTCCGCTCCCCTCGCATGGTAGCGGCGCAGGGACTTGAACCCCGGACCTACGGATTATGATTCCGCTGCTCTACCGGCTGAGCTACGCCGCCGTCCGTGGCGAAGGCTCGCCACGCGCATGAACAGTCCCAAGGTACGTCCCTCGCCCCCTCAGGTCAACATGGCCCAGCGGGGTGGGGGAAGGGTCGCCGTGGAGGGGAGGAGCCCCTGAAGGTCGGCCGCGTGTTGTGCGTGTGGGGGCGAGAGGCCCTCGTGGAGGTGGAGGGCGATCTCGTGCGCGCCGTCCCCGCCGGGAGACTCAAGGTACGCGGGGGAGGGGGCCCGGTGGCTGGCGACATCGTGCACGTGAGGGTCGGGCCACACGAGCCTGCCCTCATCGTCGAGGTTGAGCCGCGACGCTCCGAGTTCTCGAGGGTGGGACCCACGGGGCGGCGCACCCCTCTCGTGGCGAACCTCGACCTGCTCGTGGTGGTCATGAGCACGGCCCAGCCCAAGCCTTCCCTCACCATCCTCGACCGGTTCCTCGTCCTCGGAGAGATGGGAGGCGTGGCGTGCGCGGTGTGCGTGAACAAGGTGGACCTCGCCCCTCCACCCCCCGAGATAGATGCGTACCCTCCCATCGGGTACCCGGTGGTGTGCACGTGCGCGCACACAGGCGATGGCGTCGGAGAACTCACCGCCCTGCTCGGAGGGAAGGCCAGCGCCCTCGTCGGCCCGTCGGGCACGGGCAAGTCGACCCTCGTGAACCGCATCGTCGGGTGGCGTGCGCAGCGCGTGCGCGAGGTGAGCGCGCGCATCGGCCGCGGCCGGCACACGACAACCATCGCCCGCCTCCTGCCCCTCGAAGGGGGCGGGTACCTCGCCGACACACCAGGGCTTGGCTGGCTCGGCGTCCCCCCGACCGATCCGTCCGCCCTCGTCACGCTGTTCCCGGATCTCGCACGCCTCGGCGCCTCGTGCCGATTCTCCGACTGCCACCATCTCGCCGAGCCAGGGTGCGCCGTGAAGGAGGCGTTGGCCTCAGGCCAGGTGGCCCCCCATCGCTACGAGAGCTACGTGACGCTCGTCCAAGGGGCATCCGGCCCTCCGGACTCGTGCGTATGAACCACGGTTCACCTTCGGGAAACGCCTTTCGCGCCCCCCGACCCCGTTCAGGCCTCATCACCGTTGCCACACGGGCCAACCGATCTGGCACAGGCCTTGCTCAGGGTACCACAACCGGGAACACCGAACCATACGGAGAAAGGTGGTGCATATGCGATGGCGGAGAGGGTTCACGATGGTGGAGCTGGCCATCGTGATCGTGGTGACGCTCATCTTGGCAAGTACGGTCCTCCCGCGATGGCTGGGCACGCTCTCGTCGAGTCGCGTGGAGACGGCGGCCCGCCAGACCGTGACGGCGCTTCGCTTCGCCCGCCAGGCGGCCATCACCTCGCGCCGGAACGTGACCGTGCTCGCGCCTCAGCATGCGAGGACGCTCAGGCTCGTGAGCGCGACGGGCGACACGTTGGCAAGGTTCGCATTCCCGGCCGGCACGTCGGTGGTCTCCTCGACCGGGAACCCCACGTTCCACGCACGAGGCACATCGTTCGGGGCGACCATCGTCGTCGGGGACTCTCGCTCGACGAGGCAGATCGTCGTGAACTCGGTGAGTCGGATTCGCGTCGAAAGCTAGGAACGTGAGGTGAGAGATGCAGACCACACACATCCCGGTACCGCCGGGAGGGAGGAGAGGGCTGTCGCTCGTGGAGGTCATGGTGGCGATGACCCTCCTGTTGGTCGGGCTGCTCGCCGTGGTGCGACAGTGGCCGCTGGGAGCACGCATGACCTTCCTCGGCGAGTTCCAGACCGAGGCCTCCACCATCGCGGAGCAGACCCTCGAATCGCTCAAGGCGTCTCCTTTCCCCCCCTCCTCGGGGACCAGGACCATCGGCCGCTACACCGTGCAGTGGACCGTGAGCGCCGGCCCTGTGAGCACGACCCGCCTCGTGGTGATCGAGGTCCGGTGGACCTGGCAGGGGCGTCAGTACGCGATTCGGATGCAGACCATCGTCGGTGCGGAGCTGTGAAGGAGGGACCATGCGCGCGAGAGGAATGACACTCGTCGAGACCCTCATCGCCCTCACCGTGTTCGTGATCATCACCGCGGCGCTCGTGACGGTGCTCCGCGGCCACCTCACGATGTCGGGCCCGCTGCAGATGCAGGCGGACATGATCCACGACGGCCGGGCTGCCCTCGACATCATGCTCCGCGAGCTGCGCCACGCGCGCTCGATCACGAGTGGTGAGCGAGACTCCATCCAGTTCATCGCGTACATGCCAGACGGTGGGCCCACCCCCTACCCCACGGTGAAGTACGCGAGGCGCGGCAGGAGCCTCAGACGCGACTACAACGGGAGCGGCATGCAGGAGGTGACGCTCAACGTCGCCCGGGTGCGGTTCGCCTACTTCAACATGGAGGGGAACCAGGTCTCCCCACCGATCACCGTCGCTAACGACCAGCTCGTCAAGCGGATCGAGGCCTCGATCTCGGTGACGACCGCGGATCGAAGGGACACGTTCCACCTCACGGGCAGCGTCGTCCCACGGAACATCAGGTAGGAGGGGTGTCATGACGGCATTCAACAGAACGGCCACACGCAAGGGGGTTGTCCTCATCCTCGCCGTGTTCTCCTTGCTCATCCTCGCGATCCTCGCGGGGGGCTTCATCATCGGCTCGATCTCCGAGCACCAGATGTCGTTCAACCAAGTGGAGGCCAAGGCCGGCGTGCAGTGTGCGGACGGCGGGATCGCCTGGGGCTACCAGTGGCTGAAGGCCCAATCGCCCCCGCCCTGCGGCAACACGGGAGCCTACAACCTCGGCACGTACAGTTACCCCGATGGCTCGACCGCGACCGTTTCGCTCGTGTACGCCGACTCCAATCGGTGCTCTGACCAGTACCAGGGGTGGGGCTATACGATCCGGTCTGACTGCACCCGGCGACTGGGCGGCAGGCAGAACGTGACGCGCACCGAGATGCAAGTGACCATGCGCAAGGAGACGCCCGCGTGCATGATCATCTCTGGGTGCTGTGCGATCAACGCCTGGTACGGTGACTTCGACGTCACGAACGGCAGGCTGCACACGAACAAGAAACTGCAAGTCTCGAACAGTTCGGCGTATCCCCCGAAGGGTGCGCGGTTCTATGGCCGTGTCACCGTCTCGGCGAGCTCTTTTCAATGCAGCGGGTACAACGAAGGTGGCGGTTGTCCGGATGGCTACGCGACGTTCTACGAGGGTTACGAGATCAACGTTCCCCAGGTTGACTGTGCGGTCGACGTCGCCCAGACGATCAGCTGCGCGTCCGGGGGGGGCAAGCTCCTCCTCCTCCCGGGGAACAACAACGGGACCTACCTCACCTTGATCCCTGACGGCACCGTCCGCATCTACCAGCCTGGCGGGAGCACCCCGCCCTGGAACACGCCTCCGAACGGGGTCGTCCGCTCCCTGGCGAACATCAGCGTGATCGCCGTGGACGCCAATGGTAAGCCAGGGGACATCTACCTCCGGGGCACCCTTCGGGGCAGGCTCACCGTGGTGGCCGGTCGTCGGATCGTCGTGGACGGTGACATCCTCTACGCCACCGATCCTCGGATGGACCCGACGAGCACGGACCGCCTCGGCCTCATGGGAGGCTGGAAGACCGGCTCGGACGGTGACATGTTCTTCCCGCAAAGACCGGGCGTGGAGGGCGATCGCAATATCTTCGGCTTCTACGTTGGGACGCACTGCAACGCGAGCATCCGCGTCGAGAATGCCACGAGCAGGGAGCGCGAGGGGATCATGATGATCTACGGCGGCATCATGCAGGGCCAGCTCCACGCGACCGAGAACAACTCCTTCACGTCCGGGTACGGCACGGATTGGAACCTCGACCTGCGCGGCTGCGCCGATCCTCCGCCCTGCTTCCCTGACCTGCGGCGTAGCGGCGGGTCAGTGAACTGGCAGGCCATGAGGGCGGACTGGAGGGAGGTGCTGTAGCGCCTTCTCCCCCTTGGTCATGGCGGAGGCTTCCCCAGGAGGCCTCCGCCGTGTTTCTTCCTGGGGTCTCCGCACGAACCATACCCAAGGAGGTTGGGCCATGCTCGTACGCGTTCTCCTGCTGCTCGCCGCGCTCCTGGGGCATGCTGCCGGCGAGTCGCGGCTTGTCCTCATGAGCGAGAACTTCGAACACGGGGGTGCTTTCCCACCGCCCGGATGGACGGTGGAGAGCCAGGGGCCCGGGGCGAACTGGGAGCTCGCGGGCAATGCGGCCGACTACCCCGCCCGCGTGCGCGGCACGGCAGACTTCCTCGCGCAAGACGAGCGGCTCATCTCGCCCGTGATGAACTGCACCGGGTACACCTCGGGCTTGGCGTTAAAGTACTGGACGTACTACGAGGTCTACTCCAGCCTCGCCACGGACACGGCCTTCGTCGACGTCTCGCTCAATGGGGGCTCGACCTGGCAGACCATCCGCAAGTACTTCGGCGCCACGCAAGGCTACAACCCAGACTCGGTGAGCGTGCCGCAGGCGGCCAACCAGAGCCAGGTGAGGTTCCGCTGGCGGTACTACGCCCCGAATTGGGAGCATCGGAAGCAGTGGCAGATCGACGACATCGTGTTCGTCGCCGGCATCCCCCACGACGTGGGCGTGGACTCCATGATGGGTCCCTGCGCGAATGACAGGGTGCACGCGGGGGCGCAGGTGCGGGTGTGGGCGCGCGTGCGCAACTTCACGGCGAACACCGAGACGAACGTCCCCGTCTCGTGCTCCTCGAGCCCCGCCGGCTACTCCTCCTCCACCACGATCCCGTCGTTGCCCGGCTCCGCGGCGGTCACGATCAGCTTCCCCACCCTATGGACCGTCCCATCCTCGGGTACGTACACGCTCACCGCCACCACCGGCCTGAGCTCCGACGGCGACCCGAGCAACAACGCCTCATCGGCCTCGGGGATCACCCCCGTCGGCTTCCCGGCCACCCACGCGGTCCTGCTGAGCTACCAGGACGCGACGGAGCGCGACGCGTACCAGGGAGCCCTCGATGGACTGGGCGTGGGCTACGATGCGTGGGACCGTGCGGTCTTGGGCAACCTCTACGGCCTCGAGGCGTGGAGCACGGTGATCTTCGCCGAGGAATCGGGCCTCTACCCGGCCGCAGCCGAGCAGATCGCCCTCATGCGGTTCCTCGATGAGGGCGTCCCGTCTGGGGGGCAGAAGTACCTCCTGATCTCGGGCGACAACCTCGGCCACTACTTCGCCATCGGGGTCCTCTCGGCCGAGTTCTTCCAGACCTACCTCCACGCCACCTGCGACGGCGGGTACGTGAGTCCTGCCGGGGTCACGACGTTTTCCGCCCCCCCCTGCTCGTACATTGGGGGGACGGCCCAGACCGCCTCCCTCACCGTGAACCAGGACTTCGCCGACGAGATCGGCGCCGACGCCCAGGCGGAGACCCTCTACGCGTGGCAATGGGAGCCCGTGGTGGTCCCCGTGGCGATCCAGTTCGCCTCTCCCTCGCGAGAACACGTGCTCTTGGGGTTCAACTTCAGTGACATCACTACTCCTTCCCAGCGCGAGGCGGTGCTCGGCCGTACGCTCGCGTGGTTCTCCGGGCCTCCCGCCCCATCGGGGATCGGCGACCTCGCCATCGCGACCGCCGGCACGAACGTGATCCTCACTTGGGGATCGGACCCCTCGTGGGTGTGTCCGGTGTTCCGCATCTACCGTGGCACGACCCCGTTCTTCCCTGCCACGACCGTGTACCAACAGGTTTCCTCGTCCCCCTTCGTGGACGCGGAGGCTTCGGGCAACCCGAACGTGAACTACTACTACCGGGTCGCACCGGTTGACTTCGGCGTAGAGGGGCCGGTCTCGAACCCCGTGGGGGAGTTCGACTTCGATGTGTCCTACGGCCCTTGAGTCGCGCGCAGCCCCACCCCCCCGCGGGAGGCCCCTCCGCGCCCCGAGGATCGGGCTTCTCTTGGTCTTGTGCCCGCTCCTCTGGGGGGAACCGTGCGAGGGATTCGGCGAGTTCCCCGAAGACACGCCCTCCGTCGAGGGGGGGTTCAGCGTCTCCCACACCCCCCCGCCCACGTGCGCACCGTACCGCGAACTCCTCGTGAGTGCCACGACGCAGTGCGCCACCCCGGAGTCCCTGCGGGTCAGCCTCCACTTTCGGACCTTGGGCGAAGGAGGTTTCTACGATCGCCCGATGGAGCCCATCGGCGTGAACCTGTTCCAGGGGTCGGTGCCGGCTCGCATCGTGGCCGACCGAGGGGCAGAGTACTACATCACCGCTCGGTTTGGGCAAGGGATGGCCTCGGCCGGGAGTCCGGACGCCCCCTTCGCCGTGACGACGGGGTATCGGTACGAGGGGCCGATCCCAGAAGAGCTGCCTGGAGACGACTTCCTCCAGAGCCTCGAGTTGCCCCCGGAGCCGGGCGAGACCGGCGAGGAGGCCCAGACTTCCGACGCCGAGAGCCGGTCCGACATCCAACTCGTCCTCGTCTTGATCATCGTGGCCCTCGTGGCCCTCTTGTACCAGAGGCTCTCCACCCGATAGTCTCATGGAGTGCACCGCCTGCTTTTCCGGCACCCAAGACGGTGCTCGGGGGGCCCCGGTGAGCGACCGCACCCCTGCCTCGACCCGTGCCGGTCGCCTAGGCGCGGGTCCCAACGCAAGGAGTCAAAGATGGCACACAGGCTGAAGCTCTCGCTCGTCGCACTCCTCGTCTGCCTCGTGGCGGAAGGAGAGGCGAAGATCGTGTACGAGACCGGGTTCGAGAACGACACGCAGCTTCCTCCCGGCTGGGCGATCGAGTCGTACGGTCCCGGCCCTGACTGGGAATTCGGCGGCAACCCCCAGGACTGGCACATGCGCGTGCGATTCGGGCCTGGTGGGGACCAGGATGAGTGGCTCCTCAGCCCGATCCTCGACCTCTCACAGGAGACGGGGGTGAGCGTCAAGTTCTGGCACTGGTTCCGCACGTACGGCAACGGGGTGGGGCAGTTGCGCGTGAGCGTGGACGGGGGGGCGACCTGGCAGACCGTGGTCGAGTTCAACGCCGATGCGTTCGGCGAACCTGAGATCCCGGTCCCTCAGGCTGACCGCAGGGCGAACGTGCGGTTCTGCTGGCGCTACCTCGCCTCGTTCGACTACCAGTGGGACGTGGACGACGTGCGGATCATGTCATCGGTCCCGGTGGACATGAGGGTCGTGGCCACTCGGGGCCCCAGCCCTGGTGACTACGTGCGCAGGGGCGCGGACCTGGTCGCAAAGGTCGTGTTCAAGAACGAGGGGAGCCAGGCCTCGCCCCAAGGCACGGTGGTCTTCTCCACGGACGGAGGCACGTGGGTGGGCACGGTCACCTCTGGCATCGCGCCGGGGGAGACCTTGGGGGTGTCGTTCACGGTCCCCGGCAGCCTGTTCCCCTCCACGGGCGATCGCTCCCTCACGATCCTCGCCGCCTTCGCCGGCGACGCGGTGACGGGCAACGACACGCTTGTAGTGGCCCCGCTGCACGTCATCGAGCTGCCCTCCCAAGGCGGGATACTCGTGAACTACGACGACCCGGCCGACTCGGCGCTCTTCGCCTCCGTGGCCCAGGCGCTGGGGGAGCCGTACGACTGTTGGTTCAGGGGCAGTGGGGAGACGAGCCGCAACCTCTACGGGATGGAGGCCTGGCGCACCGTGGTCTTCGCGGAGACGGGCTTCTACCCACCGGCCCCTGAGCAGTACGCGCTCATGCGCTTCCTCGACCAGCCGCTTCCTGGGGGACGGCGAGGCCTGCTCATCGGCGGGGACCTTTGGCTCACGTACTACGCCAACGGCGTGATCGCCAAGGACCTCGTGGAGGTGTACCTGCGCATGGGGGGCGGGGAGCTGTTCTCGGGCGAGATGCCTTCCCTCTTCCCGGTGCCCGGGAACTGGCTGGGCTTAGACCGGGTGATCTCGACCACCGCGTCCTTCCCGAACATCGTGACCACCAACCCGCAGCTCCCAGGGGCCCAGATCGTGCTCACCTACGACGCGGAACGCACCGCGGGGGCGATGGCGGCGGTGCGCGCGCCGACCTACCAGGCGATCGCGACGGGATTCGAATGGGGACAGGTGCTCGTGCACGACGAGCAAGTGGGACTCGCGACCTCTTGCCTCCAGTGGCTCTTGACCACCAAGGCCGGGAGGGCGGTCGGCGAGACCATGCGCCTCGAGTGGTCACCGAACCCGGCCCGGGATCGCATCACCCTCACCCTTCCCGCCTCGGTGCCGGTGCCGGGGACTACGGTCCGCCTCGTGGACATGGCGGGGAGGTATGCCGCCACGTGGAGCCTCCACGATCGTCACGCGGTGCTGCCGTTGCCGCCCACCGTGAGCGCCGGCGCCTACTGCCTCGTCGTGGGGGGGGACGAGTGGGGCCAGGTCTCGGACCGGGTCGTGGTGTGGCGTTGATGGGCAAGGAAGATCCTTGACATGGGAGGGGGTGCTGACGTATGTAGACCCACGCATCCTTTCTCCTGATCCTGCGACGCCGACTCCGGAGAAGAGGACATGGGCATCAAGCTGTACACCGGGTTGGACATAGGCAGCCACTCCGTCAAGGTGGCTGCCTTCGCTCCTTCGAAGCACGCGAGCTTCCGGCTTTCTAAGAGGGGGTCGGCCCTGGAGTTGGCGCACCTTGGCATTGCCGAGGTGTATCCTCCCGGGTCGGAGCCGGGTCCCGGCGAGCCTCCAGAGGATCTCCTCGTCGACGCCATCCACCGTGCCATCGCAGACAGTGGGCTCAAGCGGGTAGGCAAGTGCGTCATCGGCCTATCGGGCCAGTCGGTGACTGTACGGTTCATCCAGATGCCCAAGATGTCCGAGCGAGAGCTGCGCGACGCCGTGAGCGTGCAGGCAGACCAGTTCCTCCCGTTCGATCGCGCCTCCGCGGTCATGGACACCCAGATCCTCGAGAGCGGGCAAGGCACCGAGGAGGAAACCATGAAGGTGCTCCTCGTTGCGGCCCGAAAGGACGAGATACAGCGGCGGGTCGACCTCGTGACAAGGGCAGGGTACGAGGTCGCCGCGGTGGACGTGGACGCGTTCTCCGCCCTCGCGTGCTTCCTCCCGGAAGGGGAGGCCGTGGAAGAGAACCTCGCCTTGGTGAACATCGGCGCCCGGGTGACGAGCATCAACATCGTTCGGAACGGCGTGAGCCACTTCCACCGGGACTTCAGCCTCGGGGGCAGCCACCTCACGAAGGCCATCGAGGATCGCTTCGGCGTGGGTTTCGCCCTCGCGGAAGCACTCAAGACCCAGCACGGCATCCTCTCGGAAGCCGAAGCCGCCGAGCTGCATGAAGAGGACCGCAACCCCGAGGTTGGCGAGGCGATGTTCCCGGTCCTCCAAGACATCGCCCGTGAGATCCGTCGTTCTTTCAGCTACTACGAGCACCAGACCTACGATCGTCGCGTCGAACGGGTCATCCTGTCAGGAGGCACTGCCATGCTTCGGGGACTGCGGCTATTCCTGTCAAAGGAGCTTGACACGCAGGTTGACATCGGAGATCCGACGGCCCGTATTCCCGTCGCGCCGACTCTCCCGCACGACAAGCTCGCGACCTACGGCCCGGCGTTCACCGTCGCCATCGGCCTGGCAGGGTGGAAGTAGCGTGCGTCGGATCAACCTTCTCCCCAGCGCGCAGCGGCGGGGGGGCGGACCAGGCCTCGCGGGCCACCTCCGCCTCCTCACCCAGCTGCCTCCGAAGACCTGGACGGCCGTCATCGCGGCCCTGGGCATCCTGATCACCTTGCTCATGGCCTACTCCGTCGGAACCGCGAAGGCATCCGTGGATCGCCAGCTCCGCACAGCACAGGCCCAGCTCGATTCCCTGCGCCCCGTGGTCCAGGAGGTGGAGGACCTCCAGCGCCTCAAAGCGACCCTGGATTCGAAGATGGAGGTCATCGATCGGCTCGTGATCGGTCGGATGTCGTGGGCAAAGAAGCTCCACGAGATCGCCACCCTCATGAGCCGGAACGAGGAGATCGCACGGAACGTCTGGCTCACCTCGATCAACCTCGTGGAGCGCCGCGAGATGGAGGATCGGCCCGAGGTCCGGGTGGACAAGGACGGCAAGAGAACCACGGTCACGACGAAGGTACCCGCTATCTACCGGGTCATCGAGATGACAGGCCGATTGCCTGGCCGTGTCTCCACCGGCATGGTGAGCGATATCATGAAGATGATGAAGGAGGATGCGGTCTTCTTCAAGGACTTCACGAAGGTGCAGCTCGACTACATCCAAGATGCGCCGGGAGCTCAGAAGGGCGAGGGTGAGAAGGCCTTCAAGATCAGCCTCTACATGAAACCACCTGGATCGCGGAGGTAGCGATGGCCACGACGAATCCGGTGAGAGAAGGCATCACTCGTGGGATCCTGTTCGGGATCCTCGTCTTCGCCCCTGTCTACCTTTTTTACTACAAGGACCAGAAGAAGGCCCTCGAGGAGGCGAGGGTGCGGCTCGCCACGGTGGAGCGCGACCTGCGGAACGCACAGCAGGTTGCCCGGACCCTCGACGATCTGCGTCGGCTCACGCAACGACTGCAGGGCATACTAGCATTCTACGAGGAGCGGCTCCCCAGTGAGGAGGCAACGGCCGGGCTCCTCGACGAGCTCCAGACCATCGTCACCGCATCCGGGGTCACCCTCGAGAGGCTCGAGATGCTCCAGAAGGAGGCGCTCTCCAACTACGAGCGGCTCCCCTTCAAGCTCGTCATCGCCGGCGGTTACCACGACATCGGGCGTGCCGTGAACAACCTTGAGCGAGGGAAGCGATTCATGAGCGTGGAGAAGATCTCGATCCGAGGCGAAGGGGCTCGGCCGCTAACCTCGGAGCTCGAAGTGAGCACGTTCCGATTCCTGGAGGCATCGACGTAAGATGGCACGCGTAACAGCCCTCTCCTGCGCGGTCACGGCGCTCGTGCTCCTCGGGTGCAGCCCTCGGCCACCGGCACCGACCGTGGTGAGCCGACCGCCCGTGCTCGCCGCGAAGGTCGACACGCTCCTGGCCGAAGAGGATTCGACGAGCGCGCGCCTCTATGAGTACAGGCCCGGCAAGCTCCGCGACCCGTTCATGCGACCAGGGACCCGGACGCAGGTCGCCGGGCCGACCGGCCCCGCCGAGCCAACCCCACCACCACTCACGATCGAAGCCATCGCCCTCGCCGCCAGTCCGCGCGCCATCATCAACGGTCGGAGCGTGGGGGTGGGGGACGTGATCGATGGCGCGAAGATCGTGCGGATCAACGCGGACAACGTCGAGATCGAGTTCCACAGCAAGCGCTACACCATCCCCTATCGCTGAGAGGAGGTTCCGATGCGGGTGCGCACCGTGGCTGCTCGAGTTCCCCTGGTCGTGGCGTTGCTGCTCGTGACCCTCTCGTCAGGAGCCTTCGCCCAGCGCCCGGGGTGGGAGAAGATGCGGATCGACCTCACGTTGCGGAACACGGACATCAACGCCGCCCTCCAGCTGCTCACGGAGATGGCTGGGCTCAACATCGTGAGCGGCCCCGAGGTGAAGGGAACCGTCAGCCTGCGGCTGCAGCAAGTCCCCTTGGGCGAGGCGCTCAATGCGATCCTCGTGGTGAATGGGTTCGGCTACGTCGAGAGCGAGAACCTCATCAAGATCCTCCCGCTCGCGCAGATCGGGCGCGCCATCACCCAGACCTTCAGGTTGAACTACGCGAACGCCGAAGAACTCGAGGAGTCGCTCAAGAAGTTCGTCTCCGAGACGGGGAGCGTGAAAGGGGACAAGGGATCCAACACCCTCATCGTCACCGACGTGCCGGACAATCTCCGCAAGGTCGGGCAACTCATCGAGCAGCTTGATCGCAAGCCGTTCCAAGTGCTCATCGAGGCTCACGTGGTCGATCTGAAGTCCTCTGGGGCAGTCGACTACGGCATCGACTGGTCGGTGATGCATCTCGACAACCCTCGCTCGGTCGGGAGCGTGCACACCGCCCCTGAGCTCAACCAGTGGGGCGAGATCCGGTTCGGCATCATCCGCAACCGATACGACGTGGACAACGTGCTCCGCGCCCTCCAGACGAGGAACAACGCGAAGATCCTCTCCAGCCCGCGCATCGTCGCCCTCAACCACAAGGAGGCGGAGATCCACGTGGGCAATGAAGTGCCGTACACCACGGTGGAGAGGACGGAGGAAGGGGTGACCGTCACCACGAACTTCAGGAAGGTGGGAACCCTCCTCACCGTCACCCCTCACGTCACCCACGACGGCAACGTCCTGCTCCAGCTGAGGCCTGAGCAGAGCTTCGTCACGGAGTACATCGAGAGGGTGCCGGTGATCGACACCCGCAGTGCGCGCACGGAGATGCTCTTGGGGAGCGGCCAGACGGCGGTCATCGGAGGCCTCAAGAAGACCGATTACGTGGTGTCCGAGAGCGGCGTCCCTCTCCTGAGTCGCATCCCCCTCCTCGGCTTGCTCTTCAAGAACAAGAAGACCACCCGAACCGACATCGAACTCATGGTGTTCGTCACCCCCCATATCCTGCAGGGGAGCGAGATCCTAGTCCAAGATCAGACGCCGCTTGTCCCCGAGGAGGCCAAAACGGCGTTCGACGATATGATGATGCAGTATCAGAGGCTCGGCACGCGCGATTTGATCGAGCAGGTCCCGGAGGTGGTACAATGACGCGAGCGGCCCTTGTCCTCGGAGGCGCCATCGTGGTTCTCATTGTGGGCTGCGGGGAGTTCCTCCCGCTTGACGAAGACCCGGCGGTCAACGTCCGGATCGCAAAGTTCGACCCGTCTCCCGTGGCGCCGAAGTACGATCGGGAGTTCGGCATCATCATCCCGTCCACGGACGTCTACGTGGAGAACTATTCCCAGGTTCCGGTCACGTTCACGCGATTCGAAATGCGGTACTACGAGGCGAGGCAACCCAACGCCCAGGGCCAGTACCCCGAGTTCCTCGATCTTCGCCAATACGGAGGCATGACGTTGTACGTGCCGGGTGTCCCCACCCCCGATCCCTACATCCCCGATTCCACGGGCACCCGCCAGGTCAAGACCGTGGCGGTCACGGGACTGCAGATCCTCACGCCGGCCGTCTATGAGCGTGCGTCCGGGGGTACGCACAGCCTCGAGAGGACCGATGACGACGTGCCTATGTTCGCCGTGGTGCGTTTCTTCGGCGAGACCGACGGCGGCGCGACGGCAGAGGTCGAGGGCGCGGTCCCCATCACGTCCCTGCTCCAGAAGTAGCCGCGTCCGCACGACGGCCCTCGTGACTGCCCTCCCGTCGCGAGGGCCGTTGCGTTCACCGGCGCGAGCCCGCACTTGCGCGTAAGCCCCCGCGCCCTTTCCTTTCTCTGGGTTGGCCTTTTCCTCCTCCCATGTGGAAAGAGGCCGCGTGGGGCAGTAGCTCAGATGGGAGAGCGCATCCCTCGCACGGATGAGGCCGGCGGTTCGACTCCGCTCTGCTCCACCAGGTGTCCCCGGCTGTGCTAGATGGGGGGGTAGCGGTCCCCTGTCACCCGCAACCCGCTGAAGCGGGGTCGATGCCCGCCCGAGGTCCTCTCGCTCTGTGGCAAGGCCCGGAGACGGAGCGATGAAGGCCGGGTCCCGCGCAACGCTCCCCTGTGAACCCCGTCAGGACCGGAAGGTAGCAGCGGTAAGCAACGGCGAACGTGTGCCGTGGGCCTTCCTGGCCGGAGCTGCCGGCCGTGCCGGCCCCCAGAACGACGATCGGAGGCGGGTGCACAGCCGGGCATCCTCCCACGGTGCCCGACACGTACGCCCTCTGGTGCCTCGCCCCTCGGGGGCGAGGAGGTGCGCATGACCTACGTGGTGCTCGCCAGGAAGTGGCGCCCTCAGACCTTCGCCGAGATGACAGGGCAGGAACACGTCACGCGCACGCTCTCCAACGCCCTCGGCGCGGGCAAGATGGCCCATGCCTACCTGTTCCACGGCCCGCGCGGCGTGGGCAAGACCACGGCGGCGCGCATCCTCGCCCGCGCGGTGAACTGCGAGCGTGGCGTTGGGCCACAACCGTGCAACACCTGTGCGACGTGCACCGCCATCATCCGAGGCACGAGCCTCGACGTCGTGGAGATGGATGGTGCGAGCAACCGTGGGATCGACGAGATCCGCGACCTCCGCGAGCATGTAGGATACGCGCCGGTCTCCTCCCGCTACAAGGTCTACATCATCGACGAGGTCCACATGCTCACCGAGCAGGCCTTCAACGCGCTCCTGAAGACCCTCGAAGAGCCGCCGGCGCACGCCATGTTCGTGCTCGCCACGACCGAGGTGCACAAGGTACCGGCCACCATCCTGTCGCGGTGTCAGCGCTTCGAGTTCAGGAGGATTCCCCAGGCGGCGATCGTGGAGAGGCTCGCCTACCTCGCGCGCCAGGAGGGCATCGAGGCGGAGAGGGAGGCCCTCGCCCTCATGGCGCGGCGCGCGGAGGGCTGCCTGCGCGACGCCGAGAGCCTCCTTGACCAGGCTGCCGCGTCGAGCGAAGGCCGCATCACGGAATCCTCCGTCCGTTCCCTCCTCGGCCTCAGCCCCCTGGACGAACTCCTCACGCTCCTCGACGCGGTAGCGAGGAAGGACCTTCCAGCCACCGCTGCTCACCTGGAGCACATGGTCGCCGCCGGCATGGAGCTGGACCGCGTCGCGATGGACATGGTGGATCTCCTCCTCGAGCTCGTGCGCATCCGCGTCAAGGCCACGACGCCAGATCGTGCGGGGCTTGAGCGAGTGAGCCAGGACCTCACACCCCTTGACCTGCTCCGCTGCGTCTCCGTGCTCGAGAATGCCCTCCAAGCCGCACGACAGAGCGCCAGGCCTGGGCCCCTGTTGGAGAGCGCGTTCTTTCGCCTCGCCCTGATGGATCGGACCGTCGAGATCGACGAAGTCTTGCGCGCGCTCCAGAGAGAGTCTCCCCTCGTCGAATCCCGCGGCATCGCCACGAGGGCGGAACCGGATCCTGCGCCGGCGCACGGAGCTCGAGGGGGAGTCCTCGACAAGGCATGGCGTCTCCTCCTGCCCAGCACCCGATGCTTCGTGGAGCGGGCCGTCGTGTCCCGAGAGGAGGACACGGTGGTCCTCACCTTTACACCCGACGATGCCTACGCCGCAGAGGCACTGTCGAGAGAAGAACGCCGGGGTGAACTGGAGCGGGCCCTCGCGCGGGTCTCCGGTTGCCCCCTCACGGTGCGGATCGTGGCTCCTCCCCCCCGTGAGGACCGACCTCCCCCCGCCAAGGAGCACCCCCTCGTCAAAGAGCTCATCAGACGATTCAATGGGGTCGTCGTCGAAACCCGTACCCCAAGAGAGGAAGTGACGCAGCGATGATGAACATGGGAAGCCTCATGAAACAAGCGCAACGGATGAAGGCAGAGTTCCAACGTCTCCAAGAACGCCTCGCCCAGACGAGGGTGGAGGGGAGCGCGGGAGGAGGCATGGTCACTGCCGTGGCGGACGGAAACCAACAATTGCTCGAGATCAGGATCCATCCCGACGTCGTCGATCCGAACGACGTCGAGATGCTGCAGGATCTCATCGTCGCTGCGGTGAACGAGGCGCGTCGTCGCTCTCAGGACCTGATGAACGAGGAGATGTCGAAACTCACAGGTGGTCTCCAGCTCAACCTTCCGGGGCTCATCTAGCGGGCAGTGTCCGTGTTCGGCAGCCCAAGCCTCGAGGGCCTCATCAAGGCATTCATGGCGTTCCCTGGGGTGGGCAGACGGTCGGCTGAGCGGATGGTCTACCACCTCATGGCCGACCCGCAGACGAGGATCCCCGCGTTGGTGGATGCCCTCACGAGGGTCGGGGCCAGGGTGCGACGGTGCACGCAGTGTCACCACCTCTGCGAGGAAGAGCTGTGCGCGGTGTGTGCGGACCCGCGCCGGGACCCCTCCACCCTGTGCGTGGTGGCGGAACCGCGCGACGTCGAGGCGATCGAGGCGACCGGGGCATACCGCGGCCTGTACCACGTCTTGGGAGGCCTCCTCTCTCCTCTCGATGGGGTGGGCCCCTCGGCCCTCACGTGCGAGCATCTCGTGGCCCGGGCAGCCGGGGCCAGGGAGGTGATCCTGGCCCTCTCGGCCACGGTCGAGGCCGAAGCGACGGCGTCTTACCTCGTCGACCTCTTGAAGCCGCTCCCGGTGAAGGTGACGCGTCTGGCGAGGGGGATCCCCTCCGGTGGGAGCCTCGAGTACCTCGACGCGCGGACCCTCGCGCAGGCCGTGGTCGGCAGGCAGGAAGCGTGACCGTGGGGATCGTCCGCGCGGTCTCGACGATGGGCCCTTTGGGCAGGAGCCCATGGGCGCCAGGCTCCGTCGCCGCCGCCGTGGCCGCGATCGTGGCCTACGGGGCGACCTGGTGGGTAGGACCCCTCGCCACGCCCCTGTTGGCCCTCCTCACCGTGGTCGCCGGGCAGTGGGCCATCGTGGGGCGGACTGACGCGGCCTCTGACCCTCGCGAGGTCGTCATCGATGAGGCCGCGGGACAACTCGTCGCCCTCCTCCTCGTCAGGCCCTCCCCGCTCTCCTTCGTCGTTTCTTTCACGCTCTTCCGCGCATTCGACATCCTCAAGCCAGCGCCGATCCGTACGGTGGAGCGGAGGGCCGGTGCCTGGGCCGTGATGGGGGACGACCTGGTCGCAGGGGGCATGGCGCGCCTCGTCCTCCTCGTCGTGGAGCGGGTGCGGTGAGCCGCACGAGACCCCGGGCCGAGGTCGTGGTCGTCGGGAGCGAGCTCCTGCGGGGGATCAGGGCGGATCGAAACGGCCCGTTCCTCGCCCTCGCGCTGGGTCGTTCGGGGGTGGAAACGAGGAGGATCACCCTCGTTCCTGACGATCGATCCGCGATCGCTCAGGCGGTGAGAGGAGGGCTCGAGGCCGGCGTCGACGTGCTCGTCGTTGCGGGGGGCCTCGGTCCTACCGAGGACGACTGCACGCGCGAGGCGGTTGCCCAGGCGGTGGGGGTGGAGCTTGAGCTCCGGGAGGACCTTGTGCCCCTCGTGCGCGCGAGGGCCCTCTCCTTCGGCGACGAAGGCGAGGAGCACGCCCGACGCCAGTCCCTCGTGTTCCGAGGCGGACGCTGGTGCGCGAACGAGGTGGGCGTCGCGCCGGGCCTGGCGATCGATCACGGGTCCACCGCGGTCTACGTGCTCCCCGGCCCTCCTCGGGAGCTGCAGGACCTCTTCGCACGATGGGTGAAGCTTGAGCTCGCTTCGGCGCTGCCCACATCCTGGGGCGCCACGGTCCGCACGGTCGGACTGAGGGAAACCGCCGTGTCTGAGCTCCTCCGACACCTCGCCCTTCCTCCAGACGTGGAGGTGGCGTATCTTCCTGGGCCAGCCACCGTGGACATCGTGCTCTCCGGCGGCGAGCCTCACTCTGACGATGTCGTGCAGACGGTGATCCGGGCGTTGGGCCCGCACGTCTACGCCACGGACGAGCGGTCCCTCGAGGACGTCGTCGAGGGGTTGCTCGTGGAGCGAGGTCAGTTCGTCGTCACCGCGGAGTCGTGTACGGGCGGCATGGTGGCCGACCTGCTCACCTCCGTCCCGGGCAGCTCGCGGTGCTTCCTCGGTGGGGTAGTCGCGTATAGCAATGAGCTTAAGGAGCGTCTCTTGGGGGTTCCAGCCGACCTGCTACGCGCGCATGGGGCGGTCTCCGCCGAGGTCGCCCGTGCCATGGCCCTCGGTGCCCTCGAGCGCATCGGAGGGGACTGGGCAGTCTCCATCACCGGCATCGCCGGCCCCGGGGGAGGGTCGGCGGACAAGCCGGTGGGCCTCGTGTTCCACGCCCTCGCGCGGCCCGAGGGGACCTGCGAGGTCCGTCGCCACCTCCTTGGCGGGGATCGGCAGTTCGTCCGCCTCGCCAGCGCCCGCCTCGCGCTCGACCTGCTCCGTCGGGGGATGCTCGAGCTCCCATGAGGCTGTTCGTCGCCGTCGAGCCACCGCCGGCCGACCGTGAAGGGCTGTGGCGCGCGATGGCGTCCTGGCGCAAGCACTGGGGCATGGTGAGGTGGGAGCCTCCGGCCAAGCTGCACCTCACGCTGCGCTTCCTGGGCCAGACGCGCGAGCTGTCGAGCGTGTGCGAGGCAGTGCGACGGGCGGCGGTGCGTCACAGGCCGTTCGCCCTCACCCTCGGGAGGGTGGGCTGCTACCCCTCCACGAGGAATCCACGGGTGGTCTGGGTGGGGATCACCGAAGGTGTTCTCGAGCTCTCGGCGGTGCAGCGCACGGTGGAGGAGGAACTCGAGGCAGTCGGATTCGCACGCGAGGGGCGCCCGTTCTCTCCCCACCTCACCGTGGGCAGGGTCAAGGGCTTGCTCCGCCACCTCCCGGTCGAGGAGTTGGCGGTGCCCCCAATCAGGTTCCCCGTGGAACGGCTCGTGGTCAAGGAGAGCGTGCTGGCCCCGGGGGGGAGTCTCTACACCGACCGTGGGTCGTTCCCGCTTGGGGCAACGGCCGAGGAGGAGTGACCGATGGAACGGAGCCAGGCGGAAGGACGCAAGAAGGCCCTTGAGATGGCGGTCGGGCAGATCGAGCGCCAGTTCGGCAAGGGTTCAATCATGCGCATGGGGGAGCACCAGGCGCTGGTCCGGGTGGACGTGATCCCCACAGGATCCTTGGCCCTGGATCTCGCGCTGGGAGTCGGTGGGGTGCCACGGGGGAGGGTCATCGAGATCTTCGGGCCCGAGTCTTCGGGCAAGACGACGCTCGCCCTCCATGTGGTGGCAAATGCCCAGAAGCTCGGCGGCGTCGCGGCGTTCATCGACGCCGAGCACGCGTTCGATGCGAAGTACGCCCAGAACATGGGGGTCGACATCGACAACCTCTTGATCTCGCAACCAGACACAGGGGAGCAGGCGCTGGAGATCGCCGAGGTCCTCGTCCGCTCTAACGCCGTTGACGTGATCACGATCGACTCCGTGGCGGCCCTCGTGCCCAAGGCCGAGATCGAGGGGGAGATGGGGGATGCCCACGTGGGGCTGCAGGCGCGCCTCATGTCGCAGGCGCTCCGCAAGCTCGCGGCAGCGATCAGCAGGTCCCGAACCTGCGCGATCTTCATCAACCAGATCAGGATGAAGATCGGCGTGATGTTCGGCAACCCGGAGACCACTACGGGGGGGAATGCCCTTAAGTTCTACGCGAGCCAACGCCTCGACATCAGGAGGATCGCGTCGATCAAGGTCGGCGAGGAGGTCATCGGCTCCCGCACGAAGGTCAAGGTCGTGAAGAACAAGGTCGCGCCCCCCTTCCGCGAGGCCGAGTTCGACATCATCTACGGCCGTGGTATCTCGCGAGAGGGAGATCTCGTGGACTGTGGGCTCGCGTACAATGTGGTGGAGAAGGTGGGTTCCTGGTACTCCTTCGCGGACGTGAAGCTCGGGCAGGGGAGGGAGAATGCGAAGGAGTACCTCCGCCAGAACCCCGAGATCGCCGACCGACTCGAGGCGGTGGTTCGGGCGAAGATGGGATTGGTGCCACAGGAGCCACGTGAGGCGGACACCCCTGCCGATTCGTGAGGCGGCCCTCGCGCTGCTGGCCAGACGCGACCACGCCTCGGCCGAGCTGCGGCGGAAGCTCCACGCGCGCGGGTACCCCCGTGACGACATCGACGCGCTGATCCGAGACCTCACGGCACGAGGCCTCCTCGACGACCACCGGGTGGCGCGCCTCCTCATCGAACACGACGTGAGGGCGGGCAGGGGGACGGGCGTGATCAGGGCACGGCTGCTCGCCAAGGGCATTGCGCCAGACGTGGCCGACGAGTGTCTTGCGGCGCTCGGCGAGGAGTGGGAAGGGGCGCAGGCACGCCGGGTCGCCCAGCGATGGCTCGCACGCCATGGGACGCAGGGGTCCTGGCGCGAGGCCCTCGCCCGCCACCTGAGGACCAGGGGGTTCGGCTGGGACCAGGTGCGACTCGCCCTTGGCTCCCTCGGCGACGATGAGTGGAGGTTCACATCGGATGACGAGTCATGAGCTCCGGAGGAGCTTCCTCGGCTTCTTTCGTTCTCTCGACCACGCGATCCTGCCCGGGTCGTCCCTCGTGCCCCTCGACGACCCCACGCTCCTGTTCACCAACGCGGGGATGAACCAGTTCAAGGGGGTGTTCCTCGGCCAGACCGAGCGGCCCGCCCCCCGCGTGGCGACGGTCCAGAAGTGCCTGAGGGTCTCCGGGAAGCACAACGACCTCGAGGAAGTCGGCACGGACGAGCATCACCACACCTTCTTCGAGATGCTCGGGAACTGGTCGTTCGCCGACTACTACAAGGCGGAAGCCATCGAGTTCGCCTGGCGCTACCTCACGCGCGAACTCGGCATCGACCCCGAGAGGTTGTGGGTGACCGTGCACGAGCAGGATGACGAGGCCAAGGCCCTCTGGCCGCACGTCACGGGGATTCCCTCCTCGCGCGTCCTCTCGTTCGGCGACAAGGACAACTTCTGGGAGATGGGCGAGGTCGGGCCCTGTGGGCCATGCACCGAGATCCATTACGACCTCGGCCCCGCCTATGGCCCCGACTTCCCCACCAGTGGCCCTAACGATCCCCACGTACGACGGTGGATCGAGCTATGGAACCTCGTGTTCATCCAGTTCGAGCGAGGGCCGGATGGCGGCCTCATCCCCTTGGCCCATCGGTTCGTCGACACAGGCATGGGGTTCGAGCGCCTCCTCGCGATCCTTCAAGGGGTCCCAGGCAACTACCACACCGACCTGTTCACCCCGCTCATGGCGCACCTGAGCCGGTGCACCGGCGGGGCACGCTCCTTCGACACGGATCCGGTGGCCTTCCGGGCGATCGCGGACCACGTGCGGGCTCTAACCTTCGCCATCGCCGATGGGGTCATCCCGTCAAACGAAGGGCGCGGCTACGTGCTGCGCCGCATCCTCAGGCGGGCCTCTCGGTACGGGAGGAAACTCGGCCTTGACGACCCGTTCCTCTACCTCCTCTCAGGCACGGTGGTGGAGATCATGGCGGAAGACTACCCTGAGCTCGCCGAGGCCCGTTCCCACGTCGCGGCGGTCATCCACGCCGAGGAAGAAGGATTCGCCGCCACCCTCGATCGAGGCTTAGCCCTGTTCCAGCGGGAGGTCGAGCGCCTCCGGGCGAAGGGGGGATCGATCTTCCCGGGGGACGTGGTCTTCCGGCTCTATGACACGTACGGGTTCCCGCCGGACCTCACGCTCCTCATGGCGCGCGAAGAGGGGCTGGGCGCAGACATGGAGGGGTTCGACGCCCGCATGGAGGCGCAGCGGCAGGCTTCGCGGCAGGCGATCTCCCTGCCTTCGTGCGAGGACGAGGGCCCAGGCGGCGGCGTTTTCGTGGGGTACGACACGCTCGAGCTAGTCACGCGCGTGCTCTCGACCGACCCGGCCGGAGGGATCCGTACCGGCGAGGAAGGGTGGGTCGTGCTCGCAGAGTGCCCGTTCTACCCAGAAGGAGGTGGCCAAGTCGCGGACGAAGGATCCCTCGCGGCGGACGACCTCCAGGCCGCCGTGGTGCACGCGGCGCGACGCGGTGGTGGCGTGACATGCCGCGTCCGGGTGGACCGCGGGAGCCTCAGGCAAGGGATGGAGGTGCGTGCGAGCGTGGACCGCCGACGGAGGCTGCGCATCCAGGCCCACCACACGGGGACCCACCTGCTCCACGCGGCGCTCCGCGCGGTCCTCGGCTCCCACGTGAGGCAGTCCGGGTCCCTCGTCTCCCCTGAGAAGCTCCGGTTCGACTTCTCCCACTTCCGCCCCATAAGTGCCGAAGAACTCACGAGGGTGGAGGACCTCGTCAACGGCTGGGTGGAGGACGACCGGGTCGTCACGGTGCGGACCGACGTCCCCCTCGAGACCGCACGCGCCGAGGGAGCCCTCGCCTTCTTCGGCGAGAAGTACGGCGAGACCGTACGGGTGGTGACCGTGCCGGGGGTGAGCATGGAGCTGTGCGGGGGCACCCACGTCACCCGGACCTCACAGATCGGCCCCTTCCACGTCACAGGAGAGAGCGGGATCGCCGCGGGGATCCGCCGCATCGAGGCCCACAGCGGCATGGCCCTCCTCGATCGGTTGACCCAGGTCGAAGGCCAGCTCTCGGCGATCGGGCAGGTCGTAGGGAGCCAGACCGACGTGGTGGAGCGGGTGAGCCGTCTCCTGGAACGGGTGAGGGAGCTTGAGGCCGCCCTCGCCGACGCACGCATGGAGCGACTGGCCTCCACGGTCCGCTCCCTCCTCGAGCGGGCGGACGAGGTGGGGACGGTGCGCGTCGCAGCCGCCGAACTCCCCGGCGCGAGCAGGGAAGAACTGCGCGCGGCAGCCGACGTGGCCCGCACCTCCTCACGTGGGACAATCCTCGTCGTGGGCACGCGCACCGACTCGGCCGTGCACCTCCTCGTCGCCGTTACGGATGACCTCGTCGCCAAGGGCGTGCACGCCGGAAGGCTCGTCGGGTCCCTCGCCCAGGTGGCCGGGGGCAAGGGCGGAGGCCGTGCGCACCTTGCCGAAGCCGGCGCCCGCCTGAGCCCCGAGGCGCTCTCCCTCCTCTCTTCGCTCCGAGAAGAGGCCATCCGGGTGGTGAGGGAGCAGCCTCGCCCATGACGTGGCACGAGGCGGTGGCGTGGGCGTGCCCGGATTCCCTCCATGAGTGCCTGAGGGCCATGGAGGCGGAGGCACGCAGGGAGCTGGAGCGTGGCAGAGCGCTGTTCGACCTCGCGCGAAAGAGACTTGGCCCTGACCCGCGATCCGCCCACCTCGGCGTCGCGCTCGCCTGCTGCGGGGCCGCCCTCGACCTCGTCGCCGCCTCGATCCAGAAGGGCAGGTCTGGGAATCGCGAGCTCCTGCTCGGCGATGGCCTGCTCACGCGCTCCCTCACCGTGGCGGCAGCCCTGGGTAGGTCCACCCTCCTGCGCCTCGTCGCCCTCGCGACCGAGGCCATGGGAACCCCCCACCCAAGCGCGACGATGCGCGATCGCCTCGTCCAGGAAGGACTGGACTCATTCCTCGTGTGTTCTCCCCCTCAATCCAACGGAGGCTCCGTATGAAGGGCGTTGTGTTGGCAGGAGGGCTCGGCACTCGGCTCCTGCCACTCACCAAGGTCACCAACAAGCACCTCCTTCCGGTCTACAACCGGCCGATGATCTACTTCCCCATCGAGACGATGGTCGAGGCAGGGATCCGCGATATCCTCGTGGTGACGGGAGGGAACAACGCGGGCGATTTCCTCCGGCTCCTCGGTAACGGGAAACAGTTCGGCTTGAGCCGCCTTCACTACACCTACCAAGAGGGGGAAGGCGGCATCGCCGAGGCCCTCTCCCTCGCGCGAGACTTCGCGGAGGGAGAGCGTATCGTGGTGATCCTCGGAGACAACATCATCGGAGGATCGATCAGGAAGTCGGTTGAAGACTTTGACAAGAGTCCGCATGGGGCCAAGATCTTCCTCAAGAGGGTCCCCGACGCTCACCGCTTTGGCGTCGCGAATGTCGAGGGTGATCGCGTCATCGCCATCGAGGAGAAACCGCAACATCCGAAGTCTGACCTCGCGGTTATCGGAATCTACATGTACGACAGCACGGTGTTCGACATCATCGCTACCCTCAAGCCCTCCCAGCGGGGGGAGCTCGAGATCACGGACGTGAACAACCGCTACATCGAGCAGGGGCGGATGACCTTCGAGATCCTCGACTGCTGGTGGACCGATGCGGGCACGTCGTTTGACTCCCTGCTTCGCGCCTCCACGATGGTCGCGAGCTGGGTGAAGGAAGGGCACGTGCGCTCGTGAGGATCGTGGTCACCGGTGCGGACGGCATGCTGGGGAGGGCCGTCATGGAGGCCCTCGCAGGGCACGACGTGGTCGGGCTGACGGAGCCCTCCTTCGCCCTGGAGGACCGTGGAGGCGTCATCGAAGCCATCGCGGGCCCTGCCCCTGCGTGGGTGGTCCACACCGCGGCCATGACCGATGTGGATGGCTGCGAACGGGACCCGGGGAGGGCCTACCGGGTCAACGCGCTGGGGACCCGGCATGTCGCCGAGGCGTGCGCACGGGTCGGGGCCGGCCTCCTCTACGTCTCCACCGACTTCGTGTTCGGCCACAGGCCTCGCCGGCCGATCGAGGCGTGGGAGACCGGTGATCCCCTGTCGGTGTACGGCCAGTCCAAGTGGGGAGGGGAGCGCTACACGGAAGCGCTCGCCCCGCGCTTCATCATCGCGCGGACCGCCTGGCTCTACGGGGAGGGAGGTCGCCACTTCGTCGGGACGATCCTCGCCCGCGCGCGCGAGGGGGCTTTCCTCTCCGTGGTGAACGACCAGACCGGTTGTCCGACCTATGCCCGGCACGTCGCACGCTCGATCGCACGCCTCCTCGAGCTCGGGGCTTCGGGGTGGTACCACCTGGTGAACACGGGGGAGGCGACGTGGTACGACCTCGCGAGGGAGGCCCTCCTGCTCGCGGGGCTGGACCCAGACCGCGTGCGACCCTGCACGACCGCGGAGCTCAACCGTCCGGCGACGCGGCCGTCATACTCCGTCCTGAGCACCCTCACCTATCGTGAGGTCGCCGGCGAGGATCTCCCCCACTGGAGGGAGGCCCTGCGGGAGTACTTCGCCCGCGGCGCCCGCTAACCCGCGTCGCGCACCCTCTTCGGCCATCGACGCAGGGCGAGCGCTTCCGCGACCGCGATCCCGACCCACGCGAGCGTGAGGGACCAGGCGACGTCGGTGAGGAAGTGCGCGCCTTGGGCCATGCGGGCGACCCCGGTGAGGGATCCGTAGATGAGCGACACGACCACGAGGAGACCGGCGATCCGTGGCGACCTCACGAGGGACGCCAAGGCCCCGAGCGAGCCTCCCGTGACCACGTGGCCGGAGGGGAAGGACGTGCCCTTCCCGCCCGGCCTCATCGCCCACACGGGGCGGTACTCGTGGGCACCGCCGAACTGTTCGAGGTGGCGTGGCCTGGGCCTGCCCCACAAGGCCTTGGTGCTGTTGCCCAGAAGCCCCGGCCCCACGAGGAGGTTGAGGGCGAGGTAGCACCCGACGGTACGCCAGCGGGTATTCTTGCGGATGGCCCCGACGATCCCCACCCCAGCACCCGCCACCCCACACCCCACGGGGAGGAGGGGGCCAGAACGGTAGAGCCAGACCCAGAGGGCGTCCCTGCCGTGGCACCACCCCTGCTCGGGGCAGAAGAACTCCGAGGCCACGACGAGGTCGACGTGGGGCGAGAGCGAGATCGCCACGCTAAGCCCTGCGAGCCCGGCCGCGAGCCAGAGGGGCTTCACGGGACGCCCCCCACCGGGGAGAGGCCCCCGGGCGGAACGCCCCCGCCTGTTGCCACAGGCATGCGGCGATCCCTCTTTGGCGTCGTCGGTTCGCATCGCTCCTGCCTCCCCTGCGGGCGCGCATGACCATGCACCTTGCCGTACGAGTGGGTCGTGGCGCGCACGATGAACGGGGAAGTGGAGCCTTGCGTCAATGGGCTCCCTCGCCTGGAGGGCGCCACACCCGCGCGCCGGCGTCCATTGCCCCCATGCGTGCCAAGGGCGAGAGCCCGGCGGACCTTGACAGGAGGCGGCCTTCTCGTTCCTTACGGCCTCTCGCGAGGAGTTGCGGTGAGAACCGCAAGCGCGCCGCTAGCTCAACCGGTAGAGCAGGTGACTCTTAATCACAAGGTTCCAGGTTCGATTCCTGGGCGGCGTACCAGAGACACTCCCCTCCGGAGAACCTCGCGCCCGGTACGACCCTCGAGCGTGCACCATGACGAAAGACCCCTGCGTGGGCGCTCCCATCGCCTGGGTGAGGCCGGGGTCTCACGCCAGACGCCTCGGCCTCCGTCCCGGGGACCGGATCGTGGAAGTCGGGGACCGTCTCGTGGAGGATACGCTCGCGGCGACCTTCGCGCTCGGCGCGTCCGTTCCCCCGCTCACCCTCAGGGTCCGTGGTCCCTTAGGCGAGCGTACCTTCACGATCCGCAGCCCCGACTCCTTCCTGAGGGGCATCGCATTCGAGCCACTCGAACCGCGCCAATGCAGCAACGACTGCCTATACTGCTTCTGCAAGCAGAACCCCCCTGGGGTGCGGCCCAGCCTCCTCTGTCGTGACGAGGACTTCCGGCTCTCGTTCCTCGCGGGTACCTACCTCACGCTCTCGGACCTGCGGGACCATGAGCTCGTGCGGATCGTCCGTGATCGCCTCAGTCCCCTGTACGTCACCGTACCCTCGACGAACGAAACGATCCGTTTGATGATGCTGGGGGTCCGACGGGCACGACCCCTCATGGACACCTTGAGGACCCTCGTCCAGGACGGCATCACGGTGTACGCGCAGGTCGTGGTCTGTCCCGGTCTGAACGACGGACCTCACCTCGAGCGGACGCTGCAGGACCTCTCGCGGTTGCGCCCCGGTGTGGCGGGCGTCGCGCTCGTGCCGGTGGGAACGACGAGGTTCACCTCTGACCCGAGGATCCGTCGCCCCACGAGAGAGGAGTTGGCGGCGCTGTGTGCGGTGGCGAGGCGGTGGAGGGTGAGCGCCGGAGGAGGAGTGCCGTTCGTGCACGCCTCTGACGAGGTCTACCTCGGCTGCGGCCTTCCGCTGCCTTCCTCCCGTGCGTACGGGCACGCGCCTCAGCTGGCCACCGGGGTCGGGATGGTGCGGCGATTCCAGGACGACGTGAAGCGCCTCGTGAGGCGTCAGAGGCCTCGGTGGTGGGGAAGGCGCATCGCCTTCGTGACTGGCTCCCTCTTTTCCCCCGTGCTCGACCGCGCCCTCGGGGCCCTCGCACGAAGGTGGGGACCCTCGGGGAAGGTGATCCCGGTGGAGAACCGTTTCTTCGGTTCCTCGGTCACGGTGGCCGGCCTGCTCGCCGGGGCGGATATCGCAGAGGCCCTGCAGGGCGTGGAGGCAGACGCGGTGGTCATCCCCCTCGATGCGTGCCCTCCCTCGACCTCACGATTCATCGACGACATCGACCTCGACGACCTGCAGGCGCGCGCGAGGGTCCCCGTGGTGGCAGCGGAGCTCCTGAGCGAGGCGGTCGAGGAACTCGGAGCACTGAGCAGGTGAGAAGGGTCACCCTCGTCGGGCTCTTGCTCGTGACCTACGCACTCCTGCGGGGCCTGTGGTGCGTCCTGGTCATACCACCCTGGCAGGGCCCGGACGAACCCATGCACTTCGTGCTCGCCCTCTCGACCGTCTCGAGGATGGACGACTCCTGCCGCGTGGGGATGGAGAGCGAGGTCATCCGTTCCATGGCGTCCCACCAGTTCTTCGCACTCACCGGTCAGGTGGAGCCTGACCCGCTGCCCTGCATCATACGGTCCTCGGCCCACATCCCCGCCCCTACCCTGTACCATCGCATCCTCGGCGTGTGGCTCCGTCTCACCGGCACCCCTCCCGTGCGCCCTGGATGGCCGGGCATGAGCGATGTCGCCACCTTCGTGCGGTGGGGACGAGTCCTCTCCGTGCTCATGCACTGCCTGTCCGTGGTGCTCTTGCTCCGGGCGGCCCTCGTGGCGAGCGGTCGGCCCGGTTGGGCCACCTTGGTGGGCATGCTGTTCGTCGCACACCCGCAGATGACCTTCATCGGGGCGTGCCTCAACTCTGACAACCTCATGGTGCTGCTCTCCAGTTGCGCCTTGTTCCTCGTCGCCCGAACGCTCCGGCCTCCTTCCGCGTCCTTTCGGGCCGCGCTCGTGGCCCTGGCCCTCCTCGCCCCCATCGCCAAACGGGCCGGCTTCGCCATCACCTTCAGCACCCTGCCTCTCGTGTTCTTGCTCACCCTCAGGCGGCCGAGGGGGATCCTCGTGGGCGTCTCCGTCGGATGCGCCGTCCTCGCCGCCGTCGCCGGCGCGCTCTGGGTGACCGGCATGGGCCGAAGCGTGCTCAATGACGTCGGCGAGATCCTCGGAGTGCGGGGCTGGGTGGAACCGCCTCCCCACGGGTGGTGGGAGACGTTCGGAGGGCACTTCTGGGAGACGTTCTGGGGGAGCTACGGCTGGGTGCAGTGCCCACTCCCGGCCAGGTGGCTCAGGGGCATCGGTCTTGCCCTCGCCACCACCCTCGTCATGGTGCCCCTGGGGCTTCGACGGCTCGAGGCAGGCAGGATCATGGGAGGCGTCCTCGCGGTGAGTGCCTCCCACCTCCTCTTCGCCGTCGCGCAGGTGGTCGTGGTCCAGGGGATGCGCGTCGAACTCGGCCAAGGGCGGCACGCGTTCGTCGGGCTGCCTGGCCTCTGCATGCTCGTCGCCACGGGGATCTGGGGCATCACCCCGCGGTGGGCCCCCGAGGCCGTGGGGCTCGTCCTCCTCGTCTTGGGCGAGGCTGCGCTGTGGCTCGTGGGCATCCCCTGCTTCCTGCGCTAGCCCTCGCGGTTGCCATCGGCTGTGGCGAGGTACGCCGAACCGTCGTGGATGCGACCCTCCAACCTGGCCTCATCGAGGTCCAGGAAGTCACCCCCTCGCGCCGCCTCGCCCAGACGTTCACGCCCCCCCTCGTCCCCCTCGCCGGCGTCGAGCTCTTGGTGACGCACCACCCGAAGGATCGACCCGTCGACCTGGTCGTGCGTGTCCGCGAAGGCGAGAGGGTACTCGGGGCGAGTTCGTTCACCCTTTGGGAGTACGCACCCTCGTTCGTGAGGGTGACCTTCCCCCCCGTGCGCGCCGAAGCCACCGTGACCATCGAGGCGTGGGGGCCTGATGCGAGGCCAGGAGTGGCACCGAGCATCCTGGCGACGCCGATCGATCGCTACACCGGGGGCCGGCTGTGGGTGGGCGACACGCCCGCTGCGGGTGACGCGGTCTTCCGGGTCCTGGCGCCGGACACGTCGCGATTCGCGCTCGAGCCGGGGCTGGACTTCTTCCCGGTCCAGGGGCGGTTCCCCAGCGCCGACCTGTCCACCGTGGGAGCACTCGAGCAGGAGTTCGTCGTGCCCATGGACAGCCTCGTGGCGCTAGAGTTCATGACGGGCACCGGAGGAGCTCCCCACGGCCCTCCCCTCGCATGGGAGCTGCAGCTCGGTGGGCAGCGGATCCACGCGGGCACGCTCTCGGCGACCCCTGACAACGAGCCGGTCACCCTGACGTTCCCCCTCATGAGGGCGGTGGAAGGCATCCCGCTCACCCTTCGCCTCACCCCTCTTGGCCCTGGGGAACTGCGGGTGTGGCTCTGTCGGCGGATGCCCCTCACCGGAGCGCTCCGGACGCGAGACCGGATGGTCGACGGGTCCGTCGTGCTGCGCACCCTCCACCTCGTGCCGAAGGCAGATTCCTTGCGCGTCGTGCTCTCGTCCGACGACATCCCCCGCGCCGAACCGACCCAGGAGCTCGTGGGGCCGTGTACCCTCACCCAGACCTTCGAGTGGCCTCGCGACCCAAGCCCCCGCGACGAAGTGGGCTTCCGCCTCGCCCTGGGCCGGTGGACCCTCCCCGGGTGGGTCGCCTACGAGGTGAGGAACCACAAGACCGGAGAGCTCGTCCACGCCGATAGCGCGAGCCTCATCGGCAGGGGACCCAACGACTACCTCTGGCTCAGGCTCGGGGAGGGACCGAGGGCTCGGCGCCTGTCGGTGGTCCTCCGCGGGCCACGCACGAGGGGAGAGAGCGCCATCCGTTTCTGGTGGGTCTCCGCCGAGGTCTATCCGGAGGGCGAGGCCTTGGGCTGCGTCCCACGCCCGGGAGGAGATTGCCTCTTCCGCCTCGCGACCGTCTCCCCATTGGGGCGATGGCTGGCCGAGTTCCCCCGTCTCTCCTCCGCCATGGCCCCCTCCGCCGGCTGGGCGCACGGCCTGCTTGGCGCACGCGCCTGCGTGTGCGCTGCCCTCGCACTCGCCGTGGCGATCCCGAGGAGGAAGCCTCGCCATTGACGCGCACGGCCACTCCCCACCCCTCGAGCAGGCGCCTCCTCTCGCGCCTGTGCCCCGCCGGTGCGCTCGTGGCGGTGGCCTGCGTCGGGTCACCGTCGGTCCGCGTCGTCGTCCTTGACGGCGCCCTCGGCGCCTCCCCGATCGAGATCCACGAGGTGGGCCCGTCCAGACCAGCCACGCAGTCTTTCCCTGCCCCTGCCGACTCCATCGCGGGCATCGAGCTGTTCGTCGGCTGCTATCCCCGCACGGAACCGCTCGACGTGGCGATCCGCGTCGTGGGCGCCGGGCGTCAGCTCTGCCTCGCGGAGGTGCCCATCCCCACCCGTGTCCCCACGCCGGTCCGGGTCACCTTCCCTCCCGCGTTGATCGACGGTGAGGTGCGCGTGGAGGCGTGGGCCCCCCACGGCAGGCCGGGCCACAACGCAGTGATCCTCGCCCACCCCGTGGACAGGACCCCCGGCGACCTCTGGATCGGCGATCGCCTCGTCGCCGGGGACGCGCTCTTCAGGGTGCTCGCCCCAGACCGGCGGGGCAGGAGGGTGGTCGTCGGCCTCGACCTCTTCGCCGTCCATGGCCGGTTCCCCAGCCCCGATCTCGCCGAGGGGCGCCTGTCTCAGGCGTTCTCCCCCCCGAGAGACACCCTCGTGGGCATCGCCCTCATCGCAGGGACCGGGGCCTCCCCCACCCCCCCAACGATCGCGTGGGAACTCTCTACGCGCACCGGGTCGCTTGGGCGTGGGGAGGCGAGCGGTGTGGGAGACAATGTCCCCTTCACCATCGTTTTCCCACCCCTGTGCCCCGCGCAGCAGGAGACCCTCGTGCTGACCCTCGTGGCCTCCGGCGGGTCGGTTCGGGCTTGGCTGTGCGGCGGGGGCGAGGGGGTTGGGACGCTCGCGTTCAACGACCGTGCGATCCCCGGCTCCCTCGTGATGCGCACCCTCCACGAGGTCCCCTCCGAAGACTCGCTCAGGGTCCTGCTCGATGCGGCCGTCCCCCTGACCCCCGAGCCCTCCCCGCCCGTGGCCGGGACCTGCACGATCACTCAATCCATTCGCCTGCCCGAGGAATGCCCAGAGGCGTGCTTCGGGATCCGGCTCGCGGTCGGGGGACGACTCGTGGCAGGCACCCTCCACTACGAAACCGGCGACGCGTGCGGCGTCCTCGCGAGGGGCAGCCTGCCGCTGTCCGGTGGGGCCAACGACTACGTGTGGCTCGAGCTCGGGGACGTGATTCAAGGGCCCCGCTGGGTGACCGTGAGTGGTCGAGATCTGTCGCCCTCAACGGCGCCTCGATTCTGGTGGGTGCCTGGCGATCTCTCACCCGGGGGCGAAGCGAGCGGGTGCGTCCCGGAGGCGGAAGGAGACCTCGTGTTCAGGGTCGCACGGCGGTTTGGACTCGCGCAGTGGGTCGCATCGTTCCCCGGCCTCAGTGCGCGGCTTGCCCCACCACGCGGGGTCTCCGTGGTTCGGGGGCTGTTGGTCACGAGGTTCGTCCTCGCCGCCGCGCTGGCCTGCACCCTCGTGGTGGGTCGTGGCCGAGGTCACGAGCGAGGCTGAGGCAGGCCGATGAGCTTGGGCGACGTGAGAGTTTGGGAACCCCCGCACGCCGAGAGGGTTGCATACTTCGCGGCGAGCGCGCAGCCTCGAGTCGCCTGAGGGGGGAGGTTGTGACCGCACTCAGCCGATGCCGATTCGATGTGGGAACCACGGTGGGTGGGAGGGCTCGACGAGAAAGCGAATGCGAGCCTTGACAGGGATTTCGAGGTTGGCTACATAGCGGCGCGGGTCGAACGGGTGTCTGGAGGGTTCGCCTTCCTCTGTGTGTTGCGTCGTCCCAGTGTAGGTCCAGCAAGGAGGTCGTAACGTGAAGAGAGGCGTCCTTATCGGTGTGGCGATCGTTGCGCTCGCAGTGGCGTGCGGAGGGGGGGCTAAGCAGACTGGTCGCGTGCAGCCCCCACCCGAACGCGAACGCGTGACGGAGCCTGAGCCCACTCCGCAAGACCAGGAGACCGTCCCTGCGCCCGAGCCGGGGATCGCACTCACCACGATCTACTTCGACTTCGATCGCTACGACATCCGCCCCGACCAGCGAGGCCCGTTGGCCGAGAACGCGAGGACTCTTGAGACACGGACTGACTGGTCGAGGGTAACGATCGAGGGCCACTGCGACGAGCGGGGCACGAACGAGTACAACATGGCCCTCGGGCAGCGCCGAGCGGACTCGGTGAAGAACTACCTCGTCAACTACGGTATCCCGAAAGCGAAGCTCTCGACGGTGAGCTACGGCGAGGAGCGGCCGGTGGATCCTGGCCACAACGAGGAGGCGTGGGCACGCAATCGAAGGGCAGAGTTCGTCGTTCAGAAGTAGTGGGAGCCATTGGACGACCTCCCCTCAACCCGTGGGGAGGTCGTTCGCTTGTGGAGGGCACGATGCGGGTGCTAGCCCTTGCCATGATCGCGGTTGTGGGAGGCTGCGGCGGCGGTGCCAAGGTACAGGGTCGAATCCAGGCCATCGAGACGAGGGTCAGGAGACTGGAGGAATCCGTCGCCCGACTCGAGGAACGGGCCCAGCGTGATGCCGAGCTCAAACAGCAGATCGCCGACGTCCGGCTCGCCTTGGCCACAATCGATGAGCTGAGCGTGCGCGTACAATCCGTGACCCAGGACCTCGAGCAGCGCCAAAGGGACGTCGCGGTCCTGTTGGACGACTTGGTGGACCGTGTCCTGAGGCTCGAGCGCGTCGCAGCACCAGAGAGCGCGGGAGTCAGGGTCGATGCACCTGTGAAGGAGCTGTTCGACAGGGCCCGCACCGACCTCGACGCGGGCCGTCCCGAGCTGGCCGCCATGGGGTTCCGCTCCTTCCTCGAGCTGTACCCCCAGAATCCGCTCGCTGCGGATGCCCAGTTCCTCCTCGGCGAGTCGTTCTACGTCCGCGACGAGTTTGACGCCGCGCTCGTGGAGTACCAGAAGGTGTTGGACTCGTACCCCACGAGCCCCAGGCGCCCACTCGCGATGCTGCGCATCGCCAGTTGCCTCGCGAACACCGGCAAGCGCGACCAGGCGGTGGCAGCCTACCGCAGGGTAATCGAGACCTTCCCGGGGACGAACGAGGCGCGGGCGGCGCGGGAGAGACTCGCCGATTTCCCCTAAGCAGGGCCAGCCACCCTTCACGAGCCAGGGGGCGTAGCCGGAGCGTGAGCTCATGCCTGTGTCGATGATGGAAGGCGTGGTGCGGATGGTCGCCGAGTGCGACCCGGTGGGCAAGGCGATCCTGCTCGTGCTCTTCCTCATGTCCATCGTGTCGTGGGCCGTCATCATCGAGCGTGTGGCCACCTTCAGGCAGAACCAGCGGAACGTCGAGAGCTTCCTGAAGGCGTTTCGTTCCTACTCACGGCTCTCCCACCTCCTCGTGTACCAGAGCCACTCAGTTGGCGGTGCCATCTCGCGCGTGTTCGAGGAGGGGTGCTCCGAGATCCCCTACCTCGTGCAGAAAGACATCCAGTCCACCGCCCTCACCGAGGACCAGCTCCACCGCGTCCGCTCCGCGTTGGACCGGAGGATCGGCGTCGAGATCGCCAACCTCGAACGCAACCTGTTCTTCCTCGCCACCACCGGAACCGCGGGGCCATCGCTGGGCTTCTTCGGCACCGTGTGGGGCATCCAGAAGTCGTTCATGATGATGGGGTACAGTCGCACCACCGACATCCTCGTCATCGGCCCCGGCATCGCGATGGCTCTCGTCACGACCGTCGCAGGCCTCCTCACCGCGATCCCCGCCCTCGCCGCCTATAACTACCTCATCAATCAGGTCAAGTCATTCGATGTTGAGCTGAACAACTTCGCCTCTGAGTTCATCGATACCCTCGCCAAGGGTTCGAAGACATGAAGCGATTCCGCTACGCAGCGCTAGCAGAGATGAACATGACGTCCATGGTTGACGTCTTTTCTCTCATCTTGATCATGTATATGATTGCCGCTCCTGCTATGCAAAGCGGTATCGAAGTCCAACTCCCGAAGGTGCACGCCCGCGAGGTGGATGTGGAGAGCGGGATCGTCATCACCATGACGGCGGACGGGAAGGTGTTCCTCGGAGAGCTGGAGGTCCAGCCATCGAAGATCGAGGATGCCCTCACTCGCATCAGGCAGGCGGGCAGGGAACGGCCCGTGTTCATCAAGGCCGACCAAGCGCTCGCGTACGGGAAGGTGCTCGACGTGATCGCGCAGGTGAAGAACGCGGGGATCTACAACGTGGGGCTGGTCACCAAGGCGGGCTGAGGGTGGTATCCACGTCGGTATCCAAGGCGGTGCGACCTCCGGCGGGGTGGGAGGCGCTGCCCCTCGGGGTCTTCGTTGCGGCCTCGCTCGTCCTGCACGTGGGCTTCCTGCTCCTCGGATTGCGCCTCTTGTCTCCTGCCCGCACGATGACCGACTTCGTCGATTTCGTTGCCGTGGACCTCATCGAACTCGAGCCCAAGGCGGCGACTGATCGCACACGGGATGCGCCTTCCCCGAAGGCTGCCGCGCCGGCCCCCGAGTGGAAACCCGAACGCATCGAGCGCGCAGTTGCGCAGCCCGTGAAGCCGACCGAGAGCGACGTCCGGGAGGGGAAGAAGAGCACCGTGGAGCTCGACGCCCCCTTCCCCTTCCTCTACTACCTCACGGTGGTGCGCAACAAGATCTCCTCCAACTGGCTTCCGACGCGCGCCCAAGGGACCGCGACGGTGCGCACGAAACTTCACTTCGTGATCCTGCGATCCGGCAAGGTGACGAGGATCGTGGTGGAGGAGTCGTCGGGGGTGCCCTTCTTCGATCAGTCCGCCCTCCGGGCGGTCTACGCATCAGATCCCCTCCCTCCGTTGCCCGAGGAGTTTCCGGATGCCGAGCTTGGCGTGCACTTCACGTTCGAATATGTCCCCTAGTGGTTGTCGTTGGGTGGGGGTGCTCGTGGCGCTCCTTGCCCTCGGGGGCCGTGTGCGAGCCCAGCGCGAGGTCGAGCTGGCCATCCGGGAGACGGGGTTCCGTCGCCTCGACCTCATCATCGGAGAGTTCAAGGGGCAGCAGACGGAGGAGGCGCAGCGGCCGATCTTCGATGTGGCGAAGCAGGATCTGGAGCTGAGCGGGCTCTTCAGGGTGCTCGACGGGGTCGAGCTCGTGCGGGACTGGGCAGACAGCGCAGAATCTCGCGCCAAGTGGGCGAGCATCGGTGCCGATGCCCTCCTGGAGGGGAAGGTGGATCGGTCGGGCAAGGAGGTCCGCCTGAACGTGTTCCTCACCGACCTCGCCAGCGGCCAGCTCGTCGTCCGACGGACCTTCGAGGGGCCGAACGAACGCCAGCTCGTGCACCGGATGGCCGACGAGGTGGTGCGGGTCCTCACGGGTGAGCAGGGCATCGCCTCCACCCGCATCGCCTTCATCCTCCAGAAGGGCGCCACCTCCGAGCTCTGCGTCGCGGACTATGACGGCCGGAACATGAAGGTGCTCACCCAGACGGGAACCCTGAAGTTCGGGCCCGCATGGTCTCCTGACGGCGACGTCATCGCCTTCTCCGCGCTCATCGACGGCAGTCCTGACCTGTTCTTCTGGTCGCTCAACGAGGCCCGTGCGAGGCGCGTCACGAGCTTCCCGGGGCTCGTGGCGGGTGCGTCCTGGTCATGGGACGGCAAGAAGATCGCACTCACCCTCTCCAAGGACGGCAACTCAGAGATCTACGTGATGACCCGTGACGGGAACAGCCTCGGGGGGTTGCGGAGGGTGACCCGCCATCCGGCGATCGATTGTTCGCCTTCCTGGTCTCCGAGTGGGAGGGAGATCGCCTTCACCTCGGACCGGTCCGGGAGTCCCCAGATCTACGTGACCGACCTCGACGGCACGGACGTGAGGCGCCTCACGTTCACGGGCGAGTACAACGAGTCCGCGGCGTGGTCTCCCAAGGGGGATCGGATCGCCTACGTCGCGCGCGAGGCGGGGTTCTTCGACGTGTGGGTCATGGACCCCTTGGGGAGGCATCGCCGCCGGATCACGTTCAAGGGAACGAGCAACGAGGATCCCGCCTGGGCCCCCAATGGCCGTCACCTCGTCTACGTGAGCACGAGGGGGTATCGAAAGGAACTCGTGCTCTCCGACCTCACCGGGCGAATCGAGTACGTCCTCCCGCTCGGGCCGGGAGACAAGGAAGAGCCCACCTGGTCGCCGTAGTCGGGGTATCCCCCGGCCCGCCCATGGCCCAAGGAGGCGCCGCGGGTGCGCCGACCTGGGGAGCATGAGATGACCGTGAGGGCAAGGGGCGTTGGGCCGACTCGGGGTTCGGTGCTCGACCCCGCCGTGGTCTCGCGGATCGGCAGCCTCGACCTGCGCGCGCGGCTCGTGGTGGAAGGGTTCCTGGCCGGGCTGCACCGCAGCCCCTACCACGGGTACAGCACCGAGTTCTTCGACCACCGTTCCTACCAACCGAGCGACCCGCCTCGCCTCGTGGACTGGCGCGTGTTCGCGCGCACCGACCGCCTGTACGTGAAGCGTTTCAGCGACGAGACGAACCTCCGAGCGGTGATCCTCGTGGATTGTAGCGCCTCCATGGGGTATCGCGGGACGGGTCCACTCACGAAGATGGAGTACGCGCGCACCCTCGGGGCCGCGTTCGCGCTCCTGCTCCTCAAGCAGCGTGACGCGGTGGGGCTTGGGTTGTTCGACGAGCGGGTCCGTTCCTGGGTCCGGCCGCGTGCCGCGCCAGGCCACCTCGAACGCATCCTCGGCGAGCTCGTGCGGCAGGAGCCGTCGGGGACGACGAGGCCCTTGGAGGTCTTCACCGCCATCGCGGGGCGTCTGCCCCGACGTGGCCTCGTGGTGCTCATCTCGGACCTGCTCGTGCCCACCGCCAGTGCCCTCCGTTCCCTGCGAAGCCTCGCCGCCGGTCACCGGGAGCTGCTCGTCTGCCGCATCCTCGACGCCTCCGAGCGCGATCTCGGGTTCGAAGGCGTGGTGAGTCTGCGAGACGTGGAGACAGGGAGCGTGCTCACGACCCTCCCCCAGGCCGTGCGGGAGCCCTATCGCGCGGCGGTCCGAAACGCATGGCAGGAGCTTGGACGCGAGGCCGAACGGTTCCGCGCGCAACTCGTCGATATCGATACCTCGTCGGATCTCGTGAGCGTGTTCTCCACCCTCCTTGCTGTCCGGAACAGGATACGGTGACCTTCCTCGAACCGTGGTACCTCGTGGGCCTCGTGGGGGCGGCACTCCCCGTGGTGCTCCACCTGCTCGCGAGGCGCCGCACGAGGACCGTCGACTTCTCGAGCCTCGTGTTCCTCACGGCGATCGAGAGGAGCGCGATAAGGAAGGCACGCTTGCACCAGCGGGTGCTCCTCGCGGTGAGGATCGCGCTCCTGTGGCTCACGGCCCTGGGCCTCGCGAGCCCCTCGTGTCACGGGCCTCCTCCGCTCACCGTGATCACGCTCGACGGCTCCGCGAGCATGACCGCCGGGGGTGGTGCGGTGTGGCGTGAGGCCAAAGATCCGGCCTCCAGACTCCTCGACGAGGCGACCGGCCCTGTGGAGGTGGCGCTCGCCACGGACAGGCTCCGCCTCGGGAGGCCCGGAAGGGCGAAGGACGCACTGGAGGCGTTTGTCCCGCGAGGCGTGGCCCTCGACATGGAGGCAGTCCTCGCCGACGCATCCGACGCCTCCGCACACCTGCGTCGACCGCTGAGGCTCGTGCTCATCAGCGACTTCCAGCCGAGCGGCTGGCCCGACACCCTCGCGATCCTCCCGAGCGTCGAGCTGTGGGGCCTGCCCCTCGATGGGGCGCGGGGCAACGTCTGGGTGGGGTCGCTCACGGCACTGGGCCCGGTGCGGGCGGGGGGGGTGATCGACGTCGTCGGCACGGTCGAGCGATCGGGCGAGACCCCCGACACGTGCGTGCTGCACGCGCGCATCGGGGGGCGCACCTTCCGCTCCGTGGCCAGGTTCAGCGGACATGCCGCCACCTTCTCCCTCCGCGTCCCGCGGGAGGAACCCCTCGTGCGCGCGACCGTGACGGTGGAGGACCCCGAGGGTCTCGTCCTGGACGATCGTCGGGAGTTCGCATTCTCGTCGCCTCCCCGATGTCGGGTGGCGATCGTCGGCCCTCCAGGCGAGACAGCCCGGAGGCTTGCCGCCGCCCTCGACCCAGAGGGCGATGGCCTCCACGGGTTCGAGGTCAGACGCGAGCTCGCCGAGGCGGTCCTCGATTCCCTCGAGGCGATCATCCTCGTGGAGGCCACCACTCCCGACCGGTGGGCCTTGGCCGTTGAGGAGCGCTGGGCACGAGGCACCGGCCTCGTGCTCGTGGCCGATGGCACGACGCTCTCCGAGGCGGGGTCCTCCCTGTTCCGGCGCGTGCTCGGCGCCGCGCCGGTGGCACCCAGGGCGTTCCACGCCACTGGGGCATCGGTCGCCTTCGACCACCCGATCCTCGCACCTTTCGCCTACGCACCACCCCCCGGGCTCTCTCTCCCGGACATCGCGCGGGTCTGGATCCTCGACGGAGCGGTCCCGGTGGTCCTCTCCGCCGGGGGAAGTCCCCTCATCGTGGAGGGGCCACGCGCGACCCCGAGGACCGTCGCCTTCATGACCGGGCTGGTCCCCCCGTGGTCGGACTGGTCGAGCAGGTCCTCCTTCGTGCCCCTCATCCACCTCGTGACCGACCACGTGGCCGGGTCTCTCACCGCCCAGGCGGTAACGTTCGGCACCGCCGTCTCCGTCGAGCTTCCCCCGGAGAGGACGGAGCTCGAGTACCCGGATGGCGCCCGCGCCCCCCTCGTTCCCGACGAGGTATCAGCAGGGGTTGCCCGTTTCCGGGTCGGCCCGTTCCTTGATCCCGGTGTGCATGTCCTTTGGCAGGGGGGAACGCCGAGGGCCCTGTTCGAACCGGTCGTTCCCCCACAGGAACGGCTCGTCGGCCCGCCGATCCGGCCTCGCGCCGTGAGCCGATGGGTGGAGCCCTCCACCTTCCCCTGGCCGAATCGCATCGCAGAGCCCGCCTCGCTGCTCCTTTGGTGTGCCTGGGGACTCCTGTGGGCCGAGGCGTGGCTCGCCCTTTCCCTCACCCCTCGCCACCGCGGTGGCGCCCAGGATCGAGAGCGCACATGACCGTGAATCTCCCTGACCGGGACATCGTGCATCGGTGCGCCGCGACGTACGAGGCGATCAGGCGCCAGGTTGCCCGTGTGATCGTGGGGCAGGATGCGGTCGTGGAGAAGCTCCTCATCTCCCTGCTCGCGGATGGTCACTCCCTCATCGTCGGCGTGCCGGGGCTTGCGAAGACCCTCACGGTGAGCACCATCGCGCGGACGATGGACCTCTCGTTCGGGAGGATCCAGTTCACCCCCGATCTCATGCCTTCGGACATCACCGGCACCGAGGTCCTTGACCTCGACCCCCAAACCAACCGGCGCACGTTCCGTTTCGCGCCTGGGCCCCTGTTCGCCAACATCGTGCTCGGCGACGAGGTGAACAGGACCCCGCCGAAGACGCAGGCAGCGCTCCTGCAGGCGATGCAGGAGCGCGAGGTCACCTCGGGGGGAGTCACCTACCCCCTCCCGAGGCCGTTCTTGGTGTTGGCGACCCAGAACCCCATCGAGCAGGAAGGCACCTACCCCCTCCCCGAGGCCCAGCTCGACCGGTTCATGTTCCAGGTTGACATCTCCTACCCGAGCTTCGAAGATGAAGTCACGGTGGTGGAGCGCACGACCGGGGACCTTGTCCCCCAGGTGGACCGGGTGCTCGAGCGCGAGGAGGTGCTCGCGCTGCAGGCCATGGTGCGGAAGGTCCCGGTCGCCAGGCACGTGGTGGAGGCGGCGGTGCGGTTCGTCCGGCTCACGAGGCCTGACGGCTCCGATGCCCCCCCGTTCGTGAGGGAGTGGGTCCGCTGGGGGGCGGGCGTCCGCGCCGGCCAGTTCGCGGTGCTCGGGGCGAAGGTGCGGGCCCTGCTCGAGGGCAGACCGACGCCCCACATCGATGACGTGCGCGCGCTCCTTCCGGCGGTCCTCACCCATCGTCTCGTGCTCACCTTCCGCGCCGAGGCGGACGGCGTCGACCAACGCGACGTGGTGCGGCGTCTCCTCGAGGAGCGCTGGGACGATGTCGCCGGCCGCCACGCGTGAGGTCGGAGGATGGGAGCGTCGATGAAAGAACAGACCCTCACCGCAGCAGCCTCGAGGTCCCTTGGACTCTCACTCCCCTCATACGCACCGGCAGCGCTCGGCTTCTGGACCCTCCACGCGAGCATCCGTATCCGCACGGGCAGCCTTGGGCTCGCAGACCTCGCCCTCATCCTCTTGCTCTTCGGCCCCTGGCTCCTGCGCTCACCGTGGCAGAGGGTCCTCGTGTCGGCTGCCACGTACTTCGCGGTGTACTACGTGGCGTTCCTCCCCTTGCTGCCTGACATCACGTCTCGCGCTCACTGGACGGAAGTGCCCGCGTTCGAGGCGCGCATCTTCCCTGGCACCAATCCGGTGATCGCGGTGCAGGCCTACAGGACCACGTTCTTCAACGTGGTCTTCTGCATCGGCTACAGCCTCCACATCGCGAACGTCCTCGTTCCCCTCCTCTTCTTCACCCTGAAGAGGGATCTCGCCCGGGCGCAGTCCTACGCTGCCGCCTTCCTCGCGTGCGGGTACCTCGGGTTCGCGATCTACCTCCTCTACCCCGTGGTCCCGCCGAGGCTTGCGCTCCCACAGGTCTCGGCGGTGACCCCCCCGTGGGCATCCGCGGCGTGGGAGAAAGCCGGGTCGTGGTTCCGCGCCAATCCCTACGCCGCGATGCCGAGCCTGCACTGCGCCTTCCCATACCTCTCGTACGTGTACCTGCGATCCATCGGATCGAAGCTTTCGTGGGTCTTCGCCGGCATGTCTGCGTGGCTGTTCATTGGGACGGTCTACCTCGGTGAGCACTACGTCTCCGACGTGCTCGCCGCTGTCCCCACCGCATGGGCGGCCATGGCCATCGTGAAACGGAGGTCGAGATGACCCTCGGGCTCCTCGAGAGGCTCGAGGCCTCTCTCGCGGTTCAGCGCGCGCTCCTGGAGGACCTCGGCGGTGCCGGGGACCTCACGACCCAGGCCGTGGTGCCCACAGGGCGCGAGTGCCGCGCGACGCTCCTGGCCCATGCGCCAGGCGTGATGGCGGGTGCGCCGGTCGTGGAGCTTGTGTTCGGGGCGCTTGGTGCCCGCCTCGCGTGGGAGTGGTTCGTGCCCGAGGGGGCCCCGTTCGGGCCTGGGACGGTGCTTGGAGCAACCTCCGGCCCGGCTGCGGCGATCCTGACCGGGGAACGGGTGGCCCTCAACTTCCTCCAGAGGCTCTGCGGCATCGCCACGTTGGTGAGGCGGTTCGCGGCCGAGCTTGAAGGCACGGGGGTCATGCTCCTGGACACACGCAAGACCACCCCGGGCCTCCGTCGGCTTGAACGCTACGCCGTCCGCGCGGGAGGGGGCACGAATCACCGGATGGGCCTCTACGATCGTGTCCTCATCAAGGACAATCACCTTGCCCTCGCGGGGTCTGCGTCGCACGCGGTGCGCCTCGCGCGCGAGGCCTACCCTACGGTTCCCATCGAGGTCGAGGTCGCCACCTTGGCCCAGTTCGAGGATGCGTGCACCGCCCATCCTGATTGGATCCTCCTCGACAACATGACGACCGACGACCTGCGCGCGTGCGTCGCCATGCGGGACCGTCTCCCCCCACCGACGCCTCGTCTGGAGGCCTCCGGTGGGGTGCGGGTCGACAATGTCCGTCAGATCGCACTCACGGGGGTCGATGCCATCAGCGTGGGAAGCCTCACCCACGGAGCCACGTGGGTTGACATCTCCCTGGAGGTGGAGCCGTGAGCGCGGACGACAAGACCGTTCTCGCCCTCGTGATGCGCCTGTGGGCGCACGGAGGGGCGCTCCTGAGTTGGGAGCACCTCGGGGTCGACGTGCGAGGGCATGAGCGGACCATGCACGCCCTCTCCCGCCTCCTGGAGATCGGGTTCGACGTGCGCATCACCCCCTCGGGGGTGCGCCTCGTGCCTCCGGATGACACGCCGTGCTCTCACGAGGGCCTCGCCGGCCTGGGTGTGCCCATCGTGTGCGCTCCGGTGGTCGACTCGACGAACACGATGGCGGCCATGCTCGCCCGGGCGGGGGCCCCGCACGGGACCATCGTGATCGCCGAGGCGCAACTCAACGGGAGGGGCCGTCATGGGACGACCTGGTTCTCCCCCGCGGGGCTGGGGGTGTGGTTCTCGATGATCCTGCGCCCTTCCTCCCCCCTCCCCCACCCGGGACTCGTCTCCTTGCTCTCCGGCCTGTGCGTCCTGAGGGTGCTGAGGCTGGCGGGCGCGCACGAGATGGTCCTCAAGTGGGCGAACGACGTCCTGTGGCGGCGCCGCAAGGTGTGCGGCATCCTCGTGGACCGGGTCGACTGGCCACCCCGCGAAGCGTACGTCACCGGCATCGGGATCAATGTCCACCACCGCAAGGCCGATTTCCCTGTCGAGCTCCGTGCGAAGTCGGCATCGGTGGACATGGCCTTGCCCCATCGAGCGAACCGCCTCGCGCTCACGGCGTCGATCGCCGGGGAGATCCTCAAGGCCTGGAGCGTGCATGAGCCCTCCGGTTTCACCGAGATCCCCGAGGCGTGGAACGCAGAGTGCGGCACGATCGGGATGTCGGTGCGCGTGGGGGCCGAGGGGGAACTGTTCGTGGGAACGGTCCAGGGGGTGGACGAGCGAGGCGCCTTGGTGCTGACCCTGCCAGACGGAACCCGGAGGGCCATCACGTCCGGGCACGTCGAGCCTCTGGTGAGCGCCCCGTGAGGGAACCACGCGAGCGTGTGCTCCTCATCGACGTGGGGAACTCGCGCCTCAAGGTCCGCCCTCTCGGGGGCCAGGAGACGGTCTCATGGCCCACCGACGCTCCACCGGATCCCCAGACGATACTCGGCGGGGAGGTCACAGGGGTGGTGCTCGCGTCTGTCGTGCCCCGCCTGACCGAGCTGATCCGGACCGCCGTGCGGGGACGGTCCATCCCCCTGTGCGAGGTATCACCTAACGTCGCTGAGGGGATGGGCATCCGTGGCCTCTACGAGGGGCTTGGGGCAGACCGCGTCGCGAACATCCTCGGGGCGTGGGCGGAGTATCGGTTGCCTGCCCTGTGCGTGGATGCGGGGACTGCGATCACCTTCGACCTCCTCGAAGAGGGAGGCACGTACGCGGGAGGACTCATCGCACCAGGCCCGGCCCTCATGGTCAAGGGCCTGGTCAACGGTACCGCCCTCATCCGGCTCGAGGGGTCCCCTGCTCCCTCGATCCTCCGCGTGGCGAGGGGCACGGCAGAGGCGGTGGGGAGTGCGACGTGGTGGGGCGCGGCCGCGATGGTGGATGGCCTGATCGCACGCCTTCGCTCCGGGGGATACGCCTGGGAGACCCTCCTGCTCACCGGCGGGATGGCTCCCTGGCTCTCCCCCCGGATCTCCTGGCGCCACGAGCTGGTCGGGGACTTGTGCTTCCGAGGGATGGCTCTTGTCTGGGAACGACGTGGTGGTGGCGCTCACGCCCGGTGACCCTTGGGGCGTAGGCCCCGAGGTTGCCGCGCGCGCGGCGCGCGGGTGGACCGTGCGAGGGGCGTCCCTCGTCATGTACGGCCCCGCCTCGGTCCTGGAGACCCTCGACTACGGGCCCTGGGAGGCCCGCCTCGTGCCCGAACCACCGTTTCAGCGTCCCCCGCGTCCGGGTCCGTCGGCGTGGGGTGGCAGGATCGCGATGGAGTCCCTCGAGGCGGCGGTCAGAGACGCCATGGCCGGGGGCGTCTCGGCGATCGTCACAGGGCCGGTGAGCAAACAGAGCATGCACCTGGCCGGGTGGCGGTACCCTGGCCAGACCGAGTGTCTCGCCTCCCTCACGGGCGCATCCCACGTCGCCATGATGATGGCCAACGGGTGCCACCGGGTCGTGTTGGCGACGCGTCACCTGCCCTTGCGCGCGGTCTCCTCCTCGCTCTCAATCGAAGGCCTCGTGCGGCTCATGGCCCTCACCCACCGCGAGCTCTCCGCCTTCCTCGGGAGGCCACCCCGGCTGTTGGTCTGTGGGCTCAATCCGCACGCCGGGGACGGGGGGCTCCTGGGGGACGAAGAGCAGACCCTCATCGCCCCCGCCGTTCGGGAAGCCGTGGCCGAGGGATGCGCGGCGGAGGGACCGGTCTCTGCCGAGGAGGCGTTCCGCCGGTGGGGCCACGACGCGGACATCGTGATCGCCATGTACCACGACCAGGGCGTGCTCCCGGTGAAGCTCCTCGGCCTCGGGGGCGCGGTGAACGTGACGCTCGGCTTGCCCATCGTGCGCACGAGCCCAGGACACGGCACGGCCTATTCACTCGCCGGCACCGGCAAGGCGAGCGAGGCGAGCATGAGGGCAGCCATGCACTGGGCCGTGGCCCTCGCGAGACGGAGGAAGGCATGATTCGGCTCGTGCGCGTCAGTCATGGGGCGCCGCGGCGGATCCTCCAGCACGTGTCGCTCCACCTCCCCGGTGGGTGGCTCGGCGTGATCACCGGAGGGGTCGGCTCAGGCAAGACGCTCATCCTCCGTCTGTGTGCCGGGGCGGTACTCCCCGATGAGGGGAGCGTGGTCATCGACGGCATAGAGACCGCCGAGGCAGGGCGCAGGCAGCAGCGACGCCTCCGCCTGAACACGGGGCTCATCTCCGCCGACCTTCCCCTCCAGGACGGCTTCACCGTCGTGGAAAACTGTCTCTTCTCCCTTGCCCTCCGAGGCATCGGGGGGAGGCGGGCCCTCCGCGCGGCCCTGCGCACGCTGGACGCGCTCGATGCGCTCGAGCTCGCGCACGCCTTCCCCAGGGAGCTCTCGGCCGGACAGCGCCAGCTCGCCCTCATCGCCCGCGCGCTGGCCCCTCGGCCCAGGATCGTACTCGCCGACGAACCCGTTGCGCTCCTTTCCCCCCCACTCCAGGTCCAGGTCATGGCCCTGCTCGATGACCACGCGAGGAGGGGCGGCACCGTGCTCATCGCAAGCCGCGATCCGACCACAGCGCCGCCGAACGCACGGTTGTGGCGCCTCGAGGGCCGGACGGTGGGACCCCCTCAGGTCGTGGGACCCGAGTCGACCCCCTCCCGCAGTGCGCTCCTCCGCGCCCTGCTCAGCGAGCGAGGCGCGGCGTGACCCTGCTCCTTGCCCGCGCAACCCTCGCCCTCATGAGGCATTCCCCGGGGGCCCTCGTTAGGCTCGTGGCCTGGTTCGCCGTGCTCACCTTCCTCTTCCTCTGGGGCGCCGCCACCCTCGAAGCCATCGAGAGCCGCCTCCGTCGGCTCGAGGCAGACCTCGGCGTCTACGTGGTGCTCGATCCTGAAGCAGAGGGCCTCGGGGCCCTCCAACGTACCATCGAGCGGCTCCCAGGCACCAGAGACGTGACCTTCATCGTGGATCACACCCCCGCGGTCGCGCGGGGAGAGGGCGCGCCACTGCCACTCCCGACGCTGTTCGTGCGGCCGGCCTCCTCGCACCCTGAGAGCCTCCGCTCCCTCCTGTCTGCGCTCGTGCGCTTCCCTTCGGTGAGGGACGCTCTCGCCCCTGGCGGGCTCGCCTCACGCGTCCAGGAGGCGAAGGAGGCGCTCGCGCGGCATTTCCAGGCAGCCTGGGCCCTCGCATGTCTCTTCGCGGTCCTGTCCGTGCGTGTGCCAGGGGCTGCCCTCGCGAGGGTGTTTCGCAGGGAGGCGACCATCGCCTTCGCCATGGGTGCGACGGCGTTCGCCTCTGCCGCACCGGCCGTCGTGGTGGGTGGCCTCGGCGGGGCAGTGGGAGCCGCCCTGGGCGCGACGGGAGCCTCGCTCTTGGATGTGACCCCGGCTTCCCTCGCCTCTCCGCCGGGGTGGATCCCCGTGGCCGCAGGGGCGGTCCTCGGCGCGGCGGGGTGCTATTGCTTCGTGCGCCCAGGTGTAGGCGGGCGGCGCCCCACCCACCTCGAGCCTGGGGCGTGAACCCATGGGGAATCCTTTCGGCGCCATCGTGGGGCAGCGGTGGGCCATCGGATTCCTCACCCGCGCCATGAAGGCCAACCGCCTGTCCCAGACGCTCATCTTCCACGGCCCCCCCACCGTGGGCAAGGAACTCACCGCCATGGCTTTGGCCTCGTGGTGGCTGTGCGAGGAGGGCACCGGGTGCGGTACGTGCCAGGCCTGTCGTCAGGTCGCCCACTACAAGCATCCGGATCTCCTCTACGTGTTCCCCTGCCCCGCCTCGTGGTACGAGGACCCTTCCCAGATCGGCGAGGTGGTCGCCCAGCGTGCGACGCCGGAGCGCCGACTCGGGGATCCCCTCCCGGATCCCACCCTCACCATCAGCATCGAGGCCGTCCGACGCATGACCCAGGAGGCGACGCGCGCCTCGTACGGCGGCAAGGGCAGAGTGTTCGTGGTGCGCGCGGCGGAGCGCCTGAGAGAAGAGGCACAGAACGCCTTCCTGAAGCTCCTCGAAGAGGCCCCCCCCCACGTGCGGATCATCCTCTTGGTAACGCGCCTGGAGCAAGTGCTCCCGACGGTCCGATCGCGCACCTTCCACGTCCGGTTCTCCCCGCTGGGACGAGACGACTGGGTGGAGGTATTCCGTCGTCTGTCCGCGGTGGAGGTAGACGTTGCCCAGAGGCTGTTCTGGCTCTCCGGCGGCTCCCTCCTGCGCGCCATGGCCCTCCTTGGTGAGGAGGAGCATCTCCACCGGCTCCCCCGTTCCCTCTTCGCCCTCGATGGGCCGGTCGGTTCGTGGGCGGCGGAGGTGTTCGAGGCCTTGGGGCCACGCCTCGAACGCGACGACCTCGACCGTCTCCTCGACGCCGCCACGGTGTGGATCCGCGACATGCTCGTGTGGCGCCTGACAGGGGACACCCGCCTGCTCACCACCCCCGAGGCAACCGCACCCGCAATCGTTGCGAAAGAGGCAGATCCGCAGCAGCTTATGGTACTGCTGGGGGAAGTGGATGCCCTCCGCCAGGCGTCGCGCCTCAACCTCGACCCGAGGTTGGTGTGTCATCGCCTCGAGGCGCTCGTGAGGCGCGCGTGCGCGAGGAACCGACCGTGAGTTCGTCTTCCCGTTCCGAAGGTGGAAGCCTCCGCCTCGTCGAGGTGGCCTTCAAGCGGGGCCGCACCGCCTACTACCTCAATCCGCGCGAGATCGCCGTTGAGCCCGGGGTGTTCGTCATCGTGGCCGCGGAGAGGGGCGAAGACCTCGGCCGGGTGAGCCGTACGGACGTCGTGCGCAAGGTGAGCCGCAAGGGGACGGTGCGCTGCATCATCCGATTGGCGACCGAAGAAGAGGTCTCCCTCCTGCCGGTCGTGCGGGCGAGGGAAGAGAGCTTCTTCAACGTGTGTCGCTCACGGATCAGGGCGTGGAACCTCCCGATGAAGCTCGTGGACGTCGAGAGTCAGTTCGACGGCAACCGGGTGACCTTCTTCTTCACCGCCGAGACCCGGGTCGACTTCCGGTCCCTCGTGAGGGACCTTGCGGATATCTTCAAGACCCGCATCGAGCTTCGCCAGATCGGCGTCCGCGACCACGCGAAGAGGACCGGCGGGTACGGCTCCTGCGGGCTCCCCCTGTGCTGTGCCTCGTTCTTGCAGGAGTTCCAGCCGGTCACCCTGCGCATGGCAAGGGTGCAGAGCCTGTCCCTGAGCCCATCGAAGATCAGTGGGGTGTGCGGGAGGCTGAAGTGTTGCCTGGCCTTCGAGCACGACCACTACACCAGCGCCCGCCTCCCGTCCCCAGGCCAGTGCGTCACGCACAAAGGCGTGGAGATGACCGTGGTCACCGTGGATGAAGAGCAGGGGCGCGTCGTGCTCTCCACGGCCGACGGAGAGATCTCACTGCCCTTAGACGAGTGGGATGGCTCATCCAGCCGCGCCTGAGGTGACCCTCCTGCCGGAGGCCTCGGCCCGAGGTTTCCTCCCCTCTCCCTCGCGTGCCTCGTCGTCCCCATAGCCAGATCTTCCTCCATGACGAACGTATCGTCGACCGGTTCGTGAGGGAGGCCGTTCCCCCTCCGGGGGAACCGGTCGTGGAGATCGGCCCCGGCTCGGGTGCCATCACGAGGAGGCTGCTTGACGCCGGTCAACGGGTGGTGGCGGTGGAGATCGATCCCGCATTGGCCCAGGGCCTGCGGGAACTGGGGCCGCGCCTTGAGGTCATCACAGGGTCCATCCTCGACTTCGCCCCGGGTGACCTCGCGCCCCCGCCGGTGCGCATCGTGGGTGCGCTCCCCTACCACAAGAGCGGGGCGATCCTCCGCTGGCTCGCGGACGAGGCGGACGACGTCCTCTCCGCCGGGCTGATCCTTCAGGAGGAGGTCGTGGAACGGATGGGAGCCCCGCCGGGCGACCGAGCGCGCGGGGTCTTGAGCGTGGTCATGCAGTCGGTGTACGAGGTGAGGCCACTCTTCCGCATCTCTCCGGGCGCCTTCTCGCCCCGCCCGAAGGTGTGGTCGAGGGTCGTGTGTCTCAGGCGGCTCGAAGGCCGGCCAGTGGCCGCGTGTACGGCGACGTGGGAGGCCGCACGCGTGGTGTTCCACCAGAGGCGTCGGATGGTACGCTCCATCATCGCGCGGATCGGGGGACAGTCCCTGTGCGAGCACCTCGCCTCGGTGGGGTTGGACTTGACCCTCAGGGCCGAAGACCTAAGTTTGGCCGACCTTGAAACACTGGCGAACGCCCTCGTGAGAGTGCGCTGACCATCCCTGCCTGATTCCTGCGGACACCAGGCTCACGCATACCTCCAACCAGCGAGTGTAGTCGGGACTATGTGTCGTCTTTCGGTGAACGTCGACCACGTCGCCACGCTGCGCGAAGCCCGCAAGGCGCGCCAGCCAGACCCCGTGCACGCGGCCGTGCTCGCAGAACTCGGGGGAGCGGACGGGATCACCGTCCACCTTCGGGGCGACCAGCGCCACATCACGCTGCGAGACCTGCGTCTCCTGAAGGAGACGGTGCGGACGCCGCTCACCCTCGAGATGGCCCTCACCACCGAGACCGTCGCGCTCGCCGTGGCGACCTCACCGGCCATGGTCACCCTGGTGCCGGAGAATCCGAACGAGGTCTCCACCGAGGGGGGGCTGGACCTCGTCTCGGTGGGGAGGGACATCGCTCCCCTCATCGCGCCCTTGTGCGATGCCCACATCCCTATCTGCGTGTTCATCGATCCGGTGATCGAGCAGATCCAGGCGGCGGCCCAGCTCGACGTCCAGGCGGTGGAACTCTGCACCACCGCCTACGCGACGGCCCGCGATCGGCAGGAAGCTAGGGCCCAGTTGGAGATCCTCCGCTCCGCGGCGGGGATGGCCTCGAGGAAGGGGCTCGACGTCCACGCGGGCCACGGGTTGGACTACGACAACGTGGCAGCGGTTGCCGCCATCCCAGAGGTCCGTGAGCTGAGCATCGGTCACAGCATCGTGGCTCGGGCGGTGCTCGTGGGGATGGAGCGGGCGGTGCGGGAGATGAGGGAACGCATCGCGTGGGGCAGGGCGCGGGGAGAGTTCAATGCCTAGGGCGTGGGAGGACCCGACCGTGAGGTCGACGAGCCGAGCGAGGCCGTGCCAGGGGGGATCATCCGCGATCCCGTTGACGCGTTCTCCGTTTCTCTCTCACGCGTCGGGCGACGCGCCTGTGGGTCCCCGCCGGAGCGGGGACCGCAGCTCATCTGGAATGGGGTGTGCATGAAGAAGAGTCTCCTTTGGCGCCTTGTCGTCGTCATCACGGTGCTCGTGGCGGCCATCATCATCCTCGTTCCCACGTTTCGCTACTATGGGATGTCGGCCACCGAGCGTGACGCCATGCCTCCCAGCAAGCTCGCACGCCTGCGGTCGCAAGCGGTGAGGCTCGGCCTTGACCTGCGCGGCGGGACCCACCTCGTGCTCGAGGTCGACACCCGCAACCTCACGGAAGACCAGAGGAAGGACGCCCCAGAACGCGCGATGCAGACGATCCGCAACCGGATCGACGAGTTCGGCGTCGCCGAGCCCGTCGTGCAACGGCAAGGGGAGAACCGCATCGTGGTCCAACTCCCTGGGGTCGACGCGGCGAGGGCGAAGGAGCTCGTCCGCCGTACCGCGTTCCTCGAGTTCCGCCTCGTGGAAGACCCGGTGAACGTCCAGTCCACCATCCAGCGGATGGACGAGGTGGCCGCACGGCTCGCCCTGGACGTGGGCGACTCCGCGCGGGCGACGCGGAAAGAGGGCGACGCCCTCTCCTCCCTGTTCGACCAATCCGACACGACGGACACCGGGATCGTCCCCGACGTGCGGAAGAAGCACCCCCTCGCCTCTCGCATCTACATGATGGACAACGGGGTGTGCTCGGTCCCCACGGACGAGGAGCCGATCGTGCGTCGCTACCTCGATGACCCCGCGGTGCAGCGGGTCATCGGCAGGGATGCGAGCTTTGCGTGGGGAGAAGTGTTCACGGACGCCCGTGGTACCTCGTACCGCCGTCTCTACCTCCTCAAGAACGAGCCGAAGGTCACCGGGGACGCGCTCTCGAACGCCCAGATCGGGGTCGATTACGACGACGGCAGCCCCGCGGTGGACTTCTTCCTCAACCGCCGAGGGGGGCGGCGATTCGGGGCCATCACGAAGGAGAACGTCGGCAAGCTCCTCGCCATCGTGCTCGACAACGTGGTGCAGTCTGCGCCTCGGATCAACTCGGAGATCCGCACGAGGGGCCAGATCACCGGGGCCTTCACCGAGGCCGAGGCGCGCGACCTAGCCGTGGTGCTCCGCACCGGGGCGCTGCCTGCCCCTGTCGTGGTGAGCGAGGAGCGATCGGTGGGACCCTCGCTCGGCGAGGATTCCATCCGCCGGGGCCTGAGGGCTGCGTGGACGGGGCTGTCCCTCGTCGTCGTGTTCATGGTGGTGTACTACCGCGCCGCGGGCCTCCTCGCGACGTTCGCCCTCGCGCAGAACATGCTGCTCTTGGTCGCCGGGCTCGCCTTGTTCGGCGCCACCCTCACCCTCCCGGGCATCGCGGGCGTCGTCCTCACCATCGGCATGGCGGTCGACGCGAACGTCCTCATCTTCGAGAGGATCCGTGAGGAGCTCCGTGCGGGCAAGACCGTCGCCGCCTCGATCGCCGCGGGCTACTCGAGGGCCTTCGTCACGATCCTCGACTCGAACCTCACGACCCTGCTCACGGCACTCATCCTGCTCCAGTTCGGCTCGGGCCCAATCAAGGGATTTGCCGTCACGCTCTCGATGGGTATCGTTTTCAGTATGTTCACCGCACTTTTCGTTACCCGCGTCGTCTACGACCTCATAGCGAGCCGTAGGCCGCTCACTAAGTTGAGTATATAGCGAGGCTCCGATGCAGATTCTCAGGAATACCAGGATCGATTTCGTTCGACTACGCTTCTATGCCTACGCACTGAGCGGAACGGCGATCGCGATCAGCATCATCCTCCTCGCCTTGGGGAACCTGAAGAGGGGGGTGGACTTCACGGGAGGCCACCTCGTGCAGGTGAAGTTCACACAGGGCGCGGTGGAGATAGGAGAGCTCCGTGCCGCGCTCCTCAAGGGGGGGGCGGTGAACGCGGAGGTCCAGGCGTTCGCCGAGGGCACGGAGTACGTGATACGGACTCCGCTCACCGAGGAGGCAGAAGGGGGTAAGGGTGCGGTGGTGGAGCGAGCCCTCGCGGCGCGGTTTCCGGACGCCTTCGAGATCGTGCGGGCCGAGGATGTGGGCCCAAAGATCGGCGCGGAACTCTCGCGCAACGCACTACGCGCCATCTTATGGGCGCTGGGCCTCATCCTCGTGTACATCTCATGGAGGTTCGAGCTGCGATTCGCCGTGGGGGCGGTGGTGGCGCTCGCCCATGACGTCCTCATCACCGTCGGCACCCTCGCCCTCACCGGTCGGGAGGTGAGCCTTCCGGTCGTGGCGGGGATCCTCACCATCGTGGGGTACAGCCTCAACGATACCATCGTGATCTTCGACCGCATCCGCGAGGAGCTCCGCCTCCAGCGGCGCGAGCCGCTCCCGGTGGTGATCAACGCCGGCATCAACAAGAGTCTCGCGCGCACCCTGGTGACCTCGTTCACGACGCTCTTGGTGCTCCTCACGCTCTACTTCTTCGGGGGCAAGGTGATCAACGACTTCGCCTTCACGCTCCTGGTGGGGGTGATCGTCGGCACCTACTCGTCGCCCTTCATCGCCACGCCGGTGGTGCTCGAGTGGGAACGGCTCAAGGCGCGCGCTCAGGGGGCCAAGCGCGGGAGCAGCTGAGCGTGCGAGTGGCGGCTTTAGCGCTGGGGGCACTCCTCTCTGCATCGGGCGTGCGGGCGGACTGCGGGGATCCCCCGTGGTCGGTCGTGCAGAGGGCGATGGAGGGGGGAGATCACCGGACGCTCGGGGCCCTCATCGGGACGGGGAGAGTGTCCCTCATCATGGACGCCATTCCCCCGGGTGACTACACTGCCCCCCAAGCCTCTCGGCTCCTCGCCGACTTCTTCCGCAGGACCACCGAACGACGCCTCAGTTTCCGTTCCTGTGGGCGTTCCGGTGAGACCCAGTGGGCCGAGGCGGACCTTGTCTACCGCTGGGCACGGTCCGACTCGCCGCGGCAGGAACGTCTCTTGCTAGAGACCTGTCGTGAGGGCGACGAGGCGAGGCTGTGTGGTGTGCGGAGCGCCTCGCCGGCTGGTCGCGACGTGCCCCCGTGAGCCATGTGTGGTTTCTCGTGAGAACAAGGAGGTTGAAAGTGCTCCCGTTCACCGTGTTCGTCTTGCTGGCGCTCCTCCTCTCGGCGTCCCCCGCGGAGGTCGATCCTGCAACTGCCGCCGCCGAGCGCTACAATGCCGGGGTAGCGAAGCTGAACGCCAAGGACTACGATGCGGCGCTCTCGAACTTCTCCGAGGCATTGGCCCTCCGTCCCGACTACGCCGATGCCCACTACGGGATGGGGCTGGTTCGATTGGCCAAGGGAGAGATTGACGCGGCGCTGGAGAGCTTCACCGCCGCGACCCGCGTGGAACCGACCCACGCCAAGGCGCAGTACAACCGAGGCAAGATCCTCTTCGACAAGGGAAAGACCTCGGAAGCCCTCGAGGCATACGCCGCTGCCGTGACCGCCAATCCGGAGTACGTGGAAGCGTACTTCGCCCTTGGGATGGCCCAGAAGAAGCTCAAGAAGAACGCCGAGGCGTTCGCCGCCTTCGACCGCGCGGCTCAGCTCAACCCTCGGATGCAGGAAGCCCTCTACATGAAGGGCTCGACCCTCAGGGAGATGAACCGACTGAAGGACGCGGTGGAGGCGTACAAGGCCGCCATCGTGGTCAGCCCCACCTACGCGGCGGCGCACTATTGGCTCGCCGAGACCTACCGGGAGTTGGGGCAGTACGATGCAGCGATCGAATCCTACAACGCAGCGATCAAGTACGACCTCAGGAAGTACGCGAAGGGCTACTGCAAGATCGGTGACATTCTGCAAGACAGGGGAGACTACCAGGCCGCTCTCGAACAGTACCGCAAGATGCCGGCATTCGATCGGCAGTGGTACGACTATGCCCAGGGTCAGATCAAGGTCGTCGAGTCGAAGCTGAAGAAGTAGCCCACCTATAGCCACGCGGGACGCGGCGGTCGGTTTCCCCCGACCGCCGTGCGCGTACCGACCGAGGAGGAGGGATGAACCCCCAGATCTTCCGCGAGTACGACATCCGAGGCCTCGTCGGCAGCGATCTCTCAGAGGAGGTGTTCGTCACACTAGGGAAAGCCTTCGGCACCTACCTGAGGGAGCTTGGGCCCAAGAGCACGGTCGTGGGGCGCGACAACAGGCTGAGCTCCCCCGCGTATGCCGCCGCGCTCATCGAGGGAATCGCCTCGACCGGGGTCGATGTGTACGACGCGGGCCAGATCCCGACCCCGGTCCTGTACTACGCCGTGGCGCGCATGGGGTACGAGGCCGGGGTCATGGTCACGGCGAGTCACAACCCCGTGGAGTACAACGGCTGCAAGCTCCGCACCGCCTCCCAGATCCTCTTCGGCCCGCACATCCAGAAGCTGCGCGCCTTAGTGGAGCGGGGAGAGTTCGCCTCTGGGCGAGGGCAGGTCCGGCGGATCGATGCGGTGTCCCCCTACCTCGCGGAGGTCCCCAAGCTCGTGCGGCTTCGGCGCAGGGTCCGGGTGGTGTTGGACGCCGGCAACGGCACGACGTCCGACGTGGCGCCGCGTCTCCTAGCCGACGCCGGGGCGGAAGTGATCCCGCTCTACTGCCAGTCTGACGGGAGCTTCCCCCACCACCTCCCCGATCCGACCGTGGAGGCGTACATGAAGGACCTCGCCGCGGTCGTCCGTGAGACCGGGGCGGAGCTTGGGATCGGGCTCGACGGGGACGGGGACCGGATCGGGGCGGTGGACGAGCGAGGTCGCATGGTCTGGGGCGACCGCCTCCTGGCGCTGTACGCGCAACGTATCCTCCCGAACCGGCCCTCGCCGGTCGTGTTTGACACCAAGTGCTCCCAGGCCCTCATCGAGGAGGTCGAGCGTCTCGGCGGCACGCCGGTGATCTGGAAGACCGGCTACCCCCACATCAAGAGCAAGATGGAGGAGGTGGGGGCGCTGCTCGGCGGGGAGATGAGCGGCCACATGTACTTCGCCGACACTTACTTCGGCTACGACGACGGGATGTTCGCGGCCTTGCGGCTCCTCGAGGTCCTCGCGAACCGTGACGAGTCCTTCAGCCAGCGGATGGCGGGGATCCCCGAGTACGCGAGCACACCGGAGCTCCGGGTCACCTGCACGGATGAGGACAAGTTCCGCATCGTGGAGGAGGTCAAGCGCCACTTCTCCACAGGGTACTCCATCATCGATGTGGACGGGGTGAGGGTGCAGTTTGGGGACGGGTGGGGGCTCGTGCGGGCATCGAACACCCAACCCGTGCTCGTGCTCCGGTTCGAGGCGAAGACCCCACAGCGGCGGGACGAGATCCTCGCCATGTTCCGCGAGCTCCTCGCCCGGTTCCCCCAGGTGAAGGACCTCCCCTGAGCCCTCGTGGCACCGCTGGGGTCGAACCGTCGGGAATTCAGGCAGGCGGTCGAGACCAGGAGTGGGCCGTGCGTTTGATGCCCTGGCGTCGGCGTGAGGCGCCGGCGCCTCCTGGACCCTTGGTGATCGTGGGGGGGGCGGAGGACCGGTCGAGTTCGAGCGTGATCCTTCGAAAACTGGTGTCCCTCTGTCGCACGACGGCACCTCGGATCGTGGTCATCGATGCCGCCTCGCGTGTGCCGAGCCGTTTCGCCCGCGAGTACCGACGCACCTTCCTCGACCTCGGGGCGCGCGACGTGGACACCCCGCGCCTCGATGCCCCCTCGGATGCCCAGGACCGTGCGTTCGTGCGGATGCTCGAGGACGCCGACCTCGTCTACTTCGCCGGCGGCGATCAGAGCCGCCTGGTGAACATCCTCCTCGGATCCGCGGCGCTCGACCTCCTCCGGGCTCGGCACAAAGCCGAGGAGGTCGTGGTGGGGGGGACGAGCGCGGGGGCCGCGGCGCTCAGCAGACGCATGATCGCGCGGGGAGAATCCGACCTCTGGCCCCGCAAGGGGTACGTGCGTCTCGCAGACGGGTTGGGGTTCACCGACGTGGTCATCGACCAGCACTTCTCTCAACGGGGCCGTCTCGGCCGTCTCATGGAGGCCCTCCTCGTGCTGGGCGAGGGGGTGCGCGGCGTGGGCGTGGACGAGAACACGGCCCTCGTGCTCTTCTCGGACGGGTCCGGTGAGGTCATCGGCGAGGGCGGGGTCGCCATCCTCTCGGTGGAAAGCGGGGCGGGAGGCTCCTGGCACGATGCCGGCCACCACGAGATCGTGTCCGGGTGTGCGGTGACGATGAGGATCCTCCGCCATGGGGATCGCGTGGGGGGCGTGGTGCCCACCCCGGTCATGGCGGCACGACAGGAGGCGTAATGGCGGGGATGACGGACGGCATCATCGTACTGGTGACCGCGTCGAGCCTTTCGGAGGCCGAGCGCATCTCTTCACGGCTGCTCGAGATGCGGCTGATCGCGTGTGCGAACCGTATCGAGGGGGTGAGCTCACGGTTCGTGTGGCAGGGGGCGGTGGACAGTGCGGACGAGTGTCTCGTGCTCATGAAGAGTGTCCGCGGCCTGTTCCCGCGGATCTGCGAGGAGATCCGTGCGTTGCATAGCTACGAGGTCCCCGAGATCATCGCGCTCCCGATCCTCGAAGGCGACGCCCCTTACATGGCGTGGCTGCGGGAGACCGTGAGGGAGGCGTGCGGGTGACGTCGCACCACCCGGGCGCTCCCACCGCGTGTGCGCGGCCCCGCGGCACCGGGGTCACGATCCGGTGGATGGGGCACGCGACGGTGCTGTTGCGGTGGGGGAGCCAGGAGATCATCACGGATCCCCTGCTTCGCACCCGGCTCTTCCACATCCGGCGCCACGGCGACCGGCCGAGTTTCGGGCCGGGGTTCTCGGGGAGGCGTCTCACCGTGCTCATCAGCCACCTTCACCAGGATCACCTCGACTTGCCCTCCCTGCGCATGCTCCCCGAGACGGCAACGGTCGTGGTGCCCCCAGGGGCGGGACCCTACCTCTCCCGCCGCATCGGCCAGGTGGTGGTCGAGCTGGGGGTCGGGCAGTCCCTCCGCACAGGGGACGTGGTCATCACGCCGGTGGAGGCGCTCCACGGGGGTCGACGGGGCGTAAGCATCCAGGCCGCGGCCCAGGGATACGTGGTCAGGGGTAGCACGAGCGTGTACTTCGCCGGCGATACGGGGTTCTTCGACGGGTTCGCGGAGGTGGGCGCCACGCACCACCCTGAGGTGGCATTGCTCCCCGTGTGGGGGTATGGCCCCCGTGTGGGAAGGTACCACCTCACCCCCCAGACCGCGGCGTGGGCGCTCTCCATGGTGAGGGCGAGGGTGGCCGTGCCTATCCACTGGGGCACACTCAGGCCGATCGGCGTGTCGGACATCCGCTTCTTGACCGACCCGCCGCTGGACTTCGCCGCCCACGCCGCCGTGGTCGCCCCCTCCTCGGACGTGCGCATCCTCAAGCCGTGCGAGGAGACGTACGTCGAGACGTGAGGCACCCCGCGCCTCGGGCGGCTCCATGATCCCATGACGCGGCGTCTGGCGGCGCGACTTGGGCAAGCCACGCTCCTGCTCGTCGGAGAGGGGGCCATCGTCCTCCTCCTCGCGTACCGTCTGCCCGGGCTTGGTCTGGACGGTCGCGGCCAGTGGCAGGGAGCGGTGCTCTTCTCTGCCGCTGTCCTGGGCATCACCAACGCCGCCATGCGTCCGCTCCTCGTCGCCGCGACCATCCCCGTGGGGATCATGGGGTTTGCCACGGTGACGACCGCGGCCAACTGCCTGCTCTTGCTCGCCCTCGACGCCCTCGGGTACCTTCGGCTCACCGGTCACCACAGCCTCGTGGTGAGCGCCATCGTCTTGGCCTCCCTCAACGCGGTCATGAGTACGGTCCTCTCGATCGACGAGGAGGATCGCTTCTACCGGCGCGTCATCCGGCACCTCGTGCGGACCGTTCGCGGCCCCGCGACGAGTGATCCGGGCCTCGTCGTGATCGAGATCGATGGGCTCGCCTACGCGTACCTGCAGCACGCGCGCTCCCGAGGCTGGATCCCGTGCCTCGACTCCCTCATCCGCGCGGGAACCCACGTGCTCGTGCAGTGGAACTGCGGGATCCCCTCGCAGACGTCGTCGTCGCAGGCCGGCATCATGTACGGCAACAACGACGAGATCCCGGCGTTCCGATGGTTCGAACGCGACCGGGGTGTGGTCGTGGTGTCGGGGAACGCGCGCGATGCGGGGGAGCTCGAGGCGCGCCTCTCCAGGGGGCGCGGCCTGCTCCTCGGCGGCTCGAGTGTGAACAACCTCCTCTCCGGCGACGCCTCGACCGCCGCGCTCACCCTCAGTCGCCTGCACCAGGGCGTGCCTCGCTCAGGGGAAGTCCTGCAGTTCTTCTCCGATCCCTACTGCCTGATTCGCTCGTTGATCCTCACTACGTGGGAGATCCTCGTGCACGGGTTCCAGGTGCTCGTCAACGCGGTTCGGGGTTCGGGCGGCAGGGGGCACGGCGCCCTCTACCCCTTGCAGCGGGCCCTCTCCACCGTGATCCTCCGCGACCTGAGCACGTTCTTGGTCGTGCGGGACCTCATCCAGGGCGTGCCCGCGATCTACGTGTCCTACATCGGGTACGACGTGGTTGCCCACGAGCGCGGTCCGGACTCCCCGGAAGCCTTGGGCGTGCTCTCGGCCATCGACCGACAGGTGGGACGCCTCATGGACGTCGCCACGAGGCATGCCCCACGGCCATACCGCATCGTGGTGCTCTCCGACCATGGGCAGTCCCCTGGGGAGAGCTTCGAGGAACGGCACGGTATTACCCTCACCCGCCTCATCCAGGGGCTGGTGAGGGGATCCTCGGTCGGAGAGGTGAGGGCCGATCCTCCCCGCTACCTCCACGCGTTGCTGGAGGAGCTGCGAGGTTCGGAGGATCTCCCAGGCACGGGGCCCGCCCGCAAGCGTGCCATCCGCAGCGGCAGGCTCTACCTCCAGCGCCACCTCGAAGAACCCGTCGCCACGTACCCAGCCACTGATCCGGTCGTCGTGTGCTGCTCGGGCAACCTCGCCCACATCTACCTTCGGGAAGGCACGCGGGTCCTCACCCTGGAGGAGATCGACGAGCGTTACCCCGGGCTCGTCCCCGGGCTCCTGGGGCATCCTGGGGTGGGATTCCTCGTGGTGAGGTCAACCCAGCGAGGGCTGCTCGCGCTCGGGCGTGGGGGGCTGCGGCACCTCGAGACCGGGAGGGTAGAGGGGGACGATCCGCTCCGAACCCTCGAGGACCCAACCAGGGCCGCACGTCAACTCGTGCGCCTGGCCGGATTCATCCACTGCGGCGACGTCGTCGTGAACAGCTCCACGGAAGGGCCCCGGGTCTTCTCCTTCGAGGCGCAACGGGGTTCCCACGGGGGCCTCGGGGGCCCGCAGAACTACCCCTTCCTCGTGTGCCCGATCGATCTCGCCGCAGGCGCCTACGCCTCGTCTCCCGTGGAACTGTACCACCTGTTCCGAGACCTCAACCCCGTGCTCGCCTCCACGGGGTGACCCTCACTCGGGCTTGGGCAGGGCGTGCACCACCCGTTCGTGGATCTCCTCGATCCCCCCGACCCCTTCGACCCTTCTGAGGAGTCCGCGCCGCTCGTAGTACGCGATGAGGGGGCTCGTCTCTTCCTCGTAGACCCGGAGCCGACGCCGAATCGTCTCGGGATCGTCGTCGGATCTCCCCCTGCCCACGAGCCGTCGGACGAGCTCGTCCTCTGGCACCTCAAACAGCACCACCGCCGCGAGTACCTGCCCTGTCTCCTGGCAGAGGCGGCCCAGGTCGTCGGCCTGGGCGATCGTGCGAGGGAACCCATCGAGCAGGTAGGACGCGTCGCCCGGGCCGACCTTCTCCGCCACGAGGCCGGTGACCACCTCGTCGGGGACGAGCCTCCCCTCGTCGAGATAGGAGGCAACCTGCCTGCCCAGGGGCGTGTCGCTCGCGCACGCGGCGCGGAGAAGGTCGCCGGTGGAGAGGTGCACCATGCCCCATCGGGAGGCGAGGAGGGCTGCCTGCGTGCCCTTGCCAGACCCAGGCGGTCCGAGAAACACAACGATCATGGTCTCCTCCTGTTCGTCACGTGAGGCCCCGTTCCCCACGCCCACGCACCCCTGCGGGGGAGCGACGGAGCGGAGGGTGCCTCAACCAGGCGGCGAAAGGCCTGCAACGAGTACGGTCACGCCTTCGGCGGCGATGCGGTTCCCGTCCGCGTTCCAGTGCCCTTCGCGCCGGAAGAACGGGTCCGCGCCTGAGGCCGCACAGCGGCGGAACCTCGGCGCGAGGTCCAGCCACGGGATCTCGAGGGAGTCCAGCACCGTCGCAAGACGCCTGCGAGGAAGGTCGGGGTCAAGGCTCGCATGACGGAGGAGAGGCTTGCGCCGCACGAGGCGCTCGGCCTCCTCGGGGTAGATCGCCAGTCTGCCCGGCACCACGACCACGGAGAAGGAAGCCCCGCGAGAGCGCACCGAGTCCCGCATGGCCGCGAGCGTGGCAACCGTCCGCGCCCACATACGATCCTGCACCGCGGTCCGGTGCGCGTTCCACAGGTGGAACAGGCCACGCACGAGGGCCTCCTCCGCCCGCACGCGCGCGTGCCCCACGAGGGTTCGCGCCGCCGGGACCGCGTCCGCGGCTCCTGCCACGAAGTCAGCCGCCGTCCGTCGCACGTAGCCGGGGAACAGCAGCCCCGGGCCCTGGTGGGGCGGCGGCGGCCAAGGGCAGGGAGAGGGCGCGGGGCCGAGGTTGTCGAGGAGGTCGTTCTCCGGGAACAGTGCGAGCACCACCCAGGCGGGGTCGTACGAGAATCCTTCCTCCTGGAGGAAGGCGAACTCGTGCACGGTCCCCCACCCGTTGCACGCCCCGGCGATCACCTCCACCGGCCTCCCGAGGGTCGTGGAGAGAAGGCGCTCGCTCACCTCCTGACAGGAGGCCTCCAGCGGCACCTGGAAGGCCGCGATGAACGAATCGCCCAAGAGCAGCACCCTCCTCCCGGCGGACCACGGGTCGCGGTCGTGCAACCCACGCGCATTGATGGTGACGTACTGTCGCACCTCACCCTTCACGTACCACCCTTCCGCACCGGGGATGTTGAACACGCCGTACCGGGGGTGAACGGCGGTGAAGCGGGTCGCGGAGAACAGGTGGAACACTCGGACCACCGCCTCCCCGACGCCGAGGGTGAGGAGCAGGCCCAGAGACACGGCAGTCGTCTTGCTTATCGTGTCACGGACGGGAATCACGAGCGTACCTCGACAGACTTGGCGGTCTTGCGAGGGCTCGCACGCCGAAGCCGTCGGGTGTACGCCTCAGGCGTGGTCCTGGACAGGAATCTCACCCGGAGGACTCCCATGACAGATCCCCTCATCGTTCGGTGTCCGTCGTGCGGCACCGACAACCGCGTCCCGGCCTCGCGCCTCGGGGGCCGCGAACGCCCCGTATGCGGACGATGTCGCACCCCGCTCGTGGTGCCGCAGGGAACCACGAGGGAGGTCGGAGACGGGGACATCGAGGAGCTGATCGCCACCTCCCCGCTGCCCGTCTTGGTCGATTGTTGGGCGCCATGGTGCGGGCCATGCCGGGCGTTGCGGCCGGTTCTGGAGAAGATCGCTTCCTCGTCGGCAGGCAAGCTACTCGTCCTCACCCTCAACGTGGACGAGAACCCCCTCACCGCTCGTCGATACCGGATCGGCGGCATCCCGACGCTCTTGCTGTTCACCGGCGGAAGGTTGGTGGACCGGAGCGTGGGGGCACAGCCGGAGCCTCTCCTCAGGCGGTGGCTCTCCTCCCACGGCGTCGGCTAGTCCTCCCCCTCCTGGCGCCGGGCCGGTGCGGTTTAGCCTCGCGGCGATCATCGTGCTGGCTCTTGGGGGGACCACGCGGAGGCGAGCCCCCCGGCTGCGGTTTCCCGGTAGCGGGCAGGGAGGTCCAAGCCGGTCTGCACCATGACCTTCACCACATCGTCGAAGGAGATCCGGTGGTAGCCGTCGGTGAGCAAGGCGAAATCGGCGCAGGCCACCGCGCGCGACGACGCGAACACGTTCCGCTCGATGCAGGGGATCTGCACGTACCCACCCACCGGGTCGCACGTGAGGCCGAGGTGGTGCTCAAGCCCCATCTCGGCCGCGTACTCGATCTGACGACACGACCCGCCGAGGAGCTTGCACGCCGCGGCGGCGGCCATGGCCGAGGCGGTCCCGATCTCCCCCTGACACCCCACCTCGGCGCCCGAGATGGACCCGTTGTGCTTCACGAGGTTCCCGATCAGGCCCGCAGTGGCCAGTGCCCTCACGATCATGTCCTCGTCGCACTCGGTCTCCTCCTGCATCGAGCGCAGCACGGCGGGCAGGACGCCGGAGGCGCCACAGGTGGGCGCGGTGGCGACGAAGCCACCGGCAGCGTTCTCCTCCGCCACGGCCAGGGCATAGGCAGAGATGGCCCTCCGGCGCCGGAAGTAGGGGCCCGACTCCGCCGCACGACGGAAGAACGACCACGCTCGTCGAGGGACCCCGAGGGGTCCAGGCAAGACCCCTTCGGCGCGGAGTCCTCGTTCGATCGAATCCCGCATAACGCCCCAGACCTCGCGCAGGAAGGCGAGGATATCCTCGCCTTCCTGCGCGACCACGTACTCCCAGAACGCGAGGCCTCGCCTCTCGCACACCCCGAGGATCTCCGCCATGGTCGTGCGATCGTACACGGCTCGGGGTGCCTCACTCGGGCCCTCCTCCCTGATGGCGCCACCCCCGACGCTGTAGCCCTGCCATGTGTCGATGACCCTCCCTCCTTCGTCGAGGGCCTCGAACCGCATGCCGTTGGGGTGGCTGGGGAGGGACGCGTTCGGTCGCCACACGAGCTCAACCTCGCGCGGTGCACACGCGGCGCGGAGGGCCTCATCCGCGAGGTGACCCTTGCCGGTTGCCGCGAGCGCACCGAACAGGGTCACGCGAACGCGCGTCGCCGCGGGGTTCCTCGCGATGAACATCTCGGCGGCCCTCCGAGGCCCCATGGTGTGGCTGCTGGAAGGCCCGTACCCTATCCGAAACAACTCTCTCAAAGACTCCACGCCCCACCTCGAAGCTCGTAGTAAGAGTCCAAGTGGTCGGTTCCCTCGGGAGCCTGCCTGGCTCCATGAGCATCAGAGGATATGCTGCCACGCACGCGGCGCGTCAACGGCCTCGCACGGCGGCTGCGCCGGTGCGGCCTGCCGGTGCGCCATCTGCCTGGTGAGGGAGATCCCCACGGAGCCTTGCGTGGCGCGAGGGCGCCATGTTGCGTACGAGGCGGATGTGTCCGGTCTCTCACCCGTACCGAGGCCGAGACGGATTCGGCCCTCGAGGAGGAACGATGGCCTTCTACATCGCCAAGACGCTCGCCATGCCCTTCGATCGCGTGCTCGAGAAGGTACGTGACGAACTCGCCAAGGAGGGGTTCGCCATCGTCTCGGAAGTGGACGTGAGATCCCTCGCGAAGGAACACCTCGACCTCTCGTTCCGACGCTACCGTGTCCTCGGAACCTGCAGCCTCCCGCAAGCACACCGTGCCCTCCTCGCCGAGGACAAGGCGTGGCTCATGCTCCCCTGCAACGTCATGGTGCAGGAACGCTCCGAGGCGGTGACCGAGGTGGCGGCCGTGGATCCCCGTGCGACCCTCGGGGCGGTCGGCAACCCTGCTCTGGAGGAGGTCGCCAACCACATGGCCACCAAGCTGGAGAACGTGATCGGTCGGGTCTGATGCCTGCCCTGTCGAGGGGGCGATGACGACGTGCACGCGCTGCGGGGCGCAGGGGTCCGCCTCCGCTGCCCTGGGCATGTGCAGGGTGTGCCTGCTCGCATCCGAGGCCGTGCGAGACGAAACCGACGAGGCCCGTCGCACGGCCCGCCGGCGGTTCGGCCTGCCAGAGATCATCCCTCGCCAAGGAGGCATCAGGTGCACCGAGTGCGCGAACGAGTGCACCGTGCGAGAAGGCGAGCGAGGGTTCTGCGGCCTCCGCGTCGCCCGAGGGAAGCGGCTCGTCCACCTCGCGGGAACTCCCTCCCGCGGTACGGTTCGATGGTACCACGATCCCCTCCCGACCAACTGCGTCGCCGCCTGGGTGTGCGACGGCTCGCGGCAGAGGAACAAGGACAACCTCGCGGTCTTCTACGCGAGCTGCACGATGGACTGTCTGTTCTGCCAGAACTGGCAGTTCCGCGCCGTTGCCCCGCAAGACGATCCGGTTCCGGCCACACGACTGGCTGAGGCTGTCACGCCACGCACGTTCTGCGTCTGCTTCTTCGGCGGTGACCCCGCGAGCCAGATGCCCCATGCCCTCGTGGCCTCGGCACGCTTCGCCTCTTTGGGCCTGCGCATCTGCTGGGAGACGAATGCGACCATGCACCCGAGGCTTTTCGATCGCGCACTCGGGTTCTCCCTCGCCTCGGGCGGGTGCGTGAAGGTGGACCTCAAGGCCCACGACGAGGCCCTCCACACGGCCCTCACCGGGGTGTCCAACCGACGAGTGCTCGAGAACTTCGCCCGTGGGGCCTCCGTGTTCAGACAGCGCCCGGAGCCCCCACTCCTCGTGGCGAGTACCCTCCTCGTGCCAGGCTACGTGACGCCTGAGGAGGTAGCCCGCATCGCCGCATTCATCGCCTCGCTCGATCCTCGCATCCCCTACACGCTCCTGGCCTTCGCTCCCCACTACCTCATGGACGACCTCCCCACCACCTCGTGGTCCCACGCCCTCGAGGCGGAAGAGGCGGCGCGAGGAGCCGGACTCCTGCGAGTACGGGTCGCGAACAGGCACCTCCTGAGGGACGCACCGTGACGATCGACCTCGTGCCCCTGGGCACCGTGCCGCTGGAGGTCCTCGGTGCGCTGCGCGCAGCCCTCTCGGCAGCGTTCGGTGCCGCCTGCATGCTCGCAGCCCCCGAGGAGGTGCCGGCCACCGCCTGGGACGCCGGATGCCACCAGTACCGGGCCGACGTGGTGCTCGACCGCGTCCCACCGCGTGAGGGAGCCCTCGTCTTGGCCCTGATCGAGGCAGACCCGTACGTCCCCGGGCTCACCTTCGTCTTCGGCCTCGCCGATCCCCGTCATCATCGTGCGATCGTGGCCTTGCCGAGGCTGCGCCCCAGGGGCACCACGGAGGAGGACGGCGCGTTGTTCCATGAGAGGACGCTCAAGCAAGCGGTGCACGAGCTCGGCCACCTCCTTGGGTTGGCCCACTGCGTAGACCGCCGGTGCGTCATGGCGTTCTCGAACTCCCTCCGCGACACCGATCGCAAAGGGCACGACTCCTGCGCGCGGTGCCGCGCCCTCCTGAGACGGATCGGATCGCCGTGAACGCCGCGCGGACACCTGGCGGAATACGAGACCGTCGGCCTGGGTACCCCACAGAGAAGAGCCCTCTGACCTCTCTCCCCACAGGCGGAGACGCCGAGAAAGGACTAGTGCATGATGAGACGACGTGACCGCGGACGAGCCCAGCTGCCTCTCCCTCCCCTCGGCGCCGGGAGGGCGGGGAGGCTCGTGCTCGTGGTGTTCCTGATCGTGATGGTGTTCACGAGCGCCTACACCGTCGGCCCGGAGGAGGTTGGGCTCGTGCTGCGCTTCGGCAAGTTCGTGCGCACGAGCACCCCGGGCCTCCACTTCCGGCTCCCCCTCGGGATCGAGGTGGTACGCAAGGTGCCGGTCCAGCGGCAGCTCAAGGAGGAGTTCGGGTTTCGGACGCTCCGGGCCGACGTGCGCAGCGAGTACGCGACCCGCGGGTATGCCGCGGAGGCGAACATCCTCACCGGAGACCTCAACGCGGCGATGGTCGAGTGGGTGGTGCAGTTCCGCATCGTGGATCCCTACAAGTACCTGTTCCGCGTCCGCCACGTGGAGAAGACGTTCCGCGACATGAGCGAGGCGGTGATGCGGCGGATCGTGGGGGACAGGACGGTGAACGAGGTGCTGACGGTGGGACGGGCCGGGATCGCTCTCGAGGTCGAGCAGGCCCTCCAGGCACTGTGCGACCAGTACGAGACCGGCATCAAGGTGGAACAAGTCGTGCTGCAGGATGTGAACCCTCCTGACCCGGTGAAACCCTCGTTCAACGAGGTGAACCAGGCCCAGCAGGAGAAGTCCAAGCTCATCAACCAGGCACAGAGCGAGTACAACCAGGTGATCCCACGCGCGCGCGGCGAGGCGCTCCAGACGATCCAGGAGGCGGAAGGCTACGCCCTCGAGCGGGTGAATCGGGCCCGCGGTGACAGTGCCCTTTTCGTCGCCGTGTACGAAGCCTACCACCGCGCACCGGAGGTGACCCGGCGAAGGCTCTACCTCGAGACCATGGCCCAGGTCCTCCCGAGGGTTGAGCGCAAGGTCGTGGTGGACAAGGGGCTCAAGTCGGTCTTGCCCCTGCTCGACCTGGGGGAGAGGGGGGTGGCGCGATGAGAGTCACGTTGACCATCCTCGCGATCGTTGTGGCGTTCGTGGCCTTGGACGCCTTGTACGTGCTGCAGGAAACCGAGCAGGCCATCATCACGCAGTTCGGCAAGCCCGTGGGCAGGCCGATCACGTCTCCCGGCCTCCACGTGAAGGCACCGCTCGTGCACTCGGTGCACCGGTTCGACCGCCGATTCCTCGACTGGGACGGGGATCCCAACCAGCTCCCCACCCGGGACAAGCGGTTCATCTGGGTAGACACCTACGCCCGGTGGCGCATCACCGATCCCCTGCTCTTCTTCCAACGGCTGCGGGATGAGCGCGGCGCCCAGACGCGGCTCGACGACATCCTCGACGGGGAGACCCGCAACGCCATTGCCAAGTACGACTTGGTCGAGGTCGTGCGGAGCACGAATAGACAGCCCGAACAGTCGGATCTCGAGGAGGAGCAGGTCACCCTCGACCGCATCAGTGTGGGCCGAGAGGCCATCCGCCAGGAGATCCTCACGAACGCACGCGCGCGCACGGCGGACCTTGGGTTGGAGATCCTGGACGTGCAGTTCAAACGGATCAACTACGTCGCCGAGGTCGAACAGAAGGTGTACGAACGCATGATCGCGGAGCGACGGCGAATCGCGGACCGGTTCAGGAGCGAGGGGCAGGGTGAAGCCTCGCGCATCATGGGCGAACGTGACCGCGATCTCCGGAGCATCAGGTCCGAGGCCTACCGCCAGGCCCAGATCATCCGCGGGGAAGCAGACGCGCGGGCAACGGCGATCTACGCCGCAGCGTACGATCGAACCCCGGAGACGCGCTCCTTCTACGAGTTCATCAAGACCCTCGAGGCCTACGCCGAGGCGATCGACTCGACGACGACCCTCGTGCTCTCCACGGATGGCGACTTCTACCGCCTCCTCACGTCGCTGGGAGGGCGTTGAGGCGGCCTCACCCACACTCGTTCGCGGAGGGGAAGGTCCGTGAGGCCCTCGCCTGGGCCAAGCCGTCTGGAGTGTGCACCCTGGGGTGCGCGTCGTCTCGCGTGGAGGGAGGCGACCCTCCGCGTCCGCCATGGGGGGCGGCCGACCTGCGCCTCCCAGGGGCGGGCAAGCCCCCCTCGGCATTCGCTTGCGCCCGCCGGAAGGGGGCTCATCATTGCGGGATCTGGACATGCGAAACCTTCTCAAACCGTCGTGAGGGTCCGAATGCGACGTGCACGCTCAGTCCTCGTCGTGCTCCTCCTCTCTTCCTGTGCGAGGATCACCCCTGGCTCAAGGCCGGCTCAGGCCATGGCCCCTACGCCCTTCCCCCTGGCCGACACCTTGCCAGCAGATCCCGCCGTGCTGCGGGGCACCCTCCCAAATGGACTCACGTACTACATACGCGCCAACGCCAAACCGGAGAAGAGGGCCGAGCTCAGGCTCGCCGTGAATGCCGGCTCGGTCCTCGAGGACGACGATCAGCGCGGCCTCGCCCACTTCGTCGAGCACATGGCGTTCAACGGAACTGCCCACTTCGCGAAACACGAGCTCACCGACTTCCTCGAGTCGATCGGCATGCGCTTCGGTCCGGATCTCAACGCCTATACGAGTTTCGACGAAACCGTCTACATGTTGCACGTGCCGACAGACAGTTTTGCCGTATTGGACAAGGCATTTCTCATCCTTCGCGACTGGGCAAGCGGCTTGACTCTCGAAGGAGAGGAGATCGACAAGGAACGCGGTGTCATTCTGGAGGAGTGGCGGTTGGGCCGAGGTGCCGACGCCCGCATAGATGACAAGCATCATCCGGTCGTGTACTGGGGTTCACGGTACGGCCAACGGCTCCCCATCGGCGATCCGGCGGTGATCGAGCACTGCCCGCACGAGGCGCTGCGGCGCTTCTACCGCGACTGGTACCGCCCCGACTTGATGGCGGTGGTTGCGGTCGGCGACTTCGACCCTGCCCAGATCAAGGTGCTCATCGAGCGCCACTTCGCGGACCTTGAGCCTCCGACGGATCCCCGCGAGCGAGAGGCCTTTCCCGTCCCTGACCACGACAGCCTCCTGTGCGTCGTCGCCACCGACCCGGAGGCAACCAGGACCGAGGTCTCTGTCCACGTGAAGCGGCCACGGCGGGCGGTGGTGACAGGCAAGGACTTCCGGCAACGGCTTGTAGAGACCCTCTGCCTCGGCATCCTCACCCAGCGACTACAGGAGCGGACAACGGAAGCCGATCCGCCGTTCATCCTGGCCTCTGCCGAAGACTGGCCCATCGCGCGCACGAAGGACGCCGTCGTGCTGAGTGCCACGGTCCGTGACGGAGGGCTGCTCAGGGGTCTTGAGGCCCTCCTCGGGGAAGAGAGGCGTGTCGCTCTCCTTGGCTTCACCGACACCGAGCTCGAGCGCCAGAAGCGGGTCCTGCTTCGGGATGCAGAGCGGAGGCTGGCCGAACGGGACAAGACCGACTCGTGGATGTGGGTGTGGCCGTGCGTACGCAGCTTCCTCCGACAGGATCCCCTCCTCGATGTCGAGTTCAGGTACCGGTTCATGGTCGACTACCTCCCCACCGTCACGCTTGAGGAGGTGAACGCGGCGTTCGCCCGCCTGCGCGAGGGGAGCAGGGTGATCACCGTGGGAGCCCCCTCGTCGAGTGAGCCACTCCCCACCGAGGACGAGATCCTCGGGTTCGTCGCGTCACTCGAGCGTAGGGACGCGAAGGCCTATTCCGACTCGCTGCCGGCACCGGTGCTCATGGACGAGCGGCCCGCTCCTGGGAGGATCCTGGAGGAACGCTTCCTCGAGGAGGTCGACGCCGTTGAGTGGACGCTCTCCAACGGCGTGCGAGTGGTGCTCAAACCGACTGACTTCCAGAACGATGAGATCCTGTTCTCCTCCTTCAGCCTAGGGGGGCTCTCCCTCGTCCCGGACAGCCTGTACGTTCCTGCCGTCACCGCGACAGAGGTCGTGACCGAGTGCGGGGTGGGGCCTTTCAGCCGGGTCCAGCTCGACAAGGTGCTCGCGGGGAGTGTGGTGCGCGTGAACCCGACGATCGGGTCAACGGTGGAGGGGATCGAGGGGAGTTGTTCTCCCCGTGACCTCGAGAAGGCCTTGCAGCTCGTTCACCTGTACTTCACCGCGCCTCGCGCGGACTCTCAGGCGTTCGCGTCGATGCTCACGCGCTGGGAGGACAGGCTGAAGCACCGCTCCTTGTCCCCCGAGCAGGCATTCTCTGACACGGTGACCGTCACCATCACCCAGTACCATCCCCGCTTCACGCCGTGGACCATCGAGAGGGTGCGCGAGATGGACCTCGGGCGTTCCTTGGCCTTCTTCCGCGACCGCTTCGCCGACGCGAGCGACTTCACGTTCGTCTTCGTCGGTGCCGTGGATCCTGACACCATGCGCCCCCTGGTGGAGGCCTACCTGGGCAGCCTCCCCGACCTGCGTCGCGGCGAGACCTGGCGAGACGTGGGCCCAACGAGGCCCTCTGGCGTCGTGGAGAAAGAGGTACGGCGCGGTGTGGAGAAGAAGAGCCTCGTCCGACTCGCCTTCCCCGGCCCCTTCGCGTGGAGCGTCGCCGAGGTTCACCGCGTGCGGAGCATGGCCCGGGCCCTCCAGATCATCCTCCGCGAGCGAATCAGGGAGGACCTTGGGGGGACCTACGGGATTGGCGTCTGGCCATCCATCCAGCGGTTCCCTCGTGAGGAGTGCATCGTGTGGATCTCGTTCGGGTGCAACCCCGACCGTGTGGATGAGTTGGTGGGAGCGGTCTTCGAGGAGATCTTCAAGGTCCAGCAAGACGGCCCGGATTCCCTCACCTTCGCGAAGGTGAAGGAGGGGCAGCGGCGAGAGTTCGAGCGCAACCTGAAGGAGAACCGGTTCTGGCTCGACGCCCTGTACGAGGCGTACCTCAACGGCATCCCACTGGGGGAGATCCTCGCGTATCCGCGGCTCATCGATGCCCTCACCGCCGATGACATCCGGCAGGCCGCGAGGGAGAGGTTCCCGCAGGGGAGGTACGTGAAGGTCGTGCTCTACCCGGCGGGGGAGCTCCCCACCGATTCTCGCCTTTAGCACCGCGGCCCGAGCACGGGTCGCGCGTGGATCACCGCAGGAGGATCGCGGGGACGAACCGCTCGACCCCGCAGCTGTCCAGCTTGATGAGGTAGACGCCGGGGGCGATCCCCTGGGGAGACCAGCGGACCTCGTGCGAGCCTGCCTCTCGGGGGCCACGCGCGAGCACGGCGAGGCAGCGGCCTTGAAGGTCGATGACTGAGAGCTCCGCGTGCGCGCGATGCTGCAGGGAGAACCGGAGTGCCGTCGATCCCACGATCGGACTGGGGGTCGGGGGTTCGAGGGAGGCTGTGGGGGCTCGGGCATGGGGGCATGCGTCCTGCCCGGGCATCACGTGCACGCGCACGGCGAGGGCGAGGTCGGGCTCGTCCGGGTCGTTCGAGGACACCGAGACGCGCTCGTCGTAGATCCCTTCGGTCAGGCCCGACCCGTCCACCGAGACCGTGACGAGCACGGCGCCGTTGGGGAGGACGGTGAAGGAGACGGGGTCTTCGGTCATCCAGGGCGCCGTATCTTCGATCGTGTGCACGACAAGCACGCCGTTCCCCAGGTTCTTCACGAGGAACGTTCCTTCCCCCACACCCCCGGCCGGGAGGCTGATCCCCAGGGAGGCAGGTTCCACGGCGATGTCTGGGAACCCGCGAGGATCCTGTGCAGGGACGGGGGACGCGAGGGGGACACGACGAAGCCGAGGAGCATCCATGTGCGGAAACGGGAGGGCATGACGGTTCCCCTTTCATCGAGGCGAGGGCCGCGGCCCGAGTTACCCTCACACACCGCGGCGGTCAACCAGGCCGAATCGGTTCGATGCCCTTTCATCGTAGCGCGGTCTCCGTAAGTTGTGCCCTTCTTGCGGAATCGTCTGGGCAGCGTTCGGAGGCGCGTGCGTGCGTCGGACCATCGCCACCTCGCTTGGGACCATGACCATCCTCCTCATCGCGGGGCTCGTGCTCGTGCACGACCGGCCCGCGAACGTACGGTGGCTTGCCCGCGAGACACTGGAGCCCATCGGGAACACGAGGCTCGCGGCCCCGGTCCCATTCCACGGCGCACGGTGGTCCGTCCACGCCGAGGTCGATCCGGGCCGGGGTGGGTGGAAGCGTCGACTGCACCTGGCCCCTCACCCAGCCGAGTTCCGTGCCCTCGTCGGCCTCCACCCCGACTACTACGAGGAGGGAAGGTCCGGGGCCGTGCGTGTGCGCCTCCACGCGCGCTCGGGCGGGATCGACACGGTCGTGGCGTCCACGACGCTCTTGCCGAATGCAGCGTTCCGCCAACGGCCGTTCGTCCCTTTGTGCGCCTCCCTCGTGCGGTGGGCAGGCGCGGAAGCGACGCTCGTGGCGATGGTCGATCACCCCGGTCCTCGTCCCGTCGAAGTGCTGTGGATCGAGCCGCGAGTGGTACGCCTCGGGAGAGAGCCCCGGTGAAGCTGTCGACCGCCTTGGCGATGGGGACTGCTGCCCTCCGGGCGAACCTCCTCGGTGGGCTGCGGCCCCTGAACGTCATGTTGGGCGTCACGAACCGGTGCGATCAGCGGTGCCGTTACTGCCAGATCCCGACGCGCCAGCAACGGGAGATGACGACCTCCCAGCTGTTCGATCTTCTCCGCCAGATGAAGGAGGAGGGCACGGTGCGGCTCGGCATCTGGGGAGGAGAGCCGCTCGTGCGCCCCGACATCGGCGAGATCGTGGAGGAAGCCCGCCGCCTCGGGTTCTGGATCAGCATGGACACGAACGGGACCCTCGTGCCGAGGAAGCTCGACGTGGTGCGGCTGCTCGATCACCTCGTCATCTCGTTCGACGGCCCGCGCGAGGCTCACGACGCGAACCGCCAGCCCGGATCGTTCGATCACGCCATGGCGGCCCTCGAGGCGACGCGCGGGCTCCTCAACGTGTGGACCCTCACGGTGTTCACGCGGCACAACCTTGACGCGGTCGACTTCCTCCTCGACACCGCGCGACGGTTCGGTGCCATGGCGGCCTTCCAGTTCCTCCACCACAACGAGACCATGGGGGGTTCGACCGACTCGCTGCGCGCCACGAACGAGGAGTACCGCCGCGTGGTGAAGCGCCTGCTCGTCCTGAAGCGGCAGGGAGCACCCATCGCGAGCTCCACCCGCTACCTGCGCTACCTGCTCCATTGGCCGGACTACGGGGAGCCGAAGTCGGTACGGCCCCGTGGCACCATGCGCTGCTGGGCAGGGCAGCTCTACTTCAACGTGGATGCGGATGGCTCCGTGTACCCCTGCTCCCTGCTCATCGGGGAGCGCCCTTCGCTCAACGCGCTGGAGGTGGGGTTCGCCGAGGCCCTCCGATTCGCCGCCGCGCACGTGGGGTGCCGTTCGTGCGACGCTGCCTGCTTCACGGAGTACAACTTCCTGTTCGACCTCGATCCAGGCGTGATGTGGGACTGGCTCGAGGCCATGTGGCGCACGAGGAGGAGCCGTGCCGGAGCGCGTTGAGCACCCAAGCCCCTCGGCGGTCGTGGTGGGCGCCGGCGTCGCGGGCCTCACCATCGCCGACCGCTTGAGCGCCGAAGGCGTGCGGGTGGTCTTGCTCGAGAAGGAAGACAAGGTCGGGGGACTCGCCAGGTCGCTCGTGTGGGGGGATTTCGTGTTCGACATCGGCCCCAAGAGGTTCCACACCTACTCCTCGGCCGTCGAGGCCTACCTCCACGAGGTGCTCGGGCGGGCCTACCGCACCATCGGGCGGCGTTCGAGCGTGTACTTCCTCGGCAGGCTCCACCCATGGCCCCTGCAGACCTCGTCCGTGTTCCGCCTTCCCCCCCGCATCCTCGCCCGGTGCCTCCTGGACCTGTTCCGCAAACCTCGGCAGGTGGACGAGAGCTTCAAGTCGTACATCCTGAGCAGGTACGGGACCACCCTTTACGAGGTGTTCTTCAGGGACTACACGAAGAAGTTCTGCCACGTCGATCCCGAAGGCCTGCACGAGGCGTGGGCCCAGGGGAGCATCCACCGGGCGATCATCGACCGGCGATACGAGCAGGGTTCGCTCCTCGATGTGGCGCGGGTTGCCTTGCTCCCCAAGCGCGCCGTCACGAGGTTCCTCTACCCCCTTGGCGGCATGGACCGGTTCCACCAGGCGCTCGTGCGTCGGATCGAACGCCAAGGCGGCGTGATAGAGGTGGGCACCCCCGCCTCCCTCGTGCGCGATGAGGCCGGGGCGGTGCTGGTGGTCACGCCCCGCGCCCTCCACCGAGCCGATCGGGTGGTCTGGACCGCCCCCCTCACCGAAGCGCACCGAGACCTCGTGGGAGGACCCACCGGGTTGAGGCACCTGAGCTTGGCCTTGTTCGCCATCGAGGCACGCGAGGTGTGCGACCATGGCAACCAGTGGACCTACTTCTCCTCCCCCGACATCCTCGTGAGCCGCACGTCGTACCCGCGGAGCTTCGACCCTGGCCTCGTGCCGCCCGGAGCCGGCAGCGTGATGGCCGAGGTGACCGTGCCTGAGGGCGGGGAGGCCCCGTGGGAGGAGTGGGAGGAGCGAGTGCTCGAAGACCTCGAGAAGGCGGGAGTGTGCCGGCGCAGGGATGTGGTCGCGGTGCACCGCGTCCTGATCCCTCACGCATACCCGGTCTACGACCTGGGGTACCAGCGGGCCGTGCGTCGGGTGATGGACGAGTTGGCGGCGTTCCCAAGCCTCATCCTCGCGGGACGGTGCGGGAAGTTCTGGTACAACAACATGGATGACAGCATCGAGGATGGGATGGCGATTGCGGCCCGGGCGCTCCAGACCTGGCCCCGGTCGACCTGAGTGACGAGGTTGGTCTGCGGGTTGACGGGGCATGAGCCGTGGGGGTGATTCACGCGCCCGGTTCCGAGGGACGATGGACCCTGGAGGAGGAACGATGAAAGAGACTCTCACGTTCACCGCGCTCGAGGCGGCAAGCCTCAAGCTCCTCCGCTCATCCCCCGGGGAGATGGCGCTCGAAGCCCTCGCAGAGGCCCTCGAGGAGCCGCAGCCGCTCGTGGCGGGCACCGTGAAGGTCCTCGCAGACCGCGGGTTTGTGCGTCTGCGCGAGGAGGTCTCGGTCGACTACCAGCTTGGGCCACGCGGCAAGGAGCTCTCGAAGGGGTTGCTGCCCGAACGGGTGGTGATGGGGGCGCTCTTCGAACGCGGCCGCATCCCGCTGCGCGAGCTGGAGGCGGCGACAGGACTCCCGCAGAAGGAGGCCGGTCGAGCGATCAGGCCGTTGGAGACGGCGGGCTTGGCGTTTCGCGAGGGCGGGGACCTCGTGGCGAGCGAGACCCTCACCAAGGGTCTGCCTCCGCTTGGGGAGCACGAGAGGCTCGTGGCCCACTTGGCCGCAGGTGGGGCTGGGTCGGCCCAGGCGCTGCGTGAGGCCGGCATCGACGTCGGGCGGGCCCTCGCCGGGCTCGAGGGTCGGGGCGGCATCGTGGCCACGAAGGAACGCCGTCGGTGGTGGGTCTCCCTCACGGACGAGGGCCGCGCGGTGCCCGAGGAGGCGCTCGCGGTGCGCCGGATGGTGAGCGCCCTCGACACCTCCCTGCTGACCGACGGGAAGTGGCGGAACGTCGAGTTTCGGCCCTACGACGTGTCCCTCCCCAGCAGGCGTCTCTACCCTGGCAAGGAGCACCCCTTGCGCCGCGTGCTGGAAGACACCCGGCGCGTGTTCCTCGAGATGGGCTTCACCGAGGTGAGTTCCCCCCTCGTGGAGAGCGCGTTCTGGGACTTCGATGCCCTGTTCCAGCCGCAGGATCACCCCGCCAGGGAGATGCAGGACACCTTCTACGTCCGGCGGCCCTCCCGCGCCCGTCTCCCCGCCGAGGAACTCGTGCGCAGGGTGCAGCAGACCCATGAGCACGGGGACGATACCGGCTCTGCCGGGTGGGACTACGAGTGGGACCGCGCCACGGCCGAGCGGGTGGTCCTCCGCACGCACACCACCGCCGGCACCATCCGCGCCCTCGCGGCAGACCCCCACCCACCCCGCAAGGTGTTCCTCGTCGGTACGGTCTTCCGGAGGGAAGCCGTCGACTACAAGCACCTGCCCCTCTTCAACCAGGTCGACGGCATCATCATCGACGAACACGCCTCGTTCGCCTCGCTCCTCGGCACGCTCTCGGCCTTCTATCGGAAGATGGGATTCGAACGGTTCGAGTTCCGGCCCGGGTTCTTCCCGTACACCGAGCCCAGCGTCGAGGTCTACGTCTGGCACGAGGAGAAGAAGGACTGGGTCGAGATGGGGGGGGCAGGCGTGTTCCGGGAGGAGGTCACGAGGCCGTTTGGCTGCACGGTGCCGGTCTTGGCGTGGGGCCTCGGCTTGGAGCGGCTCGCCATGTTCCGCTTCGGGTTAGATTCGATCCGAGACCTTTACCTGTCCGACTTGGCCTGGCTGAGGGAGGTGCCGCTGTGCCGGTAGTGGGGATACCAGTCGACCGCCTGAACGCCCTCGTTGGGCGGACGGTCGGTCCGGACGAGCTCGTGTGGGCCCTGCAGAGGATGGGCTGCGATATCGAGGGGTTCGCGACGCTGCGGAGGTTCAGGTGCGTGCGGTGTGGCTACGTGCTGGAGCGCACCCCTACCGAGGCAGACCCAGGCTACTGCGACAACTGCCACGGAGACTTCGGTCGCGAGGGCACCGTTGAGGTCCTCGCGCCCGTGGAGGTGCTCCGCATGGAGTTGCTCGCGGTACGGCCGGACATGTTCGACGTGGGGGGCCTCGCGAGGGCCCTGCGCACCTACCTCGGGATCACCCCAGGGCTCGCGACCTACGACCTGGCCCCCCCACGGGTGCGGGTGACCATCGATCCTGGCCTAGACGAGGCAACCTGCTTCCGTCCCTCCATCGCCTGCGCCGTGATCAGGGGGGTGAAGTTCGACGACGACCTCCTGCGTGAGGTCATGCGCCTGCAGGAGAACCTCCACTGGGCCCTGGGACGGGATCGCCGACGGGCCTCCATCGGCGTGTACGACCTTGGGGTCATCACCCCTCCGGTGACCTACCGGCCCGTGGAGCCGGAAGGGATCGTGTTCCGACCGCTCGGGTGGGCGGAGGCCGCCACCCCACGGCGCATCCTCCAGGAGCACCCCAAGGGCAAGGCGTTCGCCCACCTCCTCGAGGGGTTCACTCGCTACCCGCTCCTCATCGATGCGGCGGGTCTCGTGCTCTCCCTGCCTCCGATCATCAACGGTGAGGAGACGAAGGTGACCGGGTCGACGGGAGACCTCTTCGTGGACGTCACGGGGCCGCGCCCGGAGGCGGTGAGGCGGTGCCTCAACGTCTTGGTCACGAGCCTCCTCGAGTGCGTCCCCGGCGCCAGGGCCGAGCGGGTCGAGCTCGTGGGCCCTCCTGGGACCGAGCAGACCCCCGACCTGCGTCCCCAGGAAATGGACCTCGACCTCGACGCCACGCGCAGGCTCCTCGGGATCTCGTTCGCCGACGAGGAGGCCCTCGTCCTGCTCGAGCGGATGGGGCATCGGGTCGAACCCGAAGGAAGAGGCAGGGTGAAGGTGTTCGTGCCCGCGTTCCGTCCTGACTTCCTCCACCCCCGTGACCTCATGGAAGACCTCGCCATCGCCTTCGGCTACGATCGGATCGTCCCCACGCTCGTGCCGACCATGACGGTGGGCCATCCCCATCCGGTTGAGGCGCGCGCGTCCGTGTGTCGCAGGGCCCTCACCGGCTTGGGCCTGATCGAGGTCATGACCCTGCTCCTCGGGTCGGAGGAGACCCACTACGCGCCGTTCGGCCTACGGGTACCCGACGACGCGGTGCTCATCGCCAACCCGATCAGCGCGGAGCAGACCCTCGGGCGGACCTGGCTCATCCCCGGGCTGGTGGACACGCTCGCGAGGAACACCTCGCGGGAGATGCCGCACCGCGTCTTCGAGGTCGGACCGGTCATGCGCGTGGACGAGGCCGAAGAGACCGGCGCGACGCAGTCCCTGCGGGCCGCAGTGGCCTTGGCGGGGCCAGCCATCGGGTTCGCCGACATCCGCTCCGTGCTGGGCGCACTCCTCGCGGAGCTCGGCGTGGAGCTCCTCGTGCGTCCGCTGTCGCGCCCCTACTACCTCGAGGGCAGGGCCGCGGCCCTGCTCTCCCGCGAGGGCGCGTGCATCGGCGAGATGGGTGAACTCCACCCCGCGGTGCTCGAACGCTTTAAGATCATCCAGCCGGTCGTGGTCGGGGAGATCGAGGTGGCCTAAGGTCCAACGCCTCAGGGCTCGACCACGACGCCGTGGCGGAGGAAGTAGAGGGCGAACCGAGGCGTGCTGCCGAGGCCGAGCGCGCGGCGAAGGGCACGCGTGTAGGCGGCCTTCTGGCCCCCATAGCGAGCGGCAAGCTCCTCGTGCGATGCGATGACCTGGTCGGTCTTGAAGTCCACCACGAGCCACGATTCTCCCCAACGGGCGGCGAGGTCGATGCGGCCCGAGAGGGTGGCTCCCTCGACCTCTTCGAGCACCGGGAGCTCCCGCAGCACCTCGTCCGCACCGCCGAGGGACCGAAAGAACGGGGTCTGCACCGCCGCTTCGAGCACCGCGCGAGCCTCGTCCACCAGCTCGTCGTAGAGTTCCCCCGCGACCCGTCGCGCCAGGGGTGAGGCGAGGGCCTGCGCGAGATCCCCGAGGGGATCCCTCAGGTCGAGGTGCTCGAGGACCGCGTGGCACAGGTCGCCGAACCGCAAGGCCCGGTCGCGGTCGAGCGGGCTCGGTTCCACGTCATGGGGGGGAATCTCCCTCTGGGAGAACGGCTCGTCCGCGGATGGGGCCAGACGGGCCGGCCTCGCCCGCACCCTCTCCAGCGCCTCGCGTCTGCGCCGGGCCACGTCGAGGAGCTCGGAGAGGGGCACGGCCACGCCGGAGGAAGCCTCGAGACGGGTTCTTGGCCCCTCGCCGACCTCGACCACGGCGAACTCGCTTCCCTCCTGAACCTCGCCCGACTCAACGGCCTCGGCGAGGGAGCGCTCGACCATGCGCGAGTACGTGGAGTCCCTTGATGAGGGGTGGAGGAGGAGCACGAGACGCTCCTTCGCCCGCGTGAGGGCCACGTAGAGGAGGCGCGCCAGCTCCGCGGATCGCCGCCGCCCACGCGCGCGGTGGTACTGGCGCGCGGCGTGGTTCCGCACGGGACCGACTCGTGCCGCCACAGTACGGGTGGCCCAGTCGAACGCGACGTAGACGTTCCCCTCGGTCTCGCGCCGGACGGTCCTGAACAGGTTGGCGAGCACGACGACGGGGAACTCGAGGCCTTTGGCCCCATGGATCGTCTCGATCCTGACCGCATCCATCGTGGGGCTGGCCATCGGTCCCTCCTCCGCCTCGCGCTCGAGAAGGACCCTCTCCCGCATCTGGCGCACCACGGCCGCGAGGCTTGTGCCCGCGTGCACGGCGGCCTCGATCTCGTCGAGCACCTTGTCGACGTTCGCCATCCGCTGGGGACCCAGCCTGCCGAAGGCCCACGCCTCCGCCACGGGCAGGGCCGTTCTGATCGCCTGGAAGGCCTCCCACGCCTCCCACTCGAGCACGCAGGAGCGGAGGCGCGCCAACTCCGAGAAGAGTGCGGCCAGGTGTGCGCGCTCGGGTTCTCGCACGGAGCACAGGGCCGGGTGAGACGCAGGAGGCGTCCACGAGGCGACGTCAACGAAGGTGAAGCCCTCACATAACCCTGCCGTGCAGAGGGCCAGGAGCGTCTCATTGTCGACCCCTGCGACGCGCGAACCGAGGAAGGCAACCATGGACGCCTTGTCCTGAGGATCCACGAGACAGGAGAGTAGGTGCACGGTGTCGAGCACCTCCTGACAGGAGTAGAACGTCCGTCCCCCCGAGAGGACGCACGGGATGCCCGCCTCCTGGAGCGAGGCGGCCATCTCCTCCACCCCGGTCCTCGTGGGCACGAGCACGACGATGTCCCCCCATGGGTAGCCTTCGTGCCGAAGCCGCCAGAGGCGGCGCACCGCCACGGCGGTCTCCACCTGGGCGCGATCGCTCGCCTTCGCCTCCGGAGGGGGCGCGACCTCGATGATCTCCACGGGTGGGACCTGCGACCGAGGGGGAAGGTGCGAGGCGAGGTCGATGTAGGGTGGTTGCTCTTCGTGAGACCAGGTCCCTGCGGTGAAGAGGCGCCTGCACACCGCGTTCGCGAACGCGACGATGCGCGGATCCGATCGGAAGTTCGCCCAGAGGGTCAACTCCCTGCCCGTGCGCGAGATCTCCCGCGCCTGGGCGGCGAAGGCGCGGATGTCCGCGTCGCGGAAGAGGTAGATGGACTGCTTGGGGTCGCCGACCACGAACGTGCCCGATTCGCCCCATGGGCTCCCCTGCTCCTCCCTCAGGGGCCTGATCACGTCGTACTGGAGGGGATCGGTATCCTGCACCTCGTCGAGGAGCACGCACCGGTACCGTTCCCGCAGACGTCGCGCCACGTCCTTGTGGCCAGACACGAGTCGGGCGGCGTAGAGGAGGAGGTGTTCGAAGGGCAGGATCCCCTCTCGCGCCGCCTGGGCCCTGACCTCTCGGACCACGGGCGCGCACACCTCGTGCACCGCGGCGAGTTCCCTCGGCGTGAACGCACGTGCCTCCTCCACCACCTCGATGGCAGCCTCGAGGGTTGTGGCGAACTCGTCGGGCCTCAGGCCGGCACGCTCGAGGGCCGTGCACACCGAGCGATTCATGAGGTTCTCGAGGCCTCCCTCGAGGGAGCCCTCCCACGCCTCCAGATCATGCGGTGCGGGGGCTCGTTCGGTGCTCGCGTACGCCCTGGCGATAGAGGGCAGCGCGGTCCCCAGCCGCAGGAGCCTGCTCCTTGAGCCCAGGCGCAGGCCCGTGATCGTGGAGGAGATGCGGTCGAGGGCCGGGAGGGCCTCGATGAGCGGGGCGAGGTGCGTCGAGGGGTCCCCGACCACGACGCATGGGTCGAGGAGGAGGTCCGTGGGTACCCGCGACCTCACCATGGCACGCGCGAACTCCTCGAGGTCCGAGAGCCGCAGCCCTGCCTCAAGGGCGACGCGCCAGGATCCGGGGACGCCTGAGCCAAGCTGCGCACAGACGTGCGCCTGCCACACCCGCTCGAAGACCTCGTCGAGGGCACTGCCGTCCGTATCGACGACGAAGGAGGGGGAGACCCCCGCCTCGAGGGGGTAGCGCCGGATGAGCGAGGAGCAGAAGGCGTGGATGGTGGAGACCGTGATCCGCTCGACGTGCTCGAGCGCGTCCGAGGCACGAAGGCGGATCGTCGGCGCGTCGAGACGGTAGCGCCATTGGAGCGGCTCCACCACCAGGGTATCCATCGGCGGAGGAAGGGCGGTGTCGGAGTCTGGATCCGCCAAGAGGCGCAGGTACGCGATGATCCGCTCGGCCATCTCGCTCGCCGCCTTCTCGGTGAAGGTCAGGGCGAGGACCTCGTCTGCTCGCTGCCCTGGATCGCGCGCCGGACGGTGCTCGTACGACTCGCCGAGGAGGTAGACCACGGCGCGGGCGGTGAGCAAAGCGGTCTTGCCCGTGCCGGCCCCGGCGACCACGACCACGTTCCGATCGAACGTCGTCACCGCCTCGAGGCGGTCCGTCGCGTCGGAAAGGGGGGCTCCCATAGGCTACTCTGGCCCATCCGCTTGGGATCGGGGGTGGTACAACGCCTTCGTCAACGTCTTGTCCAACTCCTTGATGGCTGTCTCGTGCGCCCCCCCCAACCTCGTCGCCTTCTCGGCGATGAGGGAATCGTGCCTGCGGCACACCCGCCTCAAGGCGCAGAGTCGGCAGTGCCGATTCTCGTCGATGCGCATGTGCCAGATGCCGTCCAGCGCCACCCCGAACAGGAGGTCGATCTTCTCCTGGAACAGCGCCGATGCCTCGTGGTCGTCTGCCCTCACGGTGATCCTCTCGACCGGGAGACGACCGGGCACGATCTCCACGTACTCGAAGTCCGGCCTCACTCCCAGGCACGAGCCGACCACCTCGGCGTAGAGGAAGGCCTGGAGACTGCTCGCGTCGCCACGGATCCTCTCCTCGTCCCTGTGGATCTTGTAGTCCGCGATCCTGAGGGGAACGAGTCGACCGCCGTCCCTCCGGCACTCGAGGCGGTCTGGCTTCGCGCTCACCCGGACCGGTGCGTCCTTGGCCTGGATCCTCCCCTCCCACCATCGCTCGACCTGGATGAGGAGGCTTTCGCCCTCCGTGAGGTTTCGGTGACTCACGAGGGAGAGCTCGTCCTCGAGCGCCTCGACGACCCAGGAAGCGAGCCGGTCCGCCTCGACGTCCAAGAGCCCCTTGAGGCCACACCTTCCATACTCCGCGACGAACCACGCGCGTGCCTGCTCCCAGGCCTCCTGGGCGCGTGCGCCACGCTCCTGCGAGGAGGGAACCCCAGACGAGAAGGCGACCTCGAACGCCCTGTGCACGAGCTGCCCGCGCTCACGGCCCGTGGGTTCCCACAGGGTGGCGGGGGGGGACGTGTCCGGGACCCCGAGGAGGCGGCAGAGGAAGAAACGCCAGGGACACTCGTCGAGGGTCGCCCACCCCTGCGCGCTCCGCAGCGCCTCCTCGAGGAGCAGCCTCGGCACCGAGCAGCGGAGGTCGTGCACGGTCGCCTCATGGGCGCGGTACGAGGCGCCCACGACCCGTGCCCTCCCTAGGCAGACCCCGAACAGTGGCCCAAGACCCCAGCCCACATCGGCCGGGTCCGCATCGGCGGATCGCAGCCCGATCCTCACCGCCTCCCTGGGGGTGAAGTGGCGTGTCCCCAGCTCGAGGACCTGGGCGAGGCGTGCGGAACGGTCGGTGTGGAGACGGCACACCGGGGGGAGGTGCGCCCCGAACAAGAGGGAGAGGAGGATCGAGGGGCTCTTCGCTGCCCCCGATGCGTCCGCGTGCTGGAACACGATCCATGCGTGGTCGCTCGCCGAGGCGAGGGTGAGGGTGAGGAGGAGCCTATCCCTCAAGGGCGCGTCGGCTGCGAGGGAAACGTCGTATCCGAGGTCGCTCACGATGCGTTGGCGCGTCGCGTCGGAGAGCAGGGGGTCCTCGGTGGCTGGGGGAGGGAGACGGCCGCGGTGGGCCCCCAGGAGGACGACCTGGTCGAACGCCATCCCGAGGGCCTGGCCCATCGATCCGACCACCACCCCGCGCGAGTGGGGCGAGGGGATCGACAGCTCCTCGAGGGCCTCTCGCAGCAGGAGGAGGCCCAGCTCCCCTGGAGCCTCCCCTTCGAGGAACCCCACCTCGTCGAGCGCGGCGACCTCATCCAACGATCGGACCACCGGGGCCAGCAGGCCCTCCTCCCGCCACACGTCGGGGCGCATCCAGCGCGAGAGGATCTCGCGCACCCGCTCGACGAAGGCCCTGGCCGAAGGCGCCCCCCGGACCGCCTCGAGCTCGGTGACGAAGCTCCCCAGGAGCATCGCCGACGGCTTCTCCTCCTCCAGGAGGGCGCGCCCCGGCCCGAAGGACAGACTCGCTGGGCCAAGCGGGAGGGCTTCCGCGGCGGCCTGAGCGAGGTCAGTCGCGGACCAGGGGGGTGGGGGGATCGCGAAGGGGGACCGGAGGAGCGCGCCTACGATCGAGCCAGGGAAGCCACGCTCGGGCAATGAGAGCAGGGTGGCGAGCCATCCTACCGCCGGATGCGAGCAGGAGGAGACCGGCTGCAGCCACGACACCGGGAGGTCCATCTCCGCGAAGATCGATCGGATGAAGGGCTCGTACTCGGCGAGGGAGGGGGCCAAGAGTGCGACGCGCTCCGGCCGTTCCCTGCATGAGGGATCCTCGAGGGCCGCGGCCACGATCCGGGCGGCGGCCTCCACTTCGCCCCCCTCGCCCGCGGCCGCGACGAGGCTCACATGCGCGAACGCGCGGTCCTCGCCGTCGGAGAGTGCTCGATCCAGCTCGCCGAACAGGCCCTCTCCGTACGAGGGGCCCATGAGTCGCTCGGTCACGCGGTGAAGGTGACGCTGTCTCACCTGCGCGGCGACGTAGTCGTACCCGCGCCTCCCCCCCTTCAGCGCGTCCGGATGACAGGGGACGTACCGGATGACCTCCGTGTCCAAGGCGTTGGCCCAACGGTCCAGGAGGTCCGCCACGACCCCGTCCACTCGGAGGAATCCGTACACGTGGAGCCACCTCGCTGGAAGCGGCCAGGTAGCGCTCGCCATCGCGACCTGCGCAGGAACGATCCCTCGCTCACCGAGCGATTCGAGCCAGGCCGCGTAGAGCCAGAGGGTGAGGCGGTCGCGGTGCGCGTGCGGGAGGGTGGCGGCGAACTCCCGTACCGTGTGTGGGTCTACGAGCCCCGCGTCAAGGAGGTCACCGAACGACGCGAGGAGGGCGCGATCCGACCCGGCCAGACGGGCGAGGTCAGGCACGTGGCGGCGGAGGAGCGCACGCGCGGCGCATCGAAGCACCACACGATCCGCTGGCGCAGGGACCACCGCCTCCCTGGGCGCGAGCCACCGGAGCGCCCAGCGCACAGGGACGACCCTCACGTTGAGGAGCGGTTTCGCCCACCCGTCCACGAGGGACGACTCGACGAAGCGGGCCAGCGGTGCGTTCGGCACGAGCACGACCTCTGGTACGAGGGGATCCTCGTCATGGTGCCGCCGCACGACCTCGACGAGGCGTGCAAGGAGCGTCGGGAAGGAGGGGCCGAGTATCACTCGGTGCGCCATCGGAACCTGCCTGGGAGGCCCACGCGTCTTGAACCCGAAGGACAACATACATCCAGATGAGCGCTCATGCGAGTCCGTGCGCACAGGCGCGCCCGGCGCGCAGGAAGAGGGCCGCGCGGGTCATCCTGGCGCGTCGGTGCAGCAAGGGGTAGCTTCATGGCAGGAAGGAAGGTTGTCATGCGCCCAAGGTACCGTGCGAGACCGCCCCACCCACCTATGGTCACCCAACGGTCCGGCCGTCCCTTCGCCCCTGGCGACCCTCCCCTGCAGCACGAGGCGCTCGAGCTCGGCGTGCCGTTCTCCTTCGACGCCGCGTTTGGACGCCGCCTGAAGCGGCGAGACGTCCACCCCAGAGAGGCATTCACGGTGAGGGATCCTTCCGGGACCTACTACCGGGCGAGCCTCAAGGAACTGACGCCGGAAGGAGGCACCGCGGTGCCCTACGAGATCATGCCACGTGCCCCTGAGCCATCCATCGAGATCACGCTCGGCTGCGCGGTCCTCGCCCGGCAGAGGATGATCTTCGTCATGCAGAAGGCCACGGAGCTGGGCGCCACCCGTGTCGTGCCGCTCTTCACCGCCTACTCGGTCAGGCCCGAGGGGCTCGAACACGAGAAGGCGCACGCCTGGCCAGGGCAAGTCGTGCGGGCCACGAAACAGTGCCGCCGCGGCTCGCTCCCCGAGGTGAAACCGCCGATGCGCCTTGAGGAGTTTCTCCTCACCCCCGAGGTGGCCGAGGCTGACCTGTGCGTCTACCTCGACGATCGGGCCGCCCCTGCGCCCATCGAGCCGCCTCGTCCCAGGTCACTCGTGCTTCTCGTCGGTCCCGAGGGGGGGTTCTCCGAGGAGGAGCGGAGGCTCCTCGGTGAACGGGGCGTGCCCTGGGTGCTCGGGGGCCGCGTGCTCCGCACGGAGACGGCCGTGCTCGTCGGCCTTGCCGCCTGCCACCTCGCGTGGGGTGACTTCGCACCCCTCGTGCCTCGCACACCCCGGCCAATCTCGTGAGCCTCCCGCGGCTCACCGTGCGTACAGCTCCTCGAACCGCTCCACCGCCCTCTCCCACGGGAAGCACGAGGCGGCCTCCCTCGCGCGAACGGACATGCGTGCCCACAAGGTCCCGTCCGCGGCCAGCGCATCGAGCCGCCGTGCCCACGCCTCAGGATCCGCGGGCAACACCCACCCGTTCTCCCCATCCACGATGAGTTCTTCGGTACCACTCACCGGTGAGGCGAGGACCGGCAGCCCGCTCGCGGCCGCCTCGAGGCTCACGAGGCTGAAGGCTTCGTACAGGCTGGGCATGAGCAGGGCGAGGCCAACCCTGTACAGGGGCGCCACATCGGTCCGCGGCCCGAGGAAATGCACCCGATCGCCTATTCCCCTCCTCTGGGCCTGTGCTCGGTAGTGGGCTTCAGGACCAGCGCCCACGACGAGGAGGTCGATTCCCCCCCCGCAGCGTGCCATCACTTCCAAGGCGAACGGTAACCCCTTCCTCGCCCACTCTCCCCCGACGAACAGGGCGTAGTGCCCGTCGGGGTGAAAGCCGAGCGTCTCGAGCACCTTCGCACGCTCGCCGGAGAGCGGGGGGCGGAACGCATCGAGGTCCACCCCGTTCGAGACCGGCTCCACCTTGTCGGGGGGCGTGCCGTAGGCGGTGATGAGCTCCCTCGCCACCCCCCTCGACACCGGGAGGAGCATTCCCTTCGGCCGGCGAAAGAGCCGCTTCTCCACGTGCATCGCCGCGAGGTAGTGCGCCCGCCACGAGAGGTGCCGAGCGAGGCCCATCTCGCGCCTGAACTCGCGCGACTTCGTCAAGATCCGGTACTTTGCCCTCACGACCGTGTGGATGCTGGAGACGTCGAACACGGGGCAGTTGGGACCCTGGACGTGCACGACGTGCCCCTTGAGCCTGCGCACGATCGCCCCGGCGCGGAGGTAGAACCCGAGGTACTGGAGGGCAGAAGGTCCGTCCACTGGTCTGACGGGGATCCATCGAACAAGACCCTCCGGCAGGTCCGCCACCGAGTGCGACACGATGGTCACCCTGTGGCGCGCCGCCAGACGCCTGGCCCATTCTGCGACGCACCGCTCGTGGCCTCCGCGCAGGTGACAGTGCTCGACGACGAAGGCGACGTGCATCGACGCTCCACATAGGGTGAGCGAACCGAGATCCACGGGTACACCAACGCCCAGGAGTTCACACGCCCCCCTCCTGTTCCGCAAGGGTGGACGGAGCCCCCGGCCCACGCCGTGCGGCTCCCGCACCAGACCCCTCGTGCCACCGGGACCAACGAAGACTCCTCATTCGAGGAGTCTGTGCCCCGATTGAGTGGCGAGACTCCCCAAGGGCCAAGGACAAGTGCCAATGAGAAAGGAGTCTCACTCCAGGAGAGGCGATATAGGCGAATGATTGCGAGCGATAACTCATCCTTCCATGCCGGTTTTCCTGTCTATTCTCGCAATGACTATTCCCGGGTTACAACTTTTTCACTCTGTTTTTTCAATCTGCTGCGCACATTCTGTCGAGAAGCTCCATAGGTTCTCGCCTGTCTCCTGTTCCACGCGGGCGTACATGGATGCTCCGGGGAGTGAGGAACCTCTCCTCGGAGTGCTGCGCCCAGAGGTGTCCGCTCGTATCTTGGGCGGCTCTCGCGGTTGGATCCCGTGCGTGCCCCGTTGGGGTGCCAACTGCGAGGTGCTCGACGTGCTCGCCCATCCGAGAGGAATCGCCGATGACGACGCAGGGCATCGTCTTCTCCCTCTGTTTCGTGGGCATCTACGCCTACGTCGCCTTCGCGCACTCCTACCGAGGGGTCGCCGTGTGGCTCGGGGCCGCCGTCGCCTCCAGCGTGTGCCTCGTGCTCGATGCGCCCGTCGACTTCAAGGCGTTGTGGCGGATCAACTACAACGTCCTCCTCATCTTCGGGGGCGTGCTCATCATCTCCGAGATCCTCGTCGAGACGAAGGTGCCGGACTACCTCGCCGCCAAGCTCATCGCGATGGCGGGCACGTACGGCAAAGCAGGCCTCCTCATCTGCGCCCTCTCCGGCGTCATCTCGGTCTTCCTCGAGAACGTCGCCACGGTCATGATCGTGGCGCCAATCGCCCTCGAGGCCACGAAGCGGCTCAAGGTGAACCCGGTGCCCCTCCTCATCGGGATCGCGATCTCGAGCAACCTCCAGGGGACAGCCACCCTGATCGGCGATCCGCCGAGCATGATCCTCGCCGCGTCGGAGAACATGGGCTTCAATGACTTCTTCTTCTTCCGAGGGCGGCCGGGCATCTTCTTCGCGGTCCAGATTGGAGGCATCCTCTCGTTCGCAGTGCTCTACGTGATATTCGGCCGTGACAAGAACCCGGTCGAGGCCCCGCCGGCCCCCCAGGTCACGAGCTGGGTGCCGGCGATCGTGCTCGGCATGATCGTCGTCGGGTTAGCCGTGATCAGCCTGTTCACCACTGGCGTGGGCCTCGCGTCGGGGATGCTCTGCGCCGTCGGCGCGGCGGTGGCCCTCCTCTGGCATGCCCTGGCAGGCCCCGAGCGCGGGTGGATCCTGCGGGTGCGCCTGCGGCCACGTGCGGACCAGGTCGAGGGGCTCGAGGAGGGACGAACCGCGTGGGAGATCCTCAAGGAGTTCGACTTCGATACCCTCTTCCTGCTCGCGGGCATCTTCTTCATGGTGAACTCCCTCGAGAGCTACGGGGTCATGACCCGCGTGGGCGCGACCATCGCGGCGTGGTCAGGGAACGACCCTTTCACCGCCTTTCTCTTGGTGGTCTGGGGATCGGTCCTCGTGAGCGGGGTGGTGGACAACGTGCCGTACGTGACGGCCATGATCCCCGTGGTACGCGCGGTGGGCCAGGCCCTCGGCGTGGGCACCCACTACTTCCTCACCTTCGGCCTGCTCGTGGGCGCCTGCCTCGGGGGAAACATCTCGCCGGTCGGTGCCTCGGCCAACATCGTGGCCACCGGCATCCTCAAGCGACGCGGCTACCTCGTGAGCTTCTTCCGTTTCGCCTCGATCGGCCTCCCCTTCACCATCGCCGCCACGGTCGGGGGTTCGGCCTTCGTCTGGCTCGTCTGGGGCCCTTGAAGGTCCCAAAGGCGCGCCCCACGCACGGCCGAGGCGGGTTCTTCAGGTCTGCAGCGCCTTCTCGATCTTCGCCCACGAATCCCGCAGGGGCACCGATCGATTGAACACGAGGAGGCCCGGCCTCGTGTCAGGATCGACGCAGAAATAGCCCTCGCGCAGGAACTGGAAGCTCTCGAACGGCTGTGCTCCCTCAAGCGATGGCTCCACGAGGCACCCCCGAAGCACAACGAGGGAGGAGGGGTTGAGGCAGGCGGTGAAGTCCTCCCCCTCCAACTTCGCCGGGTCCTCCTCGGTGAAGAGGTGGTCGTAGAGGCGCACCTCCGCCTCCCTCGCGTGCTCGGCCGAGACCCAGTGCAGGGTTCCCCGAACCTCCCGGCCATCGGGGGCCGAACCGCCTCGGGTCTGGGGATCGTAGGTACACCTCAGTTCCACGACGTTGCCTGAGGAATCCTTCACCACGTCCACACACCGGATGAGGTACGCGTGCTTCAGCCGGACATCCCTGCCGGGAGCGAGACGGTAGTACTTCTTTGGCGGATCCTCGCGGAAGTCGTTCCGATCGATGTAGAGCGTGCGGGAGAAGGGCAGGAGCCGGGTGCCCATACCAGGATCCTCGGGGTTGTTCACCGCCTCGACGTGTTCGACAACCCCCTCGGGGTAGTTCTCAACCACCACGCGTAGCGGTCGCAGCACCGCCATCACGCGGCGGGCCCGCTTGTTGAGGTCTTCGCGCAGGCAGTTCTCGAGGAGCGCGATGTCCACCACGCTCTCCCGCTTCGCAACCCCGATCCGCTCGCAGAAGGCCCTGATCGACTCAGGCGTGTACCCCCTCCTGCGAAGGCCGCACAGGGTGGGCATGCGGGGATCGTCCCACCCGGAGACGATGCCCTCTTTCACGAGGCGGATGAGCTTGCGCTTGCTCAGCACGGTGTGGGTCAAGTTCAGCCGGGCGAACTCGATCTGTTGGGGGTGATGAACCCCGAGCTGGTCGAGGAACCAGTCGTAGAGTGGTCGGTGGATCTCGTACGCGAGGTCGCACAGCGAGTGGGTGATGCCCTCGATCGAGTCGCACTGGCCGTGCGCCCAATCGTAGGTGGGGTAGATACACCAGGCGTCGCCCGTCCGGTGGTGGGGGGTGTGGATGATCCGGTACATGATAGGATCACGCATGTTCAGGTTGGGGGAGGCCATGTCGATCTTCGCGCGCAACGTCCGCGATCCGTCGGGGAACTCCCCCGCCCGCATCCTCGCGAACAAGTCGAGGTTCTCCTCCACTGACCGGTTCCGGTACGGGCTCTCCTTGCCCGGCTCGGTGAGCGTGCCCCGGTATTCTCGCACCTCGTCGGGACTGAGGTCGCACACGTAGGCCTTGCCCTTCTTGATGAGCTCGACCGCCCACTCGTAGAGCTGCTCGAAGTAGTCCGATGCGAAGTAGAGGCGATCCCCCCAGTCGTAGCCGAGCCACCGGATGTCACGCTTGATGGCTTCCACGTACTCGGTCTCTTCCTTGACCGGGTTCGTGTCGTCGAAACGAAGGTTGCACAGCCCCCCATACTCTTCGGCGATGCCGAAGTCGATGCTCATGGCCTTCGCGTGGCCGATGTGGAGGTAACCGTTCGGCTCAGGGGGGAACCTCGTGTGTACCCGCCCCCCGTACTTGCCAGAGCGGATGTCCTGCTCGACGATCTCGCGGATGAAGTCGCGCGGACGACCGCCCGTGGTCCCTGATTCGACTCCCTTCTCGTTCATGTCACACCTCGTCTCACGAAACACGTCTCACTTCAGACGCCGCAGCACCTCGCACGCCCGCCTGAGCCGCCGGCGGCACACTTCCTTCCCGAGGACGGCCATGGTGTCGAACAACGGCGGTGAGGCGGTGCGGCCGGTGAGGGCGACACGTACCGACATGAACAGCTCTCTCGGCACCCAGCCGGTCGTTTCGGCGTACGAACGGAGTATGCGCTCGAGTTCCTCCCGTCGCCAGTCCATCAGCGGGTCGAGGTGCTCCTCGAGCAAGGTGCGGAGCACACCCGCCACGTCCCGTGGGTTGCGCGCGGGAGGCACAAGGTGTTTCTGTGCCTCCGCGTCATACGAGACCTCTCCCACGAAGAAGAATCGCGCATACTCGATGAAGTCTTCGAGCTTCTCGATCCGTTCCTGCACGAGCGGAAGCACTTGCAGCAGGTAGGCATCCGCGAGTACGCCCTCCTTGAGCCGCCTCAGGAGCTCGGGCACGGGCAGGGAGCGGATGTACTTCCCGTTGAGCCACGAGAGCTTCTCGAGGTCGAAGATCGGCCCCCCCAGAGTGATGCGTTCGAGTTCGAGGCTGGCGACGAACTCCTCGAGCGAAAACTCCTCCCGCTCGTCGGGCATGGCCCAGCCCATGAGTGCGAGGTAGTTGAGCAGGGCTTCGGGGAGGTAGCCCGCCCGGCGGTAGTAGTTCAGGCTGACCGGGTTCTTCCTCTTGGAGATCTTCGACCGATCCGCGTTGCGCAGCAGCGGGAGATGGCAGAACACCGGAGGTTCCCACCCGAAGGCCCGGTACAAGACCATGTGTTTGGGCAGTGACGAGAGCCACTCTTCGGCCCTGATCACGTGGGTGATGCGCATGAGGTGGTCATCCACGACGTTTGCGAGGTGGTAGGTGGGGAATCCATCGCTCTTGAGCAGGACCTGGTCGTCGATGCCCTCGGCATCGAAGGCGACCTCACCGCGCAAGAGGTCCCGGACCACGATCTGACCCTCGCGGGGCATGGCGAGACGGATGACGTGTGGCTCGCTCTTCCGTCGCCGTGCGGCCTCTTCGGGCGAGAGGGTACGGCAGTGGCCATCGTACCCAACGAGTGGCGAGCCAGAGGCTTTCTGCTTCAGGCGCACCTCTTCGAGTCGTTCCCTCGTGCAGAAGCACGGGTAGGCGTTCCCGGTGCCGACGAGGTACTCCACGTGCTCGCGGTAGAGCTCGAGGCGCTCGCTCTGCCGGTAGGGCCCAAACGGCCCCCCTACGTCGGGCCCCTCATCCCAGTGCAACCCGAGCCACCGCAGCGCCTCGAAGATCATCGCCTCGCTCACGGGGTTGGAGCGTACCCGGTCGGTGTCCTCGATCCGAAGGACGAACCGACCGCCGTGCCGACGGGCGAACGCGTAGTTGAACAACGCCGCGTACGCGGTGCCGACGTGGGGATCGCCGGTAGGGCTCGGTGCGATACGGGTCCGAACGGTGGGCACTCTTGGCACCTCGATGAGGGGGAAGGCGGCTGCCCGGGGCCTCTCGTCGCGCGCCTCCTGAAGGCTAGCAGCCAGGGCAGAGTGGAGACGTCGGGACAAGATAGAACGACGGGGTGCGAGCGAAAGACGCACAACCGCCCGTGGGGCCGGTGTTCGTCAGGGGTCTCGCGAGGCACGCGCCTCACGCGGAGGGGCGGGTGGGTGCCTGCAGGACGATCCCCAAGAGGATGAGCCCCAGGCCGAGCCCGGTCGAGCGCGCGATGGGTTCACCCACGACGAGGTGCACGACGACGAGCGACAGGCAGGGGGAGAGGAAGACGAGGTTGCTGATCCTCGCGGCCCGTTCCGCCCTCTTGAGGGCGGCCAACCAGAGGGTGAATGTCACCCCCATCTCGAACAAGCCGACGTAGAGGCTGGCGAGCATTCCCTCCCAGGGCAGGAGCCTCGGACCGCGCGAAACGAACCCCAGGAGCACGTAGGCGAGTCCGAAGATGAACCCCTGGGTGAGCTTCGTCTCCGCTTCGCGCGTGTCGCGCACGTTGACGATCCAGTACGAGGCCCACACGAGGGACGAGCCTGCCGCGAGGGCGACGCCGAGGGGATCCTCGAACCGAACGCCCGCGATGTTGCCCCTGGTGCCGATCACCACGACGCCTGCGAAGCTCACGAGGAGCGCCGCGAGGTTCTCAAGCCGCAGGGGCTGCCCGAGGAAGGGCACGGCGAGCACCGAGAGCGTGATGGGCCACAGGTAGTTCAGGACGAGCGCCTCCTGGGCGGGGAGACGGTCGTACGCACAGAAGAGCACCCGGTAGTACAGGAACGGGTTGAGGAATCCGGCAGCGGCGGAGGTGAGCGCCTCACGTGGGCACGAGGGGACCACGGAGCGGAGCCTGCCCCTACTCGCGGCGAGTCCGACGAGGAACACTGTCGACGCAGACACGGCGTAGGCGTGCAGTTCCCCCGGGCTGGCGGTACGGAGGGCGATCTTGAATGCCGATGCGACCGTTGACCACAGAAGGATCGCGGCCACACCGTACCCGTATGCCGAGTGCCGACCCATGGTGCTCCTTTGACGAGGCGGGGGCAAGTAAGCCTCCGAGGCCCTCGCGTGCCACCGAATGGTCTTGGCGCGCGGCCGGCGGTTCGTGATCTTGGGCGGGCGATCGATTTGGCAGGAGGTGCACCATCGCCGCGTTCGATGTCGCCGTCGTGGGTGGGGGTATCGTGGGTGTTGCCACCGCCGTGGCGCTCCTGGAGCCACCGGGGTGCTCCGTCCTGGTGCTCGAGGCAGAGGACCGCCTCGCCGCCCATCAGACGGGGAACAACAGCGGGGTCATCCACTCCGGCCTCTACTACAAGCCGGGATCCCTCAAGGCCAAGACGTGCAGGGAGGGCTACGCCGCCCTCCTGCGCTTCTGCGAGGAGGAGGGAGTCCCGTTCCAGCGGTGCGGCAAGCTCGTGGTGGCGACAAGTGGGCATGAACTCCCGATGCTCGACGAGCTCCAGAGGCGTGGAACGGCGAACGGCCTTGAGGGGCTCCTCCGCATCCCCGCGGAGGCGATCAAGGACTACGAGCCTCACGCCACGGGCGTGGCCGCTTTGGTGGTCCCGCAGACGGGCATCGTCGACTTCGCGAGGGTCACCGAGGCCATGGCCCTTCGCGTCCGCCGTGCCGGGGGCGAGATCAGGCTCTCCTCCCGGGTCATCGGGTGCAGGCCCGATGGCGCACATCTCGTCCTCCAAACGAGGAAGGCTGAGGTACGGTGCCGGGTGCTCGTGAACTGTGCGGGCCTCTCGTGCGATCGGGTCGCTCGGGTCTGTGGGGTACACCCCGCGGTCACGATCGCGCCTTTCCGGGGCGAGTACTACGCCCTCCTGCCCCACCGCGAGCACCTCGTCCGCTCCCTCATCTACCCTGTCCCGGATCCCCGATTCCCGTTCCTCGGCGTCCACTTCACCCGCACGATCCGAGGCGGCGTCGAGGCAGGGCCCAACGCGGTGCTCGCGTTCAAGAGGGAAGGGTACCGATGGACGGACCTCTCCGTCCGCGACCTCGGCGAGCTCCTCCTCTTCCCTGGATTCTGGCGCATGGCCACGCGCCACTGGCGCATGGGCCTCTCCGAGATGTACCGCTCGCTGTCGAAGCCCGCGTTCGTCCGGGCCCTGAGGCGGCTCGTCCCCGAACTCACGGCGCGCGATCTCAGGCGAGGTGGCGCGGGGGTACGCGCGCAGGCGCTCGGCGAAGACGGGACCTTGCTCGACGACTTCTGCATCGTCGAGGCACCTCGAATGGTGCACGTGCTCAACGCTCCTTCCCCGGCTGCCACCGCCTCACTGGCCATCGGCAGGACCATCGCCGAGCGCGCGCGGAGGCTCCTGGCCAGATGAGCCCCCTGATCCCGCCTCCCGCCCCGCCTCACCGGCGCGAACTCTCGTCATGACGCCCTCCGTCGTCACCCCCGCGAAGCGCCGAGAACTCGAGGAACGGATGCAGCAGCTGGGCATTCGGGAGGAGGACCTCGAGGAGTCGTTCGTCCGCGGCACTGGCCCGGGAGGCCAGAAGATCAACAAGACGTCCGTGTGCGTCGTGCTCACCCACCGCCCCACGGGCGTGAGGGTGCGCTGCCAAGAGACGCGGTCTCGAGAGCTAAACCGGTTCCTCGCCCGCAGGCGCCTCACGGACAAGGTCGAGGCTGCCATCGAGGGCAAGGCCTCGGAGGAGGAGAGGCTGCGCGAGAAAATCAGGCGCCAGAAGAGACGCCGCTCGCGCAGGGCCAAGGAGAAGGTCCTCGAGGAGAAGCATGCGCGGTCCAAGAAGAAAGAGGCGAGGAAGCCTGTCTTCCCCGAAGAGGAGCGCACCGTGCGAGGCCCAAGCACGCTGCGCGAGGGCCCTCCCACCTGACCCGGCCCTCACCGTCGCCGGGAGGGAGGCATGAGGCCAGGCGCGCGCCAGACCCTCACGAAGGTGGCCCGGTGGTGGACGAACGACACGGGAGGTTCCGTGCTCGCCTGCGGCCTCCTCCTCGCACTCGCCCTCGCGGCGTTCTCGCCGACCCTCAGGGTGTTCCTCACCTTTGAGTTCGAGCGACACTTCCGGAGCGTGCTGTGCAGGAACGAGCGAGTGAGCCTGTCCCTCGTGGCCGAGGAGATGCGGCGTTTCGGGAAGTTGAGACCGGTGGGCACGCTCGCCCACGTGGCGCTCCTTGCCGCGTTCCGTGATGCCCCTCTCGTCTCCAAGGCAGTGATGTGCTCGTGCACGCCGGCGCAGCCGCCGCGCTCTACCTGGTCGTCTGCGGCTGGGACTCGCGCCGCGTGGCCTTCATGACCGCGGCGCTCTTCCTCCTGTTCCCCCCTTACTTCAACGCCCCAACGCTGATCCACCTGATGAGCCTCGAGCGGATCCTCGCCATCTTCTGCTGGTGAGCTACCTCGTGTGGCGAGGAGGTCGACGTGGGGTCGCCCGTGCGGTGGGGAGCGCGCTTGTCTTCGCCCTCGCCCTGTTCTCGAAGGAATCGGTGGCCCTCCTGCCCCTGTGTTTCCCCGCGCTCGGTGCCATCGTCGAACGCCGCCGTGAGAGGCCGGGCGTTGCCCTCTTGCGGACCATACCTCACCTCCTCGTCCTCGCCGGCTGGGCCATCGTGCGAATCGCGTACGCGTCGATCCTCGTGTATGGGCTCGAGAGGGGCATCCCTTCCCCGGGCGAGGTCCTCGAAGGGCTGCGTTCCGTGGCTGCCCACGCCCTTGGCATCTCCCCGCTCGCGCACCCGGTCCTGCCGTGGCTCGCCTGGGGCGTCCTCGTGAGCCTCTTGGTGTGCCACGGCAACTGGGGCGTGAGGCTCGCGGGGATCCTCTGGGTTGCCCTCGCCGTCGCTCCTCACCTCCACCTCCGGTACCAAGGCACAAACTACGTCTCCTTCGCCCTGCCGTGGGTGACGTACTCCCTCGTGCGCGCAGGCACCCTGCTCACGAGCCAGGTCCGCCTCCCTCACGCGAGGAGCGTCTTGGGCCTCCTCGTCTGCGCGGTCCTCGCGGTCTCGAGCCACCACTCGGCCAGGAGGGCGGGCGCGCCGTTGGCCGCCTTGGAGGACATGCGCAGGATCCTCGCAGCGAAGGGGCCGTGTGGACGCGTCCTGCTCCACGTAGGGGTCGCGAGCGAGAGCCCGGAGGTCCGTGATACCTTTGGCCTCAAGGCGATTCGTATCCTCCGGTGTGGCACGGCCGTTGGCTCGGTCGACCTGCGGGTCAGAGGGTGGGACGGAGGAGAAGCCCCGCCCGGAGCCACGGTGGGAGAATCGCTTGGGTTGCGCTGGTGGCTGTGGAGCGAGTGCCGAGAATGAGCAGCGAAGCCCCTCCGCGTGCCCTCGACGGGGGGCTCCTCGGCCTCCTGACGCCGAGACGTGGTCCGTGAAGCCCGTGCCGTGGTGGGCAGTGCCCCTCCTGACCCAGATCGTCCTCGCCGCGCAGGCACCCTGGGTGTACGCCCTCTTCGGCCTCACCCTGCAGGCGGTGGTCACCAACCTCTTCCTCCTGCTGCCCTCCCTCGCCCTCGAGCGGCTCTGCCCCTCCCCCCTCCCCTGGCCTCACCGCGTCCTCGTCATCCTCGGCGGCGCCCTCGGGACCGTGCTCGTCGTGATCTGCGTCCGCGCGGCAGCGGCCACGGTGGTGCCTCTCCCCCTAAGCTCGTGGTCGTTCTGGGCGGGCTACGCCACCGTCGTGGAGCTCCTGTGGGCGGCGACCCTGCGCTGGGGCAGGCGTGGTCGCCTCCCCTGCCCGTGGCCTTCACCCTGGGTCCTGCTCGTCGGGGTGTGCACCTTCGCCTTGGTCTCCTGGGGCTCCACCCGCGTGGTCCCACCCCAGCAAGACCAAGACATGGTGCTCATTTGCCCCACCGAGGGGCTCTTCACCTCCATCGCACCGTACGGGATCGAGACGCGCTACCCCTACCAGTTCAACAAGCCACTCGCCCTCTACCTCCTCACCGGTGCCTCGATCGTGCTCCGAGGCGAGCTCGAAGAGGCACGGCCCTTCTCGGACTCGGGACGAGAGGCCCTGCGGTTCTGGGCCACGGAGCCCCGTGCCCGCAAGGACCGGGTGAGCGATATGAGGGACCGCGACATCGCGCGCTTCTACGCCCACCCCTCGCTCACCTCATCGGTGCGCATCCCCACCCGGGGGATCGCCGTGCTGCTCGCCCTCACGGTGTTCCACTTCTGCGCTCACGTCGGGATCAGGCCTCCGCTCGCTGCGGGCTTCACCGCCGCCTTCGTCTCCCTCCCAGAGGTCTTCATCCGATCCTCGTTCGCGGGGTTCACCACCATCTCCCTCCTCGAGCTCATGCTCACCCTCTGGCTCTTCCTCTGGGAGGGAGCACCACGGAGAAGAGGGTGGCTGTGTGGGGCGTCGTTCCTGCTCGCCGTCACGAACCACAAGCTGTTGTTCATCGTCCCGGCCCTCGTACTCGCCGACCTCCCCCCATTCCGGGGGACTCTCCCCGGGTGGACGGCGCGCTGGGCGAAGAAGGCCTGGACCACGGGCGTCGCCGCAGGTGGCCTCGCGGGCACCGCCGCGCATTTGCTCTAGGCACCGCACTCAGTTGGGAGATCTTCCGAGACGACCATCTGCATCGGGACATCTTGTTCCGCTTCACCCATGGCCCCGATCCCTCCTACCCAACGGCGCCGCAGGTCTGGCTCCAGTGGCTGAGAAACACCTCGTACGTGTTCCTGCCGCTTGCCGTCTCCTGCCTCCTGCTGATGGTGGTCCGGGGTGTGCGCGGGGCATGGCCCCTGATGCTGTGTTTCTCCTGGGGCGCGACCCTCGCGACGCTGGCCGATTGGAAGCAGACGAAGCACCTCATGCTCTCGCTCCCTTTCCTCACCATGGCACTCCCCCTCGCCTGGGCACGTCTTGGGGGGCACTGGCGCCGGATCATGGCGGTGGTGCTTGGGACCGTGCTCCTCGTGAACGCCTGGTCGCTCGTGCGGCTCTCCCAGGACTTCTCATTCCTTGCCCCCTCGAAGGTCTGGTGAGGGTCAGAACGAGGCGACGACGAAGAGGTTCGCCACCGCCAGCGTAATCGCCGAGAGGGCGAGGAACACCCGCCGGATCCTGCGAGGCACCGCACCGAGTGGTTCGAGGCACGCGAGGAGGTACGGCCCCACCCACGCGGGGGTGTAGAGGAACGTCTCTCGTGGGTTGAACCACACGAGGAACGTGGCGAGCAGCACCCCGTAGACGAACGCCACCGCTCCCCACCGACGGGCCCTCCCCCCGAGGCGGCGCGCCACCGCCCCGGCCGCCACCACGACGAGGATCGGCGCCAAGGAGAACGAGCGGACCACGCCCCCGAGCACCTCGCGCCACTGCCCCAACACGAGGATGGCCTCGTGATCGTGGAACGAGGGGAGCGGGGGAGCACCGAGCGAGGCCACGAGCAGGTTGGCGAGCACGGTTGCCCACTCCCCCGAGGCCACCAACCGGTTGAGGGACGCCTGATGCAGGAGGTAGTTCCTCCCACTCTTGGCCGCCTCGCCCCAGCTCATCCCCGGCATCGCGAGGTGGACGAGGAAGCTCTGGGCTGCGTAGACGAAGGGCAGGAGGACGATGCCACTCGCCGCGACGTCCCACCGGCGACATGGCGTGGCGAGGGCCGCGCCCGAGAGCGCCACCACGAGCAAGGCCACGACCACGGGGTTCAGCACCCCGAGGGCCACAAGGCTCCCGAGGTAGGGCACGAGGTGGCGCCGCCGTGGGGCGAGTACGGCACGGCCCCACAGGAGACAGGAAACGAGCACGAGGGTGCCGGTCGGCACGTAGGTCTCGGGGACCCCCGCGTAGAGCACCACCGCCGAGCACAGGCCGAAGCACGCACCGCCGAGGATCGCCTCGAGCCTGCCCCACTCCCAAAAGATCCCCATCACCAGCACCGCCCCCACGGCTCCCCACAGCGCGGTGGGGAATGCGAGGGGATGGAGGCCGATCCCCGCTCCCACGACCGAGAGCGGGTGCACGAGCAGGGTGAACGGCACGTGGCGGTGGAGGGGCCTGCCGAAGTGCAGGCGCTCGGTCCCCAGGATGCCATCGTTCACGTCGGCGAACAGGTAGTCCTCGGACGAGAGCACCGTGTCCCAGCTCGGCCGAGCCGTGAGGTAGACGGCGGTGAGCGACACGATGAGCAACGCCGCGGGCATGCCCCCTCGCACGAGGGAGCCGGCCCTGCGCAGGACCCGCGCCGGGTCGCCCGCCCCGGTCAGTGGGGCCTTCGCTTCCCCGTGCGCAGGTCCCTTCATCGCCGGCGCACCGAGGCAGCCACGACGAGGAGTGGGATCCACATGTTCGTCGTGAACATGAAGAGCGAGGCGGCGAAGGCCGCGTCCGGGCATACCCCGCCCCGAGGCAAGAGGAGCGCGGCGAGGTGCTCCGTGAGTCCGAGTCCGCCGAAGGTGAAGGGGGCCACCCGCGACAGCATGAGCAGCGGGGTGAGGGCGAGGGCCACGAGCCGGTAGCCCTCAGCCATCCCGTCGAGCACGACGTGGTACTGCGCGAGCACGAGAGCGTACCCCGCGATGGCGAGGGCGAAGAGAAGCCATACCTTGCGAGGGGGCAGTTCACTCAGGCGCACGAAGGAATCGAGGACCCGGCTCCGCAGGCGCATTCTCGAGGCGGCCCTCGGTCCCCAGTACTCCATCGCGCTTGCCACGAGCACGACGAGGGCGACGGTGCCGAGGCACCACCGCACATCACCGGCGACGAACCCCCAGGACACCGAGGCGACGAGGGCGAGCGAGGCGAGGTCGAGGGCCTTGTCCACCCCGAGGAGGGCGAGGCCGCGCCCCCAGTCGCCGGCCTCCACGCCCACGAGCCTCGCGAGTTCACCCGCCTGCAGAGGGGTGAGGGAGCCGAGGAGCGAACCGCGGCAGAAGGAGCGCGTGGCACCCCATGGTCCAAGCGACACACCCCCCGCGCGAAGCACGATACGCCACCGCACCACGTGGACCGCGGTCCACAAGAGGGAGAGGCCGCCCACTGCGACGAGCCGGGCGGCCGACAGGGCCCGGAAGGACGCCTCGAGTCCCCGCCACGACACCTCGAGGGTGAGGAGCGCCACGGCGATCCCGTTTAGGCCGATGCGCAGGACAGCCGCCCCCATGGTCCGGAGCTCGCGAGGGATCCCCCCTCGGCGGGGGAAACCGAGGCGTCTCAGGAGGGGGGTGTGGCGTCTTCGGGAGGGAGGAACCCATACTTGATCCGCACCTCCCTCGCCATCATCGACGGATTCCACGGCGGGTCCCACACGATGTTGACTGTCACCGTCCCGACCCCTGGCAACTCAGAGACCTTCCGTCGGACCATCTCCGCGATGAACCCGTGCATGGGGCATCCCCTGCCGGTGAGGGTCATGTCGATGGTGACGTCCGCCCCCACAACCTCGACCCTGTAGATGAGGCCCATGTCCACCACGTTGATGGGGATCTCGGGGTCGTACACGTCCTTGAGTACGGCGCGAACCGCCTCCTCGGTGATCATGGTCGGTATCCTTTCTTCTCCTGCCTCACCTGGCGGCGCTCGATCGCCTCGCGCGGGCTCACACGGCCTCCCCGGCGCGTTGCCCGATTCGCTTGAGACCTTCAATCGCCAGCTTCTTGATCCTGTCTTCCTCCTGAAGGAGGGCCACAAGATACGGCACGGCACTTCGGCTCTCGAGAGAAGCCATGGAGGCGATGGCAGCCTCGCGGGCCATGTCATCCGGGTCGCTGAGACCGTGGGCGAGGAGTGGCAGGGCGGCCATGCGCTTAGAGACGCCAATCCATCGGTACACTTCGGCCCTGAACGCCGGCCTCACCCACCACAGGCTCGCACGCCTCTGGGGGGGGACCTTGCCGTGCCATGCCTCCAGCGTATGGGCCTCCGGTTCCACGGGGAGAGAGGGAACCGCGAGTGCGCCGTCCCTCGCGAGGGACCGCAGGCGCCGTTGCACAGTGGGGTCGTCGGCGTTCCGAAGCATCGCCGCGAGCCTCACGTCGTCGACGCCCCTTGCCCTCACCGCGCGAAGCGGCGTGGTCATCACCCTCCAAAGGAACCCCCAGGAAAGCAGGGCACGCTCGAGGAACCGGTCCACACGCGCGCCGAGGGCAGGCTTCAGCCCCTGGTGCAGGCCGTTGAGGGCCCCATGGAGCTGGGCGAGGAAGAGCAAGGCGGCCGCACCACTCTTGAGCGTCTGGAGATCCGCGAGGCTCTCCCACAGGGGGCTGCCTGAGCAGAGAGGTGAGAGCAGGGCGCCGAACGTTACCCCAAGCCCGTATAGCAGGCGCCCCAGGGTCGGCTCGAGGATCGGCGCCGCCCGCGTGGCGGCCTCCCAGACCCACTGGAGAAACAACCCCTCGAGGCTCCCGGCTACCCTGCCGAACAGCAGACCGAGGAAGCCTCCCACGAGCACGCGCACGACGAACCTCACCGGGCGAGCACGGAACCGGTCGGTGCGGATCCATGGGGGATGATCCCAGACGAACTCTTCCGGGAGGTCGGCTGGGCGCCTGGCTTCGTTGTCTTCCTCACGCGGCACGGGGGACTCCTTTCGAATGCCACGCATACTAGGGGGGCAGGCACGGGACGCAAGCTCTCCGCGGAGCTATTGACCGGCCGGAGGGCCTGCGGCATACTTGCGGCCCGCTGGATGGGAGGGAGTTTCATGCGAGCGTCTGCGATCGTCCTCGCCGTGTTCGTGGTAGGTTCAACCGCGACCTCCCAGACGCTGCGCGCCTTCGACACCCCCAATGACCACGGGGGGGCCATCACCCTCTCGTGGTCGCTACCGGCGTGGGCCCCCGACCGCTTCTTCCTCCTGCGAGCCGAAACCGAAGAGGGCCCCTTCGATACCCTCGCCGTGCTCCCCGCCTCCGCGCTCGGGTACCACGACACCGAGGGCCTCACGAATGGCTGGCGGTACTACTACCGGCTCGTCGCGCACACCGACAACCTCTCCTTCGTCTACCCCGTCGCCAGCGCCATCGCCTCGGCGCAGTGGTTCCACCGTGGCAAGACCGTAGTCTTGGTGTTCAGCCTGCTGTTCTCTGCCCTCGTGGTCCTCATGATCCGCCAGGCTTGGCGGGGTGTCCCGCTCTACGTGCGCCCCATCGCGGGCATCGGGGCGGTCGACGAGGCCATCGGCCGGGCCACGGAGATGGGCAAACCCATCCTGTTCGTTCCCGGCATCGGCGAGGCGTCCGAAGTGGCCACCATCGCCGCGTTCACCGTGCTGGGCCGGGTCGCCAAGCGCACCGCGGAGTACGGGACACGGCTCCTGGTGCCGAACACCTACGCCACGGTGATGATCATCGCCCAAGAGGTGGTGAAGGCCGCGTGCGCGAACGCCGGAAGACCGGAGGCCTACCAGGAGAGGGACGTGTTCTACGTCACGTCGGAGCAGTTCCCGTTCACCGCGGCGGTCAACGGCCTCATGCTCCGAGAGAAACCAGCGACGAACTTTTACTTGGGGAAGTTCTACGCCGAATCGCTCATCCTCGCCGAGACCGGGTTCCAGGCCGGGTCCATCCAGATCGCGGGCACGGACGAGCTCACCCAGATCCCGTTCTTCGTCGCGGCGTGCGATTACACGCTCATGGGCGAGGAGCTCTACGCCGCGAGTGCCTACCTCTCCAACGATCCGCTCCAGCTCGGCACCCTCAAGGCCCAAGACCTCGCGAAGATCGCCCTCGTCGTCCTCGTGCTCGTGGGAACCCTCTTCGCCACCCTGGGCAGTGACCTCGTGATCAGGCTCCTCGACATCGTGCAATGAAGCAGCAGCTCCCCGTCTTCCTCACCTTCCTCTGCGCCTTCGTGCTCACGGTGCAGTTCTTCGTCCCGCATCGATCGTTCGAGCAGATCTACGAGGTCTCCAACATCTGGCTCCAGATCCTCGGGGTGTTCACGATCCTCATCGGGATCGTCTCGCTCATCGAGTCTCACATCCAGAAGGTCGCCCGGCGACAGGCCCAATGGCAGTACAGCATCATCACCCTCGTGGGTCTGGGGGTCATGGTGGTGAGTGGACTCTTCGGCTCGGTCGAGGCGGGGAGCAGGGGTCTCTTCATGTGGATGTACAACGCGGTCCTCAACCCCATCTCCGCGACCATGTTCAGCCTCCTCGCGTTCTTCATCGCCTCGGCCGCGTTCCGGGCGTTCCGCGTGAGGAACGTCCTCTCCACCATCTTGCTCCTTGCCGCCACCCTCGTGATGCTCGGGAGGGTCCCCCTCGGTGATCGAATGAGCGCGGGGCTCTTCCCCGCCATCGCGGACTGGCTCCTCAACGTCCCGAACGTCGCCGCAAAGAGGGCCATCCTCATCGGCGTGGGCCTTGGCGAGGCCTCCATGGCCCTGCGGATCATGCTCGGCATCGAGCGCAGCTACATGGCGGGGGACTAGCGTGCGGTCGTTCCTCGCGAGGGTCGCCTCGATGGATCGGCGGATCATCTTCCTCGTGCTCGCCCTCGCGCTCGTGCTCCCGTTGCTGTTCCCCGTGAAGCTCCCCGTGCGGGTGACCCCCGAGGTCCGCAAGGTCTACGACATGGTTGAGTCCCTCGACCCTGGGGACGTGATCCTCCTCGACATGGACTATGGCCCTGATACCATGGCGGAGCTCGAACCCATGTCCTTCTCCCTCATGCGGCACGTGTTCGATCGGAACGCCCGCTTCATCGCGACCTCACTCTCCGCCACCGGGGTCAGCCTCGTGGAGTCGGAAATCAAGAAGATCGCCGCCGAGAAAGGCAAAACCTACGGTCAGGACTACGTCTTCCTCGGCTACCGACCGTATCCCTCCTCGGTCATCCTATCGATGGGGCAGAACATGCGCCAGTCTTTCCCCATCGACTTCTACAACACCCCTCTCGATAGCCTGCCCATGATGCGGGGGATCAGGAACTACGCCGACCTTCGATTCGTCATCTCCGTGAGCGCCACGAGCGGGGTCGACGCCTGGATCATGTACGGCCACGAGCGGTACAGCTTCCCCCTCGCGCTCGGGGTCACCGCGGTCATGGCGGCCGACTACTACAACTACCTCCAGTCTGGTCAGATCGCGGGGATCCTCGGCGGCCTCAAGGGGGCGGCCGAATACGAGGCGTTGCTCGGGCAAGGCGACCGCGCAACCATTTGGATGAACATTCAGTCCGTGTGCCACCTCCTCATCGTGGCGTTCATCCTCATCGGGAACGTCGCCTACCTCGCGACGAAGAAGAGGAGCTCCTGATGCACCCCTCGTCCGATCTGGGCGTGTGGGTCGGTGCGTTCATGACGCTGTGCATCTTCTCCTTCCTCTACCGGGACAACGTGTTCTACAGCATCGCGGAGTACCTCGTGGTCGGGGTATCGGCCGGGTACTGGCTCGTGATCCTCCTGCGGCAGACGTTCGTGCCGTACTTCATCATGCCCGTGTTCAAGGATCGGTCGTGGAACGTGGTGCCCGGCCCGGTCGGCATCTTCCTCCTCCTCGCCGCCGCGTGCCTCGGCCTCCTCATCTTCACCCGCTACACTCGGCGTTACTCCTGGCTCGCCCGTATCCCCATCGCCATCATCTGGGGCATCGGTGCCGGGTTCGTGGTCCCCCTCTCGTTGCAAACGAAGGTGATACGCCAGGTGCAGGCGAGCATCATCGATCTGCGGACCCTCCTCACGTGGGAGGGCTTCAACAGCCTCCTCGTGGTGGTCGGTGCGATCAGTGGCATCACCTACTTCTTCTTCTCCAAGCCTCACAAGGGTGTGGTGGGTGCGGTGGCCCGCGTCGGCGTGTGGACCCTCATGATCGGGTTCGGCGCCACCTTCGGGTTCACGGTCATGGCTCGCATCTCCCTGCTCATCGGCCGGGCTGACTTCCTCCTGCGCACTTGGCTCGGCGTGATCCGCTGACGCCCTCGAGAGTGCACCCTCACGGACCGCCTAGGGTTGCCCCTCCTGAGGATCATCCCATCCGCGTCCTGTTCGAAGACGACGATTTCCTCGCGGTGGACAAGCCCGAGGGGCTGGCCTCCATCCCCGAGCGCGATCCGGGCAGGCCATGCCTCGTGCGGATCCTTGGGCAGAGGACCGGCCGACGGCTCTTCGTGGTGCACCGCCTCGACAAGGGGGCCAGCGGCGTCCTCCTCTTCGCCAAGACTCCCCAGGCGCACCGCGTTCTCAACGACCAGTTCAGCACCCGACGGGTCGCCAAACGGTACCTCGCCCTCGTACACGGCGTGATGGCGCCTGAGGCGGGGGTTATCCGCACCCCCCTCCGCCTCTACGGGTCAGGGCGCATGGGCGTGCACCGAGGCGGCAAGCCCTGCGTGACCGGCTTTGAGATGATCGAACCGCTCCCCCGGTTCACGCTCCTCGAGGTGCGCCCCGAGACCGGCCGTCGCCACCAGATTCGCGCCCATCTCTACAGCATCGGCCACCCCGTGGTGGGCGATACCCGGTATGGTCCTCGCCAGCTCCAGGAGGAATTCCCGCGGCTCATGCTCCACGCAGCTGGGCTGCGGTTCACGTCACCCAGTGGCAAGGAGATCTCGATCGAGTCCCCCCTCCCGGCGTCGTTCTCGAGCGTGCTCGAGCGGCTGCGCGCACGGCCGGGACCCGAGGGGAGGCGCACGATTCCATGAGGCGCCCCCCGGTGGTGAGCGTGGTAGGAAGGTCAGGGTCGGGCAAGACCACCCTTTTGGTGTCCCTCATCGCTTGCCTCACCACCCGTGGCTTCCGCTGCGGCGCGATGAAGTCGAGCCACCACCGGCTCGACGTCGAAGGCAAGGACACGCACCGTCTGGCCGCAGCCGGGGCGTGTGCCGTGGTCGGGCTGGGGGCAGACGGCGCCGTCCTCTCCGGCGTGAGCGTCGGCATCCAGGAGGCGCTCGAGCTCCTTGCCCCCCGCGTGGACCTCGTGCTCGCCGAAGGGGTGCGCAGCCCCCTCGTCGGATGGTTCATCGTCATCGGCGATGACCCCAGGCCCGTTCCAGGACCCGTGATGGCGCACCTGGCCGCCGTGGACGAGGCGTCCGCGTCGTCCCTCGCGGACACGATCGCATCCGAGGTCCTCCTCTGCCCTCGCGATCCCCCTCACCCTTGGAGGAAACAGACCATGGTCGAACTCTCGGTAAACGGTCACCCCATCCCCCTCAACCAGTTCGTCTCCCGCCTCCTCGAGGCGCAGCTGCGCGCTACCGTGGCCACCCTGCGCGACATCCCTGAGGACGTGCGCGAGATCGTGGTGCGCGTCCTGCCTTCCCAGGAGGAGTCGACCTCCCAGGCGTGAGGTGAGGACCCCGGTCAGCCCGGTGGCGTCATCCCGAGGTGGTTCATGAGGAACCCCCACGCGTCCGCGCGCTGCTGGACCCTCCGGGAGAGGGTCGTGCCGCCCCCGTGCCCGGATTCTCGCTGCACCAGGAGGAGGAACGGCCCTCCCTCCTGGTCCGTCGCCTGCAGGAGGGCGACCATCTTGCGGGCGTGGGCGGGGTCCACCCGCGCGTCGTTCTCCCCTGCGACGAAGAGCATCGGAGGGTAGCGTACTCCTTCCCGCACGTTGTGGTAGGGCGAGTAGGCCTTCAGGCGAGGGAAGAGGGCCGGATCGTCCGCGCTCCCGTACTCCTCCGCCCAGATGTTCGCGAGCCCAAACCGATGGTAGCGGAGCATGTCCAGCAGCGGCACCTCACACAGCACGGCCCCGAAGAGGTCCGGCCGTTGCATGGCGACGGCCCCCACGAGCAAGCCCCCGTTGCTCCCCCCCTCGATGGCGAGCAACGGCGGCGAGGTGATGCCCTGGGCGATGAGCCACTCCGCGGCGGCGACGAAGTCGTCAAACACGTTCTGTTTGTGCTCCCGCGTACCCGCCTCGTGCCACTGCCTCCCGTACTCCCCTCCCCCGCGCAGGTTGGGGATGGCGACCATGCCACCCGCCTCGATCCATGCGACGTAGGAGGCCGAGAAGGACGGGGTGAGGGGGATGTTGAACCCTCCGTACCCTGTGAGGAGCACCGGCACGGGTGAAAAGGGCCGACCCTGGGCGGGCCCGATGAGGAACATCGAGACCATGGTGCCGTCCTTCGATCGGTACCACACCTGCTCCGTGGCGAACCGTCCCACGTCCACCGGGACAGGGGGTTGGAAGAAGACGTGGAGCTCGTCGCGTTCGACGTCGTAGGTGAAGATGGTGCGTGGGGAGGTGTACGAGGAGAACGATACCCAGACCGGTGGCTTGGACCAGGAGCCACTCACCGAGGCACTCCCCAGACCGGGCAGGGGTAGCTCGCGCAGGCGGGTGCCGTCTCGGTCGTAGAGGACGATGCGCGTCGTCGCGTGGTGGGAGTAGGTGAGGTAGAGCATCCCGCAGATCGCGTCGAGCGATCGCAGGTTGTCCTCCGACTCAGGGATGAACTCCCTCCAGTGCGGGCGCGAGGGCTCCTCCACCGAGGCGACGAAGACCCTCCCGCGAGGGGCGCCCTCATCCGTGACGATGAAGAGCCGCCCATCCACGACCTCCACCGCGTACTCGGCCTCGAACCCGGTCGCGACCGGCCGGGGCGGGCCCTCGTCCTGTACCCTCCCGAGGTAGACCTCATTCGCCCCGAACCGCGAGCGGGTGTACACGACGTACCCCCCATCCTCGGTCACGGAGGCACTGTGGTAGTACTCCTTCACCTCATCGTGCGAGAACACCACGCGGTCTTCCGCCGCAGGGGACCCGAGCCGGTGGAAAAAGACCCGGTGCCAGTAGAACTCCTCGCCCGGCGGCACCTCTCCCCGTGTCGGGTGGGCGGAGTAGAAGAAGCCGCTGCGGTCAGGCAGCCACGAGATTCCCCCACACCGCCACCCCCTGAGCGAGTCCGGGAGGATCCTGCCGCTGGCCACCTCCATGACCCGCACGATCGGGTTCTCGTCTCCCCCGTGGGAGACCCCGAACGCGAGGAACCGCCCGTCGCGCGAGGGCACCGCGAGGTCGAGCGTGTGGGACGGGGGCCACTCGTTCGGGTCGATGACCACCACCGCCGGGGCCTGATCGTGCGCCTGGGTCATGTACACCCACCGATCCTGGTCCGGATGCTTCACCCAGAAGAACGTGCGCGATCCCTCGACCACCTTCACGGGAGCGGTCCGGTCCTCGTGCCGCCACAGCTCCTCGAGGCGCCTGCGGAGCCATTGGCGCTGCGGCAGGGTGTCGAGCAGGCCGCGCGCGAACAGCTCCTGAAGCCGTGTCCACTCCTTGACCAGAGGGTCGTTCCCGTCTTCCAGCCACCGGTACGGATCGGGGATCGCCACCCCATGGAGCGTGTCCACCACGGCCACACGCCGCGTCGGCGGGTAGGGTACCCCGTGGGAGAAGGCTCCTCTCGCGAGCAGGAGGCCCACGACCACGACGAGAGAGACGCCACACTTCGGGTCCATCACCCCTCCTTTCCCTCCCCTCGGTCCGATGCCGTGGGCGAAGCTTCTCACGCGTCTCCACGGCAGGTCAAGGGTCGCGACCCCGCCGGGGCGAAGAGAAGCCCGAGCGGAGGGCCCTCCACGGCGTGCGGCATCGCCGCGAAGGCGAGGGGCAGGCGGTTCGACCCCCTGCCGCACGTGGGGATTCGCCCGCGACCCACCCCGTTCAGCCGCGCGGCTCCCACGGGATGGTGAGGGCACGGGGCGCCTCGGCGAGACGGCCGCGACGCCGCCACGCGGTGAGGGTGAGCACCACCACCGTGGTCAGGTAGGGCAACGTCTGCAGCAAGGGGGCCGAGACAGGGGTGCCGATGGCCTGGAGCCTGAAGGTCAGGGCCGCGACGAGGCCGAAGAGGGAGGCCCCCGCGAGGGCTCTCCATGGGCGCCAGAGGGAGAAGATGACGACGGCGAGGGCGATCCATCCCCTGCCCGCGACCATGCGCTCGATCCACATGCGGTTGTAGGCGAGGGAGAGGTGTGCGCCGCCGAGGCCGGCAAGGCATCCGGCGAGCATGGACGAGACCATGCGGACCCTGACCACCGGGATGCCCTGGACGTAGGCAGCCTCAGGATTCTCGCCCACGGCACGCACCATGAGGCCCCACGTGGTCTTGGTGAGGACGAACGAGAGGGCAGGGACCAACCCGAGCGCGACGAACACGAGGGGGTCGTGGCGGAAAAGGGCAGGCCCCAAGAGGGGCAGGCGAGACAGGAGCGGCACGCTCACGGTGGGGAGGCCAGGGGCCGTCTTGCCGATGAGGGGCTGGCCGAAGAACCCCGAGAGGCCGGTGCCGAGCATGACGATCGCGAGCCCGGCGACGACCTGGCTCGCCCGGAGGGAGACGGTGAGGGTCCCGTGCAGGATCCCCATGAGCATGCCCGCCAAGAGCGATGCCCCCAGTGCGAGGAGGGGGCTGCCGGTCGCGTGGCTCGCCGCGAACCCGGCGAAGGCCCCCACGAGCATGATTCCCTCCAGGCCCAGGTTGAGCACGCCCGCACGCTCGAGCACGAGCTCTCCGAGGGCGGCCAGGAGGAGGGCCGTACCCGCCTGGATCGCCCCGGCGATGAGCCCCGATGCCATCCCGAGCGGATCACCCACGTCCCCTGTCCCCCGCCCCGCGCTCCTCACGGGTGAGCACGATCCGATACCGCACCACGGCATCCCCGATGAGCGACGCGATGAGAATGATCCCTTGGAGGATCTCCACTACCGCCGCGGGAATCCCCATGCGAACCTGCGCGTGCTCGCCGCCTGTGATCAACGCCGCGAAGAAGATCGCCAGCGGGAGCACGGCGAGGGGGTGCAGCCGCGCGAGCCAGGAGATGAGCACCGCCATGTACCCGTAGCCGGGAGAGAAGCGCGGCTGGAGTCGTCGGAGCACCCCTGCCATCTCCACCCCACCGCCCAACCCCGCGAGGGCCCCAGACAGGACCATCACGACCACGGCATCACGCCTCACCCGGTAGCCCGCGTACGCGGCGGTGCGAGGTGAGCTGCCCGCCACGCGCACGCGGAACCCCCACTTGGTTCGCCACAGCACCACCCACACGAGGAGCGCTGCGGCGAGCGCGATCGGGAGGCCCGCATGCAGCCTCGTGCCGGCGTAAGTGGGGAGCCAGGCGTCGGGGGGAAACCGGTCGGACATCGGGAAGCCGAACGTGGACTGACCCTTCCACGGTCCGTAGCAGAGGTGGTCGGCGACGAGGATCGCCACGTAGTTGCCCATCAGGGTCACGAGGATCTCGCTCACGCCCAGCCACGCGCGCAGCAGGCCGGGCACGACGGCCCAGCAGCCCCCCGCGAGGATCGCCGCACCCATCATCGTCAGGACGCGGGAGGGGACCCAGCCGGGGGCGAACAAGGCGACCCACGTCGCCGCGAGGGCTCCCGCATAGAGTTGCCCTTCGGCGCCGATGTTCCACAGCCTCATCCTGAAGGCAACCGCCACGCCAAGCCCGGTGAGGATGAGGGGAACGGCCTTCACGAGGGACTCGGAGAGCCCATACGCCGTGCCGAGGGAGTGCCAAAACAGGATCCTGTAGGCCCCGAAGGGGTCGTAGCCCACGAGGGCGAGGAACACGACGCCGACCCCCAAGGCCGCGAGGACGCTGCAGGCAAGGGCGGCCACGGAGTATCGCGTCGGACCGACGCGGGCCCTGCACACGAGGCGTCTCATGGGGCAGCCACCCCGAGCATGTCCATCCCGAGCTGGAGGCGGCTCGTGCACTCGGGGAACCGTTCGGCGACCACGCGCCCACGCGCCATGACGAGGATGCGGTGGCTCAGCTGCAGCAGGTCGTCCACGTCCTCGCTGATGAAGAGGATGGCCGCCCCTCCCGAGGCGAGGGCACGGAGGCGCTCCCTCACGAACCGGGCTGCCCGCACGTCCAGACCACGGAGGGGGTACTCCGCGATCAACACCCTTGGCGCCTCGAAGGTCTCGCGCCCCACGATGAGCTGCTGCATGGATCCCCCTGAGAGGAGCCGGACGGGACGCCACGGGTCGGGGGGTTCGATGCCCTGGGACGAGGCCACCTCTCGACCCCAGCGGCCCACGCGCCTCCTCGAGAGGAAGGGGCCCCTCTCGAGGGAAGGGTGGTGCAGCCAGGTGAGGATCGCGTTCTCCCCCACGCTGAGGTCGAGGGCGAGCCCACGGCCACAGCGGTCCCCTGGCACGTACCGGACGCCGCGGCGGAGGAAGTCCCTCACGGGCGCACCCGTCAGGTCCTCCCCTCCCACGATCACCCCTCCCCTGACCGGGTGCACGAGCCCGGTGGCGACCTCCGCGAGGGCCTCCTGCCCTGCCCCCGCGAGGCCGACAACCCCGAGGATCTCCCCGGGCGAGATCCGCACGCCAACCCCCCTGAGCGTCGGAGCGCCCCGCTCGTCCTGTGCCCACACGCCCACGAGCTCCATCGCCGGTTCCCCCGCGAGGGGAGCCGCGGCCACAGCCGCCACCGGTCGCTCCTGCGCCCCGACCATCGCCTCCACGAGCGCGGTGGCGTCGCAGGTCCCGATCGTGCCCTGGAACACCACCCTCCCGTCGCGCAGCACCGTGGCCCGATCCGCCACGGCCATCACCTCGTCGAGCTTGTGGCTGATGAACACGATGCACGTGCCCTCGCGGGCGAGGGTCCGCATGGTCGCGAACAGGCCCTCGGCCTCCTGGGGGGTAGCCAACGCCGTGGGTTCGTCGAGGATGAGCACCGCCACCTCGCGCACGAGGTTGCGCAGGATCTCCACCTGCTGCTGCGCCGCGAGGGGCAGATCGCCCACCCTCGCCCCAGGGTCGAGCTCGAACCCGAGGCGGTGCGCGAGTCCACGGATCCTGTCCTCCAGGGCACGGTGCCAGAGACGCCAGGGGATGCGCCGGTCTCCGAGCGCGAGGTTCTCCGCCACGGTCATGCTCGGGACGAGCTTCACGTGCTGGTGCACCATGCCGATGCCGGCCCGCAGGGCATCGGCCGGGGATTGGAACCGCACCGGCCTGCCCCGCACGCACACAGTGCCGGCATCCAGGGAGTAGACCCCCGCGAGGATGCTCATGAGCGTGGTCTTGCCCGCACCGTTCGCTCCGAGGAGCGCGTGGATCTCCCCGGGCAGGAGGTCTACGTCGATGCCGTCGTTCGCCAAGACGGCGCCGAACCTCTTCGTGATGCCGCGCAGGGAGACGAGCGGTCCCAGGGGTCGCCTACCGAAGCCTCAGGTCACCCAGCCCCCCGCGCGCACGTGCGGCACGGTCCGTCACCGCCCCATGCGTGGCTTCTCACCTGGGGATCGTCCCGACGACCCCCTTGACGAAGTAGGACATGCTAAGCAGCTCCTCGTCCGTGGCCCGGGCTCCGGCGGGGTAGGCCTCGGTGCCGTCCTGCCCGAAGATGGGGCCTTCGAAGACCTCGAACCTGCCGTCGATCATGTCCTGCTGCCGCGCGGCCACCCGCTCGCGCACGCTCTCCGGCACGGCCGGACCCCAGTCCGCGAGCTTCGTGAGGCCCGTCTCGATGCCCCACCAGTAGTCTTGCGCCTTCCAGATCCCCGCGAGCACCTCCTCCACCACGCGGGAGTAGAGCAGGCCCCAATCCCAGATCACGGCGGTGAGGTACTTCGTGGGGGCGAAGGCCCGGCCGTCGGAGTTGTACCCGATGGCGTACACGCCCCTCTCCTCGGCCGCCTGCAGGGGGGCAGGCGAGTCACCCTCCGTCATGATCACGTCGCACCCGGCGTCCATGAGGCTGCGGGCCGCGTCCTTCTCCGCGGCGGGATCGTACCAGGCGTGCGTCCACACGACGTGCACCTCGCACGAGGGGTTCGCCTCCCTCGCGCCGAGGGTGAAGGCATTCACGTGGCGGATGACCTCGGGGATGGGAACCGGGGCGACGTACCCGATCCTGCCCGCTTTCGACATGGCGCCTCCCGCGAGGCCGGCGAGGTACATCGTCTGGTACGCCCTCCCGAAGTACGTCCCCACGTTGGCCGCACGCTTGAACCCCGTGGCGTGCATGAAGGCCACCTTGGGGTACTTCTCCGCCACGGCCAACACCGCGTCCATGTACCCGAAGCTCGTCGCAAAGATGAGGCGACAACCTTCCTCTGCGAGCCGCGTGAGGACACGCTCCGCGTCGGCCCCCTCCTTCACGTTCTCCACATAGACCGTCCGAATCCCGGGGAAACGCCCTTCGAGGAACCTTCGCCCTTGGTCGTGCGCGTAGGTCCAGCCCGCATCGCCCACGGGGCCGACGTACACGAACCCGACCTTCAGGTCGATCCGCGCCCCCTCCGAGGGGGTGGGTTCCTGCCTCTTCGGCGACTCGCCGCATCGGGCCACGACCGCCAGCAGCACACAGGCGAGGACCATTCGACTCATGGCATCCTCCTTTCGGTTGCTACGGCAAGTTAGCCCGCGACGCAGCATTGTCCACATCGGCGTCGCCTCGTCCGTGATCGACAGTGGGATGGCAACGTCGTGGGGGCGCCGCGGAGGGAACGAGCCGAGGACGGGCATACCCCCCGCGGTTGCGCGACCAATGGGGGTGAGCTAAGTTGCTTGGGATGCATGAGCGCCGTACGCTGCGCTCGTATCGGGCACTGTCCCGGTTCCCATGGCCCTCGCCCAGGGCCGGAAGGAGTTTGCATGGAACGACCAACCGCTCTCGCCCCTGCGAAAGGGACCCTCGGGATCCTCTTGCCAGGCATGGGCGCCGTCGCCACGACGTTCATCGCGGGGATCCTGGCGATCCGCAGGAAACTCGGCCGGCCGATAGGTTCGCTCACCCAGATGGGGACCATTCGTCTGGGCAAGCGGACCGAAGGTCGCGCTCCCGCCATCAAGGACTTCGTCCCCCTCGCCTCCCTCGACGATCTCGCCTTCGCCGGATGGGACGTGTTCCCCGACAACGCGTACGAGGCGGCGGTCCGCGCCGGGGTGCTCGACCGGGGTCTCCTCGACGAACTCCGCGAGGAGCTCGAGGCGATCGTGCCCATGCCGGCGGTGTTCGATCGGCACTACGTGAAGCGCCTCGACGGGCCCAACGTGAAGCCGCCGGCCTCCTGGCGCGCACACGCCGAGCAGCTCGAGGAGGACATCGAGTCCTTCCGCCACCGTGCGGGGTGCGCGAGGATGGTGATGGTCTGGTGCGGCAGCACCGAGATCCACCAGCCACTCGCCGAGGTGCACACGTCCGTCGAACGGTTCGAGCGCGGGTTGGACGAACGGGATCCGGCCATCGCCCCGAGCATGGTCTACGCATACGCCGCCCTGAGAGCCGGTGTCCCCTTCGCCAACGGCGCCCCGAACCTCACGGTCGACATCCCTGCCCTCGAGGAGCTGGCGAAGGACCGCGGGGTCCCGATCGCTGGCAAGGACTTCAAAACCGGGCAGACCCTGATGAAGACCATCATCGCCCCTGGCTTGAAGGCGAGGATGCTCGGCGTGCGCGGGTGGTTCTCCACGAACATCCTTGGCAATCGAGACGGGGAAGTGCTCGACGACCCAGAGAGCTTCAAGACGAAGGAAGAGAGCAAGCTCGGCGTGCTCGAGCACATCCTGCAGCCGCCGATGTACCCGGAACTCTACGGGGATCTGTACCACAAGGTGCGGATCAACTACTACCCTCCCCGAGGTGACAACAAGGAGGGGTGGGACAACATCGATATCTTCGGCTGGTTGGGCTATCCGATGCAGATCAAGATTGACTTCCTCTGCAGGGACAGCATCCTCGCAGCCCCCCTCGTGTTGGACATCGCACTCTTCCTCGACCTCGCTGCCCGCGCGAAGTGGCGTGGTATCCAGGAGTGGATGTCGTTCTTCTTCAAGAGCCCTATGTATGCTCCCGGGCTGTACCCTGAGCACGACCTCTTCATCCAACTGATGAAGTTGAAGAACACGCTCCGCTTCCTCATGGGGGAGGAGCCTATCACCCATCTCGGCCATGAGTACTACGACTGATCAACCCGGCCCACCCAAACCGTCATATCTGGGGCAACCTTCCGGCCCCAAGCCCCCACCGCCGGAGCCGAAGAAGCCTGGTCCACTGGACCCGAAGACCTTCTCGCGGTTCCTTCGGCCAGACTGCTTCCTCCCCGACTTGCGTGCGACGGAGAAGCCCGAGGTCCTGTCGGAACTGATCGCGGGGCTGCATCCCCCCGTGTTGGAGCAAGAGTGCTGCTGCATCCACGAGCTCCTGATGAATCGAGAGCGGCTCGGCACCACCGCCTTGGGCAAGGGGTTGGCCATTCCGCACGCCCGAACGACCCTCGTGACGAGCCTGCAGGTGGTGATTGGGCTCTCGAGGGCAGGGGTGGACTATGGCGCCCCAGACCGAAAGCCGGTGCACGTGTTCTTCCTCGTCCTGGGTCCGAATCAGGATCCAGGCCAGATCTACCTCTCGTTCCTGAGTTCGATCGTGAAGGCGTTCAAGGTGCGGGGGATGAAACGCCGCCTCCTGAACGCCGCGAGTTTCGAGGAACTGGTCGGCATCTTGGAGGACGCACTCGCCCGTGAATAAGGACATCCCCCTCTTGGTTTCGCTTCAGGACATCGACAACCTGCTCGAGGACGCGAGTGAGCAGGGATACGCGAACGAGCTCAGGGAGATGGGGTTCCAGCTCGGGGGCCTCGATGGGTTGAAGGCGACTCGCGAGCAGCTCCGGCGCATGATCACCCCCGTGCTCCTGCAGAGGTACGACAGGCTCGCGACCAAGTTTCGTCGTCGCGCCGTCGTGCCCATCTCCCGGGACACATGCTCGGGCTGCCACGTCGCCCTGCCGACGGCGCGCGTCCAGGACGTGCAGCGTGGCGAGAAGGTGCTCACGTGTGAGAACTGCGGCCGCATCCTCTTCTGGTCGGAGTCGCCCTCGTAACCCTCTGCCCAGGGAGAATCATGCCCATCCAATCTCCCGCCCCTGAGAGCCGGGTCCACATCAGGACCGTCAACACGACCTTCGAGGGCACGATCGCCTTGGGCGGTTCGGTGAGGCTCAAGGAGTTCATCAACCGCCCTTCTCCGACCCTGACCCTCACGGACGCGCGACTGTGCATCGCCCCCGTGGGAGTCATCCGCCCATTCCAGGCCGTGCAGGCGGTGACCCTGTACAAGGCGCACATCCTGTACGCGACGCTCGTGCAGGAGGTGAGTGGGTCGCGGGAGAAGGTGTACGAGCGGGACGTGCTCGCCGCGCGCCTCAGGAGGGAGGACTTCCTCTTCCAGCTCGACGGGGGGATCCTCGTCACGGGCGAGGTCGTGGGGGGGGACCACTCCATCGCCTTCGCCCGGGGGAACTTCCTCGCGGTGTCTCACCCGAACGTGACCAACCTTCGCGGGGAGAACGTCCTCAGCGGTGTGAGTTTCGTGCTCATCAACCTGGGTCACGTGGAGTACTACCGAGCGCTCTCGGGAGAGGCACCATCGGTCACCCTCCCGGCAGAGTCCGCGGCCGAGGAGGCACTCGAGCCAGAGTTCCCTGACTTCCAGGACCAGTTCATCCGGATCGACAAAGTCGACCTCAAGACGCCTCCCTGATGCGGGCACCTCACTTGTCCCCCCGGCAGAGAGCGCTCCTTGAGGCCATCGCACGGTTGACCCAGGAGCGAGGCTACCCGCCGACCCTGCGCGAACTGGCGAGGGCACTTCGGGTCTCCTCCCCCAACGGCATTCGCCAGCACCTCGCGTCGTTGGAGCGCAAAGGGTTCATCAGACGGGACGCAGGCAAGGTCCGCGGCATCGTGCTCACCGAGCGTGCGTCCGGGGAGGCCATCCCTGTCCTCGGCATGGTCGCCGCTGGCTCGCCCATCGAGGCCCAGACGATCGAGGGGGGGTTCCTCGACCTTGGCGCCTCTCTCGGGATCACCCCAGGCCGGTGCTTCGCGGTGCGCGTCCAGGGAGAGAGCATGATCGGCGAGCACATCATGCCGGGCGACTACGTCGTGTTGGATCCCGCGCTGCAGCCCCGGAACGGTTCGGTCGTGGCGGTGGCGATCGAGGGGGCGGTGACGCTCAAGGTGTTCCGCAGGGTCGAGGGAGGGGTGGATCTCGTGCCGGCGCACCCCGAGGTCCCCACCATCCGTCTTAGGGCTGAGGCAGAGCCCCCTGCTTCGGTCCTTGGGGTGGCGATCGCGGTGGTACGCCGATTGGGGGTCGCCTGATGCGGGCCTTGCTCGTGCTGCTCTTGCCGGCCCTCGCCGTGGCCGAATGGAATGGGGGCATTCCTGGGTCGTACCTCCGCTTCGGGGGCTCGGCGCGTTCCATGGCCATGGGCGGCCTCGACGTGGTGCTGGGGCACGGTGATGGGGCGGCCTACGGGAACCCGGCCCAGATCGGGCTGCTCGCACGGCGCGAGCTGTGTTTCACCCACGCATCCCTGTTTGAGGGCACCACGTACACAGTCGCGACCGCCGCCCTGCCGAGCCAATCCTGGGGTGGGTTGCACGTGGCGATCGTGAGCCTTCGATGCGACGGGTTCGAGCGGAGAGGAGAGCTGGACAACCGCCCGTCCTTCGAGGGCGAGGAGTTCGGCGTGTCCCAGACCGCCTTCATGGTGGGGTGGGGTCAGGACTTCGCGAGGATGGCCCTGGGCACGTCGGTCGGGGCGCGGCTCAAGGTCGTCACCCATTCGATGCTCGACGAACTGGCCGTCGGTGTCGGCGCCGATGTGGGCCTCGAGCATCGGCTCGTGCTCCCCTACCTCCACCGGATCGCCGCCCCGCTTGCGGTCGGGGTGACGGTCTCCAACCTCCTGGCTCCTCGCTCCACGCTCGCGCACGACGCCGAGACCATGGCGCGTCGCGTGGACCTCGGCCTCTCGTACGAGCGGGCACCGTGGGGGTCGGTGGGGATTCAGGCGTGCGTGTGGGGTGAGGCCACCCGTCCGGTGGTGGTGGGGATCGAGGGGTGGCCCCGGGAGGAGCTCGCCGTGCGGCTCGGCGCGAACGAGCGCGGGATGACCGCGGGTCTCGGTGTGCGGTGGCGCGGGGTGGGGATCGACTACGGCGTGGCGTGGCACGACGAGCTGGGCACGACCCACCGTTTCAGCCTCGTGCTCGGTCGGGTGCGCCTCCCGAAGGTAGACCCGTCGGGGGAGGTCCGTGTCCGGGATGCCCCACGTTGGATCGTGCAGCACTACCGCGATCAAGAAGCGGCGCCGCTTGCCCACAGGGTTGCCCAGGGAACCGGGGGAGGCCGCGCCTCGCGGATGTACCGGTACGTCGTGGGCCAGCACCCCACCACGGTGTGGGCGGCCCACGGTTGGCGGTGGTTCGGGGATCGCTCCTACGAGCGGGGGGATTGGTCCGGCGCAGAGTCCTCCCTCATGAGGCTCCTTCGCCACCCCCAAGGGGCCGAGGTCGCAGAGCCGGTCACGTGGTTCCGGCTGGGGGACGCGGGTGAGAGGCTCGGCCACTGGCGAACGGCCGTAGACGGCTATGAACGCGTCATGGCCGAGCCGGAGGAGTCGTCCTGGAGGGAGGAGGCCTACTTCCGGGCAGGAGCCATCTACTTCCTCCGTCTGAGGGACTACCCCGCCACCGTTCGAGTGTACGAAGAGGCGGTACGACGTTACCCCTCGCACGACCTCGCAGACGCGTACTTCGCACTCGGGCGGTCGTGGGCAGCGCTCCAACGGTGGCAGACGTGCCTGGAGCGGTTCGACACGTTCCTCGATCGGTTCCCCTCTGACCCCCGCGTGCCGCAGGCGCTGTTCTGGAGCGGCCGCGCCCTCTACGAGATGGGCCTCCCAGAGGAAGCCGTCGTGCGGCTCGAGCGCGTGGTGGAGGGGTACCCCCAGGACGACGTGGCTGACGATGCGATCCTGTTCAAGGGGCACTGTTGGCGGCTATCCGGGGAGCTCGCGCGGGCCCGCCTCGAGTACGCGCGGGTGGTCAAGGACTATCCGGGCCGGGATGCGGCCCCCCAGGCCCAGCTCGCCCTCGCGTACGTCTTGCTGGAGGAAGGAGCCGTCGAGGCTGCCGCCCGGGAGTTCCGGCGCTTTCTCACGAACTACCCCACCCACTCCTCGCGTCCGGAGGCCGAGGGACGGCTCAGGGAGCTGGGAGGCTAGGGCTCATCCACCCACGGTGAAGGGAGAGAGGATGCGCATATCGGCACGGTTGGTCTGGTGCGTCGTGGTGTGTGGCGTGGCGACGGCGGGGTTCGCCCAGGAACCGGGGATCCCCCCTGGCTCGGAGGCGGAGAGCGAGGCGCTGGGGCTCACCGTGGTGGATACCGTCCCGCTCCAGCCACCGCATGGGCAGATCGTGGTGAAACGGGGCTTCATCGCCGACCTGTGGCGCAAGGGCGGGCCGGTCATGTGGGCGCTCTTGGTCGACTCCCTCTTGGGCACCGCCCTCGTGGTGGAGCGCCTCCTCGCCCTGCGCCGAACGAGGGTCCTGCCACCCGCGTTCTTGAGGTCCGTGCGCACCCGCTGGTTGTCCGGCGACGTGAAGGGCGCCTTCGACCTGTGCAACGACTCCGATCTGGCAGTCGCGCGCGTGCTCAAGGCGGGCCTCGCCAAGCACGGCCACGGGGTGAGTGAGATCGAACGAGCCATCGAGAGCGCCGGGAGCCACGAGGTGCAGACCCTCACGAAGCACCTCCGTACCCTCGGTGCCCTCGCGAGCGTCGCCCCACTCCTTGGGATCCTCGGCACGGTGACGGGCATGATCCGGGCGTTCAATACGATCGCCGTGAGCGGATCCCGACGCCCTGATCTCATCGCCTCCGGGATCTCGGAAGCACTCGTGACCACCGCCGTGGGGCTCGTGATCGGGATACCGATGTACATCACCTACCACTTCCTCATGGGTCGCGCCGAGGCGCGTGCCTGGGAGATGGAGGAGGTGGCCATCGACATCATCGAGAACCTCTCGCTCCGGGGTGACGGCATTGAGATTTAGGAAGCGTGCGCAAGAGCCGATCGAGCTCCAAATCATCTCCCTCATCGACGTCGTGTTCTTACTCCTCATCTTCTTCCTCATGGGGACGACCTTCGTCGACCTGCTCGACAAGCTTGACATCCGCCTACCTGAGAGCTCCGTTACCACTCGCCAACAGCGCCGTAATCACCTCATCGAGATGAGCGTGGATGGCCGGATCTACCTCGATGGGGCCTTGGTGACGATGGAGGAACTCCTGCCTCGCCTGGAACGGGTCAACTGGGACCCGGGTATGGGGGGAAGGGTGGTGATCATCAAGGCGGACAAGCGAGTCAGTCACGGCGACGTGGTGAAGGTCATGGGCATCTGCAAGAAGGCAGGAGTGCTCCAGGTCGGCATCGCCGCCTTGCTCGAAGTGGAAGAACAGGTCTAGGGCCCCTTGGGGGCCTGTCGGAGGCAGGCATGGCAGCTGCGGCCATGGGGATACGGAGGAACACGGGGTGGCCGTCGGGGGTGGCGATCTCGATGGCCCTGCATGCGGTGGTGCTCGCGGCCCTCAACCAGTTGCCCACGGCACGGGTACGACTCCTGACCCGTGAAGTGGTCCTCACGGTGGACCTCATGGAGCCCCCTCCGCCCCAGGAGCCTCCCGAGGCTCCCCCGCAGGAGCGTGCCCCCTTGGCCGAGCCTCCTCCGAGCCTCTTGGACATGAGCGCCGCGGCGCTGCCCGAACCTGGGGTGGACCTTCTCAGGGACTTACCGCCACCGACCGTACAACTCCAGGAGCGTGCCCCCCTCGATCTCCCTCAGCCAACGCTCGAACTCACCGAGCGTCGCCTCCCCCGGGTGGACGACAAGCACACCACCCTGTCGCTCGGGGGGGATTTCACTCCTTCGCTCCCAGGGGACAAGCTCGACGTGGGCGTCCGGAGGGACGCCATGGTGGTACCGCCGACGGCCCGTGAGGACCTCTCCCCCAGACCTTCTGGACCCACCCACGTCCCCCGCACGGTCGGGTATCCCACGCCTCGTCCTGCCCCGCAGACCGGTGCCCCTCCTGCGCCTCCCCCTCGGGCGGCGAGCGCGTCGCGTTCCCTCGCCGTGCCCGCGAAACCCACCGTGGGCGTGCCGACCGATGCGCGCGGAGAGGGTGGGAGGCGACGGATCCGCACGGTGGAACCCCCGGTCCCCTCGTGGGTCGAGGAGCAGGGCATCGAAGCGTACGCCAAGCTGCGTATCCAGATCCTCGAGGACGGCCGGATCGGCACGGTCGAGCTCACCATGTCGTCAGGGTACCGAGAACTCGACAACCTCGCCATCGGTGCGGTGAAGCAGTGGTTGTACGAACCAGGGCTCGTGGAGTACCGCGCGGTCAGGGTAAACTTCAAGCTCCGGTAGTGGTGTTTCGACTCCTCCCCCTGTGGCTCGTCGTGGGCGGGGCCCTCGCGGCGGCCGTCGCCGCTCCCTCGCCCGAGGCGGTGGCCGCCTTCCGGTACGCCGCGGGGCTGTTCGACATGGGCGAGTACGCGCTCGCGTCGGAGGAGTTCTCCCGGTTCCTGGCATCCTTCCCAACCGACTCCCTCGCCCCAAGCGCCGCGTACTGGCTCGGGGAGAGCTTGTTCCGACTCGAGCGTTTCGGCGAGGCGGCGGATGCCTTCGGCCGCGCCCTTCGTCCTGGGGCAGACCCCGCGCTCCAGGAGGATGCGCGGTTGCGCAAGGCCGAGGCCTTGTGGGCCGCCAACGACGCACCGGGGGCGATCCTCGCGTACGAGGCGCTGCTCTCGGCGCACCCCCTCGGGACTCACCGGGGCCGGGCGAGCTACTGGCTCGGAAGGGCCTACCTCTCCCTTGGCCGCAAGGCCGAGGCGGCGCGGGTCCTCCGCAGCGCGGCGGCCTGGGGCGAGAGCGTCACCGAGCGTGCCGATGCGGCCCTGCTCGCGGGGGACGTGCTCCGGGAGCTGCGGCGGTGCGAGGAGGCGGCGGAGCTCTACCGAGACGTCCTGCGGCTCACCCCTCAGGGCCCGGGCGCGCCTAATGCCCTCCAAGGCCTCGCGCACTGCGCCATGGAGGGCGCACGCTGGGAGGAGGCGGTCGATGCCCTGCGCACGCTCACCGAATCCTTCCCCACCTCCCCGCAGGCCACCGTGGGGAGGTTCCACCTCGCCGAGTGCCTCGCGACCCTCAAGAGGCCCACCGAGGCGTTGGCGAGCTACAAGGCGGTGCTCAGGGATGAGGGGGCCAAGGAGCTCTGGGACGAGGCGCTGTACGGGGAGGCGTGGGCCTACGCGGAGCTGGGCGACACGATCGCGGCCCTCGCGAGCTTCGCGAGGCTCTCGACCCAGTTCCCCACGAGTCCCCTCGCGGCCGAGGGCTCGTTCAGGGAGGCCCAGCTCTCCTACGCCTCGGGGGAATACGCTCGTGCCATCAGGGCCTTCGGCAGGCTCCTCGCGGAGTGGCCCGCCTCGCCCCGAGGTGCGGCGAGCCTGTACTGGCGAGGCTGGGCCTACCGCAAGAGCGGCGCGCTCGCCGATGCGGAGCGTGACTTCCTCAACTACGCCGCGAGCTACCCCGACTCGCCGTACGCGGCCGAGTCCCTCCTACTCGCGGGCATGGTGGCGCTGGATCAGGGGTCACCTGCCCGCGCCTGCCAGACCCTGGAGCGGGCGAGCGTTCGGTACGGTCAGTCCGTCCTCGGGCCCAAGATCCTCGCGGCCTTGGCCTCCGCGTACGCAGCGGGGGGAGCGACGGACAAGGCAGACGAGGCGCGCGCCCGTCTCGCCCTCGAGCACCCCGGGAGTGAGGAGGGCAGAGCCGCGCTCCTGCAGAAGGCATACTCCGAGATCGAGAAGGGGCGCGACGCGGCGGCCGTGGCGAGCCTGAGCGCGTTTCTCGCTCGTCCGGACGTGACACCCCCCCAGAAGGCACAGGCCCTCTTCCACCTCGCGGAGGCCCACTACCGCCTCGGCGATTGGGCAGAGGCCGAGTCCCTCTACGCCATGGCGGAGGAGGCGAACGTCGGCACGGACTTGGCGGACGACGCCCTGTACGGGAGGGCATGGGCCGCACTCAAGCGAGGCGATCTCCTGGAGGTCGAACGGCGGTTCCGCCGTCTCGTGACCGCCTACCCCGAGAGCCCCTTCGCGCCGGAGGCGGCGTTCCGCGTGGCGAGCGCCCTCTACGACCTCGGTCGCTTGAACGAGGCGGCCTCGGCCTTCGCGAGGATCCTCGAGGACTATCCGGGCACCGAGTACGCGGACGATGCGGTCTATGCCCTGGGGTGGACGGCGGTCAAACGGGGTGATCGCGCGCAGGCATCGGTCCAGTTCAGGCGACTCGTGGAGATGTACCCCACGAGCGAGCTCCTCCCTGACGCCCTGTTCGATCTCGCCTCGTGCGAGGCGACGCTCGAACGCCCCGCGGCAACGGCACGCACGCTCCACCGTCTCCTGAGGAGCTACCCCACGTACCCGCGGGCGACGGAGGCGGCGGAGGCCCTCGTGGTGGCGTACGACACGCTCGGGAAGACGGTGCAACGAGACAGCGTCCTGGCGGCGCTCGAGAGGCGTGGGGAAGGGGATGTCGCCGCGAGAACGACGCTCTCGCTCGCCGCGCGGAGGCTCGAGGAGGACCCCATCGAGGCGCGCGGCCTCCTCGGGCGCATCGTGGAGCGCTACCCTCGCAGCCCTGAGGCCAAGGAGGCGAGGCTTCAGCTCGCACGGTTCCTCGCGGAGGAAGGCAGGCACGCGGAGGTCGTCGAGATGACCGGGCCCCTCTGCACGGATCCGGACCCTGAGGTGGCAGGCCGCGCTTGTCTGAGGGTGGCGGAGGCACGGTACGAGACGGCCGACTACGCGGAGGCCGCGCGTCTCTACGAGGCGGCGTTGTCCAAAGGCGCGACTGGGATCGACCCGGGCCTGGCCCTGTACGGCCTCGCCCTGTGTCGGCTGCAGCGTGGCGAGAAGGACGGTGCGATCGCCGCCCTCCGCGAGCTGTTCCTCTCCGGCCGCGGCAGCCCCGTGTGGACCGATGGGGCCTACCGCCTCGCGCAGCTCCTCGTCGAGGCGGACAGGAAGAAGGAGGCCGCAGAGGTGTACGCGGCCTTGGGCGAGGACGCCCAGGCTGGCCCCCTCGCGCTCGACGCCGCGTACCGGAGGGCACTCCTCTTGCGCGAGAGGAAGGCCTACGCCCAGGCAGCCGTCCTCTTGCGCAAGGTGGCCTCTGGTGCCGATTCGCTCCTGGCCATGGAGGCGTTGTTCGAGTTGGGGAGGACGCTCCACGAGCAGGGGCGGCTCACCGATGCCACGGCCGCCTTCCTCGAGCTCTCGACGAAGGCCAAGGATCCCTCCATGGTCCAACGGGCCTTGTACTCCGCAGGGGTGTGCCAGGCGGCCATGAAGCGGTGGAGCAAGGCCTCGGAGTATTTCGCCAAGGCCTCGGCCATGCCCGGTGCGATGCGTGCGGACGCGCTCCTCGGACGGGGATGGGCCCAGGCCCAGCTCGGGGACCATCGCGGGGCAGCCATGACCTTCGAGACGCTCCTACGCGAGAACCCCGACTATGGGAAGGGCGCGGAAGTGGCGTTTCGTCTCGCGCAGAGCCTCGCCGAACTCGGCCGCTACGCTCAGGTCGACAGCATCTGTTCCGAGCTCGTGGTCCGCCAGGACTGGCCCTACCCCGACCGTGCGCTCTACTTGAGTGCGACCGCGAGGGAGAAGATGGGAGACAAGGCGTCGGCCCAAGCGGCGTACCGCGAGCTCATCACCGCGTATCCCTCCAGCAGCCTCGTCCCCTACGCCAAGGCGCACCTCGATGCCCTCGGAGGAGAAGGGTGACCATGCACCATGCGTTGATCCTCGTGCTCGCCCTCGCCGAGGGCGCCTTCGCCCCGGATCAGGAGCTCTACGTCCGGGCGGCCCAGGCTTTCGAGCGAGGTGACTTCGTCACGGCCGCGATGGTGTTCCGAGATCTCCTCGTACGCCACCCGAGCAGCTCCCTCGTGTGCCCCACGCACTACGCCTTGGCCGAGACGTACTACAGCCTCCAGCACTACGACAAGGCACTCGCCGAACTGGGCCAGGTCGACACGGCCTGCGAGACGAGGGTTGGTCGCGGCAGGATCCGCTGGCGACAGGCGTGGGCCTTGTATCAGCTCGGGCGGTTGGCGGAGGCGAAAGAGGCGTTCCGGCTCGCCAGCACCAGCCCGGACCTCCCCCCTGGGGATCAGAGCGCGGCGCTCGTCATGGCCGGTGACGTGGCCATGGACCTGGGGAACCCCCAGGAGGCACTGTCGACGTACCGACGGCTCGTGCGGGAGGGGGTGCCAACCCCCCTGCTGTGCCAAGTCCAGTACAAGATCGGGCGGGTCTGCATGCAGCAGGGCTCCTTGGGAGAGGCCATCGCGGCGTTCTCGTCGGTCCTCCAGCTCGATCCCTCTTCCGAGTTCGCCGACGATGCGGCGTACGGGAAGGCGTGGGCCCTCAGGATGCAGAAGAAGCACGACGCGGCACGCCTCGCGTGGCAGGCACTCATCACCACCTACCCCACCTCGCCGCTCGTGCCGGAGGCTCGTTTCCGCATGGGAGAGGAGTACTACCGGCTCGGCAAGTACCCCGAGGCCATCCTGTCCTTCGACAGCGTTCCCCAGACGAGTGACTTCGCCGACGACGCCATGTACTGGAAAGCGTGGGCCGAATACCGACTCGGACAGTTCGCCAAGGCTGCCTACACGTTCAGCCTCCTCCGGACCGCGTTCCCGGGGAGCAGGCTCGCCACGGATGCGCAGTTCAGGGCGGCCGAGGCCCACAGAGAGTCGGGCGAGTACGAGTTGGCCATGCGAGGCTACCGTGTGGTGGTGGAGATGAAGCCCAGCGACGACTACCTCGTGCGGTCGCTGTACGGATTGGCGCAATCGGCGGCCTTCAGCGGGGACCAGGCCCTTGCCGAGAGCTACCGGACTCAGCTGCTCGCCACGGGCAAGGCGGGGGACTACGCACCGCGTGCCTCCTTCGACCTCGGGGTTGCCGCGTACAATCGCAAGCAGTACGGCCGAGCGATCAGGGAATTCACCTCGATGCTCTCCCAGCATCCCACGCACCCCCTCGCCTCGGAGGCCTGGTTCCGCCTCGGCATGAGCTACCTGCGGGAGGAGCGTTTCGCGGACGCCAAGGAAGCGTTCCTCCGGTGCCTGCGGCGGGCAGACGCCGACCTCGCGGCAGAGGCCTCCTACCAACTCGGTTGGGTGTACTTCCGCAGCGGGGAGTTCGGGCGCGCCGCGGAGCAGTTCATGGAGGTGAGCACGCGAGGGGGACCTCGCGCCGCAGACGCGCGGTACCGGGCGGGCGACGCGCTCTACAACGCGGGTCGCTACGCCGAGGCCATCGCCATCTACGAGCAGGTCATCGAGCTCCACCCCGGCTCCGAGCTCGCCGCCACGGCCCAGAACTCGATCGGGTGGTGCTACGAGCGGATGGGGCGGACCATCGAGGCCATCGGTGCCTTCCAGGTGGTCGTGCAGCGCTACGCGCGCAGCGCGGTGTGGGACGACTCGGCCTTCAGGGTGGCCGAGTACTACCACGCTGCCAGGGACTACGCGCTCTCCATCCCCGTGCTCGAGCTGCTGCGGGCGGCTCGCTCCTCCCCGTTTTGGGAGAGCGGCCTGCTCATGCTGGCCGAAGGCCTCTGGAGAGTGGGGCGGAAGCGGGAGGCACGGGGGGCGCTGGAGGAGCTCCTGCGCCAGCCCGAGGCCATGCTCAGGCCTGAAGCCTTGCTGTTCCTCGCGGAGATGAGCTGGGAGGATCACGACCTCGAGGGGGCGCGCGCGAGGTACCAGCAGTTCGCGGACGAGTTCCCCACCCACGAACTCGCGCCGAAGGCCCTGCTGCGAGTGGCGGAATCCTATGCGACGCAGGAGCGGTGGGACCTCGCACACGCGGCCTTCTCGCACGCGGCCGTGGCCGGTGCGGATCGCGCCTCGTGCCTCTCGGGCACCTGCAGGGCGTCGGCCATGCTGGGCCGCTGCGCCGAGGCGGAAGAGGCGGCACGACAGCTCGAGGTTTCGTTCCCCACCGACCCCCGTGCCGGTGAGGCCCAGTTCTGGGCCGGCAACTGCTATGCGCTGAAGGGAGACGATGAAACGGCGACCCGCCTCCTCCTCAAGGTGCCCATCCTGTACCCCGACAGCGAGCATGCGGACGACGCCCTGCTCCAGGCGGCCCGGGCACGGCTGAGGCAAGGCCGCAAGGACCAAGCCGCAAGCCACCTGAGGCGTCTCCTCGAGGCCTACCCAGGGTCTGACCTGAGGCCCCACGCGGAGAAGCTCCTCGCGTCGTTGGGAGGCCGGCCATGAGGTGGGTCGTCCCGTTCCTGCTTGCCTTCTCGTTCGGGCAGGTGTTCGCCCAGCCGGGGAAGGTGGAGCTCCCCGAGGAGGAGATCACGGTGTTCGGCGAGCAGAGGCAGCGGCTCCAGATGCGCCACGACGCGCTCGAGCTCGAGCGCCTCGAAGACGAGCTGCGTCAGCGCTTCGGTCTCGATCGGCCTACCCCGTCACCCGACCGGCTCCTCGACCGGACGGTGAGCCTCCTGGACTGCGCGCACCTCGATGCCCACTCCAAGCCAGAGGGTGCGGAGGTGTTCTTGGACGGCGTGATCCTTGGGCAGACCCCCCTGCAACGAGGGGGACTCTCCAGCGGGCGCCACGTGCTCGCCATGCGTCAGAGGGGGTATGAGCTGTGGAGCGAGTGGGTGCTCCTCCCCCCGTGGGGTACGGCCCGGATCGTGGCTGCCCTGGATCGACGCCTCTCCTACGACCTCCACACCGTGTGGCGCACCGAGGAGACCCAAGACCTGCCCTGCGGCCTCGCGGTCTACCGACCGGGTGAGGTGTTCGTGTCTGGCGGGCGGAAGGTGAAGCTGTGGGCCAGAGGGCGGCCAGTGCGCGAGCTCACCATTCCCGGCATGACGGAACCGCGCGGCATGGCGCTGTCTCCCTCGATGCAGACCCTGTACGTCGCGGATCCTGGCTGCCACACGGTGTGGTGCGTCGAGGCCTCCAGCGGGCGATTGCTCGCGCGGCTCGTGGACGGAGGTGACCACCCCCTCCACCAGCCCACGGACGTGGCGGTCGCCCACGACGGACGCGTGCTCGTGTGCGACTCCGGGAATCATCGCCTCGTGTGGTACGACTCGAGCGGCCGGTTCATCGCCGCGTGGGGGACCCGTGGTGAGCACCCCGGCCAGTTCCAGCACCCCGAGGGGGCAACGATCGATGAGAACGGGATGGTCTACGTCGCGGACTGGGGCAACAACCGCATCCAGGTGCTCACCCCTCAGGGGACGGTGCAGCGCACCTTCGGTGCTCGGGGGCTGGCCCCTGGACAACTCCACGGTCCCACCAAGGTCTGCCTCGAGGAGGGAGGCTACCTCCTCGTCGTGGACTCTTTCAACGACCGGGTGCAGAGGTTCCGCCGGGACGGCACCGTGGTGAGCGTCCTACCAGAGGCGAGGGGCCTTGGTTCGTTCACGAAGCCGTTCAGTGTCGCGATGGACCCCGGTGGTCTCGTGTACGTGACCCAGCGCGACAGGCACGGCATCCTCGTGCTCAGGCAAGTCTGGGAACAGGCGTACGTCAGCCCGATCACGAACGTGACCGGAGGACACTCATGAGGACCCTCCCCCTCCTGCTCGTCGTCCTCGGCGGGTGCTACTCCTTCTCGGCCCGTACCTCGACCCACATCCGCTCGGTGGCAATCCCGTTCTTCGAGAATAGGACCGACCGTGCAGGCCTGGAGACACGCCTCACCGAAGCGTTGGCGAGGGGCTTCTTGGAGGAGGGCGACCTGCGCGTCGTGGACGAGAGGGTCGCCGACTCGGTGCTGCGCGGGGTGATCACCGGGTACGAGCACAAGGCCGTGGTGTTCGACCAGCGTGAGCGGGTGAGCACCATGCGGGTCACCATCACGGTCGACATCACGTACCGCGACCTCGTGAGGGGGGCGACCGTGTGGGAGCAGAAGGGCCTCACTGCCTGGGGCCAGTACGCCCTCGGTGGGGAACAGAGGGGAACGGAAGAGGACGGTGAGCGCGAGGCGATCCAACGCCTCGTCCGGGAAGTGCTCGCCCGATCGATCGAAACCTGGTGAGCCGCATGCGGGCGCGGCATCGGGTGGAGTGGTGGCTCCTGCATGCCTTCGTTTTCCTCACCGCAGGCCTTTGGCCCCCGCTTCGACCCTTCCTCGCCCGCGTCCTGGCCCTCCTTGCCTACGACCTCGTCGGGGTGCGTCGACGGGTGGTGGAAGAGAACCTCGCCCGTGCCTTCGGGGATCTCCCCCCATCCTCCCGCCGGCGGATCGGCCGGCGCGCGTACGAGAACCTCGCCATGGGAGCCTTGGAGATGGCAGCCCTCTCGCGCCTCTCTCCCGAGGCCCTCTCTCGGCTATGCCGCATCGAGGGTCGGTCCCACCTCGAGGAGGCCCTCGCCCTGGGCAGGGGCGCCATCCTCGTCACCGCGCACCTCGGGAACTGGGAGTACCTCGGCGCCTGCCTCGGCGCCAGTGGGGTGGGTCTCCTCGCGGTCGGGGCGCCCATGCGCAACCGCGCGGTGGATCGCTGGCTCCGTGCCCTCCGAGCGAGATTTGGCCTCGTGCAAATCCCCTTGGGGAGGAACGCTGGTCGCCTCTCGCTCAAGGCCCTGCGGGAGGGTCGCCCCCTGCTCTTGCTCATCGACCAGGACGCCCGTTCACGAGGGGTATGGGTCGACTTCTTCGGGGTCCCCGCGAGTACGCACCCTGGCGCCGCGGTGCTCTCGCTCCACACGGGCTCACCCATCGTCCCGTGCCGTATCGCGCGAATGAGGAGCGGGCACGTGATCCGGTTCTTCCCGCCACGCCACGTGGCTTCGGCCGGATCGCGACAGGAGGCCATCCGCGCCACCATGCAGACACTCACGCGCATGGTGGAGGGGTGGATCCGGGAGGACCCTTCCGCGTGGTTCTGGCCTCACCGTCGGTTCAAGACCAAGCCGCACGGCGCGCGAGGAAACGAGAAGAAGGGAGGAGCGTAGCATGGAACGGAGCTTGCTCATCATCAAGCCGGATGCGGTAGCCGCGGGACACACGGGGGAGATCCTCACGATGGTGGCCCGCGCGGGGCTGTCCCTCATCGCCCTGAAGATGCGCCTGCTCAGCGTGCGGGAGGCCCGTGCGTTCTACGCCTTGCACGAGGGGAAGCACTTCTTTGATTCGCTCGTGTCCTTCATGACCTCAGGGCCCGTCGTGCTCTGCGTGGTGGCCGGACCGGACGCGGTGCGCCGCCTCCGCACGCTTGTGGGGGTGACCGACCCCGCGCGTGCCGCCCCGGGAACCGTGCGCGCCGAATTTGGTACGACCGTGCAACGGAACGCGGTGCACGCCTCCGACGCCCCGGAGACGGCGCGCACGGAGGTCTCCTTCTTCTTCGCCGAGGCGGACCTCCTCGTCGAGGCGCCTTGACAACGTGACGCGAGGTGGTCTAACATGGAGCCCCTCATTGTGGACATACCTGCCACCACGACTCGCTCGTTCGTGGTGACGCTGCCTGTTGACGGCGCCACCCTGGACCTTGAGGATCTGCGTTTCCCCGCGCCGGGTACCGTGACGGTCGACGTCTCCCCGGTGAGAGAGGGGTTCCTGCTCACGGGGGAGCTCGAGATGTCCGTGGAGCTGGAGTGCAGCAGGTGCCTGGAGCCTGTCCTCTGGTCGGTCAGGGAGCAGTTCCGCATCGTGCTGGCACGGGATGCCATGGGGGACGAGGGGGAGGACGAGTGGGTCTTGTTCCCCCGCGGGGAGCACGAGTACGACCTTTCCCCCCTGGTGAGAGAGCTCGTCGTGGTTGCCCTTCCAGCCAAGCCGCTCTGCAGCGATGGCTGTGCGGGGATTTGTCCCATCTGCGGTACCGATCGCAACCGTGCGCCCTGCAGGTGCGCCGACGGCGAGGGTGATCCTCGGTGGGCGGCCTTGAGGTCGTTGGGGTTCGATCAGCCGTGCGAAGGCGAGGTGTACGATGGCACTTCCGAAGAGGAAGATATCGAGGAGCCGACGTGACAAGCGTCGGACCCACTGGGTCCTGAGGCCTCCGACGATGAACGCCTGCCCGAAGTGCGGGCAGGCCCGTCTCCCCCACAGGGTGTGCCCGCATTGCGGCCACTACAAGGGGACGGAGATCCTGGAGATCGAGGAGACGTAACGTTGATCTCCCTGGGGGCGTGATCCTCCAATGCGTGACCCTATCATCGTCGGCGTCGACGCCATGGGGGGGGACTTCGGCCCTCGTCCTGTGGTGGAGGGGGCGGTGAGGGCGGCTCGTCTCCTGGGAGACGACGTGCGCTTGGCCCTCGTGGGTGACACGGACGAGGTGCACGCGGAGCTTGCGCGCCTCGACACGGGCGATCTCACCCTGCGGGTCGTGCACGCGAGCGACCGCGTGGGGATGGACGAGGACCCGCTTCGGGCGCTCCGCAAGAAGCGTGACTCCTCCATCAACCTCCTCGCGCGCATGCATGCCCGGGGAGACATCCAGGCCATGATCAGCCCTGGTTCCACCGGGGCCGTGGTGGCAAGCGCGCAGATCGCCTTGGGGAAGATCGAGGGGGTGCACAGGCCCGCGATCGCGAGTTTCCTCCCCACCGCGCAGGGGAACTCGGTGGTGGTGGACGTGGGGGCCTCCCCCGACTGTCGCCCGCTGAACCTCCTCCAGTTCGCGATCATGGGATCCCTCTATGCGAGCCTCGTGCTTCGCCTCCCTCGGCCGCGGGTGGGGCTGCTGTCCATCGGCGAGGAACGGGAGAAGGGCAACCAGCTCGCACGGGCCGCTCACCGTCTCCTCGAGAGGTCAGGCCTGAACTTCGTGGGGAACCTCGAGGGCCGAGACATCTTACAGGGCAAGGCAGACGTGCTCGTGTGCGACGGGTTCGTGGGCAACGTGGTGCTCAAGCTCACCGAAGGGGCCCTCGCGTTCTTCGCGAATCGGGTCCGCAGGGAGATGCGAGGCAGCGTCGCGGCCCGCCTCGGGTCATGGCTCCTGAAGCCGTCACTCCTTCGGCTGCGCCGCAGCCTCGACCCGGAGGAGCTCGGCGGTGCCCCGCTCCTGGGCATCAACGGCGTCTGCATCATCGCCCACGGCCGCTCGGGCCCCCTGGCGATCATGAACGCCATTCGCATGGCGGTGCGGTGCGTGCGCCAGGGGGTGAACGAGCATATCCGGGCCCAGCTCGCCGCGATCCCGGCCTGGGCACAGGTGGACCGTGCGGAGGTCGCCCCGTGCACGTGAGGCCCGGCTTCCTTTTCCCAGGGCAAGGGGCCCAGTTCGTGGGCATGGGAGAGGGCCTGGCCCGGCGCTTCGAGGCGGCGCGTCGCGTCTTCGACCTCGCAGACGAGGTCATGGGCACGTCGCTCACTCGAGTGATGTGGGAGGGGCCCGAGGATCGCCTCCGCGCGACCGTCTTCACCCAGCCAGCCATCCTCGCCCACAGCCTCGCAATGTGGGCGGTGCTCCGTGATCTCCACCCGGAGATCGCCCCTTCGGTCACGGCCGGACACAGCCTCGGGGAGTACGCGGCCTTGGTGGCCGCCGGGGTGCTCGCCCCAGAGGACGCCTTCCGGATCGTGAGGCGCCGGGCCGAACTCATGCACGAGGCTTCGGTGACCAGCCCCGGGGCCATGGCCGCCCTCATCGGCCTTGACCTCGTCCAGGTGCAGGCCGTGCTCGCGGGGGTCACGGAGGGCGTGGCGGTGGTGGCCAACCTCAATGCACCTGACCAGATCGTGATCTCGGGCACGAGACAGGCGGTGGATGAGGCCATGGCACGTGCGAGTGCCGCGGGAGCCAAGCGGGTCATCCCGTTGGCCGTGAGTGGGGCCTTCCACTCGCCCCTCATGGCCGGGGTGTCGCAGGGACTGGCCCCGTTGGTGAACGGCGTTCGCTTCGCTCCCGCCCACTGCCCGGTGGTGCCGAACGTGACGGCGGTACCGACCACCGATCCGGAGGAGCTGCGCACGTGCGTGCTCCGCCAGATCGAGTCGCCCGTGCGCTGGACCGAGTCGATGGAGGCCATGATCCGTTTGGGCACCACGACCTTCCTCGAGCTGGGCCCTGGACGCGTGCTCGCGGGCCTCGCCAAGCGTATCGACCGATCGGTCACGGTGCACTCACTCGCGGACCCTGACAGTCCCCTCCTCGGCGAGACACCCGATGGGGGGAGCCAGAAAGGAGACGGCGGTGGTACCTGAACGGACGGATCGGGTGGCGATCGTCACCGGCGCCGCCCGCGGCATCGGCGCCCGTATTGCCACGAGGCTCGCCTCATCCGGGGCTTCGATCGTGGGGGTCGACGTGGCCGGGATGGAGGAGACGGGAGCCGCGGTGCGTGAGGCAGGAGCGTCCTTCTTTGCCAAGCAGGTCGACATCACCCAACCCGATGCCGTCGCGGGACTCGTCTCCTGGTGCGTGGAGGAGCTCGGGGGGGTGCACATCCTCGTGAACAACGCCGGCATCACTCGGGACAACCTCCTGCTGCGCATGAAGCCGCAGGAGTGGGACGACGTCCTCGCCGTGAACCTTCGGGCACCCTTCCTCCTCATCCAGGCGTGCGCCCGGCCCATGATGAAGGCCCGGTGGGGCAGGATCGTGAACATCGCCTCGGTCATCGGGCTCATCGGCAACGCCGGCCAAGCCAACTACTCGGCCTCGAAGGGTGGGTTGATCGCCCTCACCAAGAGCGCGGCGAAGGAGCTGGCGCCACGTGGCATCACGGTCAATGCGGTGGCGCCAGGTTTCATCGAGACTCCCATGACGGCCGCCCTCCCCGAGGACGTCCGGCAGAAGTACCTGAGCGGCATCCCCCTTGGCCGCTTCGGCACGGCGGACGATGTGGCCGGCGTCGTGGCCTTCCTCTGCTCGCCCGAGGCGAGCTACATCACCGGCCACGTCATCACCGTTGACGGCGGACTGGTGATGTGAGAGTTTGGGTCCCTCGTTCGGACGCTGTCCGTTCGGCGGACCTGGTCTTCAACCCTCACTCCGCGAAGGGGGTGACCCTCGTATGACTGAGTCTATCGAGAAGCGCGTGGTCGAGATCATCATGGAACAGCTCGGCGTGGAAGAGGAAGAGGTGAAGCCCGAGGCTTCCTTCATCGAGGACCTCGGGGCCGACTCGCTCGACACGGTGGAGTTGGTCATGGCCTTGGAAGAAGCCTTCGACATGGAGATCCCCGACGAAGAGGCCGAGAAGATCGACACCGTGGGCAAGGCGATCGAGTACATCAAGGCACGTATCGGCAAGGAATCCGGCTAGCCCGCTTCCTGGCTCGTCGGGCACGCACACCGATCCCGGGCGCGAGTGTCCTGCCCGACGCACGCGCGCGTGACGTGTCCCGGCGGGCTGGCCTCTGCGTGAAAAGGAGCGCTCATGCCCCGCACCGTCGTCATCACCGGGATGGGGGCCCTCACCCCAATCGGGCTCTCCGTACCCGCCTTCTGGCAGGCATTGCGTCGGACCGAGAGCGGGATCGCGAGGGTGACCCGCTTCGATCCCTCCGGCCTGGACTCACAGATCGGCGCCGAGCTCAAGGGGTTCGATCCCGATCCCTGGATCCCCAAGAAGGAGGCGAGGCGGCTCGATCCGTTCCTCCAGTACGCCATCGTCGCCTCCGAGGAGGCGGCGGCCCAGGCCCGGCTTCGGGAGGGGGGATTCGATCCGGAACGCGCGGGCGTGATCTTCGGATCAGGGATCGGGGGTATCCAGACCCTCGTGGCCCAGCATGACGTGATGCGGGAGGCAGGCCCAGGGAGGGTGAGTCCTTTCTTCGTTCCGATGATGATCGCGGACATGGCGCCTGGGCTTCTCTCGATGCGGTACAACCTGAAAGGGGTGAACTACGCGACCGTGTCCGCCTGCGCCTCTTCGGCGCATGCCATCGGGGAAGCGTTCCACGCGATCCGGTGCGGGCGCGCCGACCTCGTGCTCGCCGGGGGGAGCGAGGCTCCCATCTGCCCCCTGAGCTACGCGGGGTTCTGCGCCATGAAGGCGCTCTCACGACGCAACGACGATCCACAAGCGGCGTCGCGCCCGTTCGATGTGGACAGGGATGGCTTCGTCATGGGCGAGGGTGCGGGCGTGCTGATCCTGGAGGAAGCCGAGCACGCGAGGCGCCGCGGCGTGGAACCGCTCGTCGAGGTTGCTGGCTACGGCGCCTCCGCGGATGCCTACCACATGACCGCTCCCGACCCTGACGGGGACGGCGCCGCTCGCGCCATGGCTAGCGCCCTCGCCGACGCGGGCATCAGGCCGGAGGAGGTGGCCTACATCAATGCCCACGGCACGAGCACCAAGCTCAACGACGTCACCGAGACCCTCGCCATCCGCCGAGTGTTCGGGCCACATGCCTCCAAGCTCATGGTGACGAGCACGAAATCCCTCATCGGCCACCTCTTGGGGGCCTCAGGCGCCGTGGAGCTCATTGCGACCGTCCTGATGATGCGTGAGGGGTGGGTGCACCCAACCTTCAACCTCCACCACCCCGATCCCGAGTGCGACCTCGACTACGTGCCCCTCGCCGGGAGGGACGCCGACGTGCCGGTGGCGATGAGCAACAGCTTCGGCTTCGGCGGTCACAACGCATCCATCGTCGTCAGGAGGGTGCGGTAGGCTGCGGTGAGGCGCCGAGGTACCCCTGCCTCCCGCCGCGTTCCCCGGGCGTCGCTCGAACCTCGGGCCCTCAAGGCAGCCGCGGTCGCCAAGGCAGAGGAGCTCCTGGGCCTCAGCTTCACGTCGAAGGAGCTCCTCCTCCGAGCCCTCACCCACCGTTCCTGGGCCCACGAACAGGGGCTGACCGAACACAACGAGCGCTTGGAGCTCTTGGGCGACGCGGTCATCGGCCTCGTGGTGACCGAGGACATCTTCACCCGCTTCCAGACCCTGGGCGAGGGTGCCCTCACCCAGATGAAGTCGGTGCTCGTGAGTCGCCGGCTCCAGGCCCGTGCCGCCCGACAGCTCGGGCTGGATGCCTGCCTCCTTGTGGGATCCTCCGAACTCAAGACCGGGGTCACCGCGAGGGTGTCCACCCTCGCCAACCTCTTCGAGGCGGTGGTCGGCGCCCTCTACCTCGACGCTGGTCTCGCGGCGGCGAAGGAGTTCTTGAACCGTACCCTGCTCGTCGACGCACGCGGCCTGGCTTCCACGGAGCTCAAGGACCCCAAGACCGCCCTCCAAGAACTCGTGCAGGGGAGCGAACCCATCCACCCCCAGTACCACCTCGTCTCGGTCACTGGGCCCGATCACTCGCCCACCTTCACGGTGGAAGTCCTCGTCCGAGGCGAGGTCATCGCCCAGGGCAGCGGGCCCACGAAGAAGGAGGCGGAGAGAGCCGCGGCCCGCGCCGCGCTCGCGCGTCTGGCCGACGAGAGGCCCGACGTGGGCAGCGAGGCGCCTCCCCCCTCGGATCCGTTAGGTCCTGCCGAAGCCCCAGGCTAGCCCCGCGCGCCGCGTTGAGACCACGCGTGCCTAGGGCAAGCGGATGAGCTCGCGGAACTCGAGCGCGGGACGGGTGTGGGTCTCTGTCCCGACGATCGTGCCCCGGTGGTCCAGCCAGTAGTAGTTCGCGCCGCTCTCGACCTTGAGTTGCCGGCCGGTCGACGGGTCGATCACGTCCTCGACGTCGAGGATGACGTTGGATCGGCGCCGTGCGAGCTCATCGTAGGTCTGCTGCCGGTGTTGGAATGACTCGTGGAGCAGGCGCGAGATGTCCTGATGCGTACGGCTGACGATCCGGCTTGCCTCGCCGGCGATGTGCTGCTGCACCGCGACCCACTGGGGATTGAGCTGCACGCTCTGGACCATGTGGGACAGGATCTCCTCGGTGAGCGACCTCTTGTCCGGCGAGGTGAGGAATCCCCCGAGGTACTCCGCGTTCCATAAGGCCCCCGCCATGCCGGCGGGTTGGACGAGACGAGTGGAGGCGAAGCAGTACCCTTCCGTCGCGCGGCCGTCCCGCAGGCCGGTGAAGCAGACCTCACCAGCGCTCCACCGGATCGACACCCCCACCTGCCCGTACTGGGCGTACACGGCGTTGAGGGCATCCGCCACGTCCGACCGCTCTCGGGCGAGGGTGATCTTCACCCCCGAGACCGACCGCGCCACCTTCGTGAGGACGTACTCGCGCGCGAACTCAAGCCCGGGAACGTAGCGGCGAACCATCATCGTCACCCCGTAGCCAGGGGAGTACCATGAGCCCTCCGGGAAGCCAGTCATGAGAAGGATGGGGGTGGGCTCCGTGAAGGTAGGCAGCTCCCAGTCACCGAGGAAGACGAGGGTGGTGGCGTCAGGCGAGGAGACCTCCGCCATGGTGCGCGTGTCCACCGGCGCGGCCCGGAACACCCCGCCCCGAACCGTCCAGCCGGTCGGCACCTCGAGGCTGAACGCCCCCTCGTGGGGATCGGTCCACCGCGTGTAAGCCACCGCCGGTGCCGCAGGAGCCGAGACCGCTGGTCCGCTCGCGCAGAAACTGGAGAGGATGCGCGAGAGATCCTCTCCGTGATCTCGCAAGAGCGTGGGAGGACCGGCCACGAGGTAGAGCGTGCCGCCAACCCCACGCGGGGTCTGGACCCAGGCGAAGATCCCCACCGCCACGGTCCCTCCCGCGCGCCCCACGGCTCGTACGGCCCCCGGCCCCACGATCAGGGTCTGCCCCCACGTGGCTTCGGGCACGAGGCGCGCGGCGAGGCGCACGAGCACGGTTCCGGCGGCCTCTTGGGAGAGCCCTCCCGGGACGAACACCGGCCACATGACCGCCCTCTCGCCGCCGGGGCCGGCGAGTTCGACGCGGCCCGACGCGTCGTCGAATCGTACCTCCCATCCGACCGGGTGGCACACTGAGAACCCTCGGGGGTCGCGGTGGTCGGTCCAGCTCCTCGAGGGGGAGGAGGAACCATCCGAGGGCGCGCACTGCACCCCGACGCCGCAGAGCAAGAGTGCCGTCGCGACGGCCAGGACGTGGATGTCGCGAGCCGGCCCGCTTCGCCCCGGCCGGAGTCCCGCGGATACTCCCCGGCGGCATGGTCGCCCTGTGGCTCTTCCGTGACCGTCCATCCCAGTGTTCTCCACACGGACCCTCGGCGCTGAACCCCTCATGTCCTCATCCCCTAGTTCCGTCTCACTGGGGGCATTTCGGCTCCCCAAACCCCGTGGGAGCGCACGTGCCGTCGCCTCGATTCTCCCAGGGAAGGGGCCTCGTGTCAAGGTCTGAGCCGGAGTGGCCCGTCGCAGACGGGAAGTACGGTGGCCTGCCCCGGCTTGACGCACACCCGGAGACCCCTAACATGCCCCTCGTGCGAGCCGGGCAGCCCGCTGGCCGGCGTGGCGTGCGATGCTCGACCGGCACGGGCGCGCACGGGACATCCACGCGAAGACCGGAATCGAACCAGCGACCTCAGCCATGCGAGCGAGGAATCCCATGGACATGCTCGACGAACTGCTCACGCGGGGGGTGACCCAGGTGATCGACCGGGTGCACCTCGAGGCGCGCCTCCGCGAGGGCCGTCCGCTGCGGGTGAAGCTGGGCATCGACCCTACCGGCCCCCTCCTCCATCTTGGACGAGCCGTCCCCCTCCTGAAGCTTCGGGCCTTCCAGGACTTGGGGCACGTGGCGGTCATCGTGATCGGCGACTTCACCGCTCGCATCGGCGACGCGTCCGACAAGGACGCCGAACGCCGCATGCTGAGTCGGGAGGAGGTCGAGGCGAACATGGCGGGGTACCTCTCGCAGATCGGGCGCATCCTCGACATGGAGCGGGTTGAAGTCACCTACAACGCGGATTGGCTCGGCCCCATGTCGTTCGAAGAGGTGGCCCACCTCGCGAACCTGTTCTCCGTCGCGGAGATGCTGGACCGGGAGAACTTCTCGAAGCGGTTCCGCGAGGGCAGGCGCATCTCCCTCCGCGAGTTCCTCTACCCGCTCATGCAGGGGTACGACAGCGTGGCCGTACGCGCGGACGTGGAACTCGGTGGCAACGACCAGCTCTTCAACCTCCTCGCCGGGCGCACGATCCAACGGGCCTACGGCCAAGCACCGCAAGACATCATGACCTTCGGGATGCTCGAAGGCACCGATGGGAGGAAGATGTCCACCACGTACGGCAACACGATCGCCATCGCCGACCCTCCGCATGAGCAGTTCGGGAAGGTCATGCGGCTGAAGGACGATCTGATCCTCCCCTACTTCGAACTCACGACACGCGTGCCCCTCGAGGAGATAGGAGAGGTGCGCGCTGCCCTGGCGCACGGCCTCAACCCCATGGAGGCCAAGCTTCGGCTCGCAGAGGAGATCGTGAGGCTCTACCACGGGCCGGAGGCGGCACGGGAGGCCCGCGAGCACTTCCTCTCCGTGTTCCGTCACCGGCGTCTGCCTGACGACATCCCCGAGGTCCGTGTCCCCCCGGGCGAGCGCACCCTCCAGCACCTCCTCGCCGAGGCCGGGCTTGCCCCCTCACGCTCGGAAGCCGGTCGCCTCATCCGCGGGGGGGGCGTGCGGGTGGACGGGTTGCAGATCACGGACGTGTCCCACCCGGTCACCGTGGGCGAGGCGCCAGTCATCATCCAGGTGGGCCGCAGGCGCATGGGCCGCATCCTCGCCCAGCCTCGCTAGACTCGGCGAAGGGTCAGCTCGTCGGTTCCCCTCTGCCCGTCCTCCCCGTGTCGGCCACGACCCGATAGATCGTGGCGCGCTCGTTCACGTTGTGCCGGGGGTTGAGCGCGCACAGGAGGCGATCCACCAGGCTGGGAAGGATCGTCGTCTCGTAGGCGAGGTTCGGCACGACCACTCCGAGCCGCGCGAGGCGTTCCTCCATTCGCTGGTCGCCGTACATGATCACGTAGTCGGGTATGCCGCAGGCGTGGACCTCGCGCCGCAGTTCCTCGAGGCCGGTGGCTCTGGTGACGGGGATGATCCGAGGCCTGCCCCCGAGGTAGAACACCGGGAGGGAGGGAACCGAGGAACGGGGGCTCTCCACCAAGAGGACCCGCACCTGCCTCCCCCGGAGGAACCTCATGGCTTCGACCCTGCTGCGCTTGCCATACGTGGTGACCGCGAGGCAGAGGGCCACGGTGTTGAGGATCCAGAACCACACCCAGAGGCCACGTATCAGGCGGCGCCACACCTCGCTCCGGCTCGCCATCAGGGCGAGGCCCGCGCACCCACCGATGACGACGAAGGCGACGGAAGGGATGATGAACCGTTCCTGCTTGTTCGGGATGAGGCTGTGCACGAGGAGGAACGCGGCCGCGGGCCAGAAGACCTCGCGTGCCCGTCGCCACGCGAGGAAGAAGCCCGCGAGGAACACGAGGCTGAACGGAGGGATGAACACGCCGATCAGGGTGCCCAGGTAGGTGTACCAGGGGTTCACGACGTAGCTGCGTGCGAAGGTGAGGTTGTGGGCCAGGTAGCGCACAGGGGTGGCGAGAGGCGCACCGAACACCACCCATTCCCCGAGGCCAAGCACCAGCCCCAGGACGACAGCGAACGCCGCACCCATGGCACCCACCTTCTTGGGGGAGGCTCGCGAGGACAGGGCGAGGCCGAGGAGGGCCGGCGCGGTCTGGTACCGCAGGAGGAATGCGAGGGCCGCGGCCATCCCGGCCATGATTCCGTGCCTGACCTGGCCCTCTCCCCCTGGTCGAACCATCCAGTACGCAGCCATGATCAGGGGCACGAGGCACGCCGCCTCCGCGAGGGTGCGCACCGAGAGGTACGGGAGGGGCCAGAACACCGCGAAGAGCAGGCCTGCCCTCACCCAGATCGAAGGGTCGACGCACGCCGCGAGCCGCATCCCGTACCACACGGCCGCGAGCGACCACCCCGCGTGCAGGAGTCGCACGACGAGCATCTTCGCGTCCGGATCCGTGATGTGAAGAGCCTCGAGCACGAAGAACAGGGCGGCGTGCACCCCGACGTAGAGCAGGTTGCGCTTGGGCACGTGGTCGGGCGACGGGACCTTTGACCCATCGACCCACTGCTGCGCCGGTTCGATCACGCAGAAGTGGTCGTCGTGCATGGCGTACCCCTTGGCCCACGCCACGGCCACGAGGCGGGAGGCTGCCGCCAGGACCATGATCGCGGCGGCCGGATGGGCCACCACCCAGGCGCGCCAACCGGCGAACCTCCGTATCCCCTTTGAGGGGCCACTTGGGGCCGCATCGCGTCCCCCTCGCGGTCTCACCGGGTCCTCCGTTCCACGCGGCACGCGTGGCGCGAGGGGGATGGGCGGGTCACGACTCCCCCCACCATCGGAAGTGATCCCATCCCCGCGGTCTCAGCTCCTCGCTCCTCCCGTCCGGGTACACGAGGACCCGCGAGGGATCCCTGGTGAGGAACCCTATCGGGACGCAGCACGGGACCACCTCGGCGAGTCGGGCCTTCCCGGTCGCGATGAGCACGTAGTCCTCTCCGCCGGTGAGCGCGGCGTCGAGCGGATCCAGACCGTGTCGGAGGGAATACGACCGTGCCTCCTCGGACAGGGGGAGAGCCGCGGCGTCGATCCTGCAGCCCAGGTGGCTCGAGTCAAGGATGTGCCCGAGGTCCGCGCCGAGGCCGTCGCTCACGTCGATCATGGCGTGTGCGAGCCCGGAGGCGGCGATGGATGCGCCGATCCTAAGGGCCGGACGTGGTTCGAGGTGTCTCTTCACCAACTCTCGCGCATCGGGGCCCTCGTCTGCGGTGCCGTGGAGGAGCACGTGCAGCCCAAGGGCAGAATCGCCCAAGGGGCCTGTCACGAAGACCGTGTCCCCCGGGAGTGCCCCATGCCGGTAGAGCACCTTGTCCGCCTCGGCCCTCCCGATGAGCGCCACGTTGATGATCAGGTCTTGCGCGGACGCCGTGGTGTCACCGCCGAGGATGTCGACGTCGAATCGTGCGGCCATGTCCTTCAGGCCGCGGTAGACCTCGTCCAGTTCGTGCAGCCCCAGGTCCCTCGGGACAGCGAGGGAAACGAAGGCCCAGAGGGGCTCCCCCCCCATGGCCGCGATGTCTGACAGGTTCACCACCATGGCCTTGGCCCCGATCTGTGAGGGGGTATGGGTGTCCCTGAGGAAGTGGACGCGCTCCACGAGGAGGTCGGTGGTCACCAGATGCACGAGACCCTCGGGCCCCGGCAATACGGCACAGTCATCCCCGATGCCCTTGAGCACCCGCTCAGGGTGGCGCAGGCACCCGTCGCTCACGCGGGCGATGAACTCGAACTCCCCGAGGCGTTGTCGATCCATCCAGGCCCCTCCTCGGAGGCGTCTCGTCCTTGACGCGACCGTCGACAGGCTCGAGCAGGCCACGTGGTCCCCTCCTCGAACCGGCGAGAGCCCTGGAGGCCTCTGGGCCGCTCAGGAGGAGAGGCTCTGCCCACCGTCCACGACGAAGATCTGCCCCGTGATGGCATCGTTCTCGATGAGGGAGAGGACGGCCGTTCCGACCTGCTCCGGCGTAGGCATGCCCAGGGGAATGCGCCGGCGGAACCGCTCGATCCTCTCTGGGGACCACGAGGGCGGAGGCTCCACCAACCCAGGTGCGACCGCGTTCACCCGCACGCGAGGCGCCAGGGCACGCGCGAGGCAGCGGGTGAGGTGGTGGAGGCCTGCTTTGGCGCTCGCGTGGGCGAGGTAGGCCGGCCATGGGTGGATGCCGGCCAGGTCTCCGATGTTCACCACCACGCCCCTGCCCCTGTCGCGCATCCGCATCCCCACGGAACAGGCCAAGAGGGCGGGGGCACGCAGGTTCAACGCGAGCACCTCGTCCCACGTCGCGGCGGTGAGTGCTTCCACCGGGGTGCGCACGAGCACGGAGGCGTTGTTCACGAGGATGTCGATGGCACCGAACCGACGCCACGCGTCCTCCACGAGGGAGTCGAGGGCAGAGGGATCGCGGAGGTCGGCGCGGAAGATGGCGACCTGACCAGGACTCGCCGAATCGGCGAGCCTTCTGGCCCCCTCTTCGCTCTTGCACACGTGCGCCGCGAGCGCGGCACCCCGTGCGAGAAGGGCCTGGGCGATCGCCTGCCCAAGGCCCGTCCCCGCCCCAGTCACCAGCGCCACCGTTCCCGCGATCGTCATGCCTCACCTCGCCGTTAGCGGAAACCTCGGCCCTGCGGGATTGCCGTCAGCACCGGTCGTAGATACTTTGTTCCAGTCGCGGAGGCAAATGCCCATCGGAGGACAACCGAACCGGAGGATGCCCCATGGCACAGCGGTGGGATACGGTCGTGATCGGCGCCGGCCCAGGGGGATACGTTGCGGCGATTCGGGCTTCCCAGTTGGGGATGCGAACGGCGGTGGTGGAGCGCGACAGGGTCGGCGGCGTGTGCCTCAATTGGGGCTGCATCCCCACGAAGGCGCTCATCCACGGGGTCTCGCTCTACCAGGAGCTCAGGGGCGCCAAACAGGCCGGCGTGGTCGCGAGTGCCTCCGTGGACCTCGAGGGCCTCGTTCGGTACAGCCGCCGCACCGCGGACAACCTCTCCAAGGGGGTTGGGCACCTCCTCGCCACCAACGGCGTGACGGTACTCGCCGGCCACGGTCGCCTCGTGGACCCGCACACGGTGGAGGTACGCGAGGGCGACGTGGTTTCCCGTCACGAGGCCTCGGTGATCGTCCTCGCGACAGGGTCGAGGCCCGTGATGCTCCCCGGGCTGGACGAGGCAGGCGAGCTCATCGTGGACAGCAAGGGGGCCATGGTCCCCACCAGCCTCCCCCAGCGTCTGCTCATCATCGGTGGCGGGGCCATCGGCGTGGAGTTCGGCTACATCTACGCCATGCTGGGAGTCAAGGTCACCATCGTGGAGATGCTCCCCCGCCTCCTCCCCGCGGCGGACCGTGACGTGAGCGAGGAGCTGACGAAGGCGTTCCGGCGGATCGGGGTGGAGGTCCTGGTCGGCACGCGCCTCGCCGGCGTTGCGCGCGAGGGGGGCACCCTGACGGCCTCCCTCACCAAGGGGGAAACGACCCTCACCCGCGAGGCGGACCGCATGCTCGTGGCCGTGGGCGTGCGACCTAACAGCGAAGACATCGGCCTGGAGGCCGTGGGGATTTCCACCGAGAGGGGGTTCGTCCCGGTCGACGAGTTCGGCCACACGGGCGTTGGCTCGATCTACGCGATCGGGGACCTCGTGGGTGGAGCCATGCTCGCCCATAAGGCATCCGCCCAAGGGGTGGTGGCGGTGGAGCATGCCGCAGGCCGCGCACCCCACCCCGTGGATCCAGGGCTCATCCCCTCCTGCTGCTACTGTGAACCGCAGGTCGCCCAAGTCGGTCCCCCCTCCCAGCAGTTGGACGAGGCCGGCATCCCCTACCGGGTCGGCATCGCCCATTTCGCCTCGAACGGGAAGGCGATGGCGATGGGTGCCCGCCACGGTTTCGTCAAGCTCCTCGTCTCCCCGGCCGATGGCACCCTCCTCGCGGCGCACCTCATCGGCGCGCGGGTCTCCGAGATGATCGCCGGGCTCGCCCTGGCCATCCGCGAACGGGTGACGGCCGCTCGTCTGGGGAAACTCGTCCACCCTCACCCCAGCCTGTCCGAGACCGTGATGGAGGCTGCCTTGGCGGCGTCCACGGGTGCAATCCATGCATGAGAGGCGCCTGCCACCGTGGCTCAAGCGGCCGGTGGACACGGACCGGCGGTTCTTCACCGTGCGCCGCAAGGTCCAGGAGAGCGGTCTGGCGACCGTGTGCGAGAGCGCCGCGTGTCCGAACAGGGGTGAGTGCGCTGGTCACGGCTTCCTCACGGTGATGATCTTGGGCGACACCTGCACGAGGTCCTGCGGGTTCTGCGGGGTGCGCAGGGGCGCGCCTGCGCCCCCGGACCCCACGGAGCCCACACGCGTGGCACACCTGCTCTCGAGCCTCGGCCTGCGCTACGTCGTGCTCACCTCGGTCGACCGGGATGACCTCCCGGACGGCGGGGCGGCCCACTGGGCCGCTACCCTCCGACTCGTCCGCGGAACCTGCCCCACGGCGACCATCGAGGCGCTTGTCCCCGACTTCAAGGGATCGCCCGCAAGCCTTGACACGGTCTTGTCGTCAGGTCCGGATGTGCTCGCGCACAACGTGGAGACCGTGGCATCCTTACAGGAGAGGGTTCGGCCGCAGGCGAGCTACGAGAGGTCCCTCCGCGTGCTCGAGACTGCCGCGGCGAGGGGGTTCCTGACCAAGAGTGGCTTCATGGTAGGCCTCGGAGAGGCGCTCCACGAGATCGACGCCACGCTCAGAGACCTCGCCTCCGTCGGGGTCGGCGCGGTCACGGTCGGGCAGTACCTCCAACCCCGCCGCGACCGCCTCCCCGTCGTGCGGTACTGGGCCCCCGAGGAGTTCGACGCCATCCGCGACATGGCAAAAGCCTACGGCCTCCAGGTGGAGGCCGGCCCGTTCGTGAGGAGTTCCTACCGGGCCGATGCGGCCCACGCGACCGTGACCTGATGAGGGGGGAGCCAGGTGACCGACCACGACAAGCCGGACCCTCGCCAGGAAGCCCTGCGCGACCGAAGGCGACGGATCAACGAGGCGTTCAGGAACGGAGACCTCGAGACCTGCCTCAGGGAAATCTCAGCGGGACTCGCGGAAGAGCCTGACGACGAGACGCTGGCGAAGGCGCTCCGGTTGGTCCAGGGTCGGTTCCTCGACGAGGTCCTCGAGCCTGCGGTGCGGGAGCACCGGTGGACGGAGGCCCGGGCCGCCCTCGAGAAGCTGGGCGCTCCCAGGGACCTCCCCCCCGAGCTTCGTGAGCGCCTCGAGGCGCTCACGAGGCGGGTCGAGGCGGCGGATCATGAAGACGTCGCCGCACGCCTCATCCGCAAGGCCGAAGAAGCGTGGGCCTCCGGGAGGCATCGCCACGCGCGCGACCTGCTGCGCCACCTCGAACACGTGCCCCTGGGCGATCGCGAGCTGCAGCTTCGCTACGAGAGCCTCGCGCGCCTCATGGCGGAGGAGACTAAGGGCGTCGGCCCCCGAAGGACCGTCTCCCACGGGGTGGGATGGTGGGTGATCGTCGTGGTCGGGGTCGTAGGGGCGGTACTGGGGGGAGCCGTGCTCGTGGGGAGACGCCCCAGCGCCCCTCCGGGAGGGCAGACTCCCTCCGCGGAACTGGCCGAGCCCGCGGAGGTCGGGTGGTTCGTGATGGAGGTGACGCCTCCCGAGGCGAGTGTGTACGACAGCCTCGGGGATCTCGAATCAGGTGCCCTCGTTGCCCGGCCCCCTGGCCTGCATCGCGTCGTCGTGCGGGCCGAAGGCTACACGGACACGACGGTCTCCCTCCGTGTCGCACCTGGGGAGACCCTCGTGGTCTCTGTCGCCTTGTCGCCCAAGCCTCCACCACAGGGAACCCTCTCGCTCCGGTCCGATCCTCCTGGCGCCCACGTGCTCGACGCATCCGGTGAGAAGCTCGGCGTCACCCCCGTGGCGCTGGGGCTTCCTCCTGGCACCCACCGCCTCCTCCTCACCGCCGAAGGCCGGGTCTCCGAGTGGGTGGAGGTGGCGATCAGGCCCGGGGAGATGAGGGACACCGTGGTTGCGCTCTCCCCTCGCTACGCCTATGGGCGTTTGCAGATCAACGCGGTCCCATGGGCGTTCGTGTTCGTCAACGGGGAGAGTCTCGGCCCCACGCCCCTCACCACAGGGGACCTCCCCACGGGGGTGGAGCTCGACTGCGTCTTCAAGCGCCCCGATGGCTCGGTCGTCCGACAGAAGGTGCGCCTCGATCCCAAGCGTGGCACACCCACGCCGCTCATCGTGGGGGAGGCCACCCCCGCGGTCCTGGCGATCGCGGTCCGTGACAGCATCACGGGAAGACCCACATGGGCGCACGTGTGGGTCGGAGCTCGACGCGTGGGCGATGCTCCTGGGGAGTTCTCCCTGTCCCCTGGGGAGGTGACGGTGCGGCTCGAGCGTGAGGGGTATCACCCTACGGTCAGGAAGGTCATGCTCTCGCCCGGTACGCGGGCGACGTTGAGTGTCCAACTCGTGCCCAAGACCTAGCATGGTTCTCACAGGCTTCGCGACGAGGGAGGATCGGGGTATTATGGTCGCTCTGTGTTGTGTGCTCACCCTCGCGGCGGGGGCCCAGGCCCAGGTGGGGGGCGTCCTAGACTTTGAGGTGCGTGCGTCCCTGAGTGGGGCGTTCGCCGACGTGGCGATCGGCCCTGAAGGAAGGGTCTTCCTCCTGGACGGGCGTGGCGAGACCGTCACGGTCTTCAGTGGAGATCTCCAGAGATCCCTCGCGGTGTTCGACCTGCGGCAGCACGTCGACGGCAAGGTCGTCGCCATCGCGGTCGCCCCCGATGGTGCGCTTTGGTCAGTCACGGACCGGGGATTCCTCGCCCGATTCGGCGCCCTGGGGATGCCCGCGGAGGTGGTTCGGTTCCCCGGGAAGGGGACCGTGACCCTCACCGCTGCGTGTGCCCTCACCACCACCCACGACGGTGCGGCGGTGATCCTCGACCGTGCGAAGAAGACCCTCGTGGTCGTCGAGCCCTCCGGCACGGTGCGCACGCAGATGTGGGGCGTCCACAGGCTCGGTGTCACGTTCAGCGACCCCATCGACGTCGCCGTGGACAGGGAGGGCTACTACCTCGTTGCCGATGCCGCGGGCGGGGGGGTCTGCAGGATAGACCCCTGGGGCATGCTCCGCCACCGCTGGAGCGCGGGGCTGCCAAGCCCCATGAAACGCCCGTGCTGCGTCGCGACTGACCAAGGAGGCCTCGCCTACGTCGCCGATGAGGCAGGCCGTTGCCTCGTCCTCGCCGACACCGCGCTCGTCGCCATGTTCGGCACCGCGGGAAGGCTTCCCGGGCAGCTGAACCGCCCGATCGCGATGGCCGCCACACCCGGGGGAGACATCGTGATCGTGGATCAGGACCCTCCGAGGGTGCAGGTGTTCGCCGTGGCAGGGCTCGCTCCATGGCGCGAGCGCCTCGCCTCCACGGGCCGATTCCTCCCGGTGCGGTCTCGTCCCGGCGAATCGTGGCCCCTGCAGGGCATCAGGCTCGACGCCCACGAGGGACGCATCGCCTGGATCGTAGCCAACAGGAAGGACGTGTTCGTGGCGTCCTGGAGAGAGGATCCCACCAGCCCGCGGGCCCTCGTCTCGCTGGAAGGAGTCGCCAGGTCCGTCGCCGACGTGGCGGTACTGTCCGACGGGCGCCTCGCCCTCGTGGACCCCCGGGGCCCAGGCGTGTGGGTCGTCGGGCCGGACGACGACGCTCCCACCCCGCTCTCCTGTCCTCTCGGCTCGTGGAAGTCTCCCCACCGCGTCACCCGCGGGCCGTCGGGTTCCCCCATCGTGTGGGACAGCGGCCATCAGGCCGTGGTGTGGGCAGGGGGGGAGGAGGCGGTGGTGCCCCTGGAGGCCAAAGACGTCGAGGACCTCGGCTCCACCCCCGACGGCGAGGCGGTGGCGCTCGTCTCCGGCCGCCTCCTCCACGTGACGAGGGACGGCACCATCAGCCCCATCGAGGCACGCCTGCCCGCGCTCACCGCGGTCACCCCCTGGGGTGAAGGCGTCGTTGCGGGGTTGGCCGACGGCGGGATCGCCGGCATCGGCCTGGCGGGGGAGGTCCACTTCATCGGCGGGGTGGCACTCGCCAGTGCCCCATCGGTCACGCGCGTGACGGACCTCGCAGCCGACGGCCTCGTGGTGCTCGCCCTCACGCCCGAGGGCCGCGTCACGGTCTTTGAGGTCGAGAACGCGGGGAGGGCAGGCGTCGCCGGCGTGGTGACCGCCGCCAGGGGCGGCCCATTCACCGTCCGGCTCGAGCCCATCTCCGCCGGCCCCTCCGTGGAAGCCCGGATCGGCCTGGGGAGATTCCTCGTGGAGGGCATCGTTCCCGGGGTCTATCGGTGGTCGTTGAGGGCCCCGGGCTGGATGACGGTCTCCGGCCCCACCGAGCTCCACCTCCTTCCGGGGAGAGTGGAGGACGTGGGGAGCGTGGTGATGGAACCCGCGGGCGAGGTGATCGGCGCGATCGAACCCCCTGGGATCGTCGCCACCGTCCGCGCCCTCCAGGGACTCTCCGCGGTGGCCACGAGCCGCTCCAGCCCCGATGGTCGTTTCAGGCTCACGGATCTGCCCCCTGGCGAATACGAACTCTCGGTCGAGGCCTCCGGCTATCGGCTCCGCGACGCGCCCCCACGGTTCTCGATCCGCGCGTCCGAGGTCACCGAGCTCCCCGTCCTCTCCCTCGTGAAGCTGGGCTCGCTGAAGGGCTACGTGAAACCGCTGGCTGCCGACCAGGAAGTCTGGCTCCTGCGAGACGGGATGGTCGCGCGCGTCTGCCGCACGGAAGCCCTCCCGGACGCTGGTGAAGAGAGGATCGAAACGCTCGGCCGATTCGAGTGCCGAGACCTCGAGCCTGGGAGGTACTGGATCGTCGTGCGCACGAGAGGCTTCTACCCCGATACCTCGCTGGGGACCGTCCTCGTCGAGGAAGGCATGGGCGCCCGGTGCGGCACCGCCATCCTCTCGCCCGCTCCCTCGATCGAGGGCGCGGAGCACGCCCTCCGCGCTTTCGACCGCGCCGTCGAAGACTACGGGCTCGCGCGGTTCATTCAGGCCTACGAGACCATCCATCGACTCCTCATGGCACGAGAACTCCCTTGCTCGGCCTTGGACCGGGCCTACATGATGCTCGGGTGGTGCGCGATCGCGAGGGGCCCGACCTTCGCCGAGGTGGCTCGGCGCGCCTTCCGTATGGCCTTCGTGGTCAACCCCTGGATCGAACCCGGCCCCGACGCCTCCCCCACCGTGGTGAGCACCATGGAGAGCATCCGGAGAGAGCTGTTCGGGGAGCACGCGGTCCCAGAGGTGTTCCGCCCATGACCTCCCAAGCGCCCTCCCCACCCCTGGCTTTGGTGTCCCGTGGCTGAGTGGCTGCTCACCTTCGTCGTCCTGCTGTTCAGCCTCGTGTGGCACGAGGCCGCGCACGCGTGGATGGCCCTCCGCAGGGGTGACCCGACCGCCTACTTCGCGGGGAGGTTGACCCTGAACCCACTCGCGCACCTCGACCCCCTCGGGTCCGTCCTGCTGCCCCTCATCGGCATCCTCACCGGTGCACCGGTCATCGGGTGGGCGAAACCCGTGCCGGTCAATCCCTCGGCGCTTCGCACCAAGAGGGACTCGGCCTGGGTGGCGGCCGCGGGGCCTGGGAGCAACCTCGTCCTCGCCGGCGCCTGCCTGCTGCTGTTCGCCTTCGTGCAGCGGGCCATGCCCGGTTCCCTCCGCCCCAGCCTCACGGCCCTGCTCGTGAGGGGGGTCCTGATCAACACCCTCCTGGCCGCATTCAACCTGCTGCCTGTGCCGCCTCTGGATGGATCCTGGATCGCGTCCCAGGTGTTCCCTCGACGCGTCGAAAGGGTCATGGATAGGCTGCGTCCCTACGGGAGCCTGATTCTCGTCGGACTCCTGGCCTCCGGGGTCCTCCGCTGGGTCCTCTTCCCGGCCTTCCTCGTGGCCCGGGTCCTGCTTGGCCTGGCGGGAGGATCGTGAGCGAGACGACCCACTCCTCCCTCCTGCTGGAGGACCTCGGTGACGTGGTGAACCTCGTCGAACGTGGGGCGCGAGACCCGCTGGGGGTTGCCCTCGTGGACATCGTGCGCCGCTGGGTGAGCCTGCTGGAGGCGGAGGAGTGGACAGACCTCGATGCGGCGGGCCTGTTCTTCACCCTCGCCTCGCGCCTGGTGCTCCTGAAGCTGCGCGCCCTCCTCCCCGCCCCCTCGGAGGATGAGCCACCCGTGACCCAGCCGCACGACGCGTCGATGATCACCCGCCTCGGCCAAGAGCTCGCCCGACTGGAGGAGCGCCAGCTGGATCTCGCCGTGTGCGTGCTCGAGCACGAGGCCCGCGAGCACCTCACGGTGGTCGACGAGACCGACTCCCTCGCGGCACTCCTGCGGGCGGCAGCCCTGCTCCTGCGCTCCCTCCACCAAGAGATGCCCCAGGAGGTCGTCGCAGACCCCCTGGACCCGATCGAGGCGCGGGAACGGGTCCGCGCACTGCTCGCGCGGGGTCCGGTGACTCTCCGCACCGTGTTCGGGGCCGCGGAAAACCTCATGAACGCCTTGAGCTACTTCCTTGCCCTGCTCGAGATCATCCGCCTCGGGTGGTGCAGGATCCGGTTCGAGGGCGAGGTGGTGTGGATCGATCCGGTTCCCGAGGGCACGGTTTCGGATGAGTGACGAGCCAACCGAGTTCAAGCTCGAGTGCATCGTCTTGGCCAACGGGGGCCCGCTCGCCCTCTCTCGCGCGGCCGAACTCCTCGGCCTCTCGGTCGATGAGGTGCGGGCGGTGGCGAGCAGGCTCAACGAGCGCAACGTGGCAGAGGGGCGCAGCTACACCCTCCAGGAGCGAGGAGAGATGATCGTCGCTCAAACGAGGGAGCCGTTCGCACCCCTCGTGCGCGCCTTGAGGGAGCGCAGGACGAGGCTCACGCCAGCCCTCATCCACACCCTGGCCGCGGTGGCGTACCGCCAACCCATCACCCGGGCCGAGATCGAGGCCCTCCGCGGGGTCGACAGCGGGCACGCCTTGGGCCGACTCCTCGAACTCGGCTTCGTCACGACCGCGGGCAGGGCGGACAGACCCGGTCGCCCCCTGCTGTACCGCACCACGGACTACTTACTCGTCCACTTCGGCCTCCCCTCCTTGAACGACCTCCCCTCTCCCGACGAGCTGCGCTCCCTCATGGCTCAGCCCTCCTCCCCCCAAGCCCCATGACCCGCCCCCCCCTCGTCGTCGCGATCGACGGCCCCGCAGGCGCGGGCAAGAGTACCACCGCGCGCGAAGTCGCCCGCAGGCTCGGCCTGTGCTGGGTCGACACGGGAGCCATGTACCGTGCGGTCACGCTCTGGCTCCTGCGTCAAGGGATCCCCCCCGTCTCGGGTCGGCGTCTGACCGAAGCCCTGCGCACCATCCCCCTCGAGCTCATCCCCTCGGAAGACGGCATGCGCGTGGTGCTCGACGGAGAAGACGTCACGGATCGCATACGAGCCCAGGATGTCACCGACGCCGTCTCCTACGTGGCAAGCCTCCCTGAGGTCCGTCAGGCCCTCGCGGGGTGGCAACGTGCCCTCGCAGAGAGGGGGAACGTCGTGATGGAGGGGAGAGACATCGGGACCGTGGTCTGCCCCTGGGCACCGGTGAAAGTGTTCCTGTCGGCGTCGCTCGAGAAGAGGGCGCGTCGGCGGGCCAAAGAGATTGCCCAGAGAGGAGGCCGCCGAGATGACGACGCCGTGCGCCGAGACATCCAGCGCAGGGATGAGGCGGACTCGTCGCGCGCGCTCGCTCCCCTCGCTCCAGCCGCCGATGCGGTGAGGATCGACACGAGCGACATGACGATCGAGGAGCAGGTGGACGCGGTCATCAGGGTGGTCGAGGCGCGTGGCTACGGGGATGCCACGAGGACAGGGTCCGGGGACACGTAAGGACAGGCTTGCGGCCCAGAGTGCAGCGCGCTAATATGAACCCCTTCGGAGTCTCTTGACCGGCCCCCACGTCTCCGAAAGACCTTCTCTTCGTCTTTCCCAGGCTGCCTCTCTTCCGCGGCGGTCGTTGTTGTATGGCCTGGGGTGTCGGGACCGTTCTGACTCAAGGTTCGCATACGGAATGAGGCCAGGGGAGTCATCCGGCCTGGCTGGAGCAGCTCTGCTCCGTCGTTCTTGGCGCGCGGATCAGGATCCGCACAGCAACGCGTTAGGGTTTTGAGCAAGGAACACCGCATGATCACGACTGGTGACGATCGCCCCTCCACCTCCCCCCCTGACCAGGCAACGCTCGAGGAGGATCTGGACCTTTTGGATGCACCCGAGTACTCCCCTGAAGAGTACGAACGGATGATGGAGTTCTACCGCCAAGGGATGCAGCCTCGTGAAGAAGGAGAGGTGGTGACGGGCCGCGTCGTCGATGTCACGGAGAACGAGGTTATCGTCGACGTCGGATTCAAGTCCGAGGGGGTCATCCCCCTCTCCGAGTTCAAGGAGCCGGTCACGCTCCGCGTCGGCGACGAGGTCGACGTCTTCCTCGAGAAGATGGAGAACCAGGACGGCCTCGTCGTCCTCAGCAAGCAGCGGGCCGACTTCGTGAAGGTCTGGGGGCGCATCAAGGACGCCTTCGATGAGCAGCGTATCGTCGAGGGGCGGGTCCTCCGGCGCATAAAAGGCGGGCTCGTCGTTGACCTGTTCGGCGTCGAGGCCTTCCTCCCGGGTTCGCAGGTCGCGCTCCGCCAGGTGCCCAACCTGGATGCGTTCCTCGGCCAGACCCTCCAGTTCCGCATCATCAAGCTGAACAAGCGTCGGCGGAACATCGTCGTGTCGCGACGGATCGTGCTCGAGGAGGAACGTGAGCGGCTGAAGGCCGAAACGATGAAGACGCTTGCGGTCGGCGACGTGCGCAAGGGAGTAGTAAAGAACATCACCGACTTCGGCGCTTTCATCGACCTCGGAGGAATAGATGGTTTGCTTCATATCACTGACATGTCATGGGGAAGGGTCAATCACCCCTCAGAGGTCGTGAACATCGGAGACGAAGTGACCGTCAAGGTCTTGAGTTTCGACAAGGAGCGTGAGCGGATCTCCTTAGGTCTCAAGCAACTGACTCCCTACCCATGGAAGGATATCGCTGCCCGCTACCAAGTGGGGAGTAGGGTCACGGGCAAGGTGGTGAGCATCACGGACTATGGCGCCTTCGTCGAACTCGAGAAGGGGGTCGAGGGGCTGATCCACATCTCGGAGATGTCCTGGACTCGCCACGTACGTCATCCCTCAAAGGTGCTCGCGATCGGCGACACGGTCGAGGCGGTGGTCCTCAAGGTCGACGAGGAGAATGAGAAGATCTCTCTCGGGTTGAAGCAGACCGAGCCGGATCCGTGGCTCACCCTCGATGAGAAGTACCCCGTGGGGACGAAGGTGACCGGGAGGGTGCGCAACCTCACGAACTTTGGGGCCTTCGTCGAGATCGAGGAGGGGATCGACGGCCTCGTCCACATCTCGGACATGTCGTGGACGAAGAGGGTCCACCACCCGAGTGAGGTCCTGAAGAAGGGGGACAAGGTCGAGGTCATGGTGCTCAAGATCGACACCGCGGCCCGTCGCATCTCCTTGGGCTTGAAGCAGACCGAGGTCGACCCGTGGGACCGCCTCGCGGTGGAGTTCGCGGTAGGGACCGAGGCGGAGGGGACGATCGTTCGGCTCTTGGACCGGGGGGTGGTCGTGGACCTCGGGCGGGACATCGAGGGCTTCGTCCCAGTCTCACAGCTGGGCATCCCTGACCTCACGAAGCCTGCGGCGGCGTTCCGAGTCGGCGAGACCCTCCCGCTGCAGGTGATCGACGTGGATCCGAAGAACAGGAGGATCGTGCTTTCGGTGAAGGCCGCCCTCGCCAGCCAGGACGCCGAGGCCGTGGAGGCCTGGAAGCGAGACCACCCCGTGCGTCCGCTCACGATGGAGGACCTCGTCCAGGGGCAGGAGATGGACCAGGAAGACGAACGCTACAAGGACCTCGTGGAAGCCCCCGCCTCCGAAGAGGGGCACCCGGAAGAATCCTCGACCACGTCATAGAGACGGAGGCGGGCGATGCGTCGCCCGCCTCCGCGCGCGTCGTGCGGCCCCATTCGGCCGCGGTATCTCTGAGGCTTAGCGCAGCCAGCTCACTCCCAAGGAGACCTGCAGGGGCGAGGGGTCGAGCGTGTAGCCCTGTTCCATGAACACGAACTCCGCGAGGAACAGGGGCATGCGCGCGCAGAGCTCGATCCCTAAGGACTCGGTCGCGAAGTAGTGGAGGGCTACTCCTGCGTTCAGCGCGGCGTTGAGCTCCTGGGTCTTGCCGGCGACCCGGGCCGTGTACCCGCCGATGCCCACCTCGGCGAAGAGCATGAGCCGTTCGGTGATGCCAAGCCCAGGGTAGAGCGACGCACCGACGCCGTACAGGGCGTAGGATCCGAGCGTCGTGGAGTCGGTCTTGCTCGCGGTCACCTCGACCACGTTGCCGAAATCGTCTTTCTGCTTCATGGTGCCACTTCGGAAGTACTCCGCCGAGACACCGAAGAGGACACTCGGCGTGATGCCCCTCCGATAGGAGAGCTGGAGGCCCCATCCGACCGCACTCTCGAGCTGCTTCATGCGCACCTTGTGTTCTTGGGGCAGCTCGTGGCCGATGGTGTAGCCGAACTTCGAGTTGCCGGTGAGACCGAGCCTCATCCCCCCTGTGAGGATCCCCTGCTCCGACACGTCGCGTGCAGAGGCGATCCCGGCGGGCACGAGGAGGATGCAGAGAACGACGAGGGCACTCTTCATACGTGAGCTCCGACGCAGTGGCATGGGTGCCGTGAAGTCGACCGTACCTCCGCCGAACCTCGGTTCGCGGAATCCCGAATCGTGATGGAAGCACGACCAACCCAAGATCTGCCCCGACCGCCGAGCTCGCAAGCGTTCTCTGCCCGCGACGGGGACAGTCCGGATCCGACACTCTTGAGCGCCACCGGCCCGTGTTGCATTATGCGCGGGGTGGCTGCCAGTCGTCACGCCACGGTTCTCGGGATGGCAATCCCCTACGGTCCCCGGAGGTGGTTACCGTGATTGCCCTTGCATGCGCGCGAGGTACCCTGCGGAGCCCTCTGGCGAGGCTTTGGCGCGCGATCGCTCGTGCGGCGCTCGTGGGGGCGATCGCGGGGGGGTGCGGTCCGCGCGGGCCAGGAGACCTCGTCGTGTGGAACACCATGCGTCCGGAGGGGCGCGCCATCCTCGACTCGCTCCTCGACGAGTTCGGCCGCGCCCACGGCGTCCGGTGCGCCCAGGTCTACTACGAGCCGGAGGAGCTTCGGAGCAACTACCAGATCGCCTCGCTCGGGGGGAGCGGCCCCGACCTCGTCTACGGTCCAGGGGACCAAGTGGGACCGTTTAGCGAGATGAAGCTCATCGCCCCCCTGGAAGCCTTGCTCGACTCCCAGGAGCTTGCCGCGTTCATCCCCGAGGGCCTCGTGTGGCGCAAGGGACACCTCTACCAGGTGAGTGACCAGATCGGCAACCACCTCCACCTCGTGTACAACAAGGCCCTGGTGCTTACCCCGCCCCAGACCACGGACGAGATGATCGAGATCGCCCGCAGCCTCACCAGGGACGAGAACAACGATGGGAAGATGGACTACTACGGTCTGGCGTGGAACTTCGAGGAGCCGTTCTTCTTCGTGCCCTTCCTCGGCGGATTCGGCGGGTGGCTCATGGACGAACAGGCCCGCCCCACGTTGGACACGCCTGCAACGGTGAGGGCCTTCCGGTTCATGTACGACCTCAAGTTCACCCACCGTGTCTTGCCCCCCGAGAGCGACTACGACACCGCGGATGCCCTCTTCAAGGAGGGGCGCGCCGCCATGATCATCAACGGTCCATGGTCGTGGGCGTCATACCTCAACAAGGGCATCGACCTGGGCATCGCCCTCATCCCGCGCGTGAGCGAGACCGGCCTGTGGCCCACTCCCATGGTCTCCACCCAGGGGTACAGCCTGAACATCAACCTCAAGGGGGAACGCCGCCGCCTCGCCGTGCGCCTGCTCTCCTACCTCACGTCAAGGGACGCACAGCTCGCCTACGCGCGGAAGATGAAGACCATCCCCTCACGGATCGACGCCATGGAGGACCCAGTGGTGCAGGGCGACGAGTTCATCAGGGTGAGCATCGAACAGGCGCGGGTGGGCAGGCCCATGCCGGTGGATCCCGAGCTGCGCGCGATATGGGACACCTTGCGGCCCAACTACCAGTCCGTGCTCAACAGGACGAAGACGCCCGAGCAGGCGGCCCGGGACGCCCAAGCCGCAGCCCTCAAGGCCATCGCGGAGATGAACCGATGACGCGCGAGCAACGGATCGCCTACGCCTTCGCCTTCCCGGCCATCGCGGTGCTCGCCCTCGTCGTACTCTTCCCGTTCGGTTACAACGTGGTGGTGAGCCTCTCCAACATGAGCATGCGGCACTTCTGGGATTGGAGAATCATCGGGTTCGGACAGTACGTGAGCGTTTTCGCCGAGCGGATCTTTTACTCCACCCTTGTGAAGAACGTCATATGGACCATCGTGAACGTCTTCTTTCACGTCGTCATCGGCGTGAGCCTCGCACTGCTCCTCAACCGTCCTTTGCGTGGCCGCGCGATCATCCGTACGCTCCTCGTCCTGCCCTGGGCAGTGCCGCAGTACATCACGGCCCTCACGTGGCGTGGCATGTTCCACTCCGAGTACGGTGCGGTGAACCTCGTGCTCGAGAAGGTCTTCGGCATCCCCCCGGTCGCCTGGCTGTCCCATCCCGTGAGCACCTTCGCGGCCTGCCTCATCACGAACATCTGGCTGGGCTTCCCCTTCATGATGATCGTCGCGCTCGGCGGCCTCCAGAGCATCCCCGCCGAGCTCCACGAGGCGGCCGTCGTCGACGGCGCCAGCCGATGGCAACGCTTGTGGCGCATCACCATCCCGCTCCTCCGCCCCGTCCTCGTGCCGGCGATCACCCTGGGGGTGATCTGGACATTCAACAACTTCAACGTGATATGGCTCGTCTCCAACGGAGGAAGACCAGCTGACCAGGTACATATCCTCGTATCATACGTCTACCGTGCTGCTTTCAACCTCTATCGTTTCGGCTATGCTGCCGCTCTCTCCATGGTCATATTCGGGATCCTTTTGATCTTCTCGATAAGGTTCATCAAGGGAACGAAGGGAACCGAGGCTGTGTACTAAGATGCAAAGAGACCCTCTCTGGATGACTGTCCTCATCTACCTCGTCCTCCTCCTCTTCGTCGCCTTCAGCGTGTATCCGGTCCTCCGGGTGTTCACGATCAGCCTGCGTCCAGGAGACCAGCTCCACAGCCGCAGCCTCGCGATCATCCCCGAGCACGCCACGCTCGCCTCGTACGTGACCTTGTTCACGAGGACGCAGTTCGTCCGATGGCTCGTGAACTCCTCGATCGTTTCGTTCTTCGTCACCATCGTCGGGGTGAGTCTCGCATCGACGGCGGGGTACGCGATCAGTAGATTCACGTTCCCTGGCAAGAGAGCCACGATGATCGGCCTTATCACGACGCAGATGTTCCCTGCAACGATGCTCCTTCTCCCCATGTTTCTCCTCCTCAGATCCCTTCATCTCTGGAATACATTCGCGGGACTAATCATCATTTACTCCGCAACCGCCCTCCCCTTCTGCATCTGGACGATGAAGGGGTACTACGACACCATTCCGACGAGCCTGGAGGAGGCGGCGTCGATCGATGGGTGTGGACCGTTCGCCGCGTTTCGGCTTGTGGTGCTCCCACTGGCCCTCCCCGCCTTGGTCATCACGGCCCTCTTCAGCTTCATGGCCGCCTGGAGCGAGTACCTCGTGGCGGCGGTGGTCCTGAGCGACAAGCGGCTCTATACGCTCCCCTTGGGGCTGAAGCAGTTCCAGTCGAACTTCAGCACCGAGTGGGGGCTGTACGCGGCGGGCGCCCTCGTGGTCGCGATCCCCGTGATGGTCCTGTTCCTCTCCCTCTCGAAGTGGCTCGTCGGTGGGCTCACCTTGGGGAGCGTGAAGGGCTGATCGCCCCCGCGTTCCGACTCCCAGCTCGTGGAGGATGCGATGCCGGATGAGATGCGCGCCATGATCGCCAACCCCGAGAAGGATGCCGACCTTTTCTGGCGAACCGGGTTCCTCGCCCCGGATCCTTTGATCTACGTCGAGGTGGACGGTGCACCGACCCTCGTGGTGACGGACCTGGAGCTTGGGCGTGCCCGCGAGACCGCCCGCGTGCAGCAGGTCGTGGCCATGGCCCCCTACGCCGACCGCCTCCGACAGACGTTGTCTGCACCGCCCCTGTTAGCGGACGTGCTCCACGCGTACTTGGAGGACGTGGGCAAGGGAGATGCCCCCCTCCTCATGCCGGGCTCGACCGCGGCACGGCAGGTCGATCGCCTGCGGGAACTCGGCCACCGGGTGAGGCTTGCCGATGCCCCGTTCTGGCCCGAGAGGCGCCACAAGACCGCGTGGGAGATCGCGCAGATCGCCGAGGCCATGAGGGTGACGGAGGCGGTGCTGGACAAGGCGCGCCGAATGATCCGCGGCGCGGACGTCGACGGCGACCTCCTCGTGGTTGACGGCGAAGTGCTCACCTCCGAACGGGTCCGCGCCTTCATCCAGGTCGAGCTCCTCGCCCCAGGCTTCGCCGGTGCTCCCCCGATCGTCGCCTGCGGAGACCAGGCCACGTTGCCGCACGAGGTGGGCCATGGCCCCTTGCGCACGGGCCAGACCATCATCCTCGACGTGTTCCCGACCTCGCAGACGACCCGTTACGCCGCGGACACCACGCGGACCGTGGTCCACGGGACCCCCTCGCCCGAGGTCGTGCGCATGCACCGCGCGGTCGCTGATGCGGTCACGACCGTGCTCACCCATCTGAGGGCCGGGGTTGACGGCAGGGCCTTGCACGAGATGGTCCTCTCCCTGTTCGAGCGCCGGGGCTTCGTCACCGAGACGGTGAACGGTCGGCCTCAGGGGTTCATCCACGGGACCGGGCACGGGCTCGGCTTAGATGTGCACGAGACCCCCCGCATCTCCAAGGACAGTCAGATCCTCGAGGAGGGCGACGTGGTGACCGTCGAGCCCGGCCTGTACTACCCTGGGATCGGTGGGGTACGGATCGAGGACGTCGTGGTGGTCACGGCCACCGGCTGTCGCAACCTGTGCTCGTTGGATTGGGAGCTGTGACGGTGCGTGTTCTGTCTGTCGGCGCCACCTGCCCGCCAGAAAGGCGCCCGGGCCTGATCGTCCCATGACCCTCCTCCCCGGTGTGACGAGGCTCGTGGTCGGGCCGCTCGAGACGAACTGTTACGTGCTGTCCTCCCCCACGGCGTCAAGTGCCCTCGTCGTGGACCCTGGCGACGACGGCGCCCGCATCGCACGGGAGCTCCACGATCGATCCCTCAGGCTTGGGGCAGTACTCCTCACCCACGCGCACATCGATCACGTCGCGGGTCTGCCGGACGTGCTCCGCGACGCCGGACCCGCGCCCGTCTACCTCCACGAGGGTGACCTCCCCCTGTGGGACCACATGGCGGCCCAGGCGGAGTTCCTCGGAGTCCCGACCCCCCGGCTGCCAGGGGCACCCCTGCCTCTCTCCCACGGGCAGGTCTTCGCGCATGGGGGTTTCACGCTCGAGGTCATCCACGGCCCCGGGCACTCTCCTGGCTCCGTCTTCGTGCTCGTGCGCGGGGAGGCCGTGGTGCTTTCGGGCGACACCGTGTTCCGTGAGGGCGTCGGTCGTACCGACCTGTGGGGAGGTTCCTCCGAAGCGCTCCTCGCCACCCTCCAGCGCATCCTCACCTTGCCCGACGACAAGCTCCTCCTCCCGGGGCACGGGGAGCCGACTACCCTGGGGCAGTTCCGCGCGTGGGCTTCTTCCGTCTGCCTGTTCGAGACCCTCGCCACCCAGGCTGATGCTGCCTTCGAGTTCTGACGCCGCGCGCCGTCGCCTCGCACCTCGAGTGGAGGATGCACGGGGACCCTACTTCCGCGACCAGACCGCCATCATCCACAGCTCACCTTTCCGCCGCCTCAAGCACAAGACACAGGTCTTCTTCGCGCCCAAGAACGACCACATCTGCACCCGCATCGAGCACGTGCTCCACGTTGCCACGGTTGCCGCGGCGATCTGCAAGGGACTGAACGCCCGTGGCTTCATCCTCGACCCCGAGCTCGCCGAAGCCATCGGCCTCGGGCACGACGTGGGGCATGCGCCGTTCGGGCACACGGGAGAAGAGATCCTCGCGTCCCTCGCCAAGGACCACGGGGGCTTCGTGCACGAACTCCACAGCCTTCGGGTGCTTGACCGGCTGTGCAACGGAGGCAAGGGGCTCAACCTCACCTACGCGGTGCGCGACGGCATCCTGTTCCACTGTGGCGAACGGTTCGAACAGCGCCTCGTGCCGAGAGAAGAAGTGCGGCCCCTTGAGCACGTCGATCAGGCCACGTGGGCCGTGACTTCTCCTATCACGTGGGAAGGCTGCGTGGTGCGCATGGCCGATCGGGTGGCCTACTTGGGGCGCGACCTCGAGGACGCGGTGGAGGCGGGCATCATCGAGGAGAGGGCAGTCCCCGCATCCGTCCGCGCCAACCTCGGCACCCGCAAGGGAGAGATCATTGACGCCTTCGTCGTTGACATCATCCAGGCCTCGTCCCCAGATCGAGGGATCGCCCTCTCGGACAGGACGTTCGAGCTCATGCGCGAGCTGTCCGAGTTCTCCTTCACCCGGATCTACCGGCACGAGCTCCTCCTCGCCCACCACGAGCACTGCGAACGGATCCTCAAGGCGTTGTTCGAGTTCCTCCTCGAGCTCGAAACCGACGAGGCGCGCCTCGCCTCGCCTCGGTTGCGCGTGGAGGCGGTGTACGCCCACTTCAGGGGCCGCTACCGGGCCATCCACGAGGCCGAGGGAGCCCCCCCCTCGCGGCGCGTCATCGACTTCTTGGCGGGCATGACCGACCTGTTCGCCCTGGAGAGCATGGCCGAGATCTACCTCCCTCAGCCCCTCGTGTGAACCCCGCGTGAAACCCTCCCGACGAGCCCTCCCTCACCGAGGTGCCTTATGAGATCGAAGATCAAACTCAAAGAGCGCACGGCCCTCGAACACTGGTCCATCGATCAGGCGCGAGAGCTCTACGGATTGAAGTATTGGGGTCAAGGATTCTTTGACATCAACGCCAAGGGCAATGTCATTGTTCTCCCCTACAAGAACCAAGACTACTATCTCGATGTCAAGGAGCTCGTCGATGAGCTCCGAATGAGGGACATCAGTCCGCCGATCCTTTTGCGTTTCACGGACATCCTGAAGCAGCGAATCGAGGAGATTCAGTCTGCGTTTCAGCAGGCCATCGAGGAGTACCGGTACGAGGGGGCCTACCTCGGGGTGTACCCGGTGAAGGTGAATCAGAGCAAGGAGGTGGTAGAGGACATCATCGAGTTTGGGAGGCCGTACCGGTTCGGTCTGGAGGCGGGGAGCAAGGCCGAGCTCCTCATCGCGGTGGCCTGCCTCGACACGCCGGGCGCACCGATCGTCTGCAATGGCTACAAGGACCGCGAGTTCGTCGAGATCGCGCTCTGGGCCCAGAAGTTGGGGCGCCAGGTGTTCGTCGTGGTGGAGAAGCCGTCCGAACTCGAGACGGTGATCCGGTGTGCGAGGCGACTCAAGGTGCGTCCGACGATCGGGATCAGGGCCAAGCTCGCCGCCCGGGGCAGGGGCAAGTGGGAGAGCTCGGGTGGGGACCGTTCCAAGTTCGGCCTGTTCCCTTCGGAGATCCTCGAGGCGATCCAGAGGTTACGGGGGGAGGACATGCTCGACTGTCTGCAGCTCTTGCACTTCCACCTTGGCTCCCAGATCACGGCGATCCAGAGCATCAACGACGCGCTGAGGGAAGGCACGCGCCTGTTCGCGGAGATGGCGCGGCTGGGTGCTCAGATTCGGTTCTTCGACGTGGGAGGCGGCCTCGCTGTAGACTACGACGGGAGCATGACGAACTTCTCCTCGAGTGCGAACTACACCCTCGGCGAGTATGCGAGCAACGTGGTGTCGGCCGTGGCCGAGACGTGTGCGGCCCATGGCATCCCGCATCCGACCATCATCTCCGAGAGTGGCCGCGCCCTGGTGGCGTACCACTCCATTTTGGTGTTCAACGTGCTCGGGACGAGTGAGTTCACGAAGGACATCGCGCCTCCCGAGCTGCCTCCCTCTGCCCCGGAGCCGGTCCGGGCGCTCGGGCAGATCCTCAGGGACTTGTCGGTGAAGAACTTCCAGGAGTCCTACCACGATGCGATCCAACTCCGGGACGACGTGCTCACCCTCTTCAACGTGGGGATGCTCTCCTTGGAGGCGCGGGCCATCGCGGAGCGCCTCTTCTGGCTCATCTGCGTGGGGATCGCGAAGATCGTCCGAGGGCTCGACTACGTCCCCGACGAGCTCGAGCACCTCGACTCCTTCGTCTCCGACACGTACTACGGCAACCTCTCGGTGTTCCAGAGCCTGCCCGATCACTGGGCGGTGAAACAGTTGTTCCCCGTCTTGCCCATCCATCGGCACAAGGAGCGCCCCACCCGCAAGGCGACCTTCGCTGACATCACCTGCGACTCAGACGGAAAGATCGACCAGTTCATCGACCTCCGTGACGTGCGCGATACGGTGGACCTTCACGAGCTGGGGCGCGAACCTTACGACATCGGCGTGTTCCTCGTCGGGGCGTACCAGGAGGTGCTGGGAGATCTCCACAACCTCTTTGGGGATACCCACACGGTGCACGTGAGTATCACAGGGAAGAATACGTACCGGATCGACAAGATCGTCGAAGGGGACACCGTACGCGAGGCGCTCGCCTATATGCAATACCAGAAGCGAGACATCATGACGATGTTCCGCAGAGCGGTCGAGGAGAGTATCCAGAAGAAGCGCATCACGATCAAGGAGAGCGCCCGGATCCAGAAGTTCCTCGAAGAGGGACTTGACGGCTACACCTACCTCGAGTAGGCGCTCGCGAGCGCGATGGCGACGAGCCCCGCGAGGCGGGCGTTATGGGCGAGGAGGGCTCGGTTGAGGGCGAGGGAGCGGGGGCCCAGGCGCCTCTGGAGGAGGGACAGGTGGGTGGGGGTGGCGGAGGGGCCGGACCCGGCTTCGTGGAGGGTCTCTTCCACGGCGCGGGAGACGGTTTCGGCATCGAAGGCGAGGTCGGGAGGAGGGGGGGTGACCACGAGGACGGAGGCGGATGAGCCCACGGCTCGTGCCGCCACCCAAGCCTCTGCGACCTCCTCGGGGCACTCCACGCGGCAGGGGACCGGAAGGCCCGTGGAGGCGGTGTAGAAACCGGGCAGCTCGTCCGTGCGATACCCGAGGATCGTGACGCCGGCCGTCTCGAGCACTTCGAGGGTCGCGGCGAGGTCGAGGATCGCCTTGGGGCCTGAGCACACCACGACCATGGGGAGACGGGCGAGGCAGGCGACGTCACCGGAGACGTCCCACCGCCCTGTGCGGTGGACTCCTCCGATGCCGCCGGTGCTCGCGACGCGGACGCCAGCCACCGCCGCGAGCATCATGGTTGCCCCGAGGGTCGTCCCCGCCGAGCCGGAGGTCGCGACCACGTGGGCGAGCGTCGCGGGGGTCGCCTTGACCGCGGGTGCGTGGAGCATCTCGGCGAGGTCCGACTCGCTCATCCCGATCCTCGGGAGGCCGGCGAGCACCCCGCACGTGGCGGGGAGGGCCCCGACCGACCGCACCGCATCCTCGACCTCCCGGAAGCAGGCAGGGGCTTCGGCCTTGGGAAGGCCGTGGGTGAACACCGCGCTCTCAAGCGCCACCACCGCTCGGGCGGACGCGAGGGCCTCACGGATGGAAGGGCCGATGTCGATGCGAGGGCGTCGTTGCGATTCCATGGAGAGGGAGCTTTCTTCGGCTTGTCCTCGCGGTCTGTGACGAGGGGAGAGTCCTTGCCTCATGGCGTGCACGGACGGTGGAACGACTCCGTGGCCGATGCGCGGAGGCCGTCCGCAGCACGGGTGGCATCCTCGTCCCTCACCGGGTGCGGGCGATATACGGTCCTTCTTTCTCATTGCCAACGGGTGGAGGCCATGAATCGACCCTGGGCCTTGGCGGGCACACAGATGGCGGCGTCGGTGGTGATCGGCCTGCTCCTCGGGCGAGCGTTGGATACCCGCTTGGGGTCCCACCCGTGGTGTCTCCTCGGAGGCGTGATCCTCGGCGCCTCGGCCGGATTCTTGGCGCTCTTCAGGCTCGCGCGTCGGCCATGAGGATGGTGGTTTCGGCCCTCGTCGGTGCCACGCTAGGCGTCTCGTACGCGTGGCATGCCCTGCGACCGGGAAGCATTGGGCTTTCCTCGCCCCGCAGGGCAGTTGAACGTTTCCTCGTCCGCTTCGTGTTCCTGGGCGCCTCATCGGCGGCGTGTCTGGCCGCAGGGGCGGATCGTGTCGCCCTCTTGGGGACGCTGCTTCTGGGGTACGCCATCCATTCCGTTCTGCTCGTGTGGAGGAGCTCTTCGTGATCCTCGCCCTCGCCGATCCCGCCCAGCACCTCCACCTCCACACCTTCCTGCGCCTCGCGATCGGGGGGATCCCTCTCGACATCACCCAGGCCGTGCTGTTCATGTGGGTTGGGTGTACGATCCTCGTCGTGGTCTTCGTGCTCGCCGCGAGGCGCAACGGGTTGGTGCCCCATGGGGTCCGCACCGTGCTCGAGGCGTTCCTCCTCTTCATCAGGGAGGACATCGTGAAGCGGGCGATGGGGCCCTCGGGCGTGCGGTACTTCCCGTTCGTCGCGACGCTGTTCTTCTTCATCCTCGTGTGCAATTGGGTGGGGCTCGTGCCTCTGCCTCTGGCGTACTCCGCGACGAGCAACATCAGCGTCACCGCGGCCCTCGCGCTCATGGTCTTCGTGGTGGTGCAGGTGGAGGGCGTGCGGCGCAGGGGCCTGCTCGGGTACCTCCGGGGGTTCCTTCCCCCTGGCGTCCCCCACATCCTCCTCCCCCTCATGGTTCCCATCGAGCTCATCAGCCTGGTGGCCCGGCCCTTCAGCCTCGCCATCAGGCTCTTCGCGAACATGCTCGCCGGCCACCTCCTGATCCTCGTCTTCCTCGGCATGACGGCAACCGGGGCATGGCTCCTCAAGGCGGTGCCCTTGGTGGGCGCGGTGCTCATGTCGGTGTTCGAGATCTTCGTGGGGCTCGTGCAGGCGTACATCTTCTCCATGCTCACCGCCACCTACCTCTCGGAGGCGGTGGGCGAGGCACACGGTGAGGAGGCTCTGCGTGGGTAGCGTTGCTCTCGCCTGGCTCGGTGCCGGGCTCGCCATCGGTCTTGCGGCCCTCGGGACTGGCATCGGGATGGGGTTCATGGTCGGCAAGGGGCTCGAGGGCGTGTCTCGCCAGCCCGAGGCCGCTGGTGCGATCCAACGTCTGATGGTCATGGGCATCGCGTTCGTCGAGGCGCTCGCGCTTTACGCCCTGGTCATCTCCCTCTTCCTGGTGTTCAAGACGTGATCGTCTCCTTGCCGTGGGTCGTTCCTGTCCTCGCCGCAGAAGCGGCCCCGCCTGGGAGCGGGTTGCTCCGCCTCGACCCAGGCCTCATGGTCTGGACGTGGGTGAGTTTCTTCTTGGTCCTGTACCTCCTCGGCCGCTACGCCTACCGGCCGATGCTGTTCCTCGTCCAGCAGCGTGAGAAGCGGATCCAGGAGAGTCTCGCGAAAGCCGAGGAGGCGCGCCGGCGAGCCGAAGAGGCCGCCGCAGAGCGAGAGAAGATCCTCCTTGCGGCGCAGGAGGAGGCGCGCAAGGTGATCGCCTCGGCGAGGGAGGCGGCAGAGGCGCAACGGCGACGCATCATCGACGAGGCGCGGGAGGACGCCGCCCGCATCCTCGCGCACGCCGAGCAGGAGATTGCGATCCAGGGTCGGAACGCGATGGAGGACCTCGCGGACACCATCGCCGACCTCGCGGTCGAAGCCGCCTCCCGTATCCTCCACGAGGAACTGGATCCGCAGCGTCATCGGGCCCTCATCGACCGCGTGATCGCCGAGATGGAGCGTGGAGGTGGATAGTCTCTCCCTCGCCAAGGGGTATGCCGAGGCCCTCCTCGCCTTGGCGCGCGCCCGAGGCGAGGAGGGTGCGGTGGAGGGGGAGCTGCGCGTCCTCGCGCAGGCCCTCAGGCGCGACAGTCGGTTCAGACGCGCCCTGCGGGATCCTGACATCGACGAGCCTACCCGCGCAGGACAGGTATCCGCCGCGCTGCAGGGGGTGGTCGGGCCTCTGGTCATCGAGCACATCGCGACCATGGTACGTCACGGCCACGCGAGCCTCGTGGGGGACATGATCGAGCGGTTCCTCGATCTGCTCGCTTCCGCGACCGAGGCCGTCTCGGCGGAGGTCCATGCGGCCGTTGCCTTGACCGAGGACCAGAAGGAACGCCTGGGAAAGGTCCTCGAGCGACGGTTCGGCACACCTGTGCGCATCCACGTCGTGGTGGACCCGGCGGTGGGAGGAGGCCTCCTCGTGAAGGTGGGACACGAGCTCATCGATGCCACGGTGGTTTCGAGGCTCGCCCAGATGCGCCAGGCCATGCGGGGGAACGCGGCGGGGACGGTCCGTGCCCGTGAGTGACCGGCTCGATCCCCTGCACGTCGCCCGTGCAGTGCGCACGGGCCTGGCCTCCTTCAGGGAAGAGGTCCGGAGAGAGGAGGTCGGCGAGGTCGTGCACGTGGAGGAGGGGATCGCGAGGGTCCGGGGGCTTCCCCACGTCATGACCGAGGAGATGCTCCTGTTCGAGGGCGGGGTGAGGGGGATGGCGTTCAACCTCGAACGCGACGAGGTGGGCGCCATCCTCTTGGGCGATTGCCGAGGCGTGGTCCAAGGGAGCCTCGTGCGGCGGATGGGGAGGGTCCTGTCCGTGCCAGTAGGAGAGGAGCTCCTGGGCCGCGTGGTGAACGCCCTGGCCGAGCCGATCGACGGCCGCGGCCCGATCGGTGCGACGACCTACCGAGAGGTGGCGGGGCCCGCGCCTCACGTCGCCGCTCCTTCCCCGTCTCCGCGCGATGGTGGCGTCACGGTTCCCCTGTTCGGGGGGCTCACCATCCGCGCCCTCGAGGCCCCCGCTCCCGGGGTGACCGCACGGCAGCCGGTGAGGGAGCCGCTCCACACGGGGGTGATCTGCGTCGACGCCCTCATCCCCCTCGGGAGGGGGCAGCGCGAGCTCATCATCGGCGACCGGCAGACGGGCAAGACGAGTCTCGCGCTAGATGCGATCCTCAACCAGCGGGACACCGACGTCCGCTGCATCTACGTCGCCATCGGCCAGAAGCTCTCCAGCGTGGTGGCGGTGGTAGACACCCTGCGCGCGCACGGCGCCATGGACTACACCGTGGTCGTGGCCGCGACGGCCGCCGACCCCATCACCATGCAGTTCATCGCCCCGTACGCAGGGTGCGCGATTGGGGAGCATTTCCGTGACCAAGGGGGGCACGCCCTCATCGTCTACGACGACCTCTCTAAGCACGCGATCGCCTACCGATCCATCTCCCTGCTGCTTCGCCGCCCGCCCGGTCGCGAGGCGTACCCGGGCGACATCTTCAACATCCACTCGAGGCTTCTCGAGCGCGCCGCGAAGCTCAAGGAGCGCTGGATCATCGTGCCGAGGAAGCGGGCCCCTGGGCCGGTGCTCGTGGAGGATGCGGTCGACGGGAAGGTGTGGGAAGGGGAGGAGGGCGAGGCCCTCGCGCGAGAGGCGCTTTGCGCGTTGGGGTCCGACGAGTACGAGGTCGCACTGGTGCACGGCAGTGGGGGATCCCTCACGGCCATGCCGATCGTGGAGACCCTCGAGGGGGACTACTCGGCCTACATCCCGACGAACGTCATCTCCATCACGGACGGTCAGATCTACCTCGAGGCGGACCTGTTCCGCGCCGGGGTGAGGCCAGCCCTCAACGTGGGGCTCTCCGTCTCGCGCGTGGGGGGCCACGCGCAGACGAAAGCGATGAAACAGGTCGCGGGGAAGACGCGCCTCGAGCTCGCCCAGTACCGGGACCTTGCCGCCTTCGCCCAGATCTCCGCGGACCTGGACGAGGCGAGCCAGCGCCAGCTCGTGCGAGGGGCGCGACTCGTGGAGATCCTCAAGCAGCCGGATGGTGCCCCGATTCCGCTGTGGCGCCAGGTGGTCATGCTCTGGTTGGGCGTCAACGGCTACCTCGACGACGTGCCTTTGCCTCGTATCTCCTCCGCCATCACCACTGCGCTGGGCCTGGTGGAGTCTCGCTACCCCCAGATACGCACCACCCTCGAGGAACGGCGGGAGATCGATCCAGAGACCGGGGCGCTCCTCCACGAGGCCGCCCGTGAGCTCCTCCTCGCCCTCGGTATGCCGGTGCGCGCCTAGATGCCGAGCCTCAGGGACATCAAGCGCCACATGCGGTCCGTGCAGGGCCTCGAGCAGATGACCCACGCCCTCGCCCAGGTCGCCGCGGCACGAGCGAGGAGGTACCGCCAGGGCCTTCGGGAGATCGCCCCCTACGCCCAGGGGCTCGAACGGGCCATGTCGCTCGTGATGCTGCGCCATGGCCTGCAGCATCCCCTCCTCTGGGTGCGACCCGTACTGCGGGAGGTCATCGTCGTGATCGGCTCGGAGCGCGGACTGTGCGGTGCCCACAACGCGGAGGTCGCGCGGGCGGCCCTCGAGCTCGTCTCCACCGAGGCGCAGCAGGAGTTCCTCGCGGTGGGCACGAGGCTGGCCGACGTGCTCACCCACGAGGGGATCTCTCCCGGACGGACCGTGCCCCGCCCCCGATGGGGCACCGCCGAGGAGATCGCCCCCTTGGCGGATGAGCTCACCGCAGGCTACCTTGGAGGGAGGTTCCAGCGGGTCACGATCGTGGGGCACCACCGCGACGATACGGGGAGGCGTACGATTCGCCCTCGGGTGCTCCTCCCCGTGCGTGCCGCGACCGATCCCCTCCTGGCTCGGCTCAGCCCGGAGATCGAGCCGGATTCGATCGTCCTCATGGCGCACGTCATCCCACGGCTCATCATGGCTCAGCTGCGGATGGCCTGCCTCCACGCCATGGCCATCGAGGAGGAGACCCGCGCGGTCGCGATGCAGACGGCCAAGTCCAACGCCCAGGACCTGCGGGGCAGGTTGATGCGCCTGTACCGTCGCGCCCGACAGGAGAGGATCACGCGGGAGCTCCTCGAAGTGGTCGCCGCTCCCCACGCGAGGGCACACGCATGATCCCGGCGCCGGAATCCTCGGGGAGGGTGACCCAGATCGTCGGCCCCGTGGTCGACGTCGAGTTCTTCGGCTCGGTCCCCCCCCTCTCCACTGCGGTGGTGATCCCGGAGTTCCTCGTGGAAGGGCACCCGCTCACGCTGGAGGTGGCAGAACACCTTGGCGGCGACGTCGTGAGGTGCATCGCGCTGGGTTCCACCATCGGCCTCTGGCGTGGTGCAGGGGCCCGAAGCCTGGGGGGGCCCATCACCGTCCCGGTGGGGAAGGAGTGCCTCGGCAGGATACTCAACGTGCTCGGGCATCCGATCGATGACGAGGGCCCTCTCGTGACCTCGGCACGCCTCCCCCTCCACCGTCCCCCCCCCGCCTTCCAGGACCAGGTGACGCCGAATCGGGTCTTCGAGACCGGGATGAAGGCCCTCGACCTCCTCGCACCCTTCCCCCGGGGAGGCAAGATTGGCCTGTTCGGTGGTGCGGGAGTCGGCAAGACCATCCTCATCATGGAACTCATCCGCACCGTCGCGAGCGAGCACGGAGGGTACAGCGTGTTCACTGGGGTCGGCGAGCGGACGAGGGAGGGGAACGATCTCTGGCTCCAGATGAAGCGAAGTGGCGTGCTCGACAAGACCGTGCTCGTGTTCGGGCAGATGAACGAGACCGCGGGCGCGCGGCTCCGCGTCGCCCTCACCGGGGTGGCGCAGGCAGAGTACCTGCGGGACGAGTTCGGTTTGGACGTCCTGCTCTTCATCGACAACATCTTCCGCTTCAGCCAGGCCGGGGCGGAGGTGGGCGCCCTGCTGGGGAGGATGCCCTCCGCCGTGGGCTACCAACCGACCCTGAGCATGGAGATGGGGGAGCTGCAGGAGAGGATCGTGAGCACCGTCCGCGGGTCGATCACGAGCGTGCAGGCCGTCTACGTCCCTGCGGACGACATCACGGATCCGGCCCCCGCGGCCGCCTTCTCCCATCTCGACGCCACGGTGGTGCTCAGCCGCCGCATCGCGGAGCTGGGGATCTACCCGGCCGTGGATCCACTCGAGTCCACCTCCCGCCTCCTGCACCCCGCGATCGTCGGCGAACACCACTACGCGACCGCCCGCAAGGTCCAGGCCATCCTCCAGCGCTACAAGGAGCTGCAGGACATCATCGCGATCCTCGGGGTGGAGGAGCTGTCTCCCGAAGACCGTCTCGTGGTCTCCCGGGCGCGGAGGATCTCCCGCTTCCTCTCCCAGCCGAACTTCGTGGCGGAGCCGTTCACCGGTGTGCCCGGTGCGTACGTCCCGGTCGAGGAGACCGTGCGGGGGTTCGCCGAGATCGCCGATGGCCTCCACGATGACGTCCCCGAGCAGGCCTTCTTCATGGTGGGGACGATCGACGAGGCCCTCGAGAAGGCACGAGGGCTCCTGACAGCGAGACCCTCGCGCTGACGCGATGCCGCAGAAGGACTACCGACTCGCCGTGGTGACGCCTGGGGGCACGGTGTACGAAGGAGACGTGGTGAGCATCGTCGCCCCCGGGCAGGAGGGGAGGCTTGGCATCCTCGCCGACCACATGCCCCTGCTCTGCGTGCTCAAGCCGGGCGCCTTGCTCTGCCACGAGAAGACCGGGGCGTGGCTCCAGTTCGACATCGGCCCGGGGCTGCTCGAGGTCACCCCCCAGGCCGTGCGCGTGATCGCCGACGAGGCACGCCGGGTCCCGCTTCGGGTCGCGCCCCGCTACTGATCCGAGGCGCTACCCTCCGAAATGGCGCCGGGGCAGGAGCCCCGACCCCAGCCTCGAGGTCCTCCCCCCTGCCTGCGCCTCTCCCGAGAGGCTTGCGTCCGTGCCCGCGCCTGGCCAGTATGCGCGCCGTCAACCGAGTGGTCGATCGCTGGGAGGAGCAATGGAGCGAGCCATCAAGCTGTTCGCCGGAAGGTCGCACCCGGCCCTCGCGGAACGACTGGCCTCGGAGCTGGGGATCGCTCTCGGGAAGGTCTCCATCGCCGAGTTCGCCAATGGGGAGATCTACGTGTCGTACGAAGAGACCGTGAGGGAAGCCGACGTCTTCGTCTTGCAGACCATGTGCCAGCCCGTGAACACGAACTTCATGGAGCTGTGTATCATGGTGGATGCGCTCAAGCGCGCCTCGGCTGGCCGGATCAACGTCATCATGCCCTACTACGGGTACAGCCGACAGGAGAAGAAACACGCCCCGAGGGAGCCGATCTCCGCCCGTATGGTCGCCGATATCCTTCAGACGGTGGGGGCGCACCGGGTCATCAGTTTCGACCTCCACTCCCCCGCGATCCAGGGGTTCTTCTCCATCGTCCTCGATCATCTCACGGCCTACCCGCTCCTCTGCAACTACCTCAAGGCCCAGCACATCGAAGACGGAGTGGTGATCGCTGCCGACGCCGGAGGGGTGAAACGGGCGGAGCGGCTGGCGATGGACCTGCAGCTGCCCCTGGGGGTCCAGTACAAACGGCGGCCTTCCTTGAACGAAACGGAGCCGAGCACGTTCACCGGGGACGTGGCGGGAAGGACGCCGATCATCATCGAGGACATGATCGACACCGGCAAGAGCCTCATCAACGCGGTGGAGACCTTGGTGAAGCTCGATGCGCGTCCGGACATCCGCGTGGTGGCGACCCACGCCCTGTTCAGCCGCGATGCGCTCTCCCGGTTACAGCACGTCGCCATCAGGGAGATCGTGGTCACCGATACCCTCCCTCTACCGCCAGAACGACGCCTGCCGACCATGCACGTGCTCTCCGTCGCGCCTATGCTCGCGACCATCGTGCGTCACATCCACGAGGGCAAGTCGATCTCGGAGGTGATGGCGGACCCCCGCCCGGATTTCATCGTCGAGACCACGTGACCGATTCGCGAGAGGAACGACCGCTGCCGTCGTGCGCGAACCCGTCTGGGTGGGGGGCTAGCGCCTCGCCTCCAGGAGCACCCGAAGCCGAGCTACTTCGCCCTCGAGGGCGCGGAGGCGTTCTTCGTAGGAGGCCTTCTCCGCCTTCGGGGGTCTCTGTCTGGGGGGGAGGGTCCCAAGGGTCGCGGAGATGGTGAGGGTCTCCGCGTTCCTGAGTACGGCGAAACGGAGGGTGCCCCCGGGGGGAGCATTCGCCACTGCGATCATGAGCTCGCCAGGCTCCCTCACCACCTGCCCGCCGCAGGAGAGGATAACGTCCCCAAGCTCGAGCCCGGCCCTCAGCGCCGGGCTGCCGGGTTCCACGTCCACGATGATCACCCCGGTCCCGGGCGCCACGCCGAGGATCTCCCTCAACGCAGGCGTCATCTCCTGCACGCTGATCCCAAGCCAGTTCCTCTCGACCGCGGAGCGCTCCCGGAGCTGCCGGGCGATCGCGTGCACCTCCTCCAGCGGCACCGCGAGCACCCCGCGCTCCACCCCCTCCGTGCCAGAGACGCGGCCGATGACCAGCCCCGTGACACGGCCATCGGCGTCTACCAGCACGGCCCCCGCGCTTCCGGGGACCGCCGGCGTACTCGCCTCGATCTCGGTCGTCACCTGGCCGTTCACGCCCGCGGGTCGGACCGAGGTCACGGTCCCGAGGCCAAACTCCGCCCTGTCCTCGAAGGGACTCGCCACCAGCACGACGAGGTCTCCAACCCTCACCCCTCGGCTCGCGGCCAGGGGCGCGATCGGCCACGCGCTCTTGCCTTCAGCCTTCAGGACAGCGATGCCCCCCAGGCGATCCACACCCACGAGCGCGGCAGGCCGTGCGGACGCCGAACCCTGCAGCACCTCCAGACCCGAGGCGCCACTCACGACGCTGGCGGCGGTCACGATGAACGAGTCGTCGAGCGCGAGCCCAGTCGCGACGGAAGCGGAGGGTATGGGGCCGTCAGCGTGGGGCACCACGATGGTCACGAGGTGGCGATGGGTCGCCTCCGCGATGGCGCGCAGCTCCGACTCCACTTGGCGGAGGATGCCCTCCGCGCCCGCGGGGACCGAACCCACCAGACACACGACGAGGCACAGGGCAGCGTGTCTCATCGCCCCGGCATCCGTCCTCAGGCGAGGCCTAGAACGACCTGCGCGAACACGCCGATACCCGTCGAACCTCCTGCCAGATGCGCTCGTCCCGATCCTGGCGCAGAGGTGACGCCACACGACGTCCCTCGAGAGGGACCCCCACCGAGGTGGAGACGGCGATCCATTGCGGGCCTTCAACCACCCGACGCTCCTCGGGCAGGAGCCTCTGCACCTCGGTGACCGTGGCCTGGGGGGCGACCGCCCGGGGCGCCCCTCCCCGCCTGTCACTCATTCCCGGGCGAGCGACGAACACGACGAGCGCCACGGCGGCGGTGAGGAATGCCATGCCGACCCTCGCCACAGGCACGGAGAACGACCGGTCTTGCGAGATCTCCCAGGGGATACGATCGATCCGGGAGGCCAACGACGGCGAGGGAGTCATGAGCGGCGGGTCGCTCACCACGTCCCTCACGAATCCGATCTCGCGGACGAGTCGGCGGCAGGGGGCGCACACTGAGAGGTGGGCCTCGATCTCCTCTCGCTCCTTGAGGGGGAGAAATGCGTCGAGGTACGCCGACAACCTCGCACGCACCTTTCGACAATGGATCATAGACACCTCCCAAGTGACGCGTCTGGCTGCCTACTCCAGGTAATCATGGATTCGATCCTTGATGAGGTCACGAAGTCGGAGTCTTCCCCTGTTTACTCTCGATTTCACAGTACCCAAAGGGCACTTCAGGATCTTCGCGATCTGCTCGTACTCGAAGCCTTCGATGTCCCGAAGGATCACCGCGGCCTTGAACTTCGGGGGGAGCTGCGCGAGTCCGGCCGCCACGGTCCGGCGGATCTCCTCCCGTTGGCTCATCTCGAGGGGATCCGGCCCCGCGTCGGATGTCGCCACGTCCCAGTACCGCGGGTCGACCTGGTCGGCGAGGCCGAGTGGTTGACGTTTCTCGTCGCGCACGCGGTTGAACGTGAGGTTCTTGGCGATGGTGTAGAGCCAGATGGAGAAGTTGCTCCCCGGCTTGTAGGTGTTCGCCCGCTTGTACACGCGCAGGAACGTCTCTTGGGTGAGGTCCTCCGCGACCTGCTCATCGTGCAGCATCTTGTAGATGAATCGGAAAACGCGGAGGCGATAGCGGTCAGCGAGGATCTTGAACGCTGCGTGGTCCCCTCGCTTCACCCTCACCATCAGACCGTCGTCCGATTCATCCATTCGCACGGCGTCGTCCTCGTCTTCTCGGTGCGATCCTCTCAGAGGGAGGATCTTCCCGAGCGCCGGGGCCTGAGCTCCCCACTGAGGGAGACGGGGTCGTGTCATGGGTGCTCCTCGTCGAATGGGTGAACTACGACGGTGTTCCCCTCGGGCGCAAGGCCCGAAGGGGGGTCTGCTGCTGATCGATACCCGGTGCGCGGGACCCTGGTTCCGCCGCGAGCACCCCCCAACTTTCCTGTTGACATCCGGCGAGTTCGTTGTATATACCGTGGTGAGTTCGTTTTTCGGTGGCCCCGAACCGCCCCACCCCTCCAGGGTTGGAGGCGACTCGGATTGCAGGTAAGGAGGCAGAGATGCGTTACCTCGTCGTCGCGCTGCTCATCCTGGGCCTGGCCGCACCCGCCGTCCTCGCCGCCAAGCCGGCGAAGGGGACCACGTTCCAGACTGCCAAGGCCCCTGAGAAGGGCAAGGACTCCAAGGAGGAGGTGCAGTATCGGATCGTGACCCTGTGCGGTGGCAAGCTGTCGGCGCGTGTGCCCGTGACCCCGACTCGGTAGCACCATCCCAGAAGGAGGCAGTCATGCGTAAGACTTACCGGAAGCCCACGATCGTCTCCGAGCGCTCGTTCGAGACGTCGGCACTTTCCTGCGCGAAGAGCTCGCAAGGCGAGATTTTCCACTTCGGTGGCGGCTCGACCTACCTCTCGGGTCACTCCGTCGGCAGCACGACCTACAGCCACACGCCCGGATCGAGTGGCAACTGGCTGCACGTGAACCCTGGGTACTCGAGCTACACGAGCCCGATCTGCGATCTCGCCTACTTGGCGAGCTAGCCAGACGCCGGACGAGGGGCCAGGCGGGCCTGGCCCCTCGTTTTCTTTTGCGCTCCTCCGGCTGCCGAACCCGTCCCCGTGTCCTTGCCGGGGCGCCCTGCCAAGGCAGTGTCGCGACCACCGACCGCCCGCGTGTCCCGTAGCGCCGGCGTGAGAAGCCACGCGGCGGCGCCGAGGG